>Ga0315312_1000063_pt1 | contig 197215 bp, 222 predicted proteins | sample TDP7_MG_FD_203629 | JGI IMG/M metagenome (GOLD analysis project Ga0315312, IMG submission 203629) | Freshwater sediment microbial communities from Lake Towuti, South Sulawesi, Indonesia - TDP7 | ecosystem: Environmental > Aquatic > Freshwater > Lake > Sediment | place: Indonesia: South...
TCACAAAATCCTTGCTTGCAATGCCTTTTGTGGAGAGAAGCAATACGCATGTGGTGCTGACGACGATAAAGGAAGACTTAAGAATCATCTAAGTGGACCCCTTTCAGCACAACGTTTAAAGCGATAACCATTCTGTTTTGCGAATGTTTTATATAGTTTGTTGGGGATTTTGGGTTTGCGGAGGAATGGTGTTTGGGTAGGCGTAAGTATCGTTTTTCCAGTGGCACGGTTTTGGATGGTTGGGTGGGGGCTAGGGAAGACTGTGTTTTGCGTTGGCTGGGGAAGATTCAGAAGAGGGCTAAGAACGCTTACTTTCTTTTCTTGTTCTGTGACTGGGCTGGTGGGAGGCTGGGCTTGGGTGGGGAGCTGTCTCCGCAGGCTTTGCTGCATATGAAGGCGGATCGGAACAACATGGATGCGGAGTACCTTTTGGACGATTTTGTTAGCGACACGATTTGTCCAGGCTTCACCAACTCTATGAAATGGGGGATTTCTAAGGCGGTGAAATCGTTTTTCCTGCATAATTATCGGGAGTTACAGCGGGCTTCTGGGAAAGTGGATCTGATAAAGCAGAAGCCTTACCGAAAGCACACAAAAAAGGAGTTGCAGACGATTTATAGGAGGGGCTGTTATAATCCCCGAGACCGTGCGTTAGTGACCTTCATATTTTCAACCGCCATCTGTCGGGGAACTATTCCTCATCTGAAGTGGAGCATGTTTGAGGACAACTGGGAGAACCGAGATACTCCGCACATCGCCATTCCAGGCAAGTTTTTGAAGGGTCAGGGTAGAGGAAGATCGCAGGGCGTGGAACAGCACACGTTTTTGACATTTGAAGCGAAGATGGACCTCATCACTTATCGAGATTGGGCTAAAAGAAACAGAGGCATAACCTTCGCCAAAGATAGCCCAGTTTTCATCGAGCTTCACTCGCAAGGGTCAATGAGCCCCATAAGTTATAAGACTCTTGGAGTAACCGCCTTCACCATCTCCAACCGATCCGGCGTACCTTTTTCATGGCATGACGCTCGACGATACGTGCAAACCGCCTTAGAGGAAGCAAAGCTAAGTCCTAACTGGATTCGCAAGATCAAGGGACGCAAAGTGCGGGGAGAAGACAACCCGTATAGCAGACCGGAGATTGAGAAGCTGAGGAAAGCGTATCTAGAAGCCGTTCAATATCTGGTGTTTCTGGAGCCCGCCTTAGCTGAGGAGCGAGCCCACGAAGAAATACGCACAGTCATGAAAGCACATGAAATCGAACGACAAGAACTACAGAAACAAATTGACGACCTTAAAAAACAGGTTCCTGTTGGACTAGAACAGTTCTACAAAGCATTACAAGACCCCGACACACTCGCGGGGTTCGTAGAAATCATTGAAGAAGCTAAAAAACGACTACGAAAAAGATAAAATTATTTCTTAACGATTGGAAGCTTGGCGTGGACAAGATTGTTCAGTCCCACGTTCCCTATGGCTAGTTCGATGTTTAGTGGTCTCCAGATCAAGAAGAAATGTAGCTGACGTGTAGGGTCAAACTTGGTGATGGGAATCCTCAATTCCTCAATCTTTTTCGTGTCAAATCTCACTCGAATGAAACGGAAATAGTTAAATGTTCTATCGAACCGTAGTCGGGTATTTAAGCCAACAAGCTCATCAAAAATCACGATTCGTTCTTTGTCAAGCTCGAAAAGATTACCCATATTCGCTTTACCTATTTTAAATTCAATGGTTCCCTCTTTTTCGCTGAGTCGCCGAGGGTCAAAGCCAAAAGGATTAAATCGAGGGAAATCACGAGTTTTCAAATAACTTGTATCCTCGATACTCATTTCACTTCACCTTTCTGTGTATTCTTCGACTAAGGAACCGTTTTTGAAGACGTATGTATGCCATGTTGATGGTTCAATTTTCTTAGCCAAGAACGCATGCGTCCCATTACTCCATTTTTTCCAAAGAACGCCTTGAGCATAAAAATATTGTTCTTCCATATTTTCTTTCAACTCTTTCCATACTATTGTTCCGTTTTCTATTTCTCCCACCCAATGGCGAAGCACAAACGTTCCATTCTCCTCCACAACCGCATAACAGTGATATTTTTTGTCCTCTACCCTTATTGCTGTAACCATCCTATCCACAAGGTCACGCCACATCCTATTCTCATTCAAAGCATTGGCTAAGGAATATCGTAGATTCTGATTTTCGACATAAAGAAACACAAGCATAGCCGACTGAATCAACAGAATCAGCAAAAGAGCCGCCCATGAAACCCTACTCATTTCACTTTCACCTTTTCTTCTAGATTTTTTATTATTATCATATCGCTTGAAATTTTTATTATAGTTTTGCCTTCTTTTAAGGGGAAAGCACTATCTTTAACGATATCTGCGGGAATGTATAGAATACCTGTTTTGCCTTTATGAGAAAATTTAAATGTCCCTGTATTCTCTAGAACCATCTGAATCACTACATGATACGTCACATATTCTACCTTATAAAATTTTCGATTTTTTACCGATACCGTGTTTGGGTGTCGTACATCGGAAGTTTTATATTAATGTAGTTTCTAAGTCATTCACGCTTGGATTCGCAAGAGGAATGAGAGACATGGCGAAACGTCAGTTGCCTAGAGTAGGGGATAAAATCCCGGTTGAAAAGTTTTACGTGAGCAAGATGAATGTGAGAGCCGGAGAAGAGTTTGGGGTTGGCGAGAAGGACGAGGCTTTAGAGGCTCACTTGATGACCAGCGAGATCGTTCAGCCGTTTATTGCTAGGCCCGAGGGTAAGGAGGGTCATTGGGAGCGTGGCATGGACTTGGCTTTGGCTGTGGGGTACGGTGTGGTCGTGGGAAGAAGAAGATATTTTGGGAAGCGGGACAAGGTGACGCATTTCGTTGTCGGAGACCACGTGCTGATACGGGAGCTGAGTGATGAAGAAGCCTTAGACATGTCCTTGAAGGAAAACCTAGACATCTTCAGAAAGGACCTGGACCCCATCACTAGAGCCGACAGACTAAACGAGTTGATAACCAAGTCCACTCTAAGCCTGAGAAAGTGGGCGGACAAATGGAACCTAGACGTAGCAACCCTAAGCGACTGGACCAGAGTAGGAAACCTCAGCCCAAAAATGCGACAGGCTCTGCGAAAAGGCGTGGTTCCGTTCTGGGACGGCCTAAAAGTCTACGGACTCAAATTAGGAACCGAGCTTCAAGAAACTTTGGGCGACCTAGCTCTGAGTCAAGGTTTAGAGGCTTTTAGAAAGGAGCTAACCAGACTCATGCTAGGGAAGGGAAAGAGAGGTCTGCGACCAGGTATATGGACTATAGAACGATTAGGTTGGGATAAACGAAACAGAGCAGACATAAGCAATTATGAGGTAGTTCAAAAGGTGGCAGAATCGAAGGGCATGACAGTGGCGGAGTACATCAAGGACTATATCACAAGACATATCGAGGACATTCGCAAAGAAATGGCTTAACCTTCCCTTCTTTTTTGTTGTGAAAACAATGTTATGCGAAAAATGCCACAAAAACAAAGCGATCCTAACCGTCCCTAAGCGAGTTTTATTTGACTCAAAAGGTAAACCAATCGCTAAGGTTGGTCGACTTAGTTTATGTATTCCATGTTTTTGGGGTTGGGCTGAGGAAAATATCCCCAAACCTATACCCGTTACCACCATGAATTAATAAAATACCGATGCCACGAGAATAACCGAAGCTTACAATTGCATTATCTATAACTGAATAAAAATCATGCATTTTGCCTACATAATCCATTGCTGAAATCCCTAGTCTTCTTTTCTAGTCTTCAAAACATGTAGTATGAGTCCTACGAAGAATGTTAGTGCGCCCAAAAGAAGAATTGTTATTGAGAGGAGGAGTGTCCCCAACGCGAGTTCCTGCTTTATTCCATAGATGTGAACGATTTGAACTAGACCGCAAACGCCAGAGAAGAATGCCAAAAGCCCTGTTATCCCTAAGTGTAGCAGTGGCTTGCGAAGGAAAATGTAGTTGAAAACTTGGTAGAAATGGGATAGTGGGTTTTTTGTATGGCTATATTCGTCGTATTTTGTTGTGACTGGGATTTGCTTGATCCTTAATCCTTTCTTTTTCAAGTTATCTAGGATCTGCTGGTCCACGCCATAACCGTTTGTCGTCACTTCTATCTGTTGAAGGGCCTTCCAAGAGTATGCTCTAAATCCGCTTTGGACATCTAGTTCTCTCGAAGAGAAAAGGTTTAGGAATTTTCCCCCGATCCTTCGGGGCCACGATAAACCAGTTCTTTGACCGACAGCAACATCGCATTCGCCACGTATCAAAGGTAAGAGAAGTTGGGGAATATCATCTGCGTCATGCTGATCGTCCCCATCCAAGGTGACAGCGAGTTGCGGAACGTGTGTTTTGGATTTCTCGAAGAGACGTTTCATAGCGAAACCCTTCCCCTTATTCACTTCTCCTTTAATCACTTCCGCACCAACGGCTTTAGCGATGTCAAACGTGAGGTCCGAGCTCCCATCATCATAAACAATAACCAAATCCACATGTTTCTTCGCCTTCAAAACGACTTTGGCGATTGTGTGTTCGTTATTATACGATGGTACAAGAGCGATGGTCAATGGAAAAGCCTCCCCAAGTTGAAAGTGTCGGTCAATCGGCTCCGTAGTGTAGTATTAGGAACGCAACAACGTTTACAAACTTCTAAGCCACGCCAAACCATGCGTCTAACCTGTCTCATAGCTCTCCCATTCCAAATATCCTCAAAACCATCATCCAACAAGTTTCCAACTGGAATCTTATCTAATATGCCACACGGTATCATAAAACCTTCCGGGTTAACCATGACATTCGTGTAAAGGAGTAAACATCCTTTCCTATCTGGATAATAAATCTTTTCACCTATATCTTCTTCTGAGCTGAACTGCTTTGTATGATAAAGTTCATCCTTAACATTAGCAACCTTATGGAAAAATATTCGTTGAGCCTTCCATTCCTCCGCGAGTTGTTTGATTTCGTCGAGTTGAAAGTAGTTATACCTGTTGGTGACGGTGTTAATTATCAGATTTGGAGGGGGAGAATCATTTCGCATTTTGTTTAGCAACATCACGTTCTCTTCAATCTTTTTGAAAGAGCCCTCTCTACCTCTAATAATGTCGTGAACCTTGCCTATCCCATCAATGGAAATCCAGAGATCGTCAGTACAAAGAATACAACACCGAATCATTTCCTCATTTAACAACGTGCCATTCGTTTGAAGTCTAACATAAGGGACCCCGACCTTTCTTTTAGCGAAGTTCAAAATTTCTCCCATGTCTTTTCTCATCAAGGGTTCACCTCCGGTTATGCTCAAAATTTGAACCCCAGCATCAGCAAGCTTTTCAATAATCACCTTCGCTTCCTTAGTTGTAACCTCACTCTTGTAGATTCCCTTCCAATAGGAACATATTCTGCAATGCATGTTACAGTCTTTTGTGATCATGAAATAAGCGACTAAAGGTTTGCCAGCCACATCAGAATGAAGGAGATACTTACCCATTGTATCAAGAAATTGAATCATTTTCAAACATCAGCACCTCGAATTCTCTTAACAAGGTCGCTTTTCTTCTCGAAAGCTTGAACCCGTATTTGTCGAAAGATTCTATGAACTCTTCAATTTTGTAGGGATATTCGCTTATGCCTCTTTCAAACATGTTCGTCAACCTTGTAATGAATTTGCCATAAACGGAATGAACGTTAGGCTGAACCAGAATTATGTACCGTTTAGAAACCCTAACCATCTCCTCAACAAACGCTATATAATCTGAGAAATGCTCCAAAAGCCCATGAGCAAAGACCACATCAAATTTATTTGTCCAATCTTCCGGCATGTTCGAAGCGTCCATCTCAAAAACCGTGAAACCTTTACGTCTACATCGCTCGACAGCTACCAAGGAATTGTCTATTCCAATAGCATTAAAAAAACCTGACTTCTTAAAGAAGTCCAAACTAGAGCCACAGCCACACCCAATATCAAGAACAGAAGATTTTCTTGAAACATTTAAGAGAAATCCATGTAGAATCTTGAAGGCGAAGTTCATAGAGGCTTTACCCACAAAAGTAGGTTTTTCCACTTTTGACCAAACGTGATCCCACTTTGACCCAAGCAGATTTCTTGCTTCAGTAAGCGGTAAAGGCATGTTTTCAGATTTATCCGTTAAATTTAAGTAACCATCTAAAAAACGGTAGTCTTCCGCAATCAAGCATTTTGGTGGATACTCAGAAAACACCTTCGTTTCTAATGCTCTGCTCAATATTTCCCTAAGAGGCTTCTCGGTAACGTTGCCTAATTGTATGTGAATAAATGGGCAAGGGCAAACATCACCATAAGCAGTTAGGTAGATCATCTCCTTAACCGCACCACAACCATTCTTGGCAAAGCTGAATCCAAGGTCTCGTTTAAAGAGAGAATGTTCGCTTTGAAGCTTCTTGAAGTATTTCCAATCCTCTTTCGTGAGGGTAACTTCCCTCGCCTCTTTCCAACGGCCTATCGGAACAGCAAGCGTCGCATTCAAGAGAACGCTCTTTCGCTCTGAAAACTCTATTATTTTCTTAATCCCATCAGACCTTATGTTTTGATGAGAAATTGTAGTGTTAACTATCGAATTCATCCCAACTTCCAAAGCCAAGGCCACGGCGTCAGTTGCCCTTTTCCAAGAGCCCTCTACACCTCTGAACTTGTCATGTTCTTCTTCAATGCCACTGTCTATCGAAACGGTTAGAATATCAACTCCAAGTTCCTTTAACTCTAATAATTTTTCTTTGGAGACAAACATCCCATTGGTAACAACAGAAACAAGATTCCTATCTGGTTGATAAACTGGAATTATCTCCTTTAGAAACATGAAATTTTCAGGAAGAAACGGCTCTCCCCCTTGAAACGCAAAATCCCAAACACCAAGTTTCATGGCCTGCTCCGCAAAACGCTTATGCTCTTCAACTGTCATAAGGTGTCTATGTCCCTTTCTGAAGTTGTCCGCAAAACAGTGTTGGCATTTAAAATTACATCTGTAGTCATACCCAATGTTAGCATATCTAAGATGTCCCCTTCTGAATAGAAATTTGATGTTAGACTTTATCACTCTTAACCAAAGCCTTGGTTTGAGGATTCTGAGCCCATATCTGATTTTTAACATTACCATTTTCTAACCTCTGGATAAACGTCGTTTGCCAGTTTCTCAAGGTTTTTATCGTCAACGTAACGAACAATGAAATAAGTTATCCCGGCGTTAGAGTAATCCTTGAGTCTTTCTATCATGTAGCCACTATCACCGATTATCGTTGTAGCTGATTTCCATCCTAACCTTCGTTTTATGAACCCGACCGTTGTGGAAGGGCTGTGAAACGCCATCTTTAGATAGTCTCCCGTTAAATAATTTCTTAATGGAACTTTCCGCTCTTTCACGTCTTCAGAGGCAATAGTTAAACAAATCGACTTTTCTAACAGTTTTCGGCCTCGACAGTGATAGTTAAGATACTCGATTTTTTCTTTGCATTTTTCTGGCGTTAAGTCGAACCGCTCAAAGTTCGATGCGTCAGCTAGCTTCGCTACAACCTTCTTTAAGATGTGGTCGCCAAAGCCTCCAACCCAAATCGGTATACCTTTGTGCAAAAGAGTTTTTAGATAGGTCAAATTCCGAAAGAGAAGGTCAATTCGTTCTCCAATATCTGGAAATTCAAAATTATACATTTCTGCTTCTTTCTTATGCCATCCAGCCCCAACTCCCAGATTCAGTCTTCCCTTACTGATCTCGTTGAGAGAATTCGCCATGCTGGCAACCAATGCAGGATTCCTAAGTAAATTGTTAAGAACCAGCGATCCTACTCTTATTTTCTCGGTTTTAGATGCAAGTGCGGTTAGCAGGGTCCAGCACTCTAACATTGGCTTAGTTGGAGAAGTCCACCAAAAGTGATCGCCTATCCAAACACAGTCAAATCCTAACTGTTCACAACGCTTTGCTATCTGTAGAATCTCTTCGTAGGCCATAGCTTCGTGAACAATCTGAACACCGACCTTCAATGATAAACCTCCAAAGTTTGTTTAGCAACGTTTTCCCAAGAATTTCTCCCTAATTTCTTTTCTAAAGCTTCGCTGAGATAATTTCTCAATTCCTTGCTTTGCATAAGCGTTTCCATAGCCAATTTTAATTCTTCCACATTATCTATCGGAACGAAAATAGCTTCGTCCATTGCTAATTCCTCCATAAAGAATTCTGTTTCAGTAACGATTGTCGGCTTACAATGTTGAATCGCTATGGCTAAAGCACCGCTCGCTGATATGGAAACGCTGTAAGGAAGAACGACAAATTCTGCTTTCTCAAATATATAATGGAGTTCTTTATCTGAAAGGAATCCGGCAAATACAACTTTATTTTCAACTCCACATTCCCTCGCTAATTGTTTAATCTTCTCTGCATAACCTTCATAATAGGGCATTTCCCTTCCAGCGATTACTAAAACTATATCTGGAGTGTTCAGCTTTGAAAAGGCAAGTATAAGAGTCTCTAATCCTTTTCTCGGAGTGATAACACCAAAGTTTAAGATGATTCGGCCCTCCAGATTTGCCCATGTGCTTGAAACATCCGCGTTTCTATTGGTTTCTATCCCGTGCCGTATAACGATAATCTTATTCGGATTGATTAGGTAGTGTACCAACCATTGCTTGAATATCTGGGAATGAACTATGATTTTAGAAGAAAGTTTGCTTAATGCGCCGTACATGCAAAACATAAAGAGCCTTAATAGCGAGGGTTTATTCGGAACACCGTTTGGAAGAATCCTTGTAATCTTGCCAGAGTCAAAGAGAGATCTTGGAATTACTCCGTGAATTGTAACCACGACCCTCTTTTTAGCTAACCTAAGCAGAAACAGTAACACTGGAATGAAAAGATTAGTGTAAGTTGAACCGAACATGTTTAACTCGAATTGTAAATGAACAACATCTATTCTGTCTCTTATCGCTTGACGGGTTATTTGGAGTGGATACCATTTAGAAGTCCAAACATTTCTATCGGAATAATAAAAAGTCTTGCAATATTTGGAAAGTGCATTACTCAAAGCACAGGAATACCATGTATCCGCCACGTACCGATCAACTATCGCAACACGCAATCTTTTCCCTTTGAAAAACATTCTATCACCTTGATTTGTGCAAGTGCCCAAAACAAGTATCCACTACCTCGTAGGATTATATCGAATATCAATTCTGGAATGGAAGACGGTGAAAACTTTCCTCCTAAATGAATTCTAACCCAGTTGGGGGCTACGATTTGGGGGAAGAAACTGAATAACAGAAAAGTAACTGCAAACACTAGAAATGAAACGATTAATGCCTTATTCATATGCTTATAGTTGTGAATTGGTTTCGCCCAATACCCCACAAGCAAAGTCAGCAACAATACAGCTTTTAGGCAACTATACTCGAAAGGGTGGATTATGAATGGTTCTTTCCCTTCAAGATACAGATTTGGCCTAGCCATCACCGTTTGCCATATTTGGGTTGAGGATGCACCTGCAAACAATGAAAGAAACACATTACGAGTTAAAACAAGCAAAACTATCCCAGCAATTAGAACGGCAATCACATTATTTACAGGTAGATACCAAGCTCCAATTTGTGTCATTCCTCTGGGTCCCAAGTCAGGTCTATGTAAAACAAACACGAGATATCCCCATAAAACTATAATTGATAATACAACCATCATTAACTTTGTTGATTTGGTAAAGATTTTAAGCTCTGTATCGCTCAACTTACTTCGAATAACCCTTAAATGCAACACACTTTCCAAAAACAGAACCCATGCGACTATCATTATCCAGCTATCTGTTTGCCAAGTGTCTAGCATAATAGTATTTCACCCCATGCACGAAACTTCTTAAAAATCTGCTCCCTTCAGTGATTGGGTGTCTAATGACCTTCTTTAAAGACTTTCCTATGAACTTCGGCCTGAAAGCAAACTTCCACAAAAACTCATCTATCGTTTTACTTATTTCCTCGTTAGAAAAGTTTGGATAACTCACAACATTCCGCAAATATCCCTCTTCATCAGTCCATTCGCTCCAATCTTTTGCGACCAAATAACCTTCTCTTTTACATATTTCATAAAATTCTGTCCCAGCAAAAGGAGTAGCTGGACTAAAGAAGTAAAAATCTGGATCAACTTCCTTCGCAAATTCAAATGTTTGCCTAGCTGTTTCTGGCGATTCACCAGGGAGACCTAACATGAAGCATCCCATAGTTTGAAGACCGACTTTTTTGGCATTTCTCGCAAATTTTAACATAGTTTCAACCTTTATACCCTTCTTTGCTCTATCCAAAATTTCTTGATTAGCACTTTCATAGCCTACAATTAACATTCGACATCCAGCATGTTTCATTTCTTTCATTATGGCTAACGGTACGTCAGCTCTTGCATTGCAAATCCAGTCTATGTTCAAGTCTCTATACTTTATTTCCTTGCAAACTTCTGTTACTCTCTTATGATCAACTGTGAACGTGTCATCTTCAAAAATAACATCTTTTACTTGAGGAAATTCTATTTTAATGTACTCTAATTCATCAACCGTCTTTTCAACGCTTCCATACCTAACGTTTCTTCCCGTAAGTGTTTGCACCCAGCAACAATAGATGCAACTGTAAGGACATCCTCTACTGAAAGTTTTGATTTGTATCTCAGGGTAACGTGCTAGACTGAAGAAGTAATCTTTTATGTTTAGATGTTTCTTGTAGGTTTCTGCTTCAAATGGAAGCTTATCTAAGTCTTTTAATGGTTCACCTTGAATAACTTTCCTCCCGTACAGTCTCTTTTGCTGGGCTAATTTCAACAATGTTATGTCATATTCGCCTTGAATTACATAGTCTATTTCATTATCCATTTCTAATGTTTCTTTTGGCAAAGCACTTGCATGCGGACCTACCAAAACCGTTGTGCATCCTAAATTCTTTTTCAATGTTGAAGCTACTTGTACGTCGCTTTTTATTGAAGGTGTGCTGGTGTCCACTACTAAAATGTCTGGATAAAAGTCGAAACAGATATGTCTCACTTGATTAAACGTTAGCTTTTTTGCTGGTGCATCTACAAGTTTACATTCTATTCCATTCTGCTCCAAATATCCACAAGCATCAGCTAACCAAAATGGGTAACAACATGTATCCGACCTCGTGCGAGATGACCAACGGCACCCCGTGCGGTTAAACCTTGGTACAAATGGCGGATTTAACAAAAGCACAGGACGATTCAATCTTTATCGCCTCTCATTTTTAAAATCAAAAAGATAGTGATCGCAAAAATCAAATTTATGAGGAGCCACTCTGCAAAGTATGGAGGATGATAAACGTCTGGCATGTTTTCACCGCCAATAACTTTTTTGAAATAATTCCAAAATTCTGGTGAGGGTCCAAACCAGCGAGTTAGATAGTTGAAGGTAAAGATTGAGGACCAAGTGAGTATTGTACTGATAAATGGTTTCTTTTCGTGTTTTACTAGAAGGTTGGAGGCTATTATAATGAGTGGAAGTTCTGAGAGCATTAAACTTCTGTCTATGGGTTCAACACTAGAAAACAAAAGACTTATCGTTAGAAAAAGGGTGCACAAACCAGTCACAGCTAAAATGAAGCACTTAGATATCTTGTCTATCGTTATATGCTTTCTGTGAAGAAAGAGAACAAAAAATAGGGGGATCATAGGAAAAAAGATTCTTAGAACGCTTCTGATATTAGCCATAAAAAAGTTTTGTCTATATGATTCGAGAGTTTGGATGTTTTCCGTGAAAAATTGAGTTAGGGTAAGCCCAACGTTGAGGTATCTATCATAAAGCCACAAGGGATAAATCGTTTGTGTAAGCAACGAAGATATCAAGGTAACAAAAATAGTAAGAACGGCTATCTTGAAAATTATTTTTCTATCAAACAACGCGGATGCAAGTAAGACAAAGGCAAAAAAAAGAGATATGAACAAGGAAGAAAGCACCATCCCCGTAGCAAAGAGTATTGTTAAAAGGGGAAGTTTTTTATCCTTTTCTTTGAAGAAAAAGAAATAAACTGCACAAAGAAACATCAATATTGCGAAGAGACTGTTATATAAATCTGAGGTGAATCTCAATTGCCAAAAGGAAACTGCGAGGAAAGCTGTAGAAACTAAAGCAACCTTTTCCGAATACAGATTTTTGACAATAAAGAAAAAGGGCACCAATATTAAGGTCGAAATTATTGGAACAAAAACTAATACTATGTAAATTGCAGGGACCCCGAACTTGACTAAAAATGCGGAAATAGTATAGAAAAGAGGTTCTGAAGGAATTGGAAGCGTCACCCAACTGGGTATGGGTATAGGAAAACCAGTAGAAGAAATGTTCCCGAACCGCATGATAACTCTTGGAATTTGAGAGAAGTGGTCCGCAAAATATAAGGTATATGCTACGTAGATTCCCGTGTCCCAACCACAATAGTAGGGATATAGAAATTGGAAAGAGGAACGGAGTGCAAAAGCCAAAGAAAAAATTAAAGTTAAGGCAAATATTGGATTTAAATTGAATTGTTTCTTTGCGTCGATAATCTCTAAAAACGCTAAGACAGCAAGTATTTCTCCACTTACAAAGATCAACGGAACATTAATGATTAAGGTGCTTAAAATTTTTGCCAACTGATTTGGAAATACATTAGAGATTATAGAAAGCAACTGACTTTGAAATGTGTTAAAGATCACAGAAAGCAGAAAAAGAACTGACGCTATTACGAAAAACAGTTGAAACCGTGATTTATCCATTTTATCCCGACGCCAATAGTGTTACTGCGATTATGGTGAGTCCTATGCCGACGATTTCCCTTATGGAGTAGGTTTCATGGAAAATAAAGTATCCAGCTAAAACAGATAGAGATAATCCTAGCGGAGTCAGTATGGTGATGACTATCCCAAATTTTTCTTTACTCATGGGTATCATTAACATTATCCTACTTGAAAAGTTCAGTAGTAGGCTTAGGAATATGGTCCATCCGGCCCAAGTGAAAAAGACTTTGTGCAGAAATTCTTTTTGGAAGAATGTGTTGAAGGAAATTTTCTGCTGAAACTTATCCGTGCCCACTTTGAATAGACAGTTCCCCGTTAATGTCAATAGGGTTATGATTATACATACGATTAGAAGTGTAAAATCCATTGTCTCCACCCTTTAAGGGAAGCCAAATCTAGGAACCCGAGTAATAGGATCGCGTACATTAGAACCGCTAGACCTCGTGTCGGATAATAAAGGCTTCGCAACGCCACAAGCTCCCATAATGAATTGACTTCTGCATAGCTGAATATCATGTAAAGAACCGCATGAACGCCTTGCAACAGCAAGAAAAGTCCAAAAAACTGGTTTTTCCGGTCCTTGAGAAACACGTAAAGGGGAACATGATTGAAAAGAAAGAACAAGTCATACATCACTCCTTTCGCTGAAGCGAAGAGGCCGTATTGTTGGACAAAGGATTCAAAGACAAACAGCTTGGATATAATTTCCCCTATTCCGTATGCGCTAAAAATTACGCAGAAACAAAGATAGACCCTGCTCATCCTTTCGAATCTCATCTTTGAAAGGGCAAGCATGGACCAAAGCCACAAGAGAGAGAAAAACAAGACGTTGAGACTGCCGTACGATTTTCCTTGAGTTTCAAAACCAAACCGTGCCTCAAAAACTCCGTAAAGCCATACTTGATACAAACTAACTATTGTCAAGCCCATGAATGGTAAGCACCAAAGCAGAGGATGAAAAACTAAGTCAAGAAACCGTTTCCAGACTTCACCTTGTCTTAACCTCTGCAAAGTTTGATAGCCTCACAAATTTCGACAAAGCTTGACAGCGGGACAAGATTCACAATTATATTTTCTGCACAGAAGAATCCGAAATGCCAAGACAAAAACTAACGGCAACATTCAGCCTATCTAGCCTCCTTTCTCTATAGAGATTTTTCCATCTGATCTTTGTCGATAGATTAGAATGTCACCTTCTTTCAATTTTAGTTCATTTCGCACTTTTTTGGGAATCGTTGTTAAAAACTTCTGGCTAACTGTGCCGATGGCAATTACATTATCTCGCAAACAGAACCCTTCTAAGACTTCTAAGAGAATCACTGAAGAATAGAGCAGATTGATTTATTAATTTTGTGGTGTCTGGGTGTCGTACACTTTTGCGACATACACATGAAAGATGTGCTATTTCCATTGGTCTTCGCTGAGTTCGGAGATGAGGATAAGGAAGGCTAAGAAAAAGACTTGAGGTAGAATCAGTAACAAGATGTAAAGCCAGTTCAACTTTAGGTTGCACGACACCCAGACATGTGCTTCGCAATTATCCTATTTTTATGATTCCGGCGTTAGAGAGGTAGAGAACTATGAAGACGGCTCCGATCACTAATAGAATGATGCCTAGCATGGTGACCTTTTCTTCTTCTTCGTAGACTCCGTAGCATGCTACAACTAATCCGAGAAAGATGAAGACGGGGCCCATGTAGTTGGTGAAGAAGATGACGGTTGGGTGGGTTTGTATGGATTTCACGATGGCTGGAAGGGTCCAAGCTGACTTAGGGACGGCAACAGTAGGGGTTGGCGTTGGTGTCGGGGTGGAAGTGGGCTGACCGTATACTGGTTCAGGCTCCCAGTACAAGACGAAGGTTTTGGATGAGGAGAAGGTTTCGGTGATGGTTAGGATTCCACTTGTGTAAATCCATTTGTCGCCTTCACTGTGAGCCACATCGTCGATTTTGATGAAGTGGGGTTTCTCGTTGCACTCCACCTTGATGGATTCCTCGCCAGAGCTTGAAGCTGTAAACTCAAACTCTTGAATGGTGGGTTCAGACGGAGCAGAGATGATAGTTGGAGCTTGAAGAATTTTGATGCCGCTTCTATGGATGGTCCCGAAATCCATTGTGACGGTTTTGCTGTCGCTTAGCCCGTAGAAGGTTGTGCGGTCTCCGCTGTACGAGTAGTTTTTCACGTTCAAGATGTAGACAGGCTTCGTGGAGCCTGTGATGACTGTGAAGCTTGGATACTTGTTGGCTGAGGCGTTGACTAGAGTGAAGACAAGCTGGTTGTTGCTAAAACCTGAGACGGTGTTGGTTGCGTCGAAGACCGTGCGGTTGATACTGTCAAAGTAGTAGTCGTTGCTGAGTTGAAGATAGCCATCATCGTAGCCAACCTTAACGCCACTACTAACAAAGCCCCTGGCGGGAGAAGCATGAAGAAAGTCGAAGCAGAGAAATGGAAGCATGGATAGGAGAACAAGAAAAAGGAAAAGGCGAATGTAAAAGGTTCGTTTCATTATTCAACCTCACGGCACGTATTCCACATAATAGTTGATTGTCTTATCAACGGTTTCCAATGCTCCAGCAGTTAAATCGTATAGGTAGATTTGGATGTGGGTACTGTTTTTTGCTTTAAGCTGTATGCAATAGTTTGCATCTGTTTCCTCAACCGTTAAATCTACATAAGTTGGCGTTCCCGCCAAGCCATGTGCAATCCAATCATCGTTAGATGCTTCTGCGGTTCCACTGTTCTCAGTAACATAGCCAATATTACATTTCACTTTTGTATTAGCGCCAACCTTATAGATAGTATTAAGGTTTTCATCTACTCTATTAAACTCAAAGATATTGTAATCTGATACAGCATGGTACTCGTAAATGGCGTACTGTTGTTGATAAGGTGTCCTAGTGTCAAATATTCTGTTTCCGCTTATGATGTTACGAGTTGATCCCTCAAGGTAAACTCCATAGCGGTTATTGCTAATGATGTAAACATTTTCAACCCTATTATTGTTAGACCAGTTAAATTTAATCCCGTCGATACCACTCCATTCGGCATAGCCGCCAACAATTATATTGTTGTTTTCATGAACCAAAAAACCGTATTCGGTGTTATGGTCGGCGGCGCAACCAAAGAATAGGTTGAAGTTACCTATAACCTCAAACCCATTTTTATTTAACTTTGACAAACTACCGATAAAAAGATGATCCGTATCTGCGACATAATACCCTGAATCATTGCACCGTATAACAGAACCACCGACAACGCGAGTTTTTCTACCTAAATCTCTAACACCGTTTCCCGAAAAATCTCTAATATGGACGTGGTTAAATATTATTAATGGATCACCGTATTCAACAACATTTTCGAGCGTGGTATAACCACGATTTAAAATTCCATGTCCTGTGTAAAGGTCTTTATCGCCCCTCAATGTTCCTCCATTAATTTCAACTAACTGTGAATCAATCAATATTATAATCATGGCTTCTAATGATGCTTTCTGCCTTAATTGTCCTTCAATCGTTAGTTTAGTATAACTTGAAAGATATATTGGTGATGTAATATCAAAACGCCCTTTTAGTATCACCTCTTCTTTCCATGTTCTTCCACTCGTCAAGTTTCCTATGCAAGCGTTGATGACCGCTGAAGCGTCGGTGCTACTCCAGTCGACGGCTCCCGTCGTCCCATTCTTCTTCTTTGTTAAGGAGCCATCTTGAAAAACAATGTAACTTGCGGTTTGCTCTGGATAAGCGATAACATCCGTCCGGTTTTCAGTGTCCCACCACAACTCGTCGGTAAACTTCATGCTTGTCGTGTTAAGCCAAGTTACGCCAGTGATAGCATGGTTGCCTACAGCCCAATCGCTTGTTAACGTTCTTGTTCCCGAAGCCAAAAGATAAATCGGATGATCGTCGTCACTTAGCCCAGAAAGGCTCCCATGATCCCTAAAACCAACCGCAAGCCATGAAGAACTATTATAAAAATAAATGAGGTCTTGATCCGTGCGGTAGAAGAGTTCGCCGTCGCTAGGGCTGGATGGAAAAGCTGAGCCGCTTTGAAGCGTGACATTGTAGAGGGCAACCTTTCCGCCGGAAGTCAACTCCTGAATCGTGGTCACGTAAAGGGTGGTAGCGTTCGCATAGGAGGTGAAGACACCGTACTCCGTTTCCACGTATTCGCCTGCGGGACTCGCAAAAAGCTCTCGAACTTGCCAACCCACAAAACCCGCCACTAAAAGAAGCACACATAACAAAACGATGCCGAACAGTCTAGAAACAAACTCACGGTCAGGCTTCTTAAACCTCAAACTTAACCACCATTTAATAAATTAGTCCTTTAAATATAGATTATTTGATTGACTTAAAAAACTTTTAGCTATCCTCCTTGTCTGGGTGTCGTACATTTTTGCGACGTAATGGGGCTGTGCTTCGCATTATCCTATTTTTATGATGCCGATGCTGTATAAGTAGAAAGAGAGGACGATGATTCCGAGGGTTAGTAGAAGGATTCCTATGGCTTTTAGGGAATCTTCCTCTTCATCCATCGCGTAGGCTGTGATAGGTATGGAAAGTCCGATCATGACTAGGCCGACGATGAGAGTGTTTCGTATGATGGTGTCAATGATGAAGATGACGGTTGTATAGATGCGGTATTCAAAGAAGAGGCTGGTGTCTCTGGTTAAGGCGACGGTTTGTTCTTTTCTCACGTTGTTATGGGTGACTCGGATCGTGTATGTTCCTGTGTCTAGGTATTTGGCGATGAAGTTTCCGTACTCGTCGGTTTTTCCCTTCAAAAACGGAATGCCTTTCATATAGTGGTAATATTCTACGTCGGCCCCTTCAATGGGGTTCATATATTGGTCTCTGACGAGAACGGTTAAGTCGTACTGGTACACTAATCTTTCGACACCTGGTTGAGACTGAATTGGGATAAGATGCCAAGTTGTGTGGCTGTTTCCGTTATTGTCTGTGACGGTTAAGGTAACATTGAAGGTTTTAAGTTCGGAGTAAGCGTGGATGGTTTCAGGGTCATTTTCGGAGCTTGTTTGTCCATCCCCGAAGTTCCATTCATACGTAGTAATTGAACCGTCGTTGTCCACACTGGAACTAGCGTCAAAGCGTACTAATTCATTCAAATACGGGTTTGTTGGTTCATAAGTAAAACGGGCGATAGGAAGTTGGTCGGTAACTTCAATTGTTGACAGGAATGTACATGTCGCTGACTCATCATCTGTCACGGTCAGTTCTATGATGTAAGACCCTGGAGAAGTCCATTTATGGGTTATAGTTGGGTAGTTCCCTGAAGTCGTGTTGCCGTCTCCAAAGTTCCACTCATAATTTGTTATAGAACCTCCATCAGGGTCAAGCGACATCGAACCGTCAAAAAATATCTCTTCATTTATGTATGCAGTTGTAATTGTAGAATTGAAACGAGCCGTAGGATTTATTTTTACTTCGCTTAACAATGCTATGGTCCAGTCTGTCTTAGCAGTTAAGGTGAATTTTTTCATGTATGTTTGGTATCCTTCTTTAGTGATAGTCAAGTTGTGGGGGCTGTACTCGTTTAGGGTGTTGCCTGTGCTCTGCTGATACCAGCCTCGGCTCACGGTTTGCGTCGCTATCTTTCCGTCTGCGCCCGTGGTGACCTGAAACACTTGGTTGCCGTCCTTGTCGTAGAGCGTCACCGTAGCGCCCGAAATAACGGAGCCATTTTTGTCAACTACGGTGAGGTCAAACTCGTATTGGCGATAAACTTTGCCTGTGGAAGTTCCGAGCCAGTTAATATTCCAAGTATCTATATCGCCATTTATTATGTAGCAATTATTTGGGTTGTTATTTAGAGTAAAAGCGTATGTGCAACCTCTAATTCTCAAGTTTTTTATGGTTCCTGCAAGTTGCCAAAAGATTATTCCATAGTATGCGTCAGTAATAACGTAATCGTTAACCGTCGCATATTGTGGAATATTTATTCCACCGTAACTTTTTTCGCTGTTTATCCTAAATATGTCAACAAGTCCATTAGTTAAGCCCAAATATATTTTATCAAATTGACAATTATACACCTTATTATTTGTGTTCCCAGATTCAAATCCCGTTAACTGAACGTCACCAGTAGCATGAGACGAACTGAACTTTGAAGAATAGAATTGAACTGTGCCATAAACACGAATAATAGCATAATAGGCTGTGAGCGTAGAATGAAAAGAAACGCCACTACTTGTTCTTTTTGTAGTGGCATCAATTAAAGTTCCAAATCGAAGCGTTGCTTGCGCCTTAACATGAATTGTCCAGTAGCCAGCGGGAGCATTATAAATCAACTGTTTAGCCGTATCTATAAACCATGTAGTGGTTGACCCATCACCAATATACCACTTAGAATCAATTTGGAATTGACTGGTTCCAGTCTTCCAAACCACACCCCACTGGCTCTGCGTAACCTCAATCGTGTAAGTGCCCGTGCAATCTACTCCACCCGCGTCAATGCTCAGCCACCATTTAGATGTAACATATGTTCCTACGCCCGTAATTGAAACATCTTCAGTTTGAGCCACATTATCCTTGTCTTTACCAGTCAACGACACGGTTCCAGCCACAGAAAAACTTGTGATAACAAGGTTAAGTTTCAAAGCAACCTTGTCTGTTGGTTTAGGTTGAGTGGTTAAACTCAAATCCATAGCGGCTGATGTTGGAGCTAATAACTGTCTTGAACCAGCCTTATCAGCGGTCCACAAATCGTTGAAGGCGATAGGAGCCGCTTCAGTTCCACCCGTGCAAGTAATCGTGTTCGTGCTAGTCGAGTACGTGATGGTGGAGCCGAAGCCAATCGTGATCTCTAGGTCATGCACCCACTTCTTAAGCTCAACAATGAACCAGCCTTCCTTCTCGTTGAGAATATCGATTCTATCAAGAACCTTTCCACCTCTTTGAATACGTTCAACATTTTTGCCAACATCCTTGGTTATACGAATCGGATAATTATCCAATCGTTTACAGTCACTAATGAAATCACCTTTATTTTTGAAACCTTCAACATTCTTCAAATTTTCAAATTCGCTATCTAACCAAGCGCTATCGTTTAGATTCTCCTTTATTTTGGGGATAGGGTTCTCATAAAACGCAATTGGTTCACCTGTTTTCTCATCATAAACTTCTAAGTAGTCTTTTTGACACCATGTGAAATTCCAACTAGCCTTAGAGCCATGTTGACCACCAACTGGAAAAAAACCCCACTCTAAGAAGGAACCAAAATAGTCCTGTCTAGAAATCTCCCAACCTTGACTTGGATATTCAAAATATTTCCAAGAAGACTCTTCTTGAGCTTGAGCTTCAATAGAGGGCATTTGAACCGAAATAATGGATAAGTTAAGGAGAAGCATGAAAACTAAAGAGAAAACGAGAAACTTCCTACTCACAGGTTTCCCTCGATAAATATAATATTGAAATCTAGGGTATGTACGTCGCAAAAGTGTACGACACCCAGACAAGTTTTCTTGGTAAAACTTTTCAAATCGCGATGATGTTCTTACGTACATTCTAATTCATCAACGCTTTACCCATCTAGGAGGGCAAAATGTGATAAAATTTTTATTTGCCAAACTACCAAGGTAGAACCCAAACTCCAATTACGAATCGGTTATACAATATGACAGAAGGAATGAACAGAGTCCAAAAAAGTAAAATTCCAGCAATTGTTTCCCAGACCGTGCTTTTGAAGCCTTCCCAGTCGAAGTCCACTTGATTCATAGCTAGGTTGGCTAGGAAGCGAGATAGGAGAGAAGCGGGAATGGACAGAACGAACACTATGCCTAGAAACTGAACCGTCACGATGGGAAAGGTGAACAAACTTTAATCCTCTTTCGCGGAGTACATACTATGTACGTCGCAACCTCAGATTTGTTTTTTGATGTATAATATGCCACAACTTGTTACCGATGCAACAACAGATAAGATAATGAATTGCGTCAAGAAAATGCTAAGATTTGTTAAAATCACGGAAAGCTCGGTGATCCATGTTATTATCATCGCTATCAATGTCGCTAAGAAGGAACTAAGCATGCATACAGCCATTACCCACATGGCTTCTTCTAGTTCTGTAATCGCATCAAGGAACGTAGAAACCGCCAGCCCCATCATTACAGCAGTCAAAATAGCCCACCACGGATAAACAGGACCCGCAACCCAACACAAGAATTGATAGAACAACACTGCTATGAAACCAGCAATAAGTGAAATACTAAAGACCGTTTCCAAATCTACATCCATCTGTTTTCACCTCCCTTTCATCTTAGTTATGCGGAGTACATGGCGAGTATGTACGTCGCAAGCGCCTCCCTAGTCTTTTTTGAGGAAGCTCAGTAGCAAGCCTACAGCAACCAAGCCTATGACAGCGAACAGCATAAACGTTGACATGTTGATGGTTAAGCTAAATTCTTCAAGGCTTAAAGGTCGAATTGTTAGCATGGTTAAACCGGATTTTTCAATGAAATAGCCAAGCAGAAACATCGGCAAAGGAAGCAGAATCAAGTATGGGTATCTTTCCAAAGCATCGATTTGATGAAGCACCCAAAGAACGAGCAAGGTTACAATAGCGAAGATTAGAGCGGTGATGAGCTTATAGATCCACAGAACCACTAATCCAATGCCAAGGATCACAACGACAGCTATGACTCCTAGAATGATCATCAGGGGCTTAGAAATGATTCCTCCAAGCAAGTTCTCTGAAACATCGTCCAACTTTTCCTCTAAGTCAAACACCATTTTCATTCCTCCTTTCTAATTATTCCATACATGATGACTATTATTCCCAAAGCGTAGAGAGGCAAAGCTAAGAAAGAAAAAGGCTTCGTAAAAGAGATGAAGGGAATGTCCACCACCCATACTTTTGTATATTCGATGGTGGGAACAGTTATGTACGAGCATATTACTCCGATGAATACAATGACCAGACCAGCAAAAACATGCTTCAAGCTCACGGTTATTCCTCCTTTTTGAGTCCATAGGATAATGATGCTCCGCCTGCGATTGCCAAGACTATGCCTAGTATTCGTTGCCAAGTGAGGAAGGATTCAAGTTCACCGGGAAGCGGAGGCAATATCGATGTGGGAGTAGGGCTCGGCGTCGGACTCACTGTAGGAGTTGGTGTTGGTGTGGGCGTTGGGCTAGGCGTAGGTGTCGGTGTGGGTGTTGGAGTCGGCACTATTCCCGAAACCGTGAAATACATGGTTTGAACCGATTGCGGTGGACCTTCCACCCGCTTCTTTTTATCGTAGCCATCGTAAATCACCCTAACAGAGCCTTCAACGTTTCCTTCAGCGTTTAAACTCTCCGCATCTATCGTGCCATACGCAAAACCTTTAGAATCCGTCCGCTTTTCATAAGTGAAAACGCCGATAAACTTCACTGTTGCGCCAGAAACAGGTTGGCCGTCTTCAAACTTCACATAGCAGTTAACATACATCTTGTACGTTATAGGAAACTGAAAAGGTATCAACTGTTCAGGGTAAACTATAAAGAAAACGCCTAGCAAAAGAACTATCACACCAGCGACGATTGAGACCTTCATTTTTTCATCCACCATATCACGACTACTATAATCACAACAGCCACTATCAAAAGAATTACCCACCAGTATTGTTGCCACCATTGCTGAAGTTCGATGACTGTTTTGTTTTCTCCCAACTGCACAGAGACGGTTTGCTCAGCTGATGCATAGATGAGCGTCCCGGCTGTGGAGATTTTAACAGATCCAACATATGTCTTTAAGTCAAAAGTAGCTATCCCATCAGACCCTGTTATTGCTGTTTGTTTAGATAGGCCTTCTGCTTCAACAGAAACAACGATGCTTGAAACAGCTTGCTTAGTTATATAATCTATGACGGCGACCTTCAACACTGTCTTGGTTCCTATGGGCTCGTATCTGCCTTCAACGGTTTCCGTTTCTCCCTTTTCAAGTTGAACCGTCTGCGGTTTCGGAGCTATGAATCCAGCAACGTCACCAAAGGAAACCGTGTATGTGCCAGTAGGCAAAGATTCTCTGTACTGATTCCCATAGTTTCGTGTTTTCTGAACCCCATTTACAAAGATAGCTCCAGAGTTTGGTGGACTCTCCCCTGTTGTGTAGACAACTAACGTGGATTCCCCAACTATAAGTGTGGCTTCAGCATATTTTTCGTCGTCAAGATTTCCTAGACTATCTGTGACTTTGAAGGTGATTTTTATGCCGGTTTCTTTGCTAACGCCGAGATTCATGACTTCAAATGGTTTTGTGATGGTTTGATCTTTGCCCAGTGTGATGGTATCCGTCTTTGGGGTCACTGAAACTTGCGTGCCTGAAGGAGATACCTCTGTCCATATGGTTCCGGTTGCGGTTATATCAGCGATCTGCTTAACGGTCACGTAGACAAGTTGCTTATCGCTTATGCTTGGTTTGGCTTGTCCCGACTCCCATTTCACATCGGTGATTCTAAATTCTCCGACGAAAGGCTGGTAAACAACTGAGTCTGCTAGTTCCGTGGAAATCTGTAGGCTGATAACGCTAGAAACCGATGCTCGGGGCAGGTACACTCTCAGCTTGTTGTCAGATGTTATCTCGTACCCTTGCTTCCAAATGTCCAGCTGGCTTTTTGGAATTAAGGAGAATCCCTTGGTTAGAAGATAGTTGCTGAGGCTTTGCCCTCTTGGAGTAGAGTATGAATCATCAGTAAAGGTGTTTGGTGTTCTTGGGGTGATGAGGGTAGTGTAGAGGTCCCATCCAGGGTATTTGTTGCATTCCCAAGTTGCGTATGGGGGCCGTGCCTCCATCTCGCCACCCACCGTAACTCTTTCCGGCCCAAACCAATAGTTTGAGTAAGACTCTGACCTAGCATCCATTGTTATCGTTCTTTTTAAGTCGTCACTGAATCTGAAGACATAGTCCTTGTTCGCCAATATCAGAACTTGGTCTAGGGCAATTTCATAGCCTGTTCCAAGCTTGCCAAGAACGGTTAGCAAGAGTTTTTCCTTGCTGTCATAAGGATTCACAATCTGCTTTGTTTTAACTGCACCAGTAGCTTCCACCGTCTCTTTAAAAATAACGGTTGCAGTCTTGGTGAACTGATTTTGTCCAGATGTTTTCTTCACTGTAATCGTGAAAGGTGCACATACAGTCCAATAAAGTTCAGAGAACTCCCATGTATCAACCACTAGAGGATTCACAATGTTCTTACCATTTCGAACCCAATATCTGTCAAGGAACTCCCATTCAGAGGCTTTCGGTGTCACCTTAATGGGCGCTCTTTTCAAAGCCCTTTCATAATAAGGCTGTCCCGGAGTTAATGTAACTTCGATGACTGCTGTGGGCACAATGGTTTTGTCGCCTATCTTGTTGTCGCCCGTTTGCGACTGAGCTTTATCAAACTTGTAAAAGCTATACGATTCCTCAGCGTTGACTATGCCGGTGATCACCCAGAATGTGCCGGTCCATTCACCGGTTTTGGGATCCACGGAACCCGTTTTCGGGTAGATTTCAACGTTAGAAACGGATATGATAGCTAACGGAGCCCCCAAGTATTGGTAAGCGAAGAAGCCGACTACGACAAGGGCTATTAACGTTGCAACTGCAACTATTTTTTCGTCCATGCTACGTTACCTTCCTTTTATGACCCATGCCCATTGCCTGATAACTATCACGACTCCGATAAAGATGGTGACGCATCCAATGTAGATTAGCCAATGCTCATCGGATTCGTAGCCGATGTAGGCTAAGGCGAATCCGAGAGCGATAAGGATGAAGGCTCCCCAATCCACCAGAAACTCGAGTAGGACTTGTGACCATTCTTTCGGTTTAGGCATCTCTACGGGCTGAGGCTGAGTTGAAGATGGTGCTTCAGTTCGGTCTGAGACACTTGTAGGGGTTTCTTCACCAGTTGTTGGGTCCGTTTCCTTCGTTAAGGTGAATGTGTAAACCTTGTCGCTGTTGACAGTTATCGAGCCTAAGTCTAGTGCTGGGCTTGCCTCAAAACCGAGAGAGAAAGCTCCATTCATCAACAGAATCTTTCCAACCCCATCTGTGATAGAAATCGTCTTCGACTCTGCACCTGACAGAATTAGAGTTCCTTTAGCCTTTGATCCATCAGTGTACCCGATCTGAAAAGTGGAGCTGAATCGACGGTTAATGACGATTTCATCGGTGATGTCCTTTGTTAAGGTGTAGGATTTGGAGGCTTCAAAGACTTGTTCATCAATTTTAACGGAAGCCCTTACATTTACAGCCGTGTTTTCCTTGTCAGTATGCGATGCTTTCCCGTTTTTGTCAGCAACAACCAACACTTCGTTGAAGTAGACAGAGGCGAGAAGCGGGTTTCCACACTGGTCCTTAACGTTGAGAGTAAGTGAGTAGGTCGCTGGAGGCTGAGTGGTGGTTGGCGTGGGTGTCATCGTAGGAGACGGAGTTGGTGTAGGAGTGGGTGTAGGGGTTGGCGTGGGACTAGGTGTTGGAGGTGTGGGGGTTGTGTAATAGATTAAGGTATTGACGACTTCATAGCTACGGACATTAGTGCAGATGCGAAAACTAATTAAGTATAACTCTTTTTGTGGTAACGTAAAGGAAGTTTTCCAAGAATCTGACGCATCAAATTGAACGTTTCTTTCATAGGTTCCATCAGCTTCTCGTATCTGGACCCGACAATAATTCATGAGTTCAGAAGTGCCTTCTTTAGTTTGAACAAAAGCCAGATTTAAGACGGGATCGTAAACTTCGATTAAATCAAGGGTTTCTATACGTTTACCGTTCAAAGTGAAGTATCCATTTGGAAGATTCGCATCGGAAAGTCCATATCTCAAATCTGGCACAGTTAAAATTTCTGTTGTCCGAGGAATCACGTTCTTTTCAACTGAAACAGTCCATCGAAACTGCACTTCTTCTGTTGTGGCATAAGGAAAAACCCAATAGGCTCCCCACCATGTAAATTTATGTGTTGCGTCACCTAGTTGCGGAACAAAACCCTCAAAATTTAGGGACATGGAGCTGAGAACAACACGGTTAGCATCTTGCACTTGACAGTTAACAGACTTCACATCATAACGGGTCCCATTTTGAATCAGCACCCGCACATGATAACTTTTGCCTCTAGTCAGAAGTGTCCAAGACATGGCGCTCGCACCAGGATACTGAAAGGGACAACTAAATTCAGCTACTGGAATCAAAGTTAACTGGGTTAGGCCAAGATATGCTAACAAAAGAATCATAGTTAGCCCAACGACTGCAAGAACTCCCAGCGTCTTCTTGTCGAACTCCATTCTACTCCACCCGCTCCTTGAAACCTGGAATGTAAGGCACGGCTAAGAGGAAAACACCCGCAATCTCGATAATATACCAAACCGGATCAATCACCAACAACTTAGGCTGATCAGAGGGAACTGTAAACGGACGCATAGGCAGTAACGAAGATAAGGGAGTCTGCCAAAAACTTAAGTTCTCAGTGTCAGACGCATACTGAACACCAGGAAGCGTCGGCACTTGAGGCCACAGGGTACTTGCCCAAGCCAAAATTATGCCGACGGGCAGACTTAGCACTATAGCTAAACCTACCGCCTGAACGACTTGTCTCGGCTCCACCAACTTTCCTCCATCTATTGTGTTAGACTAGTCGAAAAGCCACTCGACCAAGTATTTCGCGATAACCATGTACACGAAGGGGAGTACACCGATGAAGATCACGATCCAAGCTAGAATGCTTAAGGTTTCTTGCGTTTGAAACAGAGCTGTGACTCCGATGCCAACAGCAGACAACACAAGACTAGCAAAAACCGTCATTATCACCAGAAGAATCCCCCCAGCCCACAGACGTACAGCATCTTCTAAATCCGTTTGAATCAACCTCCTTTCATTTTTAATTATTCGGATAACTTGACTTAAATTTTACCATTAGGAGACCACCAATTTAAGATATCCACCACTGATGAAGAGGGCGCAGATTATTGCGATGTTGTAGCCTGCGTGGGTTAGGTAATTGGCTAGGTATGAGCCTGCCATGCTTGACATGTGGTTCATGATGATTCCGCAGAGGATGACGTAGAAAGCGAAGTTCAGGGGGTTTTGTCCAGTGATGACGTGTTCCACGCCCCAGACGACGACTCCGATGAGCATGGCGGGTTGAAGGGCGAAGGGAATCTCGTCAGCCCAGTCGAAGCGCTCGTAAGTTTTAACTAAAATACAGTGAATAGATTTCATGTTCTCCTCCCCGGGCACAACTGCTACAACAGTACTAAAGATGTCTGTTATGAAAGCGTAGAATCCTCCAGCTTCGACCTGTAAGGTTTCGCTGAGAGGAATAAGGTTTGTGGGAACCCATATGGCTGGTTTGATCTCGCCGATGGTGGCTCCCAACAAGAAGCTTACCGCAAACATGGAGAACAAGCCCAGCAACGAGTATCTGCCCGTGTTGCCTAGTTCAACATCTTCCTCCCAGTCTGGGCTTGACTCCTTCAAATCTCGGAAAAGACCTAACCACGCCACAGGCAACCAAGCAACATTCATCACACAAAGAAAAATATAGAAAATACAAATCGGGTTAGGATACGTGATGAGAAAAAGTATACCCGACCAAGGGATCGCGATGATACTCCAAAGAGCAATTATCGGGTCGTCGAACAGCTCCGCCAAGGTATCCATTAATCCCAAGTCGGGTTCTCCCTCCTTTTAGGGAGCAGAATGTTTAAAAAACTGGGGAAATTTAGGTGAAAAGCGTTGACTGCCATGTTAGTCTCTCCACTAAGATGGAAAGGAAAGCGTTGCAAAGGATTAGGTGTTTTAGGCGTCGTCTAGGAGAACGGCGTCGCTTAGGCTGGTGATGGTTCCGTCTGGACCGATCAAATCAATGTAGAGGGTAGTATCAACAGCGTAGTCGCCGGAGCCGAAGTAGGTTTCAATTCCAACTGTGACCGCACAGTAGCTGGTGGCTTCGCAGTGGGCGATGCCCAAGTCTTTGCTGGATCTCAACACTTCTAAGCCGTGCACAACTTCTCGATAGCTTTTAGCGAAGTCGTCGTGGCGTATGTCAAGGGCCCACTTCTTTGCTCCAGATTCGTAGATGATGTCTCCTCCACTTGCCGAGCCGTGTCCAAACCCGAAGCCTACGCTTGTCACTTTTACTTTGTCTTCTTCAGTGCGGTTCTGTGTAACGTAGACCCTAGCGATTCGGTAGCCCTTCTTGTCTGTCATAGTGGTGATCTGCCACTCGATAGTTCCTGTTTTAGTTCCGGTGCCCATAGCCTTGTTCGCAGGAGAGTTGACAGCGACAGTGCCTATGTCGGTGGCGTAGAGCTGAAAACTGAACTTGTAAGGAACCTCAAGATCGCTTTTCGTTCTGCTGATGTCTGCGAAGTCAAGCTTCACGAGCAAATCGAGATAGCCGTCTCGGTTGGCATCCACGTCTACACGATAAGCTGTGATGCGGCTGTTGGCTTTCATGGTTTCGCCTATGTGAGGAAAGTGTCCGGTTCCGGCGTAGACTCGCATGGCTAGGATGCCTTGATCTTCCGGCAGAACAGTAATCTTGGTTCCGCTTGAGGATATGCTGGTTCCGCCGACCAAATCCGACTGGGTGAGGGCGTTGAAGTCCTTGCCTCTAGTGTTGTAGATGACGTAGGATGGGCTTGTCGTTGAAGCCGCCGACTGATCGAAGAGACTGACCTCTGAGAAACTGAAGTTCAACGTACGCTCATAAAACTTCGCTTCCTCTTCCGACGGTAACTTGAAGAGCTTCAGCCATTCACCGTAGATAAACAAGGTTCCAGCAACGATAGCGATCAGAACAAGCACCACAATCAAGATTTTGCTGACACCCAAAGCTTGCCTCATAATCTTCTTCACCTCACTCTTAACCTCCAAATTTTATTCTTTAAAGAAGGGAAGGTTGCCTTGCTCATATCATCACAATAAACCAACCCATCTTTCTTCCGAAACATAAATTAGAATTATTAATATTTAAGAAAAGTGCTTTGCTCATGTACGTCGCAAGGTAAAACAGTTTAGACTATCCATTTCTTGAACCGACGATAATAGAAAACCAATTCTTCGAAGCAAATAGCGAAACTGTAAACGGTAAAAATGAAACTACCTATCATGAATACAGTGTTTTGTTCGAGGAATGATATGATAAGTAAAGACGTGCTTAAGGGTATACCGATTATTCGCCATGATTCAAGAGGCGAGGGAGTTAACGGGTCTTCGAGGCTAAGATATAGACCATTTTCCCGAAGCACTTTAGCCTCAAGCATTTTACCCAAATGATATAAAACGCTTTTCCGCGTCTTCAAATTTTGCTTACTCATAACGAAATCGATCAATCTTTCTTTCTCAACCTTGTTACCATGCTCACTAATATAGCTATGAACCAGAAAACGAGTGGAACGCCCATGATCTCGACCCAGAAAATCCAAAAGTCTCTCTTTTGCCATACGCCCACAACTATAATACTTTAATAATTATGAATTTAAAAACTTTGAGGCTCCGCGACGTACATGATGCTTCGCACTGTACGATACCCAGACAAACACTTTCACCCAACTCTCCAATTTATTAAAATATGTTCCCTCACAAGATTTAAATAAACTCTTTTTTAATCAAAGGATAGTGTTGTACTGTACTGGCTTGCACTTTGTTGCCTTGTGCTACCTTGGTCTAGCTTGACATGAGCTTTCCTTTTCTAAGCTAAAGCTTTCTTTCTTTATTCTTCTCCAGCGACTAATGCGATTGCTATGGCGAAAACTGCGAAAAGTCCTCCCATCAACGCTATCTGTAGGGTTTGCTGTTGAGTTCCAACTAGCCCAAAATATTCTAGAGATAGGGACGGCGGTTCCCATAAGAATGGTTTGATTGCTTGGAGATCGCCGGGAAAAAGCCCCGTTGGAACCAAAATCCAGACGAAGAAGAGGTCGAGGGCTAGGATGAGGGTGATGAAGCCAAAGATGGTTTTGAGCTCTTGTTCGTCGGCTTTGTGAGCAAGGCCAGTTCCGAGGAAAAGGAGTCCTAGTAAGGCTATGCCTACTCCATATTGAGGAATAGCGAAAATGGCTGGTTGGATTATGGTTTCGACAATTTTTTCGGCTGACGGTAGTTCAGCCGCGGGTGCGGGTGGGGCTCCGGCTGGTGGTGCGGGTGGCTCTGGTGGAGGCAAAGAAGCCCACGAAATGACAATGGTTTTGGTGGAAAATGTATCTGTGATAACGATGATTCCATTTGTGTAAACCCACTTGTTTCCCTCGGAATATGTCGTTTGGTCGATCTTTATGTAGTACGGCTTCTCAGCTTTGACTTTGATGGAGCGTGTGCCCGTGTCTCCGGCGGACATGGAAAGCTCGCTGGTTGACGGGTTCCATGTTAGAGAGGATAGGGTGAGGGCGGATTCTCCTTGGATGAGGAACTGCTTTTTGGCTATGGGGATGCTTTGGTTCTGTGTGACGTAGGTGATGCCGTAGGCGGAGTCTTGAACTGGGTAGGCTGTTTGATTGTAGTCAAAGTCTGCGACTCCGGCGAGGTCGAAGGTAGCCCATCCTTGGGAGTCGGTTAGTTGATATGAAGAGAGGAAGCTTACATTGGCGTTAGAACATGCACTGTTATCGTAAGCGTACAGAATTTTAACTTTAACTTGGGAATTCGCTAAGTCGATTTGCTGGTCGCTTGCGTTTAGTCCATCCACGATGACTGAGACGGTTTGGTTTTGCACGCTGGCTTGGTCCGTGTAAGCGTAAACGTTGTAGTTGTGTGAGCCGACCAAAGACTCTGCACTAAAACTTGGGATCTTAACAACTCCGTCGGTTACGTTCATCGGATAACCTGTAGACTTTGTGACTCCGCTTAATTCGACTCTTGTGTCTAAGTAGAAGAACTTTCCTTGAGTGTAAGTTGCACCGTAAATGGTTCCGTCGTATCCGTTTCCACTTTTGTCTAAAGCATGATCGTCTAAAGGCCAGTAGCCAACTAACCCTGTATTGTTTTGGTAGATGCCTTGGACATATTCATCAATTTCTGTTGCTGAAAGGGCTCTACTTAAAAAACGAAGTTCATCTAGAGTACCAATGAAACCAGATGGAAAATTACTAATTCTAAAGTAACCAGTTGTATCTCCGATTTCTCCATTCAAGATTTGTGAGTTGCTTAAAGAACCATCAGCCCAAATAGACATATTGTTGGATGAGTCCACGAATCGGAAGGTAGCTAAGTGCCAATTTCCATCCGCTAAACTCGTGGAAGCCGTAAGAGTGTCCCATGAGGTTCCATTGTGAATTCCAAAGTTTAATTGCCCATTATTTATATAACCTCGATAATATGGACGATAAAACATATATTGCAAAGAACTACTACTAGTCTTAAAGTATATTGTAATTGTGAAATCATCGGTAGCATCATAAAAATTTAGTCTCTCTATGTAGTCGTTTCCATCAAAACTTAAAGCGCTATTTCCACTCGCTGGCGGTTCTGTGGTTCCCTCGTAGGCTAGGACTCCGCTGAAGCTGAGGTCGTCACTGGGGTTGACTCTGCTATCGTCCACACTAGCCGAGGTAACTATCACGTCGTCTTCGAAGGTGAAGTAGCTTACTGCCGACGATATTGTTCCGCTTGCCCCTTGACTGTCAAAGACCTTAGTTTCGGAAGTTAAAACAAATATGGAGCCTTCCGTGTAGTTCCAATGGAACTTAGCTTTAGCGGATAGTTTGTGGGCTGTGGAGTTGAGGTTTGTCTCTAAGCATCCAGCCGTGTCCAAGGTGAGGTAGTTGTTGCTATCCGAGTATTCGCTCCACGTGTCCGTAGCGTTGTCGTACTTTATGGTGACCGTTCCGTTAATCTGAAGTGTGGCATTGACCAGTTGAGCATAGATGCCGTCATCGTCTCTAACAGTGAAGTTTAGATACGCATACTTTTGAGCGTAAACCGTGCTAGGTGCGGTAAATTCGCCGATAGTGGGAGCTTGATTAAGCGTGAGAAAAGCGAATCGTACATTGTATGGGCTGGCTGTTTTAGTCATGTATATTAAACCAATTTTGCTAGAGTAAACTTGGTTGAAGCAAGTGAGCCTATCAGAACCAGTTAAGACATCTGTGGTTTCATCTATCCAGTCAACCATCGAACCCCAATTAGCTCCTCCGTCCGTGCTTTTCTGATAGTAAACGTGGTTTGCAGTAGCTCCCGAAGGTGAACCCGTAGTTTTTGTCGCCCAAAAACAGTAAAGGTCGTTATTTGCAGTGTTGATGCTTAGGACTGGTGACGTCTTGTCCGTTGTTGCCGATTGGATAGTGGTCTCTGACCCAAGCGAATTAGTTGAATAGGTGTATTTAACGTGCAAGAGAACATAGGTAGTTTTGGCGAAAACTATGTGTGCGTCGTCTCCCTCGTTCACCGCTGAATGCATATATCCTAAGTTTATGCCACTTGTTGTGGTTACCGTTGTGTTCCAAGCTGAACCATTCCAGCCTTTAACTCTAACGACGCCACCAACATAAGCAAAAACTGCCACCAACCTCTGGTTTGTCAAGGGAACCGATGAAACATACCAAGCAGTAGAATCTGTAGCCTCTAGGTTATATGGGAAACCAGATTGAGTTGACCACGTTCCATTATTCATAGACGACTTAGTTATGTACGGATAGTCGTCTGTGCCACCAGTGTAGCGAAGATACCCAATCCACGGATAGCCACCACTATCCACACCTATGTGAACGTTTTGAAGAGTTACCCCTCCTGTTCCAGCAACAGCGGTCTGTTCAGAGTCGGACCACGTTATGGTTCCATCAGAGTTGGGGGTTCCTCTACGGTAATATATCGCAGTGGCACCAGTATGACTGGTATAGACATAATGTAGATAAGTTCCATCGAACCAAATTGAGAACATGTAACCATCAGTACAAGCTCTTATGTCTGTTTCTCCACTCCACGTTGAGCCGTCCGTGCTCGTTTGGTAAGTCATGTTCGTGCCGTCTGAATAGAAACACCAGAAACGTGTGTTAGCGAAAAAGGTTTTTCTTTGATGTGGAAACTGAGTTGCTGTGCCAATAGTGCTTGTTCCCACCGTGCTGGGATCTATCACCATTGTTTCTCCAGCGTTCAAAGCACCAAAAGTTGCGCCTACATGTAGACAATAGGTTGTCTGTCCGTTTGGTAGAGTAACTTGGTCAATCTTCAATAACTTTGTTTGGGCAATGTTGAATACATCTTGAAAGTTGAAAAGGTTGATTTGTATTTTCGATTCGGTGAGTAAAGCTATGTTTTCCACAAGATTCGGGATTTCAACGGTTTTATCCATAGCTAAACCGATGTCGTAGTCTGCTTGCCCTCCATCCTTGTAAAACAATCTAATGTACCGAATATGTTTTCCAACAACTCCTACAAGTTGCGGATTAAGGTACATTTGATATTCAATGCCGTGGTCTTGAAGATTGATAGGTGTCGTAACATTTGTCTTTAACCACCATTCATTTCCAAACGTGCTTCCTTTAATTGCCACGCTGACTGGGAAACTGTTTGCACCATAGGTGATGGTTCCTTTCCAGCCTAAAACCCATTCTTCACCGTTTAATCCATCTTTCGTTATTGAAGATTTAGATAAAAATGGAGTTTTGGCAATGTTTTTAGTGATGTAGTCTTTGTGCCATGTTCCCCCAACGTTTGCCCAAAATCGTTCAAACACAAACAAAACTGGCTTGTCATATTCTTCATGTGTTTCGGGGTGAATGGGATACCATAAAATGCTTCCGTAATCTCTTTCAAAACCAGCCCTTCCCAAGTCGCTACGTCTAATTCCAACCTTATCCACATTAGCCCAAACAATATTTTCCCAAAGAACATTCTCTACATAAGTACCATCTTTGTACAAAACTACTAGCGAAAGTTTAGGGATGGGGGTTGCGATAGTGCTTGGTTGACTTATCAGTGAGACTGGTGAGGAGTAACGAACTACAATTTCCACGACATTCGAGGAGCTTGATGCCCCTTCCACTTGTGCTGTAACACGAAAATATCCAACAGCACTAGGTGTGTGATAGGTTGCGAAAACTCCGTTAGTTGATAACGTTGAAACAGATTCGTGAATGTCTTTGTAGTACTCATGGAAATTCACTTTTACGGTTAGTGTCTCAGAAGAATTCACTACACCATTTATTGTAAGTTGTTGTCCCCATAACGCCTCGGTGGGAGAAACCGAAATAGATAAGATGTAATGAACAGTTGGTTCTTCCTGTGCTTTAATCGGCAAAACTGAGAACAAGGAAAGTAAAAATAAAGAAAGGATAGCTAGAGTTATGAAGCCCTTCTTGAGTTTCATGCTTCAGCCACACAGTAAATTGTGAACAAGCGGTACAGACCTCCATCTGGTGTCCCAAACGGGTCGCTGAACGGTACACCATAACTTTCAGCTCGATACGCAGTAGGATTGTAACCGAGACCCTTAGGAGCCCAAACCCAGTATGCGTATACGGTTGCATCATGCTTTACAACCAAAAAGTAACGTGTGTTCGCCTTCACATTTGCTGGAGCAAGCTGAATCGTGACAAATCCTGTACCAGCAGTTACAGAAGTCTCTCCGCTCGTGACCAGTTTCCCAGGTCGATTATACCCATTATCTTCATGTATTGCTACCTTGATGTTAGTGGCGTATGGTCGTCTCAAATAGACAGTAATTGACTTTGCGGTTCCATCTTTTGGACACAGATATTGTGTTCCCCATTTTCTGTTGACTCCCCAACCATACTCTCCATAACCGATCTCTTCACGCCCAAACATGAACTCAACTGGTTGAGATTCAACAGTCAAAGCATGAACAAAGTTGCACGAAGCAAAGTACAAGTCACCTTTGAACTCTACTATTATATCGTATGTTCCTTCATTTAACGGAGCATTCAATGTAAAACTAAAGGCTCCAGACGTTGAAGTTATTGCCTGTAGGGTTACTCCCCAAGTCGTGGTTAAGTCTATTGGAGCATTCTGCACTGCACCAGCCATAGCATAGCTTGGTGAATATGCACCAGACAACGTTCCGCTAATTGTTATCGATTGACCCACCATTGCAGAAGAAGGAGCTTGCACCGACAAACTTGTTTCAACCCTTGGAATGGTCGGTAAATTCACTTTGTTCATGTCAACGCTTCCCTGCCCCCAACACCAAATTGTTCCAAGTTGACCCTGAACCGGATAGTAAGGCATGTTTGTGACTTCATGGTTCTCTATGACAGAGGCAGTGGATGGATCAAACCTTAACAAGGTTTTAGCTCCATACCCAGCGATCCAGAGTTTCCCTTCATTATCAAAGGACAAGCCGTAAGGGGCATCGTAAGGGTTGCCTGTTGAAGGGTCAACTCCCAAGTTCAAGCTATACTCAGTTATTATGTCGTTGACGATTTTTCCAATTTTTTGTGCTTGATTCATGGAGAACCATATGTTGCCTGAAACGTCTTTAGTTAGTAATGCAGGGTAAGAGCTTGGTGTCAAGGTCGCTATCAACTTCTCATCTATCAAACTAAACTTTCTAATTCCAGAGGGCGAAGTTATCCACAAAATCGTTCCGTCAACAAGCAAATCGTATGCTCCTAATGGGTCAGTGCAAGCGGTTACCGTTTCGGTAGCTATATTGAATTTTAATATTCGAGATGCCGCAATCCAGATGTTTCCTTTTCCGTCATATCGTATGGCTCTAATGCTTTTAGCCTCAACTGGCAACCAGTAATGTTTAACTTCTAACGTTGTTGGGTTGAACCTTGAAAGCAACTCCGTTTTCATATCGTCTCCACCACTGTACTGTCCTCCACTCCAAATGTAACCTTCACCTATAGTGACACCTACGCTTGCTCCAGCATAAGACGAACCTGTCTCAGCATGATAGCTTGGAGCTACTTCCCACCATTTTGTTGCCGTAGAAGGGTCGCTCATAATAATTGATGTGTCTACTCTAACTACGTAACCATTCGTGCTAGTTGAACCGCTAAACCAAACATATTTACTCCCATCAAACTGCATTTGCCAAGGAATAGGTGTTTCCAGTGGAAGAGATACTGTTTGAACAGTTGCTTGTCCTTGAATTTGAGGTATCCAATTTCCTAGAGCCACAACGCTTAAAATTATCATTACTGATACGATGCTTACAGTTATTTTCTTCAACATTTCACCTCCTAATAAGCTTCTCTTTGCGCCGAACACCCCCAATCAATGACTCTGGTATAAGTTTATCGCTCCAGCAGTTACGCCTAATGTACTTGGTTGTTCTCGTTTCCATGATAACACTCCACTCAGGGGTATTGCACTCCACCAAATACTGCGTAATCAATGACTCTAAAGTAGGGAGGTATAGGTTTCGCAACTCTGCCGTCGAAGCCCAACGCTGGCCAAGGATCGGTTTGTCGCCCCAAAGGATTCTCTGCATAAAGCGGTATGCCTTGTGCGCAATCGACGCACACAATTCCATAGTCTTGCATACATTTGGCTATAATTTTGCCTGCTCTAGTTAAGCCCGAGATGTTCTCTATGTTTAAAGTTGGGTCTAATTGAATTCTTGCACCCTCTAGAATAGCGTAAGTATCATAGCTTTTGCCATCCGAAGTTGCCGCGGGAGGATACACTCTCGGACGAGGAACGGAATAGTTCTTTGGTAGCCAGTAACCAAACACTAAAGCGTGAGGAATAACACCCGCTTCAATTTCTTCTGGTCGAATCAAACCAGCCAGCAACGGAACACTTGAACCACGACAAGCCCAAACATTTAAAGGATTAACGCCGCTTCCACGTAAATCCCAACGTCTACAAATGTGTGCACGCCATTGATTAGCCTCCCAACGGAACTTCATGGCATCGTATTCAACATAGTTGCCCCAGTCTATTATGCATATTTGTTTATCCGCTTGTGGATCCGACTGAGCACCTTCAGGGAAAGGCACATTATTATACCACACAGCTCCACTATCATCATAGATTGTAACACGAGGAGTGTTTATATAAGCATTCCAAACTGGGACTGCCCAATTATAGATATTGATTCCGAAGTGACCGCCATCGGAGTAAGGGGAACTTACCAAATGATTTATCATCTGCCCTGAATTAGGGTGTAAGGCCGGATTCGGAGGAATTTTCTTGTTCCAAAAACTGTCGTCACTGAACGGCCTCCACACACTAGGCGTTGGTGTAGGAGTTGTAGGCGTTGTGATTGCAGAAATTATTCCAGAAGATGGAATGCTTTTAGAGGTTTGTAAAGCGGCAGAGGCTAGACTTATCGCTCCAGCAGTTACGCCTAATGTACCTAAAATTTTTAAGTATTTCCTTCTACTGAAATGCTCCTTTTCCAATAGACTAGTGCCTCCTTTTATAGACGATAAACGATATAACGATGATAAAGACGAGACAAGGAAGATAGAACCACCATTTTGAGAATACGGCAAAAAAAGCCGAGATCGTAGGGATAATATGCGTGTAGAATATAAGTGTTCCTACTCCACCCAAGATGACGATGACACCCAAAGCTTTTAGGAGGGTTTCGTCTTTGTTCATGCCCATGTACGCGATGATGACCCCGCCAGCGATTGCACCTAAAAGGGCGAGATTGACTAGGTTAATGGCGAGTTTAGGCTGTTCTGTGACACTTGGTTGAGGCTCTACGTTTGGTTCAATCTGTGTGGAGTATGCTCCGATTCGGTAGCCTCCATCCCCCGTCGGCTCTTTCGTTAGGTTTATGGTGTAGGTTTGGTCGTTGGTTACCGTGATGGTTCCAAGATCGATTTCGGGGCTGGAGTAGAAGGTGACTTTATAAGTTCCGTCGAGGAGGTAGCCTTCACCCGCTCCATTGCTTATGGGAACTTCGATGGTTTCCTTATTGGTTAGCTTTAGGGTTCCCGAAACTTTTTCGCCATCCGTATATTGAACCACGAATCTCCAGTGGAAACGTCTTGAAATGGTTAGGGTTTGAGTTTGATTTTGACTTAAAAGATAGTCGTTTGAAGCCTCAAAGGTTCTTTCTCCAACTTTCGTGGAAGCCTTAACGTTGACGGTCACATCTTTCTGGTAAGTATAGTAGGATGCTATACCTTCTTTGTCACAGTTAGTTAGATAATCATTGAAATAGACGGAGGCGGGTAACGGATTTCCAACCTGGTCTTTGCATTGCAGAGTCAACGCATAAGTGTCAGTCAAAGTGGTGATAACGATGTCAAAGTTGAAACTGCTAACACCCGCAACGCTGGGCGAAACCTTCAGATTGAATGTAACGGGTTGAACTCCATTCGGCGATATCTCTTGGTTAGCATAATCCCAAGATACCGCAATATATTGAGAGGCGCTAGACGGATTCCAGTTCGTCGTGCTTAACGCCATCCTGAACGGAGCCTTCCCCGTGTTCTTCACATAAGCCTTGTAAGTCGGGCTGGAACCAGCTTGAAGCGTTCCCCAGTCAACCTTAGACACTGAAGACGTGCAACCAGCGTCACTATAAACGCCGAACTGAACATCAGAGGAACTGGGACTAAGCTGAAGTAAAGAGAAGGGAAGTGAACCGTTATAAGCCCAAAAGAAGCTGATGAGAGCGAGGCCGACAACTAACCCTAAAACCACAAAATGCTTGGTCTCTAAGTCTTCTAAACCCAAGAAGAATCTCCACTAAAAATTTAATTAACCTTCAATAGATAAGAATAGAATTTATAATTTAAAGCTTTTTCTATTCAAATTGCGACGTACATACTGGCATAGAAAAAGAGAGGAAATTGTCTGGGTGTCGTACAGTGGCTATTGGTTAGTGAAGTATAAATTGACGAAAGCTTCGCCTTGACTGTTAGTTGGTTGTATTCTGCGAAGCACATCCCAGAATGTACGTCGCAAAAGGTTTTTTATCCACCTTTGAGAATAAACAAGATCACTACCGTAACAATAAACACTGCAAAAACTTTCAATGCAGTCCCTAGGAATGAGGCCCCAAAGGTTTCTAGTCCAGCTTCGGTTTTCGCTATAGAGTGCAGAACCACGATCAGAACAGGGAAGAAAACAACGAAGAATGTTAACATCAGGGCCCCAGCAGTTCCTAAGCTGGGTTCAGTGGTCACGTAGAGCCAATTGAGGGCTTCCCAAGCCTTAACTAAACCCCAAAGAAGAATTCTGCCGATTTCTCGTAAGCTTTGCCAGATATCCATTTAGACGAGGTATCCTCCTAAACGTCTAGCCAGAACGTATATTGAGAGGGGAACTGTTGCTAAGAAGAAATATTGGAGAAGGGGAGGCGAAGTTGCTTCAACAGTATTTTTCCATAAGGTGTAAGCTGTTTCCGAGGGAATACCTATCAAAGAGGCCCCGTAACCTATGCCCCACCATGCAAGCAATTGAACACAGTACCAACCTAAAGCGAAGCTTATGATAGCCACGAAAAAGCCGCCCCACCAAAAATCCCAATCTAAAACGTGCATGAGAATAAAAGTAACTATAGCAGAACTTATCAAGGCGAAAGCACAAACCCATAAGGAAAAATGCGGGAGGTAAGGACTTGAAAACCAATAGAAAAATTCAATCCAACGCAACCACCAAGGCAACATTGAAACAGGCAACCCCGGCGTCCAAATATCCATTGAAATTAGAAAGATCATGGCTCCAAAACCAAAGGTAGTTGGCCGACTAACCATATTCTCCAAAACCTGCGTGATTTCGCCAAGCTGACTACTTGTCTCATAGAAACCCACCGCAAGTGAGGCGAGAACCACGCAAAGAGCGATGGATTCTATAGTTTCTCCAAGACCCATTAAAATTTCCCAACCATAAATTCATTGATTTTCTCAATAACTTTTGACTCATCCGCTAACTCATCATCCCAAAGGATTAAAGTATCGTATCCATATTCAAGATAAAAATGTTTACATCCATTCATAGCTCCGACGGTCAATCTTATCACTCGTTCATGAAACTCATCCACTCTGTACACCTCCCTACATTAAACTGAGCAACATCCCTATATAACCAGCAAACATCAAAGCTAGCGATAACTTCCATAAACGCTTCACGAAACTCCGACAACTATTTTTTCTCTCCATTCTAAACAGTGTATGTACGTCGCATTAGTCTGGTATCTCCTGAAAGATCAGGTTTTCCACTTTCTTAAAGCCCACAACTGCAATGAGAAGAATTACCATAATGATGGGGATGACGTAGTATCCCCACAAGACGGCTACATCCGTGAAAGGATTCACGCCGACTTTTTCGAGTAGAACACCGATGGGTATGTCTTCCGCAAAGCAAGCGGGGTTCAATCCGATAAGGGTTCCTCGGTCTCTGTAGGGACTGTACGGGCCTAGGGCTGGCGGTCCAGCTCCGATGCCTAAGTCGGCTAGGACATAGATGAAGCCGAACAAAAGCCAAATTTGGATGGCATCCCAAGCATCCTCATATTCTTCATGCAAAAGCAAGGGAATGGCTGAGGCTATTCCGGAGCCAACCCATTGAAAAGCAAACCAGATAAAATAGAAGTAAAAGGCATCAAGCCAAGGGTAGACGGATAAGAGGAACGATACGCCATATGCGTAGAAGATAAATCCGAAGAAGAAACCAACAGCGATCGAAAGAGCATGAATAAAATCCCATTCTCCCTTATACCATAAGAAACAGGCAAAGACGATGCTGGTAACGAAAACAGCACAAATCACCAAAAACGGGTCCAACTTATGCCAACCCCTTGTAGGCCATTTCCTTACGAAAAACACGCTCAACCTTACGACCGTAGGGACCCGGCTTAAGCTGAGTATATTTCCGAGCCCAACGAGCCTCGACTTCTTCTGCTATGAAATGTGCTTCTGCAAGAGAGCTTAATCCATAGCGTTTCTCTAAATAATCTTCAACCGTTTCATGAACCGCAACGCTTAAACCTTCAACCAAATGCAAGTCGTCATCAACTTTCACCACATCGCCTGAATGCGAACCCACCCAGAGTATGTGTTCTCCTACAACCACATCTCGGCTCAAGCGATGATGATCATATTTCAGCCGAATAGTTTTGCCGTCGAAGGTGACATCACTGATTTTCTCTCGTTTCAAACGTTCAACAAGCCTAGGATCGGGACCAGAAGCAGAGACACGTTTTAGCCGTCTGCGTCTACCCAACTAAGAAACCTCTTTAACTTTATATGCCATGAATCTCCCGATGCGTGTGCCTTCCAGCAACTTGGCCTTCCTATACTTCTCTAAGACATCGCTAACCTTCGCAGTTGAAACACCTGTGTAAGCTGAGATGGTGGGAGCCGAAACTCCATAATCGTTAATCTTGGCTTCGACTTGAAGCTGACGCAAACCCCGCAACACCCGCAACTCATCCTCTCTAGATACAGAATCGGTAAGCCGTGGAAATTGCCTCTTCCGACCCACGAGCCAAGCTCCTAAAATATGTAAGGCAAAGCCTCTGATTCTATTCTAACTTTTTCTAGCCTCCAAGGGTGAACCCTTGAAACTGGCGCTCTCCCCTTAACTCCAAGCATCTCTACATCAACCCTGCTACGATGAATCCTCCTTATAATCCATCTTTGATTGGGAGCGTAACCTTTAATCCGAACCACGTCGCCTACCTCAAAGCCATCTATCGATTTTCTGCTTTTAACTTTAAACTGCTTTCTGCGACCCAACTAAGCAAAACTCCTAGCCTTTCATGTAGCGTTGATAGGCCCGTTTCAGTTGCATTCTGCTTCTTTCAAGGTCTGCCTTTGAGCCTTTCCATTGTTTCTCAAATGCCCCGCTATGAGTTATCGCATACATGTATTGGAGCCTTCGCCTTTTCTCTTCTCTCGAAAGCGTTGCATCCTCTTCTATGGCTCTGCGAATCTCCGTTATGTCGAAAGCACAATCGACTTTGCCCACATCAGGATAGACCCGACGCTCAACACGGCTAGGAGTCAAACCTTCTGGCCCACGCATTTTTTTCTTTCTCCCCACTTAGCTCGCCTCCCTTTCAAATTTCTAATCCTAACTCTTGATTAATGGCTTTTACAGCTTTCTCAAACTCTGAAGCAAGAACCCTAATAGAAAAGACTCCTATGATTTTGTCCCACTCGATTTTGAAACGAATCTTACCTTCCGTCAGAGCCCGCTTAACCCGGTTTCCCAACTCAGAGAAATCAGGAGCATACGTGAATACCGTCCGCCACTCAGGTAACCCTTTCAATAGCCTTCGCTTTCTCCCCAAATTCATCGCCTCCTTTACAATTCGTAACCTTTTCAACTTCTCCATTTGACTCGCTTGATTTTCGGCGGGCTACGGCCAAACTGCTCACGATACTGCATCACAGCATAGCCCACAGCCATACGAGGATTCGGATAATAGCCAGTTTCGATCACGACATCATCTGCAAAAGTCACAGACCAGCCTCCAGCACCCGCCGTCTTCAACCTCCTCTTACGCCCCATCCAACATCCCTCCTTTCAAGCTTTACCCTCTTTAATTGCTTGACTTAGACAAAACGCATGCCAAATCCGACCTTTATAACGAACTGGACTCTTATACACGGGTTCGCCACATCCCAAAACCTCATGAGGACTCGGATCTTTCTCGGTGGGAGCACCACAGTTACCTCTGCTTTTCGGAACATAACGAACCATTTTACGAGGTCTACCAGCCAAAAACTATCTCTCCAAAACTAACTGAACCAGTCTATCTCTACAAATTAATAATTGCCATGATTAGTTTTTAAAGTTTGTGGACTGAACCACCCCATTGCGACATACATAGCGAGGTTGTGCTTCGCAAAACTGTACGACATCCAGACACAAAATTTTTAATTTATGAAAGATTAATTAACTCTAAGTATATATCTTATGGAGGGAAGCTGAATGAGGGAAACTTTGTATCGTAATTGGCTTTTGGAAAATTTGGATCTTATCGAAAAGGGATTACATGATGTTAAGATTGAAGAGCGAGTTGAGGATGGCGAATCAAAAGTTGATGTTATGGCCAAAGACAGAAATGATGAGATTGTTGTCTTAGAGTTTAAGGGAGCTGTAGCTATGCAAGATGCTTTGGCGAAGGTAGATGAATACCGACGCAAAGTACAAGCGAAACGAGCGATAATCGTAGCTCCATATATTGAACCTGACGTAAAAATTTTGGCTCATGAACGGGATGTAGAATGGAAAGAAATCCCGCCCTTATTTGGAGTTCTCCGTTCATTGATAGAAAAAGAGCCAGTTGAGGATTATGCGATTGAAGTGATATCATTTGAAACTGCAAAAGCTATCTGGGACTTGATAAGTAAGTCTTCAGAGATCAAACTTAGTCCCCAAGTTATAGAAGAGTTAGAGCAGAGAGGAATCATAAGTACAGAAATGCTGGATGGGGCGCCAGTTGTATTATGGATACCAGATTATGTGGTCCCATTTTTGTTACAGATAAAAGATATACCGCAACCTGTCAAAGAATACTTTGAGGGATCATTTAGAAGGCTGATGGAAAGATTTCCTAAAAAACCAGAGCGGTACCCAAGACCTAAGAGGTATGAAAAACTTAAGGAATTTGCTAAGGGGGCGAAGTAAATCCCGTATTATGTTGAGAAGCGTCGTTTTTCCGAGAAGGCTGGAATGGTTCCTGGACAACAGCCTTATGTCTGGGAGACCTTGCCTGCTCCATTTGGTAAATTGGAGGCTATCCCGACAAGTCGTTTTGCCTTCAGAAGTTTTGTTAGGCGATTACTTCAAAGGTTTGGCCCAGGACGCTATAAAATTCTGCGTCAACAGTTTGAGGATGAAAAACCTCAGTGGAAACATGTTGTTTATTTTATCGTTCGGCCTGATGGGAAATATAGAATTGTAAAAAGGTATACTCAATATAGATCTCATCCAGATGAAACCCAAGCTTATTGGAAACAGCATGAACGAAGAATCTTGGTTACGGTGGATATTAAGGAACGCCTACGACAGAGACAGCGCACCTTGTTAGAGCGACTCAAGCATGAAGTAAAGAAGCCCAAACCGTTCAAGTACAAGATCGAAGCTAGACACTGGAAGATGGAATATTAAATTTTTAAGCTAACCTTTTCTGAGGAAAGAAACCTCGGTTTTTAACGAGCTCCGTCAAGTTGTTAAGTTTTTAAGTTGTTAAGCTGTTAAGTATCTTAAGAATTATCCTTGGTAATATATATGACATTTTTCTCGGTTGTTAAGTCACGGTCCTTAAAACGGCTTTTCGATGTAGATAATATTGAAGAATGGATTTTGGATGATTTATAAGATATTAGATGTCGAAAATCGAGGGACAGCTAGACTGAGGTAAAAGGGCGTTTTAAATTTTTAAGCAGGCTTTTATGTAAATTTTAAGCCTCGGTTTTTTGCGGGGTTTCAAGTGGAAAATAAACAGTTTTATCTTCTTCAATATATTGAAGAAGGGATTTAAGGTTTGGAAAGATATCTTTCTTCTGGTTTTTAAGAACTCGGATATAAAGAAGTTTTGTATGCCACGTTCTAAGAATCATGAACCTCCATTGTTTCTTAAATTTGCAAGCTAAGACAGCCCATCTTCTAGAAAAGATTTCCATGACGTTCATAGATTCAAAAAGCTTCATGATTTGTAGGGGGCGATTAACGTAAATCTTATCTTTCGAGGATGACTTGACTTCAAAAGCAATATAGATTCCTTTTTTTGTGTTTATGGCTTCTAGGTCTGGAAAAACGTTGATATCACTTAGGCCTCCAGAACCACTTGATGGAATCATTCTGCATTTCCAACCGTTTCCATATTTAGTGATCTTCTTACCTAGACTTGCGACAGCGTATTTTCCTCTTCTTCTGCTCAGTCTCAGTTTACGCCTCAACTTCTGTAGGTCCGTCATTTTCTTGTCCCTCTTGTCTTGTCATCGAACGAAGTTTTTCCAAATTGATTATAATGGTGTTCGGTTTCTTTTCCTTATGAATTGTTAGAATACCTAGTTTATGGAATTGTTTCAGAAGCGCATAGATAGTTACTTTGGAGACCTTGGAGTTTGGTTCCATGTAATATCTGTTGACGAGATTACTTTGTATAAATTCTGTTTCGCCCGTTTCTAATATAAGACTATAAAGAAAAACCGCAAATTTTTGTGGTGTTTCACTAAGGGGTATCTCTCCAGAAACCATGATTTTTTCTTCTAACCCTTGAAACTCTTTTCGCACTTTTTCTTTGATATCTTGATGGATCAAGTTGAGCGTTGCATAGTAAGGTTCAACAGATTTCATTTTTCCTCCAATACTTTTCCATAGTTCAATAAAATTTTCCCCTTCACGAGCCACATGACAAGCGGGAACTATATTATGAAGAAAGACCCCTCTACTGTGAGTAGGATTAAAATAAAGACAAGTTCCCCTTTCCTTTAATAGATCAAAGCCCGAAGTTAGATTTTCCTTGTTTATGGGGTTTCGGCTGTTAACAAACTCATTGAGAATCTCCTTTACATTGTCATACATGAAAGCATAATGAAGAACTGTTTGAGCCTTCACTTCGTCCGGTAGATTTGTGTAGTATGCAGTATCATAATCAATTACAACTTGGTGTCTACGGCCTCTGAGAAAAATCTCCATAAAAGCATCTCGTAGCGGAGGCATGGTTTCTTTGTACTGACTTGGAATCTCTTTTGGGAAGAAATTGGTGGCTTCTGGAACAACGAAGGAAATTGGAGGTACTTTTCTTCCATCTTGAGTGAAACGCTTCTGAGCCATAATAAATGCTTTTCGAATAAGATAGGTGACAAGAGTGTGAGCTAAGTTTGGAGGTAATAATCCAACTTTAAGGATAGTGACATATCTTCGATCTAAAATTTCTTTTTCCCAATCCAAAAGATACGGAGTGATCTTACCACGCCAAATTCTTGGAGCCAAAAACCTTGCCGAGTTTAAATCCATAAGATTGCGATTAAGCGTGGTAATAGACTGTTTAGGAAAAATCCCCTTTAAAACTGGAATCGGCTCTGAGTCTATATCGTCTTCAGTTATGTCAGGGTAGCCGTAGTCCTTTTGAACAAAACGTTTCTGTGTCTCTAAGTAAACATCTAGGATTCCCCAAGTTGGTTCTTTCTTCAGTAAGGCAGTTTTGAGAATTTGTTCTCTAACTCCAGATAAGCCTCCAACTAAAGTATCCCAGTCTTTTGTTGTGACCTCAAGATCATAAAGGTCTAACAGAAAAGGTTGCCAATGCACAGGGATCTCTTCTTGCATAATTACACGTTTACCACCAGTATATGCAAGAGGAAGCAAAATCTTTGTTGGAATCCCTTTAGGTTTTCGATTCTGTTCAGCAAGTATAGGATAAAGTACATGATCTGGAGGGCAAGGAAGGTGAATAAATTCTAACTCTTCTTGAGTGTCAATAGCGACACATTTGAAGCCTAGTTTCTGACGTACCTCTATGATAGCGATGCGGTTAGTGGTTTTACCGCAACCTGAAACTCCCCATGAGCCACTATGACGAAAACGATTATTAGGATTAATTAGTTGATCATACGGGACCCTCTCAAAAGATCGACTTTTTTCAAAACGCATTTTTTGGTCATAAGCTTTAGGAAGAATAGTATCTTGGTAAATAGAGGACATTTATCCTTCCCATTCTGCTTTCCTTCGAGTAGCTAAGGAACGAGTGATGCGTTCCAACTGATCTCTTGGAAGCGTTTGAACAAGCGCTAACTCAACTTGACCAGAAAGATGATAACCAAGCTTCCGTATTTTCTTCAACAAATATTCTCTTAAGCTGTAAGTGTCATGGTTGATTTCTTCCCAAGTAACATTTCCTACGTTTTTTCGGAGCATTTCATTTACTTTATTTTCATACTTGGGTACAATTACTTTATAGTAGAAAAGATCTTCAGTGCCCTCAACTTCGTCTGGATTCAAGCTTTTCTTAAGATCATGTAACATGAAAAAATCTTCAACCGCCTCATTAAATTCTTGTAGTTTATCCTCTTCAATCAAAAATTTTTCCTCCGATATTCCACCTGGATTGTTTTCAACCTTAAAAGGAAGATACTTAACAAGACTGAAAGTGCGATTAATTCTTTCGTTTAAATTGGAAATCTGATTCAACGTAGCTCCCTTATCCATTGAGGCCAAATATTGTAGATCAAGGTTCATAAGGCTTTCAAAGGCTAAGGAAAGAGCTGAAGCTACCATAGCCCAACGTTTTTCTTCAACATTTTCACTCAAGGCTTGACTGACTCTCCCTTTGAACGTTTACGTCTAAAACCGAATGGAAAACCATATGGATAGACAGGATACATAACTCTTTCTTCACGTCTCTTTAACGCTTCCATCTTACGAAGTGTCAAAGGTGGAAGAGCCTTCTCGAATTTTTGGACGAGTTCAACGAGTTGGGTGACATGGTTTGTTGCGTCGTCGAAGAGCCGCCGGATAGGTCGGTAGTGGAGGATGGCATCTCGCTCATGTTCCTCAATGAGATGGTTGAGGGCGGGTTCACGCTGGTTCATGAAGAAAAGTTCCGTATGCTCGTCTAGCTCTTGCGTCCAAAATTCCACACTTTGTTCATAACTAAACTTGATTTCGTCAAGAAATTGGCAAACCCAGATATAGCGGTTTTTGATACTTTCATAGAAGGTTATCCATTGATGAAAATCAGATAGGTAATTGGCTAGGTAGGGGTTAGTTATGGCTAGGCGTTCTTGCTGTTGAGCGATCTCTTTAGGGTTCATGACTGTGTCAGGACACTCCATCGAGGTCTTGTATACGAAGGATTCTACGGAACCCATTTTTGCCTTCAATTGTTGAATGTAGTCTCTGACTTTTACGATGCGTTTGTCGTCAATAAAGTAGTCTATGTGATTCTGGCCTTCGGGAATAGGATAGGGAAGAACGTCTGACAGGGATAATGTGGGAGGGCCTTTCGTGACTTCCAAAATTTTAGTGAGCACAACACGCAACCCTTCATCGGGTATTTTTTCGATGTCAATGCCTGCCTCCGAGAACAATTTCCGTAAATCTTCAGGATTTGGAGGATTAGTCACTCTGTTGTCGCCTCTTCAGCTTTTTCAACGGACTCCTTGAAGTATTCTGTTGGGATTTCTGTTCTTCGCTTCCACATGTGGAAGAACATGACCGCGACCAAAACGATAGCACCTATCGCAAGTAAACCAACATTTTCTGGGTTTATGCCGTAGATATAGCTTCCGTAAAGTAGGGAGAGAACTCCGAAGAGGATGAGGAGGCCCATGATGAAGTCGGTGGTGCTCCATCCTCGCATGGTTTTTAGGGCTTGAGGAAGGAGTGATGGGGCGGTTGGAGTGGGCTTCGCTTCTGTACGGTATGGATATGGGGGAGGATGTAAGACGGATATGGCTCGTTCGCGTTCTCTGCGCTTGGACTGTTCCGCTAAGAGTTGAAGACGGTGAATGCTGTCTCGGCTGGTGTGGAGTTCAGAAGTCATTTCTTTGTCTATGGCTCGTTGAGATTGAACCTCTTTTTTAAGGGTTTGGTAATGGGCGTACATTTCGCCGGATTTGCTGATGTTTTCTGATAGGATCATGGTGAGTTCTGGGAGCAGTTTGGTTTTGGCTTTGATGCTGGCGACTCCTCGACGGGTCCACGTCGGCACCCAGAGTAGACTCACGAACTTGCGTTTAGAGACCATGCGCTTGTAGTTTTTGCGGTAAAACCTCTCATAGCGGAGAATGTCCTCTCGGCTATGGATTTTGCCCTTCTTCACCAACTCGTCTAACATGGCACGAATCCACATATCTTTCGGAGGAGGCCCATAATAGTTTAGTTCCGGCTTCTCAAAGTAGCCGTGCATTTCCCAACGTCTACCCACACGCTTAATCATGTCCCAAGGGTTATCGAAGGTGTAAGCCATGATATCTTTGCCTCGAACAGCCACATGTTGAAAGCTTCGTTTAAAATGAAAACAGTAGAGGCTTATCTCTTCTGCGTTTTCACGAATCCGAACCCATTTCTGCAGTAATTCATTGTTTTCCAACTGTTCTTTTGGGATGTTTTCAGAGAAGCTTAGAGCTTTGTCGATGGCTTGAACAAGTTCGGGATGATCGTTTAAATTTTTGTACTCGTAAAAGATGAGCTTCTTCTTGAAAGGCTTCATCGATTTGAATATGTGGCAAGGTGCATCCAAAACGACTCGAACGCCTTTCATCGGTAAGCTCATTGCGAATTACTCCGTTAAATAATCAACTTCGTCTGGGGAGAGAGGTCCCGTTCTTCCCCGTATCACTTTAATGATTACGCCGAGGAAGATGATAAAGCCTATGGTTCCCAGGATGCTGGGCAAGTAGGGTTCGTAGGCATACGGCAAAACTTCTATGAGGAGCTCGGATTGGTAGCGGGCTCCGTAGCTGGTGCAACTCACGAGAATCGTGAACTGTTTTCCTCTTGCCTCGGGATAAAATTGGAAGGATAAAACGTGTTCCTTCGTGGATGCGTCATATTCATGGGTAGGCTGGCTTACCGGATACTGGTAAAGGTTGGTTTCGTAGGTGGTGGCTCCCTCCGGCAAAACAAATCGAAGAGTGACAAGCTGGTTGGGGTCCACACGGTCTGGACTGATGACGGCGAAGGGCAAAGGCTTAATGACCCACCCCCCACTAGGCTTCACCGTGATCTCTCGACTCGAATATATAATCCACTTCACAATCGACTGATTCAGCAAAGTCTCACGCATCATAAATCCGACTCCTTCAACCCCACCATACTCGTAGGGAAGCATGAACGCTGTCATCGGTTGCTCGCCAAGAACATTACCTTGCAGATCATAAATGCGAAGTAATGGTATGGTAGAATTTTCAATGAGCGAAAAGGAAAAAGAGAATCTATGCTCATCACCTAAGAGGATGTCGTATAGGCTTCCAGCTTCGGTGGCTACGGTCTTTCTGTATGCTGTTGAAGGTCGCCCAAAAACGGGAATGGGACCACCCTTAAAAGGCGTTAAAGTGACGGAGATCGGACCTTTATCCGACTTCAAAACAAAGGTTGCACGTCCTTCAGGAGAGATTTCCCCAGTCCAATAACCCTCTGTGAAATCAAAAGGATCACGAAAAACCGTGTTAGGAAATACAATTTCTAGGGCAAAACAAGCCGACTCATCATTAAACGCAAACCAAGAAATTTGACAGTCCTCTCCAATTAAAACCCATCGAATGGAAAAGGCGTTTACATCTCCAACCTTTACGTTGGCGAGGTCGGCTTGCGTACACAATAAAGTCGTTTCAGCTTGAGCAAAGCTTCTGTCAATGGACTTCAACAGAACTAAAACTAACAGAATCACGATTAAGGAAGAAAAATGGGCTAGTTTCTGCGGAGGAACAGTTTTCAACGGTTTAGGCAACCTTTCCACTTCAACAATTATTTATTAAAACATATAAAGTTTTACACGCTAGAAATGTTTCTTGCAATAAATTTTGTCGGAAATTCATCTTTTTTATATTTTTGTTTAACTTGTCTTGGATTTAGCTTATGAAGTTCTTCTCTTATCTCAAGTAAACGTCCTAAAAATGGATTAGGCCTCCGCCCTGGGCGACAATAACCCAAAGCTTCAGCAATTAATTCACCGTGAGTCTTTTTGATCTTAAGAAACGGTAGGATTTTAAGAATAACTTTTCTTAACTGTTTACTTGAAAGATGTAAATTGTAGATATAGGGATAGTTCCGATTTTTTAATTTTCTCTTAAGAAGGTTCCCTCCGATAATAGATTGAGCCCATTTCAAAGTTGGGTAATGAACATTTGAAACGACCATGTAAATCATAGGGTACCAACCCGTTCTAGAAGTTTTCGAGAGAGCTTTCTTAATGCAAAAATGTCCTTCGCCGTCAATCAAACCAGCGATATATGCAAAGTTGGTGTTTTCCTCAGAAGTAATTTGGGGTTCTTCTTGTTTTCTTTGTTTCCATAAATCTATAATCTCTTCGGCAGTTATGTGATAGGTAAAGTGAAATTCTACTCTTCTACGTTTCAAGCCATACTTTCTATAAATCGTAAATGGTCTTGCGTAAGGATTTTCCCTTAATTCCTCTCGAATAAGACGACACACTAGGTCTCGATGTTTTCTTTTCATTAATTTACCTTCACTACATACCTTTAGTGCCACAACAACTCAATAGATGTTCGCATTCTTGACATGGCTTTGGGAAGGGCTGGTTGTGTGGGAATTTCTTTAACATTCCGTAAAAGTAGCCTTCTTTGGCGTGGGGACAGGGCCCCGTCACAAGAGGCATAGTGGAGGCTTCTTTCCCTTCTTCTGAGGCGATAGGTGGTGGAGGAGGATAAGGTAGAGATGATTCAGATTCAGCGAAGCGACTTCCAAAAACAATGAAGAAGATTGTGAGGATGAAGAAGATAAGGAAAGTTAAGTAGTAGGAGCTTCCCACCCAGTAGAGGAGAAAAATGAACAAAGCTATGAAAGGAGATATAATGTATTTTAGGCGACGGTTTTCCAACCAGTCAAACATGATTATTTTTCCTCTAACGCTGTATGCTCAATGTGACGGTTCCTGCTCCCACTTCTTGAGCCGTGTAGGTGCAGGTCACCCAGATGTTATAGGTGTCAATGGGTACGCTGGTCATGGTTGCTGAAAGCGTAGTTTTGGACACGGTTGCGCTTTTGACGACTGTGGCATCTTTCTTGAGTTCAACTGTGCAAGAGAAGGCTGAAAAATCTTCTATACCGGAGATAGTCACGGTTATGTCAGAGACCTTGCGCACGATAAGGTCGGTGCCAGTGTCGATGGCACTGTCCGAGTAGGCTGTGCCATTCACGATAGGTTGACCTGCGTGTAGGTTGAGTTGAACCGTGGAAGGCGACATCAGAACCTCTTCAACCACTGTGTAGCCAAACCGGACTGTGCCGAGGGTTTCAAGAGCCCAAGTAGTAGCTACAGACGCCAACAGAACCAGCAACCAAACATTCAAAACCAAAACCTTAGACACTCTCATTACGGCTTTTCACCTCCCTTTGATTCTTCTAATTGAGCGATCTCGCCGGGCTTCCAGAGAGACATCACGTTGGTGGAGTTCACGGAGTACATGGGAAAGCCGTCTGGTGTGAGTTTAGAGTCGTTACGCCAAACCTTATGTACAACCACCGTGATCTCCATGTAGTTGCCGTCTCCCAACCGCACCAAACCCTTAATCGGCCTAATCGTGTCAAACTGAATCAATTTGCCTAAATCTTTCTTACCATTCATCTCTTCAACCTCCAAACTCTCGCTTGACTTCTCGGTTCAGTTTAGCGAGGATAGAATCGAGGGAGTCTCCGACGATCTCACGTCTACGGAACATCCCAGACTTCAGAATAGCTTTGAAACCCCCGCCCTCCATCTGATAAACCGAAACCACAATACGCCTAGCCAACCTTCTCAACCTCCTTCTTTTTCGGGTTATCCATCCAAAGCTTTAACGCTTCTTGAAAGGCTTTAGGCATATTACCTTGAGTCCTACCAAAACGTTTACGAACCTCAATCCTAAACTCCTCCCAAAGCTCATCAGGTACATCAACAGTTTTACCTGTCAATTTGAAAACCTAAAAGCCTTTAATTAATAATTACAGAAACTCATTTTTTAAGGTTTTCGGTATCTATAACTCTTTGACTTCCAAAAAATAGCGACGTACATACTGGGTTGTGCTTCGCAAAGGTGTACGACACCCAGACATTCTAGCTAGATGTACAACGGGGAGCCTATAGGAACCTTTCTTTGGCAACCAGAACACTGCCAAAAAGGCTTCTCAGCAGTAACATAATACATCTCGCTACCACATTCCTTACACTTCATACTAGATCACCTTTAACTTCCATCAAACATTTTTTCGATTTTAAACACATGTCTACAATGAGGACAAACGGCCAATCCAAAATAAAAATAGTTAAAGATGTCTTTGAGAATGGCGATAAACCATACGCGAAACCATTCAAGCTTTTTAATCCTTTTTTCTAGTTTCCCTAGTTTCTGTATTTGTTGCTCTTTTAATTGTTTCTTTATCTTAGTTTTGGAAAAAACTGAGAGAGTCTTCATCTCATCTTTGATAACAACTATTATGGGATGACGAAGACTATGTGCTAGGAAACCGCTTTGTTGTATGACGACTACTCCCTCTTTTTCAAGAAAAGCTAATTTATCTTTAAAGTCTTTAGTTATTCTTGCATAGCCCATTTTACGACGGAAGGTAGATAGACGAAAAACCTTATTCAAGCTCTTCTTCTTCCTTGCGGGTACGCTTAACGGCCAGCAACTTGTCTATTCTGTCGTCTCGTCTGTAGTTGAGAATCGTGTTTACGAAACTTCTAGCCGTTTCATACTTCTTTCTGATTCGATAAAGAATGTTGTAGATGGTGCTTTCCTCGATGCCTAAACGTGAAGAAGCAGTCTTAATATCTACACATTTACGAACAGTTTCTAGGACTTCTCTCTCCCGTCTAGTAAGCTTCATAGACATCCTTCATCATAAACTTATAGAGACCAGATTTATAAATTTTTCTGTAAATGTAGAAAGTTATTGGGGAAAAGCAAAGAAAACGCCAAATTAAATGGTCTAAGCAACGGAATACAAGTTTTCTCAATCAATTTAACATGCTAAAAATAGAGATTTCTACATTCCAAATTCTCTTAATAGTAGCCTTCTTCGAACCAGTCTGCTAGGCGTTCTCGTAGCGATTTTTTGCGACGTACACGCTTAGGCGGGGGCCGGAGAGCTTCCAGTAATTTGGTGACGTTCTCAGTTTGCTTGCTTATGGAGTCCACGAGTTTGTCTAAGCTGGCCGTGATAAGGATGAGGGTGTCGGTGGTTTTCTTCTGGGATTGAACGACGGTTAGTTGGCCTTTTTCCAGTTGATCGAAGCGTTGATCAGCTTGTGCAACATATTTACCGAGAGCATCTTTAACGTCCGAGAGGTCTTTTCTTTGTTCTTCAATCATAACTGGTAGGCGAGTGAAGGTGAGCAGATAGCGTTTGGCGGCTTCAGGGTCTCGCCAATCGATTTCACCCATCCGGTAGGGTGGAGACCTGTCGATGTCAGCTATGTCGTCTGTTAGCCTCATGTATTCGCTGAACTTCTGAGCGATAGGGTCCCAAACACCCCAGTGAGGTCGATCCTTCAACTTAGGCCGTCCAAGAACCATCTTGAACTTGCTTTCCAGATACGCCGCCAACCGTTCACATTCACTATTAGCTAGATGAAGAAGCTGGTAAGAGTCGTTACCTTCTAAAACATCTGCATAAACGACTACACTACTCGGAGTCTTCTCCACCGTCAAACCTAACTCCGACCCAATCAATTTATTCCAATGAGCCATCCTCACAACTTTAGGCCAATCAATCGCAATTTCAGGCTCCCGCAAAATCGGGTAAACCAAAGCATAACCATGCAACCTAAAAACAAACCCACGAGGAAGAGACTCACTCCTAGTGACGAAGTCTTTACCAGCTTGCGTGACCTCGTAGAAGACGGCGCCATCCTTAACGAAGCGACGCAGATAAGCCATTTTCATGAGTCGTTTAATGTAGTAGTGGATGTGCTGTTTCGATTTGCCGAGAAGCCTAGCAATTTTAGCGGGGTAGAGAGTGGGATCTTGGATTAACTGATAAAGAATATCAAATACTAAAGTAAAAGAAGAAGGTAAAAACTTTGTACTTTTCTTGACCTTTCTAACCTTTTTTTCATCAGCCATTAAAATTTCGCCTCAGTTAAGAAATCAGAAAGGTTTTCTAATTCTGTAATAGCAAATCTTGCTTCAAAAAAGTTCGAGGGAAAAGAGTCTATATAATTTTTGTCAGTTATCAATATAATTTTGAGGAAAGGAAAATAGTACTTAATTGCTTCAAATTTTTGGATTTCTTGCTTAAATGGAACCGCCTTAACTTCTATGAAAAAATCATTTCCTATTTTGATGTCAGGTGTGTAAGATCGTTTTCTATTTCGCAAAAAATACTGGAATGATTCCGATTCGTAAGCATACCTAATGCCTTTCTCGATTAGAAACCTGCAAACTTTTTCTTCCCATGAAGACCGAACAAAATGCTCCAAGCCATTAGGTTTATACGGTTTGGGATAAGAGACTTTCCCAAAGTTGGGATTTTTCTCACCCATAAGTTTACCTTGATTAGCTCTTTTAATCTTTATTCTATGCTCAAAACTAAGATGTTTACCGGTATTCCAAGGTTTTCTACCTTTAAAAGCGATACTAAGTTTTCGCCTAGTTTCAATAGAGGGAGACCGACCTTTATTTATTTGATTATTTTTTTGAAAGCGAGGAGAATAGTTTGGTCTAAGACCAAGTTTTTGTCTTCTACGCCATACAGACTGTTCGGTTATACCCAACTTTTCCGCAATAACATAATCACTTAAACCTTTTGAGTGAAGGAAAAAAATGTCCCTATCTGAAAATTTACGATGACCTATTCTTACTTTCGAGTTTTTGTTCAGTTCATATTTAATTGCAGAGACTGTTTGTCGATATTTTTTGTATGGTAACTCGAGGACTCGACAAACTTCTTTTGGGCTTGCGTGGGGATAATCCCAAAGAAATTTATGAATACGCTTAGTAACTCCTTTAACCCTTAGAGAATTCTTAGAACTAAGTTTTTCTTGTTTTTTTGAAAAGTTTTTTGAAGATTCATCGGTCATTTTTGGTGTCTCTTTATTTTGTAGAGGGTGTGGGTGTCGTGGATGAGGATGAAGAGAGTGGAGGGAAAAAGGAGGAAGGCGAAAATGTAGATGAAGTCGGTTAAGAATATGAGTGGAGGAGAGCCAGATTGAAAGCTGAGGTAAAGAGGTAGAAGTATGAAAACTGCGATGAAGCTGATAAATCCTAATATCCACCAAGGCAAGTGTTTTTCTAGGAAGCGTATGAGGGGGTTCAATTCATAAGTTTCAGGGTCAAGTTTTCTGGCTTTGTCGTTGACAAAGTAGAGAAGAGCAAGGGAAGCGAGGAAAGCTGTGGAGATAGGAGCCTTCAAGTCGAAGTTTACAAACAATAAACCTTTAACGAGAAGAGAAAGGATGAGAAAAGGACTAATAACTGCGCTGATAACCGTTAAGTAATCAAAAAGAGAAAGAGCACGGTAAGGCTTTTTTTTCTTGGTCATTTTAGATTGCCTCAGAAAGTCTTTTTTGAGTTCCTTCAGCGATTAGTTTTTCAGTAACTTCGATGCCTGCGTATCCTTGTTTGAAGGTTTCTAAATGGCATTTGCCACACAAGCAAATCAAATTTTTTAAGTTGTGTGTTCCTCCGTCTTTGCGAGGTATGATATGGTGAACCTCATGGGCCATTTTTCCACACAACCGACACTGACCGTCATCACGTAATTCACATAATCTTTTCATCCAACTCCAACTACGCTTCTCTGGTTCACGACTTCCTTTAGGGTCAAAATCTATGAAAAGGTTAGCTATAGACTTACAGCCTTCACATAAAACGAAATTAGTAGGCATAGACCTAACGCGATAATACTTCTCTCCCTGTTCATATTGGTGACCGCAGTTCACACATTTTAAATGCTCGAAGGTTCGTGGCTCTAGAAGATAGTTATAATGTTCCTTAGAGAGCTTTAAAGACATTTTAGATCACTGTTTCGATGAGCCTTAGAGAGCTTTAAAGACATTTTAGATCACTGTTTCGATGAGGTTTGCTTCTATTAGTGCAGAGATGACCAAAAGAATGTACGTGGCTAAGATGTACGTTTTTCCTTGACGGTATTTTGTTAGAATGGTTTCAGTGTTGAGGTTTCGATGTTGAAGGTGGAGTTCGTAGAGGAGGGCGACGGCTAGGATGAAGGCTAGGAGTTCGGTGGGTGCGTGATTGGTTAGGATTTTGATGGTCCACGAGAGCGGGAAGGTGGAGAGGGTCCAGCCGTTGCGGAGTCCTTGGGTGGCTCCGGCCCATAGGGCGACGAAGGAGTAGGCTGAGAGGCTGGCGGGAACGGCTAGTGGCTTTTGTTTTTCGCAGAGGTGTCTCCACCATTTGCTTTTGTTTTGCGTGTAGTTGTCTAAGGCTTCGGCTAGGACGAAGATGAGGGGAAAAAACATTATGATGGAAGTGAGGTAACTGTTGTTTAAGATGATGACTAGGAAAGTTCTCGTATAGTTGGATTGGTTGAAGGCTGGAACCTGTTTCAGTTGAACATCCAAATATTCAGAGAAGCTGATGACTCTTTCCCGAACGCTTGAGTTTACTCCGATGTCTACAGAGAGGGAAGATACCGCTAAACCGAGAGCGTAGCCTAAGAAGATAGGTAGGAGAACCGTTATGGTGGCGTAGGCTAAAGCCCTTCTACGAACTATTAATTTCGTGATGGTTTACCCCTTTTTTAAGGCTATGACGAGTCCGACAGGCTGGCGAAGGCGGTTTTCCAGTTTTCTATGATTACGAAGAGTTTTTCGGAGTGAAGCTGAACCATTCTTCTTCCTCGAATAGTGTTGGAGATACGCAGATGGCTTTGTCGAATCCCTGTTTCAGTATGAATAGTGGGTAGGGGCCTATGGTGGCTGTGTAGAATTGAAGTTCGTCCCGTATAAGAGCTATGCCAAACGAGTTGAGTTCTCGGCGAATCATCTCCGTGTTCCAAGCCCACTCGTAGGGTAGGCTCAACGTGAAGTAGAGGATTCCAGCAGAGTTAAACGAACCTAACTTCACTCTAGTTAATTTCTTGTTTTTGATGATCTCCAAAGCCTTATCTCTGCTTAGAACCCCAGTAACACGGTCATCGGATAGGCTAATAAACTCCGACTCCTTACAAAGAGTCATTTTTCAACCTCGCTTTTTCTAAAAATGAAAACTTTAAGACCATTAGATTCTTTGACAGAATTGGAAGTAAATTCCAAGAATTCATTTCGCTTTCTATGATAACTTAGAAAACTCTTTATCGCATTCCTTAATTTAATAGTTGTATTTTCAAAAATGAGGGCCTTTCCTTCAGGAATCTGTGGCAAAATTTTGCTCCAATTATAATAATATCTCCTAATTTTTTCTACCTCAGACACTGGAACAAACTTCAAATTTTCTAAGGTTCTTTTCATGTTTCAACCTCGGTTTCTTTCCAAAACTGCAATTCTTTTTTGTAGATCTTTAATTATACGTTCAAGTTTCTCCAATTGAATAGAATGTTTCAATGCCAAAGGTTCATCTATTGTTTTCATAATTTTTTAACCTCGCTTTCTTCTTTCATTCCAATATTTCGCTTCCGCTTGCTCTCGCTTCATAGCACACTTGGAATGAGCATGAGATTTACCCTTCACCATCACAATCTCCTTATCATCTTCGATTTCCCTGTCACAAAAAACACATTTCATAATCCCTTAACCTCGCTTTCTTGGACAACTTGAAATTTCGCATCTACGACAAAAGTTTCTCAACTCTTGTGGAATCTCATTTTCTTTAATTGGACGATATTTATTGCCTACCCACACCACGTGTCCGGAGCCTTTACATGAAATCCTTAAAGTCCCCGATTTGAACAGTTTAAACCTAAGATTCTCTGGTTTCATTTCTTTTCAACCTCGCTTTCTTCATTAGGTTTCCAATCATGTTCCAAAATTTTCTTCAGTAAATCTATGAGGCAACGAGCTTCCATGTCATCCAAAACAACAAGATTCCCATTTTGCGTTAGATGAAAGAGCTTTTGATCGTCACCCCACCAATACAAGTCTAAGTCTGGACGAATCCCATACCAATTAGGCTTAATCCAAGTCATCTTTTAACCTCGCTTTTTCATTTCCATTAGCAAGTTTTCAATTTCTTCTACATAATGTCTTCCGATCACGAAAGCGCACCGAGAACAGATTTTAGACTTAAACGCCGTGTAAATAATTCCTAAGTTTCCACAGTAATCGCATGAACCCTCTTCAATACACCAACTACCCATATTTTTAGCCTCGCTTTTCCAGTTGTTTTGTTTTAAATAGAATGTATTTGCTATGTGTCCAAGGGAGAATTTTGTCGAGCATTTTAGAGGCTTGGGGTTCTACCTTGTCAAGAACAATATGTAATGTTTCATGTTCTAAAATGTCTTCTATCTCGTTTTCTAAATGGTCACGATAACATTTGGGAACTTTTTGGAAACAAATTAAGGGAATACCATGAAAGACGGTGGCAACCTTAAAATCTTTCTTTCCGTTTCCATACTCAACCTTCGGATAAGACATAATCAAAATTTCACTCATGTCGGTTTCTCCTCTTCTATGAAAAGATGCGGTTTATTCATAATCTTCCGAATAAAGATGGTTTCCTTTTCTTTGCGTTCTTTCCCTTTTTTCCCATTCGTTATTGTTACCTTCCATATTGTTTGGGTTGGTAGCCAAATGATTTCGATGTTGCCAAGATAACGGATTGTTGGATATTCTAGGATTTTCTTGTGTTTATTCCAAAAACTTTTTCTTGCTCTTTCAAACATTTCACTTAAGGCATTATGATAGAGGCAAGTAGACGCTAGTTGGACTCTACATCGCATTATCCGTCTATCAAATTCGGCATAGAAATTTGCCAATGAAATTACTTTATTAAGGCAAGGATCCATCATCAATGTCACATCTAAATCTTCAATCCGCATAGTTTTAGGCTCCAACTTCATGAGTTAATAAAAGTATATGGGAGTATGTAGACAAAACCAACCTTTTTTGTATTGATGGGAATGTTGCCGAAATTCGCATCGGTTATGATGGTGACATTATTAATATCAACTGTTTTTATAATCACTATCATGGTTTTGGCTCCTTTACGAGTGTTCCGAAAACCCATGAACCCTTCTTAGTTGGATTTTCATCGATTTTGATTCCATGTTTGACGGCGATGTTTTCCGCTAAGGTTTCAAGTGTTTCCGCTCTTTTCCTATGCCACTCCGCTTTCCGCATTAACCGTTGAACATGCAACTCTGCTTCGTTCACGGTTTCACCTCAAACCTCCATGAGCAGTCGCATTGAAAACAAACAAAGTAAACGTAGCCGTCTACGATAAATCTGGCTGGGCGATATTCTTGGCAATAGATACACTTAGAAACCATGATATCCAAAATCAAACGTTCATTCATGCTTTCATTCTCCTATGGTGGCCATAGGTTGACTTGTTCAAACTTGGTTTTGGGTTTATGCTGTTTGTCTTGCGCTATTTTGCAGTTGGAAAGTTGAATTCCTTTCTTCCGCAACTCTTGAGCCTTTTTAACAATAGACGAGACACTTCTAGTTAGGTGTTTAGCAATTTCTTCCTTAGACAAAACATCATAGTTTTCTATGATAAACTGAATCTCCTTACCACTAAAATATTCCTTCATGGTCTAGGTCTCCTTTCGTTTCCTTCTACGGCGGTAATAGTCGAAGGGCCACAACTTACGCTTCAACCTAACAATCCTCCTCGTCTTCCTCGTTGGGATAATCGGGACATTCAATTCCCGCTATGCAGTAGTGTTGTCCATCGTCGGTGAAGTATTGGCAGTCAAATTCGCATCCATATTCCATATTCATTTCGTAAGTGCATTTAGCACAATACCATCCTAGGGAATCCCAAGCGTGAATTTTACCTTCCTTATCGATTCCAACCTCAAAAGCGCTACCACATTCAACACATTTACGAACTTCCTTCCTAACAATACCCAAATCTTCCAAATTTTATATCTCCTTGCCAGTCACGTAATCATAACAATCCCTGCAAATTGGAAGCCAACAATCCTCTTGAGTTTCTTCATCGAAACTTTCTTTCCATGCATAAACTTCATGAATCTTGCCACACCAAGCACATTTTTCTTCCATTTTTCATGTCTCCTCTTTTACGATTTGATAGCGGTCTAAGTCCACGCGCAGTTCCAAGTCGTTGCTGAGTTTGCGGATTCTTTCACGAAGATAGTTGGCTTCAAACTCGTGGAAGCTGAGGGCTTTCAGGCAACGCTCCAGCTCCTTTCTCATTTCAACGCGAACCAAATCATTCCAAGCCAATATTTCACCGCCTCTTTTGTCTTCTAATTTACCTGTTCCATTACACTTCGGACATTTCTCCCAGCTTATTTCTTTATGAAAGTCATCTGTAAGGATTAGCCCTTTCCCTTCACAAACAGGACATATCATTCTATCGCCTCTTTTCTATATGTTCAACCCACATCTCCTCTTCTTCTTTCGGCATATGCTCACACTTCATCTTAGAGCAGTAAACGGTGACGGAACGGTTGCCTACGAAAACCTTGCTTAGTAGGAACTTGCATTTCTCGCAAAACTCGCGATAATCCTTATAGGAAACTTGAGGAACACGATAACCAAATTGCTCACTCATTTAAATGCCTCCTTTTTTGATAATTGCTCCAACAAACCGTAGAGTTTTTGCTTCGCCCCCGACTCGAATACGAGATTTTAGAATAAAGAATGAAATTCGTTAAGGTTGATTTTAAGGCTAAGTCCATGTGTTTGCTACTGAAACCGGGGTTTTTAGGCATATTCGTGGTCTTGCAGAAAAGTAACCCATTTGGTTTTAGAACTCTAGAGAACTCCTTGTTCGCTTCATAGAAAAGTCTTGTTCTTTGAGTGGGAGTTAAGCCTTCTCCAAATGCTTCGTTGTATATGAAGCCTTTAGCTGGAATATGGTGCGGTGGGTCAAAATACACTACATCAAAACAACTATCTTGAAAAGGTAATTTGCGAACGTCTCCCATTATGTCTGGTTCACATTTCTTGCGGATATCCATTAAAAGAACGTTTATGGGCTTTTGACCGCGCCACATTTTTCTAAACCCTGCTGTGCTATCAAGAATCAATGTCATGTAACTTCACCTGAAGTTTGCTCTCTTCTTGTTTCTTCTTGAATGCATACCAATCTTTTTTGGCATCTGACATAGGGTTGCTAGGCAGTTCATCTTTGTAACCGCATCTATTGAGAGTGTAATCTTTTTGTGGAAATCGGGCTTGTAAGCGTCTCGATATAGCTAAACATCTTCGGATTTGCATCCTTATCTTTTCAATATTGCGAGGGAAAGGATTTTTACTTGCGTAGCGAGGTTGTAATTGGAGTTGGATTGAATCTAAATCAGCCTCCAAAGCAAGAATCAAATTATTGAGAGAAAGTTTATCAAGGGATGAATATTTTTTCCTTGGCATTTTTTATCGCCTCTTTTCCTCTTCTTTGAAATAGATAACTACCTGTGAGGGACTGTCGGCAACCTTTTCGGAACCACCTATATATTTGGATACTATGTCAATCTTCTTTGTCCAAGGATAAATACCCGCTATAAAGACACCATCCTCCCACACTTCGACCATTGTCCTACCGTCTCTCGTTTTACTCAATATAAAGTCAATCATCTTCGATCACTTCGTATGTTTTTTCAAAGATGTCCTTGGCTATGGGATAGATTTCGCCTTCAACGCCTCTGATAATGTAATCTCTACCTTTAACTGCGAACAGATTGCCTTCACGGGTTGGTATGATTTCCATTTTACCATGAACTTCCCTAAATTCTACGATTACGGGCTTCTTTCTAGCTTTTCTCCATTTAATAGAACCCCTCACCAATTTCGTCTTCCTCCCATTCGTCTTGTCCCGTATCAACATCTAAGTCCTCTTCCATAGCTTCCCAGTCAATTTCTCCGCTAATGGGGTCCTCCCAAGGAGTCGATGGGTATTCTTCACATTCTTTGTCGAAGCATTCTGGACAGATTATCCCGAGAACGCCTGGATGGTTCTCTTGATTCTCAGCGAAATCTCTATCTTCCTTAGTTTTAAGAGGACGTCCACATCTAATACATTTTGGAAAAATTGATTCGTCTTCACCCCATCCACACGAGACACAGTACCAACGGCCTCCAAACTCCTCATATTCTTCATCGGTTTCAATATCCCCAGCCCAAGGACTGCCAACTAGATCAAGTCGCCCAATATCTTGAGAACCACATTTCGGACACTTCTCAGGTTTCCTCATTCTTTTGCCTCCATTTGTTTTAGGATGGAGAGGTAGGAGTCTGGGGTCATTTTTTTGCGTTCTGTAAGTTCTGTTTCCATGCGTTCTAATGCACCTTGCAACATGCTTTCTGTGGATGACCAGCAATTTATCCAACTACTTCTCGCATAGGTTTTTTGACTGACCTCACGTTGAATTTCCATCCATTTTTCCCCTAAAAGTTTCCTTCTAATGCCTTGAAGTCTAGTTAGGATTTCTGTTATCTGTGGGTATTCTTCATCGGTTAGAGGAGTTCGGAAGTCACCGAATTTCGGTGTGACAATCTCCGCTTTCGTATACCCGTCCCAACCCCTTGGATATTTAGCCTTATGATCGGGATTGTTTTGGACATTCATGCGGTAGAATTTAAGTTCAAGGTTGTTCCATTGATATTTGGCGATTTTGACTTTGCGGCGTACATACACGAGGTCATCTGCCTCGACTTCAAGCATATCCACATCTGTCTCACTGTCGTAACGATAATAATGAGTTTCCGTGAAAAAAGGGAAGATGCTTCGCCATGCTTGAGTGTCCCACCAGCCCAAAACCAAGTCGAAGAGGATGGTTTGAGGCTTCATTTCAATGAAGTCTTTGAGGCAAGCGAACTCTCTTTCCTCGATTTGGCTTAGGGGAAGTTGACTGAAGAGGAAGTTTTGGAATTGTGTGCAAAGGGTGTGAACGTAGTGACGCAATGGGTTCTTGTGCTCTTGATCTCTGCGGGGGTCAAAGTAGGTTAAGACCGTTATCACAGAGCAGTCTGGATAGTAGAGGCTCAGTTTCTCCACGTCAAGCATACGTTCATGACGTGAATAAATTGGTTGACGGTTCAACTCGAATTTCGGAACGACAGCAACTAGTCCATCCAACATTTCAGTATCTCTCCTTTTCTGATGGATTTACGCTTCCACAAGTTTTGCACTGCATTTTAGGGGGAGACCCACGTAACAGTGCAGGTTTTTGTTCCTCGGAAAGTTCATGCACGGTTAGTTTTTGACAGTTAATACAGAATAGAAGGCATTCTCTTTTGGCGTTTAGGTTTTTCCATGTAGACATTTTGTTCACCTATATGTATAGTTTTGTGAAACCCTGAAAGCCACAGTATCCTCTTTTTCCACAAGTTTGAACTGAGCTGTATGCTCTCTTACGGTAAATATACTGTTTCCGATACTCTGTAGTTTTGAAGGGGCAAGAGTCGTTGGTCATGCAATGAAAGATAGGGGTGTCTAACTTCATATCGGGGTCGTTGCGTTCATTGGCAGATCGAATGACTCCGTTGAGGATGTCGTCTATGATTTGAAGCTGTTGAGCCGACATGGTTTTGTTTCTTCGGTTAAGGATTTGTTCCACGCTTTTATCTGGCTGAGAGGCCACGTAGCCGAGTTTACGCCCTAGCTCAGTTCGGCCTCCAAGAATCTCGACAGCTCTCTGAACCTTCCAAAGTATTTCATCGTTGATTTTAACTCTTGGAATCCTTAGCATGATTTCACCAACTGGATTTTGACTTGGGTTAAGCCGATGTTTTCCAGAAGACTGCGAAGAAGGTTAACGGCTTCTTGATCGGTTCTTTCTCTTCCAAGCTTCACGGCTTTGACGAAGCGGTCTCGATAGTTTTCGCGGTAGAGAACCGCTAAAGTCTGGGCTGAAAGGTTGTGGTTGCGAAGCAATGGAACGCGAATCCGTTCTAAGCCATGTGTCTGACATGTATATTCAATCAAGGCATACATGTTTTATTCTTCTCCTTTGATGATTAAGATTCCCATGATTGCTAGGAAGATGCCGAAGGTTAAACAGCCGTAAACCACAATTGGCTCTGATGAAGAGACAAAACCGATGAGGGACATGCCGGAAAGAGCTACGAAAAATACGCCTGTAAGCAAGATGCAGAAGCCCATAAACCTGTCAAACGAGACCAATCACTTCACCTCTAAGTCCATTTGCATAGTTGGTATCTCCAAACTTTTATGTAGTAATAGAAGACGTATGCGAGTTCGGGTCCAGGGTAGCAGTTGGAGATTTCCACGGTTCCCCATATGTTTCGGTTGGTTCCCCAAGTTTCGTGGTAGCGTTTGTTGATGGAGAAGCCTTCGACGGGTAAGGGTTTGCCGTTGACGGTGGCGTTAACCCATTTTTCCGTGTGGAAGTCGCCTACAATCTCGAAGGTGTTTATGTTTGTGTTAGGTGCCAAGTAGCCGACTTCTTGGATTTGAAGGTTGCCGTGATAGATGTAGATTTTGCCTGTGTTGTCCCAAGCGTTCAAGCGCCAAAACAGTGGAAACGTTCGCTCCCATTTGTCTCCCTTATAAATCCATAATGCTATGTGAAATGTTTCGGGGTTCAACTGTTGATTCACGTCTGGCTTAGGCAAGGAAGGAAGCTGAATCCGAACTTGCAACCGATATTTTCCCTCTTCATACGGCAAAAGCTTGAAAGCGATAGCGTTCACGAAAACATTCTTGCGACGCACATTAGCAACCAACGAGCTGTAACTCCAATAGTGGAAGAGACCAACATCATCGGGGCAACCTTCGCTTAGACTCATCAAATCCTCGCAACTCAAAGAGAAACCACGTAAACCCCTTTGATCAATCAATATCGTCCAAGAAGCATGGGCCGGAATCAAAAAAATCAAAAGAGAAGCCAACAATAAAACACACAATTTCATCGCTCTGTCACTCTTAACACTTTTCACATGCCTCAAAAACACGACTTAAACTGTTGCAATTGACTTCGAAAACGTAGAAGCAATTAAAGCAAACATATGTCTTTTCAGTAGCCAAATTATCCTCTAGCGGTTGAGTTGCTTCCATAGATTCGCTTCCACACTTAGGACATCTAGGATGATTCGTCTCTATCGCCTCTTTTCCAATTTTTCCTTAACCCACGCTACGCCAAATGCTTGATGCCTTTCACAACTATAAAAGAAGTTTCCAGTCATTCGATGAATGTTCTTTATTGTTGCCTCTTCATTACAATTTATCGAATGGCACTTCATTTTTTATCGCCTCTTCCTCCACCACTTCGCCTTCAATTCTAAAGGTATGCACACATTCATCAGACATCTCTCTATCGCCTCTTTTCCCCTAAGACAAGGATATCGCACTTTTTTGCGTCAGCTCCACAGCAGCCTTCACGTACCCAATTGCATGGAAGCCACATCTTGCAATGAAAGTGCCTACAAACCACATCGTACTTAACTATCCTCTCAGTCATTTTTCCGCTGTCACCTCAGTCAACGTTTTCTGGACGGGTAGATTCTATCCATTTTTTTGCATATTTCAAGCTAAGCAATACTTGACCCAACTCCAACATTATCTCCTCTTTTCTTTTGCCTTCAAAAGCTTTAAGTCAGGAATATATGGGAACAAAGCATCAAATTTATGATGTAGACCGCTCTCGATTTCCTCAAGGAGTAACCCAAGTAGTTCATGTTCCAAGACAAACTCAATATCATGTTCAATTTGCGAGAAAGCATAAGATGGAATAGTATGGAAGCATATTAATGGAATATCGCCAAAAACAGTTGCTACTTTAAAATCACCTTTCTTTTTATCATTCCACTCTACATGAGGATACCCAAAAATCAATAAACCAACATTATTCACATCTATCGCCTCTTTTCCAAGGCTTTTAGATTAACAATATATCGGCCTCTAGCAACTCGTAAGGCTAGGGGAGGGTCGAAAACTCTTCTGTCTGAAAGGTATTCGCACCTTCGATAAATTGTGGTCTCGGCGATGGGGTGTTTGAGTTTAACTTGGAGCGCCCGTGCGACCTCTCGCTTATGTACTCCGTAGGGACTAAACTTTGAAAGTCGCCATAGGTGAAGTAACGCTTCTAAGACGGGTTGAAAGAAACGGTTGAATTTTCTTTCGATTTCATGGCTGGTTAAAGATTTGGGTTTGAGGCTCACTTGGTTGGCAAGCTGTTCAAGGATTTGTTGATACTGAGCTGTTTTTTCTTCGAGTTCGTGGGTTCGACGTGCATAGAAGGCGGTAGAGGATTCCATGCGGTCCAGTTTGCGACGCATATCTTTTAACTCTTGAAAAAACTCCATTATAGTAGGTTGCCGATCAGTCAAGAATCGTGTCTCCTTAAGGTTTGTTTGATGGTTTCGACTACATTGGAGAGGTTGTCTTCGATTTCATCATTTTGAAAATGTAGTATATTGGGGAGACCGAAAAAGTTCATGAGTTCCAAGTCTTTGAAACCTTGCTTTTGCGTGTCGCGTGGGTCATGGGGTCGTTTGTGGCCGTCAACCTCTATCGGTAAAGCGTCTTCCACTAAGATGTCTATCTCGAAGTTGCCTCTTTCAGTTTGAATCTTAACCCCCACCTTAGCCTTGAAGCCCTCTCGCCGAAGAGCGTTGGCCAAGATGTGCTGATGTTTCGTGATTGTGGGATGCTTGTAAAGCCAGTTTGGATTGTCTCGGCGTAGCCAGCGTTTCGTGATGTTGATTCTTCGACCTTTCCAGATTTCGTCTAGAGCCTGCTTGGTTTTGGCGATGCACTCATCCAAGTGGTCTTTGATTTCTTTGTCGGAAAACCACAAAACCGAGTAGCCAGCTTCCTCCAGCTCTTCAGTCTTCCATTCATCCTTGCGTTCTTGAGTATCACCAGAATGGCTATCTCCCGCGATCTCCACAACCAGAACCCCGTCTATTATGAAATCACAGTTGAAACAACCGTTTCTCGTGCAAATTGGCTCATTACTGATGAAGCTAAGTCTTTCCCGTTCCAAACCACGCCGAAACTTAAATTCAGAACTCGTTACGACTGGTCCAAACTTCTTAACCAGCCAAGGCTTACTCATAGGATCATCTCCTCTTCTTGGCTTGGCATGTGTTCACATTTTGGCTTAGGGCAGAACACCGTAACCATGCGAGGGTTGCCTACGAAGACTTGGCTGAGAAGCGACGTACATCCCTCACAGTTACCACGAAAAAGCTTGTAGGGAATCAAGTAGGTCCGATGCGACATTTACTAATTTTCTCCTTTTAAGCTAGTCTTTTGCGATGTTAATTTTTAGCTTGGTGGGAAGTCGATACTTGACTTGGCGCCCCTCTTTGACTTTCACGAGTAAGCCACTTTTCACTAGGTTCGACGATAGTTGCGGAGCTAGACTGGTGTGAGGTATGTTCCATCCGTGTTCCTTTAAACCTCTTGAGATTTCTTTCTCCGTGAAACCTTCTTTCGGCATGTCATTGATTGCGACGTACATGATCTGACCTTGCTGAGTCTCTGTGGTCAGTTTGACTTCATGTTCTCTATGGCTAAGGTTAACAACCATTTCAGAATGTTCAAGGTTCAAGACGGTTTTAGATTCTAGTTGAGGCAGGGGTATGTACTTCGCAAAGACACCGAGGGCACTCTTGATTTCCGCGGCTTCGTCGATCACGCTTTGAAGATTGGCAAGTTCCTTCTCCTTCTCGCCTAATTGTTCAACTACCTTGTCTTTCCATTCACGCAACGTTTGAACCGAAGCTTTTACTTGCTCTATCTCTGACTTAAGCTTACTTACTTCTACTTCTTTTTCCTTGAGGACTTGGGTTAATTCGTCTTTGGCGTGAGAGAAAAAATCTCGCTCTTTCTCTGTTTTGTCGAGCAGAGAAGATGTTTCCGTCAGCTTAGTTGCCAACTCCGTGACTCGTTTTTCAGCTTCGCTACGAGGAACCCCTTGCTCACGCAACTTATCGACTTCAAACTGTTTCTCAGCAACCTGACCCTGCAAAATCCTTATCTGCTCATCTACTTCCTTCTTCAACTTGTCGAATTTTTCTTTCCACACCATTTCATTTTCCTCCATAACCTTGACAAGATACTGATCCCGAACGTGTTCAGGCGTAAGTTCGCCTAAAGCCACTTTACGCCCCACATCTTCGGGGATACCCCAAGGTAATGCGTAAACAATTCCTACATACATCGGTCTTTTACGTACGAGAATCCAATGTCCAAGCTTCAACTTCATAATGTTATCCGGAGAAAACTTGCCACGAACTTCAGGGATAAGGTCTAAGGTGTGTTTGATTTCGGTTGTGTGATCTTGTGTCCCTAAAAATTTGACGGCACATGCCTTAAGTGGGTCTTTATCGGTTGTGGCTAAAAACTGGGTGGATATCCATCCGAAAAGACCTGTTTTGGCTCCTTGCGTCATAACGTTCATAATGGCTCGTGTGGCCGCCGAACTATAGCCTTGTGGAATAAATTTAAACGCTTCGTCTATCACAAGAACGAGGTTGCGTTTGTAGACACGGAGGGCATCTTCAAAACTGTTTTTGACGATTAGTTGCTGGGCTTCGAGGCTGAATTGGTTGATGTCCATGCGATTTATACCGTTGTTTAAACGAAGTTGTGGAACGGTTGTTACTTTGGCGGTTTCATTTTGGAGTCGTTCTAAAAGGTCGTAAAGCACTCTGCAAGCATCACGGAGCCAATTGCTCTTAGTTTTAGCTTCCAAATCCTTAGCACGACTAATAATATCGTCGAAGCCTTTGGCACCCTCAGTTAAACGACTGAGCGTAGCATAGTAAGGTGTGAGTCTCCGTCTGAACATACTCTCCAATAATCCGATTAACACGAAACTATCCGTTGTTTCCCTCAAACAAACTGGAACTTCATTACCAAAATCAGCATAGTCAGCCTCAGTTTCCTTCGTGTCAAAAACGAGAATCTTGTAGCCAAGGTCAACAGCCCATTCACCAAGACGCTTAATTAATGTGGTCTTGCCTGAAAATTGGGTTTGACCCACGATGCAGTAGTGAAAGGGCTCAATAGATATAGGCTCGCCACTTGGAACCTCAAACAAAAACTCTTTATTCATATGCTTGGCTCCTCCAGCAGACGGTGGTTCCGCAAGCGTGACATATCACTTGTCCACTGTTGACGATTTGATCTGCAAAGTCTTCGATGACTTTTCCACAGTTAGCACAGTAGAGGCGAGGGTCAACCTCTTTCACAATTTCCATCAAAAACGGATACTTCTCTAGGTAACGTTCACCAGTCTTCCAAAGTTTTTCAGCCACCTCTGGTGTTGAAGCAAAAAGATTCTTGGAGAAGAGTCGAAACTCCTCTTTCAATCGTTCCTTTTCCGCTCGGGAAAGTATACGACATCCAGACAGAGTAGGTCTATGGTTGCCCGGCTGATAACGGTGCTTGGATCCGCCGAGGCCCTTACGAGAGACAATCTTCAAAAGGACCACCTTGACATCAGTCGAGCGATTTCCACCCTACTTGCGTTTCCTCCGAAGCTTCCAAGGCAGAAGCAAGATTAGGAAAAAGAGTTTCACGAAGCAGATAACACAGCAAGGTCTATAGTAACACTGTTTTATGTCTTTACCATGATAGAAAGAATTGCCCATGTTTATGTCTCCTTTTTCGGGTTAGCCCAAGCTTGCATGAAGGATTTGAATAGAGAGACTTGGCTGTTGGTTAGGTTGGCTTTGTAGAGGGTTCGTTTCCCATAGTCAACCGGAACAACCAGCTCTGCGTCTTCTAAGATTTTCACATGCTTTCGAACCGTGATGTAGTTGGAGCCGATTTCCTTGGCGATCCTCGAAATGGGTAAAGGCATGTCAAGCTGAATCAGGGCTCGCAGAGTAGCCACCGCAACCTTAGAATTGAGAAAAGCATCGATCTCCAAACTAAAGCACTTCCTTTCTAATTTTGACGTCTACAACATTATCCTTCTTTAATGACTCAACAACGAAATCCTCGACATCTGACAAGTAATCAAGGATTTGTGTTCGGAAGAAGGGCTCTTCAATCGACCTCACCACGACAACATATTTCACTTCGCTTTTACTCATCCTTAGAAGCCTCCTTTGGCTTGTAGTAGAAGCAGATTCTTGGTTGATGGAAGGTTTTATGGTTGTTGGCTCCACCCACCAAGGTTTTGTCGGCTACGGGACAGTAGCAGTCGCCAAAAGGATTCTTCAACTCAACCTGTGGCAAGAAACGGCAATCTTCACAGCGAACCTTGTTCTGGCCGATTTCCTTGGCCACTTGAACCGTTTCCCTCAAAAGCCCACTAATCGTTTCTTCAGAATTCATGTCCACACTTCCATTGAAGTTCTGTTTCGCCACAAATGGGACAAACGATACCCTTCTCAGAGAGTAAACGCTTGAAAAAGGCTATCCCGCTTAACTCCTCGAGTTCCTCAACTGATTCAGCTTCGGCAATAAATGCTACTTCTGGTTCTTGCGGAGCAGATGCAAGTTCGGGAGTTGAGGGTATGTACGTCGCAGATTCAACCGTAGGCTCCGTCAAAGCTTCCGACTTCGCCTCCTTGGCTATTGCTTTATCGTAACATCGCTTACAGATTAGGGAGCCTTTATGTTCTACCATTTCAGAAACAGAAACACCAACATTACAATTAGCGCAAGCAACAAGTCTCGGCACATATTCGGCTTTGACAGGTTCTTGTTTAATTCTCATATTGAGATTTGGCTCACGGTCCCAAGCTTTTTCTTTGTAGTCATCCGGTAGATACCGCATCACTGTTTGATAGCTTAACGGTATCTTCTCCGCAATTTCTTTAGGAACCCATCCAGTTAACCTAGCAATTTGGCCTAGCAACTCAGATTTTTCTTTTGGTGACATCCCTCTGCGGAAACTGTTCGCAATGAACCTTGCAATAGTCAGTTGAACTTGATCGGTGATTTGGTCTAGCTTCTGTTTCGGCCAGTTGGGATCTACTTTTAATCTATGGAAGCCATCAATGACATTGCCGTACGTATCTGTTAATATTGGATACAGATAGCCCACCGTCGGGATCGAAGCCTTAATGTCATATTCGTCTTGTTTGGACTTAGGAATTTCCCATAGAAACTCGCTGGGAACCCACGCCCCACCGTATTCCCTTACATACTTAGCAACTTCGCTTCGTATGTGACTTTCAACCCAAACCCTTTTCCGGCCTTCCTTCCGAATCTCGATAATCAGTTTGCCTTCTTCGTCTCGAACCTCAAACCTACGCTCAAAATCATTAGCCTTCAACCCCAACCGTTCTTGGAGAAGCAGTTGTAGGTCTAAGCTGGTTTCAACGCTCAAGAAAGGCGCCTCCCTTACTCGGTTACGTCAACGAGTTCGTGGAGTTTACGTCGAATGTCTAGGGAAGATGTTTTAGGATGCTTCTTTCGTATGTCGTCGGCGATGGAAGCCATTTGTTCACGGTAAACCTCACGATCAACCATAGAAATTTTGATAGCCATTTTAGGGGCCTCCACTTTTTGTGGAATCTGCCGTTGCTTGTGTCCTTAGTTCTTCTAGGCGCAGTCGTATGGCCTCGCTGACAAATTCAGCCACGCTTCGGTATAAGGGGATTTTTTTAATGACTTCTTCGATCTCGTTGATCAACTCAGACTGTATGCTTACTCCCCTGAAACCGACCAAAATGCTTCACCTTTGCCTCTATTTTACCACAGAACTACTATATAACACTTGTGGTAAGCTTACTACAATTCTGAAGCAAAACTTAGAAATACTACTTTCTACTGTACTGTAATAAAATAACAGTGTTTCAAAAAGGGATTTAACGAAACCTTTAAAAATATCAGTTCATCATTGATACAGAATTCATATAGCCCTGTGGTAAAAATGAACCCAAAAGAAGCAACTGGATTCCGTGGCATAAGCCTAAAAAAGGAACTGATCGAAGAAATAGAAAACTTTATGAAAGAACACCCAGAGCGATACAAAAGCACCGCCGAATTCGTCAGTGAAGCGGTACGACTCAGAATTGAAGAACTAACAGATCACTACCTGAAGAGACAAAAACTACATGAAGAAAAACCTTGAATCATCCGTCTTCCATAAAATTTTTAGAAGACAAGCAAAACCAACCACAAGCATTAACTGTTAGCTTTTTCTAGTAGTCCAAGCGATAAGTATTTAGAATTCGACTGTGTACGCCCAAGTGCAAACGTGCGAAGTACATGAGACTTAGGTTGAAAGGATGTTTACCGCGAGAAGTTGGTAAAGAGAGATGAAAAAACTGGGTAAAGATGCTCTGAAACTGGATTTTGAGAGGACCACCAATGAAATTGTGGAATTCATTAGAAAAACAGTGAAAGATGCTAATGCTGCTGGCGTCGTGGTGGGGTTAAGTGGGGGCACAGACAGTAGCTTGGTGGCTACCCTCTGCGTTCGTGCCTTGGGTGAGAACAGGGTTTTGGGGGTTATAATGCCCATGGTGTTTACCCCTGCCCAGGATATTGATGACGCAAAGGAGTTAGCGGAGTGGCTAGGAATACGAACAGAATTCGTTAATATTCAAGACATTAGCGAGGCCTTCTCTAAACAGTTAGGCATCGACCAAAATGATCTTAAGCAACGAATTCCCATGGCAAATATTCGCGCTAGGATCCGCATGGTTGTTCTCTACTATTATGCGAACCTCCACAATTATCTGGTTGCCGGCACTGGGGATCGCAGTGAACGATTAATCGGCTACTTTACCAAGTATGGTGATGGAGGCGTAGACTTCTCGCCCATCAGTCACCTCTACAAGACGCAGGTGAGGGAGCTTTCCAAGCATCTGGGCATACCGGACAAGATTGCCTACAAGCCAAGCAGCCCACAACTATACCCAGGACACAAAGTCACGGACGAGATACCGCTTGAATACGAAGAACTTGACCCCGTTTTAGTTGGATTGTTTGATCGCAAACTTCCGCCAAGACAGGTTAGCCAGTTGACAGGTGTTCCCATAAAGGTTGTTGAGGAGGTAGTGCGCCGCTTTGAGAGATCTAAACACAAGCGTACGTATCCGCCAATGGTTAGGGAATAATGGGTGAGTTAGATTTAACTGGAGGCGTGTGGTTAGTAGTTTGGCTTGGGCGGGGGTTGCCAAGCCAGGTCAAAGGCGCAGCCCTGAGGCGGCTGTCCCGTAGGGGTTCGTGGGTTCGAATCCCACCCCCCGCACTAAACTCTGCAAGCTACGTTTAAATTCTCGGTTTTTCCATTTTTTGCCGAGTTGAACTGTCTTTTCTTCAAAGTCGTAAAAACTTAAGTAGATAACGAAGATAGAAAATCGGGGATGCAACATGATGTCTAAGAAATGGATCTTTGCCATTGGGATAGGACTTGTTTTGTCCACTGAGTTTGGGTTACGGATTTTGCTTCTCCCAGAGAATCCAGCTGACATTCATGTTGACATGGCAGCCTTAGCCGAATGGGTCATACTTTGCATACTACTGTTCTTTTGGATTCCTATAGCTGAAGGCAGTAAGATGGAGAGCATTGGATTTGGAAAGTTGAGATGGAGATTTTTGTGGATAGGCGTTCTTTCATACCCTGTAGTTATGGGAGCTTCGGTTGGTGCTAATTTGGCTCTAGAGGCAGTCGGACTTGAGGGACTAACTAGTCTCCAGCCAATTGTGAGAGAATATAACTTGCTCACTCACATACTTCTATTCTTCACTGGAACTTTTCTTGAAGAGATATTTTATCGAGGATACCTTATTGAAAGATTAGCTTCTTTGACAGGGAAAAGTTGGTTAGCAGGAATTGTTTCTTGGATGACTTTCACTTTCGTACATCTCAAATTCTTTGGCTTGGGACCCACGTTAAATGTTGGAGTCCTTTCGATGGGGTTAGTGATTCTTTACCTTAAGGAGCGAAGCATCTGGCCGTGCATCGTAGTTCATGGAATAAACAGCGTATTTGCTTACTTTATTAATCCGCTACTAACCTCATAATAACAAAAATTCTTGCACAATAGCAATGCTATTAGCAATCAAATTCCGAGAATTTGAACCGATGTCTAAACCTAACCCCCCGCACCATGCATAAACTAATAGCGCATGAAGAATGGAATAACGAGCCAGCTACCAGTAATGCTTTTATTGCTTTAGTTCAAACATTAAACCGGAGTTCAAATTGGCTTATTAACAGAATATTATAGCCGTTATTATGGACTGTGATGATACTTTGGGCGATGATACAATGAACTTTCTTCTGAAGAGTCTTGAAATTTCTCAGATAACGCATTACTCCCAAAACATTGACTTCTTTTGTCTGGAATCTAATTACGTAATATTCATCCTTCACTAGAAGGCAACGCAGCAATCTATAAAGGTTAGTCGATTATAAAACTTCAGTTTAAGTGGTTTGTTATGACTTACGAACTTATATTGAAAGGCGGACTGATCGTAGACGGGACTGAGGCCCCGTCTTTTAAAGGTGACGTAGGAATAATAGGCGAAACAATTGCCAAAATAGGCGATTTAAGTGGGGCTCAAGCGGAAAAAATTTTAGACTGTAGTGGTCTGGTTGTTACGCCGGGCTTCATTGACATTCATAACCACAGTGACATCGACATTTTAGTAGTTCCCACCGCTGACAACTACATAATGCAAGGCGTTACAACAATAGTTATAGGCAATTGTGGAGGCACTCCTGCTCCGGTTTCGGACAAGAATAAAGACTTACTTATCGAAACGTTACCGCCATATCTAAAAGAAGTTCCTTTCAACTGGAAAACTTTTGAAGAATATCTTAAAGCCCTTGAAGGCGTTGCTCCGTCCATTAATGTTGCCACTTTGGTAGGTCATGGAACCGTAAGAAGCGCCGTTCTAGGCTTAGAGAGGAGAGAGCCTACTAATCAAGAATTAAAGGAAATGAAGTCTTATATACGGGAAGCTATGGAAGCCGGGTGCTTTGGATTAAGCACCGGCTTGATATATGACCCAGGAGTGTTCTCTAAGACAGAGGAGATAGTTTCACTGGCCAGAGTGGCTGCTCAATATGGCGGAATATACACTTCTCACATTCGAAACGAATCTGATCTACTTTTAGATGCGGTTAATGAGGCTATCGCTATTGGAGAAGCCGCTAAATTACCAGTCGAAATTTCGCATCTTAAGGCTTCTGGGCCACGAAATTGGGGACTTTCAAAGACCGCTCTAGAACTTATAACACGTGGCAGGCATAAGGGCGTTGAAGTTACCTGCGACGCTTATCCGTACACTGCATGGATGACGGATCTTTTGGCGCTTCTACCGCCATGGACACGAGAGGGAGGTTTAGAAAATACCATCTCAAGAATTAGAGATGAAGTCACCCGAAAGAAGATAATTGATGAATTAAAAAAGCCTAGCTTGGAGTGGGAGAACATATTTTACGATGTTGGAATGGATATGATCCAGTTGGCCTATAGCGAGAACTACAAAATGTTTGAGGGAAAATCGTTTTCTCATATAGCAAAAGAACTTGGAAAGGATCCCTACGATGCAGTCCTGGAAATAATTGAAAAGGATGGTTACTCAGCCAAAATCGTTGGTGGTGGAATGAGTGAAGAAGATGTTGAATACATCCTAAAACATCCCTTATCTATGGTTTCGAGCGATGGAAACGTTACAAAATTTGGCGAAGGAAAGCCGCATCCACGCTTTTACGGAGCATTTCCAAGAATCATTTCGCGATATGTTAAGGAGAAACATGTACTGGACTTAGAAGAAGCGATAAGGAAGATGACGAGTATGCCGGCTTGGAAGCTTAGAATATGGGACAGAGGCGTAATACGCCCAAGAATGAAAGCAGACATGACAGTTTTTGACTATTGGCGAATTAGGGACACTGCCACTTTCGAGAATCCCCATAACTATCCCGAGGGAATCGAATACGTGATCGTAAACGGAAAAATAGTAGTTGAAAACGGCGCTCACAGTGGGGTTAGAAACGGGCATGTTCTAAAAAGAAGCTAGTGCCCTCTCTTATTTTGAGTAGGTTGGCTGTCTCAAAACTGGTAGTTCAAGATAAGAGGGATAATCTCGATTATGATAAATTCTCTGCCTTGCCACCATGCTTTCAGTATCGGTTCCAATATCCTTACCGGTGTTCTGGTTTTTAAGAAAACGCGGAAATGCGCTACTTGATATTTCAAGCCGTATCCTATGTTCCTTTTTGAACTGGTTAGCTGTATTGCTCATCTCAATGTTATACTCATAGATAACTCCGGGCTGTATTAGAGTTGGCTCTTTAAAAGAGGCTCGATATCTCGCCCTAACAATGCCTATTGTAAGGTATATGGCCATATCGTTTGGATAAACGTCCACAAGTTTAGCCACGAAGTCTGTGTCAACCGCTGAAGAAGAAGCAAATATTTGAGCACGTATTGGTCCGACAACGTTTATGTCTTCCTCGAGGGGAAGAGTCGTATATACCAAAACATCGTCTCTGCGCTCAACAACCCTTTGATCAAGAATCACGTTTTCAAAATCACCCAAAGGGAAAAGCACAGGATTTTCGGGGTCATAGTTATATTGGTCATAAGGTTCATCCACCGGAGGATCAGTGGTGAGTAATCCATCTCCAAGCAGGCTGTTTGCCCTTCCGCCACTATGGATGTGGTAGCGGGTAAAGGAGACTTCTTCAAGTGGCCATTGTTGTGCTATGCACCATTTGTTTGCACCCATCAGAAAGTATTTGACTGGTGGTTCATTCATGATCCCTGTATCCTTTCCTTTAAGCCAGTAGTCAAACCAGCAGAGCATAACCTCTCTTAAGTCTGTGTTAGCTTCTTCTTCGAAACTCATTTCGCCGTAGGAAGTCACGGTCTTGCAGTGAGGCCATGGACCGATGAAAAGCTTGTGATGAGCCTCTGGTGGAAGCCTCTTTCCCCTTTTCGTCACTCCTAGAAAATTTCTGATGGTTCCGTCGATGTCTGAGCTTGAGTACCAGCCGCCGATGTTAAGTGATGGAGTTGCCACTCGTTCGTGCTTATTTTCGTAGCTGAACCTTTCCCAGTATTCGTCGTAGCGTGGATGCTTAAAGTAGTCTTTCCACCATGGAAAGTTAAACCCAAGATAGTCATCTAAGTTGATTAGAGGAAGATGTGCAAAGGCCTTTCTCCAGTCTATTTCTTTTCCGAGACTGTTCCTTGAGGTGCGGCCTGCTGTATGTAGACACCAGAATAGCCATCCTTCAACTACTCCTCCATGCATAAAGCCTCCATTAAAATATGAGTCTGATGTTGCATCCCTGGGGGCAATACATTTTAGATGCTGGTTCCCTGAAATTGCGGCAGACCAGCATACACAGCCTGGATAGGAACACCCGAACATCCCGACATTTCCGTTCGACCATTCTTGTATTCCACACCATTCTACAGTGTCGTATCCATCGTCAAAATCGTAAATTTCAATGTAAAACTCGCCTTCAGAATCATATCTTCCACGGCAGTCCTGAATGACTACGACATATCCCCGTTCTACAAAGTAGTGAATAAAATCCTTCATTTCCTTGCTACATAAGTCAGAGTTGCATTTTCCATAATAAGTGCGCATAAGAAGAATCGGATACTTCCCTTCCTTGTCTGGGAGGTAAATGTCAGCCGAGAGCCGTACACCATCCCTCATGGGTATCCAAACGTTATACCGTGCCTTCACTTTATGGATAGGTTTGGATAAATTCTCTTGCCATTCCATATTACTTCTTCTCCGTCTCAAGAGCTGTTCACACATTTTTAAGCCTTTGTCATTATCTTCCAAAGTTCCCTTGAATAACTTGAAATGTCGATTTCCTCAGCTCTATGGCATGCTACCAGATGGTTTTCTCCTAAATTGATGAGTTGTGGCTCTTGACTTCTACACCTTTCTGTTGCATATACACACCTCGGGTGAAACCTACACCCTAAAGGAGGATTAATTGGACTTGGGGGTTCACCGCTTATAACGAAGCGTTTGACATCTCTAGCTTCTGGTCTTGGTATGGGCGCCGCCGATAATAATGCAGCAGTGTAGGGATGCATAGTATTGCTGAACAATTCATCGGTTTCAGCAACCTCAACGATCTTACCTAAATACATGACGGCAACTCTATCACTGACATGCCTCACCATCACGAGATCATGAGTTATGAATAGATATGTCAAGTTAAGATCCCTTTGAAGCTTAAGAAGGAGGTTTAATATCTGAGCTTGAACTGAAACATCCAAAGAAGAGGTGGGTTCATCATGGACCACCAAGTCAGGATTAAGTATTATTGCTCGTGCTACGGCTACTCTTTGCTGCTGCCCACCACTAAGCTCGTGGGGATACCTATCCAAATGTTCCTTCCCAAGTCCAACCATCTCTAGAATCTTGATTATCCTTGTTGTGATCTCTTCCTCATTCTTTATACCATGAACAACCAGAGGCCTCTTCAACATTTCTTTAACTCTCATACGAGGATTAAGCGATGCCAATGGGTCCTGAAAAACTATACTCATGCGTTTCCTAAACTTCATCATCTCTTTTTTAGGCATCTCTGTGAAGTTTTCTCCGTCAAAGAATATCCGTCCTGAGGTGGGATTAATTAGCCTTAAAATCAATAGCCCCACAGTCGTCTTTCCGGATCCAGATTCTCCAACCAGCCCCAGTGTCTCGCCCTTGTTAACATAAAAATTAACATCGTCAACTGCCTTAACGTAGTCTGGTTTGGTAAAGGGACCTCTCCTAACCGGGAAATACTTCTTTAATTCATCAACTTCAAGAAGAGGTTTTTCCACGTTTTAGCCTCCGTGAAGATGGCAGGCTACTAGGTGGTTTTCTCCTAAACTGATCAATTGTGGTTCTTGTCCCCTACACTTTTCTGTTGCATATCTACACCTTGGATGGAACCTACACCCTAAGGGAGGATCAATTGCGCTTGGAAGGGTTCCTGCGATATAGTCTATCTCGGTTTTACGTTCGAATCCAACAGGGATGCATCTCAATAGCCCTTGTGTGTACGGATGCAGAGGCTCCTTAAAAACATCTTTTACAGAACCGCTTTCAACAACCTTTCCAGAATACATCACCGCAACTTCATCACCTGTTTCGGCAACCAAGCCGAAGTTGTGGGTTATGAGCATTATGGACATACTGCGCTTCTTTCTGATATCCAGTAGTAGGTCCATTATCTGAGCCTGCACTGTAACGTCAAGGGCTGTTGTGGGTTCGTCTGCTATTAGCAATCTGGGCTCGCATGATATCATCATGGCTATCATGGACCTTTGCTTCATGCCTCCGCTTAATACGTGGGGGTAGCTTTTAGCCCGCAGATCCGGGTCAGGTATCCTAACCTTCTCTATGAGTTCAACTGCTTGTTTCCAAGCGTCGCTGTGTGATAGGCCAAAATGGACAATAGGCGCTTCAGAAATCTGATATCCTACATTGAACACGGGATTAAGGGATTTCATGGGACTTTGAAAGATCATCGCTATTTCTTTCCCACGAATTTTCCTCATCTCGCTTTCTGGAAGCTTAAGGAGATCCATTCCCTTATAGAGTATGTTTCCATCCACTATTTTTCCAGGGTAAAAGATCAACCGCATGATAGATAGTGCGGTTACGCTTTTACCACATCCGGTTTCGCCAACAAGACAAAAAACCTCGTTTTCATTTATGGTGAGGCTTACCCCATCTACAGCCTTCAAAACTCCCTTGCTTAAGTAGAAGTAGGTTTTTAGATTTGTAATAGCCAATAGCGGGGCATCCAAGATTATCACCTAAACTCTGAGTTTTGGATCAAGTAAATCTCTCAAGCCGTCGCCTAGCAAGTTGAAACCTAGCGCTGTGATTACAATAAATATTCCGGGAAAGGTTGCGATCCATGGCGCTATTACAAGCTGACTCGCGCCCTCAGAAAGCATGGCTCCCCAATCTGGTGTCGGCGGTTGGGCACCAAAACCGAGAAAGCTCAACGCAGTAGTTGATATTATTGCAGCAGGCAGCGTTAGCGTCGCTAAGACTAGGTTCGTGGACGTGATGTTGGGCAACAGATACCTGAGCATTATGCTTAGGTCTGACTCGCCAACTGCCCTAGCAGCTAAAACGAACTCTCTGTTCACCATAGACTGCACCTTGGCTCTGGTTACCCTAGTGAATGTGGGCCAACTCGTAAGTGCAATGGCTATGACGACCTGGGTTATCCCCGGGCCCAATACCATTACGATCCCCAGAGCTAATACCACAGGAGGGAAAGACCACACTATATCTGCGAAGGCTGAAATTATCTTATCCAATTTACCATTAAAGTAGCCTGCCATGACGCCTAGAGTTATGCCTATTGACGCTTGAACTAGGACCACAATCAATCCGACCCATAGGGCTATTTGAGCACCGTACACGACTCTGCTGAAGACATCTCTTCCAAGAACATCCGTCCCGAAAAGATAAGTAAGAGATGGAGGTTGGAGTTTGTTGGGCACATCAGTTTTAGCAAAATGCTTTGGAGCAATAATAGGAGCAAATGTAGCAAGAATCGTTATGCCAATCACTACAAGGAAGCCAATGCATGACATTTTATAATGAAGCAGAAGCAGACAAAATTCTTTAAGCTTGGTTAGTCTAAAGATGCTCTTTCTTTCGACCTCCTTTGGAACGGTTTCTTTAACGCCCATTGCCTTCATGCTTCCTTTTCCACCCGGATTCTAGGATCTAAGAATGCCGAAACTATGTCTCCCAAAATATTGCAGACTACGGTTAGTATAGCGATAATAATCACTATGGCTTGTACAACTGGGTAGTCTTGTCTTACCACAGACTTGTAGAGAAGACTACCCATGCCCGGCCAAGCAAAAACCGTTTCTACTATAACCGCTCCGCCAATGATCCAGGGAAGATCCAGGAAAAACATTACAGTAAGGGGTATCAAAGCATTCCTTAGAGCATGTCTCAATATTACTCTTCTAGATGGAAGCCCCTTAGCCCAAGCCGTCCTCACGTAGTCTTCGGTTAAAACGTCTAACATTTCGGTTCTTACAATCCTACCGGACATTGCAACGTAGGGTAGGGTAAGTGTTAGCGTCGGAAGCGTCATCGATTCGAAGCCTGACGCTCCCGATACGGGGAACCATCTCAGATATAATCCAAACGTGAGCATGAGCATTAGTCCGAGCCAATAGGTTGGCATGGAGTAGAAGAAGGTTGAAAGGCCTATGGTTGCGTCGTCTAGAAAGGTCCCTCTTTTCAGGGCAGCTATTACTCCTATAGGGATGCCTAAAACGTATGAGAGCGCTAGAGAGGTTAAGGTCAACTCTATTGTATATGGCAGCCTAGACCAGACGAGAAGCGAGACCGGCAGCCTCGTTACGTAGGAAAAGCCAAAGTCGCCAACCATTACGTGGGATAACCAGTAAAAGTACTGGACGTAGATGGGTTGATCAAGTCCCCAGCTTCTTCTAAGTTCTTCTATTCTTTGTGGCGTTACCCTCTCGCCTGCAATCAATCTGATAGGGTCGCCAGGCATCATTTGCATAAGTAAAAAAATAAAGAGAGATACAAAGAACACTACCGGTATTCCTATCAGCACTTTTTTCATTGAATAGCGTAGCAGAGCGGACAATCTAACCCTTTCTGCCCTTTACTATTTTTACGTCATTTACGAATAATGTTGCAAATGGTGGCATAATAAGGAGTCCTTCGACGTTCTTGTTCACGGCGGTGTGACTGATGTTTATGAATAAGGGAATCCAAGGCGTGTCGTCCAGCAACATAAGCTGGACCTCTGTGTAAAGCTTTACTCTTTCAGTAGCATCCAACACCGTTGTTCTGTCTTTATCCAAAAGACTATCCACTTCTGGATTGCTGTATGTCAAGTTTCCCAACTCGCTATGTACGAGGTAGGGTATAATACCAGGAGGATCGTGCCAGGAGTAGAACCTAGAGGCTAGCTCGAAATCCCAAGCTCTGGTTCTATCTCTAATGTAGTTGTAGTCAAACTCCCTTACCTCAATGCGTATGCCCACGTCAGCTAATTGAGCCTGTAACAACGGTCCTATCTTCTTAAGCTTAGGGTCATCGTATGGATTAAGCAGCTCAAGCGCCAACTCTTCCCCATTTTTTTCAACTACGCCATCGCCGTCAGTGTCAACCCAGCCTGCTTCCTCTAAGAGACTTTTAGCCGTTTCCACGCCGTATGCAAATCTTTTCGCTGCATACTCTTCCAGCGAGGCGTTGTAAGCAAGCATTGACGGAGACATGTATGTGTAGCATGTTAATACGGTGTCTTCCAAAGTCGCTTTTATCTCGTCTCTGTTGACCGCGTACATCAAAGCTTGGCGCACTTTCACGTCATCTAACGGAGGCTTCCTCACATTAATCATTATGTATTCGACCCCGGGCGTTATACTCTCATACAAGTCTATATTCGGATTGGTTTTCAGCCTTGATACTGCATCGGCAGGAACGCCTCTCACTATGTCGACAGTGCCGGCTTCAAGTTCACTTACCCTAGTCAAATCTTCAGGAATGAACCTAATTACCACTTCGTCCACGTAGGTGTTGGGCCCCTTATTTTCAACGAACGGCAGATTAGTCTTGTAAAGATCATTTCTCTCAAGAACGACATGGGAGCCATGAACCCACTCTTTAACCTTGTAAAGACCCGGTCCAATAGGCTTCTCGTTAAAAGCAGCGTCGCCTATTTCTTCAGCAACAGTAGTATCAACCACAGCCCCGTAAACCACGGGCACATCGTTGAACCAGATGTACCCGGGAGGGACATTACATAGGATCTTTAGGGTGTGTTCATCTATGATTTCGTAGTCTACGACCGCTTCGTAATCACTACCATACGGGCTTAACTCACGGTATCTCTCTATACTGTCCCTCATGATTTCAGCGGTAATCGGGTTTCCATTCGAGAATTTAGCGTCCGCGGGCAAGTAAATAATTACGGAGTTATCTTCAATTTTTGCGTCTATTGCAAGATCTGGAACAATGCCCATGTTCTCATCAAAGTTCATGAAGCATTGGAAGACTAGGTCATGGACCTCATTCGACCAACTTACTTGCTCAATATCTAAGCCCTCAGGTTCCTCGGGTATGGCAATGACCAAAGTTCTCTTATATTCTGGGGTTGGGGTAGGTGTAGGGGTTGGAGTCGGGGTAGGAGTTGGAGTGGGAGTAGGTGTAGGCGTGGGTGTGGGAGTGGGTGAAGGAGTAGGTGTGGGCGTAGGTGGAGGCAAACTTAAGTAGTATGCAGCACCAGCTATGATTGCAACCACTATGATCACAACAACTATTGCCGCCTGAACCTTAGTTATCGCCCGCTCAGACTTCAACTTGGCAAGATTCTTTTTAAATATCGACGACATACAAAATTTTCTCCTTTTTCCTTTGTAAAATCGGTTGATTTTTGTTTTAAGCTTTTCGTTCATAACGTAGATTGGTTCCTGCTTTAAGACATGCCACTTCCCTCATTCCTACTCCCAGATGCCACTTTCAAAACAAACGCCCGAACAGCCTACCCATATGGGTAAAAAAGAGACGCCACCAGTAGTAATTGATAAAGATCACGTAGTATATTGCTATCTCTATGTGTAGAAGAAATTTAGGAGGGGAAAAACGGTTTATTTAAGTGCAGTGGGAGACGTTTACCTTAACAGAAGCCCGCCTGAGTCTGCGTTCTATGAGGTATTGAATTCATTCAAGGAAAGGGATATAATCTTTTGCAATTTGGAAGCTCCATTGACTGTTAAAACTTCACCGCTACTAGAAAGGCTGTCTCCGCTCCGGTCAAGCCCTGATATGATAGACGGTCTAATTTACGTTGGGTTCAACATAGTCTCCCTCGCTAATAACCATACCATGGACTATGGTTCCGACGCATTAATAGAAACCATAAATTGTTTGGAATCGAAAAAAATTTTGTATGTTGGCGGAGGCCGTGACTTAAAGTCTGCATTACAACCATGTATCATGAGGGTCGGAAACTCCACAATAGCCTTTCTAGCATTTGAGTCAACCATCTGGTCTTTCGGAGCGGAAGCAAAGGAGTGGAGACCAGGCATAAGTAAGATAAACATATCTGCTCTGCTGCCGGAACCACATGTCAACAAACCGGATCTTCAAATAATGAAAAAGTCCATACGAGATGCCAAAGAGGTAGCGGATGTGGTGGTTTTGTCGATGCACTGGGGAGTTGAACTATCTGAAACTCTTGCGGTCCATCAAATAGCACTGGGTCACACTGCAATTGATGCGGGCGCAGATATTGTAATCGGTCATCATCCTCACATACTTCAGGGAATTGAGGTTTATCGTAAAGGGATAATCTGCCACAGCCTGGGCAACTTCGTATTCGATACAGACGATCCCTTCCCAAAAGAAACCGTTATTCTCCAAGTTACTCTCACAAAAGACGGAGTAGAGGAAGCCTATCTAACTCCATGTTTTATCAATACCCAAGGACAACCAACGCCTGTTCCATATGGAAGTGAAAAGTATAACAAAATATTCAAGAACCTAAGGGGTCTTTCAAAGAACCTTAAAACAGAACTATTTACAGACGAGAAGGGAATCATAATCAAATTATAGTTTACCCATGATGTGATGAACTTGAAGAAGATTTTGTACATAGTTCCAGGAAGTCCGGAACCACCTAACGAAGCGGAGAGAAGACTGAAAATTCTTACGTCTATGGCCGGTCCAGACACAAAAATAGACACGCGATCGGGAACAAAAGGCCCCTTGACAATAGAGTCGGCTTACGAGGAATATTTAACCATACCGGAAACATGCCAAGTAGCCTTAGAAGCTGTTAGAGAGGGTTATGATGCAATTATCATAGGCTGTGCTGGAGATCCTGGTCTTGATGCGGTGCGCGAACTTGTGGATATTCCAGTAGTTGGACCGGGTGAGACATCCATATACTTGGCATCGTTACTTGGAAAGAAGGTGCTCAGGGTCTCCCCAATGACTTTCGGAATGACGGTGTTAGAAACGCGGGAAAATAGAGAGAAGGGAGAAAATCCATTAAAGAAGGAAAGGCTGATGTGATAGTTCTCGAGTGCATGAGTTTGGGTTTCCTAGAGATAAGTAATGATCTGCAGAAGAGGCTAAGAATTCCAGTGATAGATCCTGTTCGAGTTTCAGTTAAGATGGCGGAAATGCTAATTGATCTAAAACTCTCACACAGCAAGATAGCTTACCCGACACCTAAACGAATATGGCAGTAACTTCGTGATAGTGCGAAAAACTTTTATTTTATGGGTCCTACTTCGAAAGATTTGATTAAAATGGGCAGAAATAAGAAATACTCAGGATATAAATCCTTCCAATACCTAGAGCCGGAATTAGACTATCAAAAATTCAAACTGGCTAAAGAGATCAATAGAGTCGAACCCTATGTCATCCCGCTATCAAAGACTGAAGAGGAAAGGGTTGAGGAAATCATTGAAAAGACTGTTATGATCTCACTGCATGATCATCCAGTGATCTTCCCTGAAGACATAAATCAGACATTCGAATATCAGAGAGCGGGCAGAGAGTTCACTGCCTACGAAGGGCTAAGCATCTCAGGCTTAGATGCCGTTTTTGATAGCATGATGAACGGAACTTGCACCGTGACTTCTAAGATGGGGTGGAAGTGGGACGACGTAATATATGACTTAGGTATGAGACTTAGCGATATAGCTCACCAAGACTTCGTACTGCACTGCAAAAATGTGGACGACATTATAAATGCACACAATACGGGCAGAGTCGCCGTGGTCTTCGCCCTTGAATCGCTGACACCTATCGAGAATGAAGTGGATCGAGTTGACGTCTTATACGGTTTAGGCATCAGATCCATGGGAATAGTTTATGGAGAGTCAAATATGCTTGGATCAGGCAGAGATGAGTTAAGGGACGGAGGTCTTACGGATTTCGGCTATGATGTGATCAAGAGGATGAACAAGCTTGGGGCACTCATCGATGTGGCTCATGCTGGGGATCAGACAGCCCTTGACACAATTGAGGTCAGCGACAAGCCAATAGTAATATCGCACGCGGGGGCTAAAGCACTTAGCAATACAAAGAGACTGTTCCCAGACAATGTCTTGCAAGCACTAGCAGAAAGAGGAGGGGTTATTGGGGTAGCGGCGTGCCCTAACATAACACCAACTAAAAAACATCCGAAGCACAGTATCGAATCGGTTATGGAACACGTCGAATACTGCGTGAACCTAATGGGCATAGATCACGTCGGATTGGGACCAGATACGTTATTCGGGGATCATGTAGGACTTTACCGTGCTTGGGCTGAGAGGAGTGCAATAGCTGGACTGGGGCATTACCAACACGAGGAACGTCCACCACCCCCAAGCATGGATTTTGAGAGAATGGTGGAGTACGTTAAGGGATTGGAAAACCCTTCAGATTTCCCAAACGTCGTTAGATGGCTCGTTAAACATGGCCACTCAGACTCTGAAATAGCGAAAATAATCGGTGAAAACGCGTTAAGACTACTCAGAACGGTTTGGCACCACTGACAATAGCTATATCCTGCAGCAACACTTTGTATCGAGAAAGCTTAAAATTTAACGCGTTACGAAAATAGAATGGACTTAGGTGGATCTCTCAGGCGACATACGCTGTTCTCTCGGGCTTTGGCCTTCTAGGTTGTCTAGATTCACCGCATTTTTTGCAGCTCTCTTCACAAAGCGTGAGATAGGTTTCTTCGCTTTCCATGACTGCCTCCGCTGCCTTGGCGCAGAGGTCGCTGGGCTCCTCGCAGCCCGCCTCCTTGCACAGATTCGAGATAAAGCTACAGCAGTGATGGGCATCTTCCGTGTTAAAGGTCACTCGGCTGGTGCGGATGAGGAGGCAGAGCTCCCTAGCTAGTACACAGGTCCTAATGTGTTTAAACTGATCCAATGCGTGTTCCCGCATTCTCTGGCGGCTCAACTCCAATGCCATTACTGACGCCTCCCTCTACCGTAGCCATGCCCCCTTATATAGTTTAACAATGAGGCGCACGTTAAGGGGCGCACCATGCCAAGTCTCAGCCGGATATTTCTACGTGAAACTCCCCGCCGCCCTTCCGCGAAAATCCTTCAGAGCAGAAAACATGCCGAGCTTGACACACATTAAAGAGGGCTACCCTTCATGTTTCGGTTATGCGACAACAGGCGTGGGTTAAACCCGCCGTGATGAAAGTCTAGAAGAGAAATGGAAAAAATATTAGGATAAGCTAAAATAGTTTAACGACGAACCCTAGCATCAAAACCTTCTTCTTTCTCTTCTCTTCGCCCAACATTCTCGGCAGTACACTGGTCTGCTAGGATCGGGTTTGAATGGAACTTCGCATTCTTGACCGCAATCGGCGCAGACTGCTTTGTGCATCTCTCTAGGTCTGCTGGGTCCTCTTCTGTATGCCATCCACATCACACTCCCTTTTATCAAACAAGAATCAGATTTCCTTAGAATCTTAATTCTCGTTGTACTATACCATGACGAGATTCCTTATAAGCTTATAGTAAATTATTAAAGGCAGTAGCATGCGTTACTCGCTTAATTCCTTTTTATCCGTTTAATCTTTCGCGTTATGGTCTCAATGATCCAGAGTCTGGATAAGGCAGGGGGACATCGTTCTGGTTTCCCCGTGGGATTTTCAATCAGACAAGCGGGGCGACATCATATGGCGATACAGAAGAAAACCAGGAGAATGGCTAAGAAGAAGCGGATACCTTGAGATTTAATTGAAAGAGTTTTTCACTCTTTATGATGTATTAGGTTTTTCTGCTCTAGTTTTTGGTGAAGTTCCATTACCGCCTGATGCACATCCTCCTCTTTTCTGGCCCCGGTGCACACAAGTTTCCCGCTGGAGAATATTAGGAAGACTGCCCTCGGAACCTCCATTCGGTAGATCAACCCGGGAAACTGTTCAGGCTCATAAACGATTCTTCCGCGCATGCCTCTCTCAGCCTCATACAATTCTAAAAGATCAACGGAACCACCGAGGTTTACGGTGGCAACGACATTTACTACCTTTATTTCTGGTTTCCCCATCATAAGTATTCCACCTTCCTTTAGCACCTTAACAAGCTTCCGCAAGGCTCTCTCCGCCTCCTTTTCAGACCTCGCCCCGGTGCAGATCATCCTACCGGAACCGAAGATCAGGGTGGAGGTTTTGGGCTTTTTCAGTCGAAAGACTAATCCTGGAAACCGTCCAGGGCGGTATCCCACGTCTGGAAACGCCTTCGCCACAGAGCTTAACTCAATCCCATGTTTCACTGTGGCAGAGGCAACAATATTTTCAATAGTAATAATTGGCTCAATGTTAGGCATTTGAAATTCCCTCATTAGAACAAATAGAGAGCTAGATAAGTTCATGTAAAACGCTCCTAAAGAACTTTTCAGTATGTTAATGAAATAAGATCGTTACCAAAGAATGTTAGCAGTGTTTAAATGCGAGATCTACATATTATCTTACCAACACCGACAGAAGGAAGTTAAACTTTGTCTAGAGAACCAAACGTTATATACGTGGGTAGAAAGCCTCCGATGAATTATGTCTTGGGGATTATAACGAGTTTCACTGGGTCCAACGCTAAAGAGGTTACTTTGAAAGCGAGGGGACAAGCAATAACTACTGCCATCGATGCTGTCGAGATAACTAGACACAGATTCATGAAAGACTTAAGCATAGGCAAAATCACTATAGGAACCGAAGAAATGCCACCGAGAGAAGGCGAAGGCAGAGCAAGGATGGTTTCAACAATAGAAATTACGTTAACACGAGAGTAGGAAACAAATGAGATGCGAAACAAGGTATGGACTGCGCGAGGGCGACCCCCAGGTAGGAACCACTCATACGCTGATATTCGACTCCTCGAGTATCTCGCTAAAATTTCAATGAAGCACGGAATTGATTCAAACGAATTTTTTAATAGTTTTCTTGATGCTTCTCAACATCAAGAATCTAAGTGTGGAAAATTATCAGTTGAATGTCGTATGAGGACACGGGACTACGCGATCTTTCTTATAACCAGGGGTCCCAAAGTGGTTGCACAATTTCCCATATCTGAACGTCTTCTCGAAGGAAACAATCCGATCAAAGAGTTTACGCGCACAATGGCACCTATAAAAAACTCAGCTCAAGAGGCTAAATCAAACCGCTATCATATCAAAGACTTAAGGGCTGGAATGAAGCGAATCAGCATAAAGGCAAGGGTTCTGGAAGTATCGCAGTCAAGGCTCATCACAACTCGTTTTGGTTCATACGCTAATGTGGCGAACGCCCTCATTACCGACGAAACCGGAACAATCCAATTGCCTTTGTGGAATAAACAAATAGGCGAAATTTCTTTGGGGGATCTCATTCAAGTTGAAAACGCGAATGTTATTGTATTTAGAGGTGTACGCCAGTTAAAGGTCGGCAGAAGCGGAAAATTGAATGTTATCAAAATGGTTTAGTGTACTAAATTGTAAAAAATGAAGAAAAAAGAAACCTGTGACGTGTGAAGGAGTTACTTCTCATGCGGTGTTCTCATTGTGGAAAATGTTGTGAAAAAACGGAGATGGAGCTTTCAAATAAGGATATCGAAAAATTAGAGAGGATGGGTTATCGCCGAGAAGAATTCACTGTTATGAATAACGGTGTAACTCAACTCAGAAACGTTGGTGGATGGTGCTATTTCTATAGTCCTGTTGAGAAGAGGTGCCGAGTCTATGGGGAAAGACCCTTGGGATGCCGACTTTATCCTGTTGTATACGTGGTAAATGAGGGCATGATGGTTGACGAACTATGTCCCATGGAACAGATGATTTCTAAACAAGAACTGAGAAGGAAGGGGAAAATCCTTGAAAACCTCTTGAAAAAGATAGATAATGAAAGACAGCAAAATAGGATTTCGCGAATACGAATTTAACCTAGCCCTGGCCCGTAAGACGATTTCATTTTCAATTTTGTCCGAGAACGATACGCTGATAAATCTGTAAATATTATGTTTGGCGTATTGAAGCATACATGGGACGTAGATGTTTAAGGCAATTATCTTTGATTGGGACGGAACCTTAGCCGATACGAAGAAGGCTGTTGTAGAGTCATTCAGAAGGGTCTTGATCGAGGTTGGTTGCGTAGTTGACAGTGAGTTCATAGAGAGGAGGATTGGTATCGGAACCAAGAAGATTTTGGAGGAGGTCCTAAAAGAAAGCAACATCACCTTTGATGACAGAATACTTGAGGAGCTTACTAAAAAGAAGGTCAAGATTCAAACAGAACTGTCCGAAGTTGTAAACCTTCTTGAGGGGGCTACTGACCTGTTGGATGCGTTGTATGGCAGAATAAAAATGGCTTTGGCAACCATGAGCAGTAGGAAAGTCATCGACAAGTTGCTTTCCGAAAAGCAACTCGAAAAATACTTTGACGTGGTGGTTACAGCTGACGAGGTCTCTAAGCCGAAACCTGACTCAGAAGTTTTTCTAGTGTCGGCGACAAAACTAAATCTGTCTCCAGTAGACTGCATAACCGTAGAGGATTCCACGTTTGGGGTTAAAGCCGCTAAAGCAGCCCGAATGAAATGCATAGCGGTCCCTTCGGGAGCGTATACCAAGGAAGAACTCCAAAATGAAGAACCCGACCTATTAGTTAACTCCTTGGTTGATATGAACAAAATATTGGATTTCATTTTTGGAAACACACGTTCGTCAAAGTGATCTATGGTCGTTTAAGAAGACGGACCTAGCGTTTTAAAACTTGATAAGTTAGCTAACGAACTCGCGCTCGCTAACCCAGTAGGATTTTGACACGCCCTCTTTGTCAGTTATGTACTCTTTCTTAAAGATGGGAGCCTCCTTCTTATACCGTTCCACCGCCTCTTCTAAAACCGGAAACACATCGTGTCGATGGGAACCAGCTACAAGAACGTAAACCAGGTCCTCGCCCACATCAAATTCTCCGAGAAGGTGATGAATCTCAACGTCGATCACGCCTGTTCTCTTTCGAAGCTGATCGCAGATGTTTTCGAGAACCTCGCTAGCCTTCTCCTCATGCGCCTCCAATCGTAGTTTTTTCACGGTTTCACCGCTCGGAGCTTCGCCGCGAACCACACCAACGAAAATCGCCAAGGCGCCTACCTTATGAAAATCCGGCCTCCCTCTAATGGACCTCAAGAGGTCGAAAAGTGAAAACTGACCCTTCCTGTGAACACTAGCGTGACTAATCACGTGAACCACCTCATACTTGTATTCTGTTAACGGTTGTAGTTTATATGTTCTCCATTGAGAAATGAATCCTAGTAAATGGTTAGCTTGAGAAAACCATAGCCAAGCTGAAACTGACACCTCAAGGCTAACCATAACATCCTAACAGGGGAAAAAGCTTAAAAGAATACGTAATTTACCGATCTGTGGTGTGTATGATGACAAATGAAATAAAGGTGGTTATCTACGGAGTTGGGTCCATAGGAGAACGAATAGCTGCGGTGGTTCTAGAGAAGAAAGGAGTGAAGATAGTGGGCGCCGTTGACACCGCAAAAGACAAAGTAGGGAAAGATCTGGGCGACGTTATCAAAATAGATAAAAAGTTAGGGGTTGTAGTAACCGACGATCCCGACGCCCTTTTCGCTAAGATCACGGCCGATGTGGCGCTCATCGCAACCACCTCTTACGTAAGAACAGTTTATCCGCAAGTGATCAAATGTATTGAGGCTGGTATGAATGTGGTCTCCACCTGTGAAGAGTTGGCATACCCTTGGCTTGCGGCAGCACAGCTGGCTAGTAAAATCGACGAGTTGGCAAAGAAACACGGAGTCACTGTCTTGAGCACTGGCGTAAATCCCGGCTACTTCATGGATACGTTTCCCCTTGTCCTCACCGGACTATGCAGAAAAGTGAAAAGGATCGAAGCTTCAAGGGCAATAACCACAGGGCTACGCAGACTGACTTTTCAGATGAAAATAGGGACCGGAATGTCGCCTGAAGAGTTTAAGAAGAAAATTGAAAGAGGCGAAATAACTGGACATGTCGGATTCCGCGAGGCAGTAGCCCTGACGGCTGCCGCGCTTGGGTGGGAACTGGACAAGGTGGAGGAGTCACCTCCCGAACCGGTGATAGCTGAGAAAGATGTTAAAACAACCTACACAACGGTGAAGCCTGGTCAAATGTTAGGCTATACCGCCGTGGCGCGCGGCATAATGGATGGGAAAGAGGTGATAACCTACAAGCTCATCATGCACGCTGGCGTGGAGGAAGGCTACGAAGAATATACTATTGAGGGGACACCTAGCATCCGGGTCAAAATGAGCGGGTTCCTTGGGGACTGGGAGACAGCACACATTGTTGTCAATATGATACCAAAGGTGATAAACGCCAAGCCTGGCTTAATAACCATAAAGGACCTGCCGCCACCTTGCGCGTTGCTCGGGGATATGAGAACATACCTAGAGCGGGAAACCCCGTAGGTTGCTCGCCAAACCGTTGGCTGTGAGATGCAGAAATTTCTTCATTTCCTCTTTAACGATTTCAATAAATGACGACACTTATCCCAAGACTTTAACTCGAAGGGTTCACCGGCTATCTTCATCGCACTCTTGACGTCCTTCAGACCCGCGCCGGTTATCACGCAAACAACTGTTTCATCTCCATCAATTGCTCTTTCCTTAAGCAGTTTTTTAAGACCCGCAATGGATGCTGCCCCAGCAGGTTCGGCAAAAATACCCTCAGTTTCGGCTAGGGTTTTTTGTGCATCTAGTAGTTCCCCATCTGAGACAGCCTCAGCCACACCCTCGGATTCTTTTAGTATTTTTAACACATGTTGCCCACTTGGAGGGTCCGGATTGGAGATGGAATGGGCAATTGTTCTAGCTTCCTTGAACGGCTCAACAAATTCCTGCTTAGCCTTGAAGGCCTTCACTATTGGGCAGTTTCCCTCCGCTTGTATGGCCACCATGGATGGCAAATTTTCGACAAACCCTATCGAGTTTAATTCCTTCCACCCCTTCCAGTGAGCACTTATATTGCCCCCACTACTCGTAGGAATTATCACCTTGTCGGGTACGCTCCACCCTAACTGTTCACAAATCTCGTAAGAAGTGGTCTTCTGCCCCTCAATTCTCATCGGGGCGTCAGCATGTACCCAATAAATTCCGTACTCTTTGCTGATTTCCAGACCCGCCTCATTAATTTCTGGGTAAGATTTCTCTACTGAAATTACTTTAGCACCACATATCAGTATCTGAACAATCTTTTCCAAGGGTGTGCCGGATTTAATGAGAATTACACATTTCAATCCCGCCCTCGCCGCATACGCCGCCATAGAGGCGGCCATGTTTCCAGTGGAAACGCAGCCAACAGCGTTTGCGCCGATTTCGAGTGCTTTGGATACTCCAACGCTGCTTCCCCGATCCTTAAACGACCATGTTGGATTTCTTGTCTCGTCCTTTAAGTATAAGTTTTTGATGCCAAATCGTTCTGCAAGCCTTACACTTTTTTGAAGCGCGGTACCCCCCTCATTCATTGAAACCACGTTAGACAAATCTTTTATCGGTAGAAGTTCTTTATATCGCCAAATATTCCATTCCCGATTCTTTATCAGTTTTTTACTAATTCTGGTCGCAATCTCATCATAATCATACCTGACCAGCAGCGGGTAATTACACGTTGCGCAACGATAAACGATCTCGTCTATGGAGTACGTTCTCCCGCATCTGCTGCATTCCATCTCCAATTTCATTCTCCCGAGTCCGATATTCTATTAGCGAATAAAAAAGCCTTTTGGAAAGAGAAAGGTGGTAAACACTATTCTTCTGCTTACTCCAGATAGAAGCGAAAGCTAAGGTTGAATCTGCCTCAACCATCATAAAATGGAGCTTAAACTGGTTTCGCTAAACCCCAAAATTACCTACCGTACTTCGGAAAACCTACATAATTCGTAAGGGCACTGCAATTTTTGATAAGTTTAACTTGACTGCGGTTCAAGTATAAGAGAAGAGGGACTAGATATAGGCGTGAAGGCGCTAGGGGGAGGAATATATTTCTGGATTAATGACAAACTTTGGTTTTTCTCCTTGTAAGACTCTTGTAACTTCTTCGGCCGCCATGAAGGTCTCTCTTCTTAAAGCTTCGTAAGTAAATGCCGCCACATGAGGCGTAACGAGAACATTATCTAATGTAAATAATGGATTATCAGGTCTTGCCGGCTCCTCTTCAAATACATCTAACCCCGCTCCTGCTATCCAGCCCTCTTTAAGAGCTTTGTACAATGCCTTCTCGTCTATAATAGCTCCCCTAGCGGTATTAATAATCAAGGCGCTCTTTTTCATCATCTTCAACTCCCGTTCTCCTATTAAATGTCTAGTCTTATCTGTAAGGGCCGCATGAACACTTATGATATCAGATTCCTTGAGTAGTGTTTCCAAACCTACTACTTGTGCTTCAACAATTTTTGCCCGTTCCTCCGAAATATAGGGGTCATAAACTAATATTCTTACGCTAAATCCCCTCATCTTCTCGACAACTTTATAGCCAACAGCCCCTAGCCCGATTATCCCAATAGTCTTATTCATAAGCTCGTATCCGCATAAGGTTTCAATTCTCCATCCTCCTGTCTTTAGATGCAAGGAGGACAAAAATATTTTCTTCATCAAAGCCATGATCAATGTTATAGCATGCTCAGCCACGCTGTCTGCGTTGGAGCTGGGAGTCCATGTGACGGGAATCCCCTTTTTGGTAGCTGCTTCAATGTCAACATTCACCAAGTCCGGTTTAGCCCCATATTTAGCAATTATTTTTAATCGTTTAGCTGCTTCTATAACCTTTTTTGTAACGCGTTCCCGCGATGTAATGAGCAACGCATCCACATCCTCAAGTTCTCTCATCAGCTCCTCTTCTGTATACCTTCTATCTTTCTGACCCACTCTAACTTCAGCTATTTCTTCAAGAATCTTATGCGATTCGCTGAACTCCGGTTCTGGAATAAATACTTTAAACCTTTTCATGCTTGAAAAGTCAAATAATGCACTATTTAACTTTAATGATCGTCAGACTGAGGTTTCATCAGATCAAATTCAAAATCAGGGAATTGGCCGATCTTTTCGATTAAGGCCACACGGCTATCTGCAACATGCCCGACTTCAACCATAACTTTGCTAGCTATGAAAGAGAGGAACCCTTAGCCCTGCAGAACCCTTGTTTCCATCAAGCTGAGGGCCCTCTGGTATTCAAGTAGCCGAAGACGGGCTTGGCTCATCGAGATTCCAGAGAAACGCACTGTATCGTTAGGTTTGACCTGTGCGAGGCGAGAAAGGTCCGGAGTGGTGACCACCGCAATCTTTGCGTACCCTCCCGTAGTCTGGGCATCAACCATCATTATGATGGGCAAACCGTCTTCCGGCACCTGAACCGCTCCCGAAGGAATAGCGTCGGAAATTATGCTTGGAGAAACCTTGTGTTCTATGACTGGACCCTCAAGTCTGTATCCCATTCGGTCCGCTTCAGTTGTCACTGTGTAGGTGCTGGATAGAAACGTTTCTATCCCTTTGTCTGTGAACACGTCTGCTTGTGGCCCAAGTACCACGTTCACCGTTAACTTATTCTCGTAGTGAGGGATTAGATCTTCAGGCATCGATAGTTTGGCCTTGAAGGGCGATGGCGGTTCAGAAGCCTCAATCACATCCCATGTCTTCAGGGGCCTACCCTCAAATCCTCCAAATCCGCCACGGACAAATGTCGATCTACTTCCGAGCACAACAGGTACGTTGATCCCCCCCGGCACTGCGAGGTATGCCCGACAACCTGCTCGGGTTTCTCCAAAAGATATGATGTCACCTTTACTAACGTTTAGCGTTCGCCACATTGGGACGCTTTGTCCGTTGAGAGTAGGTGAAAGGTCTGCTCCAGTTATTGCTATTTGAGCATCGTTCAATACCTCAAGTTCTGGACCCAAAAGAGTTATCTCTAGGCAAGCATCACCCGATTGGTTTAACACTAGCAGATTAGCCGCAATCATGGAGAACGTGTCCATTGCTCCTGAGACTGGTACTCCATATCTCTGGAGACCGCATCTTCCTAAGTCTTGTACGGTGGTAAAGAGACCTGGCTTGATGACTCGGAATACCTTCACTCTTCTCATTCCTCCTTTATGACTGGACTGTAGGTGTTTCGAAGGACCGCGTTCTTGATTGCTTCAAATTCTTCCTCTGAAATGGGCTTAAACCTGACCTTGTCACCGGGCCGGAGAAGGGCTGGTTGCGGCCAAGACGGATCGAAGAGCTTAAGAGGGGTTCTACCTATGAGCCGCCATCCTCCAGGCGACTCCACCGAGTAGATTCCAGTCTGTTTTTCCGCTATGCCAACCGATCCAGCTGGAACCTTAAGACGTGGAGTTTCAAGTCGGGGGGTTGCGATTTCATCTGCCACTTGTTCTAGATAAGGGAAACCGGCTATGAAACCGATCATGTAGACCACGTACTCCTTCTCTGAGTGTATTTGGATCACCTCTTCCTCTGTTAGGTAATGGTATTCAGCAACATAGGATAGATCTGGCCCATACACGCCACCGTAGACCGTAGGAACCGTTACTGTTCGCCTCTTCATCTGAGAAACAAGTTCGTCCAATCTCTGCTCAATGCCTTTGATTTGGAAAACAAGTTGTTCATATTTAACCTTCCATGGGTTGTAGTATATGAGAAGAGATCGATAGGTCGGGATGCACTCCTCCACTCCAAGGGGTTTGGAGCGTAAGACAGCGTTGCAAAGAGCGAGCACTTTACGGTTAATGGCGATGTCTATTGCATTACCGAATTCAACCAACAACGCCCTATCGCCGACGGGCAGATACTTCGCTGGTTCACACATTTTTTACACCTAAGAAAGAGAGTTAGACAAAGGTACCAGCGGATCTTACTTCAATATCTGAGTCCATAAGCCCCTTCCTAAGAGATCTAGCAAGTTCGACGGCTGTTAAAGTGTCACCATGAACGCAAATGGTATGCACCTCTCCCAACTCAATAACTATACCGTTGACAGCTACTACCGTCCCTTCCATGATCATTCTCACGGCACGCTCGGTGACAACTTTTGGGTCCTCAATGACAGCATCCGGAGTCTTTCGCGAGACGAGACTTCCATCAGGGTTATAGGCTCTGTCAGCGAAGACCTCGCGGGCCACGCGTAGACCAACTTCAGCCGCCATTTTTGTCGTTATGGAAATCGAAGGCGCGAAGAGTATGACCTTAGAGTCTATTGAGTCGATGGCTTCAATAATGGCTTTCGAAAGGGCCTCATCTTTAGCCGCCATGTTGTAGAGTGCCCCATGTGGCTTTATGTGCTGGAGGTCAACGCCAGCGGCTCTTGTGAAGGCCTGAAGTGCCCCTACTTGGTAGATGACATGGTTCTTAACTTCTTCTGTGGTTAGCTCCATGGCTCGTCTTCCGAAACCCATTAGGTCGGGATATCCGGGGTGCGCTCCGACTGCAACCCCGTGTTGCTTTGCCAAGTTCACGGTTTGAGCCATCACCATAGGATCTCCTGCGTGAAAGCCACAAGCAATGTTGGCAGAGGTGATGTATGGCATAATTTCACGGTCGTGCCCAACCTTAAAGCAGCCATAACTTTCGCCAAGGTCGCAATTGATGTCAATCTTGGGTTTCAAAAACGCACTTCCTTAAACACACGTAGATATCCCTATTGGCGTATTTATCTCTAATACCTTCCAGAGATATCTACTCGCACGCGCCCATGGCTTCACCAGTAGCTCATTATTTCCCTACAAGTGTCTGGAGCATGTTCATTAGCGACGAGTGAAGGAGCGCGAGGCATTATCCACTGAAAGTGTAGGGCGACTGGTTACGCCGTTAATTGCTCCAGCGTCTACAGCGGACTTGAGCATCGCCTTCTCAAGTTGGAGAGAGTGGAGAACTTCCACCCCACTTACCCATCCGTAGGGGAAGCCCAAAAAGTCAACACCATTAGACGAACCTTTACATTTGTAAACTTTTATATCGGAGGCAAATCCCTACTGTAAGAGGGAACGGGATAGCCTTGGAAAGTGAAGCGGTTACGGCCTCAAAGGAGTTTTTGGAGAAGCTGTTGGATGTTGAGAAGTTGAAGTATTGCTATGAGTGCGGCATTTGCACCGCCAGTTGTCCCGTTGTGGAGCTGGTTCCAAAGCACTACCATCCAAGAAGCCTTCTTCAAAGGATCCCCCTGGACCTAGAGGAGGTGCTAAGGCAAGATGAGCTCTGGTTATGCGCGTGGTGTTATCGATGCTATAAAAGGTGCCCCCAAGGGTTGAGACTGCCAGAAATCTTTTTGTCTGTGAGAAGCCTCGCTGCAGAGCAAGGTTATTTACAGGGATTGAAGAACGCTCTGGAGATTATTAAAAAGGAAATCCCCCTCCCCGCTGTTTGTTGCTGGGTTTGCTTTCATCCTGAACGAGCTAAGGTTGATAGACAGATGGTTGTGAGTACCCTCGAGCCTGAGGAAGAGAGAGAAACGCCACCTTTACCCAAGACTCACGGAGAAAAGGTAGCTATCATCGGCTCAGGTCCAGCCGGACTAACGGCTGCATACGAATTGATAAAGAAGGGATACTTAGTCACTGTTTTTGAATCCATGTCCGAGCCCGGTGGAATGCTGAGAAAGTGCATACCCGAGTATCGGTTGCCCAAAACTGTGGTGGACACCGAAATCAAGCGTATAAAGAAGATGGGAGTGGAAATTAGAACGAATACCACGGTGGGTAAAGATTTAACGATCGACGACCTTTTACAGAGAGGCTACAAAGCCATATTTATCGCCACCGGAGCCCACAAAAGCTGGGAACTCGGCATCGAGGGCGAGGGTCTAAAAGGGGTTCTTAACGCTCTTGACTTCTTAAGGGACGTAAACTTGGGGAAGAAGGTAAAGCCCGGAGACAGTATTGCGGTCATTGGTGGCGGTAATGTTGCCGTCGACGCTGCTAGAACCGCCCTCCGACTTGGATCCAAAGAGATTAATATTTTGTATCGAAGGTCGAGGGAGGAAATGCCAGCGAACCCTTGGGAGGTTAAGGAGGCGGAAAGTGAAGGCGTGAAGATTCAGTTCTTGGTGGCGCCGAAGAGGATTTTGGGTAAGGATGGGCAGGTTACGGCTCTGGAGTGTATTCGAATGAGGCTGGGGGAACCGGATGAAAGTGGCAGAAGGCGACCAATACCGATCGAAGGCTCAGAGTTCACCACGGACGTAGACGCCGTAATACTCTCCATCGGCGAAGCCCCCGACCTCTCCTTTCTACCCAAGGAGATAGAAGTCGCCGAGGGAAACATCATCGCAGTGGATCCCTTTACCATGGAAACGAGCGTAACCGGTGTATTCGCTGGCGGAGACGTAGTTTTAGGACCAGCAACCGTGATTGAAGCCATAGTGGCGGGTAAGAGGGCGGCGGTTTCTATTGATCGCTATTTAAAGGGAGGCAATTGAGGTGGTCAAGACGCAAGAAAAAACGCTACAATCTAAGCCTAATCCTGAAGAGGATATCAGAATAGGCGTGTATGTATGCCATTGCGGATTGAACATAGCCGGATCTGTCAATGTTGAGGAGGTGTCGAGATTTGCGGCAACTCTACCCCACGTGGTGATCTCTAAGGACAATCGATACACTTGCTCAGACCAGGGACAGGAATTGATCAAGAGCGATATTCGGGAGCATAAGCTAAATCGTGTGGTTGTGGCATCGTGTTCACCTCGCCTTCATGAACCCACGTTCCGAAGAGCTTGCGAAGAGGCTGGATTGAACAAATACTTGTTCGAGATGGCGAACATTAGGGAGCAGTGCAGCTGGGTACATTTGTATGAGAAGGAGAAGGCTACGGAGAAGGCGAAGGATCTAGTTCGGATGGCCGTTGCAAAAGCGGCTCTGCTTGAACCTGAAGAGGAAAGCGAGATCCCCATAATTAAGAAGACGATGGTTATCGGCGGGGGCGTTGCAGGTATCCAAGCCGCACTGGATCTAGCCGACACTGGGTATCAAGTGTATCTTGTGGAAAAGGAACCCAGTATCGGCGGGAGGATGGCGCAACTGGACAAGACCTTCCCCACCATGGACTGCTCCATATGCATCCTTGCACCAAAGATGTCGGACGCTGGTCGGCATCCAAACATCGAGTTGCTGACAAACAGTGAAGTCACGGAGGTGAAGGGGTACATTGGGAACTTCAGGGTAAAGGTGTTAAAAAAGCCAAGGCACGTTACAGAGGAATGCACAGCCTGTGGCGACTGCGCAAGGGTGTGTCCGATCACCACGCCCAACGAGTTTGATGTGGGATTGGCCACGAGGCGAGCCATTTACACACCCTTTGCCCAAGCCGTTCCATCTCCGTACATCATCGATCGAGGCCTCTGCGTCAACAAGGAGAACATAATTCTGTGTGACAAATGTATAAAGGCCTGCGAAGCACGCGCAATAGACTTCGATATGAAGCCGGAAACAGTGGAGTTAGAGGTCGGCACATTTATTGTTGCCACCGGGGCGGATATATATGACCCCACTTCGCTGGCGAATTACGGGTACGGCAAGTTTCCCAACGTGATAACATCGCTGGAGTTTGAACGATTAATAAATGCAGGCGGCCCTTCGGGAGGTAATCTGATTCGACCGAGCGATATGCAAATCCCGGACATGGTAGCCTTTATTCAGTGTGTTGGCTCCCGCTCTGATAAGGGTCACTTGTATTGCAGCAACGTATGCTGCATGAACACCATAAAGGATAGCCTCCTCATCAAAGAGCACTGGCCGGACACCAAAATTTACGTGTTCTACGTGGACATACGGGCTTACGGGAAAGGCTTCGAGGACTTGTACAAGAGGGCGAAGAAGGAAGGAGTGATATTTATTCGCGGGTTGCCCGCAGAAATCCTTGAAGATAGAAAAACCGACAACCTATGGCTCATCGGAGAGAACACATTACAAAAGGAGTTATACAAGGTCAATGTTGGAATGGTAATTCTTTCTATAGGTATCGAGCCCAGACGAGACAGTGAAGTAGTCCAGCGCCTCCTCACTCTATCCAGTAACCCTGACGGGTTCTTCATGGAAGCCCACCCTAAGCTACGCCCCGTAGACACTCCAACGGGAGGAGTGTTCCTTGCAGGCTGCGCTGAATCACCTAAAGACATCAAAGACAGCGTGACGCAAGCCAGCGCTGCGGCAGCCCGTGCAGGCATCCTGATGGCAAAGGGAAGAGTAACCGCTGAAGCGATCACCCCCAGTTTGATCACTGAAAACTGTACGGCTTGTGGGCTCTGCGCTAGAGTTTGCCCCTATAATGCGATCAGCGTAGACAAAGAAAGGAAAAAGACGGAAATCATAGAGGCCGCATGTGCTGGATGCGGAACTTGTGGTGCAGAGTGCCCATTCGACGCGTTAATCATGCGGAATTTCACTGATGAACAGATTTGCGCACAGATCGATGCCGCGACTGAAAAAGGCGCGGACAAGAAGATCGTGGCGTTTTGTTGCAACTGGTGCTCCTACGCAGGCGCGGACTTTGCTGGAGTGAGCAGAATGCAGTATCCCACTAACGTGCGCATAATTCGAACCATGTGTTCAGGTAGGGTGGCTCCGAAATTTGTGGAGCGGACCTTTGCCAGAGGAGCCGCTGCTGTGCTAGTGTCGGGTTGCCATCTAGGCGACTGTCACTATATTAATGCCAACTACCAGACCAAAAGAAGAGTTGAAAAGTTGTGGAAGAAGATGGAGAGGTTAGGATTAACCAAAGACCGGCTACAATTAGCATGGTTTACCGCCGCTGAAGGCGAGAAGTTTGCATCTAAAATCAAAGAGATGCAGGAAATCGTGAAGAGCGTGAGCAAGGAGGAGATAGAAAAATCGAAGGTGCTTTTGGCGAAGGCGCCTCTGGAAAAGGACTAGGTGGTTTTTTATGCCGGTAAGAATCTGGCGCAAACCCTTAGACGCGGATAAAATAAAAATTCCGCAGGCTGAAATACACATAATAAGGGACCGGTGCAAAGGATGTGGGTTTTGCATAGAGTTCTGCCCCCGAGACGTACTAGAGACCTCTGAAGAGTTCAACGTAAGGGGGGTTCACCCTCCAAAAGTGAAAGACGAAACCAGATGTACACTTTGCCATTTTTGTACAGCCGTTTGCCCAGATTTCGCAATTTTCACCGTTGAAAAAGATTGTGGAGGAGGTTGTTAAATGACGTTAGAGAATAGGGTGGTTCTTACAGGAAAACACTTCATGAACGGAGACTTCGCTTGCGCCGAAGGGGCCATAGCCGCGGGATGCAGATTCTTTGCAGGATACCCCATCACACCAGCCACAGAAATCGCTGAGAGAATGGCTCGCCGCTTGCCAGAGGTTGGCGGGGTATACATACAGATGGAAGACGAGTTGGGCTCTATGGCAGCGGTTATCGGGGCATCCTACGCGGGCGTTAAATCGATGACCGCCACCTCCGGTCCAGGTTTCAGCTTGATGCAGGAAAACATTGGATTAGCAGTCATGACTGAAACGCCGTGTGTCATCGTGGACATCATGAGAGGAGGTCCCAGCACCGGTCAACCAACGATGGCGGGACAGCAGGATGTGATGCAGGCAAAATGGGGCTCCCACGGGGACTATGAGATCATAGCCCTTGCCCCTTCTTCGGTGCAAGAAATGTTTGACTTAACCATTGAAGCCTTCAACCTATCAGAAATTTATCGCATTCCAGTGATAGTGCTGGCCGACGAAGTTGTTGGACATATGTCAGAACCACTCGTGATTCCTGCTCCTGAGGCGATTAACGTCGTAAACCGAAAGAGGCCCCAGCACTCTCCGGAGGAGTATCTTCCTTTCAAACCCGACGAAAATCTGGTTCCACCCATGGCTTGCTTTGGAGAAGGATACCGCTTCTATGCAACAGGGCTTACACATGACGAAAGGGGACGCCCACGAACCTCAAGCGCCAAAGCCCAGCAGAAACTCGTTCAACGTCTTTGCGATAAAATACGCGAAAATACAGAGAAAATCGTGAAAACTAACGAAACTATGTTGGAAGACGCTGAAGTAGCCGTCATTGCTTACGGGATTGCGTCGCGGTCAGCGTTAAGTGCAGTAAGGAAGGCAAGAGAAAGAGGAATCAAAGCTGGTCTCCTTAGACTGGTGACACTTTGGCCGTTTCCAGACAGTCACGTTTCAGAGGTAGCCAAGCGGGTTCGGGCAATAGTGGTTCCTGAGATGAACTGCGGACAACTTGTTCGTGAAGTGGAGAGGGCAGCAAAGGAGACGCCTGTGACTTTCGTCCCGAAACTGGGCGGAGAACCCCATAGGCCATTCGAAATTTTGAAGGCCATAAGGAGGACAATTCATGAGTGAGGAAGTATTGCACCCGCTGGAAAGGTTCCTAAGAGAATGGATGATACCCCACATCTGGTGTGAGGGATGCGGGAACGGAATTATACTGAACTGTTTTGCAAGGGCTCTCAGCGAGTTAAACCTGGATCTAAACAAGGTTGTCGTAGTCTCTGGCATCGGGTGCATAGGCCGAATATCCGGATACACGAACACGGACTCCTACCACACCACCCACGGTAGGGCTATTCCCTTTGCTATAGGGGCAAAGTTGGCTAAACCAGAAATAAAGGTGGTGGTGATCAGCGGGGATGGAGACCTCTTCGCCATCGGAGGCAACCATTTCATTCATGCCGCCCGTAGGAACATAGATATACCAGTAATTTGCGCCAACAACTTCAATTATGGAATGACTGGTGGACAGTATGCGCCAACAACTCCACTCGACGCTTGGACCACCACAACCCCCTATGGAAACATCGAGCACCCCTTCAATCTGGTTCACTTGGCTGCAGCCTCGGGAGCCGTGTACGTGGCTCGTTGGACAACCCTTCATGTTCGAAGGTTAACAGAGTCCATTAAGAAGGCGTTACAAAAGGAGGGATTCTCCTTCATCGAGGTGATCTCGCCATGCCCTGAACTTTATGGGCGATATAACCAGATGAAAACCGGCCTTGACATGATGAAATGGTTTAAGGAGGCATCCGAGGTCCAGCATCACCTTGACCCAGCAAAGGCCGAAATAACCCCCTCAAAAATCGTTTTGGGTGAGTTTGTGGATATTGAAAAGCCAAGCTTTGGGAGGTTCCTTGGCGAGATGATAGCTCGTGTTCAAGAGAAAAAAGTGGAGGGACAATAAATGAGGCTGGAAATCAGAATAGCGGGTTTCGGTGGGCAAGGCGTCATAAGGGCCGGGTTGATGCTGGCCATGGCGGCCTCCATCTACGGTGAAAAAAACGCTGTTCAGACACAGTCTTACGGTCCTGAAGCCAGAGGCGGAGCTTGCAAGTCTGAAGTCGTAATTTCAGATGAAGAAATAGATTTTCCAAAAGTTACTAAACCAGACATTTTAGTTACCATGTCGCAAGAAGCTTACAGCAGACACGTAAACATCTTGAAAAAGGGAGGGGTCCTCCTTCTAGATCCGGATCTAACACCAAACCATAAAACCACCCCAGATATACGAGTTTTCAAGGTGCCTGCCACGAAAATCGCTGAGGAACTCGGAAAAGTGATCGTGGCAAACGTTGTGATGCTTGGCGCCTTAACCTCCATCACCAATGTAGTAGCCGCCGAAGCCATCAAAGAAGCCATTCTCAGCAACATCCCTAAAGGGACCGAAGAAACGAACCTGATGGCTTTTAGAAAGGGCTACGAGTATGGAAAGACGCTCCTAAAGGAACACCCGCAATAATAACCCAAGTTTATGAATGTGCTTTGCTCGTTCCAGTGAATCTTTTTCCGTTAATTATTTTTGCATCCATAGGTAACATGTGAGAGAGGCGATGATTCATGTTGCGTTATCCTCTCAACGTTGGTTTCATAGTCTTTGAGGGCTTAGAGGAGCTAGATTTAGTAGGGCCCTACGAGGTACTCTCTTGCGTGAACGTATTTCGCAAGAACACTGTAAATGCCTTCACGGTTGCGCATGGTAGTGAGCCCATACGGTGCGCTAATGGTTTAAGAATAATCCCTGACCACACATTCGAAACTTGTCCACCCATTGATATAATGGTCGTTCCTGGAGGGAATGTAAGACGCAAAGCGATGTATGATGAAGAATTGTTGGACTTCGTGAGAACAAGATCGCGTGAAGCTAAATTTGTAACTTCGGTTTGCACGGGATCTTTCATACTGGCAAAGGCAGGGTTGCTTGATGGGAAAAGGGCTACGACTTGGCATGGAGCTGTTGAGGATCTAAAACGTTTCCAAAAAATCTTAGTTTGCACAGAGCGTGTGATTCATGACGGAAATATTGTTACCGCCGCTGGAGTCTCTTCAGGAATTGATATGGCCCTTTATTTAGTAAACTTGATCTTTGGAAAAGACATTGCAGATAAAGTTGCCGAGTACATTGAATACAGAAGATACTGAAGGGACAAATAATTGAATTAGAAAATGTTAGATCAATATCATATGTTAAGAGAGTGGTGGAGGAATAATACATGATTGTGGGCATAATTGCAGATACGCATGACCGTTTGCCCCTGGTAGATAAGGCCGTGAAGCGGTTAAATGAAGAAAAGGTTGAATTGGTGCTGCACGCGGGAGACTACATTGCCCCCTTCGTTGTGCCACACTTCAAACCCTTGAAAGCCAACTTAATCGGCGTCTTTGGCAACAACGACGGCGATAAAGAATTGCTTAAGAAACGATTCTCGGAGTTGGGCGCTGAAATCCGCGGAAGATTCGCAGAGGTAATCGTGGAGGGGTTGAGGATCGCGATGCTGCATGGTCATGAAGAGGTGCTTCTTCGATCCCTTATCCATGTGGAGAGCCACGACGTGATCGTGCATGGACACACTCATGAGGCAAAAACCTACAGAAAGGGAGAAACCCTCGTCATAAATCCTGGGGAGACATGCGGCTACCTGACAGAAAAACCCACCATAGCCATATTAAACAGTCAAACGTTAGATGTGAAGATAATTCCACTAGAATAACGATCACGAACACTTGGCAGTTTCCAAGCCTACTGCTTCAGTAGTTCCAGAGTGTTAACCGAGGTTAACGAGCATCAAGTCTCCTTTGCCTTATCTTCTCCACAGTTTTCTTCACTCCATCCCAACCTTCGACTACCTTCGAGTGGACGATCTCGAAGGCTTCCTTCGAGGAGACTATGCCCAATTCCTCTCCAGTTGCTTCCCTCGAAAGGTATCTTGCCGCCCTAAGCACTTCGCCGTTTAGTCGCGAGTCTGTAACGTCTGCTAAATGGCAAACAAGGGCTTCTATTGTTCTAGGCCATATGGGGCCCGCTTCGCCGCCATGGTGGGCACAAACTATGTGGATAAGATTTAGGGGGAAGCCTCTTCGAACCAGTTCGGAAACTATCAGAGTCAAGTGATCCATGCGATCGGCTAAGGGGGTCACCCCATAGGTTCCATCCTCTTTCACAATGTAGGTTAGGGGCTTGAAGATGTCGTGTAAGAGGACCCCGGAGATCACCAAGTCTCGGTTCACCTTCCCGTGATACACCTTCTTAACGACATCACAAAGGGTTAGGGCAATCTCTGTCGTGGAGACCACGTGCTCAACAAAGCCCCCCGGATAACTGTGATGGCGAGATATGCCCGCTGGGGAACTATCCAGAGTAAGCCCCACGTACACTTTCCCTTCTATCTCCATCGTGGGGCGCTCAAGGAGCTGAACCACCTTCGCTCTCAGGGACTCGTCCTTAATTTTGTTAACTATCTTCTTGAGTTGAGGATTCAAAAATGCTCCCTCGCCAACCTTACAACCTTGTCTCGCTTTTCTTTTATATTATTTGGTAGGTTTCTGTGCCAGTTTTCTCTTCTCTTCACCTGCTAACATGTGGGCCTTTCGAATGGGCTCTGGAACTCTGTAGGCTCGCGTGCAATGTGTAACGATGCTTATGGCTCTTTTCAACGAAACCCGATGTCCAACGCTGACATATATCGGTTTGCCTCCTGGCTTTGAGATGACCGCGGCGCCTATGATTTCCTCTCCGTCCGTGATGGGTGCGCATCCCTGATCATCAAAGGATCCCACCTCACCGCAGAGCAGGCTTTTCGCAACTCCTATTGTGGGCGCGTCCATTACCAAGCCGATGTGACTGGCAAACCCGAGGCGGTATGGATGAGCAATTCCTTGACCATCGACCAGAAAAACGTCAGGTCGCACATGCAGCTTTTTTATGGCTAAGAGGGCAGGTGGAATCTCCCTATAAGCCAAGAGGGTGGGGATGTAGGGAAACTTCGTTTTTGCGCAAACTGCTCGCGACTCTATGATTTTCAGTGAAGCAAAGTCAAGAACCGCTACTGCGCCAATCGACACGCCCCCAGCATATGTGACGTCTACCCCCGCCACATAACTGATGGTCTTTGAAAGCACGTCTTCGCGGATCACTTGTTCGGATAGTTGCAGCTGCGTTGCGTGCGCTTTTTCTACGGAAAACCTTGGGCTAAGTTTGATTGGCAATTTCAGCTCGAACTCCGATGAAGACGGGCCCCCCTATCTCGATCTTCCTTTTCTTGCTGGTTACGTATCGCCGAGCCACATCGCTGACCTTGACGTTAATGTCGCTGGGGCGCTTCGCCATTCGCACTCGGACGTTCACATCTTTTCGCCCTAACCGTGCGGCTTCCTCGATTTTTGCGGTAGCGAGGGAGGCCACGGCGTCAAGGTAGTTAAACCCTACGGAAACCCCTTTCTCTCGAACCTCCCTCACGATGGACACGCTTTCCAAGCCCTTCTCAGGAATGCCCAAAACGTTTCCTTCATAAACGTAGATGCGGTTGAGAGCCGCCGGGCCTAATAGACTAGCTCCTACATCAGTTTCGTAAATGTACACCTTGATCACCTTTCCAAACAACTTTCCCTCATATGCCAAAAATTCGCATGGAGCTAACGCATCCGCGTGTTTAAGCGCAGCGAACCGAATTTCTTCTCGTATTTTTACGCCAACCTCGCTTTGTGGTTCTGCCGCAATTTCTATCATTTTCGAAATTTCAATGTCAGAAAGCTCCCATTCCGCGTAGAACTGGGGATACACGAGCCTTCGCATATCGGTCTCACCACGCAACACCATCGCTACACGTTCCACACCTATTCCCACGTTGAGAACCGGATACTCAAGACCATACCTTGCGAGAGCGATGGGATTATACAACCCATAATTGACGATTTCAATCCACTCATTCATGTCTGGGCGAAAGATGTAACCCTCGAACTCTGTTTCTGGCGTATAATATTTGGAAGTCACCCTCTTTTGAACGAAGCGAAAATGCTCGAAGCCTAGAGGCTTTAACAAAGCCCTCGTGACCTCTTCGCCGTCCCTCACATCTACCTCTTCATTCATAACCACACAACTCGCAGCATAATGTGCGCGAAGATGGGTTGGGTCTTCCCTCTGTTCACGTCGGAAGCGAGTATCAACGGAAAAGAGTTTTATGGGCAACTCAAGCTTGTGTTGCAACGCCTGCAGCGTAAGGAACCAAGCGCTTGTCATGTGGGACCGCAGTGTGTGGGTAGAGGGTTCTGGCTTCAGGGCGGCGAACTCGGGAAAGACCTCGGATAACACAAGCGTGGCGGTGCTGTCAGAGACGTCGAGAGATTCTGCAATTTTTTCCACCAAATCATCGGAAGCTATTTCCCCCCTCTTATAGTCTCGTAGCACCTCCTTTAAGGAGGCGATTTTCTCCTCTGTTAGTTGAACCCCACGGCGCTCGATCTCTTGACACTTTGCCTTGCTTAGGCCGATGTCAGGTCGTGGCAGGGTTGCTAGATAGTAGCAGCGATCCAGTATGACGGGAGCCTCAGACCCGTACTGCTTGTAAACCTCTATCTCATCGACAATAATGGGATTGGAGACTTCCATGAAACCCATGTCAAGAAAGGATTGACGCATCCTTTGAAGAAGATCAAAGAGAGGGTGAGATGTCCCCCGCTTGAAAACAAGCTCAAGCCTCTTCGCGGGCTTGGGGAGGAGGCTCGCGCTCTCACGCCAAACCCGTTCAAACCCCTCCTTTTCCACCCTCCTCAGGATTTCGTTAGGCTTTAACCTTCCCAACCTTCCTTTTCCTCTTAACAACTTTCTCTAGCTCTTTAATGGAGCGCTCTAAGGAACTTCTTCGAGTCTCAATGGTGACGTCTCCCCTTGTGGTTTCGATGATGCGCCTCGCAATGTCGCACTTTCTTCGCAATCCTGGAACAAGGAGGTAGGCATCCTCAAGGGCCATCAACTCCATGTAAATGTGCTCCATCCTCTGCAAACATTCGTCCGCCAGTTTCATGTCTCCCTTCCGGAGGGAATCGAGGGACCTACGCCTAAGCTCCCCGATAACATCCGCTAGCCCCAGCACGTAGGAGACCGCAGGGACCCCCAGCTCTTCAGGTCCAACAAAGCGGTTTTCTATGATCAATTCGAGAAGCGTATGCGCTTCAACATACTCTTCAAAAGCCGCATTCACTAGGCCCGTGTAGACGAGTTCTGGGTGATCCTTTGAAACTTGAAGAAGTTTGGTGAGGAGTTCCCTCGCCTCCTCAAGCAGCTTTCTTGCGTCGTCAAACCTTTGTTGATGCGTGAAAAGAATCGCCTGCTTCGAAAGGCGGGTTGCTCTGCGCATGTCCCTTTGAACCTCTTCCCGAGCCTCCTCCTTCCTCTTCAGTTCCTCTTGAATTCTATCAAGAACCGATTTTAGCGACATACCCCTCACCACCACGGATACTTTCCAAAATCATGCTTTAAGCGAGCCTAATAGGCTTTTCCAAACGACTTAACAAAACCACTCGGCTTTCCGGGGCTTCGTCAAGAAGGTTGTAGCCCATTTCCTCGGCTAGCTGAGCTGCAAAGTCTCGAATCTCTCGATGGGTGGGCATGTTTTCGAAGCCTAGGCGCAGGCGTGAAAAGCCTACGTGCATGTATGCTTTAGGCTCCACATACGTAGGCCTAGTCTTTTCGATTAACCGAGCGTATAGCTCGGGGTGTTTCAGATTCATGCTTCGCGCTAGCGTGATTCGGATCACGGTGGGGCACTTGAAACTAGGCAGTAGAGAGAGCGTTTCGTTAAGGTTTTCCCAAGCTGCTGGGATTTGTGGGCGACACGTTTCCAAGAACGTCTTCTTGTCGAAGGCGGAAACCGACACGTAGAGCTGGGTGGGCTCCTCACTCAATTGAGATAGGGCTTCAGGAACTGTCCCGTTGGAAACAAGAAAAGTGGTGAAGCCACGCCTATGAAAGCTCTCGATCAATCCGCCTAAAGGCGAGTAGAGGGTAGGCTCGCCTGTTAAACTGATGGCCGCGTGCCTAGGCTTTAGGGCCTCCCTGTATTTCTCTGGGTTAGCCTTTGGATTCCCCTTGTATCCGCTCAGAATCTTGAGCTGTACCTTAATGCAGCCCTCCACAATCTCTTCTGGATCGTCCCATGCAGGCAGTTCCATTTCATCCCATTTCAGCCCGAGATCTCCACTTTGAATGCGCCAACAAAAGCGACAGCGCATGGTGCAGTAAAGAGCCGAGGATGTCATTTGGATGCACTGATGGCTCCTTATCCCGTAAAACCTTTGTTTATAACACACCCGATCATGAATGAGCGCCTCATAAAGCCACCTGCAACGCTTCACAGCAGAGTGACTCCCAACCAAGTGATATTTCTGATTTCTCAGCACCCGAAGGATCTCGTTGGAAACCAGAGACGGCAAAGCCGAATCACCATCATGCTCAAGGACATACAATTATCTTTATCATTAATAAGAATGCCTCGAATCTCAAGGTCCCACCATTTTCCCCGTTTCTATTGCTTCCACAAAACCGTCCTTACAAAAACTGACACACGCATAGTTTCTTAGCTAGCTTTACCGTATAGTATTCTTTCCTGATCCGATAGGCGCCGAGACTTGAGAAGATTATGGAGGCGTGAACGAGAAAAAATAAAAACTAGCTGTCACAACTTATGACAGATGGAGGAACTGTGAAGGCGTGAAAGAAGAAACTGGGGAAACGGCGGCTCGTGCCAGAAAGGCGGTTTTCAGGATAGAAACAGCGAGGAAAATCACCCAGTTTTGTTGTTTTTTGTTGTTTAACGCTGTTGTTTTTGGTTTGGGGCCGTGGCCCATCCTACTCCCGGTTCTCGGAAGCTTGGGAACCCCTTCAAAAACTGTGGGCGAAGCCTTTGGGGCCCTCCAGTTCACGCTTTATAGGCTCTCTTTAGCAGCGCTGCTAGCCTTAGCCTCGGTTTTTTTGACAGCGGTTTTCTTGAGCAGGGCCCTCTGCGGCTGGGCCTGCCCCTTCGGCTTTGCTCAAGACCTGCTGGGATATGTTAAAAGGAAACATACACAGGTTTCTTTAAGCACCCACAAGTGGATGATTAAGGTCAAGTATGGGGTTTTGGCAATCGCTCTCTTTGTTAGCGGAACCCTAGCCGCATCATTCGCCATGGGAATGGGCACGAGCTACAGAGAAGCATTGGGCGATTTTGCTAAGGCGCCGTTTAACGCGTTGAGCCCAGCAGACACTCTTTTCGCCGTCTTACCGAGAATCGTGTTTGACATTCGCTACGCCATACCTACCTTAGAGTCTTACGAGGCAGCAGTCGCGGGGATCTTGTCGGTGCCAACACTCCTTTGGATTCGCTTCGCCATAATGATATTGATCATAGCCCTAGCGATGTACGTCCCGAGGGGGTGGTGTCGATACATCTGCCCCCAAGGAGCCTTCTCAGCTCTAATAAGCCGATTCAGCTTCCTCGGCTTGAAAAGAGATCTAGTGAAATGCGCAAAGGTTGGGTGTCGCGACTGCGTGGAAGCATGCCCCATGATGGTGCGCATCCTAGACCTACCGTGGGAAAAATTCACTGATCCCGAATGCATATACTGCTTGAAGTGTGCTGACGCATGCCCAACGAAAGCCATAAAGCCTAAATTTCCATGAAAAACGACGAGATCCTCCCGAGGCTGAGCTTAAGAATAGTTAAAATAGGCCAACCGCAAAGCACAAAATCCGAAAAATTTATTTTTCATATCTCTATTTTGAGTCAAATGCAACTGTTCATTCCCTCTACCTATAAGGAGGTTGTTTATGGCAGCGATTAGGGAGGTACCAGGCAAGGTTGGTCGTTTCGAAAGAATCGGAGCCCACACCCACATAAAAGGGCTGGGTCTCGATGAAAACTTGAAGGCTGTTAAGGTTAAGGATGGGATGGTGGGCCAGGAGAGGGCCAGGGAAGCAGCCGGTCTCGTCATCCGGATGATCAAGGAGGGAAAGCTAAGCGGGAAGACAGTAATCCTCGCAGGTCCTCCGGGCACTGGAAAGACCGCTATCGCCGTCGCTATTTCCAGAGAGCTGGGCGCCAACGTACCTTTCATACAGATGAGTGGAAGCGAAGTGTATAGTAGCGAGCGAAAAAAGACAGAGATTCTCATCGAGGCCATAAGAAAGTGCATCGGAGTGGAGATCCACGAGATGAGGAAGATATACGAAGGCGAGGTGACTAATGTCGATATTACAACGGCTCCTCACCCCTACAACCCCTACCAGAAGGTACCTGAGAGTGTTCGACTCACACTAAAAACTAGCAAGGAGGAGAAGACCATCGAGGCTGGAGCCTCCATAGCTCAGCAGATCATCCAGCAAGGCATCACGGAGGGAAGCGTGGTGCAGATCGATGCAGAATCCGGGAGAGTGGCCAACCTCGGCCTGAGCCTAGAGAGCGTTAAGGGCAAAACCTATGATGTGGACACTAGCAGAAAGGTGCCGAGACCCCCCGGCAGCGTCTTGAAGGATAAGGAGTTCGTGTACACACTAACGCTGGCGGACATGGATGAGATTAACGCCCGAAGCAGGATGGGGGGAGGCCTCTTCTCCCTCTTCATGGGGGGCGCCGAGACCAAGGAGATCGACACCGAGATCCGAACGGCGGTGGATGAATCCGTGAAGAAGCTGGTTGATGAGGGTAAAGCCTTCATATACCCCGGCGTCCTCTTTATCGATGACTCTCATCTACTGGATCTGGAAGCCTTTAGCTTCTTGGGAAGGGCTATGGAGAGCGAGCTGGTGCCCATCATTATCTTGGCCACCAACCGAGGCGTCACCACCATCCGAGGAACAGACGTTAAAAGTCCTATGGGCTTTCCCCTGGACCTCATCGACCGCTCTGTCATCATCGGAACCCATGAGTATGATCCAGATAGCATCCGAGAGATACTCCGTATACGATCCAGTGAAGAGAAAGTGAAGATGGAGAATGACGCTTTGGAAAGACTTACTGAGGTTGGATCTAAGAGCTCCCTGCGATACGCGGTTCAACTGCTAAGTCTAGCCGCTCAGAACGCTAGAGCAATGAAGCGCGAAAGGGTAACGGTCGAAGACGTGGAAAGGGTCGATAAGCTCTTCATGGACATCGGAGAAGCGGCCGAACACCTTAAAAAATACGAAGAAAGAATGATGCTACATTAGGAAAAACATTAACGTCCTAGTTGCCTTTCAACTTTGCCTCAGTCGAGCATGGTTATGGTAAACTCCTTAACAGCCATATATTTACCAATTAACACCTGACTCATAGGGACTACAACAGCCCTGCTAATTCCTATAAAAGAATACAGCATGAGGAGGACATTGAAATTAGGAGCTACGGAAGAGCCAAGAGCCGAAATGCTCAAGAGCACTAACCCAGCTACTAAAAGCTTTTATGACTGAATCGATGCAATGACGTCGAAGTGTGAGGTGGAGCCAAAAGGAGATGCTATCGAGGTGGAGTATTACGGTCCTATTCCCTTAAAGGAGATACAAGATGCTCGTAAGCGCGCAACTGGTGAGGTCGTTCGGACGCCTCTTGTCCGTCTAAATGTGGATGACGTACCTGCGGAGATCTTTCTCAAATTAGAGGTCTTGCAGCCAATTAGATCCTTTAAAATTCGTGGAGCCTGTAATGCAATGAAACTGGCCGATAAAGAACAATTGGAGAAGGGAGTGTGGACAGTAAGCGCCGGAAACTGGGCGCAAGGCGTTGCATGGTACGCCCGTAAACTCGGATTGAAATGCACAATTGTTGTGCCTGAAAACGTTCCTCAAGCGAAAGAAGCTGCGATCAAGCGCCTGGGCGCCAGAGTCGTGAAAGCCCCTCATGATGAATGGCTGGAAACGTTCAAGACTAGAAGTTACAAGGGGATGAATGGGTTATTCCTTCACGCTTTCAGCGATCCAGCGGTCATGGCTGGTAACGGCACCATCGGACTGGAAATAGTAGAGGACCTCCCTGATGTTGACGCTATCGTTATTCCTTGGGGCGGGGGAGGTCTAAGCTGTGGGATTGCCTCAGCGATTCGTGCCCTCAAGCCAGACGTAAAGCTGTATGCTTGTGAAATAGAAACCGCGACGCCATTAGCCACGTCGTTTGCTGCTGGCAGACCAGCGGTCAAAATCGCTTATACCTCCAGCTTCGTTGATGGTATAGGGGCCCCTCTTATCTTTCCTGAAATGTGGACCCTTGCCAAACAGTTACTGGATGGATCCCTAGTCGTCGGGTTAGATGAGACGGTCAATGCAATCCGCCTATTAGCCGAACGGAATTGTGTCATCGCAGAAGGTGCTGGCGCGGTATCAGTCGCAGCCGCACTCGCTGGCAAGGCAGGTCGAGGAAAAGTTGTATGCGTCGTATCGGGAGGAAACATCGACACATCGAAACTGATAAAGATATTCCAAGGTAAAGTGCCATAATTCACATTGTTTGTATGTATGTGATGAGCGAAAATAGGTCCATTGATAAGGTTCACGAACAGAGACAAAGCCCCAGGTCTGGAGACAGGGAGCCCCCGAATAACTAATACGTTTCAGTTAAGGAGCCTTTCTATTCAAGCTGATCAGTCTGAGGCTTTTTGATTCAAAGTTCAGCAATTTCTTTCTCTAAAGGCTTGGGTTTGGGGTAAAATTTTAATTCACGCTTTCATTTTTCCTTAAGGGGATAACGAGAGATGTCTGAGCGAAGAAAGAGGCGGCTTTTTGACATCTTCGGTTTTGGTGAGGAAGAATTTCCATTTGGACAAAAACCAGCTGAAGGCGGTTCTGGGTATTCCATATCCGTAACGTATGATGAAAGGGGCAAGCCCGTAGTTCGGGTTGAGACTTACGGGGACGTGGACATGGCGAAGCTGCGTAAGGACATTGAGCAACGATATCCGGGAGCTAGGATTGAGGGTTTGGAGAAGCAACCACTGATTAGGATAGTGGGTGAGGAGGAAACGAGAGAGGAAGGAAAGACGGAGAAGGAGAGACGGAAAGCCAAGCAGCGTTCGAAAAAATCGTTAATAAGGGAAGTGGAGTAAAACATAAACGCGTTGCCTTCATTCAAGAAAGAAACGGTTTTCGCCCAAAAATTGAGATTCAGACACGAAATTAAAATTTAATTAATCACCTCCTTTTATATTTAACCGTTGAAAAGATGCCAGAAGTTGTTTAACAATTAACTAGAATGGATCAAAATTTATGGATGATGTGCTAGTTAATGATTTAATAATGTAAACTAACAATGTTTGTGGGGGACGGAAAAATGAACTTGAAGAAAGCAGAAAAAGAAGCTACGTATCCGCCCTCTTTGCCGCCCCCAAGGTGGCCAGAGACACCAGAGGAGCGAAGATGGCCCTCACCAACCCCTATGCCCATTGTTCCCACTGAAGACATTGGCAGAGTGCTCAAACAAATCCTAGACCGTTTGAATGCTATAGAAAAGCGACTGGAGAGAATGGAGAAACTCTTGGTGGGAAAACAGCCTCCCCCATAGAATGCTGAAGGTTTCATGGAATCAATAACAGTCGTGTTAGGTTATTACTTAAAATGGGAAGCGCCATTTTCTGAAGGGCTTGCCAGTGATGGGGATGGACTGGTTACATTTGGGGCACTTTTTTTCATCCGTGATCCTGTACTGGGCTATCGTGTAGCCGAGCCTCTTAATCAGCCGTTCTCCACAGTTGGGGCAGTAGGTGTCTTCGCATCCGTGTCCCCGGACGTTTCCGAGGTATGGGTAAAGACCCCCAGCTTTCTTCGCCATCTCGTATGCCCTTTCCAGTGTTTCAACCTTGGTTGGCGGGTTGTGGAACTTGTAGGCGGGATAATATCGGGTGAAGTGTAGAGGAGTCTCGGGTCCCGCCTCCTTCAGATGCCTCTCGATCATCCATCGTAGGCATTCCTCGTCGTCGTTCACAGCCGTGACTACCAGATTCACGATTTCCACGTGAAAGCCCATCTTCTTAGCCTCTCGGACGTTTCTCCAAACCTTCTCCACATCTGCTCCGCCACAGTATTTTTGGTACGTCTCAGCATCCCCCTTCACATCGATCTTAAGCCCGTCCATGCCCGCCTCCCTCAACACCCTCAGAGCCTCTAGCGTCATATACCCGTTAGACACGTAACAGCAGTACAGCCCCCTTTCACGACCCATCGTAAACACCGACAAAGCCCAGTCCGTCAGAATCGTGGGCTCTTGAAAACTGACACATAAGCCTTCATCCCTCCTGTGAAGAGCGGTGTTAACGATCTCCTCGGGGGAGCAGTAGGTTGCCTTTGCAGGGTTTGGCTCAGACTTTGAAAGATGATGATTCTGGCACCAGATGCAATCGAAATTGCATGACCAAGTTGAAAAGGTTAGGGCTGTGGAGCCGGGCCAATAGTGGAAGAAGGGCTTGATCTCGATGGGTCTGCTTTCCAGGGCGCTGATGTCACCGTAGACGAGGGTGTAGAGCCTCCCCTCAATGTTCATCCTAGTTCTGCAGAAGCCCCTTTCGCCGGGTGAGATGAGACATCTTCTCTCACATAAGCCGCACCTCACCTTCTCGCCAGATAACTTCTCGTAAAGCAAGGCTTCGTGAACCGTAGGACACCGAAGTAACTTCTCCACTTCCAACACTCAAGTGAAAGGCATAGTTTGCGAACTACATTAACCTTTTCAGAGACCATATGAACGAGCGACTTTTACAAACTGAGGATCGCATATAACGCAAACGTGTTAAAAATTTTACAAGAGTTTTATCTTTTAGCCTATTCAATGAACAATTTCACAAATTGGAATTTTTGAGTGTCTACTAGGCCCTTATCCGTGATTCTAAGCTCCGGAAGGACAGGTAAAGCGAGAAGCGACATGGTCATGAAGGGCGACGCCATAGTGCAGCCCAATTCAACCCAAGCTTTATGCAGTTTTTCCACCTGCTCACTAACCCTTTCCACAGGCTCGTCAGACATGAGACCGGCAATTGGCAGATTAACCATTCCAAGGGGTTCACTATCTTTAACAGCGACCATTCCCCCTCCAATCTCCGCGAGTCTATTGACGGCGAAAGCCATGTCGTGGTTGTTCATGCCTACCACCAGTAGGTTGTGGCTGTCATGAGCCACACTCGAGGCGACGGCCCCCTCCCTAAAACCAAATCCGCAAACAAGGCCGAGGCCGATGTTTCCTGTAAGCTTGTGCCTCTCTACGACCGCTACCTTTGCTACATCTTTTTCCACGCTGGGCTGAACCACCCAGCTTTTTACGGGAAGCACTTCTTGTAGGTGCCTTGTAACGACCTTGGCTTCGATTACGCCTATAACGCGAACCCTTACTTTTCCTTCCTCTATTGGAGCCTTGATCGAGAAGTCTTCGGGTGCTAGTGGATGCTTTAAGTGAATGGACCTTTTAACAAAGTCAGGGTAATTGGGAGGAACTAGACTAACCGTCGTCCTTCCTTGTTTGGCAACGACCACACCATCAGCTATCACCGTGTCGATGCTGACCTTGGAAAGGTCGTTGAGAATGAGCACGTCGGCACATTTGCTGGGCGCAATGCTGCCTATATCTCGGCTGACCCCGAAGTGTTCTGCGGTGTTTAGGGTGGCCATCTGCACAGATGTTATGGGGTCCACGTCCTCTTCGATGGCTCTCCTAACGACATCGTCCATGTGACCGCGGGTTATCAGGGTTTCTGGGTGTCGGTCATCCGTAACCAGAACTACATGGCGCGGGTCAAGTCTCTGCTCTGTTACGCATTTGATCACTTCGGCGAGGTCGCGCCAAGCCGATCCCTCTCGTATCATCGCGTAGAGGCCCAGCCTCAGCCTCTGAACCCCATCGATCTTTCTGGTGGATTCGTGACATGAGGTTATGCCGGCGGCTGCGTAGGCGGCCAATTCCATGTTTAGAAGACTGTCGGCATGACCTTCGACGACTTTGTTTGCTTGGAGAGTTGCTCGAATTTCCTCATGCACCTTTTTATCGCCATACAGAACTCCTGGGTAGTTCATCATTTCACCCAGCCCAACGACTCCCTCCCATCTCAGAGCCTCTTCAATGTCGGCGGGAGTTATCTCGGCCCCAGCGGTCTCGAAGCCGGGGGCGGAGGGAACACATGAAGGAACGCAGACAAACAACTTGAGGAGCAGACCCTTTGCTTCGTTGAGCATGAGTTTAACTCCCTCTAAGCCTAGCACGTTGGCGATCTCGTGGGGGTCTATGAAGACGCTGGTGGTTCCATGGGGTAGCACTGCCCTAGCGAACTGAGTTACAGTGACCATGCTGCTTTCTACGTGAACGTGACCGTCCAGAAAACCGGGCGTGATATACTTGCCGGCCGCGTCTATGACGGCTGTTTTGTTTCCTATGGTGTGGTCTGCCTTTCCTATAAGTGCGATTCGACCCTTCTTAATTGCCACATCCATGTTCTCTAAGAGTTCTCCAGAGTTCACGTTTACTAGGTTGCTGTCCCTAATGATCAAGTCGGCTTTCTCCCTTCCCATGGCCGTGTCAACAAGAAGTTTTGCAACATCCTCTAGCTTGGTTCTCTCAGTCCATGACGATTCACGCGTTCTCGTCCCAAACCGCAAGGTCATTTTCATTCCACCACCAAATGAAAACGATCAACAATTATTTGGTGAAGACTCTCACAGCGCTGGAGACCCGTTTCAAACACTCTAGAGCGCACTCGTAGGTGGGGAACCCCTTGAGCCCGCACTCGGGTCCGGAGTAGGGAACCCTCTCCGCGCCAAATCGGTTCAGAATCTCGGTCAACCGCTCCCCCATTAACTCAACGCTTTCTAGGAAAAGTTTGGGGTCCAGTTTTCGACTGGTAATGTTTTTCCAGGTTTCAGCGACCCTTTCATTGACAATTATTTCGCTCACTTTTTTTGGCAGGGTGATGAGGACGTTCTCCCTAACCAATCTCTCGAAATCTACGACGCTTATGCTCGCTTTCAAAAACTTGTCCGTGGATTCTAGGAGTTCTTTGGTTCTCCTAGCATAGTAAATTGGGTCGTCTGTGTGTGACTCGATTATATGAAGGGATTCCACCTCCCAAAACAACTCGTCTGCTGTGTTGTGAAGGTGTAGGCATGTTTGCATGCCCTTAGAGGTGGCTTTTCGAAAAATGGATTCCCAAGCCCCTCGTAGTTTTTCCCTCCCTTCTGAGCCTCGATCCATCAGCGGGTCATCTAATAGTCCAAAAACAGGCTCATCCACCGAGACCAAACACACGCTTCCATGTTTCTCTTTGAAAATGTTGCTTTCCACAATTTTTGAAATCATATCTCCTAACCGGCTGAAAATCTCCCTATCTTTGTAAAGGAAGAGGGAGGAAAGCGTGTATGGACCTGTGACACAAATCCTCATCTTGAAGGGTTTGCTCATCCTTTCCCAGATTTCTTGGGAGCCCTTCTCTATGGCCATCACCTCTGGTATGGCGCCTTTTCCCTCTTTAATCGAGAGGATTCCGGTTTCCACGTAGCCGCCCTTCAGCTTCTCCACGCCTTCGATCATTCCCAAAAACATCTCGTTCATGTCCCTGAACTGGGGATAGTTAGGAAGATCTATACCCGCCTCAACCTTGTCGAGAAAACCCTCGATCACCCTTCTCTCAAAATATCTAACAGAATCATCGTGAGGACAGGAGCCAAAACGTGTTGCTCCGTCTAAGAATTTCTCGGCGTCACCAACGAGTGGCAAGCTGCCCACATCATATGATTCAACCATAGAATCTCCTCCCAAGGCTATCATGTTTCTAATCTGGCGGTTTTAAAGTGTTCCCATCCCCGAGTCTCGATGGGGAGGACTTTCTCCCCCATTCTAAGAATGAGGACTTTTTCCTTGGTAACCACCCCGATTTTGATTAAGGACGCCTCAACGCGCTTCAAGGCTTCCTCCGCCTCTTCCCAAAGCCTGGGTTTGACTGTCACTAGGAGCTCGTATTCTTCACCGCCATATAAACTCAATTCTACTGGATCGAGGTTGTGAATTTTTGCAAATTCCTTCGCTTCTTGGGCGACGGGAAGCTGATCGAGGAGAAAGCCCACATTGCTTGCACGGGATATTTCGTGGAGGCTCCAAGCCAAGCCGTCGCTGGAGTCGATGGACGCCGTCACCGCTCGAGTTTGAGCAAGGGCGAGTCCCTCCCTGAGCCTAGCGTGAGGCTTCAAAACCGCATTGACAAGCTCTTTTCCTATTTTTTGGGGAACTGGAAAATCTTCAAGCAAAATCTTTAGCCCCGACGAAGTTTTGCCGAAAGGGCCTGTGACAGCCACCAAATCGCCGGGTCTCGCCCCGCTTCGCCTCATGAGGTAGCGTCTTTCACAAACCCCAAAGGCGGCGCAGCTAATTACCAAGTCGGAGGTCTCGTTGGTATCTCCGCCCAGAACATAGGCCCCATATTCGCGAGCCCCATCGTTTAGGCCCTTGCCGATTTGTTCCATGTCTTTGTCCGTGAGCCCTCGTGGAACGCCGATGGAGGCTAAGATGGCCGTGGGCTTCACCCCTTTGGCGGCTAGATCGCTTATGTTCATAACCACTGCCTTGCGAGCCGCATGCCAGAGGCTCATGCCGGGCGGGACATCGGTTTTCCCAACGAGCATGTCGGTTTTTATCACAGCCAGCCTTCCGCGTTCAAGGTCCACGGCTGAGACATCGTCCCCGAAGAGAACTGGCATGTTGGGCATGGGGTCTAAGCACCCCAAAATGATGTCGATTATTTTCCGCTCACCCAGCTCCTCCACCAACTTCAATAAAGACCCTCACAATAATGGGTATACATCCGAATGTCTTAAAAATGTGGGTTCCCTTGAATATTAGGGGCCCCGGTGGCTTAGCGGTAGAGCAACGGCCTCGTACGTCCGAGCAGAGAAAGCCGTAGGTCGCGGGTCCGAATCCCGCCCGGGGCTCCATCAAGAATCGTTAAAAGAAGCATTATTACTGCTTCTTTTTGGCAAAGGACTTGTTTTAATCTTGTTTTAATCTTGTTTTATTTTTACTTTTGGGCGATGAGGACGATATCGATGTTTATCAACATCCTTCCCCAAACGTGTACGCGCGCGCCTAGTCTCGGTGCGGAAGTTAGCCCTAGAATGGCGTTTCTTGGTAGGACATAACCTCTCCGGTCTCCTTGTTGACTCGCAGACTGAAGGATCTCTTGACCGTGAAAATATACATCCCGCTTAAACCAACCTCTCCGTCTAACAGCCATGCGTCCCCCTCCCTGTCTACCTCCTGAAGAGGGTCCGCCTCCTAGGGCGCCCTTTCCTGACGAACCTTCTCGCCCTAGCCTAGCCTCCGCGGGAACTCTCCACCTCCACCATCCTCAATCAACCGAACACCATGATCGATTGAAAGGTTAATCTTTAACAAATAGTAATGCTAAAGTTATAATAAAGAGCAATATTCCTAGAGCGACAAATTCTATTACTCCAATCATTCCTCTCAATATCCTGTGGATAAATTCTTCGCTACGAATATAGCAAAGATATAAGAAGACCACATTAAAGCAAACGACACCCATTTTTTGATGTTCAATGTTAACTTCTTCCTTGTGTTCTTATAAATTGAATTAGCGAACAGCTATTATTAGGTTTCTTTAACATCTCTAAATATACTTTAGCATGCATGCGTAGGCGTTCCGCAAGAAGCATTTTAACCAAGGAAGATGTTGAACCCATAGTAGAAATCGCCCGACGACGCGATGTCCTGGTCGCCTCGGATGACATCTAGGAGAAGTTTGTCTATGACGGGGGCAAATATTTTTTCCATTGCAAGAAGGGAAACAATTGAAAGGATGCGCAAAGTTCAGGAGAGTCCCCCGACATGTGTTTCCCCCTTCTGTTAGATAGCGGGGATTGAAGCCTTAAAGGCGGGAGGCCATTTTGTCAAGGAGATGATAAGGGAGTTTGACCATAGAAGGAAGTTGTTGGTTTAAGGCCTCAACAAAATAGAGGGATTGTCTTGCAAGATGTCGAAGGGTGCGTTTTTGCCTTCCCAAATATAACAGGGTTAGGTATAGACTCCCTTAAGCTTTCGGAGTATTTACTGAAAGAGGTCGGAGTGGTTACGGTTCCCGGATCCGCATTTGGAAGATATGGACATGGATATCTTCGAATTTCTTACGCTAATTCAACGGAAAGCATTGAGAAGGCGCTGAAGCGAATTAAAGAGGCTATCGAGAGGCATAGCAGTAACACTTAGCGGGATAAAAATCGCCTTATGAACGAAAATACATTTAGTCTATAACTCTCTTAACTATAATTTTGAACTCATCATCTGACACGGGTCCCTTTTTCTTTATTGATCGCTCCTTTACTTGCGTGAGTATCTCTGCTACCTGTTCGTCGGTTGCCTTTATTCCCATTTCCTCTAGTTTGTAATTAATGGCGTGCCTTCCACTTTTCTTCCCAAGAACGATCTCTCTTGTCGCTCCCACCATCTCCGGTGCGAAGCTTTCAACCGCGGGCGGGTATTCGAGGAGTTGAAGCACGACGACACCTGACTCTCGCTTAAACACGTTCCTTCCAACAATCGGCTTGCTTTCAGATATCTTGTAGCCCGACAATTCCTCGACTATTTTAGAGACATTAACCAGCTTGTTGTATTTTATCTTTACATCGATCCCATAAAGTATGTAAAGTGAGAGGGCTACCTCTGCCATATCGGCATTTCCTGCCTTCTCCCCTATACCATTCACAGTAGTGTGCACAATTTCTGCCCCTGCTTTAACCGCGGCGAGCGTACATGCGGTTGCTAATCCAAAATCATTGTGACAATGGACTTGAATTGGAACATTAACCCATCCCTTCACTTTTTTCGTCAGATAAGAAATTGCTTCAGGTAAGGCAACGCCCAGCGTGTCTGGAATAACGATCTCATCCGCGTGACCATTCTTAACAACACTGGTATACAACTGTTTCAGGTAATCGAGTTCCGCGCGTGTTGCATCAACAGCGAAAAAGGCTGTGTAGAGCCCGTGCTCTTTGGCGTATGTGACTGCCTCTAATGCGCGTTGAAGAACGTCCTCTCTCTCAAATCCATAGGCTTTTAGCTTCAGTTCACTAGCGGCGATTTCCGTAACAACGGCATCTACATCACAATCAATACACGCATCTACATCTGTCTTTAAGGCTCTGCAGAATCCCCATATCTGTGCGTCGAGTCCCATGCTCGCTACTGCCTTCACCGTCTCTTTATCTTCAGGCGATACCACGGGCATACCGGCCTCAATACGATGCACACCTACATCGTCAAGCGCCTGCGCTATTCTGATCTTTTCCTCTTTAGTTAGAACCATCCCCGGCGTTTGTTCACCATCTCTCAGAGTGACATCATAAATTAGTACTTTTTCAGGGAGAGAGAATTCTCTCCTTACTTCATCTATATAATTATATGGACTTACCCACCATCGTGTTTGGGTTTCCACGCCGCGCACCTCCTAGGGTCTAGCATTTGTATAAATTCGTGATTTTATAAGTTTATGCTATTCCTTGCAAGCTGGTAGCCATCGCCTAGGAACCTGAAGCAAGCCAGCTCGTGCTACTCTAGATTCTGTTTTTATATTAATCTGGTAAACTCTGTCAGAAATAGGAGGAATATACTGTAGCTCTCGCGCGATTTTGATCGCCTGTGTTCGCTGCAACTGCGTGCATTAGTAGTCAATTCTCAGGATTATTAACTTTAGTCCGAACATAAAGTCGCTCAATTTTATCGCTCCATTAACTATTATATTATTAGATAGATGTGTGGCGTATTTGGCTGTGAGGGAGTTAAGCCTTCGAAGGAGTATGGCTTACTCACCAGGAAGGGGGTTAGATCCATTGCTTATCCCGAGGTCATTTTTATTGGGAAACTGTTTGAAATGAGGACGATTTTATTTTACGGTTTCCTCTTCTACTTCCGCCATAAATGTTTTCGCTCCAACAGTTATCTTGAATTTCTTTTTCATTTTGGATCCTTCATGTTCCACTCTCTTAGCGAGCTCCGGATATAAGGCATATGTTATAACATCCTCTGGTTTCGAAACGATGCCGAGGGCTTCCGCCTCTTGTTTGATTTCATTAAGTCGATTGGGCATTAAGTCGGCAGGACGGCAAGATATCATCTGATCTTTCCAATTCCTCCCTAAAATTTTCTCCTTTATGTCGTCCGGGATCTCGCCTGGAGGTTTGCCGTACATTCCTTTAATATAATCTTTTGATTCTTTAGAAACTACTTTATATCTCTCGCTTGATAGGACATTTGCAACAGCCTGTGCTGCCACAATCTGACTGGAAGGTGTGACTAAAGGCGGATAACCAAACTCTTCTCGTACGCGAGCCACGTCTTTTAACACTTCATTGAACCTGTCTAACGCGTTTTGCTCCTTTAAGTAAGAGATTAGGAAGGAAATCATTCCCCCCGGCAATTGATGAAGAATGGCGTTCATATCTATTTCTAACAATTTCCAAGAACGGAGATTGGTGTATTTATCCCATAATTTTGTAAAGTATTCCCTGCATTGATTCAACAATTTTAGGTCGTATCCTGTATCGTAGGGAGTATCTTTCAGCGCAAACACCATAGGTTCGGTTGGTGGTAATGACGCACCTCCGGACATTGGAGAAATCACCGTGTCTAACACATCTACGCCTGCCTTACAAGCCTCCATATAGCATAGCATTGCTAATCCGGTGTTACAATGACCATGAAGGACTATGGGAATTTTTACTTCTTCCTTCAGCTTATTTATGAGGGCATTGGCATGTGACGGTGGCATTATTCCTGAGCTGTCGTGGATGGCTATAGAGTCGCTACCTAGCCTCTTTAGTTCTTTAGCCTTTTCCACGAACCTTTCAAGGGTGTGGAAAGGGCTAACCACATAGTCAATGACTGCTTCCACAAATGCACCTTCTTTCTTAGCGGCCTCGAGGGGTACTCTCATATTCCGAGTATCGCCAAGAGAGTCGAAAATGGTGAAACCACTGCAACCGTCCTTCACGGCGTATTTGATGAAAGTTTGAACGATATCGTCTGGAAAAATCTGGTATCCAAAAATGCTTTGCCCTCTCATCAGCGTTGTCAACTTGCTGTTTGGCATGTTCTCTTTTAGTTTTTTAAGCCTTTCCCACGGGTCCTCGTTTAGATGTCTCATGCAACAATCAAAAATAGATCCGCTCCAAACTTCCACAGAAAAAAAGCCTACTTGATCTATCTTACCGGCAATTGGCAACATGTCGTCTATTTTCATCCTCGACGCTAGTAAAGATTGATTCCCATCTCGAAAGACCTGTTCAGTGAGCTGCACCATCTATACCACTTCCATCACCAATACTCCACTCTTCGTAAAAAATATTTACAGAACGAATAAAATAAAGCTTATATAAGTTCAAGTTTAATCGTTTAATCGGGGTTAGAATGAAAGAAATTGTTAAAACTAATAAGATTCCTTCCACTCTCTTACCGTTTTCGCAAGCCGTGAAATCGGGTCAATTCATTTTTGTCAGTGGCATGACTGGAGAGGGTAAAGACATAAAAAAGCAAACTAGAGCCACGATCAATAAGATTAAAGTAATACTAGAGGCTGCGGGGGCATCACTTGACGATGTGGTACGAACAACGGTTTTCCTATCTGACGGCAAAGACTTCGACAAGATGAACGAAGTATACAAAGAATTTTTCCCAAAAGATTACCCTGCACGAACAACGGTCCAAGCGAGATCAGCAAGAGAAAAATTTCTTGTACAAATAGACGCCATCGCAATGATTCCCAGAAAATAGACTTCGGTGATGATTCTTCGATTTTAATTTTTAGCCATGTAGAGTTGTAGGGTGTCGTTTAGAATAGCGCGCGCCTCTGACACATAAATGCTTCTACCAAGTGAACAAGTAAGTTATAGCCGGGCGCTTTAAATTGGATGGCATCGCTTTGGAGTATAAATTAAAGAGGTAACGCATTTTTATGTCGGAAATAGAAGCTATTGCAATCTAAGTAAACAGATTTACGCCTTTAACGAGCTACACCATTCTTATTCTAATTAATTAAACTTAGCAAATGAACATCTCGTTGCTTAGTGTAGAGAGCACCTTGTGCCCATCCTTGGTAATTAAAACATCGTCTTCTATGTTGAATCCTGCGAAGCCAATTATGTAGTAAGGCAGCTCGACCGCAAGAACCATGCCAGGCTTTAGCTCCTCTTTGGTGCCTGGTCCCATAACTGGCAATTCATGCACCTCAAGCCCTATGCTATGTCCGATGTTTCCTCTAGTATAGTTTGAATAGCCAGCTTTTCTAACGATTTCCATGCCCAAATGGAATAGCTCTGATATTTTCACGTCAGGTTCCATAGAGTCTATTACTCTTTGTTCCGCCTTCTGTAGTGTCTCATAAATCTTCTTTGCTCTCTCAGGCGGTTCTCCTAGAGAGGCTACTCTAGATATATCTGAACAGTAGCCTTCATACGCAGGAACCACGTCAAAGCGTACAATGTCACTCCTCTTCAACTTATATTCTGAGGCGAAATTGTATGGTTCGCCGCCATTTGCCCCGCCTCCGATGGTTGTGGCACTGAACCAATCGCACCCCTCTCTAAGAAGAATCATTTTGTACTCTTTCAAAATTTCCTTCTCCGTTACCCCCTCGCCTATTTTATCTATCGCAGCTTTAAGGGCAGCTTCATTAGCCTTGGTCGCTATCTTGATTTTTTTAATTTCTTTGTCTGACTTGATTTTCCTCAGTTCTGTAAAAATTCCTCCTGCGTTTACAAACGTGGCTTCGGGTAGTTTTGCTATTAGTTTTTCATAGAGCGAGGTTGAGATGAAATCCTTCTCAATCGCGAGGGCTCCCTTGCTCAGTCCTTTCCCTTCTAAGACCTTTAGTAGAGCATCGAACGCAGAAGGTGCGAATATTTCAACTTCAGCATTCGATGGACGTTCTATATACATACCCGTGGCATAATAACGTATGTCTTTAATCCACACATACTGTTCAGCGATACCCACTGCCCCACTTGTGCATATGAAAGTAGAGTCTTCATCCTTTGGCACTATCGAAAACGCGTATTCCCCGCCCCCACGAAGACAAGCTCGAAATAATCCCCGATTAATAGCTGATTGATACGTCGGAAAGCCACTTGTATAAAAGAGATCTTCAGGCGATGATGCAATCAACGCATCAATGCGTCTTTCTTCCATAATGCTTCTTGCTCTACTTAAATCCAATCATAATCACCTCTTGTAGGCTATAGTCTGTAATCTGTACGTCACATCAACGCTTATAAATAATTTTGTGGGCTAGTCTTTTTGGGTTGTTGTTTTAGGCTGATGCGGCTTTTTAGCGTGATTAGCGTCGCGAGGAAAATAAGGATTAACTTCAGGATCTCTGTCATGACTTCTAATGGCGCATCGGGACTCAAAGGATCAATCAGGAAGCCACTGGTGTGCCAACAATGTGGACGAGGCCCCTCAAACTTTAACCGACAAATCGCGCACAGAAGCCAAAAACTTATGTATTCCAGCGATTTCCTTTCTAAGTTGTGATGGAGATGTGTGAGACAATTCGTGAAATTGTTATCGAGTGGCCTACCCTAGGAATAAGCGTGGTTGCAAGGGAGACCTTCAAAAATCTTAAGTACTTTGATATGCTCTGGAAGATTCTGCCACTTGAAGCTATTCAAAGCCACGCCGTAGTTTCTGGGGATCTGATGTATTGTTGGGAACCCGTTTTAACGACGGAGGAACCGGAAAATCAGGTTACGTACAAAGAGTTAGAGGAGGGAGAGGTAAGCTTCAGTCCAGATATCAATCTCGTATGCATAAAATACGGTCCCGTAACTGAAACAATGTTGACTGCGCCAATTGCTCAAGTCAGAGAGGAGGACAAAGATAAACTCAAAGTAGCTGGTGACAATGCGTGGAACGCTCTTTGCTATAGTAAGAGGTTAATAAAGGTGATCTTCAAAAGGGCGGAATAGGAGGCATGATAACGATGAAAACTTGGAAAGATATAAAGAATGAGATAGACGCCGAGTTGAAGCGCATCATACTAGAGGAACCGGTTGAGGTCAAAAAGATTAGAATGGGTATTATTGAAAGTGGTGCTGGTACTCGTGGACAATATTACACGACATTCGTGTTCGCCTTTAATGACCTACGTAACTATGGCAGTTTAGGTCTTAGACCGTTATTCAAAGCTACGGCCGACCCAACATTTACGGTGGATCAATTGAAAACTTTATTTAAGTATTCTACTGTTTTAGCTGTTTTTCTTAGGTATTGTGGACTGAAAAAAGTTCTGACGTTTCGTAATAATATTTTAGAGGCATTTGATACCATCCAAACAAAAGAACAGTTTAAAGAAGTTGTAATGTCCTATCTATGCTATATTAGTAGGTTACAGCTCTGGTGTCATCACTATTTCCCGTGGGCGGTCGGAGTAACATTAATGCCTCAGAAAAAGCCGGAAGAACTTAAAGAAATGCTAAAGTTAATGGAAAAATAGAATACGCTATCGAAATGCCGGAAGAACTTTGTCTTTGAACATTTCCATCTCTTTTTTTAGGTTTTCATCCTCGATTTTATACATTAGCAGTCGCATCTGATTCGGCTCATAACGTTTTACAAGCATGGCTATCTTTTCAATACACTGCTCTGGTGTACCTGCTACTGAAAAATTTTCTACCATTTCATCCGTAACCATATTGGTGTATACTCTTGCACTTCGAACAGTTCTAGCGCGGTAAATTTCTTCTAAGTCCATACCATTCGTTTTTAACGCCAAATCAAGACGTGGATCAGCAATAAATAGCTCAGCAATTGCCTTTTTAGCAAAATCTTTGGCTTGGTCTTCCTCCTTAGATGCATAAAAAATTGTCCCTAAGACGATATCTAATGTGCTTGGATCTCTACTAGCCAGTCTTGCACCATATTTTATCCTTTCGATTTGAATTAAGGTGTATTTTCCTAGATTGCTAATAAAGACGCCATCCGCAACCTCACCTGCTATTTGCGACATCTTAATGCCAAATGCCCCTAAATAAATCGGGATCTTTTCTCTTACATTAAATGATATTCTTGCCCCTTCGGTTTGAAATACCTCTCCACGATACTTAACACTTTCTTCGCTAAGAAGTCTCCTAATAATTTCAGTAGCTTCTCTAATTGCTGTTAGCGGTTTTTCCCACGTCTTTATACCAAGCGGCCTAAGCATGCCATATCCACCGACGCCCAACCCAAGGACAACTCTCCACTCAGATAGTTCACCTAAAGTTGCTATCGCTGAGGCGACCAGGCCCGGATTTCTGACATAAGGATTAGTGACGCAGGGGCCGATCTTTATCTTAGTAGTATTTAAGGCCGCTAAAGTCAACATAATGAAAATATCTTCGTGAAGACCGATTTCAGGGACCCAACAATAGTCAAAACCGGTTTTTTCCGCCAGCTTGATGCTATTAATAAAAGTCCCAGGTCCAGTAACTCCTAAGGTTGTTCCGAACTTTAGATTCTTCTCTTCGTTCATTTTAGACGGTGTCCATTCAGCCGTTTGCATATAAGGTTTCTTCCTAAGCTAGCTCACACCAGCTTGCACTTAAATTCTCTGAATGTGAGAATGTGTAGAAAAAGAAATTTGTTTTCATCATTCAATTTCGCGCTCGCAAATCAAATAAACTAATCCAGTATCATCGTTTTAAGGGCAGGCTGGCGCGCTATTGTGTACCGCTACGTGAACTGCGAAAAAGCTCCTCAAGCAACTTTCTTACATTTTCTGTTCGCGATTCTTTTATTGCGTCGTCTAATGTCGAGAAGCTTAGAGCGTCTTTGGGACAGAATTTAACGCACTCAGGATCCCCATCACAAAGGTCACAGACAAAAGCGGTGTACTTGAGTGGATTTAGAGCTAGAGCCCCCCACTCGCATGATGCAATACACCACCCGCATGCGACGCAGATATCGGTGTCAATTTGGATTACACCCTTGTCTTCATTTATTGATAAAGCTTTTGTGGGACAAGCCTTAACACAGGGGTAGTCTTCACAGAGACAACATGCAATTGACATGCTCATCCTAGGTCGATCTATACTCGCCGTGTGAATTCTAGAAAATAGCGGATTGAAGCTTTTTTCTTTAGTTGCTGAGCATGCTAATTCGCAGAGCTTACACCCCACGCATTTATCAGAGTCACAAATCACGAACTTGCGTTGCATATCCCTCACGCCCCCATCTGTTCAGCGATATCGTCCAACCCAAGTTCAATTAATTTCTGTTTTGGTATGAACCCATCGCTCGTCCAACCTCTTGCCTCATAATAACCATCGAGCATCATGTTGAGTTCATCTGGAGTAACCAACGATCCCTCAGCCACCCCTCCAGGTATAGGGTCCTTCATAACTCTTGGTGGTAAGTGATCGTCCCTTCGAGTCCAACCCTCGCGAATGTTATACGCCTTTTTCAGGTTAATGATGCGCTCGCCTGCCCTCCTAAGATCGTTAGCCGATGTTTCAAATCCAGTAACCATCGAGTAAATTCTAGCCGTCTCGCCATAAAAGTCTTTGAAAATTCTTCGTGCAAACTTACAAATGGCAAGAGAATCCATCACTGCTGCAAAATCCTCAGATTCCATAGCCAGTTGGCCACGATCCCTCCCCGCGCTAAACCTGTCAACCTTCCCACCTATATCGTAATCGTAAGCTCCTGACCTATTATGGCAACCGCCACGAGCGGCTACAGCAAAACCTAATGCAGCTGTCTTTAGGCCTCGAATATCGTAACCAGGCAATTCCAACCCTTTTATATGCATCGCAAAATGTTCAGATCCCTTGCCTAGTTTCTCGGATGCCTTTTTCACCCCAAGTGCTAATAGATCTCCAATACCCTCACGACGAGCTATTTTGTGAATGAGCTCGATTAGGAATGAAGAGTTTCCAAACGTTAGCTCCAGTCCATTGGTATTATCTTTAGTTAACAGTTTCTTCTCATAACATTCCATCGCCCAGCTGATGACTAGGCCACAACTCATTGTATCAAGGCCATAATAGTCACAGAGCCCCATCGCTTTTATGACGGCGGATAGGTCACCAATACCACAGTTTGGTCCTAAAGCATACAGCGACTCGTAGTCAACGGAGACGGAAGCGGCAGAAGAGTCATCTGGTACAACACAGTGGTGATCACAAGCGATCGGGCAATCTGAACACGCAATAACGCGCGTCACATAATGATCCAGCATATACTCACCGCTAACTTTTTCTGCCATCTCAAAGGTCGATTTTTGCCAATTCCTCGTCGGTAAGGCCGCAATCCGATTAAGAACTAGGACGTTGGCTGGTGTACCAAGTATCCTATATTTTTCAGTGGCTGGGCCTTGGCATCCTTCAAAGAGGTCAGCGCAAATTTCCATGAGTTCGTCAAGGCTCGCTACGTTCACTGTGTTCGATCCTCGTATCGCGATTGCCTTCAGATTCTTTGAGCCCATTACCGCGCCTAATCCTGTTCTACCTGCATGTCGTCCATCATTTGTAATATTAGCAAAATGGACTAAATTTTCACCCGCCAACCCGATCGACGCGACCCTTATGAAATCGTCGCCAATCTCCTCCCTTATCAGTTTCTCCGTTTTCAAGCAGCTCTTTCCCCAAAGATCCTTTCCGTTTCTAAACTCGACGTTATCATCGTCAATGAACAAGTAGGTTGGCTCTTCAGCTTTCCCCTTAATTACAATGCCGTCATACCCTGCATGTCTCAATTCTGATGGATAGAAACTGGATGTAAGCGAATCTCCGATGAAGCTGGTTAAAGGAGATTTTGCCGCAACTACGCACTTATTCCCAAGCGAGACCATGGTTCCGGTGAATGGACCTGTTGCGAATACTAACGCGTTATCGGGGCCCAACGGGTCGATCTTCGGCTTAGTATTATCATATAGTAAGCGTGTAACAAAGCCAATTCCGCCTATGTATTTCTTGCAAAAGTTGTGGCTAATAGCTTCCACGCTACTTTTTTTGGTTGTCATGTTGACGTATAAAATTCTTTCTGAGTATCCAAACATCACTTAACCTCCACCGACTACGGTCATTAATATTACTCTGTCCCCTTCTTTAACCTCTGTATTCAGGTTTTGCGTGATATAACGACCATTTAGATTGAAAGCATAGGTGTCCATGGGTTTTTTTGTTTCAGGGTTCAAAACCCGACCCAAAAGTTCCGGCGTGCTCTCACAAAGGGCGACGGCAACATCCTGCAGAGTGACCACATCACGCGTACGCACGTGTATATCTAACTCCACCTGCTCCTTCTTTGTTAAATGCCTAGCTAAATCGAAAAGTTCAACAGTTATCCTCATCTAGTTCAACTCCGTTCTCTTTTGCGAACTAGCCTCCTACGATTGCAAGCCGGTTTCTACAACTTTCTTAAATTTACCGAGGGTTTTAGCTCGTGCCATGAAAGTCAGATCCCGTGTATTAAGTAAAATGTCGCTTGCAATAAGGTCTTTAATAACTTCAAAGCCGAGAACTTTCGGGGGCTCAATCGTCATATCTCCGTTTGCAAGTGTAGCACAGGCCATCACCGCCTCGCCGTTCACCATCATGGCACAACATGCAGCTGATCCCCTTCGACATGAGTAATAGTATGAAAGGCTACCGTCAATGTTTTCATAGATGTAGTTAAGTACGTTCAGTACACTCATGCCTTCAACAAGGGGAACTTCGTAGGTTTTGTAAGATGGCTCCTTATCCTTAAGTGGATTGAACCTGAAAACCTTAACTTTTATAATTTTTTCTTCCGCCAATATAATCACTTCACAAATTACATTTATTTACCTGAAGTCTCAGGTTTTAACTTGGTTGTAAGCACAGGCTGCGTGGAAAGCTTCATTTCCCCATCTTCAAGCTTTATAAGGATATTCTTAACCCAGTTCTTATCGGTTGTTGAATAATCAGTTCGTAGATGGCATGCACGAGACTCGGTCCTCATTAGCGCAGCTCGAGCGATCATTTCTAGCGTACAGAGCATGTTCTCGAGTTGTAAAGCTTCAACCCACTCACGATTGTATACACTACCCTTGTTCCTAGTACTCACTTTCGGGATATCTTCTGCACGCATTATTTTTATCTCTTCAATTGCTTCTTTTAAATGAGTGCCGTTTCGAACGATACCGACTTTCTCCCACGCGAGTTTTTGAATTTTATGTCTCAAATCTATTGGACTGAGCCCTTCTCTACGTTCTAACGGTGCAAATATTCTCTTCTGCAAATCTTTTACTTGCTCCTTTTCGACATGTGGGTCTTTAGCTTTCATAGCGTATTCTGCCGCGAATCGAGCAGCCCTAACCCCGCCGACCAGTACTTGCGTAATTGCGACCCCGGAAAGCCTATTTCCCCCGTCCACGCCTCCGGCTACCTCGCCGGCAACATAGAACCCCGGCAGGCTCGTCGCCCAATTCTCGTTAATCTTCACTCCTCCACAGAAATAGTGACAGCTAGGAGCCACCTCGACCACTTTTTCCTTAATTAGGTCAATAAAATCTGAGAGTATAAATCCAAGTCCTGGCTTATGGTCTAACCATCCACGCTTCCATCGTAAATAATTCTTTAATATCTTGTCTGGTAGGTGAGCCACAGAAATATATACACCCCCTTGTGTTCCTCCCCTCTCCTCTAGAATCTCGACTGCACTCGCCTTCGCTACTGTATCTCGTGTTGAGCGTTCTAACCTTTCAGGGTCCCATTTCTCTAAAAATCTTTCGCCCCATCTGTTTAATAGTCGGCCGTCTATGTCCAACAGAAGTCCATACGCCCCATACTCAATTCCGTCTAGGGCCATAGGTGAAATAAACGAAACAGGTATAAACTGGGGAAACTCCATATCTATGAGTTCAACACCGGCTCGATAAGCCATAGCATACCCGTCGCCCGTTAACTCTTCAGGAGCCGTCGTGTGTGTATAGATTCGCATTCCTCCTCCAGTCGATAATATTATCGATTTCGCCTTGAAAACAATGAGCTCGCCCGTTCGAATATCTACAGCAACTGCACCCGCCACTCGGTTGCCGTTTTGCAGAATATCAGTCACCATTGTATCTTCAATAACCTCAATGCCGATCTCATTCACCTTTCTTCTCAAAACCCGCATAAGTTCTAGCCCGCTGGACCACGCGCTCCTTGGGTAGCTGTGACCTGGCATACGGAAAAGATCAACCCATCTTAAACCCCAATCCTGGAGTTCTTTACTCCTTTGAGGAGCATCATTTACAACAGTTTCAACGAGTTTCTGGTTGCTAAGGTATCCACCACCTACCACGATATCCCTAAAGAAGATCTCTTTGCTGTCATTTGGATCTCCAGGTAATCCTAAAAGTTCTAGTGCGCTCTTGCTATCAACAGCCATATCCATTACCGCAGTAACCGTTGCTCCGCTCCTCCCGATTCGACCCTTGGTCACAATGGTTACTTCTATGTCATGTTCACTTGCTTCGATCGCCGCTCTTGCACCTGCTCCCTCACTGCCTACAATTAATAAATCTGTATCTATGACTTCAGCGTTCAAGCTCATTTGGCATTCCTCTAAGATATCTGTTAAATTGTAACATATCCTTTAGCTTTTGTTGTCATATCCTTTTCCGTTTATATATTTATTTCGACATCTCAACAAAATAGGTGCATGAATCGCTTTTATTTATCTGCGCGGGTTAAGGTTCTCATGTTTGTGGGCGTGCGCGTTCTACGCATACATCTTTGCCGTGACCATTACCGCATGATAGAAACTAGACTAAGCCAACGGTGCGGTGGCATTCACATATTAAGCTAGGAAACAAATAAATCAACATGTACGGAGATCCTAATATTTTTATACCAAGTTTTTTCTTAAATAGTAACACGTGATCATAAATGACTGATATTATGATTAAGAACGCTAGCTGGATCGTGACTATCGACAAGAATCGAAGGATAATTAGAGACGGGGCAATTGCGATTGAAGACGACAGGATTACCGATATAGGTAAAACGTCAGATTTAATTAAGAGAAACTCCGCTGAGCAAAGGATCGATGCCAAGGGCAAATTGATCCTTCCAGGACTCGTTGACGGTCACCTACATACGATTCAACAACTAGCCAGGGGCTTGGCGGATGGAGTCCCAATCCAAGATTTGGTTTACGAACGAATTTGGCCATGGGAGTCTGTGATGACGGCGGAAGATGCTTATTGGAGCGTGATGCTTTGTCAGTTGGAGCTGATAAAAGCTGGGACAACCTGTTTCATCGACCCTGGTAACTACTATCCAGACCAAACTGCCAAGGTGACCGGAGAAACTGGGTTACGGGGTGTTATTGCGAGATCTAACTTAGACATACCTGAGTCTGCCTATGGAACTGTGCCTGAAAAGATGTTCCGAGAAACAACCGAGGAATCACTTAGAAAAGCTGAGCAGGTTGTCAAGGATTGGAACATGGCTTTCGACGGTCGGCTTAAAGCTTGGTTTCAACTACGCAGTTTGGTGGAGTGCTCTGATGAGTTATGTATACGTACCAGAGAGTTGGCAGATAAATATGAAGTTGGAATTCAAACACATGTGGACTGCAGTAAGAGGTATGTAGAGGCTACTAAGCGTCAGTTCGGTTTAACGGGTGTCGAGCGCCTACAAAAACTGGGGGTTTTAGGGCCACACATGCTCTTAATCCATATGGCTGGGGCAACCTTGAGAGGAGTGCTCTTGGTCAAAGAATATGGAGCGAAGGTTGTTGTATGCCCAGCAACAAGTTTACACGAAGCTGGAGGTCATATTCTCACTGGCAAACACCCCGAGATGTTAGAACTGGGAATCCCCGTGTGTGTAGGCTCAGACGCTGCTGCGAATTGCAATTTTTTGGATATTGTTAGAACTATGCACATTGCCTCGGTTGGATTTAAAGAGGTGAGAACAGATGCAACAATAATGCCCCCAGAGACGGTTCTTGAAATGGGGACAATTAATGGAGCAAAAGCAGCACTTTGGGAGAGCGAAATAGGGTCTATAGAACCCGGAAAGAAAGCCGATATTAGTATATTTGACATGAAGAGACCTGAATGGGTACCTATACTTAATCCAGTATCGAACCTAGTTTATTGTGCAAATGGGAGCAGTACAGATACTGTAATTGTTGATGGGAAAATCCTCATGGAGAGTCGAGAAGTAAAAGTGGTGGACGAAGTAAAGGTGTTAGAAAAAGCGGGAGAGCAAGCCGAAAAAATCGCTGAAAGAGCAGGTCTAATGGAACTAGTAAAGCCACGATGGCCGATAATATAGTGCTATAGTAATTAGAGAGGAAAAAGATCGTGTCCGAACTAGCTATAAAAGCGCACGTAAATCAGAGATTGGAGTTATTGCACCTTTAATCGCAAGTCATCTTAGATTTTGAGGGGTAAAAATTGTCTAGAAACCTTAGGACATTTCTGGAGGATTGGGAAACTAAGTATCCAGAAGAAGTCATAACGGTAGATAAAGAGATTTCTGTCAAGTGGGAAGTATCGGCGCTCCAATCAAAGCTAGAAAAAATGGGAAAGCATCCAATATTAATCTTCAAAAAACCGTTGAATGTGAAGGGTGAAACGACCTCGCACCGCTTAATCACAAACATGCTAGCGAGCCGTAGGAGATGCGCAGCGTCCATGGGAATGAATTCAAAAGAAGTTGCTGCTAAATACAGCGAAAAAACGGCCAAGAGAATTCCACCGATCAGTGTGCGGAAAGAGGAAGCACCAGTTAAAGAAGTCATCATGAAAGATAACGAAGCAAATTTATACAAGTTTCCCATAGTCTGGCATCATCAGATGGATCCTGGTCCATATATAACTGCCGGCTTCGTTACAACATATGATCCCGAGAGCGGCGTGCATAATTGTGCCCTTCAAAGGTGCTGGGTAAAAAATGAAAGAAAGACAGGCTTACATATGGCACCCGAAACCCATAACAGGTTAAACGTCGAAAAATTTTTTGAAATCGGTGAAGATGCTCCTGTGGCTATCTGGGTGGGTCATCATCCCGCTGTGATTTTAGGGGCTCAAGTGAAGCTTGCTTATCCCTCTGATCATTATCCGATCGCTGGCGCGATGGTTGGAGAACCTTTAAGGCTTGTTCCTACTGAATTGTTTGGCGACAAACTGCTAGTGCCTGCAGATAGCGAGGTGGTCATCGAAGGAGTTATACCTAATGATTATTATGAAGCTGAGGGCCCTTTTGGAGAATATACGAAGTATCAGGGACCGCAAATTCCAAGCCCGGCAATTGATGTTAAATGTATAACCTGTCGCGGAGATGCATATTGGCATGATGTCCTTGGAGGCCACCTAGACGGTACCATGCCAGGAATGCTTCCCTTGGAGGCTGCGGTTTATGAAAATGTAAAGAAGGTCGTTCCAGAGGTTTTGGAGGTGCGCCGTGCCCCCTTTGGGCTTAATATTTATATTAAAATAGAAAAGAAAAGACCTGGCACAGCCAAAAATGCTATTTTAGCAGCTTTAGCCGTAGATCCAAGGCGCATCAAATATGCCTTCGTTTTCGACGATGACATAGATATATTCGATGATGCACAAATTTTGTGGGCGTTTGCCACTAGAACTCAGTTGGATAAAGATCTCGCATTAGTCACTAGCGCATTCACTGGTCTTTCTGACCCGTCTGTTCCGTTTCCAAGCATGCTTGGAACCGCAGCGGGATTTGACTGCACAAAGCCCCCACCGCCTGAAGCGGGACTTCCTTCACCATTTTCACCAGTCTCAAAAATACCCGATGAAACTCTTGAGAGAATTAATTTAGAAGACTATCTCCCCATGATGAAAATCGAAAGAATAAGAAGGGAGGAAGCATACTGGTGAAGGAACGTGAAGCCGCGGTTTGGGTGGAAAAGCTCGGGATATCAAAGGAAGTTTGGGTTATGTGCCCATCATGTAAGAAATGTTTTAACGTTCATCAGGATTTTTTTAGCCCTAAATTTGCTAGTTTGAAGCTCTACTGCCCATGGTGCGGATTAGAATTTAGAAAGGAAGAATCGCCTAAAATATGGTGACTCTCCAATCTGGGCGCCCGCCTTACTCATAACGTAAAAAGCATGCAATAATTTAATAGCAAGGAAGCCTAATCACGTTCAGCACTAACTGTTAAGCCTTAAGTTTATGATATCCCCCGACCGGTGGTCTGTATGGTGTCATGGATAGCCGAACGGGCAAAAGAAGTTCGTTTTTCAGGAATTAGAAGATTCCATGAAATGGCCATGAGACAGGGAATAAAAGATGTAAAGGACCTCAGTATCGGAGAACCCGACTTTGATACACCCGAACATATCAAGGAAGCAGCAAAGAAAGCTCTAGACGAGGGATATACGCACTATACATCTAACAGAGGACTTTCCGAGCTTCGAGAACTCATCGCAGAAAAAATATGGAGAGAAAACCGAATAGAAGCCGACCCAAACTCTGAAATACTGATAACCCACGGAGCTTCTCAGGGGTTGTTCCTAGCTTTTCTTGCAACCATAAACCCGGGCGATGAAGTTTTGATTTCGGATCCTTATTATCCTCTTTATGAAAACGTTATTGCGATGGCAGGTGGAAAACCTGTCAGATTCATTCTTCATGAGGAAAGGAACTTCGAAGCAGATCCTGATGAAATTGAAAAACTTGTAACTCCAAGAACCAAGTCGATAGTTTTAAACTCACCAAACAATCCAACGGGATCTGTGATTTCGAGAAAGAGTTTAGAGTCCATCTCGGAAATGACGATTAAAAATAATATTCTGGTGATCTCCGATGAAGTATACGAGAAGTTTGTTTACGATGGCTTACAGCATCACAGCATTGCAGCACTCCCTGAAATGAAAAGTAGAACCATAACCATCAATGCCTTTTCGAAGACCTATGCAATGACCGGTTGGAGAATAGGATACGTCGCTGCCAGTCCAGAGATCATAGAACAAATGCTTAAAATGCACGTATATTCCGGGATCTGCGCAAATGCTTTTGTTCAAAAGGCTGCAATTGCAGCTCTAGAAGGTCCACAGAATTGTGTTAACAAAATGGTATCAGAGTTCAAGGAAAGAAGAGATCTCATCGTAAGAAAACTCAATAAGATCAGCGGGATTTCGTGTCAATTGCCTAAAGGAGCATTCTACGTATTCCCAAATGTATCAGCGTTGGGATTGCCGTCTGAAGATATTGCGCGTTTTCTTGTTCAGGAAGTGGGGGTAATTATTGTACCGGGCTCTGCCTTCGGCGCTCATGGAGAGGGGCACCTTAGGTTATCCTATGCGGCCTCAAGAAATAATATAGAAACTTCAATGGAAAGGGTCAAACAGGCAGTGGAAGGGAAACTATCCAAGCGAATTTAAGGTTTCTTCGTAGGCAATTTTTTCACTTGGCATCGAACGCAACAGCGCGCGCTACCATGGATGGATTCATAGCTAGTATCTTGGGATGGGATAAACCACATGTTGGTGCGATGGCCATAAGGTATCCCAAGACCTAGCTTAAAGGACCTTGGATGTATTTAACCTCAGGCACGAATTGTACAAAAGATGGGGAACAAAGAGGGGTTATAAAAAATATGAGACAATGTGGGTGCGAAAGGGCAGATAACACCAAGCAGCATCTTAGAAGACTTGGTGATTCATCAACAATCGTCACTTATTAATAGCAATATATTTTTTCCTTGAAGATGATGAAAAAGCATAAATTATAGAAAAAGAGAAAATGAAAAATGCCATTATGAAAATAAAGCATATTACTGAGTTAAAATCCTCTTCCAATAAGATTGGTCAACTTTACCCAATTTTATTGGACAATCAGGGGAGAATTATCGATGGAGAGCACCGCTACGCTGCAAATAGAAACTGGAAGAAGCTGAGGCTGCGTCATATCAGGAGCAATAAGGATTATATTATAGCCCGCATCATCAGCAATAACGTTCGAAGGTTCGTGTCTTCCAGAGAGAAAACGGAGCTGTTGCAAATGCTGGGCGATATCCACCTTAAAGAAGGAATGAGATTAGGGGAGATTGTCTATAAGATAGCAGATGAGACTGGAATGAGCTACCGATGGGTAGCTAAGTACTTGCCGGATAAGTTTAAAGACTACATACAATCTGCAAAAAGGGCAACTACGGTTGCACGTCATGCAACCAAAGAAAACGAACTTACAGAGGTCCCGAAACAAAATATACTGAAAATCCAGAAGTATAAGAACTGCTCCTTTGTCAACATCCTTCTGGAAATGCCTGTCTACGAGCAGTTAGAGAATGTTGCCGAGAAGCTCCAAACTACACCAGATATCCTCATCACCAACGCACTACTTCTGATCTTGAAAACTACAAATACGGAAAACACGTTTACTTATCGAAGATGCAGCTATATCTCTGCAGCATCATTTCGATCATAACCACACCTCTAACAGCACGCCTAATACCCAAGACGGAACAACCCCAACATTTAAGCGAGGACCTGGTCAAAAATCTCTGCTGCAACCTCACAATCAGGGTACTTAATTTTGAGCCAAACCCTTAAACTGCAAAATTTAGGAAATTATTTATGCAACAGAACGTAAGAAGACTAAAAATTATTATATTTCTTTTATAGAATCCCATTTATGCTAGCAGAATCGTTTGCACTTCTATCAGCAATTAGTTTTGCGATTAATAATATAATAATGACGAAGGGATTAAAAAAGTCGAATCCATTATCGGCGTTTTTGATTACCATATTGATAGACAATGCAATTTTTTGGACCTTGTTATTAACGCCCATTGCATTTCGTTGGTCGACTCCATTTTCTATTTCGAAAGATGCATTAATTTTGTTTATTGTTTCAGGGTTTTTTAGCCCCGGCATTGGGTACCTCTTAAGATACATATCCATTAAAAAGGTGGGAGTCTCAATAGCTTCCCCGATTATGAGTACAGCGCCTTTTTTTGCCGCCTTAGGAGCAATCATTTTCTTGGAAGAAAAACTCACTTTCCTAATTTTCATTGGCACATTGTCACTTGTATTAGGTGTTTTTGTTCTTTCTTGGGAAAGACAAAAAACTGGAAAGCTGAGCGATGTAACTTACCCTTTACTAGCAGCGATGCTTTTTGGAATGGCTGGCGTTACCCGAAAGATGGGACTGAGCATAGCTAACTTCCCAGTTCTAGGCGCTTCAATTGGAGCAATTACCTCATTAATCGTCTATATACCGTATTTCACTTTTCTTAGAGGTGAGATTTCTTTGAAGAGGGATGCCCTTTGGCTTCTTTTTATTGGCGGTTTGTTTGGAAGTATGGCAAGAATATTCATTTTTTACTCGTATAGCTTGGGAGAAGTTGTACGGGTAGAACCTCTGATTAATTCGACGCCAGCTTTCACTGTTGCATTTGCCTTAATCTTTTTAAAAAAAGAGGAGAGGATAACTCTTAGAATCATAACAGGAGCGTTTCTTATAATAATGGGGGTGATACTAGTCGTTACTTCTTGAGACGTAGGTAATTTATCTTGATCCTGCTTGCGCGCAACCTGACCTTACTTTATCTATCAGTCGAAGTTTCTGAACAAAGACAGACCTAAGCAGTTACGCGTGCTCGGGTTTTTTACTTTATTCATTCTCCCAGTCTCTGGATCTGCTCTGTCTGCCTCTTGCATGCGCCCCTTAACCTTACGCCTGCAGCTCTTACGCTATGAAGAAAGAAAAAACTAATAAGTGCATGTCGCATAACTCAGTGAGTCGGAGTGTAGTGAAAAATGTTAAAGGGTTTCACTCTACCTTTATCTCCCCAAGGTAAGGCGTCCCTTTTGGACGACCCTCCGTTCGATTTCAATGCAGATTATCTATTCGTTAAATTTAGAGCCGATGAGAAAGAAATCCGAAAACTATTACCCGAACCCTTAGAACCAGCGCCTGAACCGGATTTGGCATTCGCTTGCCTTGCTGACTACAAGTCTGTTGGGTCTGGTAGGCGTGAATTGGTTTACACTGACCCCGAATCGTGCCAGTACAGTGAGGGTTCAGTAAATCTTGGCTGCCAGTTTAAGGGTCAACCGGGCTATACAATTCCATACATCTGGGTCACCACAGATTTCTCATTAATTAGAGGCTGGATTCTCGGTTTCCCCAAGAAAATAGGGAAGGTATTTCTAAGCAAGCCCCTGGAAAAAATAGGCATAGGAACCCACCTAGGCGGATTTGTGGAAAGACATAGCCGCCGCCTTATGACCGCCACTCTGAAGATAACTAGGCAAGCAAAGCCTGAGGAGATTCCTATGATAAGCTTTGGTAACAGAGTCTACTTGATTAGACATTTCCCTAGCGCCGAGATTGGCAAACCACCAGCGGTTCACGAATTAATTCAGCTGGGAATAGGACCAGAAAAATCCAGCAGAAAATTCGGAGATGTGGGAATATGGGCGGGAGAAGCTACGCTAACCTTCGGCGAATCAGAGACTGAGGAACTAATTCCACTCCAACCGAAAAAAGTATTAGAAGGATATTACTGTAACGTCGGATGGACTACTAGAGGCGGAAAAGTAATTCACAAATATATCTAGAGACATCTAATCTAAACATAGGCGCGTGCGCCTATGGTGCTAAGGAAGTGAATGATTGATTGAAGTAAAGGTTAAATTCCTTGCCAGCCTCGAGAACCTAGTTTCCGCTACGACAGGTTCACTTAAGGTAAGGAACAATATAACACTCAAAGATTTCTTGACGCTCGCCAATGAGATTTATTTTAAGAATAAACTCTTGGACAAACTTGGCAGAAAAATTTACCCTGTTGTTATACTGGTTGATGGGGAGCAACGCGACTTAAACGAAAAATTGAAAGATGGATCAACCATAACTTTTGCTCCGATTGTTTCTGGCGGTTAGTATCTAAACAGTTAAATATCAGAATATTGGTGCACTTTGTTCGGGAGAAAAGAAATGAAAAAGCCCAGAGACCTCAGGTTATTCCTCAAGTCGCTTAAGAAAAAGGCTCCTTGGGATATCATCCATATAAGGCGTGAGGTTGACTTGAAATATGAGATTACTGCCCTGCAAATGAAGCTCGATAAAATCGGCAAATACCCGGTGCTAATTTTTGAGAATGTTAAGAACCTTATGGGGGAGAAATCAAAGTTTCCAGTGATTACTAACATTTTCGCGACACGCTCGCGTTGCGCCTTTGCCTTAGGCGTTGCTTCGAAGGAGGTAGGCTTAGAGTATGAAAGGCGATGTAAAAATCCGTTACCTCCGAAGATCGTGAGGAAAGAAAATGCTCCAGTGAAGCAAGTTGTAAAGACAGGTGATGATGCCAACCTGTTGGAGTTTCCTGTATTGCTTCATCACCACATGGATATCGGTCACCTTATACACTCTTCTGTGGTGACAACTCTTGATCTTGAAACGGGCAAGATTTATGACTGTGCTTATCAGGTGCTGGATGTCAGAGCGCCGCGGAAGGCCTGCGTGGAAATGTCTCCTGCGACTCATAACTGGATGAGATATATGGATTTTGAAACCAGAAACCAAGCGATGCCAGTCATTGCTTGGATGGGGCATCATCCAGCCGCATGTTTAGGTAGTTTAACAAGGGTACCCATTGATATTGACGAGTATTCAGTGATGGGAGGGGTTATGCAAGAACCTCTAAGGGTGACGCCTTCAGAGACGTGGGGTGAAAAGTTTTTGGTTCCGGCAGACGCAGAAATAGTAATTGAAGGCACGATTCCTCCTAAAGTTAGGGAGGTTAGTGGTCCCCACTCGGATTATTCCAGATACTACATGCCGCAGAAGTTGTCCCTAGTAATGGATGTAACAGCCATTACATATAGAAAAGATGCATACTTCCATGACATCAACATCGGTGGTAGGGATTTAGACCATTTGGGAGGGATTCCAATCGAGGGCGCCATTTATAACGCCGTGAAGGCAGCCGTGCCTACCACGAAAAACGTTTATCTGCCACCTTCTGGCTGTTGTCGGCACCACGCCTATATCCAGATTCAAAAGAAATTGGCGGGACAAGGCAGAGATGCGATTGTAGCGGCGTTGCCTACTGATCATCGCTTGAAACATGTTGTCGTGGTCGATGCGGATGTTGACATATTCAATGAACAAGAAGTTCTCTGGGCGATAGCAACTCGAACTCAATGGGATAGAGATGTCATCATTGAAAAGAACATGGTAAGCACACCATTGGATCCCAGCGCCTACGCTGTATTGGCTGGCACAAAAACAACGTACGTATCAGCAAAGGCAGGCATAGATGCAACAAAACCGGTGCCTCCTGAACCCTTTGAAATCGTTATCAAAGTTCCTGACGAGGTTGCGGGAAAACTGAAACTCTCGGACTACATTGAGCCGGAAGCATTGGAAAAGACGACGTCTGAGTTGTAGAGGTGATAACTGTTGGTCATGGTAATTTGGATCAAATGCCCTAAGTGCCAGAACGAATTTTATGTTAGCCCGGAACTAGAACGGTATGATTTTGCGGCGGAGTGTCCATTCTGCAAAACTACTTTTAAGGTTAATGAATCTAAGATGATCATACGGTCTTCACTCGTAATCTCAATAAAGTGAATGTAAATATTACTACGATGGAGTTTAACCTAACGCTAGAGCCTTACTTAATGGTTAAAATGTTTTCTGGATTCTGAGTAGATAGATATAAAAAAGGAAGGGAATTCGCATCCTATAGGGTACGGCCGATTTCTTTCTCTATTTGGAGGATATATTGGGTATATTTTGGTGATGTTTTTGTCGTAAGTGTTCTCGGTCGAGGCAAATCGATTTGTATAGTGCTCTTTATCTGTCCAGGGCGGGGTGTCATAATTAACACTCGATCAGACAGAAAAACGGCCTCTGAGATACTATGAGTCACAAATACAACTGTTTTTTTCAGCTGTTGCCATATTCGTTGTAGCTCTTCAGCCATCATGTCCCTTGTCATCGCGTCCAACGCTCCAAAGGGCTCGTCCATGAGAAGCAGCGATGGATCGTGTATCAATGCTCTGCAGAGGGATACTCTGGATTGCATCCCTCCTGAGAGTTCGTACGGGAGAGAGTGTTCAAACCCTTTTATACCTGCTAAGTCAATTAATTCAATGGCTTTCTCATGGCATTTCTCCTTATCTAGGCATAATATTTCTGCCGGGAACATTATGTTGCGGAGGGTGGTCCTCCAAGGATAAAGTGCAGGGTTTTGAAAGACGAACCCGATGTCTGGTGGTGGACCTTTCACCTCAACGCCTTTGATTTTCAGAGACCCACTGGTTTTTGGCAATAGGCCCGCAATTATTTTCAGGAGTGTACTTTTTCCGCATCCGCTCTGTCCGATTATGGATAGGAATTCGTTGTGATACACATCGAGTGAAAGATTCTTTAGGGCACAGACTGTTGACTTTCCAGACGTGTATACCTTTTCTAGGTTTCTTATCTCGATGAAGGGCTCCAAGCTTGTCAGCGCCTATAGAAACTCATTTGTGTAGAAGTCTTCCAAAGGAATTTCCACAGTTATACCCAGTGCTTCAACGATGGTGTCCCTCGTGGACTTCATCTTGGTGGCGTCGAACATACCGGTCTTGGGGGGGTCATCTCTCACAATCTTCGGGGCTACTAACTTATTAAAGCCTGTAAGGCCACCGAGTGCTATTTCAGGGTCATACTCCCACTCTGGAGAATACTTGAGAATATAATCTATTGCTTTTTCAGGATTGTCCAATGCGTATATAAGTCCTTTGTATGTCGCTCTAAGGAACCTCCTCACCACATCTGGTTTTTCATTTATCACCCGCTCGTGCGTTATGAGGCCATCGCCTTGAAGGTCCAAGCCCCAGTCAATAAACCTTATCATAGAATGTTCCATCCCTTCCTCCTTCGCCATTTTACCGTATTCTAACTCATCTGCTACAATGTCACCAGGGCATATGTCAATTTGTCCGGTAAACAGCAATGTTCGATACACACCATAGTCTATTTCTTGTATTGTTACTTTACTCACATCTATACCATTGGTTTTTGCAAACACTGGAAACAGTTCTATGGCAGCGTCCTCCGACGCTCCTCCAAGGATTTTTCCTTCGAAATCTTTAGGTGTCTTTATCCCTGAAATATTAAGAATGTTATAAGCAACTGTCGTTGATGGCATGATCGACCCTATGAACTTCACCTTTATGCCTTCTGCCCTTGCCTTAAGAAGGCATCCTGGATCAACATACCCAAAATCAACCAAGCCTGTCTCGATCTTCTTTATAGCATCAGTTGAGCCGAAGCCAGGATATATGACAACCGCCAAGCCCTCGTCATGGTAGTATCCCTGCTCCAAAGCTGCAAAAAGGAACGAATGATCGCCTTCGATCATCCAATCGGTGATGACCCTGACCTCTTCCAATTCTTGAGGTTTTACTACTTCACGAGGAAAGAGATACCATACGACAGCACCAGCAACAGCGCCAACTAGTATCACCGCTACGATAGCTACGACAACAATTCTCGTTACTCCGGCTTTCTTCATTTCTCTCCATCTCCTTTTTAATCAATAATTCCCTTAGTGTTGTATTTTCTACTATTTATTTTTTTTCCGGCAAGCTTTATTAATCTACTCTATGACTTCATTTCCAATGTCAGCAGAAGCATTAGCGCTTTTAACTGCCATACTTTTTGCATTTAATAAAATCCCTCTAAAAAGAGGGTTAAGATTTTCAAATGTGATATCGGGGGTTTTTGTAGCTTTACTGATCGATAACATCGTTTCCTGGATCTTAACAATTCTGTTCGTTCCACTCAGTATCTTAAAAACTGAGACTATACTTTTATTTGTAATAGCAGGACTAATCAGTCCAAGCCTTGCTTATTTTTTCGAATACATGTCCATCGAGAAAATTGGGGTTTCATCATCTTCCCCGATGATACGTTCAGAACCCCTATTCGCCGTCTTAGGAGCAATGATCCTTCTAGGAGAAACGATCACTTTCTCAATTGGCGCGGGCACCATGTTAATAGTATGTGGTGTTTTAGTCCTTTCTTGGAAAAGACAAAGAATAGGAAGGCGGAGAGATGTGATTTACCCTTTGTTGACAGGAATGCTTTTTGGAACAGCATCGGTTATTAGAAAGATGGGGCTGAACATAACCAACTCCCCAATTCTTGGAGCGACCATCGGATTAACAGTTTCATTATTTGTTTTTGTGGCTTATCTGCTTTTATCTAAAGATAAGATATTGTTAAATAAAAACAGTCTTTGGTTTTTTTCTGTGAGTAGCATTTGTGGGTTCATTGGACGACTCTCCCTTTATTATGCACTTGGCCTTGGAGAAGTTGTACGAGTAGAGCCCTTGGTAGGCACTTCGCCGTTATTTTCCCTTCTTTTTGTCCATCTTTTTCTACGAGACGTTGAAAGAATAACCGCTAAAATCATAATAGGATCTATCCTTGTAGTATTGGGTGGGATACTAATTGTTGCATTTTAGAGGGTAAACGACCCAAAATAGTTCTTTAGCGCTTAGAGGATAACCCAGCAACAAATGAGTGGTTTATGGAGTATCGCTGGGAACTGAGACGATGTTGCAATATCATTTATGGTCAATTTGGGTTTTTGACCTGCGCAATTTCAATTGATAATAAGCCCAATCCTCTGAACCCGTTTCTGTTTCCGCATAGTCTGCAGCAGGCTTTTTGGAAAAGGCATAGGTGTCCATCCTAGCTTTTTTTCTAAAGCAATAGCTGTAAAACACGCCTTTTCAACACTTCTAAGTACCGCCCACCACTTGCAGATAAAATAGAACTTGTTCGTAATCTTTATATGCAATAAATCAAACATACTTCTGCTTCAAGTGATGGACATGTCGAAACTTGATAGGAAGCCAGTGTATTGGGCAATTTCCGCACTCCTTATCTCAGTCGCAATTGTAGTCTGGCAAGCCCTTGTAGTTCTACTGGACGTGCCGAAAATCATCTTACCAAGCCCCGTTGAAATAGGAGTAGCATTGTTAAGCCCAAAGATTCAATGGCTGCCCCATTTATTCATGACACTTTACGAAGTTTTGGCAGGCTACAGCCTAGGAGCCGTTTTAGGCATATCCTTGGCAATAGCGATTGCTTATTCTAGACGATTGAGTATGATTGCGTATCCATTTGTACTTACGCTACAACTAGTACCTAAAGTTACTATCGCTCCGCTTCTTTTTGTATGGTTTGGTGTTGAAACTGCTCCAAAAATAGTATTAGCATTACTGATAACATTCTTCCCAATCGTGGTGGACACTGTAACAGGGCTCAACGCCGCTGAACCTGAACTATTGGATTCAGCTCGCTATTTACGTGCGAGCGGATGGCAGATGTTTACGAAGGTGCGATTCATCTACGCTTTACCTTACATATTCAGCGGGCTAAAAACCTCGACAACCTTAGCGGTTATAGGCACCATCGTCGCCGAGTTTGTGGCGGGTAACAAGGGACTCGGTTATATGATCACCTTTGGAAGCTATGCCTTTAAGTTAGAACTCACATTTGCAGCTATAGTTCTTACAACAGCTATCGGTTTTCTTTTTTTTGTATCCATAAGCTTGTTAGAACGGTTGATTATACCATGGTACATAGCGCCTAGGGAGAAGGCCTAGAACCCTTTGAGACTAGGAGGATTGACAACTACATGTTGAGCATTAACCCCAAGAGATGTACTGGTTGTAGAATGTGCGAAGTAGCTTGCTCTTTTTTCAAAGAGAAAGAGTGCAACCCAGCATTATCTAGAATTCACATAATAAAATGGGAAAGAAGCGGGGTGGATATACCAGTCGTATGTCAGCAATGCGAGGAGGCTCCCTGCATGCTGGTTTGCCCTGTTAAAGCCCTTGCTAGAGATCAAAAAACAAATGCGGTATTGATAAACTACGATTTATGCATTGGATGCAAACTATGTTTAATGGCGTGCCCAATCAGTGGAATCTCCATACATGTTGAGAAAAGAAAAGTGATAAAATGCGACTTATGTGATGGTGCTCCGAAATGCGTAAAGTTTTGTGAGACAGGTGCAATAAAGTTCGTCCCAGCGCCTGTGGCAACTTTATTGAGAAAGAGGGAGGCGGTGGAAGGACTATTAACACAAATGTAACCGGACAGAGGGATCGTATATGTTTGGTTGGGCAGGAAAAATCTTACGAGTCAACCTGACTGACGGTTCAATTACAGAGCAAAAACTAGACCAAAAACTGACCCGTGGTTACATAGGAGGCAGGGGGATAAACATGCGAATCATTTGGGATGAATCTAAGCCTACAATCGACGACCCCTTTAGCCCTAAAAATGTTTTGGTATTCGGCGCTGGGCCCTTAGTAGGTACGCTAGCCATGAGTACAAGCAGGTTTAACGTCTCGACGAGAAGGTCTCCCATCTATATGTCTTTTGGAGACTCAAATTGCGGAGGCCACTGGGCCCCTGAACTCAAATTCGCGGGATACGACCACGTGGTTGTTCAGGGAAAGTCCAGAAAACCTGTTTACCTTTGGATTTCAGATGGCCACGCAGAATTGAGGGATGCAAGCCACCTCTGGGGTTTGACAACATGGGAGACTACTGATATTATCAGGGAAGAAAACAGAGACCCTGAAATTCGCGTGGCTTGTGCGGGACCAGCCGGAGAGAATCTAGTGAGGTACGCTTGTGTGATATCTGACTACGTCAGAGCTGCCGGGAGAACTGGAACAGGTGCTGTGATGGGTTCCAAAAACCTGAAAGCCATCGCTGTAAGGGGAACCCTGGGAGTTAAGATAGCGAACCCAGAAGCCTACGAAAAACTCATTGAGGAAGTTTGGAATATCGTCTGGAACTCTACGGGTATTAAGGAATGGAGTAAATATGGCACTTTATTACTGACTAACTGGGCTAATCCTGGCGGGTATCTCACCACTAGAAACAGCCAAACGGGAACTTTCGAAGAAGCCGAGAAAATCATGGTCGATTACATATGGCCAAGATATTTTGTTAAGGATAAAGGTTGTTTCAGTTGCCCCATCCATTGCACCAGCCTTTTCAAAGTTAATGAAGGGCCATTCAAGGGGCTTGTTTTAGATAAATGTGAATTTAACACAACATATGACTTCGGGTCAAACATTGGAAACTCCTATTGGCCAGCCCTTCTTAAAGCCAGCGAATTATGCAGCAAATATGGCCTAAACGTAGACGGAACAAGTTTCAGTATATCCCTTGCTATGGAATGTTACCAGCGTGGAATATTAACCAAACAAGACGTAGATGGACTGGACTTGGATTGGGGAAATTACGAATCGATATTGACGCTAATTGAAAAAATAGCTTATAGAAAGGGGTTCGGAAACATACTCGCAGAGGGCCCCAAAATTGCTGCAGAAAAAATAGGAAAAGGAGCCGAAAAGTTTCAGCACATAATCAAAGGTATGCCTCTCTACGGCGACATGCGATGCAGAAAAGGTTGGGCACTGGCGTATGCGGTATCGACAAGAGGCCCAGACCATTTGAGAGGCGCATCTAACTTAGAGTTTAAGTACGGCTTCATGCCATTAGAGAAAGTGCAAGAGGTCATGGGAAAAGATATCGTTCCAGAGGAAGGGACGATAAATCCTTTATCCTTGAAGGGCAAGGGACCACTCATCGCTTGGATGGAGAACTTCAATGCAATAGTAGATTCTGTAGGCATATGTAGGACCGTCACGTATTGGAGCAGTACTGATAGACTAGGATTAAAAGAAATAGCTAAACTCTTATCGGCAGTCACAGGATGGGATGCAAGTGAAAGGGAGTTGCTCAAGATCGGCGAGAGAATTTACAATCTGGAAAGGGTTATGAACGGTGTAGATGGAGTAACAAGGAAAGATGAGGTGTTACCTCCGAGACAATTTGAGCCTATGCCTTCAGGACCCCATAAAGGAGAAAAAATTGACCCCGACGAGTTTGAAAAGGCCAAGACGGACTACTACAGAGCGCGTGGATGGAGTGAAGAAACAGGTCTGCCTATAACAGAAAAACTGCAACAATTAGGGCTTGAAGACGCCGCCGACTTCCTACTGCGCAAGAAAAGACGTTGAGCGAGACCCATCGCGCGGGGTTGCTTTGAAACAGAGTAGAATAGTTATTGTGGGAGGCGGTGTAGCCGGCTTAAGCGCAGCGGCTAGCGCCCGTGAAATAGATAATCTTGCTGAAATCGTGGTTTTGTCAAAGGAACCCCACCCACCGTATTGTAGATTGTCACTTCCATCCGCCATTGCCACCTCAACTTCGAGAGTAGAAGACTTCGTCCTTTTCTCTTCATGGATCAGTAATTTAGGAATACATTTTCTCCCGGGTACTAATGCCCTTGATGTTGATCCAGACGAGAGAGTGATAAGGGCCGAAAACGTCAAAACACGGGAGCGTTTAGATTTCTCTTATGACGACCTAGTTTTTGCTACGGGTAGTTCTGCGTTCATACCCCAAATAGAGGGAGTAGAAAAGAAAGGAGTTTTTAGCCTTAGAACATTCAATGACGCGCTCAAGATATCGCAACATGCTCGAGCAGGTAAGAGCGCTGTGGTTGTTGGTGCTGGGTTCGTTGGGCTTAAAGTGGCGGAGGCTCTAGTGAAGCGAGGAATGAAAGTGATAATCACGGTTCGCTCACGTATACTTCGGGAACTCATCGAGCCGAGTTTTTCCTTGTATCTCAAAAAACACATCGAGCGGAAGGGAGCGAAGGTGCTTACTGGGGTTTCACCCAAAGAAATTGGAGGCGGGAAAAGGGTTGAGTATATAAGACTAGACGATGAAAAGGTCCCTGCATCCATTGTCGTGTTCGCCACAGGGGTAGTCCCCAACGTCGACATAGCGATGAAGGCTGGCGTAAAACTTGGCAAAACAGGCGCTATCAAGGTGAATCGCCGCATGCAAACATCAATTCCTGAAATCTATGCGGCAGGCGATTGCACAGAGGCATTAGACGCCCTGACAGATGAGTGGACCTATTTTCCCCTCGGAAGCGTTGCCGCTGAAGAGGGAGCAATAGCTGGCAAGAACGCTGCTGGAATGCAAGTAGACACGAAAGGGATTATTAGATCCCAAATGGATTCTGTATTCGGAAATGAAATTGTTAGCATAGGTCACACGTCGGAAGTGGCGAAGGAAATGGGCGTAACAGCTGAGTCGATCCCGTTATTATCAACGGAAAATCGGTTTTCTTTCTTAAGACAATATCCTGCGAAAATCACAACAGTCATTAACACAAGGCAACAAATCATCGGAGCGCAAATAATCTCTTATAGGTTTGCCTCTACATACGCTTTTGATATACTCTCAGCTATTAAAAAACGTGTAACCTTAAGCGACTTTTTAGAAAGGTGGCAACCCTTGCCTTCCGCCCTCACCGCCCTTACCCCTATCCTTTAGTTATCGATTCATAATTATAAAAAAAGAGCACTTCACATATGAGTAAAAAATGGCGCGCATATGCAGACTGAAAATCTATCATAAGAGTTATGGTTTGGAAGAAATTACTTCTAGGGATGGCAAATGGCTTAATTATGTGTTTAGTTTGATAATAGAGTCGCGCGTACAGAAGCTTTGAAAATACATGTAGGAAGCGTTTATGCGGCGTTCAGAAGTTTATTCTGCTAGTGTCATAGTGTTGTCTTTGGCATCATTAGTTGAGAACATAGCAGGTACTATACCCGCTTCATATTTTCCGTACTACGCAATTTCCTTGGGAGCAGAAATATGGTTTATAGGATCATTCATAGCTGCTTTTTTGGTTACGAGTGCGCTTCTCTCTTCCCTGTTTGGAAGCCTCTCTGATCGTATCGGCAGGAAAAAGCTAATTCAAGCTGGATTACTTGCAGACGTTTTCCTAGGCACTCTGACGGGTTTGATTCAAAATTGGCAGTCTTTGTTGATTGTCAGGGCCTTAAACGGGGTGGCTACAGCCGCGGTACGTCCCGCCGCAGAGGCTTCCTTGATCGATCAGGTTCCTAGAAGCAGGAGGGGCGAAGCTATGGGATTCTTTTTAACCGCTACTATGGTAGGGTGGTTTTTAGGACCCATTTTTGGCGGGACCATCCAGTTTTTATCGGAGACTGGATTAGGATTAGCTTTGGAAGAAAGCTATCGGATTCCTTATTTTGTGGATTCTGGACTATCTGTGATCGCTATGGGTTTGGTAGCTTGGAAAGTTCGGGAAACAAGAGGGCGTAGTTCGATCAAAAAAAGGAGGGAAACAGCAAAAGAAAACGACGTCAAACTAGCTGCATGGGTTTTGCGAACTGTTAGAATCTTGTATGTTACAACCTTGACCGATGGCTTTGCGGTAGGCTTTATTGCGGCAGTTGATGTTCTGTTTCTAGGCGCGATGTTTGGAGCCACTCCATTTCAGATCGGGACGATTTTATCTGTCTCTGGATTTGTGGGAATATTATGCAACTTTTTTGCCGGAAAACTAGCTGATTTATGGGGTAGGAAGCCAGTGATAGCTATTGGAAGCTTATCTTCTCGACTCGCTTCTTTGGGATTGCCCTTCACATCTGATCTTTGGCAAGCGACTGGAGTTATGGCGTTTCGATCTTTAGGCATTAACGTAGCCATGCCTGCTGTCCAAGCTTTAAGGGCGGATTTGGCTCCAGCGAAGATAAGAGGTAAATTATTCGGAAAATTTTCTGCCTTCTTTCATATAGGTATGGTTGCCGGGACACTTTTAGGACCGTGGCTTTTCGATACGTTTCAGTTTCAAGAAATCAGAATTGGATGGCTTGGAGGCTTGATAGTTAGAGGGATTGGACTTCCCTTTTTCATAACCGGAATAATTGGACTACTAGCTTTAGCGCTTCTGCTGGTCTTTGTTAAAGAGCAACGAAGAAAGGACCAAGTAGACAAGGTGGTTGAAACTTTAGACTTGTTTCTTCCAGATTAGGGATAGAGGTGTAGTCTCGTCATTCTATTCCTAGAACCTACTGAAAAACAATTGGTTCATTTTTATCACCCTCTTTGACAATTTGGGTTTCAAGGATTTACAGACCTGTTTACTTAAAATAAACGTTCGCGCGCTACAATACCTGAGAAAAGGAAATAAACTTTTTTAGCGCTAAAGAACAATTGTTGGGCGAAGTTAGGAGGTTATGAATGTGGATTTATTGATAGAAGGAGGTACTGTCGTTACTCTAGACGAGAAGCGAAGAGTTATCAAAAATGGAGGAGTTGCGATTAAAGACGACAGAATAATCGAAGTAAATAAGGCAAGAGAGCTGAAACGGAAGTATCCCTCGGTCGAAACTGTTGACGCAAAGGGAAAGTTGATTCTGCCAGGTTTTATAGATACACATATTCACATGGCACAAATGTTAGCCAGAGGACTTACTGACGAAATTGACAACGTACGCGTTCGTTGGAGTTGGGATAGAGTTTATCCATGGGAGGCAAACTTAACCGAAGAGGATGTTTACATCAGTGCTAAACTCTGTGCGGTAGAACTGATAAAAACAGGTACAACATGTGTTGCAGACCCGGGGGCTCCACACATGGATAGCGTTGCTAGGGTTCTCGAAGAAAGCGGGTTAAGAGGAATAGTGGCAATAGCAAGCATGGATCAGTGGTCTGATGAGTGGCCACTACCTCCAGGCGTTCGAGCATCTTCAACCGAAGAAGCCCTGAGACAAAGCGAGGCACTTATAAAGAGATGGCATAGGACCGCAAATGATCCAATCCGCGGATGGTGCAGCCTACGGGTCATGCCCAACCTCTCTGCAAATTTGATTAAAGGAATCAACATATTGGCTAGGAAATATGGAGTGGGAATAGAAATTCACGCAGCGGTCACTAAAGGACGAGTTGAGTGGATCAAGAAACAAACAGGCTATACAAAAATCAAATACCTGAACTCTCTAGGCGTTCTTGGTCCAAACTGGCTTATGACTCATATGATCTGGATAACCGATGATGAAATCCCTATTTTAAAGGAACATAACGTCAATGTCTGCCATTGCCCTGGGGCATCATACCACGGAGGCGCCGGCGCTTTCTCCATTGGCAAATTCCCAGAGATGATTAAAGCTGGAATCAATGTTTCACTAGGTTGTGACTCGAGTGCAGCAAACAACAGTTTGGACATGTTTAGAGCCATGTATCAAGTTGCAACAGGTCATAAAGAAGCGAGGCGGGACGGTGGGTTAATCTCGCCAGAGCAAGCCTTGGAAATGGCCACCATAAATGGCGCAAAAGGGCTGCTATGGGATGATCAAATAGGGTCCCTAGAAACCGGAAAGAAAGCCGACCTAATAATAGTAGATATCAAAAAGTCGAATTGGATTCCTCTATACGATTTTTCTATAGTTCCAAATATTGTCTATGCAGGAGATGGAGCCGATGTGGAAACAGTAATTATAGATGGAAAAATAGTAATGGAAAACAGAGTTATTAAGACCCTTAATGAGGAAGAAGTGCTTGAAAAATCTCAGAAAACAGCTGAAAAGCTAGTTAATCAACTTCCATACAAACTTTATCCACGCTGGAGAATTAACGAAGAATCTTAACGTAAATCTCGTAATAACACACATCTTGTTAAGGAAGATGAGAGTATGAGTAAAATAGCCATTGTCAACATAGGTAAGATAGTTTCCGGGGATTTGAATAGAGGAGTTTTAGAGGAAAACGATACTATAATTGTTCAAGATGGAAAAATTACAGAAATTGGAACAAAAAATGATGTTGATTTTCGCGATGTAGACAAAGAAGTTGATGTTAACGGAATGGTGGTTATGCCGGGTTTAATGGATTCGCATGTTCACCCCGTGATTGGGGACTGGACACCGAGATTCAAAACTGTGGGATACATGACAGAAATACTGCACAGCGGAGTAACCACCATGATTTCACAAGGAGAGATCCACGTTCAAGGGCGCCCACAAGACCCCTCAGGAATCAAGGCTTTAGCCATACTTGCCAAAAAAACTTTCGAAAACTTTAGACCCGGAGGCGTTAGAGTATACGGAGGCGCTCTCATACCACACCCAGCGTTATCACAAAGAGATTTCAAAGAGCTTAAGAATGAGGGCGTATGGTTAACTGCAGAGATCGGAGCCACACCCATGGCGGGAACCGAGGAATTGATACCGACGGTAAAATTAGCTCGAAAGTATGGGATGAAAGTCATGATGCACCTTGGAGGCAAATCTATACCAGGGTCCGCGACGATAACGGCGGATGACGTGATGAAGATAAACCCTGATGTAGTTTCTCATGTCAATGGTGGACCTACCGCACCATCTTTTGATGACGTAAAAAGGCTTGTTATGGAAAGCGAATCCGCGATTGAAGTTGTTTATGGTGGCAACCCAAAAATTGCTATAGAAACAATCAAACTAGCAACGGAAAAAAATGCACTCCACAAAATAATTATTGGAAGCGATTCGCCCACAACCGCCTCAGGATTGGGTACGTGTGCAATAATTAGAACAATAATTTTAATCTCATCCCTAACCGATGTCACCGCAGAACAAGCTATAAGTATGGCAACTGGCAACACCGCCAAAACATTTGGATTAAAGGAGGGAAAGATAGAAGAGGACCACGTTGCAAATTTGCTGGTGGTAGATAGCCCAGAAGGCTCTGTTGGGATAGATGGCTTAGCAGCTATAGAGGCTGGAGATATGCCGGGAATAGCGATGATTATGGTTGAGGGAAAAATTGTGGATTTACCCACGTTAATACCGCCACCAAGAAGAAGCGTAACAGTAATATAATTGATATATATCGCTGTTTCTCCAAAAGGAATACAATATGAGTTATAATGCGTTCTTCCTCTTTTCTTGTGCTAACTTTTTACGATGCTTAAGCGAAGATAGGGAGTAATTATGATGGAGGTAAAAGTGAAATTCCTTTCCGATCTTAAGAGATTAGCTGGCACTGAGGCTTGTTCGCTTACGGTACGCGAAAATATTACACTAAGAGAGTTCTTGACGATCGTCGATAAGATGTATTTGAAGAATAAACTCTTGGATAAGGTTGGCAGAAAAGTTTCCCCGCGGTCATATTGGTTGACGGAAACCAAGGCGACTTGAATCAAAGGCTAAGAGATGGATCAACTATAACCTTTGCTCCCGTCTTTTCTGGGGGTTGAATCAGGTTTGATAGCGCGTGAATTTTATATGTCCTGATCTCATACAGTCTGTTAATAACGCTCAAGGGATTATTTTGGGCAAGATAAGAATTGAAGTTAACTATTTGGGCTACGTAAGACCTTTAACACAAAAATTTGAGGAAACAGTAAGTTTGGATGATTCTAACATTTTGGGCTTATTGAAACAATTGTTTAAGGAATATGGCTTGAAGTTTAGGCGCGCTATTTTTGACGAAATCACAAACTCGGTTAAATCAAGCATTCTAATTTTAGTTAATGGCAAGCTTGTAACAAATTTAGAAGAAAAACTTGAGGAAGGCGACAGGGTAGTCATATCTACTGTAGCTGCAGGGGGCTGATTTAGACAGGTAAAGAAATCGATAACCCGAGTTCTTCCAGCTTTTTCCTAGTGGGGATGCCTGTCTTGATATCCCAGCCTCTGGTTTTATAATACTCATCCAACATTGAATCATATTTCTCCTTATCCACCTTCTGACCTTTATCTGGACCTGAAGGCAACGGCTCCTCAAAGGTTCTCCATGTTTGATAGTCATCTTTTCTCCTCACCCCTTCCCTTACTATGAAGGCACGCTCTACATTATATACCCGCTCAGCAGCCCTAAGCAGTTCAGCGCCATTCATCTTAACTCCAGTAGCAGAATAGAAGAGTTCAGCAAGCATGTCTTCGGTATAAAATGTGTGAGCCCAGAAAGAAAACATCTTGCAAATTTCAAGCATATCAGCCAACACAGATTGATGCTCGTATAAAACTACTAACGACCCCTTGTTTTCGTAGCTTAATGGGTCAACAACAGATTTGTGACCAAACATTTTTTCAGCCTCTTCTGGTGTGAGACCGTAATGTTCAACGCCGGGATCTCCTCTTAAGTGATCTGAACCTCTAGTTGAAACTGCTTGAGCTAAAGCCGTCCCGCGACCAGATCTGCAAGTTTCGTGTTGCTCTAAATTCTTTATTGCAAGAACATATTTTTCTGCTCCTCTTCCAATTCGCTTACTCGCCCTGACTTCACCATCAGCAAGTATATCGCCGAAACCTTTTCGCAGGGCAATCATTTTCATGAGTCGTATGACCGCCTCTCCGTCACCCCATTTCAATGGAAAACCTACATCTTTCTCAGAAATTATGCCACGTTGAAACAACTCCATGGCGAAACTTATAACTCTGCCACAGGAATCGCAGTCAAGACCACACTTATCAGCGTCGGTAGAGGCTTTTAACACCATATCTAGATTGGCAATTGCAGGCGCTGATCCAAAAGAGGCTACGGATTCAAAATCGGGGCCATCTCCACGCAACCCTTTGTATGGTCCTTCGTTTATTTCGAAATGGGGCGTACAAGGTTTGGGACAAGAATAGCAACCAACCATCTTAACTACATATTTTTTGTGAAATATTTGCGGATCTAACTGGTCTGCGTCTTCCCAGTAGCCAGATTGTTGATGCCTTGTCGTTAAAATACATCCGTCGTTATGTATGAACCAAAGTTTACCATATGTTCCTCCGCCTGGGCCTCCGATATATCCACCTGATTCCTCAATTTTTTGCCTAAATTCTTTAGCTGCTTCTATGAGCCTCTCGGGATATGCTATCTCGATTCCTTTATTTCCTCTGACAGCGATGGCTTTCAGGTTTTTGGAACCCATTACCGCGCCTGTTCCTGTTCGTCCCGCAGAGTTTTTTGGTCCAGTTTTAGTGCACGCGAAACGGACAAGATTCTCTCCAGCTTCACCTATACATGCCGTTTTGATCTCCTGATCTTCGAACTCTTCTCTTATTATTTTCTGAATTTCCCAAGTATTTTTACCCCAAAGGTGTTTCGCGTCCCTAATTTCAACTGCATCGTCGCAAATCCATAAGTAAACTGGTTTTTTGGCTCTTCCCGATATCACAATATGGTCATATCCAGCAAACTTTAGCTCTGGCGCCCAGTGACCGCCTGAGTTGCTGTCGCCTAAAAACCCTAAGGGTGATCTTGTCGTTACGTTAAATCTACCAGTTCCCGGAGCCAGCGTGCCTGTTAGAGGACCTGTGCCGAAAATTAATCGGTTATCTGGGTCAAACGCATCTATCCCTTGTTTAACTTCATTGAGCAGTATCCTAGCGTTTATACCTCTGCCGCCAATAAAATTTAGCCTCAGACCCTTAGATAATGGTTGTTTCACAATTTTTTCTTTTGAAAGGTTTACCCTAAGTATTTTTCCAGCCCAGCCATACATCCTCATCGCCTCACTACCACAACTTTCGTTTTATATCCTGTAATTTTCATCAATTCCAAAATCCTATCCATTATTCTTCTGCGCTCTAATAGATCCAAATGTAAATATTTTAGCGCTTCATGCGGACACCATTCCACACATTCTGGTTCACCGTCACATAAATCGCAAACGATCACAGCTTTTTGATCATTATCCACATGAACTGCCCCAAATGGGCATGCTTTTACACAAGCATTGCATAAAGTACATTTTTCGCTATCAACAAGCATCGCGCCTGTTTTTTCATTTCGACTAATTGCGCTGGATGGGCACACGCTTCTGCAAATTGGGGGGTCACATTGTTGACAAATTGCCTGCACATACAGACCAACCCACTCCCTACGCACAACATGAATTCTAGACGCTGTTGGACTTATTTCACCCTCTTTGACAAGTGAGCAAACTGCTTCACATGCCCTACATCCTGCACACTTATCAGGATATGCGATGAGCGTCTTCTGCACAATATCCAACTCCAATTATTGTTGTTTTTTTATGTGTTGTGTTCTAAATTAATTTTGAACGCGTGCTTATTATAATTACTCGCGTAGCCATGGGTCAATGTAGCAGGATCCTTTATGCTACGCGGCAATAAGAATCATTGCGTTTACATTAAAACACCCGCTAGCAGTTGGAACTATTCCTATGGCCATAGGCAGTTTTCTTAAGCTACTTATTGCGCAAAAAACTTGTGGCTGTTACATATGAGATTAGAGTCAGAGCTATTTTAATAGCCTTTGGTGGCAAATTATTAACTTCTGAGTCGACAAAAGTCCTTAACGCATCGGAAGCCAAAAAAAACTTTTAAAGCGATTCTGCTTATGCTTTAGTCAAAATTGATGAGGGCTTAAGTTGATCAAAATAGATAGGGAGCTCGAAACAGATGTCCTAGTGGTGGGAGGTGAGGGCGCAGGAGCAAGAGCAGCGATAGAGGTAGACAAACTCGGGGCTAAGGTCATAGTCGTCACTAAGAGTATTATGGCTAAAAGCGGAGTAACGCTTACTGCGGTGTTCTCTTGCAACGCCGCTTTCGGGTATGTTGATCCAAGGGACGGTTGGGAAGCCCACTTTAAGGATACTGTTATTGGCGGAAGATACCTGAATAATCAAAGGCTTGTAGAAACATTAACCAAAGAGGCCCCCGCCAGAATGGAGGAACTTGCGACATGGGGGGTAAACTGGGATAAAGAGAACGGAAAATACAAGCTAACTAAAATGTACGGACACACGTATCCCCGGTCGCTTTCGGTGGATTTTAGGACGGGACTAGCAATTATGCACGCACTACGACGTGAAGTAAGCCTTCGCAAAGGCATCACCCTTTTGAACGAAGTGTTCATATCTAATTACATGACCTCTCCTGAGGGTGACGTAATTGGAGCCATGGGCGTCGACATTAAGACGGGAGAATTTTTGGTGATCAAAGCAAAGGCTACTATAGACGCGACAGGAGGAGGAATGCACCTTTATCAATTCAACTCGGGCACCCCAGAAAGTACCGGGGACGGTTTCGCGATGTCTTACAGGGTGGGGGCGGAGCTCGTAGATATGGAGTTCGTCCAGTTCTTCCCGCTAGGGTTACGCTCTCCTCCAGCGCTCAGAGGGTCCGAACACATACCCTCATTTGCTCGATCATGGATTCGAGGGAGATTATATAATGTGCTGGGCGAACGATTCATGCAAAGATATGATCCTGAGAGGATGGAGTTAGCTGATAGAGACGTTTTGTCGATAGCGATATTCAAAGAAGTTATGGAGGGAAGGGGCACCCCAAATGGCGGAGTATGGCTAGACGCAACCTTTCTAGCGGACAAGATTATAGAGACAAGAATTCAGCAAATGGCTCCGAACTGGAAAGTTGGACTCTTCGACCTGTTGGAATATGGGCTAGACCTAAGAAAAGTTCCCCTTGAGGTTGGTCCAACAGCGCACTTTTTCTGCGGTGGAATAAAGGTAAATGATAAATGGGCATCAACTGTGCCCGGACTCTACGCCGCTGGAGAAGTTGCTGGTGGGGTACACGGAGCCAACAGAATTCCAGGAAATGCGTTACCCGACACACAAGTATCAGGTGCCAGAGCTGGCAGGTATGCAGCGGAATATGCGAAAACAGTGGAGATGCCTGAGATAAATGAAGAACAGGTTAAAGCGGAGCATGAAAGAATATTCGAGATCTTTGACCGTAAAGATGGAGCTAGACCCTTTAAGGTAAGGGAAAAGCTCCAAAGACTTATGCATGAGCGCGTTGGCGTACTTCGCGACGCCCTTGGTCTAAAAATGGTGTTGGATGAGATTGAACGCATGAGAGAAGAGGATTTGCCCTCACTTTATCTGTCAAGTAAAAGCAAAATATACAATCGCGAGTGGATAGAGGCGCTGGAGGCTCAAAACATGCTGCATGTAGCTGAAATGATAACCAGATCAGCACTGCTTAGGACAGAATCAAGGGGAACTCATTATAGGAAAGATTATCCTGAAACATCAAAGGACTGGCTAAAAAACATTCTAATAAAATTGAAGGATGCCAAAATGACACTTACACCAACTCCCATCATAATTACGAAGATAAAACCACCAGAGATGTAAAATATGGAAGAAGAAGTCACCATAGTAGTTTATAGATATGATCCAGAGATCGATAAAGAGCCAAGGCTGATAACCTATAAGGTTCCGTTCGAAGAGGGTATGAGCGTGTTAATGGCCCTCCAGCACATATATAAGCAAGATGGACTATCCTTCAGATATTCATGTAAAATTGGATACTGTACCATCTGCATGGTATGTATCAATGGTAAAGAGAAGTTTCCTTGCAAGACGATAATTAAAGACTCGAAGGAAAGAATTACCGTGGAGCCTAGAAGGGGATACCCGGTCATCAAGGATCTTGTCGTTGACCTCAGCAAACCTCCGTCAAAACAACGAGGTAAAGCAGTGGGCTCGTAAGCAGTATATGGCAACGTGAGGTAACATGCTGCGAATAATCTATCATCTCTGTTGTTCTACAAGATCTGTCGTTTGCGTCTTCCATCTTTTGTATAATTCATGTTTGAGATTGAATACGTCTAGAATTTTACCGACTATGTGATTAACCAGATCATCTACCGATTTCGGGTTGTGGTAAAACCCAGGCATGGCGGGCAATACTGTTGCTCCTGCTAGAGCTACCTTGTACATATTTTCAAGGTGAACAATGCTAAGAGGAGTCTCTCTGGGAACGAGAACTAAGGGTCTTCTTTCCTTTAAGGTGACATCAGCGGCTCTTAACAATAAGTTACTTGAATAACCAGTTGCGATGCCAGCTAATGTTTTCATGCTACAGGGAACCACAACCATTCCGTCTGTTTTGAAGGAACCACTTGAAATAGGAGAGGCAAGGTCGTCAACATCGTGATGGTAGGTTGCAAGAGCAATCATTTCAATTTCTGTTAAGTCGGTTTCGAATTTAATTACTTTTTCGCCCGTTCTTGTTATTACAAGATGTACCTTCACATTCAAATCTTTCAGCACTTTCAGAAGCCTCAACGCATAAATAGCACCGCTCGCTCCAGAAATTCCGACGATTAGTTGCATAATCATTTTCTCCTAAGCTTGATACCTTGATGGTTACAGAGATTATTCTTTAAAGTTTCTCAAGAAAAACTCAACGGCTTGCATCGAATTACGTGTCAGCTTCCTTATATCCTCGTCCTTCGCCCTCTCTATATGCATCCCTGCAACCACAACCACTGTCTGATTAAGCTCTTCGGCAAGCCTCTCTGCGGCGGGCCTTGCCACTTCGTCGTCTTTATGGCCAACCAATGTGAAAACGGATGTTGTGGCGCTAAGTCTAGACGGATCCATCAAGCTAGGTCTTGGAAGACCTATGGCTATTGCACCTACATGTGGTTTCTCTCCACCCAGAATGTTAACGATTAATCCGTCCATAGTAATTATTGCGATTAAGTTGATCCGATACTTTCCTTTTCCAACAGAAACTCGTTTCTCTTTCATGATTCCCATGAGGGCCCCTACTTTAGTCTTCTATTATTCATTCTAGTGTGATGACATAAGAATTATTTAAGTTAGCGGCGCTCAAGCCATGGTGAGAAAGCTGACCGATCCTCTCGGGACAAACTTCAACGCTTCGCTTACCATGCCCTTCCTCACAATCATTTTAAACGGTTCCCACCGTACAGTAAACCTTAATGGAATGACAAGAGTATCTAAATGGGGAGAAAAATGAGGAAGCCTTGTTTTCATCGTATATTCACGCCCATAAGCTTCCCCTCTACGACTTCACGTTGGAAGACGGAAACAAGATGAGGGTTACTGTTATAATTGTTCCGATAAAGCTTGTTGAGTTTAAGGATGGAAGCTTAGGCGTGAGTTTTGCTTGTACCGAGGTGCGTTCTCCAGTGACCCTTGTTGCAGGTATTCAAAAGTTGGAAGAATAAAGTTGAAGTAGCGTGCCCCTCTCAACGTCTCCTTTAGCGCTATTTTTGCAGGGCCTCGAAGGTTTCGAGGCTTAGGCGCAACGGGATGAGGTGCCACCTGAACTGCTTCAGCGCGGGCTCTTTGCTTGAGTCTGCTCGGCTAAGGTCAGTTGCTATTCTGTTTCCGGCCTCAGTAGGATGTGCGCATGACTAGGGGTGAGCGTTCGTCGTCTGACAGCCTCACGCAGGCTTGGATGAAGTTTAGAGCGCGCGCAATGGAAAGAATGACAGATTTAAACGACAGCCCTCATCTAGCCCGGGGCTCCATTATAACTCACTTAAATAAGCATTTTTGTAACTCTGAGGACCGTGAGTTTGTTCACGGCGAGTTGGCTTGGCCCGCAGAATGGATCCGCAACGAGCATCCTCAACTGACTCACAGCACATAAAACTTCTATAACGTTCCCATATACGATCACAATTCTTTAATGCTTATTAAATTCTTCATAATATGTTTAAAAAGGTGTCGAGGTGTCAGACACTACTTAACAATAATGATTTCATATATTTAGTAACAAACTCGAAGGTCTAAATACAAGAAATTGTCAACAACGATATTTGAGGAGGGGAGGAGAAACGTGTATGACCTCCTTACGCACATCGCTACTAAGCATCACCTCGAGCGTTGGAAAAAATTTCTATCTTCCAAGAAACGCTCGAATTCTTGCCTTAAGCGCCACTATCTGGAGTATTGGTAGTTCGCTGGCTAATCCTTACCAGTCTATTTATTTCTTTGCAGTGGGAGCTAACTCTCTATTTATTGGATATCTGCTGGCTATGGGTTCAGCTATTACAGCTCTCATGCAACTGGTGGGTGGATATGTGGCAGATGCTTGGGGTAGGAGAAAAGTAATTGTAATCTTCAGCTTCATGAGCGCAACATCTGCCTTTGTATACATTTTCATTAATCAATATCAGTTGCTCGTACTTCCACTTATGTTAGCTTCGATTGCTGGTGTGTATAGCCCTGCCTTAAATGCCATGCTAACTGACTCTATGCACCCAGAGCTCCGCGCCAGAGGCATAGCTTCCTTTATGTTAATCTCCTCAATACCATCAGTATTTTGTCCGTATTTTGGAGGCTTGTTAATTCAAACATATAGCACACTCAGTGGACTGCGTCTAGCTTTCTTTATAAGCGGACTCTTTGGCCTTATTGGTGTTTCATATCGAGCTTGGAAGTTAAAAGAGACATATTTAGAAACAAAAACCAAGAAAACGAGGGGACTCTTTCTATTTATTTCAGATTTTATAAAAGACAATGCCTATGTTTTGAAACACGCGAGCCATGGGGCTAAAAAACTTCTTATCTACTCCGTTATGGCTAGCACAGGAACCGGAATGACCGTGCCTTACACATCGCTTTACGTGGTCGGTGCTTTGGGCTTACAACCTCACCTCTATGGCCTTCTCGCAAACGTGGCCGGGTTGATAAGTGTGATGCTTCTTCTCCCAGCTACTAGAATTGTTGAAAAAGTCGGCTTAAGGAAGAGCGCCATCTATGCCTCGCTTTCGGTACCGTTAAACCAAGTTATGTTCGTGAGGGCAAAGGGAAAGGATGACCTTGTAACATGGAGCGTTGTGGAAGGTGCAAGTGGCGCGTTGCTGGGCCCCTCTATGACAGCTCTTCAAGCTAACCTTTCACCGCGGCAGATGCGAGGAAGGCTGATGGCGCTGTTCAGTGTATTCTCCCTAGTCGTAGCAATTCCCGCCCAAATACTGGGCGGATACTTGTACAGTAGGGACCCACTCTACCCCTTCATAGCATCAATGCCAGCGTTTATTCTGGCCACCCTTATACTCACAGGGATAGGGAAGACTGAAAATGTCGAATAGCTAAATAACACGTTAACAAAACAATCGATCCATTGTTTGCTCTACGTACAAAAGATCTAGGAGGATCAATATACGATAGGTATCTACCATAGGCTTTGGGAGAATTCTGCTAAGATGCTGTTCACCGGCGCCGATTTACATTTGTTCCGGGTGTTTGAACGAGTATGTTGAGCTAGCCCGGGGGTCCATGTAATAACATCCTACTCATAACGATTTATTCTGAGAAAGGGGGGAGATGCAATGAAAATGCGCCATGACGGCGAGGGAGATACCAGCTTTTATCCAAGCAAAGCCAAATGCGAAACTTATAGAAGTTGAAGTAAAGCAATAGCTCATGTGTAAAATTGTCTTTAATCAGCTCGTGGCTCAATTAAAGTGCCAGATTCTGAATGGGGTTGCTTTTGCCCGCGGGCGCATTGCCATCTCTCGTGAAACAAGCCTTCTTTCGGAGAGGATGGCTGGGTCTGTCGTGATCAGTTTACCCCGCGTTAGTCACTCCAATGGCCTTTAGCTTTTCCCCTAAACCTAAGTCGATGCCCTTTATTCTTCTGGGCTGCTTTCATCCGTTCGCCTCGGCTTGGGAAGGAGCTCCTTCTCCAGTTTTTCGAGCCTCGTCCCTAGGGTTGCCAGCTCCGCCATCTGCTTCTCTAGAGCACCCACCGTTTTCTCTGTGAAATCACGAAGAGTTGCGTCAACTTTATTGAAGAGCTCCTCACGAGCCTTCTCGCTGTCTTCCAGTCTCTGGTACAAACCTATTTGTGTGGACTCGAGCACGCTTCTGGTGGTTGCCATTTCCTCTTCTATACCGACGATTCTGCTGAGGATGTCTGGATCTGGCGGTGCCCTGCTGTACGCGATGATGGCTGTCAGGCCTAAGAAGAGAACCATCACAATTATCGATACCCAGAAGTAGGTTGCTACTTGCATCTCGCCTGTGAAACCCCCTATAAGGTAGGGTTCAAAGACCCGGTCTCCATCAGCGAGAGCCCATCGGACCACCGCATTCAATGCATTTAAACCTGCCAGAAAAGTGAGGAAACCCAGCACCCACACGCCTATGCCCTTCGCCCAACGGGACATCAATTTCGACACCCATCAAGTTACATTATTAAATGCTTATGTAATTTGTGTATAAAATTGAGCCTCAAAGAAAGGGTCGGACATAATATGGGAGGATCTAGAAACGCTTTATGATCCGAATCCGTCGTGGCTGAAAGGCGCCTGAAACGCGTTTAATTGTGAAGTCTCAGCTCTCTTTTCTAAAGCTTTTTCAAGCCGTATCTGTTTTCGTGAACGATCTCCTCTAAAAGCTTTCGAGGTCTTGTTTCAGGAGGCGGAGTTTCTGCTGGATAGCCGATGGGTAAGATGGCAACGGGTCGATAGTCCCCTGGAAGGTTTAGCATCCTCCTCAGAAAAGCGGTGTCGCTCGGCGTGTACGTGAGGGTTCCTAGGTTTTGGCTTGCTGCATAGAGCAGGATGTACGAGATGGAGATCCAGGTGGACTCGAGCCAGTAGGGAGCCTTGGTATTGCCTGCCACCACAATCAGGGCTGAGGCATCGTTGAGAAAACTCTTTTTCGCGGTAATACCTTGCTCCTCAAACCATTTCCTCAACCATTTAGGAGCCCTCTCATGAAACTTCTTTTCCACCCCTTCAGCCTCTCTTCGGATATCCTCCTTTAGCCTCTCATCGGTGACTACGATGTAGATCCAGGGTTGCAGATTAGCGCCTGAGGGGGCGTATCTGCCCGCCTCCAGAACTTCATAGATTTTCTTTAACGGAACACGTTCCTTCTTGTACTTTCGGATGCTCCTCCTATTCTTCATTAACTCTAGCAAGGACCTTTCCATGCGGACACCTCATGTATATGCTCTGAAAGAAGCTTTTCATTTTATCGGACCGCTGGATTCTCGCGCGAAGGTGTTCCGCTCCCAAGATACAAATATTTCCGGAAAGAATTTTAGTTCCAAATACACTAGTCTATTGGGGGATGATGCAGCCGTCCCAGACAGACTTTGGGGAGAAGGATGAAGACACCTGGTGTAGCAGACCCCTCAAATTAATGGAATTCTTGCTAACGAGAGGCTTCACCTGTTCACGTATTATTGTTGGATAGGAGGGGCGATAATTGCCGTTTTCCAGCTCTTTCAATAATTTCGATCACCCGCCCTCGAATTTTGTTGATAGGCCCCTCTATGTTGATCCAAGTGGGTTTTCAGCACGTAAATGTTTAAGAGGTTTCTGTTCTACTTAATAGGCATAGAGTGTGTTTGGTTTGGCGGGTGTTAGGGAGCATTTGAAGAGTGCTGGGGAGTTTTTGGAGGCTGGTGTGGAGCATTTTGGGAGTGGTCGTCGTTCTGGTAGTTTGATGCTGATGAGGGAGGGTTGCGAGAAGGTTTTTCACGCTTACACTGAAGCTGTTGCAGCCTTGGTGCAGAAGAAAGGTTTTCCGGAACCCGAGTCACACGCTGAACGGAGAAGGGCTTTGGACAAGCTTGGGGAAAGAAAGCTTGCCAAAATCGGGGATGAAGCATTTCTTTATCTTCATTCTTATGCTTATTATGGAGGAGAAATATTTCCTGAAGTTGACAAATGCCTGAAGGATGTTGATGAGGCAATAAGATACGTGCAAAGAAAGATTGGAAAAACGCCATAACCCATTTTGTCTTAGTTTGGAAGTAGTCGGGGAAAACCGCTACAGGACGACTACTTCTTTTGATTTGTTTAGAAGTTGTTGTTTTGAGCGCTATAAAATAACTTCTTCTATGTTTCGGAAGAAACCATTTGTTGCTTCTCTAAATGCGCCTTAAGGCGTTCTAATGTTCGGATATAGCTAGGAGAGAGAATAAAAATCAAAAACACCATAACCACTTTGTTTGTTTTAAAGTTGTTATTCTCTAACGGCTATACAATAATAACTTCTTCTGTGGCTGTGGTTATTTGATTTAGAAGGGTTTTGCCTCTCCCCCAGGTCTAAGTTAGGTTATTATATGATCCAAATATGTTCCTCGTTGTTTTTGGAAGATTGTGGAGCGAAGCGCTTCCCTTGCTTTAAGTCTTCTCTGATCCACTATGCGATTCAGATAGACGCCAAATGCGGAAAACAAATCGGCCCAAAGAGATCCCGATTAGAGCTAAAATTCAATGTTGTTCCTGCGGGCAATTTCAATAATCTTCTGCCTTTGTGAGACAGGATCAAGTGAAGCAATTTCTCTAGCGACCTGGTTAACTATAGACTGGTGAAAAGGATAAGAGAAAGGGGGCGCTGTTTTTAAAAGCACTGAGAGTGGAGACGTTTCATGCCCTTCGTGAAGAAGACGCCGAGCATTGTGTACTGGCTCGGAGACAACCTGTATCTCAACATAACGAATCGATGTTCCAACAACTGCTACTTCTGCTTTAGAAGGTTTAAGAACGGCATAGAGGGATTTAACCTAAAATTGCGCCGGGAACCATCGCCCATCGAGGTCATCAAACAACTGGAAGGGGTTATAAACAGAAAATCCTGGAGAGAGGTGGTTTTCTGTGGGTTCGGGGAACCCTTGGAAAGGCTGGACTGCCTTCTAGAGGTCACCAAGTGGATAAAGAAGCACTCTGAAAAGGTGGTTAGAATCGACACTAACGGTCAGGGATACTTGCTGAACAGGGAAAGGGATGTTGTGAAAGAGCTGAAGGAGGCAGGCGTAAACAAGGTGAGCGTAAGCTTGAACGCCCACAACGAAGAAACCTACAGTCGCATATGTAAGCCACAGTTTCAAAACTCCTTTGAACACGTTTTAGAGTTCATCGAAAAGGTCAAAAGAGAACTCGAGACTGAGATAACAGCCGTAGCCATCCCTGAAGTTGATGTCACCAAAGTGGGACAATTAGCTGCCAAGATGGGAGTTGGGTTCAGAGTAAGAAAGTACATACCCTGCTTCTGGTAGCGAGCGACAAGTAGATAGGCTCTTATATTAATATCCTGTCAGAATATTGCGGTGAGAGACTTGACCTTCTCTGCTGTAGAAATCTTAAAAGCGAAAAAGAACCTTGAGGGAGTGGTTTACCGCACGCCCCTAACCTACTCTAAGGCGCTGAGCGAGATAAGCAGCGCAGAGATCTACCTAAAATGGGAAAACCTACAGAAGACGGGCTCCTTCAAGCTTCGGGGAGCCTACAACAAGATTAGTTCGCTGACCCCAAAAGAGCGTGGTAAGGGACTCATCACAGTCTCGTCTGGAAATCACGCCCAAGCCGTTTCCCTCGTGGCTAAGATGATGGGCCTCAAGGCCATCGTTGTTGTTCCTGAAACCGCTCCCAAGATAAAGGTGGAGCGGTGCAGGACGTTCGGAGCGGAGGTAGTGCTCAAGGGAGCCAACTACGACGAGGCCTTTGTTCACTGCAAGAGGATGGTTTCCGAGACCGGAGCCACCTATATTCCATCCTTCGAGGACTATAAGGTCATAGCCGGTCAAGGAACGATCGGATGCGAGATCTTGGAGGAGATGCCTGAAACGGAAACGATTATAGTTCCCGTGGGCGGCGGGAGTCTCGTCTCTGGGATAGCTGTTTGGGCTAAGACGGTTAATCCTAACATTAGGATTATAGGTGCCCAGTCAACCGCAGCGTACACCATGTACGAGTGCTTCAAGGCTAAGAAAATCGTGGAGGTCCCTGTCCCACCCACCCTAGCCGACGGGCTTGCCGGTGGAATCGACCAGATCACCCTAGACCTCGTCTTAAAGTATGTCGATGATATCGTTCTGGCAGAGGAGGAAGGGCTGATGAGGACGATTCTCTGGGTCCTCAAGAACGAGCGGCAAGTCGTGGAGGGGTCCGCTGTGGTGGGGCCGGCGGCCATCCTTCAGGGAAAGGTTCGGTTTAAGCCAGATGAAAGGGTGGTTGTGGTGGTCTCGGGGGGCAACATCGACATGGAGCTTTTAGGACTTCCTCGAGAGCTATAAATGGGATGAAAACAGCGGCCTTCACAGTTCGCCCTAACAAATGGGGGATTGGCCTTCTTCATCCTCCTTGCTAATCCTGATGGGGAGTGAATCCAAAGTCAAGCTCGCTCGTTATATAGTTTGAAAAAGGACCGACTTGGCACGTAACGGTTAGAGTTATATCCCAAACCCAAACTTTTCGTAAGTTGATTAAGGATATTGTTAAGAAGATGAGAGGGTTATACACCGATTTGAGGATTAGAACAACAAAAGTTCAGGGCGATTTGGCTTGTGAAAAGTTATTTAAGTCGAATTTCTCGATAAATTATGTTAATGTTTACAGAGGATTAATTGTGTCAAGGAAGAATGTAACATATAATCAGCCTTTGGAAAGAGAAATTGGATTTTCAAGAGCGGTTAGAATTGGCAACATTATTGCTGTTACTGGCACGGCCCCTATTGCTAAAGATGGTTCAGTCCACAGCCCGGGCGACATGTATGGACAAGCCAGAAGGTGTCTTGAAATAATCAAAGATGTGATTGAGCAAGCTGGGGGAAAACTGGAAAATGTGATAAGAACAAGGATATTTCTTAAAGACATGGAAAAATGGCGGGAAGCCGCAAGAGCACATGGCGAATACTTTGCAAAAATCCAACCTGCTTGCACTCTTGTTGAGGTTTCTGGATTTGTCAATTCAGAGTGGTTAATTGAAATCGAAGCTGATGCAGTACTGGATAAGTGACATATTAGTGACTAGCGGGTTCCAATGCTAAATCGAATATGAGCACATGAAGCCTTCTGATACCTTGAATGTTTCTACCGGTAAACTTGGGTGAGAGCCCCACCCCCGCACTTCATTTGAACCTTTATTCAAGTTTGGGTTTGGGGTTAAAGTTATATACTTGAAGTTCCTATGCTGGAAGCGGGGAGCTGGGTAAGACCCGGCTGAGAGGACGGCTAGGTGCGCCGTCGACCCTTTGAACCTGATCCAGGTAATGCTGGCGGAGGGATGAAAATGAGTAAAACTGTATCTGAAACCAAGGTAATCGCAGAAGCATCTGTCATCATCGCTCTCACAATAATTTTGAAGGATGTTTTGCCGCCGATCTACCATCTCCCACAAGGGGGCTCCGTGACTGCAGCCAGCATGGTGCCGTTACTATGGTTTTCCTTGAGGAGGGGTTTACGATCCGGTCTCGAAGCGTGCACCATCTATGGTTTGGTTCACATGGCGTTGCCAGGCAGTTACGTAGTGGACCCAGTGCAAGCTCTGCTGGATTATCCCATAGCCTTTGGTGCCCTTGGCCTAGCCGGAATGTTCAGGAAATATCCGTTGGTCGGTGTGGGCGTTGGGATTACCGGTAGATTCTTGGCTCATTTCGTGTCGGGCGTCGTCTTCTTCGCCATCTATGCTCCTAAGGGAATGAACCCCGTGGTGTACTCAGCCATCTACAACGGCACCTATTTAATCGTTGAATTCGTGGTCAGCGTGATCATCATGTACCTAATCGTTAAGAGAAGGCTACTGGAAATCTACCTCTAGACTCAAACCCCGTTTTTCTCTATAAGACAGTTCTTCCCTTGGAATAGGTCCTTCATATGCGTAAGGTATAATAGTAGACTTCAAGATTTTTTAACTAGTCTTAAGCAAAATGAGGATACAGAGTTTATGGCAGAGGTTCTAGAGGTTAATGCTTACGTGTTACCAACCATAGGTAGCTATTCGGCTTACGTCGATGTCGACATCGATAAACACTCCAAAAGATACGGAAAAAGGCCACACAGCTTAAGGATAAACGTTTATTCTCCAGAGGAACTAGATGAGGGGGAGCTGGCTAGAGTAAGCAATGAGCTTAAGAAGGAATGGGGCAGATACATCATAGAGAGAGAACAAGCTCGAACGTTTTATAGATGGTTCAAAATATTGGCACCAATAGAGTTTTTGTTATTAAGTGGATCGATCATCATGGATTTTCTAACCATCACGCCTCCCACGAGTTATCTGCGTGCTGGATGGGACATTTTCTTCTGGGGCCTTATCCTCGGTTTTACGGGTATAATTCCGGGAATTCGCAGTTTTCGCGACAAAAGAAGAGAGGACAGAACCAAACAACTATTAAAAAACTGGAAAGGAACAGAATTTGCGAAGGGAACGAACGAAGAGGAAAGGAGGAAGGTAAATGAATGCAGAAATTACTTTTCACGAATGGACGGAAGAAAGGTAGATATCTACAAAAGATTGAAAAACTATTCCCTGGAAATTGGGTTTAAACCGGCTCGTGACTTCTACGAGTGGAAGATCAAAGACTTAACAGAGGAAGAGAGCTTCTTCACTAAGTATCTACCCGCTAGTTGGAGAAGGAAAATGAAGACCTTCTTGTTTGGGGTAAAACTAGAATCTCCAAAGGTTGTGGCCCCTGTGAGGAGTATGGATATAGATACGGGTGACCGAAATGAGATGGTTAGCGTATCGGGTTCCTAGAAAAAACAAGGCAGACATATTTTACATACCTTATGAACCCTTTACATTTCTTGAAGCCGCCGGAAGATCCTACATACATGAGACCAGAAAGGAAGACAGATTTGAGGTTCAATTGTTAGCCCCGAAAATCGAGGATGTGGACGCAGAATTCTTGCAAAATCAGGTTAAAGGGGGCATCTTAGACACCATATACAGAGACGAAAAATTCGTAAATGACATGCTAATGAGACTTATAACAAGATACATTGGCATGCTTGAGTATTTCTGGGTTAAATACGTGATACCAACGGCATCCCTAACATGGGGCATCTATTATGGATTTACTGCCGGAACCTCGTTTGATGTCCTTTTCGGCGCATACCTATTTAAAGGAAGGGAATTCTTTGTAAACAAAATTCGGAAAGAAGTGAAGGAATATCATGAAAGAGTTAAAAGAGGCATCGAGTGGTCTTTTAAAGATTTAGCCGACGTTAAGCAGGTAGAGCACAAAGGACTAAAAAGACTTAAGGAAATCATCGAAAATACGGAAGACAAAACAGAAGCTTACATAAAAGCTATGCATGCCTGTGAAGAGCTGGGGTTGCCAGAGCTAAAGGAATTTTATGCCATGAGCGCACCAATAGAGGAGCAAACAATTCAAGAGCCACATCTAGGTTTTGCCCTTCAAAACAAGCCAAAAGAAAACTTAAAAAGAGAATTTACACGAAAATCCTACCCTAAAGGAGAACTCACCAAAGACCCGGGAATGGACTTATTCGATTATAAGGTGAGCGCAAAATGTCTCTACAAGATAAAAACTTTTCATGACTTGGATCTCGAGGTCAAAAGGGCGGCAAAGGGAATCGGGGCAGAGGAAATCACGCTTTCCACCACCCCTAAGGGATATGATATCAACGCCTATGAGATTGGAAATTCCCGTGCTTATGAAAAGATTTTGATCAAAGCTGGGATGCATGGCAGAGAACCTGCAGGTCCCTTAGCTGTATTACAAATGATGAAGAGTTTCGAAAACGAGGGAAGATACACGGATGATGTCTTAAGGAATTCTCAAATAATCTTCATGCCTTGCGACGATCCAGAGGGATTCACAATGGGGGCATGGATGGCTGTGGACATGGAAGGACATGAAGAGCACTGGCCCCCACAAGAAAGGATAGTGAGATACCGAGACACTAACGGGGTGTGGGGCGACAGAGCAAGATCACCAAGGATCATAGCCATACAAGATTATATCAGGAAAGAGATAGAAAGACCCACGTTAGGCTACGACCTACACGAAACCATTGGCAAATTCGCTGACTTGGTTTACAAAGGGGCTGGAATTCTGTCCATAGAAGATTTTCATATACCCGAAGAAACTCGTCAAAGGCTCGAATCCATGTACAGAAGACCGGAAGGCAAGATCGCTCGAGCCCTTTCTAAGATTCCCTTCGCAATTAGGAGGCACCTTCCATTCATAGGCAAGGAATACGCCTACCACACGCTGAAAAAAATTCCGGCTTTTGAAGTCGGTGAGGTAATGATGCGGCATGTGCGAGAGAGAGGCCTTAAAACATATAGGGGTGAGTATCAAAAGCTATTAGAACAACCGACCCCAGGTCAAGCGCCCCAACTGCTCACCTTTGATGAAGGAAGGGCTGTGGATGGACCCTTGCTTTTTGACCTAGAAATAAGGGTTTGTACCGCTTGGTTGCATGATGAATTTGAAACCCTCGCCTACACCACTGAAACGTTTCAGAACCCTTTGGACGAGAGAGTGTTAGAGCATGTGGCCTTTGTGGAGGCAGGCATAGAGAAAAAGTTGAGGCTTGGTAAGTATGCTCCGTAAAAATGAAGTCGTTTATCATCTCATTGAACACCCCTTCAAAGAGGAAAAAACCATAGTTTTTGACCGAGATAAGATTCTTGAAACTTTAAACCAGTTTAAGGAAGGCATGAAATTAAAAAGAATCCTTCATGCCCCTCAAAAAGAGGATGGGCAGAAAGACAAGTTGCTGGTTGTTGAGGAATCCCTAGTTGAAGATTATGAAAAGAGCTCAGAAAGATCGAAGGGTTGGACCATTTTCTCTATATTTGGTGGCCTAAGCCTATGCTACCTACTTTTTACACCTCTATTCAGACTGGGATACCTTCCCCTCATTACTTTTCTAATGAGGAACTTCAAAACCATAACCCCCGAGGTAATAAATGCGTACGTAGACCTTGGTGCACAGTTAGCTGCGCTGGCTGCTGGAATGTTTTTGGGGCTCTCCCCTTTAATTTTGAGCGGAGTTGTGAGTTACGATGCATTAAAAAGAGCAAGAAAAGATAAGAAGCATGCTGAACTGATGAGGGATTTGGAGAAATGCGAGTTAGAAATAGTTGAAAATGAAAGCTTAGCCTCCTTTTATAAAGATAGCAAGGATCTAACAGAGGAAATTAGGGAACTAGCCCAAAACCTGAGGAAGATCAAGGATAGGTACGGTAAGATCGAGACTTGTAAGAGGATTAGGGATCATCTGGAGAAAGTGATCATAATAACGAAGCTTTATGATTTGAACGGCGTAAATGAACATTACCATACACTTCACGATTCCTTCTACGATTTGGAAAACCGTTTAAAAAACCCAAGGTTTTGGAGAAACGATGAAAAATACATGAGAGAATTGCTAGGTGATTAGAGATGACACTGCACACCATCGTCTCCACATCTTCCAAAAAATCAGGAGAGCGAATACGATGAAGGCGTCAACGATATTAAAATTGCTACTAGGCTTAGCGATGCTTGTCGGAGTCATACTTTACAGGGGTTTCTACACTCTAAGCGAGAACGAGGTTGCGGTGGTCGTGGAGTACAAAACCAGTGAACTAATTAGTGAAACCCTCAGTGAACTTGTTAGCGGCAAGCTAAACAACTTCCGAGCTCATTTGATCGCGATGGTATACGAACAACACTCGGGTGGGAAAGCCAAGATAGTTAGGTATGACGACCTCCCCGTCTTGCCTTTCCCAACTCCTTATGGTAGGCTCTACTGGCATCTACCGCCGCCCCTTGGAAAGCACCACAAGATAAGTCTTGAACCTCACGATTATCACTTTACAATTCCATTAATTAGTACGGTGGCTGTTGATCAGGAGAACCGACCATTAATGTACAAAATCTTGACACCGGATGCAGACGGAGATCCGCTCACTAAGGATCCGGGGTTTCGGCTTATGAGCGCACACGACTTGTTCGAGGTTCGATTTGATCCGGAGGCAGAGCTGGCTGCTATGATGTTGGATGTGAAGGGGCAATTTAAGATAACAAACCTAGAAAACTACGCCCTATGGGTAAAGGATTCTTATGGACAGATGGACAAGTTGATTGAAGAGTATGGTTTTTATGGCGAGATGATTGGGGGCCCCTATGGAGACGAGCTCATCGGGGCTTATTTATCCAGTATATTAGACATCTACATGTGGGAGGTAAAATATCCTGCCCTCTTTGAAGCAACAAAGGAAAAATATCCAGAGTTGCCTCTTTCAGCTTTAGATTCTTTGGTAGCTAGATTCATGATAGAAAATCCGGAGACGCTAACGGAAGGATTCGTGGGTTTTCTAGCCTCACCAGAGTTTGTGAATATGACCGGCGTAGATTTAGAGAGAGGCGCCGGCATAGACGTTTTAGAAGAAGTCACAACTGAAATGTACGAAGGAACTCTATAGAATTATACCCTTTTTCGCCTCCTAGAAATCTAGTTTCGTTCCTAGATTTATGAGCCTGACCTGCCTCTCTTCACTTGTTTTCTATAGAAGGCAAACCCCAAAATCGCCATTACCACAACAGTTACGACAACAACCTCTACCCTCATCCAACCCACACCGGGTTGTGGCTGAACCGTGGTTCCCATCTCAAACAGTCCCAACGCTACGTCGCTTCCATATCTTGGCTCGAAGCCCACGTCTGGAAAGCTATACTCCATGAGGTGCCAAATCATTGAACCAATGTAACGTTCTCCTAGGGGCGGAAAGAAAGCTATTTCCTTCATGTACTTTTCTCCTCTACCAGCTTCCCTCCATATCTCGACGTTTAAGTCTACTTCGAAACGCTCTTCGTACCATGAAAGCTCTTTTTTCCTTATCGATTCTAGGTTTAGGAGTCCAGCCTCATAGAACAACCTTATTGGCTCTATGGAAGTATCGTCGGGCATGTATTGCTGAGGGTAGAGACCCCAGAACCCCCCATCTTTGTAAGAGTAGTTTCCGGCTATTGTAAACAACGGAAATTCGCCGTCGATTTCTCTGCGAAGACCCAGAAGCCAATCTCCAGCTAATCTTGCAGCCCTTAAATACCTTGAGTCGGCTGTCATTTCATAAAGCTTCAGAAGACCAGGGATGCTGTATGCCGCCGACCAAACGGGTTGGAACACATCTAGCCTGTTTCTGTAAGGAAGCCAGGGATCTATAACTATAAAACCTGTGTAGAAACCACCTACTGCGTGAGGATCGTCTGAGTATTCATGATCTCCCCATTCGTAGTCTTCCGGTGTGACCTGCATGCTCAACAACCAGTCTGCATAGGCTAGGGCTCCTCCCTTAACATCAGAGGACGACCCATTAACTCCGTAAAGATACGCTGTGTTGCCGGTTTCCTTATAGAGGTGCGTCCAAGCCATTAAGACAAAGCCAGCGTAGGTTGTGAGTGTGCTGTTGGTGATGGTGGAGTTCAGAGTGTTGTGCCACAGATATGGCAAGCCGCCTACTATTCTCTTGTCTTGAGGAGGAGGGAGAGCGATCCTAATTTTGTTCCATTCCTCCTTCCACTGAGTTTCTAGCATGAAGTGACCTATCCTTTCTGCCGCTTCTAAGTACCTCTTGTTTCCGGTGAGTTCATAAAGCTCAACCAAAAACCATGCCGATTCCGCTGTTTCAAACATGCGAGGTGACGTGTTAGCTAAAGCCTCGGCTGGAATGGCTCCCACGGCCCCCAGAAAGTCTGTGCCTTCATCGTATATTTGTCCTATAACCCAGTTCGCATACTCTTCAACTAGTCTCAACGCTTCCTCATCTCCAGTCAGATTGTAGTACTTCATTAAAGCAAAGGCTATCGGGTTTCCATGCTCAGCTGATGTCCACTCAGGGGTTAAGGTGACTTCATCGTCCTCTGTACCGTAAGTACCGTCTAGACCAGGTTTATACGACGCTTGCTCAATGAAGTAGCCCTTAAGGGAACAGTTCCATCCGTCCACTTGAACGTACTCCTGTATCCCCCAGCTCGGATTTGGCGCTTGAACATGTTTATAATGAGGAAAGAAGGCTCTCTCAAAATACTCTAGAAAGAAGGGGTCTTTGGTAACTTCGTAGGCTTGCAGGGCGACGAGGCCATATTGGCCCGCGTCATGACCACCAATGAGAGTGTACTCATCCACCCATGTTCCTCCGCCGGGACAGCCGGTTCCGTTGCTATAGTAGTACTGTCCGAAACCCCAAGCTTTCTCATTGTGGCTCGGGATTCCGTATCCAAGGTCTGTGGGTGTTATGTAAAACTGAAGACCCCATTTAACGGCTTCGACGGCTGCTTCTAAGTGGGGGCTTAACTGCGGCGAATAAGAAAGGGGAATTAGTGTTGAAATCGCCACTGAAAACACTAAAAAGAACGCTAAGTCTTTTTCAATAATGCGGCTATTCAGTTTTTATCTCCTCTTGCGCTGTTTCCTATTTTATTCTCCTACCATATTAGTAGTTAATTCGAGACGATGATGTCACAGCAACGATCTAACAATTTTGCTCACGTCGAAACTTAAACTTTCCTCGCTGACGAAGACTCTTAACAATTCAACGTTACTTCTTTTATAAAACATAAGCCTTGTTTGGGTTAAGTTTCTTAATCGAGTAAGGAGCCCCTTGCTGGGCCTCTTTTTGTTTACACCAAAACGTCAGAACAATCAAAATTGCCGCACAACTGCGGATGTTTCAAAACAAAAATAGAGGGAAGTTTAGGCTTTAGCCGCCGCCTTCTCCAGAGCAACGACGCCCGCTAATCGCTTCCCCATGAGAAACTCGATGAGGGCTCCTCCCGCGGTGCTGACGTAGGACATTTTGTCCGCTAATTCCAGTTTTTCGACAGCTGCTACAGTGTGGCCTCCACCGACCAAGGAAAATGCCTTAGAGGCAGCGATAGCCTTAAAGATCTCTCTGGTTCCCAAACTGAACTCCACGTTTTCAAAAACTCCCACGGGACCGCTGATAACAATGGATTTAGCGCCGCGTATAATGTCACGGTATTTCTTAACGGTTTTTGCTCCAATGTCATATACGGGATAGTTTGTGGGAAGCTTTTCGATGGTTATTTCCTTTCTTTTCCCCTCCACCTCAATGGCTACATCCGAGGGGGTTTCGATTTTTCCAGGATACGCGTTCATAAGATCCTGTATACCCGGCACGAGTTCCATCAACTCCCTCTTTTCCAGCAATTCCATATTGGGCTTTCCGACGTCGAGGCCCTTGGCCGCCAGAAAGAGATGACCCACGACCCCGCCGGTTAATATGCGGTCCGCGATGTTGTTCTTTAACACGTATCGAGATATCTCTAGGGAGTCGTCAGCCTTGGCTCCACCAAGGATGTAAACGCAAGGCTTTTCAGGAGCCTCTAGTACCCTGCCTAAGGCCTTGAGCTCCTTCTCCATGATCCTTCCGGCAACGCTGGGCATAACCGCCGTAAACCCTACGATGGAGATGTGGGCTCGGTGAGCGGCTGCGAAGGCGTCGTTAACGAACACGTCGCCGAGGGGGGCTAGCTTCTGAACAAACTCGGATTTTGCGTGCTCCTCAGGGGTTCCTTTGTTTTGTTCGTCTGGAAAGGTTCGAACATTTTCTAAAACAAGAATCTCACCACTCTTCAACCCTTTGATAGCCTTCTGCGCCTTCTCTCCAAAAAGGTCTTCCACGTATTTCACTGGCTTGCCCAGTATCTTGCCGAGGATTTCAGCGTGTTGCTTCAGCGGGGTGAAGTCGGGGTCGCCGGGTCTACCTTGATGCGCCAAAATTACGATTTTTGCGCCCTTTTCACACAGCTCCTTGATGGTTGTTTGTGCATGTGCTCGTATCCTCGTATCATCGAGAACTTTCTTGGTTTTCGGGTCAATGGGCGAATTAAAGTCTACTCTAACTAGAGCCACTTTGTTTTTGAAATCGATATCATCGATTGTTAAAAACTTAGCCATACTCCCACCTACTTATGAGCAAGGCGAAAGTTTTGAAGCGTTGAAGAGATCATTAGGGTTTGCTGTTTAGAAACCGGCTTTCTCGCCGATGAGCTCGATCAGTTCTGCCATCCGGCAAGAGAAGCCCCATTCATTGTCGTACCAAGCCAGCACCTTAACTAGGTTGCCGCCAGTGATCATGGTGGAGAGACCGTCAACGACTGCTGAGTACGGGTTGTGATTTACATCTATCGATACAATAGGATCCTCGGTGTAGTCTAGAATCCCTTTAAGCTCGCCCTCGGCAGCCTTTTTGAATGCGGCGTTCACCTCTTCTTTGGTGACATCTTTCTTAAGCACCGCTGTAAGATCCACTACGGAAACGTTTGGAACAGGAACACGTAAGGCGATTCCGTCCATTCTTCCCGTGAGTTCTGGCAGTACAAGGGTAGCTGCCACAGCTGCGCCAGTAGTTGTGGGTACGATCGAGAGTGGTGCGGCTCTAGCCCGACGTGGATCCCTGTGTACCAAGTCTACGAGCCTTTGGTCGCTGGTGTAGGCGTGGGCTGTCATCATAAGTCCGGCTTTCACACCAAAGTTATCATTTAACACTTTAGCTACAGGTGCTACACAATTGGTTGTGCAGGAGGCGTTAGAGAGTATGTTGTGCTTCTTATGATCGTATTTGTCTTCGTTAACGCCTAAGACTATGGTTATGTCAGGGTTTTTGGCTGGGGCGGAAACCAGTACCTTTTTGGCTCCCGCTTGTAGGTGTTTAGAAGCGCTTTCTCTATCAGTGAACAAACCAGTGGATTCCACTGCCAAGTAAACGTCTAGGTCTTTCCAAGGCAGTTGAGCTGGGTCACGCTGGCTCAGGACTTGTACTCGTTTTCCGTCTACAACTAGGGCGTCTTTTTCAACCGTTACATCGAAGGGCGGTCTACCGTGTACTGAATCGTACTTTAAGAGGTGCGCCAGCGACTTTGCGTCGGTTATATCGTTGACTGCCACAAAGTCGATGTTGGCTTTTCTCTCCATCGCCGCTCTGTACAGAAGTCTTCCAATTCTTCCAAATCCGTTTATAGCCACTCTTATTGCCATTTAAACCACCATTTTACGTTTAATTGTTTTTCATTTAATTAACTTTCCTAAATTTATATCTTTCACGCGTTAAAACTTGGTGGAAATTGTAATCTTCTATGGGCGATTTCAGTGCTTTATCGAAGTTTCATAAGGGCGGTTTCCGCTGCAAGAACCATTGGCTCCCAAGTTTCACTTAGTGGTGGGGCGTAGCAGGTGTCTGCCTTTGTCAGTTCTCGTACGGTTATCTGTTTCTGTATAGCAAAGGACAACGCATTTATGCGCTGGGTTACTTCCTCTCTGCCAACGATTTGCCCGCCAATAATTCTTTGCGTCTCCTTTTCCACAATGATCTTTACCCTTATTGGCTGGGCTCCGGGATAATATTCAGCTCTAGTTTTTGATGTTATGCTTCCTGTAACGGTCGCGATTCCGGCTCTATTTGCGAAGAATTCCGTTAAACCAGTGGCGCCAACCTCAAAGTCGAACATTTTAGAGACAGCGGAGCCAAGGACCCCTGGAAATATGGCGTATCCCCCAGCAGCATTGATTCCCGCCACTTTTCCTTGCCTTACTGCGGTTGTTCCAAGCTGACTTAACGTGGGCCTCTGGGTGATCAAGCTTATAGACTCAACGCAGTCTCCCGCTGCATAAATGTCTTTAACGCTAGTTTCCATCCTCATGTTTACCTTTATACCTCTCGTTTCACCGATGGCTATGCCAGCTTTTTGAGCCAATTCATTGTTAATCCTTATGCCGGTTGCTACCACAACAAAGTCGGCTGGGATTTCCTCTCCGGCAACCGAGACTCCAGCAACTTTTTCGGTTCCAAGGATTTCATCGACAGCGCGTCCCACGATGATCCTCAAGCCTTTTTCCTCGAGTATACCGTGAACCACTTTAGCCATGTCTTCATCTAACATTACAGGTAGAACGTAGGGAAGAAGTTCCACAACCGTGGTTTTTAATCCGCGCTCAGCCAAGGCCACAGCAGTCTCGAGACCGATTAGGCCCGCTCCCACCACCACTGCCGACTTTGCCTTTTTGATGGCTTGGTCGATTCTCTCTCCATCTTCAAGGGTGCGAACCACATATACTCCTTGCTTTTCTCTGCCCTTTATTGGCGGCATAAATGGGGAGGCGCCCGTGGCGATAATCAAGCTGTCGTACGGAAGCGCTTCCTGTTTTCCCGTCTTGTCTTGAATATCGATGGTTTTTGCTTCTTTATTGACGTTTGTTGCGGTGGTTTCTAGTCTAAGGTTGAGTTTCATCATGCGATAGTAGGTTGATGGGAAAACCACTAGGTCTTCGAAGCGGGGTATGTGTCCTCCCAGTACGAAGGGGATTCCGCACCGTGAGTATCCTGCTCTTTTCTCGGTGGTGATGAGGGTGATTTCAGCGGTTCTATCGGTTTTTCGTGCGGCTGAGGCTGCGTCGACGGCTGCGGCATGGGCACCGATGATGACGACTCGTCTAGGCATGTTTAGCCTTCCTTCGTGATCTCCTTGTGCCACTCCACAGCTTTTTTGAAGTCCATGAGATTCTTCAGTTCCTTCTCGAGATTGGTGGGAGACACGACTAGGAGCCATCCTTTGCCGTAGGGGTCTTCGTTGAGTAACTCCGGCCTACTACGCGCCTCTTCATTGACTTCCTCGATGGTGCCGCTCAAGGGGGCAACGAGATCAGAGACTGCCTTCACGGATTCCACGGTTCCGAAGGGTTCATTTTGTGTTAAGGTGTCACCCGCGCTTGGAAGCTCGGCGAAGACGATTTCTCGCAGCTGTTTTTGAGCGTAGTCGGTAATTCCGATCCTTGCCTTTCCGTCTTCGACGCGAACCCAGAAGTACTCCTTGGAGTAGTACAGTCCTTCAACCATCTCATAATCGTCTACTTTCACCAAACCTCTCACCTCTTGAGTACGATATTTTGTTCTTATTCGTTTTAAAATTAACTGTAGTTTTGTGGGGCTTGCAACTGTTGCGTTATTTTCTTTGAAGAAAGTTTTCGCGCTAGCCTATACAGGAGCTTTATTAGGCGCGCAATTCAAGCGTCATGGCGCGAACGGACGAAGCACAGTTTAAGAATTGTATCCTATGTTTTAGTGACCTAGCTAGGCCAGTTATTAAAAACCTTAAAGTAGGGAAAGTTATAGAGGTTGAGTGAGGCGAGTGGAAATGAGCTTGACTGACAGAATGATTAGGGCGGCTAAGTTGGATGTTTCGTTGTATGAGGAGGTGGAGGCTGACCCTGCAGCTACCAACCAGGCGCTTTTGGTGGTGGTTGTCGCTAGCGTCTGCTCAGGCATAGGGAGCGGAGTCAGAAGCCTCCTCGCTGGACTTGGCCCAGTTAAGTTCACGATAGGATTGGTGGGAGGCGTCGTCTTTGCTCTCGTTGGTTGGCTCATCTGGTCCTTCATAACGTATTTCATCGGAACGAGACTTTTCAAGGGACCCGAGACTAAAGCAACCTACGGAGAACTCTTGCGCTGCATCGGCTTCTCAGATTCGCCAGGTGTGCTGGCCATACTAGGTTTCATTCCGTTACTGGGCGGACTAATATCGTTCGTCGTTGGGATATGGACACTCATAGCAATGGTGATCGCGGTTAGACAAGCCCTTGACTTCACGACGGGCAGAGCCATTCTCACATGCATAGTTGGGTGGCTTGTTATGGTCGCTATACTAGTAGCCGTTGGCTTGCTGATCGCAATCCCATTCTACATGTAAAAACCCGCGGTTAACTAACACCAACCATAGGTCGCTAGACTGGCAAAGTACAACAACAGAACGACTTGACTTCGAATGTAATCGAAGAAGAAAGCATACCTGTTACCTATGATCTGTCCTACTATCCACCATGCTAGAGCGCTAAAGTTTAAAGGGAGCCGCAAACTGGGCAGTCATCCCTTCTTTCCACCTTTATGACGGAAAAGTTCATGGTTTCCCCGTCAAAGTGGAGCATGCGCCCCACCAGAGGCTCGCCGACGCCCGTGATGACTTTGATTGTTTCCAACGCCTCTAACAAGCCCAAGGTTCCCGCCGTGGACCCTAGAATGGGGAATTTTTCCTCTTCAGGCGGGATTTTGGGTAGAATGCATTGTAAGCAGGGGCCCTTTCCGGGGAGAATGGTGGTGATTTGTCCATAGAGGGAGTGGACTCCGGCGTGAACGAAGGGAACGTTTTCCCTTACGCAAGCCTTATTCAGCAGGAATCGGGTTCTCCAGTTGTCCATGGCGTCCACCACGACCGTAAACCCGTGGACGAGGTCTCGAGCATTAGCCGACGTGATAACTTTGGGAACCGCCTCCACCTCCACCCCAGGATTCAGCTGGTGAAGCTTCTCGAGGACCGAAACGCTCTTCAACTTGCCTACGTCATCGCCCCAGTGCAAAACTTGCCGATTGAGATTGCTCAATTCAACGGTTTCCTTGTCCACGATGGCCAGATAGCCTACGCCAGCGGCAACAAGATAAAGGGAGGCGGGGCACCCTAATCCGCCGGCGCCCGCCACCATTACCCGGGCTTTCTTCAGCTTTAACTGCCCATTCTTTCCCAGTCCCTTGATCCGAATCTGACGGTCGTACCGTTCCATTTCATTGGGCGTAAGCTCCATGGTCCCATCCTCATCTCAACACATGTCGATACAACTTCTTTTAATTTATGATTAACTGTTAGTCCTAACGTCTAATGTAGTCTATTTATAGGGAAGGGAGAGAGGTACGATACATTATTTGATATAATATGTATTTTTATGAGCTAGCTAAAGTCGTGCCGCCCCTGGGAAACCTGTATACAGAAAAGACTGGAAAAATGGGAAGAGCTTGTCTTTTTCCTTGAATATTTTTCCAATATCGCCCCGTTGCTGTTATGCCTAAAAGCATATTTTTATGGTTCTTTTAGTTTTGAACGTTAGGATTTTATTGAGGCGCCGATGAGGCACTTCCATGAGGCGGTCGCCTTTAAATGGGGAGAGGATAAAAATTGATAAGAAAAAGAGTGTTCAGGCTTGGTACTCAAAAATGGCTAAGAGGGGTCGGCGGATTATATTGGGGGAGTAATGAAGATGAGTAAAGTTGCTTTAGAATTAAAAAGGCGAGAGAAATCTCGAATTCCAAATCTTATCAAAAAGTATGATAAGCCTCCGAGGGACTTCCCCTTTGACCCAGCAGGATTCAGGGATTATAAGCGTCGCCGTCCTATCTGGTCACCTCAACCGCGATGCACCTCATGTAGGCATTTTGAGAGAGGAAGATGCCTTGTGCGTGGAAAGAAGATTCAAGAGCCGAAGAGAGAGCGAACATGCAGAGATTACGGAAGTAGAAGCTTATGATCAAACTTTCAGTTGCTTTCCAGCAACGGTCAAAATTCTCCATGCTTCAATTGGGAAACGCTAAGGGTTTCGACAAGCCTCTATCTAAGGGCTACGGTTGCTTAAGTTACTCGTTTTTGGGTAGCCAAATGGTTGGTGGTCAGGTATATTATTGGGGAACCGATGAGTTCTCCTCAATATAATAAGAAAGGGGGTAATTAATGACATGAAAGAGACAAGGAAAAGACAGATGGAACAGGTACGCAAAGCTCGTCGTGCCGGTTTACTCGGTGCAGATCGAGCATCTACTTGGTGAGCCAATCTAATCATATTGACTCTATTTTTTATAGGGTTTTAGCAAGGTGAGGGTGATGAGAGAAATTCAAGGAAAGCATAACATTAATCGGAAGAATCTTGGCATCATTGGCGAAGGAATAGCAAAAAAGGAGTTAGAAAAACTTGGTTTTGAAACACGTTACCTTTGGGATTCATTATTTCTTCATGAATTATCTTGTGAAGAATTGAAAGAAAAGTTTGTTCATGAAAAATTATATCTAGGATTATTTGGACAGGAAGAAGTCTATGGAAAATGGCTCAAATTTTGCAAGGAAAACTGTAAAAAATCCATTTATTTTGATAAACTTCTCATTGAACTTGCTTTAACGAACAAGGAAATTGGAAGAGAATTACAATTGGAAGGAATTTCCCGTACAGACAGGATATTAGATTTCATTGCTTCAAAGAACAATGAAGTCTATCTTGTTGAGGTTAAAGTTAATACCAGTAGATTATGGAGGGGACAAAAGATGTTCATGAAAAGGGCTAAAGAAAAATTGGGGATTGATACATTATTTATTCATATTAAGATCCCAAACTCTATGTTGTATTCGTTTAAAATGTATCGAACATAAACACTTAATGGAATGTATACTAGTATCCAAAAGAAGGAACAAGCTGAGTTTGATTGATTTTTCGATGGATCAAAGACTTCAAAGAAATCTAGCCCTTATTAAATCCCTAACTCTTTTGCAATCTTTCTTTGTTTTTGACTAGATATTCTATCCACTCTTTTTTGTTCGAAGGAACTTTCATATATACTCGCCTGAGGTTAAATGTTAAAAATAAAAGGCTAAATTTATGATTAACTCTTTAAAGAGGGAGTTTGAGCAGGAGTGTGCTCACAGCCTAGTACGCCCTAGCAAAGTAAACCACATCCTTCGCTTGACCGCCGCAGTACACGCAATCTGAAAACAATTTTTCTCTTTCAAAGGGAACCAGTCTGATGGTTGCCCCGGTTTCATCCTTTATCTTTTCTTCGCATCCTTGATTCGAGCACCAGCAAGCCTTTATGAGCCCGCCCTCTTTCCTAAGAGCCTCCTTAAACTCCTTATAGGTTTTTACTGTGATGATGTGGTCCTCTAAGAACCTCTTCGCTCGGTTATAGAGGCTGTCTTGAATCTCCTTGAGGAGTCCGCTGATGGCGTTAACGAGTTCATCCTCCCTCACCTCAACCCTTTCAAAGGCGTCTCTCCTAGCAGCGACCACCTGTTTTTTCTCCACGTCTCTGGGGCCGATCTCGATCCTTACCGGCACTCCTTTGAGTTCCCATTCATGAAACTTCCATCCTGGGGTGTATTCTGCCCTGTCGTCAAGGATGGTCGCTACCCCATTCTTCTCCAACTTCTCAGAGACTTCTCTGGCCTTGTTCAAGATTAAGTCCCTTTCAATTTCTTTGTAAAAAATGGGGACGATAACAACCTGATATGGAGCTACTTTCGGGGGGAGCACCAGCCCCTTGTCATCACCATGAACCATCACGAGGGCGCCTATTAACCGCGTGGATATGCCCCACGATGTGGTCCAAACATAATGTTCCCTTTCATCCTCTCCAACAAACTGAATTCGAAAAGCCTTAGAGAAGTTTTGTCCAAGATTGTGGGATGTCCCCATCTGCAGCGCCCTTCCATCCGGCATCAAGGCTTCTAGGGTGGTTGTGTAAAGAGCGCCAGCGAACTTCTCGCTCTCAGTTTTCCTTCCAACCAGAACCGGAATAGCTAGAAGGTTTTCCATCACGTCCTTGTAAGTCATGAGAATCTCCATAACCTCCTTATCAGCGTCTTCTTCAGTTGCGTGGGCAGTGTGACCTTCCTGCCAAAGGAACTCCTTTGTTCTCAAAAAGGGTTTAGTAGCTTTGGTTTCCCACCGTACAATGTTACACCACTGGTTTAGCTTGATGGGGAGGTCTCTCCAGCTCTTTATCCACTTCTTATACATAGTGTAGATGATGGTTTCCGACGTGGGTCTCACGGCGAGCTTTTCCCTCAACTGGGTGTCTCCGCCGAGGGTAACCCACGCGCATTCCGGAACAAAGCCCTTGAAGTGCTCAGCCTCCTTCTTCAAGAACCTCTCGGGTATGAAAATGGGGAAGTATGCGTTCTTGTGGCCGGTTTTCTTGATCCTTTCATCGAAGTAGTCTTGGATTTTTTCCCACATGGCGTAGGAGTATGCTCTGAAGATGATGCAGCCTTTAACGGGAGCGTAATCCGCTAGTTCCGACTTCAAGACGACTTGAGTGTACCATTCCGAGAAGTCTTCAGACTTTTTCACGGTAATACCCATTTCCGACATCTCAATCCCTCCCTTGGCATCTTGCTTTGGAAAAGTCAGACTCTAATGTAAAGTAAGGGTCGCAGAATAAGTTAGGGTTGTGGAACGTAGTCACCCATCATGACCACTTCTTGAAGATGCTGAAAGAGACTATTTAAAAGTTTCCTTCATCTTGTAGGACGCTCTCCTAGTAATATAACCTTACATGTCATATTCGTAGAGGTGCGTAGACAGAGACGGATATAAAGAGGAAAAAAGCTCAGGAAAAGTTTGCATGAGGATCGCCTTTTAATGCTTCGACAACCTCTTAGGTAAGCTCATAATAAAGGATTCGATGGTTAACTCATGCATTATTGAAGAAGGGTTCTCAGACTTCTTGAAACATCCTCTGCGTATTGGTGTAACGCTTTCCCTAACTGACTCGTTTCTCTTCCTCCTGCTTGAGCTATTTTGGCGGTTCCCCCTCCTCCCCCCTCGATGATCCTCGCCGCCTCCTTAATCGTCTCTGCCATGTTGATTCCTTTTTCCACCGCTTTTTGTCCAGCAGCGCCAATGACGCACGGTTTTTCCACGGCACTACCAAGGATGACGACGAGGTAGGGATCCTTCTTTACCAGCGTGGAAGCCATCCTCTTCAAGCCTTCAGCGCTGAACTCAGGGAGCTCCTTCGCAAGAAGCCTAAACTCTCCGAAAGCCTCTCCTTGACCAAGGAGTTCAGTTGCTTTAGCCTCCACTAGCTGACCTTTGACCTTTTCTAACTCCTCTTTAAGATGATCCACCTCTTCTCTGAGAAGGCCCACTCGACCCATAACTTCTCTCGTGGAAGATTGGAGGAGTTGAGCCAACGCAGTTAACGTTTCCATTGAATCATCGTAGTATTTGTAAGCGGTCTCTCCGGCGGTGAATTCTATTCGCTCTACGCCCTTCTGCAACCTAAACCTGTCCAAAACCTTGATCAACCCGATCTCAGCCGTCGAGGTTACGTGAGTCCCGCAGCATAGTGCCACATCCCAGTCCTCTACCTCCACCACTCGAACCGTGCCGGAGGGTGTGACCTCGGTTAAGCCGAGTCGTTTCCCGTAGGTGCGTTCAGCCTCATCGCGGGTTGTGGACCAGATTTTCACCTTCCTATTCTCGAGGCACACCTTGTTCGAAAGTCTCTCTATCTCCCGCAGTTGGCTTGGGGATATGGGCTTACCATAGCTGATGTCGATTCTCGAAACTTCTTCCTTGATCTGGACGCCCATGTACATGAGTTCTTCTAAGCCAAGAACTTTCTTTATCGAGGAGAAGACCACATGGGAACCCGTGTGGTGCCTCATCCTATTATACCGCACGTCCCAGTCAATGCTTCCATGGACAGCCTCCTCCTTAACCTCTCCACTCACTGGAACAGCTACATGAACGACCACATCGTCCACGGCTTGCGTGTCCACCACTCTCAGTTTTCCTGTTGAGCCGATAAGTAGGCCTACATCACCGAGTTGCCCCCCACCCTCAGGGAAGAAGCACGTTTGCTCCAAAACAACGTAGCAGTTTTCTGCAAGGCTGATAACCCTTAGAACCCCGGACTCAAACTCGCGGAGGTACGGGTTTTCATAATATAGTGGTGTGGTTCTGGGCAAACTTAGAACCTCGTCCTCCACGTTGGATGGAAGTAAAGACCCCATTGATGTTCACCCACTTCTTGGTGATATACGAGCATAGATCCCGATAAAAAAGCCTTTGTTCACGTCACTTGTGCTTCCCCATTATGCCAATATCGTAAATACATTTAAGGAGGCTGGCGCCTACATAATCACTAACATAGAGGGCTGTGCCTCACTCAATAACACCATCACCATGGACTAGAGAAGGCAGGAGGCAACGTCTTGCTTAAGTTAAAAGATCGCAAAAAACTTTCAAATAGGTAAGGAAAGGGGAAAATTTTGGAGGAGGAGAAGGAAGGAAAGAAGGCTGTAGTCAAATTTGGCCCCAAGCTCCTAGAGCTTCTAAGGAAATTTGGAGAAATAGAACTTGAAGATGTAGACATAGAAGTCGGGGACTTAGAGATTGTGTTGCAGCGGGCTGCAGTGGCGGTCGCCCCACCGGAGCTAGTTGCACCACCGCCGAAGATAAAGCCTACGAAGATTCCTGAGGTTACATTTATCCCTCCAATCATGGAATATCCCGGGCAGATTGTGGAGGTGAAGCTTGGAGCAACAAAAGGTGAGGGAGGAACCCGCAGAAGATCCATAGTCATTGGAGGTGAAAAGTCCCCTGCCTTCTACACTTTTGAAAGCCCTCCACCACATCCCCCCGTGGTGGCTTGTGACGTTTTTGACATGACACTCCCGCTACCGAAGCCGTTGAAGATGCATATTGAGGATGTCATGGAGGACCCCCCAGCGTGGGCTAAACGCTGTGTGGATAAATTTGGAGCCGACATGATTACACTACAACTAACCAGCATTAATCCTCAGACAAAGGATACCTCGCCGAAGGAGGCAGCAAAAACCGTTGAGGAGGTACTGCAAGCGGTAGATGTCCCACTCGCCGTTGGGGGCTGTGGTGACCCAGAGAAAGATCTGGCGGTTTTCGAGAAGGTTACGGAGGTGGCTGAAGGCGAGCGGTTAATGATTAGTTCGGTGAGCCCATATATGGACATCAAAAGAACAGCGGAGACCATCAAAAAATACGGCCACGTTGCCCTTGCCCTCACGGGGATGGACATGAACGAAGCGAGGGAGCTAAACCACAAGCTTTACGAAATAATCCCCAGGGAACAAATAGTAATGGACACCGCAACAGCGTCCCTTGGCTATGGACTAGAATTCACATTTACTTTGATGGAGCGCGTACGTTTAGCTGCATTAATGGGCGACTACGAGCTTCAACATCCCATGGCATCAGGAGTAACGAACGCTTGGTTTGCCAGAGAAGCTTGGAAGAAGATGGCTCCTGAGTGGGAACCCCGTGAGCTTCGAGGCCCCCTGTGGGAAACAGTGACCGCCCTAGCCAGTCTTTTAGCTGGCGTTGACTACTTCATGATGATGCACCCCTTAGCCGTTAAAACGGTTAAAGATGTTATCGAGAAACTGATGGGCAAGGGTGCTGGGAAACTTGAGAAGATTGATTGGCATGTCATGAGAATCTGAAGAGGAGGATAGGCTTGTCCAAGAGAGAAATCAGCCCCATCGACGTGTATAAATTACTTCCAAGAACGAACTGTGAGAGATGCGGGGAAAAGAGTTGCATGGCCTTTGCATCCAAGCTGGTCAATAGAGAGGCAACTATAGAAGGGTGTCCTCCACTTCTTGAGAAGGAATATGAAGAGGCATACGAAAAGCTTTGGCAATTGCTTAAGCCGCCGGTCAAGGAAATCACCATCGGCACGGGCGAGAGAGCGGTTAAAATCGGCGGCCAATTCGTGATGTATCGTCATAAACTCGCCTACTTTAATCCAACGGCAATTGCCATTGATGTTACAGACGAGTTGCCTCATAATGAGCTTTTAAAGCGGGTGAAACAAGTTGAGGGCTTCTCATATACCTATCTCGGCCAAGAATTAAAGCTCAATCTAATAGCGGTTCGATCCACCTCTAATGATCCAGCGAAATTCGGGATGACGGTGAAGAAAATAGCGGAAAGCACAAACTTGCCACTCGTTCTTTGCTCATTCGATTCGAGCGTTCTTGAAGCCGGTTTAAAAGCGGCCCCAGAAAAGAGGCCCCTCATTCACGCCGCTACCAAGGACAACTGGAAAGACGTAGCGGAGTTAGCGCTGATGTATAAATGCCCCCTCGCCCTCTCCGCTTGGAATGACCTCAACCTCCTCAGATCTATGACAAAGGCTTTAATGGAATACGGCGTGAAGGATCTTGCCTTAGACCCAGGCACCCTCCCAAGTGACGGCCTCCAAGATGCGCTTAACAACTTCACGATGCTCCGTCGAATCTCGTGTGAAGGGAGAGATGAGCTTCTCGGTTTTCCACTAATCGGCACCCCCATCGTAGTCTGGGCCGAACATGACCAGGATCCGGAGGTGGCAAAGTGGAAGGAGGCTTACATCGCCTCGATGTTAATCACCCGATACGCCGACCTCTTAATAATGCATAGCACGGACGGGTGGGTGTTGCTGCCGATAACCATACTTCGTCAAAACCTTTACACCGACCCAAGAAAACCCTCGGCTGTCAAACCAGGGCTCAGGATCTTTGGAGAACCGGATGAAAACTCACCGGTGATGTTTACTACCAACTTCGCCCTAACGTATTACACAGTGGCATCCGACATTGAATCCTCCGATATCAGCAATAAATGCTATCTGTTAGTGATCGACAGCGAGGGAATAGGCGTTCAAAGCGCGGCAGCACGCTCGCGTATGGTGCGCAAAGGTGGATTAACCGCTGAAAGTGTAGCTAAAGCCATGAAGGAAACGGGGATGGAGGAAAAAGTAAAGCATAGGACACTGATCATACCCGGTTTGGCGGCACATCTGAGTGGTGAAATCGAAGACCTAACTGGATGGAAAGTTTTAATTGGACCCTCCGGCTCCTCAGACATACCCAAGTTTTTAGAGGAGCATTGGTATGGGAAAAAAGGCTCTTAAAATGCATTTATCGATTTCTCTTCCCTCCTCAGTTTTTTGGGCTTCAAGGGGCAGTTGGTGGGCATCTATACCTAAACTACATGGGTTTCTGGATATTTCCACTCATCCGTTTACCATGCTTTTGACGGCCTCAACCATCGTTTTCACATTCTCAGCGGGTGTATATGGCCACAAGTCGCATCCCGGCGCCACTATGTCTACTCCCGCTTCGATAGCTTCGATAACAGCTTTTTCAACGTCTGTAGGGGTTCCCTTGAAGAGAACTGATATCGGTGCTATGTTGCCTACAATTGTGGGTTTAGGTCCCAGGGCTTTCTTGGCTTCGGCAATATCAACTCTCTCATCCACGCTTAAAGCCTCGGCTCCACACTCTGCCATGCTCCTAAGGATTGGCCTAACGGTGCCACATATATGCAAAATTCTTGGTGGTTTGAGCTGATCCACGAGCGCCCTTAACGTTGGTTTAACGAGGTCATCAAACATTCTGGGACTTATAACATCGCAGCAAGAAGATGGGTCCTGAACCGTTATGATGTCGGCTCCGGCCTCCTTCAAGAGATCACCGTAAAGAGCTGCAACCCTGCTTGCCATCTCTAGAAAGGCTTTAGTTTTCTTTGGATCCGTTAGGCTCATCATTAGGAGCTGATCGTGGCTAAGTATGTAGCCAGCCATAGTAAGCGGGCCTGTAACATACGAAACTACCGGCACTTCCTCCCCGATTTCCTCTTTTAAAAGCCTAATTGCCTTTAACACGGCTGGAATCCTGCCTTTTTCAGCGAGGTCCCCCGGAATCTCTAGATCGGTGGGTTCTTTAACGGGGCAACTTATGACCGACGGCCACCTCAGCATCTCCCCCCTCTTGTGGAGAGACACCTCGCAGCCCAGCGCCTCAACCTCTACAGTAAGACAGAAAGGTACGTTCAACGATTCAAGGCCAGCTATCTTATGGGCCGCTGATCCAAGCTTTGCCATCTTCTCGGGATCTACATGCGCATCCGGCCACCAAGCGTCGAAAGCCCTCATGAAATCCTCTGCTGCCACGGCCGTTGCTGAGATCACTGGTACCCTATCGACTTCACGATTGAAAATCGCGTTTAAGACTCTCTCTCTTGCGTTCATCCAAATCCCCTCAGGAAGGGAAACTAATATAAGTTTGCTAATTCTTTTTATAGGGGTTACGGTGCTCGAATCGAAGCATGAACTCTTCAAGAAGATGACGAAGGCTGTTCTTGAGGGCGACAGAAACTTAACAGCGCAACTAGCTAAAGAGGCTGTTGAAACAGGCATCGATGCTTACGAAGCCATCACTTACGGCTTATCTGATGGGTTAATGAAGGCTAGTGAGCTTTTTGACAAGAAAATATATTACGTACCCGAGCTACTCCTAGCCGCACACGCCATGTACGCTGGCTTAGATATTTTGAAGCCCCATCTCAAAGTTGAGTCAGCACAACATACTGGAACGGTGATCATTGGAACCGTGGAAGGAGACATCCATGATATAGGGAAAAACTTGGTGAAGGTTGTCCTGGAAGCCGCGGGCTATCGCGTTATAGATCTCGGTAAAGATGTCCCGCTTGAAAACTTTATCCAAGCAGCTGTAGAGCACGACGCCGACATCGTTGCCATGTCAGCTCTTCTAACCACTACGATGGGTGGAATGAAGAAAGTCATCGAGGAGCTCAGAGAAAGAGGGAGCAAGGCTAAAATAGTCATTGGTGGAGCTCCTGTAACAGAAGATGTGGCAGAACAGTACGACGCTGATGGGTATGCCCCTGACGCTTCGGATGCGTTAAAGCTTGTCGGCAAGCTCATTGAAGAGTTGAAAAGACGAGGAGGAAGGGACTAAAGCCCTAACATTCTCCTCACACTCGGAAAGCGGTCCAATTCCAGGTGTGGGAAAAATAAGGCGTTGGTAAACTCCCCTTCGAACTCAGGGTCTGCTCCAAGCTCTAAGTATTCGACCTTTGCTCTGATTTCCTCCGCCAATTTTCTCGCCTTAGTCGATTTTAGTGTCATCCTCGCTCCAGAGCCCGCTGTGTTTCCCGCGAATTTAACCCGGTCAAGTGGGACATCTGGATACATGCCTATTACCTTGGCGCTTCTCGGGTCTACATACGTGCCGAAGGCCCCGGCTATGAAAATGTGTTTAATGTCTGATGCTGTCACTCCCATCTTTTTCATTAAAATGCTGGCGCCTGTGTAAATGGCCGCCTTCGCCAGCTGTATTTCGCGTACGTCCCGCTGTGTTACAACTATGTCGTTCCCACCCTCTGTTTCATTGCCCCAAGCAATTACAAGTTCAGGAACCATCTCCTTGACCCTAAGCCTCGTACTTTTGAGTTCTGTGTTGACCTTGCCACTATGATCTATTACTCTCGCCTTCAGCATCTCTGCAACGACGTCCACTATGGCTGAACCGCAAAGCCCTCTGGGTTTCGCGTCCTCTATCGTTTTATATGTGACCTCAAGGCTTTCTGGGTCAATAAATATCCTTTCGATGGCCCCGGTTGCAGCCCTCATCCCATGTTTAATGTGAGCCCCTTCAAATGCTGGTCCAGAGGCGCATGAACACGCCATGAGTTTTCTCTCGTCTCCAAGCATGATCTCTGTGTTGGTTCCGATGTCTATGCACATGGAGAGCTCGTTGAGTCTGTATATCTCCGTTGCGAGCATGTCGGCGACCGCGTCGGCTCCAACAAATCCTGCTACACAGGGCTCCGTATGCACGTAGGCTCCCTTGTTGATGAGAACCCCAAGACTTCTAGCTTTGACATTCAATGATCCGCCGATAACAGCCGGAAACGGCGACAAGGACACGTATTTCGGGTTTAGGTTCAAGAATATATGGTGCATAGCTGTGTTGCCAACGACAGCCATGTCATACACTTCCTCAGCCTTGATACCTGCCTCCTCACAAGCTGTTGAGACTAACCTGTTGATCTCATCAACTACAACTTTCTGTAACTCTGCTAGGCTCTGGGGGCTCTCTGAGGAGAAAGTAATCCTTGAGATAACGTCTTCGCCATAGGGTATCTGCGGGTTAGGTGCCGACGTTATTGCCAAGATCTCGCCTGTGTTTAAGTCAACCAAGTAACATGCGAGCTTAGTCGTTCCTATGTCGATAGCCACTCCATACAATCGATGGGAGGTGGATCCAGCTTCTACGCATATAATTTCGCGGCCGCCCCACAAGGTTACGGTCGCCATCCACTCCCTCTCACGAACAACATGGGGTAGCGCTTTCAGCGCTTCGTAATCCAAATAGGGTTCTCCGATTTCCCCCGATTCCTTCATCGCTTCAATCAGCCTTTCCGTATCGGGCATTACGTCATGTAATGTTGGTTTTGGCATCTTTACTGCAAGTTTCCTAACAATGGGCGAGAGCTCCACAGGGGCTTCGATGCCTTCCACGAGGAGTCTGTGGCGACCAAGACGAGTCTCCAAGGGAATCTCAACAACTATGGTTCCCTCTCTAGCTATAAGAGCACAGCAAGCGAGGCGATAGCCACTTGCCAGCTCAGCTTCAGACAAAAACTTAAGCTCAGACTCTGTTATCGGGCTAACGAGGTCGCCCCCCTGTTTCGTGACAACGGTGCATTTCCCACAGCGTGCTTTACCGCCACAGATTGACTGTATGCCGGCTCCAGCTCTCCTCGCCGCCTCGAGTATGGATGTTCCTAAGGGTGCGCGGCTTCTAGTCCCTTCAGGCTGAAAGGTTATTCTTGCCTCGGTCGTTATTCTTCGCCACCTCGTTTATAACCATAGGTTTCAGCAGCTTTTACCATGGCTTTGATGTTTTTTAGGGGGGTTCCGGGAGCTAAACTGCATCCTGG
>Ga0315312_1000064_pt1 | contig 196278 bp, 207 predicted proteins | sample TDP7_MG_FD_203629 | JGI IMG/M metagenome (GOLD analysis project Ga0315312, IMG submission 203629) | Freshwater sediment microbial communities from Lake Towuti, South Sulawesi, Indonesia - TDP7 | ecosystem: Environmental > Aquatic > Freshwater > Lake > Sediment | place: Indonesia: South...
CCACGATTTTTCCGGGTAGTCTATTCAACATTTCACTGTCTCTTATTGAAGTTAACTCCGGCCTGAAGGCGATCACAACGCGGTCACCTACCTTTGCATTTGTGCTATTAGTCATTAGTTGCAGGCCGTCTCCAATATCGACCAAAGAGCCCTCATCAGATATCTGAGTGATTATGCCCTTGAGAAAGTTTGCCTCACCCACAAAGTTCGCTGTAAATATGTTCCTCGGCCGAGTATAAAGCTCGATGGGAGCGTCGGCTTCAACGATCTTCCCTTTCTTCATAACAATAACGCGATCCGAGATGAACATTGCTTCTTCTTGGTCATGCGTGACGTGGAGAGCCGTCAACTTCAAATCCTTTACAAGTCTTCTCAATTCATGACGCAGTTCAGCCCTGACCTTCACATCAAGGGCTCCTAAGGGTTCATCAAGGAGAAGAAGCTCGGACCTCGAGATCAGAGCTCTAGCTACAGCCGTCTTCTGTTGGGTTCCGCCGCTCAATTCAGATGGGTAGGCATCTGATCTAGCACTCAACCTAATCATTTCAAGCATTTCCAGGGCTAGGGGTCTAGTCTCTTCTGGTGATAACCCCCTCACCCTTGGTCCATAGGTGATGTTTTCCCACACAGTCATATGGGGGAACAAAGCTATATTCTGGAAGACATAACCTATTCCCCTATCCTCTATCGAAAGGTCGTTGACGAGCTTTCTTCCTATGTATACTTCGCCTTCATCGGGCTTGATTATGCCCGCTATGATTTTTATCAGAGTGGTCTTGCCGCATCCGCTTGGACCGATGATGGAGATGTATTCCCCATTCTCAATCGTGAGGTTGACATTATCATTTGCCAATATCTTGCCATATCTCTTACTGACATTTACCAGTCTCACTTCGGGCAACTATATCGCCTCGATCTCTTTTAGGAGGCCACCCTTCGGATACGGGAAGACATAACACCTTTCCGCGAGAAAGGAGACTATGACACGTTCACCAGTCTTGTAGGTTGTGGGAAGATCCGAGAGTGAAATCTTGCAGGAAACAACATCATCGTTTTCGAGTCTTATTGTGTACTCCATCGAGCCGCCTATGAACATTGCGGATTCAATCCTACCGGAAAAATTGTTCGATCCGATCACTTCTGCTGATCCAACCGATATGTCTTCAGGTCTCACTGCCACAACTACCTTTTCACCAACCTCTTTACTACGATCGGAGACACTGATCTGATAACCACCTCGGATTTCAATAGAAGAGCCTGAACTATGTACTTTGGCTATGTTCCCTTCGATGAAATTCGCTCCGCCGACAAAGCTTGCGACGAATATGGATTGCGGCCTTGAGTAAACTTCGCGTGGAGACCCTATCTGTTCTATTCTGCCCTTTCTGAGAACAGCGACCCTCTCCGCGATCATTAAGGCCTCTTCTTGATCATGGGTGACGTGGATCGCTGTGAGCTTTTGGTCCTTAACCAACTTCCTTAATTGACTGCGGAGGTCAACTCTCAGTCTTGCATCCAAGGCGCCTAGCGGCTCGTCGAGCAACAGGATTCTGGCTCCTGACGCGATTCCTCTAGCAAGGGCAACTCTCTGCTGCATACCTCCGCTCAATTCATTGGGAAAGGCATCTTTTCTGTCGGCTAACCTAACCATCTCGAGGATGTTCGAGGATACTTTCTCGACTGTCTCGTTATCCCAATCCTTGATCACCGGACCAAAGGAAACGTTCTGCCAAACGTTCATGTGAGGGAAGAGGGCGAACTGTTGGAACATGTATACGGCGTTGCGTTCTTCAGGTGGAATCCCGTTGACCAGTCTGCCTTCGATGTATATTTCGCCTTCATCCGGTTCTACCAGACCCGCTATTACTCGAAGAAGAGTTGTCTTACCGGCTCCTGTCTGTCCTAGAACGCAGACATATTCACCGTCCTCTATCGATAAGTCTACGTGGTCGAGAGCGGTTATATCGCCGAACTTCTTTGTCACGTTTACTAGTCGGATTAATGACATAGCTCCTCAGCTTCTTGTGATGATTCTAATGATTGCAAGTAGAATCAGAGACAAGACTATCAAGTAAGTTGAGGTAAACAGCGCCGCAGGTATAGCCAAGGCTTCAACCATGTTAACGACGAGGGCTGGAACAGTTATGTCCCTTCCCATAACGATGAAGGTAGCCCCGGTCTCTCCTAAGGAATGGGTAAATGAAAGGACAAAGCCTGTGAGGATTCCTCCCTTAATCAAAGGGAGGGAAACGGTTTCAATCGCGTTGTAGGCTGTTGCGCCAAGTGTTCGGGCTGAATCCTCATACATCTGGATCTCCGATCCCTCATATGCGGCGATGATAGACTCAACAATGACTGGAACTGAGAAGACGGTGTGGGTGAGGATTATCAGCCATATCCCCGAACCTACTACGTTGAATCCGCTAGACCCCCACAGCAGAAGGACGGATAGGCCTAGAGACGATGTGGGGATTATCAACGGAACCTTAAGTATGGATCTAATGAAACCTCCGTACCGCTTTCTCTCTATTATGAAGGCTAAGGGGATCGCTATGCACATGGCTATGTACGTTGAAACTAGGGCCACTATAATAGAGGTTGAGGTTGCCCGGAGCACAGAATTGAAGTAGTTAGATGGACCGAAGAGCTGGTGCAGTACTCCTCCCTCAACCTTACCAGTGTAGGGATCCATTGACCAATAAACGATCACGGAGTTCAACACTACGACTATTGGAACTACTACGGTTGCAGCCACAACGATTAACGGAACAAAATCTTTGATGTAAGTTGCCCTTCTAGAGGCGAATCGTTCGAACTTCATAAGCGTGTTGGATAGAGATCTGGGCATTCGGTACGGAACGCTGAAAGAGCGTACTCCTCGACCTACGTATAGCTCTGCTGGAAGGATTATCACCCAAGCAATTATCACTAGAAGGCTTCCCATGAAAGAGGCTGTAGCCAGTTTAAACTCCGAAGTCCACCTTACGATCGCCACCGATGCCGTTGTACTGACACCAGACACAATAAGAGTCGCACCCGTCTCTCCGAGCGAACGTGCAAAGGCCAGAACTGAACCTGAGAAGATACCAGGAACGGATAAAGGCGATAGCATGTTTCTGAAAGTTGTTAGAGAGCTGGCTCCCAAAGTTCTAGAAGCTATCTCAAAGGTGATATCTATCGACCGAAATTTGGTCTCAATAGTTCGAACGATGTAAGGGAACGTCAGAGCAACATGGACGATGAAGAGTACGAAAGGAACCTGTATGATAGGTATTACCGTGTTCAGAGGAATCAACCCCGAACCCAGACCTAGGAACCCCCCTATCCCAGCCACGGTTGTCCAAGTTATGAGTGTAGCGAAGCCGAATCCTGATGTAGGGATAACCAAAGGAAGCGTTACAATGTCCTCCAATAGGCTCTTGCCATGGAAGCTCTTTCTAGCGAGCACGTAGGCGAGAGGTATTCCGAAGACGAGGTCGAAGGCGACCGTTGATAGGGATAGTCGAAACGAGAAGAAGAGCACCTTAAGAATCTGTTTCCAATTTTCGTCTCCAATGATCGGATTTGCAAACACCTCAACCCTTACGTCGTTCCATCTTACGAAGACATAGGAAATCAGGTAGAAGGTAGGGAGCAAAACAAAGATTACGAACGCACCAAGCGTAACCCAAACGACAGTCTTAGAGAAATCAGCCGATCTCCTTAACCCCAGAAGCATTGGACCACCTAGATCCCGGTGTTTCTAACTTTCACCCAAGCTGTAAAGATGGCCTCCATCACTTCCCCCTTTAGAGGCTTCAGAACAGGCACGCGTATCTCGTACTGAACCCCATTTGAAGGGTTAAACAACGTCTGATCCAAAGGCACGCTCGAGCTGGCGGGCCTGAAACCATGCTTCTGTGCCAGTTCTTGGTTCTCAGGTTTCAGGAGGAAGAGGAGGTATTGTCCAGCCGCAAATCTCTGCCAATGATCTACCCAAGGCGCGTTCAGAATCACAAATGGGTGGTCAGCAATAAGTGTTCCCTTTTCAGGATATAAAGCCACGAGGGGATCACCCCATTTCTTGAGGGCTTTCAGTGAGTTGTCTAGGACAACGTTTTCGTATATCCCAAAGAATTGTATCGCATCGGGTCCGTTCTCAGCAGCCCAAGCGCCGAAGAAACCGGTGCTTTTCCCGTAGTATATGGCTTTAGACTCTATGGTCTTCACTATCTCGATAACGGTCTCGTTCTTTAGGTCTTCAACTGTCAAGTCTTCAGGCTTTTTGCCAGCAGCTTCGGCGAACTCTAAGACGACGGTCATCGTTCCCCCATTGCTCAGAAGTGGATCGGGATGACCATATTTGAAGTCAACTCCTTCCTCAGCCAACCGATACAGGTCCAAAAAACCGGTTACATCCCGTTGCTGTATGTATGATCCCCAGCAAGCCAAGACTATCGGAGACAGGACGAGGGGGGTCCAATCTATCGCAATATCATAATCATTACCTGCTACACTGCGCCATTTCGTATTCATATAGGGAATCCAGATACTGGAAGCAGGGCTCCAAACCGCGGGCTTCTCACTCCCATCGAGCATGCGATTTACCGTATCATGAGTGCCCGTCACAACAAGTCTAACCTTAACCGTCATCCTGAACCTTTCTTTAAACCACTCCTCAAATCTAGGGGTGACTTCTTCAACCCAGCCCTGTTTTTCACTCGTGTAAAGAAACTCAAACTCTATCTCAGTCGGCATCCCACCTTCCCCGTATTGTGTCCTCCCACCTGAGTAAAGTAGTGAGATTGCTGAAAACACCATAAACCCAATCAAGATTCCAGTAAGAAGCAAAAGATAACCCCGTTTTATGAACAGCACTTTTCTTGCTCCTTCAGTCATAACCTCATATCATCTTAGCATACCATCGAATCTAAGTACCTTACCGAAGACTCTGATGAGACGCTCTCCTGAATTCTGGCTATGTTCCTTTGTGAAGTATCATCTTGCGTTGTACTTGCCATTCTCTTTCTCTTCTCTCAGCCCACAACTGTTGTCGAGGCGGGGGATATATGTTTTTCTCAAATATTCTATATAGCCTATATAGAATGTGTCAGCAAGGATGACGGGAAAAGAAGAGATGAGAAAGCGGAAACTATCATGAAATGAGATGCTACTTTCTAGTTCTACTCATATTTCACGCCGAGCTTTATCGTCTTCTCAGGTTCGTCTTGAATCATACTGTAGGCCTCAATGACTTCTTCAAACTTAGCGATAGGGTCAAGTATGCCATCAATATTCAGCTTGTTCCGACTTAGGAGTTGTCTGACTGTCTCATAGACTCGTTTTCTATTCCATCTGGGATGATCTCGGTAAGGTTCGCTCTCAACTCGGGCGCCCGAAACCATTATTTGACGGTTGAAGTGCCACTCCTCACCGAGGTTCAAGCCTTCGACCTCTCCGTGGTACCAGGAGACCGGAACAATCGTGCCGCCGTATCTAGTTGCCCTTACAGCCTGATGCAAAGCTTGATAAGAGCCGCTCATCTCCAGAGATACGTCGACGCCAACCTGTTGTGTTGCCTTTCTTATCTCAAGACCCACATCCGAACCCCTAGGGTCAAATAGGATTTCAGCGCCGTATCTCTGAGCAAGTCCACGCCTCTTCTCGATTGGTTCCACGCCAACCACTAGAATGGAACCTGACATCTTAGCCATCTGAACGGCCATGAGCCCTATCGCCCCCAGGCCGAAGACGGCAACCGTGTCGCCGATCCTGACGTTCCCTTCGCGTACAGCCATCAAGGCAACAGTAGCTGGATCGATGCAGACGAGTTGCTCATCGTTCAGTTCTGGAGGAGCCTCATAAATCCTGTCCACCGAGGCGGTATGTGTCTCCTTAATCGGTAAGTATCCATAGACTCTGTCGCCGACGCTGAAACGAGTGACGGCGCTTCCAACGTCGGTTACTAGGCCAACGGTCATATTGCCAACAGGCATTGGAAATGAGGCGGTCCATCCCTTTCCAGTTTCCTTCGGAAGGAACAGACCGATCTCGGGATCGTAAGCCTTCTCACTCAAAGGTGATAGACCTTGGTATATGGGCAGCATTGTACCATGCTTCTCGGCTGAAAATCGGCTTCTTATACGAACCTCATTCGGCTTTAGCGCCGGATCCTCATAATTTCTGAAGATGAGGCGCCCTGCAGCTATGGCCACAACTTCTCGAGGCATGATTGTCTTCTCCCTTTTGTTGCAATCGATACTGTAAAAGCGTTTCCTTCGATCCATATATAAGAATTGGGCTGAATTTCGCAATAGAGCACAATTTCATAGTAGTCTGGAATACCGCCTCAGCGAAGGATACAGTTGTCTGTAAACGTTTCGGTAATAATGCTCATAAATCTTCGCTCTATCTGCATTCGGATATTCCACGCTTCTGATGCCCACGGTTTGCTTAACAGCTTCTTCCAGGTCTCTGTAGAAGCCCGCCCCAACTCCGCCAAGAAGGGCAGCTCCGAAGGCAGCTTCTTTCCCAACCTTAACAGTCATCACTTGCGAGTTGAACACGTCGGCTTGGATCTGCCTCCATAAAGCGCTTTTAGCTCCTCCTCCCCGGGCAATGACTCTGTCAACCTTAACGCCTAACTCCTTAAAGACCTCTAGGGAATCCCTCAGCGCGTAAACGACACCTTCCATTACGGCTCTGATCATATGCGCCCTCTTATGGGATAGAGTTAAACCGAAGAAAAGACCTCTTGCAGAAGGGTCCATATGTGGGGAACGCTCTCCTATGAGATAGGGCAGGAAAAGCAGGCCATTACACCCCGGCTCAGCCGATTCCGCCTCCCTTGAAAGGAGTTCATAAGGGTTGATATAGTCGTTGCCAAGAGATTGCTCGGATCCGAGAATTCCAGCGAACCAGCTTAGCGATAAGCCGGCCGAGAGTATAGCTCCCTGAATGCACCACTTGTCTGGAACGGCGTGACAGAATGTGTGGATTCTGAACTTTGGGTCGACCTTCATCTCATCCAAAGCGGAGAAAACCTGTCCAGCTGAACCTATATTGGATGAGATTATTCCCGGCTTTACGACACCGCAACCTACTGCTCCAATTGGGGAGTCGCCGCCTCCAGCCACAACTGTGGTGCCCTTAGGCAACGAAGTTTCCTCATAAGCCTCTTTACAGATCTCTCCGGTGACGTCCGTAGACTCATAGATCTCGGGGAAGAATTCGGTCTGAAAACCAAGATTCGAGATGATCTCGTCAGACCATTCCCTCTTCTTAATATCGAACAAAAGCGTGGCTGAAGCATCAGACACATCAGTGGCAAGCAATCCGGTCAATCTGAGCCTAACATAATCTTTCGGCAATAGAACCACATGAACCCTTCTGAAGATCGAGGGCTCATTCTGCTTCACCCACAGCAAAGACGGGGCCATAAAGCCCGGCATGACTGGGTTGCAAGCGATCTCCAAGACTTTCTCTTTCCCAACTCTTTCGTAGATCTCTGCACACTGGCTTTGGCTTCTCTTGTCAGCCCATATTATGGCCGGTCTCAAAGGGTTCAACTCTTTGTTAAGTAAGACGGTACCATGCATCTGGCCGGAAAGCCCTATGGCTGAAATCTCTTTGGGGTTGATTTCAGAGGCCAATAAGGTTTTCCTGACGACTTCTTTGACTGCTGACCACCAAGATTCCGTATCTTGTTCAGCCCATCCAGAATCCGGGGTCAGAATTGGATACTTGGAGGACGCCTCGGCAACAATTTCTCCATGTTCATCGATTATTATGACCTTGGTGCTGGAGGTTCCTATGTCAATTCCCATTAAGTAGGTCAAGATCCATCTCCTTCTAGGAAGTTGGGCATAAAGTCTAATTAGTCTTCTGAATCTGCATGATCCGATTTGGGAATCGTCATCCAGAGATACTTTTATTTTCCGATGTCAAAAAATACTTGATATCTATTCCATCCAGGGTGATCATGTGGAATACAGGAAAGTGGACAAAGAAATTCTGCAGCAACTGGAAACGATCGTTGGACCGGACGATCTCATCCTCACTAAGGAGGCTACCATCGATTACGCTCACGATGAGAGCTCGGTCGAACCGTATGACCCCGAGGTTGTGGTCAGAGCTGAAACCACTGAAGAAGTCTCTAAGATACTCAGTCTCGCCAACCGGGAAAGGGTCCCCGTCACCCCAAGGGGCGCCGGGACTGGGCTCTGCGGAGGATCGGTCCCGACCTACGGAGGCATACTCCTCAGCCTCGAGAAGATGAACAGAATCCTCGAACTAGATGAAGAAAACCTGATGGTAACAGTGGAGCCCGGCGTCTTGATCATGAACCTACATGCTTACGTGGAGAGGCATGAACTTCTGTACCCTCCTGACCCTGGCCAGAAGAGCGGAAGCATCGGCGGGAACATCTCCACCAACGCAGGCGGAATGCGAGGGGTCAAATACGGCGTCACCCGGGATTTTGTCCAAGGGCTGGAAGTGGTCCTCCCCACGGGCGACGTGATAAATCTCGGAGGGAAGACCGTTAAGAACTCAACGGGGTATTCTCTCATCGACCTCATCATAGGGTCTGAAGGAACCCTTGGCGTGGTTACCAAGGCGATTCTGAGGCTAGTACCGTTGCCGAAGATCAACGTCACGCTGTATGCTCCCTATAAGAGTTTTCAAGATGCGTCCAGAACGGTCTCTGAGATCATTGAAAACAAGATTGTTCCGCCAGCAGTTGAGTTTGTTGATCAGTCATCGATCCTGGTCGCCGAACGTTACCTGAAGAAGCCCATGCCCCGAGATGACGCCCCAGCGTACGTCTTGATTCGGCTGGAAGGCAACGACAAGAAGGCTGTGGATACTGACTACGAAGCTGTTGGGGATATCTGCTTGAAGAACAACGCTTTAGACGTTCTTGTGGCAGATAGCAAGGAACGCCAAGACAGGGTGTGGGAAGGCCGAAGCTGCATAATAGATGCTGCTAAAGCAGAGGGCTTTGTTGAGGTCTTGGACTGCGTAGTCCCCCGGAGCCGAATACCCGAGCTGATCAAGGGCTTGAACGACATCGCTGAAAAATACGGTGTGGAATGTCAAAACTTCGGCCACGCCGGAGATGGCAATGTCCACACAAACGTGCTAAAGAAGGATATGAGGGACGAAGAATGGAACGAGAAGGTACCACGGCTGATAGAAGAGATCTATAAACTAGGCGTCTCCCTTGGGGGAACGATCTCAGGCGAACATGGAATCGGCCTGATCAGAAAGAGGTTCCTCCCCATGGCTGTGGATGAGAAGCAGATTGAGTTGATGAAGGGAATAAAGCGGGTCTTCGACCCGAACAATATCCTCAACCCTGGAAAGATCTTCGATCAAGACTGAGCCCGGGCGCCACCTAATCGGATTAGACATATCCTCTGGCTATGGTGGGAACTCTCTCTTCAAACAGTTTCCTTTGCCTTGGTTCCTCTTTCACTATGGCGATTACTCAAAAGATTTATCTGTACAGTTTTTACAGTTTGATAGGGGCATTTGATTCCTTGACTATTGTTAGAGCAAGGTTCAAGTTAGAAGGGTCAAAAGAACAGGTAGAAGACGTAGCACTTGTTGATACGGGAGCCTCTGTAACCATAGTTGATAAGCATATTGCTGACGAAGTAGATGTGACCTATATTAAACGCATGCTCACGGTTACAACAGCTTCGGGACATAAAATGGAGGGTGAGCTAGCCGTAGCCGAAAAGCTCACCGTTGAGAAGGAAGAACTCGCCTACGCCCACTTGCTTGTTCTGGAAATTCCTCGAGAAGTAAAAGAAATGTTGAAGTCGAGACAACTATGTGACTGGGGAATAATCGGGCTGACAACCTTGGAACTACTCAACCTAATGCCAGATATAATGACAGGCCAACTTAGAAAAGCGGAGTCTTTCATGCTAGTCTAGCCCACAACCTGCAACTAAAAGCATTTTTAGATGATCTCATTCTATCCTATCAGTAAAGGCTTCGCCGAGAAAACCTGATAGAATAATGTGTGGAATTTGAAAACATAGAAGAGAGAAATGAAAAACGGGATTGATAGATATTGAATGTTTTTTGATTTTAAACTTTTGCTGAGCTTTCTTCATGATTAATTTTTCTGTTTTTTACTTAAAAAACCTTTACTTGACTGTTTTTAACAAAAACAATGACACCCAGACTCATTCCACACCTTTATAACTTCGTAATTATCCTTAAAAAAATCGACATAAAACTGAGTGGCAAAAATTGGTACGTGGTAAGTAGCCAACGAAAACTAGACCCATGGAACAATCTTGTCAATCCTTCGGGTTGACCCAAAACCTATAAAACTCCTTCGATAGCAACGGTGGTGTGAGAAAATCATCTGGCAAGACTATGTTGATGTATGCTATCTTATCCGAAATCGCTTCGGGTTCTCGTGTTATTAACAGGTCTATCACTCGTGTGTAAACATCGTCTACTATGACCTTTCCGTTGTCTATAGAATATAACACATCTAAATTATGTTTAAGCACAGGTCCAGCGAACTCCCCATCATAATGTTTAAGGTTTGTGTGCCCTCTCCTGTAACCAGGTAAACCCACACACCAAACAGAAACTATTGCATGTTCTACTCTTTTTTCCTCGTATGTCATGTTTCCCCCCTCCACCAAGGTAGCAAAATTTTGGCCAGACTGTTACCATAAATTCTTAGCCAAGCTTTTGCTACATCGCTTCCTCTCGACAGCAACGCTTCTACATCCTGTCTCGCTCGCCTCGACGATTCTGGAAACCCACGAGGTTGATCATAAACAGAAATCGCATAAAGGACTACTTGATCGGCTGTCATCCCACTCTGTTTATCGACCACAGTGTCTGGATGCTCGATCAAATATCTCATTTCTTTATAACGGCTAGGAAACATGGCAATGTTGTCTGCCGCAACCTTTAGTAAAATAGTTCTATTTCCTCTTGGGTTAGCCGAATCTCTGCCCAGTTCGGGGTATACTTCGTACGGGTATTTCAGTTCTTCCATCATTATCTCGAACCATGCCCCAGGGAGAACCTTCTTCCTCATCCAGTTCTCTGCCACAATTTCGCTATCCGCATACTTCATCAGATCTTCTTTTGTCAAGCCCATCAACATCTCTCCGTGCTCTGTCGCGTTTACCACGGCTCTTATAGCTGCGTTCACGACTTTTTCTCTTGCAAACGACGTGTAGTCAAGCTTGATGCATGCATGCATCGAGCATATCTATTCGTCTTTATGAGCTCTCACTGTCATGCACGGTTGCGGCTCAATGGGGGGGCAGGACATTGCTTTCTCCCTTTTTTGTTTAAACATTTAAATTGGTACTCAGTAATGGTATGGCTTACAGTTGGAAGTACCACCCTAAGGAGTAATGTTATGGGTACAAGAGCACGAATTGCCACGATCTGCCAAGGAGGATGTTCCTATAGCTCCGTTGAAGAGAATCGCAAGTACATCATGGGACTCTTAGATCTCGCACTTCGCCAGAAGCCCGATTTGGTTTGTCTCCCCGAGGCCTTCACGACCGCCTCCGTCACTGCTAAGCCTAAGGAAGAATTAGCCGAGACTGTGCCCGGTCCCACAACGGATGCTGTTACGAAAAAAGCCAAGGAACATAAATGCTACATCATTTGTCCCATCAGAACAAGGCGAGACTCAAAGCTTTGGAATTCAGCAGTTGTTATAGACAGATCAGGAGGCATTCTCGGAATATACGACAAGGCGCATCCAGTTACCAGCTCGAGCGACTATACCATTTTTGAGGACGGAGTCACCTCGGGCGGCGAGATTCCTGTCTTCGATCTTGACTTCGGTCGCGTTGGCATCCAGATCTGCTTCGACATCGGCTTCCCGGACAGTTGGGAGAAACTGTCCGAAAAGGGAGCGAAAATGGTTTTCTGGCCTTCAGCCTACAACGGAGGGTTTCCCCTCCAAGTCTATGCATACCTGCACCACTACTACGTCGTATCCTCCGTCCGCTCGGACAAATCCAGAATCATCGATCCGTGTGGAGTGATCCTCGCCGAGACAGATCGACACGTGAACATCATCCATCGTGATATCAATCTAGACTTTGTGGTTTCGCACTACGATTTCAACTACAGCATTCCAGACGAAATCATGAAGGCCTATCCAGGTCGCGTAGAGATAAGGTCCCATCTAGATGACGCTCACTTTCTGGTGGAACCGATCGATGATATATTGAAAACGGAAGAACTCAAAAAGGAGTTTGGCTTTGAATCCACATCCCAATATCACCAGCGGCATCGAGAAGCATATCAGCTGATTCATCAGAGGAAACCGCCTATTGCCCAAAAGGCTGCACATGGGAATAGGCCGCAATACTCGAAATCAGAGTGACGCCTCGATATAGAAACTTTCTGATCACTCCACGCGAACCGAGAAAAAGGAAAACGAAAAAGGCTTCACTTGGCAAATTTGTGGCAGATGCCTTTCGCTATAATATGCACCAACTGCTCACAGTTAATGTGAATGCTTTGAGCGCTCGCATTCCCCTTCTTTTCAGCACTATAACAATTGCGCCGACTAGACTGATCGCAGTAGCAGCAATCGAGGCTTTTGCCATCGTCTCCCGGAAGCTGCTCTCTGCTGCTTGTGCTCTCTGAATCAGATTTAAAGCGCTTTGAAGTTGGAGGCAAGCGTCTTGCCATCGTCCTTGCTCAGACAATTCAACTGCAAAGTCATACTTCTCTCTGGCCTGCCGAACAAGGAACTTGGCATCTGAACTTAGGTACCCAGCCGCCTCTGCCGCAGACGTTTCGTTCCCAACAGCAGATTTGAAGTCCTTGTAAGCGTCTTCGCCCCTTGTTATAGAGTAGATGTGAACATCAAACGCGTCAAAATAGTCTTCAAATATTGATGCGTTTGGTACAATCAACCTATCCTCATCGTACACCTCCATCACATAGTCGCTAGACATGCCTTCAGCCGTGAACTTCATCTCAACCGCTTTTTCCTGAACATTCACAGCGAATATGTAGATCTTTCCACCGCGCTCTTTGATCATGAGGGCCAATGGCGAAAGCAAATCTTCTTCCCCACTTACATTCACTGCGTTTTGAGCATAGAGAGTAGGCGAGTTCAGGACAGGGGCCAATTCAAGAATTTGCCTATTAATCTCCTTGACCGCTTGAGCCATCTCAGAATCCGCCAGTAAGCCCGCCTCAATAAACTCTGGCTTAAATTGGTGAACAAAGTAGATAATTCCAGTCGAGCCGTGAATCAGTGACATCCACACCTCCGCCTTCACCTGACGAGGCGTCGGCTTCTTGTTAGGGTTACTGATGCGGGTACACTCTATGCAGTTCCACACGATTCTCTGTCCCTCCGCCCATTCGCACAAACGCTTAACCCCTTTAGCGACATACCACAGTTTTCCCGCAACTTCCAGGTCAGTATGAACAACGGGATAAATATCAAATGAGACAATGTCACAACCCTTAATGTATTCTGGGTAGTCTTCAGGCTTGTTCTTTCGAACCCCACGACCGTACCAATTGTCCCATGCAACTCCCTGACCCAAGTTTAGAAGAATCGGGCGCGAAGGGTCAGCCGTTTTTATTTTCATGTAGTCGTCAACGATTTGTTGTGGAAGGATAGGCGGACCGTAACCTTTGCCGCTTGGTAGCGGCTGCGCGTTATCAGGCTCATCATTATGCATCCATCCGATAATAATAGGATCTTCGCTATGGCTAAGGCCAACCTCGTTCTGAAAGCAGATAACATGCATGCCAGCCTTACGCAACCGCTCGAGCTGCTCTTCGGTTGGTCCGTCCCAAAGGCCTATATATGTGTTTATGCCTAGTGTCTGGTACTTCTCGGCATTCTCAGGATCCTGAAGCCAGACACACAGTGGGAAAAACTCTGGATCCTTCAACGGCCCATACTTCCATTCTGCGTATGGACTCACAAATTCTGTGGGAGAAACCTTGCGGATAATCTCATTCCATGAAACCTTGACATCTATCGTTTCCGCCTGGTTTTTTAAAATATCTGTAAAAAAGCCCCCAGCTAGCGATGTCATGATTAGTATCGGTGCTAAAACTACCGCCTCCTTATTATAAAAAAATCTAGTGCTTATCTTCATCATGGAAGCTATTTTTGAATTGATTCTAAAAGTTTTCTGTTTGAACAATACTTACTCGGTTTCAATCGTCGGTATTTAGACAAAATCTGGAAACCTCATATCTCTAAGGGTTAATAGTACACCTAGAAGATTGGACTCAAAAATGAGATGTCAAACAATATATGGCAAAAAATATTAAAGTAATAAAAAGACGCTATCTTACGATGGCAAAGATTGGTTACGTGTAGAGATTGTTGGTGGATGAGTTATCGCCCAAAGGAAAATCGGATAGAATGCGGACGATTTCCTCAACTTCTTAAGGAGATTGATGATGAAGTTCAGAGTAGCGCCTTCAAAGCAAAAGAGCAAGACTTAGAGAAAATCATGTGGTCAACAGAGACATATTATCAGAAGATTGGACGACTGATTCATGAGCTTTATGAAAATCAAAGTATAATTAACTGACGTAGCTGGTTGGGATGGCGACTATAACTCTGAAGGGCAAGGTCTTCAGCGGGGTTGGCGAAGGAAGAATATTCACCAGTCTAGGCTGGGCGACGAGGCAATTCCGAGAGAAGGTTGGCTTCGAGCCCTACCCTGGCACCTTGAACATCACGTTGTCAGAAGATGGTCAGAAGGCAGGATTGCTGAAAAGTTTCAGGGGCATGGAGATTGAACCCCCCAAAGGTTTCCTCCGTGGGAGATGTTTCAAAGCTTTAATCATGGGGAAGGTGAAAGGAGCCATAGTAATTCCCGATTCGTCCAGATATCCAAATAACGCCTTAGAAATCATAGCATCAACTAACTTGCGTGAGAAGCTCCACCTAAATGACGGCGACGAAGTAGATCTAGAAGTCCAGTTAGAGTGAGATGAAACTTTTGGGCACGTTCTCTCTCGTGGCAAGATGTCCGAAGACCTCTGCTTTGGGTGTTTGTGTCTCAACCGCTGTCCCGGCTGTTGGCAGTGCTGTCCCCCACGCTGAAGCGGGAGTCGGAGCCATAGCCACCCAAGGGTACACAAACATCCTCTACGGAGTTGAAGGCTTAAAACTTCTTAAGATGGGCTTCTCTCCAAGAGTAGCCCTGGAAGCAATGCTGAGCAAAGACCCAAAGAAGGAGCTGAGACAGGTCACTATCATTACCAATGACGGCGAGAAAGCCGCATTCACGGGAGAACAGACTTTCGAATGGAAAGGCCACTTAATTGCCGAGAATTGTGTAGCTGCAGGCAATATGCTTACTTCAGGAAATGTTCTGAAGGCTATGGTGGAAGCCTTTGAGATCTCAAAGGAACGGTTAGCTGAAAGGTTGATGAAAGCACTGGAGTCGGGAGAGGCTGCTGGCGGAGACAAAAGGGGAAAAGTTTCTGCCGCTCTCCTAGTTGTTGGCGGCGAAGAACTTGCGCAGACCCGTCCCATCTTAAGCTTAAGAATGGATTCACACAACGAACCCGTTCGAGAACTTAGAAGAATCTTGGAAGCCTATGAAACGTGGATGGGGATAAACTACAGACCCTAGCAATCACTAGTAGATCTGACTTCTCGGTAGTTTAACCCGAGTAGATATATTTCTGCACTTTCAGACCTGCTAGCCTTGGGTTTATACAATCTGGTCTTTGAAAAGTGTTTTTTGACTTCCCTTACGAAGTCGTCTAGCATATCTCCCTGAAAAACCTTAGCAAAGAAATTTCCACCAATGAGAAGAAGCGAAGTTGCTATTCGAAGGGAATGCCGAGCTAGATCTATCTGGCGGGCATGGTCTAGTTCCCATATCCCTGATACACTGGGAGCGACATCCGAAATCACAACATTGGCAGGACGGGGAACAATTGCGTTGATCCGTCTGGTTATCTCAGAGTCTTCCACGTCGCCCACAATTGTACAAACGTTTGAGTCGCCGGTCGGCTCGATCGCCCTCAGATCTACGCCTAGCACAAAGCCTTTTTCCCCAACAATCTTTCTTGAAGCTTGGAGCCATCCTCCGGGGGCAGCCCCTAAGTCAACGACGACGTCGCCTAGCTTGATGAACCCGTACTTATTTACTGCTTGAACGAGCTTGTAGGCTGCGCGTGAGCGATATTCCTCTTCCTTTGCTTTGCGATAATAATAATCTCTCTTCCGTTCTCTAGTCCAGTCTTTTGGCAAGCTAGTTGCCACCGACAGAAGAATCCACCTTCTCCAGTGATGACTCCAAGATCCACCCGACCAGTTTTTCGCAGCCATGGGGCGAGATTGTCCCTCCATCTTCGCATCTAGGAGTGTCAGCACATGTTAGACATGGGCACGTGATTATCGAGTCTATGGAGATCGGTCTCCTCTTCGAATGGAGCTTGTAAGTCCATCGTCCGTTGTGTAGCTCCCGTTCTCGGTGGATCAAGCCCTTACTCTCTAGCTTAATCGATATCCTCGAGCCTTCTCTACTGCTTGCGTTCATCTTACGCCATAGTTCAGATTGGAGAACGCCCTCGCTACCGGTATTCGTGATTATTTGGAGAGCTTTGTGTTCCAGATCATTGCGTTTAGGCATTACTGAATCCTCAGTCTCTCTAATAACAATAGTACTTCCAAACATAAAAATACATAGGGTTGATAGAATCCACGGCAGGTGAAAAAGCCCGGTCGATTGCGATGGCAGACAATCTATGATCGTCGAAAGCTATCTGATGTGTCCAGGTTTAAATCTTGAAAAGACTTTAATTACTCTATACACGAAATAATGCTAAAGTAGTTGGTAACGTGTTCGCCAGGAGAGAGTTGAAAGAACATGAGTGAGGTCTCTAGACTACCGCCCGCAGTTCAAGAGCGTCTACTTAGGCTTCAGCAGCTTCAGCAAACCCTCCAATCGGTCTTAACACAGAAGCAGCAGCTGGAGCTTGAACTTCTTGAGATTGATCAAGCCTTAGGTGAGCTTGAAAAGACAAGCGATGACGCCGCGGTCTATAAGTCAGTAGGCTCGCTGCTGATTAGGACTGAAAAAGCCAAAGTTGCAGGCGAATTGAAAGAAAGGAAAGAACTGGCTAACATGAGAATCTCAGTGCTGGGGAAGCAAGAGGAACGACTCAGAAGCCAAGTTAAAGAGCTTCAGACCCGTCTACAAAAGGATCTCCAACCTGTTTCGCCTCCACCTTAAAGGTGAAAAATTTGGAGGAGACTCAGGCGTCTTCGCTTAGTTCTGAACAAGTTGACACGTTGTGTGAAATCGCAGAAGAATCGGCTCGAAACTATATCATGTCAAAGGTACCGTGGCGTGAAGTCTCAGACCTAGACATAACGGTTGAAGCTGGTGGAGAGGAAGACAATCTCACAGTAAATGTGGACATTGACGTTAGGCTTTCTCCTCTGCTCAAAGACACAGATGCAAAAAAGCTCGCTCAAGAAGCAGTTGAGGCAGCCTTCGGAAGTATTGAAAAGTTCCTGAGGGAGACACATTGCTATTCCAGAAAATAGAGCCCGTTATAGCTCAAGCAAAACGCGCACTTCTCGTATGTCATCAGAACGCCGATCCTGATGCCCTATGTTCCACTTTTGCCTTCTCGAAGTTACTTGAACATGTCAATCAAGGGCTGCAGACGGAAATCGCGACGCCGGAGGGCATCAGTAGACTTTCAAAGATTCTCCTGGAAAGACTGCCCATGAGGATATTGACCGTAAAGCCGGATTTCGAAAAGTTAGATGTGATATTCATCCTAGATACTAACACCGTTCAGCAACTAGGAGTTTGGAGCGAAGAGATAAAATCGGTCCGTGTTCCAATCGTAGTGATAGATCATCACGCAAGCCATCCAGAAACTGAAAAGATGGCAACGATCTGTATATCTGAGGAAAATTCATCTTCGACATGTGAGATCATCTATAGATTCTTTAAAGAATCGGGGCTGAAACCCTCCCAGATAGAGTCTAAAGCCCTTTTCCTTGGAATAGCATTCGACACCAGACATTTCACAATAGCAAACTCGGACACATTTAGGGTGGTAAGCGACCTCGTTGACCTCGGAGTGAACGCGCAGGAAGCTCTGTCGCTGTTATCCCTTCCTATGGAGCCGTCTGAGCGGATAGCGCGTCTAAAGGCTGGTCAACGCGTGAGACTGGTACGGATCAGGGATTGGATCATAGCCTTCTCCCATGCAGGGTCCTATCAAGCTTCAGCTGCTAGGGCGCTAATTGAGTTAGGAGCGCATTTAGCCGTCGTTCTCGGTCAGAAAGGCGAAGTGGTTGAGATAAGCTTACGTGCGAATCAGGAATTCTACAAGAAAACGGACTTTCACTTGGGCAGAGACTTAGCTAGACCTTTGGGGGAGTACTTGCACGGTATGGGAGGTGGTCATTCCACATCTGCAGGAGTTGACGGGATAGGCGACTTCGATATGGTAGTTAAGCGCTCGGTAAGACTCCTGAAGGAAAAACTGGAAAAGTAACACAATTCGTCTCCGTCGGCGAGCGTTCATGGTGAGTGAGGATTTGTTTAGCCCTGGGATCGATAAACGCGTATTCCTTTCGAAAAGTCAGGGTACGCGAGTATGTCCAGAGCGGTCCCAATAACGAATTATCTTTAGTTTCTTGGCAGAAGCCAACGCTTTCACATAGTTCTCCAGTATCTCGTCAATGGTCCACATCGACGAGACAGAGGAACCGAGTCTTCAGAGTCCTCAAGTCAGTGATGGCACTTTGACTTTCTCGGGTTACGTAAACTTTGCGCTTATGTCCTTTTTCCTTTTCCCTTTTTCCTAAGTTCGGCACTAGGTCACAGGCGTTCTGATAGAAGAAAGTTAGACAATGATGTCCTTTACCTGTTCTCCTATATTCAGGTCATCTCTCAGAACTATTCCTCTGCTGAGCGCCTCTAACGCTAGCGGGTTTCTTCTCTCTGCCAATCTTCTGAACTCTCTAGGTGTCAGCGGTATCACCTCGAGCCCCGGCGGATGATCTATATTCCTGATCCTCTCTATCGGTCTGCTATTAAATTCTGCTATCATCATTACGTCTATATCGCTCCATAGGTTGAAATCTCCTCGGGCGTAGGAACCAATAAGTATGACTGTAGCCTTGAGAGGTATGCCTTTAGCCCACCAACTCACCTTCTCTATAACCTTCTCCTTTATTCTCCTCCTCTCTCTAAGGATCTCCATGCCCCCTCAACCCATTCAAGCACGTTTCCAGCTTGACTTAACGATTCTTCGGCATCAACTTTGGCATAATACTCGTGAGGCGCTCCCTCTGCCCAAGCATTGGGATATCTAGTTGGCACGTAGTACCTATCCAAGATCTTGGCCGAGCGCATAACACCATCGGAAACATCAATCCCTCGAGGAGCAAGATCTGATAAGAGCCTTGAGACGCTATGACCATAAGCTGGAAGCCCTAGACCGTGAAGTAGCGCCTTAACAGCCATCTCGGATGCCTGATGCGCTTTGAAACAAGCCCAATTATAGTCCGCCCCCTCCAAGTCACTTTCAGCAGACTTTAGAGTTCTTTTAGCGGACTCTATCCACCGCAAAAATTCTCTCTTGTCAAGCAAGAAAGGATTCTACCTCTAAGTAGTGAGGCAGTGTTGTTACATATAAATCATCCCTATATCTCGGGCGGTCAACGGGACCCTTTTTGACTAAGTCCTTTTCACTACTGTGTAGCAATAAATCTATAGATATTTGGATTCTTCACGCGTTACATTTATATTTCTAAGGGGTGCCATTCCTTCAGAAAAAGGTTGTATTCCCCTCTCCCTCGAATATAAGTGGCGACAAAAGAAGTTGACGATCATCAAGGCCGAAAACCTAACCTACACGTATCCAATTGGTACAAAACCCGCTTTCGAAGATGTGACACTAGAAGTCAAGAAGGGCGAGTTTCTTATACTGACTGGTCCGAGCGGATGTGGAAAGACCACACTATGCCGCTGTTTTAATGGCCTTATACCTCACTTTTACGGTGGAACACTCGAAGGAGACATCGAAGTTGCCGGCATGAAAATAGTCGAACACCAAATCCACGAACTTGCCAGACACGTTGGACTCGTCTTCCAGAATCCTGAAAACCAGCTCTTCGCCCTATCTGTTGAGAAAGATGTTGCTTTCGGGCTGGAAAATCTCGGTCTTCCCAGAGAAGAAATCCGAAAAAGGGTTGATTGGGCTCTTGAGATGACAGGTATCTGGGAGCTTCGGGAAAGAGCACCATACGAGCTCTCGGGCGGACAGCAGCAGAGGGTTGCGATAGCATCTGTGCTCGCTATGCATCCCGAGGTCATCGTACTTGACGAGCCGACCTCCTTCTTAGATCCGTCCGGTGCACAGAAAATCTTTGAAGTCGTCAACGAGCTGAATAGGAACGTTGGAATCACGATCGTTCTTGTTGAACATCGTTTGGATCTGGTTTCTAGGTACGCGGATCGGATCGTCGTCATGGATAAGGGAAGAATCGTTTTAGATGGAGAACCTAGAGAAATTTTTGATTCGGAGGAAGCCCGTTTAGTAGGTGTTGGCATACCGAAAGCGATGAGGCTCTTTCAGATCCTCAGAGATCACGGGGTCAATCTCAGTGAAGCTCCCATAATGTCAGAGGAAGCCTCTAAGATGATTAGGGAGGCTTTGACATATGATAGAGGCTAAGGACGTTTACTATACCTATCCCAATGGGGTGGAAGCCCTAAAAGGTGTCTCGATTACAGTGAACGACGGCGAGTTTATCGCATTGATGGGACAGAATGGCGCCGGCAAGACAACACTGGTGAAGCACTTCAATGGTCTACTGAAACCGTCTAAGGGTGAGGTGACGATTGACGGATTGAACACAAAGAATTCAAGCGTTGCATCGCTGGCGAGAAAAGTCGGACTAGTCTTCCAGAATCCAGATCATCAGTTCTTCTGCGAGACCGTTGAGAAGGAAGTATCTTTCGCCTTGAAGAACTTCGGCTTCGACGAGGGAACGATCGGAAAGCGGGTTGACTGGGCACTTAACCTACTTGATTTGACACAATACAGGTATGTCTCACCATTCATGTTAAGCGGAGGTGAACGCAAAAGAGTAGCCCTAGCTTCAATTCTAGCTTGGGACCCTAAAATTGTCATTCTCGATGAGCCCACTATCGGTCAGGACCATGCACAGAAGGAGAGACTACGGCAGTTTATAGTCCAATTGAACGCGCAGGGAAAAACCGTCATAATTGTGACTCATGACATTGAGTTTGTGGCTGAATGTAAACCTCAAGTGGCTATTATGGCTGACGGAAGAATCGTGTCTCAGGGCGAGGCGAACAAAGTCCTAACTGACCCGAAGCTGGTTGATCAAGCATCTCTAGTTCTTCCAGAGGTAGCTAGAATCTTCGTCAACCTTGGAGATTTAGATCTGCCTAGAGATGTCGTGGACATTTATGAGGCGAGTAAACTATTGCTTGAAAAGTTTGGGGGAGTAAAATGAGCATTTTCGACGGCTTGAAGTTTAGAAGGGTCTTCTCCCCCATTCATCAGCTTGACCCCAGGGCTAAGTTCCTTTACGTCTGTATCATATTCGCCGTCGCAGTACTCTTCAACCAGTTGCTTCCTTTACTTGTCCTGTTCATTGTTCAGCTTCCTTTCGTTATGGTTGCCCGTGTCCAGAGAGAGTGGATGAGATCTATGAGGGGTTCCGCTGTTCTAGCAGCATTCATATTCGTCACGAATTGGCTTTCATTCTACTTCTACGGAGGTTATCAGACTTTAGCTTGGCTTTTTGAGCGTTCGCTGGCTATGACGCTCCGTTTTGTGGTTCTGATCGAGTCGTTTTCAATCTTCTTCCTAACGACATCACCGGACCATCTTGGTTTAGCCCTAGAGCAGAGCGGGATTCCATACGAATTTTGTTTCGCTTTCACAACCGCTATCCGCTTCGTTCCAGTCTTAGCTCAAGAGGCCCAGACGATCATGGACGCTCAGAAGGCTAGAGGTTTGGAACTTGAGAAAGGAAACTTCGTTAACAGAGTGAAGAATTACATTCCAATTCTCATCCCACTTATTGTGAGCGCCATCCGCCGAAGTCTTGAGCTTGCGGAGGCGATGGAGTCCCGAGCTTGGGGTGCAATCACCAAGCGAACTAATCTCTACATCCTTGAGATGAAGAGAGGAGACTACTTCTTGATAATCGTCTCCATCGCTATCTTGGTGTTCGCCGTCTATGTCTGGCTCTTCGTGCCTGTTCCTTACTTGACAGATCTTATTTCATTCTAGAACTCGAAAACATTTTCGGTGCTGGATCGGACTGGCTAGAACTGTTGAAGAACGTCTTCTCTTTCTATTACCTGACCACAGTAGTGGCATCTCAGCCTTAAAGGATCCTCTTTTTCAACATAGAAGGCCGCGTGCACGGGTTCTCTGCTGTTTGAGATGCATGTTGGATTTGTACATTTGAGAATTCCGTAGATTACAGATGGAAGTTTAACTCGTTGCTTCTCGGCAACTTTGTAATTTCGTATGATGTTTATTGTGGCGTGAGGGGCCAAAAGGGCTATCTTATCCACTTCATCCGGATTTAGTTCTCTGCCCTCAATCTTGACTACGTCTTTAACCTCCAGTTTCTTACTGGGAACATTCATAGCGATCGTCACTATCCCTCCTGAACGTCCATCTATGTTCAGGATTTTCACCACATCCAACGCGTGTCCCCGTGTAATATGATCGATAACCGTACCATTTCTGATCTTCGAAACCCTCAACGTCCTTTTGGCCAACCCGAATCAACCCTAATAATGATGTGTTCAAAACAGAATAAATAACTGTACGCTTAGACAAACAGCGATCGCTTTCCTTTCAAGAATATCCTTCGAAATATTGAACTTACAGACACATTCAAAGCTTTGTTCAACGGGGTTCTTATTCTTCTCAATGGGTAATTCTTATATTTGTGGAAATTCCTAAATTTATTGCAGAGATGACTATAATGGGCAAAATTGTCGAAATGGATAAAACTGGAAGAGTGGTAATACCAAAAGAGATAAGACAAGCCCTTAGAATAAGCGGGGAACAACCCATGCTCATAGAACTCCGAAAAGACGAGATTGTTTTGAAGCCGTTGCACCTAAAAAGCGACCCTCTCGAGGCAATAGCAGAGATGAATCTGCCCATTGGTAAGTGGGAGGAAATAGAGAAACAGATCGAGGAAGGCGCCCTACAGGAGTAACGGATGATTGAACGTGGAACAGTATTTCCTCGATGTCAATATTGTTATTTATGCCGCTGGAAAGCCAAGCGAATACAAGGAACCTTGCATAAAAGTTCTGCAGAAGATAAAGACGGGGAAGCTGTCAGTGGCCATAGACACCGAGGTAGTTCAAGAAATTCTCTATAGATATCACCGCATCGGTCTCTACGATGAAGCTGTGAAGCTAGCCTGGTATTTGCTCAGGCTTAAGCCTCAGGTTCTTACCATATCCCAAAGGGATGTTGAGACTTCTTTACACCTCTACCACAAGTACTCAGTTAAGGGCATACCGCCTAGGGACACTATTCACCTAGCAGCAATGCTTGACAATGGACTCACGAAGATAATAACCCTTGATAGACACTTCGGTGAGGTCATTGCTGAGGTAGAGAGGGTAGATCCGAAGGAGATTACTTAGCGAATTCGCGGAAAAAGAGGGTGGAGATAGTTGGGCTTTGATGCTGAGCGCCTTAAACACGGGTTAAGGAGGAGGCTCCTGAGCATTTCCCTAGATTTGGTATCTGAAGGTTACAGGCACAGTCCACGTGAATTGAAAGTGAAAGCTCTCAAAGAAGGATCACTGGACAAAGATGGGTCAAAGAAGCAATACTACAACTCATAGATAGGGGTTTCAGAACCGAACTCTAACTACTCGTAAGAACTCTGAAAGAAATTGACAGCTTGACCGTTAGAGTACGAGCTTGGCCGATACCTTCTCTGGTTCAATAATCTCCTAGTCAATCGAAAATCAGATTAGTCACTTCAGTCAACGTTTGATGGAGATGACGGGAATGGTTCTTGACGTGGTATGTAACATGGAGGTTGACGAGAAGACCGCGAAGTGGAAGTCTGAATATAAGGGGAAGACCTACTACTTCTGTGCACTTATGTGCAAGCAAAAGTTCGATAGAAACCCGGAAAAATACATCAGATCCAAGTAAAGCGGAGCTGTAACCCAACTTGGAAAAGCAAGTAACGTATCATAGAGGCTATCTAGTAGAAAGCGGAGTATTCAAAGAAAGAGTGAAACGCGCAAGTGCGCTGATGAAACAAGTGGGCATCGACGCGATCCTCTTGACGAAGCCTCAGAACATGATGTACCTCCTGGGGGATGGGAGACTCTGTGCCTTCGCAATAATCTCGAAAAGTGGAGATACCTTCTACGGAGTGCCTAAGACCGACCTTGATGATGTAAGGAAGTCCTGTGCATCGGAGCACATTCTTGGATTTGAAGATGAGGTTGGGATGCTCCATTCACTCATGCACATTTGGAAGGAGCTGGGACTGGAAAAAGGAAAGGTCGGAGTTGAGAACACATTCCTCAGGGTTTCAATGCTCGAGATGTTCAAGCATCCGCATGCAAAGCCAGAGAACCTCGAGTTCGCTGATGTCACCCGTATCATGACTGACTTGAGGATCATAAAATCCAATGAAGAAATCGAATTGATTAGAAACGCTGCAAAGGTATCTGACACGGCTATGGAAGCCGCGATCAAAGCAACCAAGCCCGGCGTAACCGAGACGGAGATCGCCGCTGAAGCCGAGTACACGATGAGGAAGAACAGAGCCGAAGAATTCTTCAGAACCTATATAGCTTCTGGCCCTCGGTCATCTATAGCCCACGGACTGGTGAGTCACAGAAAAGTTGAAGAGGGTGACCTAGTCATGATTGACCTTCACCCAACAGTGAACGGTTATCATGCAGACCTTTGCCGTACAATCTCCGTTGGAGAACCCTCTGAGAAGCAACGAAGAGCCTTTGAGGTCTATCTGAAGGCACAAAGAGCAGCGGTAGAAGCCGTTAGCCCAAACGTAACCATGACGAAACTCGAGAACCTTATGCATGAGATATTTGAAAAAGAAGGCTACGGGGAATACTTTGTTAGTCCTCCAATCCATGGCGTAGGCTTGGAGTTCGAAGAACCTCCATTGCCCGCTGGACACGCATTCTTCCACGGAGAGGAACCCAAAGACGAACTTAAGCCTGGCATGGTGATATCCATAGGCAACTGCGGCCTCTACCTAGGCGAATTTGGGGTAAGAGTCGAAGACACAGTCGCTGTCTCGGAAAAGGGCTATGAAGAACTTACTCACTGCAATAGAACACTGTGATTGGAAAGATTGGATAGTACTGCCTATCACAAAATTCTGAAGACGAGCAAGCATGGGGTCAATACGAATTTTCTTGCTTTGGACGAGAAGGTGTTAGGAAGGCTAGAATGACGAAGCATGCCACTGAAACTCGTGGCCTAGTAATTGCCTTGACAGGGTACATATTACTGGTCATTCTGCAAGTGGTAACATACTTTTTAACCAATATTCTAGTGCTTCTGGCTCAAGCATTTGAGATGGTAAGTGATGTTCTGGTTTCTGGCTTCCTCTTGCTGTCTGTGTCTTGGTCGCGGAAACCAGCAGACGAATTTCACATGTTCGGCCATGGAAGAGCCCAGAATGTTGCCGCATTGATCTCAGCTACGATCTTAATCTCTTTTATGAGCGTTGAAACTTTTCGAGAAGCTATTCCAAAACTGCTCCAACCCGACGGGGGCGAATCCCAGAACACGAATCTTGCTTTGGCAGTGATAATAGTAGGCATGTTTGTGGTTGCCATTCCAATCATAGATATCCTGAAAGTGAACGTAAAAGGCGCCTCGGTAAAGGCGCAGTTTGTTGCACTTCTCAAAGATGAGTTCTCCTACGTAGCTGCACTCATATCTGTAGTCTTAGTTGGGCAAGGACATCAATTGGCCGATCCGCTAGCGTCCACAATCGTGGCAACGATCATCGCGTTGAGCGGTTTGTACCTCTTCAAGGATAATGTTCACTATCTCGTGGGCAGAGCGCCCACTAAGCAATTCATCGAGAAACTAGAAGAAACTGCGAAGTCAGTGAACGCGTCTTAGGCGTCCATGATGTGAAAGCTGAGTACGTCGGACCAGATATTGTTCACGCAGGTTTTCATATAGAGGTCGCGAAGGGCACACCGATCGAGGAGGCGGACAGAATAGCCGAACAGGTTAGGGAAAGAGTCAGCCGAGAGACAGGCTGTCAACACTGCGTGATACATGTCGATCCCGTGAATGGTTAGCGAAGCAAAATCATAAGAGTTGTTGTGTTGGCAAAGCTACACTAAACCTTGACCGAAGTTGTTACACCATTCCTGCCCGTAACTGCTTAGTCAACTCCTTCAGCACTCATCAATCTCCGCCCTTGATTTTCCCAGCGAGAGTTCTACCCAATTCCATAATTTGCCTGATGTCCTTTTCGTTTGGTGGACCATTCACTTCCAATGCTCCAACAACCTCGATTTTCGATGGTGCAAGAATCTCAAGGATTTGCTTTATGGCGCCTCCACCCCATCCGTACGAACTTAGGATGACCCCAAATCCTATGGGCGGACGTAAGGCTTTCACTAAGTTGGTGGCGTATTGTGCCAAAGGATGGACACCGCCAAGCACTGTGGGGGCACCTAGGACAATAGCTCTTGAGTCAACTAGATCCATTGCTATGTCGCCTATATCAGCCGAAGCAAGATCATAGACTGCGATCTCAATGTCCGCGGAGGCCAACGTTTCCACAATTGGAAGAATCATCTTTTCCGTGCTCTTCCACATACTCACGTAGATTACGGTGGCTTTTCGTTTAGTTTCTCCCCGAGCCCATCTGTGATAGGCTTCAAGGATTCTCCTAGTGTTCCTATGTATCGGTCCATGACTCGGCGCTATCAGAGCAATGTCCAAGTCTCTAGTTTTTTCAAGAGCTTTCTCAGCCATGCCCCTGAATGGCATCATTATCTCGCCGAAGTATCTCTGTGCGTTGACGAGTAGATCCTCCACTTCTTGATCGTAAAGCCCCTTTGCAACATGCGATCCGAAGAAGTCGCAGGGGAAAAGGATCTTGTTCTCCGGGAGATATGTGAACATCGTTTCTGGCCAGTGGAGCATTGGAGCCTCAATGAAACGGAGAGTTTTGCCGCCAAGGCCAAGTGTCTCCTGATCCGAAACCATCTTCATCTTTTCCGAGGGTACTCTGTAGAACACTTGGGCCATTTTTGCCCCTCTCTTTGTGGCAACCAGTGTAGCCTTACTGCACAAGGACATTACGTACGGGATTGACCCTGCATGATCGGGCTCAGCGTGGTTCATCACCACGTAGTCCAAATCGCTGGGATCTATGATCTGTCTGATCTTCTCTTCGAGATCTTTCTCAAAGCCTGGGTTTACCGTGTCGATTAGGGCTTTCTTGCTTTCTCCAACTACCAAATAGGCATTGTAGGTGGTTCCGTTTGGAAGCGGAATCAAGGCGTCAAAGAGCTTACGATTCCAATCCCTAACACCTACCCAATAGACACCGTCAGAGATTTCAGCAACGTTACGCCAATTCATTTTTTCACCGTCCACTTTTGGCAAATGATGAATCATAAGGGTCTTTGGGTCCAGATATAAATTACTAGATGTAGGTAGTTGTTCATTGCGGTCAAAGTCAGATATGACCGGGCAAGAGTCCATGAACAATCGGGAACGAACCATAGCCATCTTTAACCGGAAAAAGGCTGACCATTTACTATGGCAGCCGAGACTACACCATTGGTATGAAGTGAACAAGGCGAGAGGAACCCTCCCTGAAAAGTATAAAGGTTGCGACCTCCTTGACATATACGATGATCTAGGTGCGTCACCGCGTGCATACCATTACTTTAATGACACACTAAGATGCGTTGAAGGCGATAAGGTCCAGCTTCAAGTTAAAGAGGACAGAGACTACATTTACACGAGGTACAAGACGCCGAAAGGTAGCCTAAGTCAGGTTGAAAGAAAGACAGAGTACGGTACCGCGAGCCTACGAATCGAGCACTTCTTGAAGACAGTTGAAGACTTCGAGATACTCGCCTACATTCTGGAGCATCAGACCTTTGAGTTTGACAAGAACCTATATGATAAAAGAGAGACCCTTCTTGGCCATCGCTCTGAACCTATCGTTACCATTCCGTGGGGATCGATCCAGAGGCTTTTCATCGTGTACATGGGGTTTGAGAACGGCGTGGTTGCCCTCTGGAAGCATCGTTTGGAGACCGAGAAGCTTCTTCGAATCTTCGATGAGAATGATGACAAGAGGTTCAGCCTGATCAAGAAGACGCCGTTCAAGATAGTCAACTTTGGCGATAACATAGATGAGGGGTTATGCTCGCCGCCTCTGTTTAAGAGATATATGCTTCCGTACTATCGTCGCAGGACAGAGGAACTTCATGAGGTTGGGAAGTTCTGCACCTCGCATTGGGATGGGAAGATAAGGAAGGTGCTGCCTTTCGCGCCCGAGACGGGTTTAGACGGGTTGGAATGCGTTCCGCCCGAACCTCAGGGAAACGTAACCCCTGAAGAACTGAAAGAAGGTTTGAAGGGCATGATCCTAGTCGACGGGATCCCAGCCACTTCCTTCCTGCCTCTCGTTAGCGCGGATGAGCTGAAGGCCCTCGTCTACAGGATGCTTGACCTCTTCTCGCCTGACATCATTGTGGGGATATCCGATATGCTGCCTCCGGACGGGGATATTGAAAAGGTACGTATGATAAGCGAGATCGTAGCCGACTACGAGATTTGAGCCTTATCCTAAACCCATGTACGCTCGGAGGAAAAGGAGGTTTCAGATTAGTGCCGCATCATACCAATGCAATTCGTCTCGCTCTATCTCATAATGAGGAATGAAGCCTCCGGCATCAGTCAGAATTCGCTCATACATGTATCGGCAGACATCTGGCTTCTCCTCAGCGATGTCATGATGTTGTTTCGGGTCTTCTTCCAGACTATAAAGCCTATCTTGGTTGCCATTAATGTCGGATATGTAGACGTACTCCTCATCTCGACACCAGATCCAGTCTCCGAAGATCGAAGTTGCGTATTCGCGCCTATCTGATTTCTCGCCGGTCACCCAATCCCAAACGTTTCTCCCATCCATCGGAATGGGCGGAGAAAATCCCAGAAGGGCGAGTATGGTTGGAGCGATATCCTGGTGGCCTGCATAGGCGTCACAAGTGGTTCCAGCATACTCTTTATTCGGGTGATATACCAAGAAGACGGAGTCCATCAGCTCGGGATAAAGGCAATCCGGGGCCTTATGCAGTATTCCATGCTCCATTATAGGATGACCGTGATCAGAGGTGAGAACCACCACGGTGTCTTCCCAAAGCCCTAACTCTTTGAGCCTATCCAGAAGATTTCCAACATATTTGTCAACTAGCGCAACTTCTCCAGCGTACTGGGCTCTAGTGTACTCTAGTTCTCCTTCTAGGAATTGAAACGGACCGGTTTCAGTGTTTATTATCCTCCTTCCCTGGTAGTTTGCGGTATCAAAGTATATGTCAAGCACATTTTTCGGCGCGTTCCAAGGTTCATGAGGATCAAACTCATCCACGACTAGGAAGAACTTCTCGGCATCCCTGTTCTCTTCCAACCAATTTATGGCAGCTCCGAACGTTCTTGACGGAAACCAGTCGGATTCGTCCCTCCAGCCCTGCATATTGGCTAGACACCATCTGAGGCTATGGCCTACACAGCCGTAAGCCAGATCGCATGGAAGGTTCTTAAGATCCTCTACTTCGCCCTTAAATGGGGGTTTATAATGATCACATTCCTGTCCTCTAATCCATTCCCAAGAGTCAAAACCTCGATGAAAATTCATGGACGGTTTGAACATGTGATACGTTGAGGAAAACATCGCTGTAAGGTAGCCTTCTCTCCTCAGGATTTCTGAAAGGGTCACTTGACTCTCTGGAATAGGTTCCCAGCCTGGAATTTTAACATTATCGCCCTTCTTTGGCACATAGTTCCTGTTTGGAAAACTCCTCATTCCAGTGTGCAAAGCCCTTCTCACTGGCAGCGTCGGTAAAGCTTCAGGAAAAGCCTTGGTGAATAGTACGCTGTCCTTGGCCAACTCGTCTATCGCGGATGTCTTGATCCAGCTATTCCCATAGCAACCGACATGATCCTTTCTTAAACTGTCAAGCATAATGATAACAACGTTCATAACAGCTCACTTGCTTTCTAGATTCTTTGACGTTAGTTAAATTTATTCACTTTGTGATATTTCGACCATTGTTACTAGGTTAGATCACGACACACAGCATCCAGTTGGTGTATGGAATGATCGCCAACATAACGCTACTGCAGAATTCTATGCACTCTTGGACAGAAGGAAAAAAGCTGCACTGGCGCCACGTTGAGGAGAAGCCTTGAGGAGAAATCTCAGTGCCAAGTGGTAACGTAAAAAGGCTTTTAAGGTAAAAGAGCAACCTAATGGTGTTAAGAAGCCGGCGGTAAACCTATGGAACCAAGCAAGAAGCCCCTAAACATGCTAACGAGACATATGAATGCGCATATCGCGATTGTGCTCAAAAACGGCTTGGAATATAGAGGCGCAATGGTCCATCAGGACAACTTCATGAACATTATTTTGGACGGAGCCGAAGAGTACTACGATGGAAAACTCATAGCGAATTACGGGCAGGTCCTTGTTAGGGGAAGCAACATACTTTACATTATACTTGATGCTTCACGCAAGAGATAAGGAATCCCAAATCATACGATAAATGAAGTTCTTCAACCGGCAATTGTCGTCATGGCACATGAGGCATACCGAGGATAAGTCGAAGACTTCTCAGCTTCCTCACGACTCCTATGAGCGCGTCTTCCTGACCGAAACCTCCCGCCTTTGTCACTGCCAATAGCCCATCAAAATCCCCGCCTAGAATTATGCCCAACGGGATCCCAGGCAAAACCTCGTCTCTGATTCCAATTCCATATGCACCCAAAGCGTTTACGACGCTAGTAGCGGTGTCTCCTCCAATAAGTATCAATCGTTCTATATTGCAGCCATCGATTATCACGCTGGAAGTCTCCCCCAGAAAGGACAGAATTTTCCGAGCGGTATCACGATGATCCATCCCAACTTTTCTACCGAACTCTTGAATCTTGAAGATTTCATCACTTGATTTCGCCAGCCTCATCACAACGTCTCTGCCACTGTCGACGGCTTTCTTCGCTTCTTCTATCAGCCTCACTGCTTCCGATTTTCGGTTCTCGCCGCCCGCTAAAACTACTAAGAGGTCCGGTTCGAGCACGTGAACATCCAATGTCTTCTGCAACACGCAGATCTGGTTCAGCGTCACATTGTTTACACTACCAGAGACTACGAGCAGTCGCGGTTGAAGAAGGCTTGAGACTAGCCAATAGCAGACTTCCTCTGCCAACCCGGCTGATCCACACGGCAAAACTTTCGAATCCAAAGCGGCTTTGGCGATCGCTTTCAGGTCGTCCTGGGTTTCAGCGTCTACAACGAGTATCTCGTTTCCGCTTTCTATCAAGCTTTGAATCTCACGCTTCAATGATCCGATTCCCTCTCTAACCCTAGACAGATTTATGGTCTCAATCTTCCTTTGTGTCTGACCTTGTACTAGGGTCGGAATATGCGACTGCCTTACTGGATTTATGGGGTCATGAGCGAAATCCGTCCTGTCCAAGGGTACTCCGTTCAATAACTGTCGTCCGTCCAGAGTTGTCCTGTTAGCTGCCGGAAATGCAGGTGCTATCAGAGCAGCCTTTAGGTTGAGTTCAGACATGGCCGAGTCCAACTCCGCACCGATGTTACCGCGCAATGTTGAATCCATTTTCTTATATACAAGCGTCACGCCCGTTCCCTTTAAGGCCTTCGCAGCGGCTTTCGCCTTGTCATAAGCAGCGTCAGGCGGGTCGTTTCTGCTATCGATGTCTATTACGACAACTTCGAAGTTTTTGACTTTCGAAAGGGCTTCTAGGCTCGCTAAGACGACAGTTTCCATTCCGTACTTCTTGAACTGGATGCCCACATCACATGCTCCCGTGAAATCGTCGGAAATTATGCCGAATCTGGCCATCCGTGGATCTCCTTACAGATCAATGATTCTCTTTAGGCGGCGATGCCTAAAACCGTTTTCTAACCGTTGTGAGGGAAAAGGTACAGCACAAACGTTCTACGTCAAGTTCGCACCAGACTTATCACGTGACAATCAAGATTCTAAGCGTTTGACCTTGGTTTATTGTGGTAGAGCCCAAACTTACGACAGTCGAATCTTTATCAGTCCTGACTAAGGCATCAACCTTCCGAGAATCAAGCGTCACTTCCATCCTAGAGCCCTTTAAGCCAACTCTCGGCAACACCAATTTGTTGACCGAAAGCGAACCATATTTTAGCTCGACGGTGAACTCAACTCTATCTTGAGTGATCCTCTGACCGTATAGGCCCCAGCCTGAGCCGACCGTAAAAAACGCACAGAAATTATCTTGAAAAATTTTCGGCGAGAAATGCAGTTGTTTCTCCGGGGCTGAATATCTGAACCCTGAGAGCGCCAGTAAGAGCGCGTAGCTTGCCATCGAACGAGCGTAGTGGTGTCCACACTCAAATTCATTCCATGGGTTGCGGCGATCTCCCCTATGGCGTTTCCGGGTGCCCATTGCTATGGCTAAGCCTTCGTCGATCATGCCTTCGCGGATCATGTGGCTTGCGACTTGGTACTCTATTCCGCACCAAACCTCATCGGCGTACCAGAAAAGCGGATAACCTGGACGTCCTCCATTCGGCCACGTGCAGATTACTAGGCCCGCCTCATCGTTAAGCGCATAGACTCGAAAAGTGGAGGGATGATCCCGCAGAGTCGTTTTCCAATTATACTTGAAAACGGATCGTAACGCCTTACGGACGTTCTCAGGATCATAGAGGTATCCCAACCCAAGCATGTGGGCATACCATTGCCCAAGCATCTGGTCTGAGAGGCATCCTCTGCCAAACTGCCATTTCGGCCACTCTTGGAACCTGTCATCTTTTCCATGCTTTAAGGCTAACTGCCGATACGGTTCAGGCCACATATTGTGCGCCGTTGGATTGACCTTCTGCTCATAGTATTCGCCATTGAAAAGGTTTTCATCAGACCATTTTGATCCCTTCCTAGAGAGCTCATGATATTCGCTTGCTTTATCATTCTCGCCCAAGTAGCAAGATATCTCTGCGGCGGCATGGAGAGCTGCTAGGTAGAGGCTTCCCATCAACGTGTTTGGACCGTAAAACTCTATGTCGTAGGTGTTGTGTTGCATGCCTTCAATAACCCCATCCTTATCGGCGTCCCAGTACTTCCATGCGAACTCGAGCAGCCTCTTCGCGGTCGGCCATACCCTTTTCAGCCATTCATCATCGCCGTCGGTGAGCCACTGCCGGTAGATCTGGAGTACGATCCCCATCTGCCCGTCTGCTGCTGGATGGAAATTGGGCTTCGCCTTTGTTCCCAGTGGGAGAGGCATACGGAAAGTCATGAACCCATCATTCTCAACTGAGTTTGCGAGATGGGCATCAAGCACGGAGCGCTGCAGACTTGGAAAGAGATAGTGAAGGGCCTGAGCGTAATTCCATACGTGTGTGCATGAACCTTCACAGCAGCCGGAGTCGTTGGAGCATCCTTCGAATCCGTAGAAGGTGCCGTCCTGAAGGCGGAGGCATGTGTTCGTCTTCAAGGTTGAGAGCTGGGAGCTTACAGCGTCGAGAACGTGAACAGGCAGTGTTGAAGAGAACAGCGCATCATGGAAGAGTTTCGTTTCTTTCCATAGGCGGTCGAGATTTGATGCGACGTACAAAGCGACATCCCAAGCATCCTTCCATACCGTGGCGTAGTAGTTTCTCCAAGCATCTTGAGGTTTATCCTGCTCCCTCGACCAATAATGCTCGAAAACGGGGAAATGCCAAGAGATCATGAATGGAATGGTGACCTCTTCGCTGGGTTTCAGGCTGAAGTTGGACGCAACTGTTCCGACATTCGATGCGCCAGGCTCGGGCGGAAAATCATCCGAGAGGGCTACAGCCTCCCAGAACTTTCCTATGCTGTGGTCTTTCCAACGGGGCCATACAGCGGAATCCGGCCATGGGGTCGCGATCACCATGGAACCGTACCGCGGAGAATCAGCATCAATCTTTGTTGTCGAGAAGAATAATCCCTTAACGCCTTTGACTTCTCTAATTTCGTTGATATCTCCCTCGGAGTCAGGATGACCAATAATGTTGGTCAGGTTTCCAAAGATAGTTGCTGAGACTGGCTCATTACTGATGTTTTTCATGCGATAAAAGAATATTGCCACCGGAATGCTCGAGTCCTTATCGTTAAGGGGGATAAAGGGGTTGAAGGCTTCGAGGGTTACGTCAAGAGGCAGATCGGGATCACTCAGAGACAGAGTTGCTATTGGAAAGTGTCCTGTGAAAGATACCTGGTGAAAGTGAGGAAGACCTTGACCCGTATCTTTCAAGCCTCCAGAATATGAGAGGGAATGTCCATCGCCTACATAGGAACCTTGAACTGGTCCTTGAAGGACCTTAGTTAGTGAGGACCCTCTGGCAGACCGTATTTTCAACGTAAAGAACGATCTTGGGATGACGAACCCCTTCGCCGGCCGGTTCATAATCTCCCAGTCGCGAAGCTGTCCCCATCCGCCGAGGCTTATCGAACCCGTGCCGATTCCGCCGAGGGGAAACGCTATCTCATTCAAAGCCCGGCCGTTGTAGGTTGGCTGCGCGCCACATTTGAAAAGCTCTTCCCTTGAGTATGGTATTCCTGACAAACCTATCACACGTCCAGAGTTCTTGTCAATCTTATTTATAGTTTGTTGGATAAGGCTTCGCTTCCATAGGGTCAGAGGTTAGATAGCTCCCTCTTGTGGACTTGATTAACAGAATGAACTAAGTCGACATTCAACAGCGAAAGCACCATTCGATAACACCGACCGAAGGCTTTTGTGAAAGGTTGTTGGTTAAATCGAATCTCCATTCGCACAGAAAAGGTTGCCAAAGACAGATAGGTGCGGATCTTGTATCCTTCATCATGTTTTTAAGGACGCACGTAGTCAAGTAACGTAACGGTTGGTGAAGCCCACGTCTCAAGATGAAAACCAGCCCGATTGGTCTCGATCTGACTCTAGAGAAGAAGAGGAGCACTTGATAGACGTAATGAACACCGATGGCGAGGTTAAGGTTATAGCTCTACTACCCTCTGTTCAGAAGGAAGACATAAAGGTCCACTGCGCTGAAGGCGCTCTAACCATATCGGTTGATACGCCTCAACGTAGATACTATAAGGAGGTCAAACTCCCAGCGAAGGTTGACCCAGAGAGAGCTGAGACCTCGTACAAGAATTGTGTTCTCGAAGTTACCTTGCCAAAGAAAATAGAACTACGCTGAATAGGAAATTACATTTGATATGTGAGACCGTCAAGAACTATCGCTAAAAGATTCTTGCGTGTTCGGAACCTAGATTACCTAACTTTCAAGCTGGATATCCAGCGGTGGATGAAAGATGATGAAATGTCCAAATTGTGGCCGAGAAATCGAGGAAGATTATAGATTCTGCAGATACTGCGGACACAAACTAACTCTGAAAAGCGAAGCTTCAACTGAGGAAGCAATAAAGAATATTGTAATTCGGAGGATAGAAGCAATAAAGAACCATGACGCAAAATCCATAGCAAGCTTGGTCTTCAAGGAAAGATACAGCAAGTTCGATGACTGGCCTCACTTCGACCTTCAGGACTCAGACGCTTTAAGAAGCGAGGCGGATGCGTTGAAGGCGCTCAAGGAGTACGATTACGAGACGAGGAGCTGGCGAGTTGAGATCTTTGGAGATATGGCTTTAGCTACCTTCATAATAAGGTATAGGGGCAGAATTAGGAACTTGGATTTCAACATCCAATCGCGGGTGACAGAGGTCCTTCTTCAACAAGGGGACCGTTGGCAGATCGTACATGAACATTGGTCCAGGTTTCCAGTTCAAAAGTAACGAATCTGTGTTTGGTCCAAACCTCTCAGGAAGAAATGCCATAGGAAGTAAGAGGGTCTCGGTTTAGGCTCGTATCCGAAACGATGTGAGAATATCTTCTTCTGATTGTTTGCACGGACAACCCTTTAAGGGACAATATCTGATGGAAGCTCCATGCATAGCAAGTTTGGTTGGCGGCTATGCAGCAAGCCCCGGAAGTGAATAGTGACCAAAATATCTTGATAGGACTCAGAGACTGCTACAGAGACCAAGATCTTGAGGAACCTCAAACGCCTCAAAGGAATCAAGATTCGCGCCGGGTGGAGGGCTTGAACCCACCCTACACGTTACGGGTTCCAGAGATTTCCACGAGCCCCGCGCGCGCTTTATCCCTTCAAATCAGAAAAGAACTGATATGTGCGAAATGTGTGATTGCTGTGACTTCTTGTTGGGATAGACTTTTAAGATGGAAAATGACTCTTTGTATGGAGAGGTTTCCTTGTCATCTCTTGAATATCTGCAGAATGGCAGATATTCTATTCTAAAGAAGCTCGGTGAGGGTGGAAAGGGCATAGTATTCAAGGCTAGAGACACTGTTCTGAACCGTGTTGTTGCAATTAAGATGCTTAAGAATCCGGTTTTAGGTGAGGAGGCGTATTCGCGTTTTATACGCGAAGCGCAGGCATATGCGAAACTTAGCCATCCAAATATTGTTTCGATCTACGACATTGGCAAAGAAGATGGAAAACAGTTTTTGTCAATGGATTCATTGATGGAATGGATCTAGCCCATCTTATTCGAACATATCCAGAAGGCAAATGTGACATACAGACCGTCTTAAGAATAGGCATAGATGTTTGCTGTGCTCTTCATTATGCGCACTCTCAAGGCGTTCTGCATCGAGACATCAAACCGGGAAATATTATGATTACCCAAGAGGGCATTGCGAAACTGAATGATTTGGTTTGGCTAAAATGCTGGGTCAACCTGGCATCACGCAAGAAGGAGTAATAGTTGGTACAGTTGCCTATGTGGCTCCTGAGATAGCGCTGGGGAAAGGTGCTGACGCTAGGTCTGACCTCTACTCTTTCGGTGCAGTGCTTTATCAGATGGTGACTGGAAAACCGCCTTTTCCCGGAGAAGACCCTGTTAAGATTATTTTTGGTCATATTCATGACTATCCGGTTTCTCCGAGTAGGCTGAATCCTAAAGTTCCGCAGGCTTTGGCTGACTGCATCATGAAGCTTTTGGAAAAGGAGGCTGCGAAGAGGTATCAGACAGCCGCCGATTTGCTTACAACCTTGAGGGATATTGCTGAGGGCGTCTTCAGAGAAGCTTATGTTCCTCCTCGTAAACCAAGCGTTGTTGTTCCGAGCCCGCTCTCTTCTGCTGTTAGAGAGGCCCAGCTCGTCGATAGGGTTGAAGAGATGGGTGTTCTGAGAGGGGCTGTTGATAGGGCGGTTCGAGGCGAAGGTGGTATTGTTTTTCTTCATGGGGAGGCTGGGATTGGTAAGACAAGGCTGGCTAGAGAGCTGGGGGCATATGCTCGTCTGCGGGGGATGCAGGTTCTGTCTGGGAGGTGTCCAGCGTTGTTCAGGATGGATGGTGTGCCTCCCTATGTGCTCTGGAAGGAAGTGATTAAAGATTATTTGGAAGTTTGCACCCCTGAGCAACTATATAGGGTGATTGGTTTCTATCCAGGTGAAGTTTCTAAGCTGGTTCCTGAACTTAAGCATAAGCTTGGAGCTCTTCCTCAGTCTATACCTATAAGTCCTGAGTATGAGCGTGACAGGCTCTTTGAATCGGTTTTCCAGTTTGTCACTAACATTTCTAAGGAAGTTCCATTGCTTGTTGTTCTTGACGATTTGCAGTGGACTGATCAGTCTTCGCTTTTGTTGTTGCATTATTTGGCTCGCGGTGTCTATAAAGAGTCTCTGCTTCTTCTGGGTGCTTACCGTGAAACTGATGTTGATGAGCGGCATCCTTTGTCTCCTGTTCTGACGGAGCTGAATAGGGAACGCCTGCTTCAGTCCGTTTCATTAAGACCCTTGTCCTTTGAGAATGTTTGGGAGATGATTAAGCAGATTCTCGAACAAGACGACGTGCCAAGAGCGTTTTGTGAACTGGTTTATGAGAAGACAAGGGGTAATCCGTTCTTTGCTGAAGAAGTGATCAAGTCACTAAGAGAAGAGGAAGTTATCTATCGTGAGGAGGGTAAATGGAAGATTAAGGAAGTTTCTAGGATTGAGTTTCCGGCAACTGTTAAGAACGTTATAAAGAATAGGATAAGTCGGTTAGATGATGAATGTCAACATGTGTTGACCATGGCTTCTTTTGTTGGAAAGGATTGCACTTTTGAGGCTCTATGCGGAGTTGCCGGCGTTGAAGAGGACAAACTGCTTGAGATAATGGAGAAAATCCTCAAGACAGGACTGATTAAGGAGAAGGTTATCCGTGGAGAAGATCTGTATTCCTTTGCCGATATCATAGTAAGAGACGTTGTACATGAGGAAGTTAGCCGTCTGAGGCATAAGAGGCTTCACGAGGTCGTGGGATGCGCCTTAGAGAAGATTTACGCTGAAAAAGTTGATGAACACTTCGGAGAACTTGCCAATCATTTTCTAGAGGGCGGTGAGAAAGATAAGGCGCTTGATTACTTTCTGAAGGCAGGAGAAAAAGCAGAGAACGTATACGCTCATAGTGAGGCTCTCTCCCATCTTCAGCACGCTCTTGAGCTTCTTGAAGAGAAGAAGGATAATACTGAGAAGAAAGCTCGCATAACGGAGAGGCTTGGCGACATTAAAGCATGGGTTGGAGAAATTGACGACTCCATAGAATACTGGAATAACTCTTTGGCATTATGGGATAAGTTAGGAGATAGGAAAAGCGTTTCAAGGCTTCATGTCAAAATGGCATCTGTATTGTGGGGTTCTGTTGGTGATAGGGAGAAGGCTTCTGAGCATCATCGTATGGCTCTGGAGATGCTTGAGAGGGAGCCTGAAAGTATGGAATTAGCCAGTCTGTATTTAGATATTTCCGGCATGCTTTGATGGGCTGGCGAGATTGCTGAAGCTTTACCTTGGGCACAGAAGGCCCTTGTACTCGCCGAGAGGTTAAGTGATGCCAAAGTCCTTGCAGGTTGTTATTCCATTCTGGGATCGTCAAGTTGGGACTTCGGAGAACTCGAAAAGGCGTCAGAATACTTTGAACAAGGACTGAAGATAGCTCTCGAAAAGAACTGTGCAGAAGCAACCATCGATCTGTACAATTGGCTTTCCCCTTTGTGCTACTATAGAGGTGAATGGCAAAAAGCTTTCGAAACTGCTCAAAAAGGATCGGAACTAGCAAAGAAAACTGGCGAAGTAACAAGGATAGCTTGGAATGAATGGATCCTCGCACGTTACTATGAGGGGATGGGAGAGGTGCGGAAAGCCATTTCCATTTTTGATGACGTTTTAGCATTGGATAAGAGAGCCAAGAATACCACTCATATCGCCTACCCATTACATGGTCTTGGAGCATGTTATCTTTGGTTGGGAGAATGGGACAAAAGTCTTCAGTATCTAATGGAAGCCCTCGACATTGCAGAAAAGGCACGGGGATTATATATAATTGTTTCTGAATTGGCTACTCAAAGTCTTGGAGAACTATTTATGGAAATGGAAGACTACGTGGAAGCTGAGAAATACTTAAACCAATGCAACAACATCAGTGAAAAAGCAGGACGGATAGATAATCAGTATTCCGAAGTATTTCCAGCCCTCTCAAAACTATATCTTAAAAAAGGAGCAATTGAAAAAGCCAAAGAACTAATTGAAAAAGCCTACGAGTACGCTACGAAAACAAAAAACCCATCAACTATCTCCTACGCTGAGATGTCGAAAGCGATGCTTTTCAGAGAACAGAAAAAATGGGAAGAATCCATACAAAACTTCGAAAAAAGCCTTCAAGGATACAAAGCCCTAAACGCACAAAAATGGTATGTGGATCAATTCGCTGAACTCCTATACGAATACGGCTTGATGCACCTAGACAGAAACGAAGAAGGCGACAAAGAAAGAGCATACTCGCTTCTAAACCAAGCACTAGAAATATACCGAAAAATGGACGCGAAAAAGAAAACAGAAAAAATAATAGCGAAGAAGAAACTACTCACAGCCTAAGATTCCAGCTATGAACCTCTAACCTATCAGGCGCATAACTTCTGGCGCCGGGTCTGGGATTTGAACCCGCGTTTGACTTCACAGTTGGTGTTAAGATTTCTCACATGATAGTGGGAAAGTTTATCTGGTGGGAAGTGGGATTTTCTATTTGGTGGTACATTTGGGCGAAGTAACATTGAAGGTTGACGAGAAGGGGAGAGTTGTCATACCGTCACACATTAGAAAGCAGCTTAAGATAAAGAACACCGTAAAGATAAGCGTGAAAGAAGGAGAGATCACTTTGAAGCCTATGGAGGACCCTTTAACGTCTCTTGAGAAATTAGTCGTTAAGGGCACAACGGATGTCGAGAAGGATATCAGAAGACTACGTAGAGTCGCAGAACGTCAGCTTCAAAAGGAGGCGTAGAACTGCCGTTACTGATAGAAACAGACATTCTGCTAGCTCTTATATCAACTGAAGATAAGCATCACGCTGAGGTTAGAAGACTTCTCGACGAGCTTCACGGTGACATAAAGATCTCTCCATACTCGCTCATAGAATTTGATCTACTCCTGAAGTCTGGGGAAGTCATCGTCGAGGAAGTTACAGCTTTCTACGATACCCTCAGCGACCTTTTCGAATATGGAGAGGTAGGCATGTTGCCAACAAAACCTAAATACCATCGCGAAGCCTTTAAGCTGAGAAAGAAATACGAGAACTTAACATATTTTGACAGCCTCCATGCGGCGGTTGGAATAGTCGAGAACCTGGAGCTGGTGAGTTACGACAAGGAATATGCAAAAGTAACAGAACTGAAATATAGTCGCCCCGACAGATACTCTAGATGAAAGCATATTTTTCTTGACTATTTCTTTTTCTCTCCTGTCCTTATTCTGAGAACCCCCAGAAAGCTCCCGGATTCATCTTGTGGCGCCGGGGATGGGATTTGACCCCACGTTGCTCCCAATTCGCTCATCAAGAAGATGGGTCATGTCATAATTTTGTCGGGTTGATGAACTTAACTCCGTACTCTTCCAGCCTTTTGAAATGATTTTCATCGACGGTGTAGATCAAACCGTCCGCCTCAACCATGCTCGCGCCTATCATTGCATCATTGATGGGGATCGCCTTTTCTTTCGCCCATCGCATAGAGTTTTGGCAGACCTCTCTGGAAATTGATGGGAACGCGATGCGCTTTGACCGAATTAGAGAACTTGTCCTGAATTCGGCTTGGCTCCAATCTAGAAGCCTTACTAGGGCTGAAAAGGCTTCGATGACAACTATTGGGTGCAAGCATAGGATATAGTCTAACTCACCTTTGAGCCCCTTTTCCAGCATATTGAAACATTTGTCGTGACACCTTTTGTTCGGATAATTCGTCACCATGAGTAGACTACCACGTTTGAGTCGAGTATGGCGAGAGGGTTCGATTCTTTCCTCACTCCCGACAAGTCTCTTCCTCCATGATCCGGTCGAGTTCTTCTGGTGGAATGTGCCTAACCGCTTTGGCGGGGGTGTGAAGAGCCTTCCAAGCAGGATCGTCTTCCAGATTCTCAACGTCCAGATCGATCACGGTGACCGTGAAACTTCGGTCATCTACAGGTTCAAGAATCACTTCGGCACCAGGCTTGATCTTTTGTCAATTCTGGAAGCCGCCATAATTCTCCACAAAAATAACCCACACAACCTCATAAGCCTTACGCCACCCATAACAGCTTTCCCAAATTGGCGCCGGGAAATAGTTTAGAGCTTGGTTTAAATTCTTGAATTCTTGTATATTCTGCGATGCGATTGTTTGGTGTGATGATTTGTTCAAGGGATGTTTCGGGTTAATTGTGGGTCAATCTTTATATATTGATAACCTAAAATCATGTTAATCATGGTAGATCTTAAGAATCTTGTGGCGTCTCAGCAGTTTATAACAAGGGAGCTTCTCTCTTATGAGGATGAGTTGTTCCGTTTACTATATCATGACATTGGGGATTTTGCTGCTCAAAGATCATCGAGGATAGTTGGTCAGGATCGCAGGATCTCCATATATGGCGTGAGAGGCGTAGGTAAAACAACGGCGATGCAAGGGGTATTGTGGCACACATTATCAACTTCAAAAGACGTGAAAGTCATGCCGATAACGATTACGGTAAGGGGAGCTAAGGCTGCTTCAAGTATCAAGGAACTGGAAGACGCCTTCTATAGGTCAGTCATTTCTGGAGTTTTGGAAATTGCGGAATTTAAGAAGAAAGAAAGCAAACTGAGAGAGGAGGCGCAAAAATATGCCCCATGGATCAGTCGTAAAATCACAGAAGCCTTCGGCATGGTCTTTCCGCCTCTTGCTCTAGCGTCCGATCTGGCTGAAAAGGGCATAAAATGGCTCGTTGGCAGATTGAAACAAACAGATATTGAAGCAATTCTTACTTCTACTACGATCGACATAAGACATGTAGCTGACATTCTGGTCGATCGCTTAGAAGAAACTGGAACGCTTCCAATATTTGTTATCGACGAGCTGGATAAAGTAAGTTCAGATACGTTGCTTTCTGATTTCTTCGATGGAAACCAGTCATGGTTTCAAGGGAAACGCGGAATAATGGCTCTAACGTATACATTCGGTGAATCAATTAAGGAAACCGTAGCTTCCTCGGTGCGTAGACTTTCGACAGTAGAAATGTATTCAGGAGTAGTCACACAAGAAGATGCTGAAAATATAATTCGCCCAAGAGCTTTCTTAGGAATCTCCCAGATACAAAAGAATGAAAAAACTGCAATAGAAGCAGCTCAAGAAATCTTTCCTCCTGAAACAATCAAGGCTATCCTAAACGTCTCTGCGCCAAACACCTATCTCATGTTAGAAAGAGCTTATGAAGCCATCCAAAGAGCCGTTGGAACTGGAGCAAAGATGGTAAAACCTGAACATGTTTTCAAGGAAGAGGCAGAGATAGAAGTCCCAACGAAACTCGAATATCAAATATTAATTGAACTGAGCAAAGGAAGACTAACCCCGACGGATGTTGTTGCCCGATTAGACAAAACCTTGCCTTCTATAGTTCGAGCTCTCAAAGGACTGATGAACAAGAACTGGGTCACTAGAGTGGGAGCGGGGAAACGAGCTTACTACTCTCTCACAGCTCGTGGAGATGCCGCAATAAAGAGATATGAAAAATTACGGTAACAGACAATTATTAACATAAATTTACGTTAACAATATATAAAGAAGAGACAATAGTTAACATACCAAAAAGCATAAGAAAGGAAAAAAATCGCTGAGATAAATTAGATTTTGTTAATCAAGTATTGGAATGCGTATGTTTGCCACAGTATCAAAGAAAATGGTATTTCCATGGTGGCGCCGGGGAATAGGTTTAAAGCTTGGTTCAAATTCATGAATTCTTATATGCAGCGGAGCTTTGGCTGATTTTGAGTTGAAGTCTCCTCCTCAAAAGAATACCTTCAAATTCTGAAACATTATACTTCACATCTCCAAGAGAGCAGACAGCGATATCTGTCAGGCATGATGACGCGCCTTTCTCCAAAGGACCGTCGTACTCCTGTCCTTTCTGTAAATTAACTGGTAACTGTGAACACCGGATGGAAAGTGTCGATTATACGCTATGGGAAAATGCAAGATTACTCGCGAACGGTTTCTATTACTTCTCCGGTTTTAGTTTTAATGTATTGTATGATCTTGTGTTGTCCATCTTCTGTGCTTATCGTTAACTTCCAACATTGTATGCCATCTCTTGTTATCGGTCCTTCAATATTTTGTCGAATTTTCTTATACTCTCTCCAGAGAGGTAGGAATTTGTGCCAATCCATGCCCCAGTTAGTCGTCATGCAGTTATAGCTACCGCAAGCGGGGCATGTTCCAATTGTTTTGTCATCTTTGACGGTGTAATCCATTTTGGAACCACACTCTCCGCATTTTCCTTCTTTAACCGATTCTTTAAGCAATTCGAAAGTTGACTTCCAACCTTCGTCTACCAGATCGTCAATGTCGTGATGACGCCAATCTTCACCGTAAGGATTAAAGCCAGTCATCGTCCATTTCCAATGGGGTGGGCCACCCTCATCCTCTCCACACGCAGGACACCAAGCTTGAAAATAGTTACTAAACATAGCAACCTTCATTTTAGCTTGGCCACACTTAGGGCAATAGCGATCAAGTCCTACCACATCAAAGTGCGATAATTTTTCAGCGAGACGCGCCATGAATGATAGAGTGGATAAGCCAATCTCAGTAGCTACGTACTTACCCCTAATAGACTCCTGAGCAATGAGGCCTGCAGAACGAAGAGCGCTTAGATGGAAGCTTAGAGGTGCCGGCCCAAGACCTGTTATCCCAGCTAATTCACTGTGATACTTCCCGCCCTCTGCAATTTTGCTTAGAATCGTAACTCTTATCGGATGGGCTAAGCCCTTAAGAACATTGGAATATTCACTGGCACTCAATCTGGAAAAATCAGGCGCAACAAATTCAGTCTCCTTTTCACTCTCCATGCGTTTCTGCATCTCTGCTACTGTTTGTTCTAATCTTGTTAATCTTTCCTCTATATTCATAAATTCCAACTCCACAAAATTGAAATATAAGTTGTTTAATATAAGTCTTTGTGGGAAAAGCCCATGAAATGGGAAAGAAAGGACGACCTATTGCATAATATATTAACAAAATACCTCAGAACCACAGTAGACGACCGCGGGAGAATCTACATCCCTAAACAAGTTAGAAAAAAGTTCCTCATTAAAGAAGGGGATACACTCTACCTTGTAATAGACGAAGAAGGCTTTGTGGTTCGGACAGCCTCTGCGATCGCAAGTAAGCTTAGAGATGAATTAACAAGGCTATAATGTCCACTTCACAAAAAACGCTGTGATAGAAAAGAGTCATGAGGAAACTCGTCACCGTAGTTTCAAGAATTTAGACGTTAGTGCAAAATAGAAAGACATGGAAAAACACTTAGAAGACCAAATGAAGCCGTTTAACAAAACTATTCCAAAAACAAACCTTTTTGGCATATTTTATATGGCGCCGGGTGTGGGATTTGAACCCACGAGGCCCGAAGGCCACAGACTTAGCAGGCTTGGGTACGTGAAACTATTTTTCTGCCCCCTCGGCTGCTTATGCATCTACCAGGCTAGGGTAACCCGGCTCAGTTTCAGATTTTTATTAAAAGTGGCTAGATTATTATATCTTTCGTATTCGAAAAATGTAAATACCCGCATAGTAGATAGAAATGCTGCATTGAAGCCTATCGTAAGAAGGGCCGGTAGTCTAGCTGGGTTAGGACATCGCCAAGGACCTAAAGCAGCCCTTACGAGCTCTTGGTGGAGAAAGGCTGAGATCGCCGGTTCAAGTCCGGCCCGGCCCACTTATTGAACGGTTGTTTTTAAACAGAACTATTTCATGACAATGTTCTGTGCAAATACAACATGGAGGGCTATATTCATTCATTTCGTGTTTTTCGGTCTATTAGTTCTAGGATTCTGTTCCACTGCTTCTTTGTGAGTGGAAAGTTCGTACCCTGAGGATTTTTTAGAAGTTGCATATCTGAGAGTATAGGATCTTTTCTGCATTCATCTTCAAGAAGAGGCCTATCGATGGCAACTTTCAAGTATTTTGCTATGACGCTATTTTTATATGAGAATTTATAGACGTTTGCTCTGTCTGACCAGTATTTCTCTTGTTCCGGGTTGAGGGAATTCTCCCTTGGATTTGTTATTATCTCGCCTATCGCGTAGACTCCTGCCTTCTCCCCAGAAGCCCAGATAGCTACCATGTCCCCTTCATGAATGTATCTGGCATGTTGACTTGTTAACCATTGTTCAGTTTCTTTGCTCTCTTTTGTCCAATCAAACCACCCGTATACTGCAGGATTGAACTGAAACACCCAATACTTCGGTTGACGGCGCGGTCGAAGGAGTGTACCACATTCTGGGCAGAATCGATCTAACTCATACCGCTCAAATGAAACCACTTTTCCACATTTTCGGCATTCAAACTCCACATCTCTCAAGTTAGTGCCGAGCAATGTTGTTACCCTCCAATTCTGTGGAGAAAGATACGAAAGAAGATTGAACCCTTTGGAAATCTAACGCTTAAGGTACCATCTTGTCTCAAGATGTTCTATTCTTTGGAAGTGAGGATCATTTGAAACTAGGGATATCCGTGGATTCGAGCTGTAGCTGCGATAACACTGTCAGTCATCGAAATTCTATGCTTGTTTCTTAGATCTGCACTTCTGACTGCCGTACTGTAATCTACATCGGCAACGTCGAAGTCCCTATGTATGGTCTCGGCTCTTAATTTCGCGATTTCTTTCCCTTCCTTCTCAAGATTGATGAAGTATATCTCGTGAACTGTCAACGCGGAGACCATTCTGTTTCTAGTTTTTCTGAGGTCTTCGCTAAGCTTTCTTCTGAAATCTGCCTCGTCTGAGTAGAAATATTCAACGAAGAAGCGAGTATCGTATATGCTCTTCTCAGGCATCCTCCTCCCACATCTCATCCAGCATCTTCTTCAACTCTTCTACATTGCCTTTTCCTACACCACTTCCTGCAAGGTCAAATATACTCGGAAGTCTTCTTATCACGATGACGCCTTCTTCCTCAACTACCTCGACCTTGGATCGTTCTTCTATTCCGAACTTCCTCCTTAGCTCTACTGGTATGGTTATCTGCTCTTCCTGGTTACAGAAACCTCAGTCATACTCGATCAGCGGTAGTACTTTCGCAATGTAATGCCTAAGACTTTTGATTGCAAGAGAGCCTTGTTGTTTCTCCCCGAGGCGTTGGAAGTATTGGTCTAATCGTCCACCATTTCTTTCTATGAAAGAGCCCTACTGACTTGGTAAAGTCTGCTGCTGAACCTTCGTATCTGTGTCTTTTTACCGCTGAGTATCTTAATGATGGAGGCGAGGTTGTTCTAACGACCTTGATAAGCAGAGGTTAGATCTGAGGATCTTCGATGCCTATTTGACCCTTTCTGACCAGATCTCCGCAATTTCAGCCTTAATTTTCTGGATTGCTAAGCCAACTTTTCCCAAGATCGAATCCTTTGGATTTGATCTCTTTTTTTGAGTAAACGAGTGGGAACCCCCTAGATTGGAACCCCTGCATGGTGGTTTGAGTCTTACGCTGGGAAAGGAAGAATGAGATTCGTTACTGTATGGGTCTCCCCAGAGTGTCCGGAACCATCATCATGATAGGTATGACCGCGAGTAACTCTATCAGAACGGGGAGTAGGAGAACCAGCTCCATCAATCCCAGTTGCCAGAGAAATCCGCCCAGTATCGAGGCTGGAACGGTAAGGATGTTGAATATGCCAGTGAACCCGAACCATCTTCCCCTCTTCTCTGCTGGGACGAGCTCCCAGTACATTGTGATGAATGGAATGAAACTAACTCCGCCTATTCCTTCCACGAGCCCTATCGCGCCTATTACTCCGACTGGTATGAGGAAGCCGGGACTTGGCGCCAGGACTAAAAGCAAGGTACCTAGGTATGAGAAGGGACGCAGCAGAAAGTACACTTTCTTTCGTCCAATCTTGTCAGCCATCTTACCCATCGGGATCTGTAAGAGAGCTGAGATTGCTATCCCAAGCGTGCTCATTGTTCCGAGGATGTAGGGGTCTGCGCCTTTCACATCCACCATCCAAAGCGGTATAAACGGCATGGAAATACTCATCGCGATCTGCCATAGGCTCATAGCTATCGTCCATTCTTTAAGCCATTTCTCGCCTCTAAGTAGTTCCTTGAAGTCTTGGATGAACCTTGTCTTCCCCAAGTCATGCTCAGATCTCTTAGTGATCGACTGGGCAGGCGGATTTTTCAACATCAAAGCAACGAATAGGACGACCAACGAGATTGAAAACAACTGAAATGTGTACAAGGGACGGATACCTCGCGTATTTATGCCTCCAAACGCGGTCACCACTATTGCGGCTGTCACGGGTGCCAAAACCGTCGGTATGGCCCAAATTGAACGCGACAAGCCCATCGCTTGGCCTCTGCCTTCAGGTTTAATCGTATCGACAAAGATTATGTCAGCAAGAGGAAAGATCATCCTGAAGCTGACCGGAGCTAAGATCACTGCAGGTATAAGCATAAGCCAGTTACCAGCCCAGCCATACATTGCTGAAACAATCGCTGATAGTAACAGCCCTGAGACTATGACTCTTTTTACGCCGTGCTTATCAATGAACCGTCCCATGGGAACCGAGACTATGGAGTTGGCTACTCCACTCAGGCTATTCAGTGATCCGAGCTCAAGAGGATTTGCTCCCAACCCCGTGACATAAAGCTGACTATATTTTGCTGGAAGATCGTTTGCCCAGCTATACAGCCCGATAGCGACAAGCATTACTTTGAATCTTCTATCAAGGTTCCTGAAGAAGTCAGAGATAATTCGAAAGCGTCCAGCCTTCATCCAGAAACCTTCTGATGGTTCGAGTGAAGACTGTGCGAGGAAGTGATATTTAATCGCTTTGGCAAACCATGGTCCAACTCTTCACTGTCATCTTTCTCATCTGAACTCTAAAAAAGTTACCTAAGCCCTCTCACTACAAGACGGTATTGTCGTTTTTACGTTAGACTTTGATGAATCTAGGAGTAAGAACCAAGGGAGTCCAAATGAGGCCCGGCCCACCGCAACGAACAGATAAATGAGGTAATCTTAGCAGCCAAGTGGAGATGTCATGCGTTGTTTTCCTTTCCTATTCGAAGTTTCACGCCGCCTACCTTCACGTAATCCTCGTGTTCCTCGATCCCCAGATGTTCTTTTCCTTTCTCTTCCCTCTTGCCTAGGACGAAGTCGTTGAGGAATTCCATTATAGCGTCAACTGTCAATCTCCCTTTGCCCCTCCCCTTGATATTCTCGATTGTCTCGGCTGCTTCTCTTTCGCTGCCGATAACCGCTAGCTCTTTCGCTTTATCTTTCAGGTATCCAAAGTCAAAGAGTATTTCTCCTTTCTTGTATTTCTCAAGGAAGGTTACGTCGGCGACAATCCTGTCAGAGTACATCTCCTTCGATTCGTCGAGTTCAGCCCTCTCAGGCTTCTTCAGGAAGAGGAGAAGCCACAGCCAACCCATCGAGTATTTGAATTGCTTCCACCATTCCACCGGCGCATCTTCGATCTTCTCTATCTTGTACTTGAAGTCCTGAGAGAGGATGAATGGTGTATGGGTTGCTAGGAGAAACCTTGTTAGGGGAAGCTTCTCAACGATCCTTGGGCTTATCCACATGACGAGGATGTTGAAATGAACCCTAGTCAATACGATGTAGTGATCCTCTGCTAACAGTCCAGATGCTACTCTTACGGGCTCAACGTCGCTGATCGGTCTCTCACCTAGCTCAACCGCAAAGTAGAAGTAGTGAGCCTTTCCCACCCAGCCGTTGCCCTTAACTATAACCAAGTTTGGACGGGAGCCTTGAATCCAGGTTATCTCTTCACCCCAGCTCGCCAACTCTAGGCCACCTGATTCGACTTGAGCAGCGCAACATACTCATCTAACAAGTTTGACTCTCGAGCAATTCTTTCATAGAACTCAGCGGCTTGATCAACCTCGGTCAGATAGGCCCTTAATTGCCTCAGTCTATAGGAGAACTCAGCGTCCTTCTCCATCGTGTCGTGTAGCCTCGAGAGCTCTGTTGAAAGCCCTTCAAAGGCTTCCCTGAACCTATTTCCCTCACTGTATTTCCCCGAGAACTCTTTCAAGAGGCTGGCTGTATTGGACAGGAGTAAACTCGCTCTCTGTCCTTCTCTCAAATTCCAGAAGTGTTCGATGCGATCGACTAGCCTTGTCAAGATGCCTAAACGTACGAGTCTAAGGCTTTCATAGAATGACCGGACTTCACTCTCTGCAGCAGTACGCTCAAGCAATTGGAAAAGTATTTTCCGGATTGACGAACCTATTCTTTCAGGTACGATCTCAGGTTCCATTGTTTCTATTTAGTTGCCTCGCAACTTATAAGATTTGAGGAAACAACAGCGAACGTCAGCTCACCATGGAAGGGGTTTCTCAACGATGCTCCATAAGCAATAAATGCGGGAAGAGAAAGATCATCTTTCGAGGAGTCAAGTATGGAGGAATTCTTCTCATTCTGGGATCTCCAACTACAACGGACCGTCTCCTTTAGCCCCGAGGAACTCGATCAGAAACTGAAGGAATTCAGGGTCCTACTTGAAAAGCATGTCAGCACACTGAGAAATATATCAGGATTCGAATTGAACTCTTTCACCGTGAAGGTTGCCTTAAAGGGAAACGTATTCGTAGCTTCTGCCGAAGGCGGAATTGAGCTGCGATTCCAAAAGTCTGAGGGATCTAAGAGGCTATGAAGCTGGCACCTAGTTACTCTTCGCCGCGGCGGACGTGAATATCGAACGAAGAATGGTTGGACAGGATTGCTCAAACCTGTCCAGGAACCCTCTCTTGTTAGAGTACTCCGGCTCTGCGCATTCGAACATACTTCTGAGATAACGCACAATCGCGGCTCAATCAGATGAAACAGACTCATTGAAGCCCGTCAAGTGTAATTTTGCGCGATTTTGCAGAGAGGGTAAACATTTAAGAAAGAAGAATTGCTTAACATTGGTGTTCATAAAGGGAGATATGGATGAGTAAGCTGATCAATTCAGCGAAGAACGGATTCGTAACCGAAGAAGTGCGGATAGTTGCGGAGGACGAGAAAGAGTCTCCTGAGAAGATTCGTCGATCTCTTGCCGATGGGAGAATGATTATAGCCAGAAACATCCAGCGCGAGAATGTCCATCCCATCGGAATTGGAGAGGGACTACGTACAAAGGTGAACGCGAATCTGGGCACATCACCTGACCTGTGCGACCTATCTCTTGAGGTTAAGAAGGCCAGGATAGCGGTTGAATACGGAGCGGACACGGTTATGGATCTCAGCACAGGTGGAGACCTGGACGAGATCAGAAGGACGATATTGAGGTCTGTCGAGGTACCTGTCGGCACAGTTCCAATATATCAAACAGCCATCGAAGCCGCCAAGAACAAGGGATCAATCGTGAACATGACTGAGGACGACATCTTCAACACGATAGAGAGACACGCCAAAGACGGCGTAGACTTCATGACGCTACACTGCGGAGTGACGAGAAGCATCGTCCAAGAGATATCTCGGCATCCCAGGCTCATGGGCATAGTAAGCCGGGGAGGAACCTTCCTCACAACGTGGATCCTGCACCATGATAAGGAGAACCCGCTTTACGCGAATTACGATTACCTTCTAGAAATCGCTGGCAAGTATGATTTTTCTCTAAGTTTGGGGGACGGGCTGAGACCCGGATGCATTTTCGACGCCACAGATTGGCTTCAGGTGCAAGAACTTGCAACGATAAGCCATCTTGTCGAAAGGGCCAGAGATGCCGACGTGCAGGCGATGGTCGAGGGTCCTGGACACCTACCTCTCAACCAGATAGAATCTAACGTAAGACTCGAGAAGGCTATGTGTAAGAATGCTCCGTTCTACGTCCTAGGTCCAGTTGTGACCGAGATCGCTCCTGGTTACGACCACATAGTTGGGGCCATCGGCGGCGCCATCGCTGGACTTGCCGGTGCAGATTTCCTATGCTACCTCACACCCTCGGAACACTTAGGCCTCCCAACATTGGAGGACGTGAAGGAAGGCGTTATCGCGACCAAGATAGCGGCCCACGCTGCTGACATTGTAAAGCTTGGAGAGAAGGCACATACACGTGACTTGGATATGGTTAGAGCTCGTGCTAATCTCCATTGGCAGAAACAGTTAGAAGTGTCTTTAGATCCGAGTAAGGCTGCTGAAATTCACAGCCGGATTAAGTCTAAGAGCCCAGGATGCAGTATGTGTTCCGAGTACTGTGCAATAAAGTTGTTGAAGGAGGCTTTAAGAACAGGGGAGTACTGTATCTAACAAACATGCGTGGAGATTGGGTGAAGGTCTCCTTTTCAGTTCTCCAGATTAACACGTACGTCTGAGGGTAGAAACGTATGGTGGTTCCTGAAACAACCCTTTCTTTCGAGGTGCATACTGAGGTTACACCTGAATATTTCAACGACCTGCTCACGTTTGTCCATCAATACTATGTTTTTCCGCTCTATAAACACTTCACAAACATCAGACGGTGGACAGCTGACGGCAAGCATTTCCTCACCTTCACTCTCTTAGACTCCGAGGGAAGAACGTATGTTGATGTCGAAGTAGAGGCCGGCAACATCATTCAAGTCAAGATGAAAACTAGCGGGCCGACAGTGCCTAAGTCGGTGCTAGATCGCCTTAAGGAAGACCTGATAATTAACGTTCAGCTCTTTGAGGAGAAGGTTAGAAGAACAACACTGTATTTTGCCTTTGTGAAAAGCCAAGAGATCATGCTCGAAAGGTACCCTAGGAAGCAAAAGAAGGCTCTTAGCCGGATCTTCCTCGGGAATATGCTTGTCTTGTTCATGATCTTCATTTTCATAAGCTATTTGACCTATCTGGGGCTTTCGCTTCTTCGTCTCGAGTTATATACACCGCTTTTCCTCATACTATCCCAGCTGATTTTCGTCCTGTTTGCCGACAAGATTCTGATGAGGATGGGTGACTGGCCTATAACCCCCAACAATCCAGAACTCTACATTTTGCAGTATCACATTCCGCCGGAAGAATTTCAGGCATTCAGTGAGAGGTACGATAGGGAATCATTACTACTGATTAAGCGGGAGATCTACGAGAGAACTTTAGCTGTTGGAAAGCAGATCGACTGCCAGACCGCCGAAGAGGTCTTCGCGAAATATGGGATCGCTTGCAGACCCGAAAATCTCTGGACGAAAACCGTTAACATATACGGTCTAGTAAGAAAAGCGGCTGAGAAGTTTGACATGGCAGTGCCGAAGATAACGATTGCTAACATCATCATACCAAACGCCGGAGCCACAGGGCCGAGTCCGAGCCATGGATTGGTGCTAATCACCAGCGGACTAGTTGTTCAGCTGGAAGAAGACGAGATCTACAGTATAATTGGGCATGAGATCAGCCACCTCAAGAGGAGGGATCCCCTAGCCCTGTTTGCTCTTACTTCAGCCGAGTATCTGATCAGGGTATACGTTCTTCTGCCCCACATCTTCTTTTTCAGCTTTCTGTACTTCTTCTTGGCACTGAGCGGGATCTACTTCGTAGCAAAGTTCTTTGAGGCTAGATCAGACCTTGAGTCGGCTATGAGAATAGGTCAACCTGAGGTGCTGGCTAGAGCTCTTCGGAAGATTGGGTTTCGGAAAATACAGTTAGAAAGGTTGAGATATAGCAGAATTGGAAACTGGCTTGGTATGGATCCACACCCGCCGGTATCCTTCAGGGTGGAAAGGCTCGAAAACCTCGGCGACCCGTCGAACATAAAACATCCGTTTATAAGGTCGATGATCGACTGCATTCAAGGCTTGCTTAAGAGTTAGAAATAGGCGCACACATGTCTCCTGATAATCTCCTGATAACGAAGAAAAGGTTCTTGTGCCTGCAAGAAGACTATAGATTCAAGGGGTAATAAGAATGTCACACATACACGCCTATATAAGAAGCTGGAGGCACAGCTTGCCCAAGAAGAGCCACGGTGCCCTCATCGAAAGAGAGATCTTCTCCAAGATCGATCCTGCTAATCCTTCCAGACCCGGAGCTCTCATGCAGTACGTAAAGAGCTTTTCAAGGGCGATCCTTGAGGCCGACACATCAACTTTGCCGACAGTTCACGAGGCCGAACGGGAGGTTATCTACGTCGTAGATGGTGAGGGGAGAATCGAGGCCGAAGGCGTTGTGGAGAAGCTTTCTGAAGGCTCAGCTGTCTTGGTTCCCCCCAAGGTTCCCCACGTGATCATGAATGAAACGCGACAGCCTTTTGAGCTCTTGACGGTTACGGAGGATGTCCCTCCTGAGGCCGTGGCACGGGTGAATGAGAGAATTCTTGTGCGCAACTATCATAGGCTTCCTGCAAATGTCGGAGGCCACTGGTGTCACATCGTAAGAAAGCTTTTCGGAAGTGAAGATGGGCTAGTAACACTGCACAACGTTCTGGTGGTCTCCATCGACGGCATGAATATTGGTGAGCCTCATCCCCATGGACCCGGAACCGATGAGATCTGGTATCAGCTGGAAGGGACAAGCCTACTCTTTCTTGGCAAGGAGATCAGGAGGCAACGCCCAGGTGAAGCCTTCATGGTTCCGCCTGACGGCAAGACAGCCCACTCATCCATCAACGACACGGACGAAACCATGCGATGGTTCTACTTTGCCCACTATAGTAGATGAGCGAACCTTGATCGTAAGCCGTTCCCGAACGAGGAAATGGAAAAGATTGTAGACGCGGCAATAAGCATATGTAAGAGAATAAGATCAGTAGTTACGAACAAACCACGGAGAAATTTATCGACTTTTCCTGAAAGGCTTGATCCCCCCTGACTATCGAGTTTCCTACTGGTACAAGTGCGAGAATTTCTCATCAACCATCTCGGGGCTCAACTTCTCGTAGGCTTCAACGCTGCCCACATCGTACCAGAATGCGTCTGAAACATATCCATAAACGCGTTTACTTTTTCTTATCAGGTGAGGGATTACATCGCCCATCAAGTCCAAGTCTCCCTTCTCACGTCCTAGGTTTCCGATTTCGTCGAGTGTCTTTCCCGCTAGAGCCACGATTCCTATGCTTACGGGTTTTTCCAGCTTGGGCTTTTCGGCGAATCCTAGTATCTCACCATCATCGCCTAGATCTGCTACTCCGACTCTCACTGTAAAGCCTGAGGCCAAGGCAACAGTTGCGTCTGCTGATTTCTTCTCATGGTTGATCATGAGTTCCTTCAAGCTCATGTCTGTCAGTATATCCCCATAGTAGATCAGCAGTTTGTCGCTTGTTTCTATCGCTTTTTTCCTATACGCGTTCAATATAGATCCGGCTGTTCCCCTATACTCGGGATCGTCGTGGATATAAGTGATCTTCACGTCGAATCTTGCCCCGTTGTTGAAATAGTTCACAATCTGCTCAGCTTTATAGTCTACGAGAAATACAAGGTCTGAAATTCTGTGAAACTTGAGAGTTCTAACTATATATTCAAGGAGAGGTTTCTGCTTACACCCTATAGGTATCATTGCTTTCTGAAAGTAGTATGTTATGGGCCTTAGCCTCTTTCCTGGACCGCCACAGAGAACGAGTCCCTTTACATCTCCCATTAGAGGACCACTTTTGCCCCTACAAGTGGAAGAAGCTACGGATTGGTCTTCCTTCTTCTTCCTCTCTTCGGTCTGTCCGGTTTGGATTCCACAGGGGGTTCGGGTTCAGCTTTCTCTTCAGTTTTAGGCTCCTGTACAGGCTCTGTTTTTTCTTCGACTTTTGCTTCCGCTTTTTCCTCTACTTTCTCTTCCTCTGTTTCCAGCTCTTCAATGGGTTTGGGCGGCGGTGTTGTTGCCATTGTCCAGCCTATCCACGCCCCGATAAACATGATTGCGAGGAAAGCGATCAGTACCACGATCGCAACCGCCCAGAATTGAAGACTTTGAGAGGCCACGCCCAGTATTGGGGATACTGCTCCCGGCGCAACGATAACGATCAGGTATCCGATTCCGATGACGATGCAGACGATAAAGATTAAGGCGCCAATTGCTTGGTCTCTGCTTGCCAATTCCTACCACCACAACAAACCCAATTATTTTGTGCATCCCTTAATAAATTTTATCCTAACAAAATGAGCGGCTCTTTGAAAAAGGACAGATACCAGATCATTTTACTCTGTGGTTCCAGAAGCTACCTCGTATCTACCCTGTAATCCCTTGATCGCTCTCCCCTCTATGCGTCGGTGGTATGATCCGAATAGGGATGAGAGTCTTTGTGCTTCCTCTGGATTTTCATCTATAAGGCTTATCTCTTCCTTCGGATCCTTGACTAGATTGTAAAGTTCGTCGGGCTGGCCTTCTGGGCGTTGTACGTAGCTCCATTCTAGGTCCCTTATACATCGGTTTTCACTTTCATGGTAACCTACTATCACAGCCTTTCTGTGCTCATCAGTCTCGTTCTCAAGTACAGGCACGAAGCTTCTCCCATGCATTGACAAAGTATTGTTTCTCAGCCCAAGTATTTCAAGGATCGACGGAAGAACATCTGGGAATTGGATGACCGCGGTTGTCCGCCTCGCATCTCTGCCACCTGGCATTCGCACCATAAAAGGCAACTTCAAGAGTTCGTTATGAAGGCGGTCTGTTCCCTTGAGGAACTTGCCGTGATCTGCCAAGGGGTGACCGTGGTCGGCTAGCAAAATTATAAGCGAGTCATCGTAATATCCAAGTTCCTCAAGTTCTCTGAAGAGCGAGCCAAGGCAATAGTCGACGAAGGATGCTTCTCCTGCGTAGAGTCCTCTTATGTAACGTATCTCATCTTCTTTTGCCCATTGGCTGGCTTTCCCTCCCATCGGCAAGATTAGCCTTGGTCCCTCATAGTCTGGATCGGTGTATTCATCGAATCTTCTAGGTGGATCCCAGGGCTCATGAGGATCGAAGGAATCGACCCACAAGAAGACCTTTTTGTGGACTTTATTTTTCTTTAACCAGTCAATAGCTTCGGCCACAACCTTAGCTGGGAACCAGTCTTCCTCCTTTTCGAAGTCGTCGGTATTCGCAAGAAACTGGTGGATTCGTTTTCTCCATATTTCGGGGTAGTTTTTGTTTACATAGTTGTCGACGTTCCGACGGGGCGGGTTTGACTCGTAGGGGTCGTATTCCTGTCCGCGTATCCAACGGTAGGAGTGGAAGTTCCTGTGGAAGTTCATGCTGGGGGCCCTGTAGTGGTATGTGTCCGAGATGAGACCGCAGATGTATCCTTCTCGGCTTAAAATGTCAGCGATGGTTATATCATGGGGGCTAAGCGGCTCCCAAGGTCTAAAAGGCAGAGTATCCTGCCCGGTCATCAGCTCGGATCTCACCGGAATCGTTGGTAACCCACTGGGGTAAGCATTCTCGAATACGATGCACTCTTCTGCGAACCTATCTATATTCGGGGTTCTGCAGGGCTTAACATCCTCAAATATTGGTTTTCCTTGGTTGTGGAAGCTGATGTGATCTTGTCGGAAACTGTCCAGCATTATCACTATCACGTTCATATCGTCAACCTCAAAGATTCGTCTTTAGCCATATAGCGTGATCAAACATTAAGGTTTTGAGATTCTTGCTTTGAGAACTTCTCAATCTAAAGAAGAACCTTCTGTCTTCTTCGATATACACATATGATGAGTGACTTTTGTCGCTAAAAGTCGAAAATATAGAGTATAGTATCGTCATCAGTAAATGTTTTTAAATGGTTCGAAGAGAACATATTTGTGTTAAATAGATCATACTCATCACCAACAGGGAGTTCTACTCACGAGGTAGCGTCCTCTTGAAGAATACTAGAAGGAAGATGTTGGCGGCCAGAGAGGATCTCGTAGATAAGCTTTCTGAGATCGCCAGGGAAAGAGGTACCCTTTACGATTATGTAAATGAGACTCTTCAGGAGGCTATTAGGGCCAAATCTCTAGGTTTGATCTTGAAAGAGATTATAGATGAGCGTTGGATCCTTGAAGCGGCCAAGGATGCAGGTTTCACACTTGTCTCTGAGAGGCTCTGGTTCGACATTGTTGAAAGAGTGTATCAACACTGGGGGAAGCGTTGGATGAGAGAGCTATGGTATGAGACTGGAAAGTGGTACGGCAGATACTATGGAGACCTAGACAAGTTTAGGGACGTGATGAAGAAGATCATGTGGGACTTGTCCGAGTTTGAGATCTCTTCTGAGAATGGGACACTTATCGTGAGATGTATTAGCCCCAAGTTCTCACATTCTTATTCCGATCTTTTCAGTAAGTTCCTAGAGGGCGCCCTCAATGTCTTTGGATATGATCTTATTGGCGGAGATGTCTTGAAAGGTGTGATAAATCTCAAATTCAGGGAGACGAAGGGCGATTAGAGGTCTAAACGCCCACCCCCCGGCCGATTACGACAGCACGCTCGCAAACCCGCTCTTTTTTCTTTCAATCGTTTTGCAACTTTAGAGGTTTCATCCCCCACCGAACGGGCAACCCAGCGTTCTGCATTTCATGAACCAAGTGGGAATACATGCTGTGCCTATGGTAAGTAGACGGTTTTTACTTAACCGTCATCAGAAAATCGCCAAGGGGATAACCTCGCAAGTCTAGAAACTGAGCCAACACGTCAACAGGGCTTTTTCCGACAAGATAACTACGTCACCGAAGTCAAAGCCTTATCGCAAATATTCAGTAGATGCAAACGAAGAAACATGGGAAAAATATTACGAGAAGTTAGAATAGTTCAACGACGACCCCTACCATCAAAACCTTCTTCTTTCTCTTCTCTTCGCCCAACATTCTCGGCAGTACACTGGTCTGCTAGGATCGGGTTTAAATGGAACTTCGCATTCCTTGCCGCAATCGGCGCAGACTGCTTGGTGCATCTCTCTGGATCTACTCGGTCTGCTTCCGTACGCCATCCACATCACACTCCCTTTTATCAAACAAGAACCAGATTTCCTCTAGAATCTTGTGCATATCTATACCGTCACGAGTTCCCTTATAAACTTATGTTAAGTTTACTAAAGACAGCAGCGTCCGTTACCCGCTTAGTTCCTTTTGTATCTATCTAGTTTTCAGGTTACGGGTCTCAACGATCCTGTCGTTGTTGAGGTGCATCAGTTGTTTGCTGCAAACGGGTACTTGAGCAAGATCTCGAATGCATCGTCGAAGGAGAATCGCTTGCAGCCCGGCGTTTGGCAGCCGTAAAACTCCAGGCTTTTCTTATACTCAAGCCGAGTTTCCAGTTTTTCAAGAACAGGGCGCTTTTGGTTCAGGAGAAAATCTTCCAGCTGGTCGGGTTGGAGCCTCCAGTCGAAGACAAATAGCCTGTTTCTTTATCGCTGGATTGTCTGAGCACCTGGAGGGAGTGGTCATAGAGTCTGTAGAGTGCCTTGCGAACCATGTTGAGGTGCATTTCGGTTCTGCTCGCTATCTCATCATCCGTAATCTCATGAGACCCTTGAGAACCTCAACGACTCTAACAGAGACTGCGCCGAACAACGTAGCGACCTTCTTTAGCGCCTTCTCCACCGAGCTTAACTCATTCCCGTGTTTCAGCTTAGCAGAGGGAACGAAATTTTCAATATTGATGATTGGCTCAACGTTAGGCATCTGAGATCTCCCTCATCAGAAGAAATAGAGAACCAGATAAGTTCATGTGAAGCGCCTCGAGAACTTTTCAGTACGTTATGATATCAGACTTATCAGAGAATGTTAGTAGTGTTTAAATGCGGGACCCGCTATTACATTGGTAAGACGGGCAACGAGGAAGCTAGAAATGAGTAGTTTGTCTAGGGAATCAAACGTCATATACGTGGGGAGAAAGCCCCCGATGAGTTATGTTCTGGGGATCATAACGAGTTTCACCGGATCCAACGTCAAAGAGGTTACTTTGAAGGCGAGGGGACAAGCGATAACGACTGCCGTCGATGCTGTCGAGATAGCTAGGCACAGATTTATGAAGGAACTGAACATAGGCAAAATCACCATAGGAACCGAAGAAATGCCACCGAGAGAAGGCGAAGGCAGAGCAAGGATGGTTTCAACGATCGAAATCACACTAAAACGAGAGTAGGAAACAAATAAGATGCGAAAAAAAGTATGGGCTGAGCGAGGGCGACCTTCAGGTAGGTACCACTCGTATGCTGATATTCGACTCCTCGAGTATCTCGCTGAAATTTCAATGAAGCACGGAATTGATTCAGACGAATTTTTTGGTAGTTTTCTTGATGCTTCTCAACATCAGGAATCTAAGTGTGGAAAATTATCGATTGAATGTCGTATGAGGACACAGGACCACGCGGTCTTTCTTGTAACCAGTGGTCCCAAAGTGGTTGCACAATTTCGCATGCCTGAACGCGTTCTCCAAGAAAACAATCTGATCAAAGAGTTTATGCGTACAATGGTACCTGTAGGAAACTCAGCTCGAGAGGCTAAATCAAACCACCATCAGATCAAAGACTTAAAGGCTGGAATGAGACATATTAAAATAGAGGCGAGGGTTCTGGAAGTATCGCATCCAATGCTTATCACAACCCGTTTTGGTTCCTACGCTAATGTGGCGAACGCGCTTATCACTGACGGATCCGGAACCATCCAATTGCCTTTATGGAATAAACAGATAGATGAGATTTCGATGGGTGATCTCGTTCAAGTTGAAAACGCAAATGTCATTGCATTTAGAGGTGTGCGCCAGTTAAGGGTCGGCAGAAGCGGAAGATTGAATGTTATCAAAATGGTTAGTACATTAGATTGTAAAAAATGAGGTGAAGAGAAACCTATGACGTGTGAAGAGGCTACTTCTCATGCGGTGTTCTCATTGTGGAAGATGTTGTGAAAAAACGGAGATGGAGCTTTCCAGTGAGGATATCGAAAGATTAGAGAAAATGGGTTATCGCCGAGAAGAGTTCGCCGTTATAGATAACGGTGTGGCTCGGCTCAGAAACGTTGGCGGATGGTGCTATTTCTACAGTTCCCCTGAGAAGAGATGCCGAGTCTATGGGGAAAGACCCTTGGGATGCCACATTTACCCTGTTGTATATCTGGTAAATGAGGGCGCGATGGTTGATGAACTGTGCCCAATGGGACAGACGATTTCTGAACAAGAACTTAGAACGAAGAGGAAAATGCTTGACAAACTCTTGAAAAAGATGGATGATGAAAGAAGGACCAAATAGAACTTCGGATGCGAGTCTAACAAAGCTTGCTCTTTATCTGTTACTTAGGTATACGCCACTCGCACGGTGTAGAGATTTGAACGACGGTATGGATCAATTCCGAGAATATTAACGGGTGTGTGTTTCGGAAGAAGTACATGAAACGCTCAAACTAGTTTGTTTTAATAATGAGATCGAATTGCAAGACTTAGTTAACGCTATTTTCTCGCATGTTTTGAAAAATAAGGAGCTGCTTGACCGATTGGTTATGTAAGTAGTCACGTACGTAATTTTCAGTATGTTTAAGTATTCTTTGTAAGGGTATGGTCAGAGGCTCGCAACCTTTGACCAACCCCGTTACGGGACGGCCGTGAAGGCGTCAAAACAATTGGGTCTAACTTTGATAAGCAGCGAAAAAGAATAGCGTTCAAAATGGGCAATCCACGTTTGCTAGAGATATGCTTTCACACATTTCGCCATTGGAAAGCTACAATGGAAGCCTACAAGACGAGAGATCCGTTCCATGTTCAAAGGCTGCTTAGACGCAAAAGCTTATAGAATACACAGAAATACATCCATTGGGCTGAAACAATCTTTGGCAGTTCGCCAGACGACGAGTGGACAGTTAAAGTTGAGAGAACCCTTGAAGAAAAGTGTAAACTGCTTGAACTGGGCCTCACTTATATCAGCGATTACGGCGGCTCAACAATCAAAATCCTTAAAAAACGCAAGTGACATTAGAAGAGTAGGCGGTTATGTCAGAAAAATAGGCGGTTAGATGCCTAAGGGCGTTAGAAAGGGTAAGAAGCTTGTTCCGGCTCCGGAAGATTTATTCTCTAAACTGAGCGAGGCCTCTAACCTTGCAGGTAAGCCCTTCTCTAATTACATTGGTGAGGCGCTTGAACAGGCTGTCAGGGCTCATGGTATGAATCGGTCCCTGAAGGAGATTGTTGATTTCTACGAGCTGATGATGATGCAGAAGGAAGCGGGCCTGGTTATTACGCCCTCGGAGACGCTGAACAATCTTATTGAAAGGCTTTATCCTAAGGAGAAAGAGTTGCTCCAGACGATATGGTTTGACTCTGGAAAGTGGTATGGGAAGTATCTACTTGTGAAAGTCAGAAATGAAGACCAGGTTGAGATGTTCGGGGAGATCTTGAAAGTCACAAGCTGGAACTTGAAGGACGTAGAGTTTAAAAAGGGTGCTAATGCCGTCACTTTCAGGTGCGTCTCTTTCACACTCTCGCTTGAGAATACTGTCTTGCTCATGAAGTTTATCGAAGGAGTTATGAGTACGCTGGGCTACGAGATGGTGAATCAGGACTACTTGAGGGGCATGATCCGCATGGAGTTTAGGAGATCTGAGAAATAGTGAACTGAAATCTCGGGCCCTATCACTTTCATGAACTTGCTATCTGCATCATGGCTTTCATGTACCCAATTGAGAAGGCTCGACCTCTGTGTCCCCACGGCGTGTCGTCCACTATCCCCGGTGTGTGATCATCCATAATCGGTCCGTCAAACCTGACCTCTCTGTACGCCTGCATGGCTTTGAGCATATTTGTGTCGCCCTCATCTATGAAGGATTCCGCAAAACTGGGGACTGTTCCTTTAACGTTTCGGAAATGAACGTAGAAGATTTTTCGCCTATTACCGAAGTATCGTATCGCCTCGATCACATCTGCTCCCATCTCGGCAAACGTGCCCTGGCAGAATTCCAGGCCGTTGTAGTCGCTGGGAACTATCTCAATCATTCTCTTGAACGCTTCTACGCTTCTGAATATCCTGGCGATGCCGCCCAAGGAGGGAACCGGCGGGTCGTCGGGATGAAGACCCATCTTCACGCCAGCCTCTTCAGCACATGGTATTACGGCTTTGAGAAAGTAGGTGAAGTTGTCCCACATCTTCTCGTCACTGATTTTTCCCGTGGCGGTTAATGGAGCATCCTTCACGAGGTCATAGTCAAAGCTGGTTACGTGAGCGCATCCCCGTCCTGGAGTCCATAGTGAGGTTCGCCAGACGCCCAGTGGCATCCAGTGGTATCCCAATATTGGGATACCAGCCTTACCCATGTTCTTCAGCGTCTTGCACCAGTTTTCGATTTGCTCATCACGTCCAAGTTGTCCCAGCATTACTTTTTCGTAATAGCTTTGAGGCATGTTCTCAATAGCTGCTAGCTTGAGTCGTGCTGACTCCACGCGCATCCTAAGGTGCAGTAGGTCCATGAACTCCCAGTATCCGTTTCCACGGAGCTCGGGTGTATGGACGATGATGTCGGTTACTCCAAGTTGTTTTGCAAACTTCAACTTCTCGTCTGTTACCTCGTGGATCGCACCCAAGGCAAGTCTCATTCGAACCACCCTCCACAAAACTATTGCTGCACTCAGTAGTCCCACTTATGGTGTAATAGTTCTTCGATTTCCTAACCTTATATATTTTGAAGAAGAACTTGATTGTGAAGGTTTCTAGATGAGCCGGAACAGCAAAAGGCATGAAGCACTGAACTGGTATGAAGGAGCATGGGTCGATCTTGCGGAGGCTGAAGACGCGTTGTCTGGAGCGAGACCAAACTGGGCTTTGTTTGCCTCCCACCAAGCTGTTAAGAAGGCTTTGAAAGCGGCGTATATTGTTCTGAAACGTGAGAGGCCTCGTGGTGCGCATGACCTTGTAGAACTTTACCGAAGTCTGGGAGTTGAGCTTTCTGAGGAGCTCAATGAAGCGTTATCGGAACTGACTCCGTATTATTCGGTGGCTCGTTATCCGAATGCCGGGCTTGAGAGGCCATGGTTGGGAATATCTAGGTCTCTAGCTAGACGTTTGATCGAGGCTTCCAGGAGGATTATAGAGGAGGTCGGCGTCTCTGCGAATCTTAGAGGATAAAGGCATACCGTCATTTTTGTCCGAGACTCTTCGAAGACTTGTTGATGCCTTAAGAAGATTGGACCCGGAGGTCGCTGTCTACCTATGCGGGAGCTATGCAAGGGGCGACTGGTTGAAAGATAGCGATATAGACCTAATAGTCATATCCAAGATCTTCGCTGGTATGGATGTGGGCTCTAGGTTCGTCTTAGTTAAGAGGCTGATGGATCCGGGATTCTCGCTTGATATGTTGGCATACACACCAGGCGAGTTTGAGGAGGGGAGAAGCAGGAGCACAATCTTGGAGGATATGTTGAACTATGCGGTAAAGGTGACTTGACGGTGAACCTACTTTCTAATCTTATCTAAGAAGACGCTGCGAAAGTAAATATTGTGGGGCTCGTGTGGAGTGTACTTTGTGGGAATGATGTTGGTGTCGAGGTAAAGGACCTTCACGGACCTCTGCCCTCAGCAACGAGATTGGTGACGCTCAAACCTTTGAAAAGTCTGGATCCGATTATTTCCAGATCGTCGTCTGAGAGGTCTTTCGCGTTCGCCAGCAGATTTTCAAGTTCCTCACCGAGAAGGAGCTCGGGATGATCATCAAGATATGTCTCAATAATAGCCCTTAACGCTTCGCTCCGGCTTCGGAAATGCCCCCTCTGCACTATCCGGTCCACCTTTTTCAGTATTTCTTCAGGTAACCTCGATGTGACAACTTCGCTCAAACAATGCCACCGCTTTTTTGTATACAAAATGAATACTTAAATCTTTTGCCACTCGGTTCTGATGACTCTTTGGGCGTTAGATGAAAAAGCGTCTTCTGGAAATTGACTGTTGTTTTTCGGGGTCAACTCAAGCGCTACGTGTACCAAGATGTGAGTTTACATGACTAGGTATTGCGGAGTGCTCCAAAATCCTCTTTGATGCGGTTCTTCAGGTTTTGTTTTGTGGTGTGGCTTGTTAAGAGCCAGCAGACATTACGGAGATGATGTTTTGCATAATAGGCTCAAGTATATTCGCTTTTTCTAGGTGTCTGATTCTGACGGAGAATTGGGTTGTTTTTGCAGTGAAAAAGGGATCTTTGTATACATGCGAAACAAGATTGTATACAAAGAAGCGAGATTATTTACACAATTTATATATAGTAAGCTGGACAGATATTTGCTCACCGAATCAAATAGGGAGGAAAGTGAAAAATGCAATCGAAGAAACTGCTGGCTACGACATTAATGCTTATGTTCGCTTTAGCCATTCTGAGTCCTGTCATTCCTGTTGGGGCCACCGTTAGCGGAAGCATACATATCGTTGAGCATAAAGCGGATATAGTTGCACCAGGAGGAGCAGTTCAGGTAGATGCCACCGGTATGACTGCAACAGGAGCAACCATATACTTCTACTTGAGCAAAGGGAAATCAGGCGAGATTGAAGCTGAAGACATATACGTAACCAGTATGGACAAGGAAGATGTGGAGGCCGAGCCCGTCACAATTTGGGTTCGATCGACTATTGCGAAGAACGAGACTTACTATGTGAAGGCTACCGATGTGAAGGGAACAGGCAAAGGTTGTGTTGCTTCAAGTGAAAGTTTTGACGTGCCTTTGGAGTGGCCGACTGTCACCACCGATCCCACCGAGGATGTTGTTGGTGAAGAACCCACAATCGAGGGTAAAGAGGCGGAGGACTACGTGGAATTTGAGTTCTATTGGGACGAGTATGATACTGCCGGCTACAGTGGAACTGTTGACGAGGACGGCGAATTCAAGGTCGAGGACTACGCGATTCCCCACGGCTTCGAGGGAAGCCACAAGATAATAGTGCTCTACTCTGACGAGGATGGCGACACGCTTTCTACAAGCGTAGATTTCACGATCAAACCCGATGTAGAGATTGATGTACTCAGCATCACAGCCGAGGAGACGCAGAGTTTCACGATAGCGGGAACTGGCTTCCCAGAGGGTACAGTTGCTGAGGATGTCATAGAGTTGGTCCTAGAAGACTTCAAGACAGGGAGTACAATTGAGACATGGGACACAACCCATGATGAGGAAGATGTAAGCGACGTAGAAGGCTCCGAAGGCGATCTTGATGTTGACGTCACAGTCCACGATGTGGAAATCGGAATCGCAACCTTAAAGATCAAGGTGGATGGCAAGACGAGGACCTTTGAGGATGTCCTCTACGTCTCAGATCCAACAGATGTAGCAGACTTCACAACGATCACGCACTTAAAAGCAAGTGTGAAAGAGGGCGTTATAGGCGACGAAGTCACCTTCTCCTTCATAAATCTACCTGCAGGCGCCACAATTAAGGTAAGCTGGGGTTTGGAACCATTGCCAACGATTGAGTTAGATCCAGCCGACGAGAACGGAGCTGCAGAAGGAACCTACGTAGTGGGAGACCTAGATGGCGACGACGAGGTTCTCATAGACCCGGAGGACATTGAGGCAAGTGAGGGAATACCTGGAGGAGAGTACAGCGTAAATGCCATCGCAACAGCAGACGGAAAGTCAAGAACGAAGGAGATAGGCAAATTCGAGGTTCTGCCGGAGTTTAAGGTATGGAATCTCGAGGATGACGAAGAGCTGGAGGAAGCACAGGTAACAGACGAGTTGGGGCTTAGGGGAACAGGGTTCCCAATTGACTCAACGGTCACAACATCATTCTTTGGAACCGAGAAAGTGGACTGTGAAGACTTTGAGACTGAGAACAAAGGCGTATTCCTAGTCGATCAAGACGAAGATGAAGAGCCTCTGAAATTGCCCCACATCAGCGGAGGAGGTAAATCCATCACGGTAACCGTCGAGGGTGAAGACAGTGAAGGCGAGAAGATCGAAGCCAAGGGTAGCCTGATAGTCAACCCGAAGCTCTTGGAGGAAGATCTTGACGAAGATGAGGACGGCGAGATCGACTGGGAGGTCGGCGTCCTTGAGCCAGATGGTACTTGGACCGAATTTGCAGATGCTAGCGACGCTGCAACTTTGTTTCCAGGTAACCCGATAAAGATAGTCGGTTTCGGCTACTTAGGCGCGGAAGCCGTAAGCGTGAAAGTCCTAGATGCTGACGGCGATCTGATCGCTACAGCTACGATAACAAGTGGAGAAAAGGCGGACTCAAGCGGAGATTTAGAACTTGTCGCGAAGCTTCCAGTCGTTAAGGCTCTTTACCCGATGGGCAAAGTGGAGGTAGACATTGAGGTTTCCGGCGCCACAACCACTAATGAGGACGCTATTGAGGACTTAGATATTGCTAAGGTCACCCTTGAAGATGAGGATCTCCTCGCGAAGCTCTTCTTCGGCTTAGAAGCCGACGGTGACCTCGATACAGAGGTCAACGTAGGTGACAGCGTCAGTATCGTTGGGGTCGGCTTCAGAACCAAGAGCCTAACCTTAATCGTTGACCAAACAGACGAAGAAGTTGCTGATGTTTCGGCTCCGTTAGGAGCCTTTGAAAAAACAATAACGATACCAGAGATGGAAGGCAGCTGGGATCCTGAGGAGGAAATAGGAAAAGAGTACACGCTTGTCGTTGATGAGACAGGTACCGAAGCCGTGTTCACAGTCGTACCGAAGATTACGCTTGACCCGAGTGAGGCCTACGAAGCTGAAAGCGTTACTGTTAAGGGTAAGGGCTTCGAAGATGGGAAGGACGTAGACATTATCTGGGTTGGAGTAGCCGAGGAGGAGACCCTAGAAACAGTCAGCGGAGACGATATTACAGACGGTAGCTTCCAGGTTACGGTTGATGTGCCCAAGGCTGTAGCTCAATCCTACAGAATCAAAGCCGTTGTCACCATTGTCGGCGAGGAACAAGAGTGGGCCGACGCAACATTCACGGTCTTAGACATCTGGAGGGTCCAGATCGGCCAGAAGATCACGGATCTAACAACGAAAGTAGACTCACTCACCAAATCCGTCGCAGATCTAAGCAAAGCAATAGAGGCAATGGATCCCGCAGCTATAGCAAGAGCAATAGATGCCATGAAAGGCGATGTCAGCGCCTTGAAGACCGCTGTGGACGCCTTGAAGACGGATGTGTCAGCCGCCAAAACCGCCGCATCAGACGCTAAGACAGCAGCCTCAGACGCTAAGACCGCCGCATCAGATGCCAAAGCAACGGCAGCTGAAGCGGTCTCAGCAGCCTCGGAGGCCAGAACCGCCGCATCAGATGCCAAAGCAGCCGCCCAAGCAGCCCAATCGACAGCAGCAGGAATCTCCACAGCCGCCTACGGAGCTATGGTCTTAGCCTTAGTAGCAGCAATATTCGCCATAATAGCCGTAGTCCAACTGCAAAGAAAGGTAGCGGGCTAAACGCGCACGACCCCGCTACCTAAACATCCCCCTCTTTTTTTTGCACATTCCAATTACCCACTAGCAGTCTCTAGACCATTCATGTCTGACCCGATCTAGACGAAACATTTTAAATCAAAACAGAACAAGAGGATATACTAGACGGGATCATAATGAAGAAGACAATTACAGTTTGCTTCTTTCTATTGACCTTTCTCATCTGGGTTCCCAAATCCGCTCGTGCCTCGAATGACTTACACATCGAGGTGGATGGAACAGAAACGCTTTCAAGAGGCGACCTGGCAGTCTTCCACCTAGTGACAACCTACGGGAATGAAGGCCGAGTTGACGCGAACATAACGAGTGTGCTGTTATACTACAAGGCGGATACTTTCGAAAATCTGACGTCAGAAATCAACCGTATTGACAGGGGCTTCTTCTGGCTGAAATATTCAGTGCCGTCAGACGCCCCCGCTGGCACCTACACGATGCTGATTGATGCAAATTACACCATCAACGCAATTAAGGTCAAAACGTCCGCAGTTAAGGCTGTCACCGTGAGCACGGCGCTGACTGAGTTGAATTCCCGAGTAAGATCTGTTGAAAGGGACGTCTTGGCAATCAAAGCCACTATTGAAGCAATCGAGCCGTCAATAGGCAACATTAACGTAATACTGACGGATATGGGAGAAAGAATCAACACCGTCGAAACCAATATAGCTGCAATCAACAGCTCAATAACAGACATATCAACATCTGTGACAGGCATCAGTGGAACGATCGACACAATCCAAGAGGATTTCACAACTCTGAAGACCGATATCGAAACCTTGCAGTCAAATGTCAAAGATCTGCAGACCAATGTAAGAACCATCAGCGTAGCACTAACTGCCACGAACGAGTATGTGGCCACAATCGAAAAGAGTATCAGCCAGCAAACATCCAGCCTCACAACAAACCTTTACATAGTTCTCGCCATATCAATAGCCTCAGCCCTCGCAGCCATCCTAGGTTTCGTCGCCCTAGTCGAGCTGGGACGCATACTAATCGGAGGGCTAAAACTCTAGCAAACTTTCTCATTCTGAGCGAATTATCAAGGACATGGACCACCGTGAAGAGGCTGCAACAAGATTGATGTGCAAGGATCAACATCAAAAGAAATATATGAGCCAAAGGAGATTATCTTGCAGGTGATTTTTGGGCATGCATACACAAGATAGATTTAAGCGCTCTATAACAGAAATACCCAAGCCGTCTTCGAAGCCGGTGTCATCTCAATGCACCAGACAGAGATGACGGAGTGAGTTTAGATGATCAAAGTCGGTTTGATTGGCTGCGGCCGAATAATGCCAGCTCATCTTCACGGATATGAAGCACTGATAGAGAAGAACTTGGACATCCGGATTGCAGCTCTTTCTGCCAGAAAAATTGAGGATGCGAAGAGATTCAGGCGACACGGCGAAGGGCCTCCTCCGAGAAAGCCAGTTGGGCCTCCAGGAGACCCGTTGGCCGCCGAGCACATCTATGTTTACGATTTCCAGAAAGACCTTGATGTTGAGGTCTACGATGACTACAGAGACATGCTTAAGAGGGCTGACATAGACGCGGTCGAGATCTACACCTCCGTTTCATCGCACCACGAAATAGCTTTGACAAGCCTCGAAGCAGATAAGCATGTCTTAGTCGAGAAGCCAATCGCAATAACCGTCAAAGCAGGCCGGAAAATGGTTGAAACCGCCAAGAAGAAGAGTAAGGTCTTAGGCGTCGCAGAGAACACCCGTTACCTGGCCGACATAAGAATGACTAAGTGGGTGATTGACCAAGGCTACATTGGAGACGTACAGTTAATCATTACTGGTGGCATAGGCGGGTATTGGTCTCCAAACAAGATCGTAGGCGAGACCGGTTGGCGTCACAAGAAGATCTTTGCAGGGGGAGGCGCAACCATCGATATGGGCGTTCATACGTTCCATATTCTACGTTACCTCTGTGGCGAAGTTGAGGAGATATCAAGCCTAGTTGAGACTCTTGAAAAGATTAGATTCACCCGTGACGAAACTGGAAGAATGGTCGAAAGAGTCGAGAGCGAGGTCGATGACACATACCTCGGACTGGCAAGGTTCAGAAATAGAGCCATAGCGCAGATCTTCTTCTCGTGGGCCGGCCATGGTGAACCCGTAACGATTACAAGAAGCATCTACGGAAACAAGGGATGCATAAAAGGCAGTATGCTAATGCTCGACGACGGAAGGAAAATGGACATGAAGGACCTCTTTGAAAGGGAGGCCAATAATGAGGTTAAGGAAAAGTTCTTTCCGCAAGGGATCAGCGATCCCATGGCCCTCGAGACCCTTGAATTCCTAAGGGCAATCAAGGATGGAAGAGAGATGGAGACAAGTGGTCGAGAAGGTTTGCGGGACTTAGCCGCCTCATACGCCTTGATTGAGTCCTCTTTAATGAAGAGATCGGTCAATGTTTATGAAGTAGAGTCGGGCGCGATTGGCTGCTACGAGAAGGAGATAAACCAGTACTACGGCATATAGGAGCGTGAACCACAGATGGACCTTGCCGAGTTTGCGGACATGCCTCTCATTGATTGCCATGTCCACTTGGGTCACTTCGGGCCGGGAGGAACTGAAGTGACCGCTGATGATCTGCAAAAGTCAAGCGAATTCATGGTTGAGACTATCAAGAAAGGAAGTCTTAGCCAAATGTACATAACTGGTCACGATGCGGGACTGTACCTGAAGGCTAAGTATCCTAGGCTATTCTATGCCGGCGGATTTGCACCTTGGTCGGGCGAGACCATGACGGTTCCTATCGTTGATTGGCACAGCTACGTCACGTCACTCCTGGAAGTTGGATTCGACGGGGTCGGTGAGATGGGCTCCAAACCTGTCCCTAGAGTTGTGCATACACCGCTAGACAGCAGCTACTATAACGGTTTCTGGGAAGCTTGCGAGTCATTAGACTTCCCTGTTCTCTGTCATGTCGCTGATCCCGAGGAGTTTTGGGATGAGTACTTGGCTCCAAACTGGGCCAAGGAGCAGGGCTGGGTCTACTATGCTGGGGATTACCCGACGAAAGAAGAGCTCTACAGAGAGATCGAGAACGTTCTCAGCGCACATCCCAGAGTGAAGGTTGTTTTCTGCCACTTCTACTTTATGTCTGCCGACCTTGAGCGGGCCTCAGACTTTCTCAACAGTTACCGGAACGCCAACTTTGACGTTACACCCGGGATTGAACTTATGTACAACATATCACGGAGGAGGGACGACTGGAGGGATTTCTTCATCAAACATCAGGATCGAATATTCTTCGGGACAGATATCGCGACATGGCAGACGATTCAGGAGTCAGTTGATCGGATATGGCTAATCAGAAACCTGCTAGAATCGGATGAGCGGTTCTTCACGCCTCTGACTGCGGACAAACTCCTGACGAGATATAAGGAGCCCTTTGTTGGACTTAATTTACCGAAGTGCATTCTAAAGAAGATGTACGCTGAAAACTTTAAGAGGTTATGGGGGAAAGAACCTAGGAAAATCGATTCAAGATTAGCTATCCGTATGTGTGATGAGAAAAACGAGAAGGCCATCGCCGATGCTTTACGAAAGATCAGCGCTTTCGGTCAATGAGGTTGAACGTACAGAAATCTTTCATCCAAGAGTTTCAGATAACTCATGCTGGAGAAAGGAAAACTCTTAAATAGTCTCTTTATGAATATGAGAGAAGTGGTTCGCTATGGGTGACCGTCTTCCAGAGTGCTGGCTTTTTCTGTGATGTCTACTTTGAATTAGTGTTCCTATTTCTGCAAGATCAAGCGTCGAGAGGTTTTGGGGTTGTCTGAAACGGGCATCACGGTTAAGAAGACTGAAGACTTCTCAGATTGGTATACTCAAGCTGTCTTAAAGGCAGAACTGGCCGACTATGCTCCGATAAAGGGCTGCATTGTCTTCAGGGAGAATTCCTATGCGATCTGGGAGAAAATTCAAGATTACTTCGACAAGCGGATAAAAGAAACTGGACACAAGAATGCATACTTCCCCATGCTCATACCAGAGAGGTTCCTAAGGAAGGAGGCCGAGCATTTCAGTGGCTTTGTTCCAGAGTGCGCATGGGTCACGGTTGGCGGAGACAGTCAGCTAGAGGAAAAACTGGCTGTAAGACCCACATCAGAAACGATCATCTACACCATGTATAAAAAATGGGTAAAGAGCTGGAGAGACCTTCCCATCAAGCTGAATCAATGGTGTAATATCGTCAGGTGGGAGACCAAAGCAACCAAACCATTCCTGAGAACAAGAGAATTCCTCTGGCAGGAGGGACACACAGCACACGCAACAGAAGAAGAAGCCGATAGAGAAGTTATTGACATCCTACTAATCTATAAGGATTTGATCGAAAATCTTTTGGCAATTCCAGTACTTCTGGGAAAGAAAACCGAAAGTGAAAAGTTTGCTGGAGCCCTCTACACAACCACGCTTGAAGCCATTATGCCAGATAGAAGAGTGCTCCAGATGGGAACATCCCACAATCTTGGACAGAACTTCTCAAGAGCCTTTGGAATCAAATTTATCGGAGAAGATGAGAAGGAACATCACGCTTGGACGACCTCATGGGGCATATCCACAAGACTGATAGGAGCACTTGTGATGGTACATGGAGACGACAGGGGATTGGTGCTTCCTCCTGAAGCAGCCCCATACCAAGTTGTAATAATTCCAATATTCTACAAGGAGATAGAGCGAGATTCAGTCATAGGTAAGTCGAGAGAGGCCTTTAAGAGGCTGGAGGAAAGTGGAGTATCAGCCATTCTTGACGATAGACCCGAATATACGCCGGGATGGAAATTCAACAACTGGGAATTGAAGGGTGTGCCAATAAGAATCGAGATTGGTCCGAGGGATATTGAGAGAGAGCAGGTAACCATTGCCAGGAGGGACACGTTGCAAAGGGTTGAAGTAAGGGAGGAAGAACTCGTTAACGCGATAACTGGGTTGCTCAAGGACATTCAAGATAGTCTTTTTAACAAAGCGAGGAAGTTCCTAGAAGACAATATTGCGGCTGTGAAAACTTATCGCGAGTTCAAGAAAATCCTGAGGGAAAAGGGCGGGTTCATCAAATCCTGCTGGTGTTCAAGCGCAGAGTGCGAAGAAAAGATAAAAGACGAAACTGGAGCTACTATTAGATTGGTTCCTTTCGAAAAGGAACAATTGTTTTCAGACTGTGTATATTGTGGCAAAGAAGCAAGGGAAGTTGTTTACTTCGCTAGGGCATATTGAGATCACCTGCTCAATTGACCCTCTAAGTAGACTGGCTTGCGTATCAAATGGCCAGCCGCAATCACGTCGATGATACCGCCGAATGTTCCCATTAGCCTCTCTCCATATTCCTTCGACATATCTGCTGTGACGGAATGTAAACGATATGATCAATGCTTAAATAAGAAATTAGATTTAATGGAGTCAGATCCGTCTTTCTGACGCAGAGAGAAGGAGAGAATTGCTAACCAAGGTTAAGGAGAAATTTCAATCATGGATCCTCTTTGAGGCAAAAGTAGCGTACAAAGCCGGATTAACACCCAACCAGATCAGTGCTCTAGGGATAATGTTCGCCACAATCTCAAGCTTCTTCTACTGGTTGGCAGGACCGTTGTCTTTCGAAGAATCCTTTGAGCAGGCTTCCATGACCTTGGCTCCCATGTTCCTATCGATCTCGGGTCTCTGTGATGCTCTCGACGGTGCCTTGGCAAGATTGTACGGCAAAACTACGACCTTCGGTGGATTTCTGGACTCTCTGCTCGACAGATATGCTGAATCGGCCATCTATTTCGGTCTTATCGTCGGGGGACTTTCCGATGTGTCATGGGGGATCGTCGCCTTAGTAGGCTCGCTGCTCGTAAGCTATGCTAGAGCCAGGTCGGAGGCGGCCGGAATCAAAATGGAAACCGTGGGGGTAGCTGAACGCGCCGACCGACTTATTATAATAGTTTTAGGCAGCCTCCTAAACTTCGTGTGGGTTGATGCGCTAAGATGGTGCGTGATCTTGCTTGCTTTGCTAACGAACTTCACTGTGCTTCAACGCGTAGCCTACTTTCACAAGAAAACTAGATCTTGATGTTAGGTCTTCACGTAGCGGGCTCTATGAGTTCTTGGTCTGGAAAATGGTGGCTGAAATGCTTTTTTCTGAGATGTCTAAAGTTTTGGGTTTTGGAAATATCTCAATCAGCTGCTAGCTTACTTTCTATAGTAGGTTATTACTCCGAATTGCTCCAAAGTTTGACGGAGCTTCTCAACGGCCCGATTGACCTCTTCCTCCTTTCTAATCCCTGTGCAGACCAGTTTCCCACTGGCAAAGACGAGTATAACCGTCTTCGGATCCGCCATCCTATATATTAAGCCCGGAAACTGCTCAGGTTCGTACATTATTCTGCCGCCCATATCTCTCCCACAAGATTGGTACAGCCCGAAAAGGTCGATTCTACCTTCCAGGTTTGCAGATGCAACAATATTCTGAATCTGTATTTCTGGTTTGCCCATGATCACTATGTTTTCTTTCTTCAACCTTCTCACTATCCTCTTCAGCGCGGCTATTGAATCTTTCTCAGACTTTGCACCGGTGCAGACCATCTTTCCAGAGTTGAATATTAGAGTCGCCGTCCTAGGCTTGTTCAAGCGGAAAACCAGTCCTGGGAAAATCTCAGGCTTATATTCTGTTCCGGGAAAAGCTTTACAGACCGCCTTTATGTCGATCCCATGTTTCAGCGTAGCTGAAGACACAACATTCTCAATCTTTATCTGAGGCTTACCGGATGTCTCCTTCTTCATACTCTGACTCCCCAGCAACAATTATGGATGAAACGAATTCGGCCTTCTCTATCGGTTGCAGAATACGCACCTATTATTACCTGCATCCTCCCATCTATAATATGTGAAGGAACTTATAAAAAACGTGTGCAGACTCCTCCAAAGATATTTAGTCTTGGTAGGCAAATGGATTCCAACAAGAATTGTCGTTGCGGACGGGAGACTATTTTTTTCAATGTCGGAGGACATTGTTGACGAAGCACTGAAGGATGCAAGAATCCTAGCCAAGAGATTCAGGCCCGATGACTATGCAGTTCTACAGCAGTATTGGCAGAGGAGGAATTTTGACTTGATTGCCTTCATGCTAAGGAGGTACGGAATTGAGTTTAAAGGAGTAACTCACCTGGAAATTCTAGTAGAAGAGCTCATCAAGATCAGAGAGGGAAGGCAGAGGACGTAGACCTACGACGCTGCTAATCCCACATGAAGAATTCTCAAATATACCAGCGATCTTTTAGAAGAAACCTTTGGAGTCCGTTCTGAACCCTTCTTTGTCAGATATCAATGGTTAGAGTCTCTCGACCCTAATTATTTGACCACTCTTCACTTTCTTAAAAACTTTAGGATCTCCGCTTACCTTTCCAAATACATTGACGGGGTCAGCGGGCCTTATCTCCTTGCCACGACTTATGGGGGTCGGTCCGAAGAATATGCAGAAGGAGTTTCCAGGTGGCCAATACCCTAGATCCCCTTGGTTGACAGTTTCTTGAGCGTTTTCCTCGCCGATTCGGACTGGTGTAGAGAAGTAGATCTCATCACCCCACCTGTTTGCTCTGGCTTCTATCGGCAGCTTCTCCCAGATGGCCTCAGCTGTTTTCGGGTTTTTCTCCTCGACCAATTCGGCTTCGACCTCTCCTGTGGTTTCGGTCACTATCTTAATTTTCTTAACCATTCCAGCACCTCCACTTCAATACTTTCAGTTGATAGCTACTTTGCTCAAAAACGTTTTCATCAATGGCTAGGTTTCCGGGCGGAGATTCTCAGTTTCATATAGATGACCAAGGATACGAGCATTGGAACGTAAATTATGCAAATCTCGAAAGCCGGATTGAATATCCGTCCAGCAAAATTCTGTACAAAGAGAACTATCAAGGCGGTAACTCCTGTAATCAGCGATGTCTGGAGCCATGCTTCTAGCTCTTCATATTGGGTCGACTTGTTTCCTTTGTCCAAATGGATCCAGCTCACTAGACTGATCTATTCTTGAGAGATGTTAAATTTTGCGAGATGGAAAAAGGGATCGATTTTCATATCGGTCTAAGTGTATGGCTTTATCGCCTTGAGCATCTCTTTGAGCAGAAGATTCGGAGCGTCTCTTCCCGCCTTCTCTCTCAATCCCAAGGCATATCTTTTGAATTCCTCAAGTGTGACGGCTTTCTTCCCTTTTTTCTGGGATAAGTATGCAGATTGGACGATCGCCGTTGTTTCTGCACCTATCTTTTCGTCACAGATGGGTTTAGCCCCATTGATTACGCAGTTGCACATGTTTCTTATCTCTCCCGTAAAGCTCGTTATCCAAGATCGTTTGCCCAGGGGTATCCTCCTTGTTCCACCGAAGGCATCAGCGATTTTTAGGACGGTTTCTCCTTCTTCCTCAGACGGTTGGATTTCGCCGTTAGTTCCCACAATTCTGGTCTCCATCGAGTCTCTGTGAGACCAAGAGCCCTCAATATGAGCCGTTGACCAGCCAGATTCGTCCTCATACCTGATCAATACGTGAGCATCATCCTCGACAAGGAAGGGTTTGAACATACCTTGGATAACGCGTGTCTTCATTCTTATGCATATGCCGTAGGGTTCAACCGCCTTAACCAGGGCAGGCTTTGCCTCGAATCCGTTCAGAAACCAAGAAGCCGTTATCGCGTGGACGCCGTTGTCTAGAAGAGCTCCACCTCCAGCAATTTCCGGATCCCAGAACCAACTAGCCCATTCTGGTCCCCCGTGAGCTGTAGCCACGAATACAAGTTGAAGCTCGCCTATGGCTCCGCTTTCAATGAACTTCTTGGCGTTGTACCAGATGATGTCGTAAAGCCAGTTCTCGTTATGTTGATAGAGCTTTCCTGTATCCTCCACAGCGTCAATAACGTCTAAGCATTCTAGATATGTTCTAGCCATGGGTTTTTCAACCATCACGTTGAGTCCCGATTTCAAGGCTTCGATGGCAACCGTGTTATGGAATTTCGTGGGTGTGCAGATGTCGACCAATTCAACATTTGCTTTAGAAATCATCTCCTCCGCACTCGTGTAGGTTCTCATTTCTTCAATGTCGCTTTTCAGCCGTTCGGCTAGTTCCTGTCGTCCCTCTTCTTCCACTTTCTTCGCCCTCTCCAGGTAGATCTCCCTGGCTCTTGTCTCAGCTCGCCTCAAGGTTTGCTCGGATACGTCACAGAGGGCAACAAGTTTAGCTTCCTCAACATCTGGGTAGGCTGGAAGATGAGCACCTTGAAAGATTCCTCCGGACCCTATGATCCCAACATTAACTTTTTTCAATTCATCATGCACCTTTGACCGATATCGTGAATCGCCACCTGATTGGTTCAAACAAATAAAAATCTTTCCAATCAAAGGTCGACCTCTGGAAACTAGAGCTTAGTCTGCAGCCGAATTCTATAGAATTCTGATCGTAAGTTCCCCAAAAACTTAATAATAGTTTGGAAATACCAGTATAAACCGATCATCAAATCTGTGGGCTTGGGACAAGTCATGGCTGCAAGACCTTTGAGAAAGAAACTTCTTCCGCCAACATTTCCTGGAGCGATGATGATAGGGGAGGAAGAGAAGAGGGCAGTTATGCAGGTTTTAGATTCTAAGGCTCTCTTTCGGTACTATGGACCTGTAGGTTCCCTCAACAAGACGAAGAAGTTTGAGGAAGAATTCGCCAGATACATGGGGACAAAATATGCCTTGGCCGTTTCTTCGGGAACTGCTGCTCTCTGCGTCGGCATTACAGCCGCTGGGACGGGGCCTGGTGACGAGGTTATCGTTCCAGGATACACTTGGATAGCCTCGGCGCTGAGCGTAGTTGCGTGCAGAGGCACTCCCGTCATTGCCGAGGTCGATGAATCTTTGACGCTTGATCCCGAAGATTTTGAAGACAAGATAACTCAGAGGACGAAGGCCGTCATCCCGGTTCATATGCGTGGAGTTGGCTGTAAAATGGACGAGATATTGAAGATATCGAAGGACCATGGGTTGACGGTGGTCGAAGACAATGCTCAGTCGTGCGGTGGAGAATACAAGGGCAGAAAACTGGGATCGATTGGAGATGTAGGAATGTTCAGCTTTCAACTGAACAAGATTATAACCGCTGGAGAAGGAGGAGGATTGATAACTAACGATAGAGATCTCTTCGAAAGGTCTGTGATGATGCATGATGTAGCCTCGTTGAGGGAGGGACCTGGAGTCTGGTGGAAGTTCGCAGCTGAACCGTTGATCGGACTGAACTATAGGATGAATGAGATATCAAGTGCAATATTGATTGAGCAATTGCACAAGTTAGATAAGCTCCTAAGCGTTATGCGGAGAAACAAGGAGAGAATAAAGAAGGAAATCTCGGACATCGATGGTATAGAATTCAGGGAGATCCCAGATCCGAAAGGTGATACAGGAATCTGCCTAATGTTCTTTCTGCCGACAGCTGAAAAAGCTCAGAGATTCGCAGAGGCGCTTCGTGCTGAGAATATAGATGGACCGGGATACGGAACCCATGTGGCTTATATTCCTGGCAAACACGACATGCATGTCTACATATGTTGGGAACCCTCGCTTCGATATAGCGAGAAAACGTGCCCAAACACGCTTAAACTGCTTTGCAGAGCCGTGCACATGGATGTGAGTCCACTCTTGACAGAGGAGGATATAGATTCGATCGTTGAGGGAGTGCACAAGGTAGCCCGCAAGATACTCTGAGATTGGTGAATCTTCAGATATGTCCATGTTATCCCGCGAGAGGTCATCCGAAACGCTCAATATGGAAGAGACACACACTGTGCGAGTCAGCCCTTCCTACATGTGCTGTTTCCCTCTAGCGCACTGAGCATACTCCTACGTGACTTAGCTTCGCCAGTCGCCCCAGTTCCGATCTGAAAGGCTGAACTTGACACACTCAAACTCTTTAAGATAGATACGCATGGCGTAATCTATAGAAAATGGCCTCTGACACTTCCGCGTATCGCGGCCTCAATGTAGAGATTCATTCGGAACCTAGGAGGACGAAACCCCACGAACAAATATTTGACTTTGAATCGAATGGAATTCATTGTTACTTACCTATGTAACGGAAGATGCAGACATTGCTACGCTACCCAACATAGGGAGGAGTTTCCTACACATATAGACAAATTGCTTGCTGTAGAAATCGTCAAGAGAGCTGGTGCGAAATATAACCCCGAATCGATCATGACTTTTGGTGGCGAACCCTTACTATTTCCTGAAATCGTGTGTGCTGTTCATAGAGAGGCTATGGATGTGGGAATTCCTCGTAGAGAAATAATTACGAACGGTTACTGGTCGAATAGCGCTAGAAGAACTATGGAGATAGCAAGGAATTTGGCGGATGCTGGCGTCAATGAGATTCACATCTCTGTCGATGCCTTTCATCAAGAACATATTCCGCTTGAGATTGTCAGAAATACGGCTAGAGCATGTTTAGAGGTAGGCATTGGAGAAATCCATTGGAATCCCTGTTGGGTAGTTTCTGAGGGCGACGATAACCAATACAACCGAGAGACTAAACGTATCTTGAAGAAGCTGAAAGACTTGCCCGTAAGAGACTCGGAAGGCAATATTGTGGAGCCAGATGGATCGGCCCTTGTCAACTTGAAAGAGTTCTTACCCGGAAAACAGAGGATTCCGACAGGCAAGTGTGGTGATATGCCTTACACGGGTCCGCTTGACTCCGTGAAAACAATCTGCATAGAGCCTGATGGGAAAGTTGCGGTCTGCAAAGAGTTCTATGTTGGGAATGCTTCTGAAATAGATATTATTAGGCTCATGAAAGACTATGATCCGTTTCAGATACCAGAGATGAAGGCGATAATTGAAGATGGAGTAGAAGGACTGGCGAATTGGGCAAAGAAAAAGGATGTCGACCCAGACCCAGAGGGATACTACTCCGTTTGCCATATGTGTACTGATATTCGAAAAAGAGTAGACACAGCCTTGAAATCGAAGACATTCCAAGGTACTAAGTTGACATCGCCGAATTCACGATAAGATCTGTCGGGAAAGAGACCCCTCCTATCCTTTTCTGGTTTTGGGCGATCATTTGCTTTAGCTTAATAGTGGAAACCAGAACAAAAAAGCATAAATAATTTATGACTATGTAGATTCCTATTCAAAGGTGGTGTTCTTGACGTTTCTCAGGATAGAGAGGGTTGATCCGACTCTTTTCTTCGTGCGAGAGAAAGATGAATTTAAGCAGCTAGTGGAGTTGACCATACTGAATGAAGGAAAAGAAACCCAGGCTAGCCTAGAGGTAAAGACCGATTCCAAAGTCTACGTTACCAGCGTTGGGAGAGTAGATACTGGAACAGCAATTTATAAAGTCCCTATTCCGGACATTCAACAGCCCACAAATGTGATGTTCAGGCTTCACGCGGTTGGAGAGCTACAAGATGAAACCTCTATAACATGGAAGCCTCAAAGGCACTGGCTGGTATACGTGATCCAGAGGGCTCATCACGATCCAGCCTACACGGATTTGATCCTAAATGTTCTAGAGGAGTACAACGGTTTCTATGACGAGATTCTCCGATTTTGCGACGAAACTTCTGACTGGTCTGAGGAATCCAAGTTTAGATTCCAAGTTGAGACATCGTGGTCCGTTCTCAACTATATGAAGAACCGCCCCAAACAGATAGTTGAAAAGCTCATAGGTTTGATGAAGGATGGAAGAATCGAGGTTGCGGCGCTTTATGCGAATGAAGTGACTGCCTTATGTAGCCATGAGGAACTGATTAGGCTGCTCTATCCAACTTTTCAGCTTAAAAGGGATTACGGTATACCGGTCAAATCTGCTGAGCTCAACGATATACCCGGTGTGAGTTGGGGTCTTTCGACTGTCTTGGCAAATTCGGGAGTGAAGTATCTCATCGCAGCATTGCCACGTTGGTATTTTGGGGAACACCACCCGAACTGGGATGAGAAGGAATTCGCTCCCAACGGAGGACCGAAGGCCTTCTACTGGTTGGGGATCGATGGAAGTAAGGTGCTATTTTGGTACGGAAAATACGGGTGGGACTCGGCGATGTTCTTCGCCAACGACTACGAGCAGACCCATAAGGTGCTGCCAGAAAAGTTGAAGGAGTTGGAAGATGAAGGATATCCCTTTGACGCTATAACTTTCCGCGTTCAAGGTGGACATCGTGACAATTCTCCCCCAACCATTAAGCCGAGCTACATAGCCAAGGAATGGAATGAGAGGTGGGCGTATCCAAGGATCATTGTGGCAACGAACTCCGACTTCTTCGGTTATATAGAAAGCAAGTATGGCGACAAGCTCCCAACCTTCAGAGGTGAAATACCCTGCACCGATTACGTTGTAGGTGCAACATCAACTCCGCTAGAGACAGGTATAAACAGGATCACCCATGAGAGACTGACGTCGGCGGAAAAATTTTGCACAATAGCCCAGTCTGTTACAGACTACTGCTATCCGCACGATTACCTGACTAAAGCGTATGAAAATGTGCTCATGTATGACGAGCACTGCTGGGGGATGCACCACCCGATTGGGCCTGCCCAAGACTCGGCCATAAACACAAAGTGCGGGTTCGCTTATATGGCATCGGCGCTAACCCAGGACTGCCTGTCAAAGAGCCTAAACAAGATAGCTGACGAAGTAAACTTGGCTAATGAAGGCTACTATATCATAGTGTTCAACCCATTATCTTGGAAGCGAACCGACATTGTATGCGCAAACCTCAAAGAGTCCACTCCTTGCGGTTTCCCAATGCACGTACTTCATGAGCTGCCCGAAGATTACATGAAGAGGACAGGGGAGAAACCGCCCATCCTTGTAGCGGGCACGGCAATAGGGAGAAATATAGTAAATCTCCCTTCAGAGCTCTTAGAAAAACCTTTCGATCTGATAGACGAAGATACCGGGAAAAATGTGCCTTATCAGATGATTGAACTGTCTAATCCTCAAGTCCCAACTCCAATGGCTGGACATAGGTACGCTCTAGGTCAGGTGGACCGGAGGCATATTCTGGAACTGGTATTCGTGGCTGATGACGTTCCCCCCTTAGGATATAAGACTTATAGAGTCAGCCCATCGGATCAGAAAAGGGATTTCCCTACGAGCATAAAAGTGAGCGATTCATCCTTGGAAAATTGGTTCTACAGACTATTAGTAGACCCAAAAACCGGCGTGATAACAAGCATCTATGACAAGGAGCTTAACATGGAGCTCGTAGACAAGGATGCGCCTCATGGCTTCAACCAGTTTGTAGCCCGATATGTGACAAACGGCGAGCAGCATCCGGCATTTGAGTCTAGGGTTGAAAAGGGTAAGACTGGTCCTGTTGTTGGAAGCCTGGTAATAAAGGGAGAAGGGGTCGGATGCCCACAAAGGACTCAAGAGATAATAATCTATGAGAAACTGAAGAGGATAGATGTGGCCAACAGGCTTCTTAAGGATTCAACTCCGCTACTTGAGATTTACTTTGCCTTTCCTTTCAACATAAAGGACCCGAAGATAAAGTTTGAAGCAACGAATTCTTTGGTCACACCTATCCGGGATCAGATCCCTGGCTCCAATACTGACTACTACACGGTGCAGCACTGGGCAGACGTCTCCAATGGCGGTTTTGGAGTCACATGGACGAGCATAGACGCTCATCTCGCGGAGTTTGGCGGCTTATGGCCGGGCTACTTATCGGGAGCCCACCAGGGTGTTACGTATCCCGGATACGGCCACGAGTTTCTGAAGGGTGGAGAGATCAAGAAAGGACACATCTACTCCTACGTGATGAACAGTAACTACCGAACGAACTTCCAGCCGATACAGGTCGGGGATGTGCTGTTCAGATACTCTTTCACCAGCCGCAAAGGAGAATGGCTAGATGCAAAAGCCGGAGACTTCGGATGGGAAGCTCACAACCCACTCATACCGGTATTCATAGAGGGAAAGCAGGAAGGCTCATTGCCCGCCTCAAGAAGCTTCTGCAATGTCGACAAGCCCAACGTCATCCTGGTCAACATGAAGGTTGCTGAGGATAAGGACGGAATCATCCTCAGGCTTATGGAAACTGAGGGCACTGAAACCACTGCAGCCGTAACGCTTCCGTTCATCGACATCTCAGAAGCCTATCTCACAAACCTCTTGGAGGAGAACGAGAACCTACTAAGCTGTCAACGGCACAGAGTAATATTGCCCATCAAGTCCTTCGGCACAGCTACGTTGAGAATAAAATCCAGCACATCGTGACATTGGTGCACCTTTCTGACGAAGCCGAGCCTCTCATATTCCTTAATACAAGTGGCAAGCTACAAATCGTTCTTTGCCGACTGCTTTGTTTTCAGGGATCTTCTCAGCGCAGACATTTTCGGCATTCGGGCATCTGAGGTGAAACCTACAGCCGGGGGGCACCTGAGTTAGGCTCGGTACCTCTAGGCTTCTGAGCATTGGGAGACTCCTGCTGCGGGTCAGTTTCCGATCTGGTACTGGTACTGGTACTGGCACCGAGGCTATCAAAGTCTTGGTGTATGGGTGGATCGGTTCAAGTATGATGTCGTCGGTAGGTCCGACCTCCACTATGCTGCCGAGATACATAATCATCACTCTCCCATCCTTTGCAAAGTATCTGGTAACGCCGAAGTCGTGAGTTATGAATAGGCACATCACGTTGAACTTATCCTTCAAGTCTCGGAGTAAGTCTAGGACTTCAATTCTTAGAGAAGCATCAAGCATAGAAACAGCCTCATCGGCCACAAGAAACCTTGGGTTGACAGATATGCTCTCGCTATAGCGATCCTCTGCATCTGCCCGCCGCTTAGTCTACTAGGATGCCTCTTCAAGAAGTCATCGAGGGTACAAGACCGCCCAATTCTAGGAGATCCGCAGATTTTTCTGTCATCTCGCGGCGGTTACGGACGATCTCATAATGACTGAGAGGTGGCACCAATGATTGGAATATGGTCCTCATGGGATTTGGAGTGTCATAAGGATCTTAGTGGATTATCTGGGCGTTCCGCCTGAACTCCCTAAACTCTTTTTTGCTCATACTCCATACGTCTTTTCCGTCGTATAGGATTCGGCCAGAAGTAGGCTCTAAGATGGCTAGCGCAAGTCTGCCAAGATCTTCATCAAATAAGGCGGCGTGAGGCTTATCCCTGTGATAAACAACGACAGTACCAGAGCCAATATAACATGGTGGAGATTGGGCCTCAAGTAGCCGACAAGCCATTTCAGGGTTTGACTCTTTCTGATAGTCTTCTTCTTCGTGAGGTAATCGTTGAGGACATCAGTATCGATATTTTCGGGTCTGATCTCCTTTCTGGCGATCTTGTCTATCAACCTTGCAGCGTTGTAGAAGTCTTCTAGATGCGCCCTTGAGAAACGCAGAAGTCCTTTGAACCCATTCTCTGTCTCTATGAGTAGCTCAGCGTTGCCGATGTAGTCCTTAACGGATGTGGCTCGGACTTCAGTGAGAGAATGCTGAACGACGTGCTTTGTTACAGGATTCAGGGCTACAATCCTTTCTCTGGTCAAGATCAGCCGTCTCTGACCGAACTTGCCGTCTTCATCTATATCGCTCAGAGCCGAGAACATGACATCCTCGTCCTTGCGAAGAATAGAGCCAAGCAGATCAGTAACTTCGATAGGAAGTTTTTCTCCTTCCTCTTGCACGTTCTCTCGCCGAACCCCTTATCTCGGATCACTCATGAATACGATTCTGATCAACCCTCAAGTATCCTTATTATAGTTTCTCCTCGAATCTGCTGGCTAACCGATAAAGTAATATCAACCTTCGAGACATATATTTTATCGGTGAGTCTCTTGAGTGCCAAAGATTTTGCGGCAGCCCTCAAAGGAAAAACGGAGATCGAGATAACCGCAAAGGGCAGACGAACCGGGAAAACTTATTCGACACCTGTGTGGTTCATCCATGAGGGAAACAAGATCTACCTCCTTCCAGTTTCGGGCTCGGACACAAACTGGTACAGAAACATTCTGAAAGATCCAAGCATGACATTGACCGTCGGCGGAAAGGCCTTGAAGGTGAAAGTCAAACCGATTACTGAACCTGACCGCGTCAAGAAAGTCATAGGCTTATTCGCCGGAAAATATGGTGGCATGAGCGAGATCAAGAGATGGTACTCAAAACTGGATGTTGCAGTCGAGATCTCGCTTCTCTGACTCTCCTCAACAAATCATGTTCCAAATGAGCGTTGTTAACAAGGCCGAGGTTTCAAAAGCTATAGCATTGATCTATGAAAGCATAACTGTGCTTATCGCGACTGTGACGATGTTTTTCCTTTGTGCCGCCTTTTCGAGACCGATGGGCATTATGGAGATTTTGGTCTCAATCGCTACTGCCTTTGTGGACGTAGTCATGCTTCTCACATTAATGTCTCTGTACCGAAAGACATACATTCTGATGGATGACGCAACGATACAGCATGAAAATTCGATAATTCAGTGAATAGTGCCATGAGAATTCGGTTGCTCTGTGATCCGGATTCTTCCGCATAAGGTAGATCTTAGTCTAAACCAAGTATACGTGATGACTGTTGTCTACTCATTGTGTTTTAGAGAAAGATTTTGAGTAGCGTAGGATGGGTTTTTGGATTGGATTGATTGGGCGTTCATGTTGTTTTTGTACCTATGCCTTTGAAGATTGAGTGTCCGTGGCTTTTGATTAGCTGTATGAGCTTTTCTTCGTCAAGCCTATGTGTGTTGTAGATGCACAGTGCACATAGGTTCGGTGGAAGCTGTCTGCCAAGCGCTGCTTCATATCTTAATAACTCCTTCTCTTTTGCAGACTCGAAGAAAACATTCATTTCGGCTGCGGCACGCAGTCCTGCGAATCCAGCCTTTTGCTTCTCTTTGGCAAGTTTCAGCCAACTGTCTATGATCGTTTCAGCTTGGGCTTTGCCCTTTTCTAGATACCATTCCTCCGCTGATATAATTGTGAATGCTTCTTTGCGGAACTGGTTAACGTCCATCCCGTGTCTCTGGATTTCGAGGCTTTCTGAATTCAGTTTATGTTTTGATACAATATAGACGGTCGCTTCGCCTTTTAGTAGCCCTACTAGTAGGAACGGGAAGGATATTTCACGCTTGAAATCCCCTCTATCGCAGAAGAGGATAGCGTGATCTTCAAGTCTGAGACGTCTGGCATATGTCCTTGGTTCATGTTCGAGATTCAGTCCGCGCCTTGAAATTAGGATGCGATTATCCCAAATCAACTCGGCTGCTAGCTGCCCTTTTTCTGTCAAATGATATTTCTTCGTTGAAGGGTCAGATTCAACTAATCCTTTTAATGCTCTTACATGAAAACCGAGTCTGCCATGATTACTAATGGCAACACATTTCAGTAGCTCATTGAACGAGAGTTCTTTCTTCTCTTGCAAGATTTCTATGATATGTCTTCTGATGCTATGAGCAAGCGACCTGTGGAGCTCGTTATCCCAAGCGTTCAATTCATGATCTCGATGTTGTCTGTGTACCGGCAACCTTTTAATCGTATGGTGAAGCCTACTTCACCAATGGGGTGACACCTATATTATGGGTTAGTGTTTTCTCAATGTACTAGTTCATCAAATCCATGTCTGTCATCGAAAAAGATATAAGTAATATGTATCACTATACAGATTGGTTGGGTGAAGTTTGCTTCACTGCGCCAAGGGAGGGTTAAATCCGTACTGAATAGCGTTGTTCAAGGTGCATTACTCGGTGACCACAACGTCTATTTCTATAGGTCTACCAAAGAGAAACATAAAGTGTTATTCTCTAGCCTAAAGGCCGGACTAGATAGAGGCTGCTCAGCATTATACATAGCAAGTGGAGAAAAGATCGAACAAGCTCAAGTTGAAATTCAGAATTTCGGTTTGGAACTTGACAAACCCACGAAAATGAAAATTCTTACCAGCTACGAATTCTACACGCCAGATGGAGAATTCCAGGCTGATAGAGTTGTAGAGCAATATAGAGGTCTAATTGATGAAAGCTTGGATAGGGGCTTTGAAGGGCTATATGTTTCAGCTGACGCCGCTGACACATTCGATTATCTTTCTAGAAATCGTATTACTGAGGCATGGCTCAAGTACGAAAAAGCTTTCGGGAGAACATTCAAGTTTCCAATGGAAGCGATATGTGCATATCGCACAGACCAAATAGAACCAAACTGGGAAGTATTACAGCAGTTTGTTCAAGCGCACGAGAATACTGTAACCGCTGAAACTGCAAACTTCGTGAACAACGAGAAGCTGTGCAAGGACGCTATTAGTGAGGAGTTGAATAGCATATTTGGTAAAGAAGTTGCCCAGATTGTCCTCGGTTATCTGAGAAGATACCTTAAGATACCTCGAAATGAGATTCCTTACAGTCCAGAAGACCTCGACAAAGCGTTGAAGCCAATTTTTGGCAGGGGAACCACGATCGTAAACCAGAGGATACTAGAGAACCTGCGCACAAAATTAGAACTATGGCGGAAATGAGAGAAACGGTTAACGGAAATAGTCAAAGGATTTCAAGCGACTACCATAATAATAAATGCGTAGATCAAGTGGTTGGATGCCGAAAATGTAACCATCTTCCTATCCACCATGGATACAATAATTTCAAATATCGAAACGCTTGCCAGAATCAGTTAAGCACGCAGTAGGAATTAGACCAAGCGAGTAGAAGGACCAGAAATGGCCTATGTTCAAGGCGTTTTGAAGAGTCTTGACGATTTACTTCTGGAAACAATAGACGATGTTTTGAGGCAGGTATTCGGGGAGAAGATTATCATTGGAAGCATGAATAAGGGTTATTCCTTAGAGTGGGAGGAAATTCCTAAGAAACTTGAGGTTTTTGCAGACGCTTTAGAGAAGACTCTCGGATCGGGCGCTGTCATCATTGAGGATTTGATTCTCGAAAGCTTGCACTCTAGACTTGGACTAGAATTAATATGGAGGAAAGGTTACGGTTTTTCAGACTACATTAGGGAATTGAGGGAGAAATGTGAATGTTGAAGGATGAGGCATTGCAACGTTCGGTTGGAGGTGTCTGCGCAGAAGAGAAGAAGGCAGAGGAGGCGTTGCGCGACGCGAAGGAAAAATGGGACTCCCTGACGGCAAATACCGATGACATTATCATGATCGTAGACAGCCAAGGTGTGATTCAGTACATCAATAGAACCATACCGCCCTACACTCCAGAGGATACAATTGGGAAGACAGTGTATGAATACGTACCGAGAGAGCAACACGATGTGATGAGGAAATCTTTGACAAAGGTTTTCAAAACGAGAGAACCGGACAGCTACGAGGTTTCTACAAATATCCCAAAGATTGGCAGTATGTGGTTTAGAACAAAAGTGGTTCCCATCAAACGTGATAGAAAGGCTGTCGCTGTCATAATGATCTCTACAGACATTACTGAACTCAAAAAAACAGAAGAGGCATTGGTCCGTTTGTCCAGCGCTGTGAAGATGTCTGCAGATAGCATAGTAATCAGTGACCTTAATGCAGAGATCATAGATGTAAATGAAGCTACGCTGAAAATGTACAGAGCTAGCGACAAAGAGGACTTGATCGGAAAAAACTCCTTTGCTCTTGTTGCTCCTGAAGAAAGAGAAAAAGCGTTAGCAGGTACAAAAGAGGTGCTGGAAAAGGGATACCTCAAAGGTCGAGAGTATCATGTCGTCACCAAGGACGGCAGCAGAATTCCCGTGGAGATGAGCGTCGCAATCATGAAAGATGCTGATGGCAAACCAATAGGATTTGTGGGCATAAGCAGAGACATCACCGAACGAAAACAGGCGGAAGAGGTACTGGCATATGAGCGTGACCTCTTGCAGGCCCTCATGGACAACATTCCTGACGCCATTTACTTCAAGGACGCCGAATCCCGCTTCACGAGAACAAATAAAGCGCATTCTCAAATGATAGGAGTCACCGACCCTAAGGCAGCCATGGGAAAGACAGACTTCGACTTCTATGCAGAGGAATTCGCCAGAGAAGCCTATGCAGACGAGCGAGAAATAGTCAAAACAGGGAAACCTATGGTTAACAAAGTCGAAAAAATCAGGAGACCAGATGGATTTTTCCAATGGGTTTCAGCAAGCAAAGTGCCCATCACGGATGAGATGGGACGGGTTATCGGTATTGTCGGCATCTCCAGAGACATCACCGAACGAAAAGAAATGGAGGAGAAGCTGGAACGTTATTCTGAGCGTTTGCAGGATTTGGTTGAGCAGAGAACCAGAGAGTTGAAGCAGGCGCAACAGCGACTCCTTAATGCTGAGCGGTTGGCTGCCATAGGCGAGACAGCTGCCATGGTTGGCCACGATCTGCGCAATCCGTTACAGGTTATGTCCAATTTGCTCTATATAGGGAAAAAGATGCTGGAAGAGATTCCGTCCAGATGCAGAAAAATCGCTGTGGAAATGGGCATCGAAGATCTGTTCGGAAACGTTGCGAAACAGATCGAGTACATGAACAAAATTGCCTCTGATCTTCAGGACTACGCCAGACCGTTGAAACCTGAATTCGCTCCAACCCGCTTATACACATTGATTAATGAGACGCTCTCGACCTTGACGATTCCTGAAACCGTAAAGGTCTCGATGACGATTCCAAAAGACTTTCCAAATATTGTAGTCGATTCCTCATTGATGAAGCGGCTGTTCACGAATCTAATCACGAACGCATTACAGGCTATGCTCGACGGAGGTCAACTAACGATCAGATTAGAACAAACGGAAAGTACCGCTGTTATTAGCATTGAGGACACGGGTTTAGGCATACCCAAAGAGAACCTAGACAAGCTCTTCCAGCCATTATTCACCACCAAGCCTAGAGGAACAGGATTCGGCTTACCTGCATGCAAAAGGATTGTGGAAGCTCACAAAGGCAGCATCACTGTTGAATCAGAGTTGGGCAGAGGTTCCACATTCACAGTCAGTATACCGCATACAAGGGAGGTGAGTCAAACTGGATAAGAAGAAAAGCATACTGGTTGTAGACGACGACAAGGCAATCCTCAAGAGCCTCAAAGATATACTTCTTTCAGAGGGTTACATTGTTGACACAGCGGAAAACGGACGAGAGGCCGTCAAAAAGTCTGAGGCACAGTTCTACAACATCGCGTTGCTGGACATCAAGCTTCCGGACATGGAAGGCACACAGCTACTGACCAAGATCCATAAGCAAACTCCCCAGATGATGAAGATCATGATCACTGGACACGCCAGCCTTGAAAACGCGGTTGAATCCCTAAACCTTGGAGCAGATGCATACATCATGAAGCCTTTCGACCCTGAGAGTCTGCTGAAAGTTGTCGAGGAGAAGATGAAGGAACAGGAAGAAGCGGAAAGAATGACCGAAGAAAAAGTTAAGGAGTGGATAGAAACCCGCGTCCGAAAGCTAGAGCGGGAACGCCGCAAAGAATGACTCTCATCGAAGCCTGAGACGAAGCAGATCTTCGACGAAGTTGCCGCCATAGAAGATGATGGTGAAGACAGTCCATTCTAAGGTTTATCCTAGACTGAGGATTTTGTGACCGGCAATTCGGAACCATGGTGACACTAACCATAGATAACGAAGAAGCAAAATAAATGTCTGGAGGAGGTGGAATCAACTTTGCCCCCTCAACAGTTGACTCCGCAGCTCAATGCTCAGAAGATTTTTGACAAGATACTATTAGAGGTGGTAGATCAAGGAATAAGGAATGTCTTGGGAGAACCGGCTGTCCGCTTCATCTACGATTATATAGAAAAGAACTTCTCCTTAAGGAGAAACGATATCCCGGTTGAACTGGAAGTTTTCGCTGAAGGCTTGGACGAGATGCTCGGTTCGGGCGCCAAGGTCATAGAGAACTACATCGTGAAGAATCTTTGCTCCCATCTTGGATTCAATTACCAATGCAAGAAAGACTACAGGTTTTCAGACTACGTTAGGAAGATAGAAGTCAAGTTTTTGCGCTCGCGCCTGAAGAGTAGGAGTATCAACTTTGAGCAAGAAGGACTTGGTTGATACAGACTTCAACCCTAGGACAATTAGACTGTTAGATAGGTTACTAGATGGCCGAGTAAGAAGGGTCACGCCAGAATATGACCTTTCAGCCGAGGATGGGATCAGCTATCCTGCTGTAGATGCCATACTGGAGACCAGAAGCCAAAAGACAATGAGAATTCTGAATAGTCTCTATGAACAGGGAATATTAGAAAGAGAATTTTATGACAAGAATTACCAATGCCCGAAATGCGGAAGCTTTCAGATCAAGTTGAGCCCCTCTTGTCCGAGCTGCAGAGGTTTAAACCTTTCCAGAAACAACGCGCTGGAGCACCTCACGTGTGGGCACGTAGACTTTGAGGAAGAGTTCAGAAAAGGAAATCGATTTGCCTGCCCCAAATGCAGGAAAGAGTTGAGACAGATCGGGGTCGACTACTTGAGGCTAGGCATCCTACACCAATGCAGAGACTGCAAAGAAACTTTCCACGAACCCCTAAACTACCTGCGGTGCATTAAGTGTAAGTCGACTTTTCCACAAGAGGAAGCCGGGGAGAGGGACGTATACGCCTATGTGCTGAACGAGTCGATGAGGGGAAAAATCACTATTGAAATCCGACCGAAGCGTCAGATCGAGGAGATTCTCAGAAAACGCGGATATCTGATTCGAGATTCAACTGTAGAGGGACGGTCGGGTACTAAACATGAGTTTGACATTTTCGCGGTATCAAAATCAGGAATCCTAGAACACAGGATAGCTATCGGCATAAGCGTTTCTCAGACCCAGGTTGAACCCGAGGAGGTTCTGAGGTTGTTTGCGAAAGCTCAAGATGTGGGTGCCCACAAGATGATAATAATCGCTGTCCCAAAGTTGAGTCCAGACGCAAGATTCTTTGCAGACTACTACGGGATAACATCTACGGAAGCCCAGGAACTGGACCGAGCCGTAAAAGAACTCGAGAACGGTATCCTCTCTGAACTTGGCTTAACTGGAGAAACCAAGAATGTACCAGTTGTATAGGCAATCCTTCAGAAAACAAGTCGCCACACTGCTGAACCTATGCGGATACGACACTGAAATACGAAAAATTATGATCGGCCGTTCAGGAATGAAACACAAAATAGACATCATTGCCAGAAAGTTTGAAATGCCGATTGAAGAGGTTCTCTTAGTGAAATGCAAAGCCAGAGAGGAAAACCCCAGCTTAAGAGTCGATGAAGTTTTGATCCTTTATGTTCAAGTCTTGGATACCGTTGCCGATCATGGCTTGATTGTAACGACATGCGAGATTCCTTGGAACGCGGCAAAGTTTGCAGACTACTACAAGATAAAGATCATACAAGGCGCAAACAGGGAGGAGTTGCAGAGCGCTGTATTCCGGGGCAGAGTCAAACAATCTAGCAGAGTCAGCGTCTAGAATGTGGCCTACAGATCCATTTTTGAATCTCAGCTTGTCGCAGATAGTCTTTGTACTCCTAGTACCGATCGTGATAGATCTGACGCGGGTGATTGGCAAATCTGTCCTCTTACTGGGTCAGGAGATGTACATCCACCTCAAGAAAGCAAAAGTTCAGCACGAACTCTTACCCTACGTCTCAGTCATAGTCCCGGCCCATAACGAAGAAAAGGTTATAGAAAAAAGCATACAATGCCTCTTAGAAAGTGACTACTCTAGGAAAGAAGTCGTAGTGGTAGACGATGGATCCACTGACAACACCTATAGAATTGCAGGACAATATTCGCGCAGAGGATTAATAAAACTCATCAGACGAGAGAGTGCCAGTGGAAAGAAGGCAAGAGCCGTCAACCTAGGCCTTCGGTTGGCAAAAGGAGATGTTATCCTCATCGTGGACGCTGACACTCATGTAGAGGTTAAGTCCCTTTCAAATATTGCGAAATATTTCTCTAACTCGGCTGTAGGGGCGGTTGCGGGAAACGTCCGTGTCGGGAACAGGGCAAATCTGCTTACTAGGCTCCAGGCATATGAGTATATGATAGCGATGGAGATGGGGAGAAGATACCAATCGATATTTGGGTTGTTGCTGATAATACCTGGAGCCTTCGGTGCAGTTAGACGCGATCTCCTGGTAAGCGTAGGCGCATATGATGTCGATACCATAACCGAGGACTTCGACCTCACCCTAAAGATCCATAAAACCCACACGAAGGTTGTTTTTGCATCTGACGCCATTGCTTGGACCGCAGCGCCTGAAACGTTGAAGGAATTAGTCAAGCAGAGAAGCAGATGGGACAGGGGCCAAATGCAGACGCTGAGAAAGCACAAAAACATCTTCTTCAGATCCAGGTTCGGAATGGCTGGATTGCTAGGCGCACCGGACATGGTTTTCGCAGACATGGTCCTCATCTTCTTAAGGGCTGGTTGGACGGCATATATGTTGGTGGCGAACCCTGCGTGGTTTGTGCAAATCCTTTTCGTCACGTTTGCCTTCTACCTTCTTCTTGAACTCATCCAGGGTGCAGTAGTGGGTATGATATCCCCTCGAAAAGGGGATCTTCTATATGTACTCTACGCCCCGATCCTCGTTCTTGTCTACCGCCCCGTGTTATCGCTTGTCCGCTTATGGGCATATGTAGAAGGATTGGAAAGCGCAACAGGCAGATGGTAAATCTGAAAAGCCCGAGATAGATAGCCTTGTCTGCTTTAACCATGTTGCTCCGCCGTTCCGCTTGAAGTTTCGAGCGAATTCCATAAGAAGTAGACTTTGGTTTAAGCTAGAACCGCCAAGCCGCTTATCGCCCTCGCGATAACAATAGTTGAGGTGCCGTTTGAGGCTCTCGTTAAGGAAGTTGGAGCAAAAAGGGCGATAGAGTTCATCGGCGAGATTAGGAGGAAATGTGGAGATTCCGTTGCAGATCTGAGAAAAGCCACCGAGAAACTTAGAATAGAAGAGATCGAAGACGAAATCAAGGACTTGAGAAAGGAAGGAAAAATATAGAAGATTCTCTTTCGAGTCTAACTAATTCTCGTGGCCTTCTCATTCATATATTCAATTATGACTTGGTCAGCCCTCCTTTTTGAAACTCATGTGTATGTTGAACCTGCATCAACAAGAATCTCGATCTGCTCGGATTTAGACATGTCTGGGCTGTAAAATGTTACTTTAGACATATGACCCAAACCTCACAACATCCATTTCAATCGACGTCCCCAGTCACATATCAATGGTGATAAAGCCTATATAATGGGAGCGGCTTTATGTGTTGCTGAATATGTTCTCAACGGGGTAGAGATATGTCCGTTGTAGAGGAGGCCTTACGGGAAGCTGAGACCGAAGCACGGTCTCCGGCTACCATACGTAAACGGGACGCTTGTGACAAGGCTTTTCTGGCGACTATCAAAGCTGTTGATGAGTTGCTCGTCAAATACGGGTATCCGGAGCCTGAAAGGCATGGGGAACGCTTCGCCTATCTACGCGATCTTGAATCCAGAGTTCCTGAAATCAGCAAGGCTGAGCTGAGCGAGAAGCTTGGAGCCCGATTTGGCAAGGCACATGTCGCATGCTTCTATGAAGGCAGGGTGGAATTAGCCCAAGAAGAGGTAGAGAAAGCACGACAACTCGTTGAAGAAGTCAAGAAGTTCCTTAAATAGAAAAGATTTCTGTTTCAGAACCTGAGTTGACCCTTATTAAGGTTAATTTTCAGAGAACGCTGTCTTTTCGTGCTTCAGTAATTATTCGGCATATAGAGTTCATCGGCGAGATTAGGAGAAAATATGGAGACTCCGTTCTAGAGCTGAGAAGAGCCACGAAAAACTTACAATAGAACAAATTGAAAAAGAAATCAATAGCTTGAAAAAAGGAAGGAAAAACATAAAATTTCCTTTTCAAAATGAATGCTTATTTAGGTGGGAACCCTTACCTAAAGTGAAAGAAATACATGGAAGTGGGCATTAGTGGGCTTTACATACGTTAGGGTCAACTTGTCTAATCCAGCCCGTAAGGGAAAGAAACGTGAATCAGAGCTTCTAGTTGATACCGGAGCCGTTTTGACCGCTGTTCCTCGCAAAATACTTGAAGAGCTCCAGATCAAACCTGTTGGAAGGCGCACGTTACGTGTGTTCGGAGGACAAATTGTGGAGAGGGATATAGGGGTTACGTTAATTGACTATGCTGAGGCATATGCTGGGATCACCGTGATATTTGCCGAAGAAAAGGACACGCCAGTCCTAGGAGCCACAGCCTTAGAGGCATTGGGTTATCAAGTGGATCCAGTTACAAAGCAACTAAAGCCAACAGAACTCTTGATGATTTAGTTTTAGTTTGGCTATCGTTGCTTCTGTTTTCAGAAACTTCTTCACTTTGCTTAATTTACTTCCTTCTAATAAGGAAACAGTTTAAATGTAGACTGGTTCCTCTGTAGAACGAAGGTTTATGCCTTATGATGGGGATACTTTTATGCTTAGCTGCTTTTTTACTTCGAAGTATTTGGTGAAGTTAGTTATGGTTATGCCTAGAATTTCGTTGGTTTTTGGGTCTCTTCTCACCACGACGTAGGGGTCTATTTCCTCAGAGACCGCCTTCCGAGGCTTGCCGAAGCTGATATAGATCACATCAGCCTCCCTATCGTAGCTCATCACTATCTGGTTCCTCTCCAAAGAAACACCCCTTTCCTTACCCTTTCTGTAAAGTAACTGGTTATTATAAAGCCTTCCCTATTTAGAATCTTAATTACAACAGCCAAATGCTTAGAAGCTACGGGTGTAGATGGATAAAATCTGTAGTATACCCTCGTATCTCTTGTAGCTCCCTCTAATACGACTTCCGGTTTCTGCAAAACCTCCATTACTTTCACCTGCTCGCTTTCAACTTCGGGGTGGAAGAAAATTATGTGATGCCACTGCGCTTCACTCAATCTTATCATCCTACCATCATACGCTGTTACCTCGAAGATGATAGACATACCTCTTCCTCTTGAATCTCTCTTAAGAGAAACTATTTAAAAACTTGCTCCAAAGAACTATTCCCTCACGCAGGGGAAGTATGATATAGCGATAAGGGTTGACCCCCAAAATGCAGAGATTGTGGGTATTGTTATACTAAATTTCATGAAATGATTTAGGTTGAAGAAGAAGCCTGAAAAAATCGAGCTCCCAGTCAAAATCACAATAATAACAACTTAACAAAATTTGGTTTGTCGGGCAGGATTTAAAACTGCGAACCCCTACGGGAAAGGATCTTGATTTTTTGACTCTTTAAACCTATAGTCTTCTTTGTCGTAAGCGTGTTTGTGTCCTTTTGGACATTGATGAACGTTTGCTCTCAATACTGACGTTTCGAAGGCTCGCTTGCTCATAGCTATACCTGAGCTAAACCATACACCACAAGTTTTACATTTTACTTGTAACTCCCTTGCTTCAGAAGAAGATTCGTGAGTGTTCTCCTCCTTTTTCACCATTTCAGACAATTTCCTCATGCTTTCTAAAACATTTGGATCGAATTTTGCCCTCTCTAGATTATAAGATTTGATTAAGGTCTTAAGGGTACCATCATCAAAATCGACCCCTCTTAAATCTGCTCCTTCTAAGTCAGCTTTCGTGAAATCCGTATTACTTACTTTTGCTTCTCGTAGGTCTGCATCGTTGAGCATCGATTCAATGAAAAAAGCACCCTCAAGGTTGGATTTTCTTAGATCAGCGCCCTCTAATTTGGCTCCCATGAGGGCTGCATCTCTTAAATCTGCTCCGATACATGTTGCTCTACGCAGATAAGCTCCCATAAGAGATGCGCCCCGAAGTCTGACTTCTCTCATATCAGCTCCATTGAAATAAGTTCCCATACAAGAAGCATGCATCATGTTTGCCTGAAATAGACATGCACAAGAGAAATCTGCACCCATCAAAGATGCGTCCATGAAATTAGATTTCGCCAGATTTGAACGCACAAAACTAGATCCCATCATCGTAACACCTTCAAAGATAGATTCTTGCAAGTTTTCCCCAACAAAATCCTTACCCAGTAATTCGTGCCGAGCTCTGGGATCGCCTGTTTTCAACTTATCTAGTATTTCATATTTATCTGATTCCCAGAAAACTGGAAACTCGGCTGGGGCTTCAAAATATCTTGTTCGAAGCAAGTCTGGCATATATCGATCTATCCAGTTTAAAAGGTCTTTGCCATTAAAGAATTGAAGATTTCTAAATTGCAATTCTTTTTGGATCTCCGTTCTAACATACTCCTTAGCCGGTTCGGTGATCCCTTTAGAAGTTATGATCCATATCATATTGACAGTTCTTTGTTCTTTATATTCTGGAGTACTGATTTCAACTGGATGCAATAGTGCTTCTTTTATGTGCTGAAGAATCTCGTGAGTTACTCCTTTTCGTCCTGTTTGTTTGTGAATCTCTCGTGTCTCAACTATGGCAGCATATTCGATCATTTTTCCGGTTGGTTCTGTCTTGCAGAAATAGATATCTACACCATACTCTTCTGAGCCACCAAGAAACATCACGTTTTCATAGCCCATAACTTTTAGGAGCGGTTCCAAGACAAACTTGCACAGCGGAATTTCACGTATAGTTTGCAGCGCTTTAACGTTCTCCTCTGTTATCAATAGTGCTCACGGACCTTTATGGCGCAGGAGGTAAAATTTGAACTCATGAACTCCTACGGAAGAGGATACACATATAGTTTTTGTATAGAAGCCTTTCCTTCTATGTTGTTTATTGATATATGCCTCCAATTTTCCAGTCTCATACTCTCTGAAGAAAAAAGGATTAGAGTTTAATTATGTGCATTGGGCTTTTGGGTTCTTCCATAGAAGGTAAACTTTAGTTTGGGCTAGTATTGCCAGTCGGCTTATCACTTTGGCTAATGTTTCCAGCGATGCTTTGACTACGAATTCTTTGAATTCGCTATTTTTTAGGTAGACCTTTCCAGTGACCTTTAAACGTTTATAGTAACCTGAGGAGATTTCGTTGTGGAGCTGAGAAGAGCCACGGAAAAACTTACAATAGAACAGATTGAAAACGAAATCAAGAGCTTGAAAAAGGAAGGAAAAATATAAAAGATTTTAAATTTCTGGAAAACTTGTTGAGGATTAAAAATCGATAGAGTTGCAGCGAAAAGGATTTATGACATGACTATTTCAGTTGTCACTATGGCAAGACTTTATCTTGACGTTGAGACTTACCGTCCTCGGAGAGAGGACGCTTTTGTTGACGAGAGAATAATCTCGAGTGGGTTATTCATAGATGAAACCCCGTATGAAGAAGATAGTTTGAATGTGGACATTAAATCTGTTCTAATAAATGAGTGGGACGGACTCGATGAGCGTGAGATAGTTATTAAGGTACAAGATTATGTCAAAGAATCGTTGAGAAGTCATAGGTTTACCGTTATATGTGGGTTCAATATTCTGCGTTTTGACATTCCTCTATTGATATGTAAATCTAGCCAATATGCGCTTGGAAAGCATGACGCTGTCAGTAAGATGTGGAATGATTGTTTTACGATAGATTATTTCCAGCAACTTTTGGTGGCGAATAGAAATCTATTTAAAGGTTTGGCACTCGGTAAGGTCGTAGAGGTTGCAAACAGGGTTAATTTGAAACCGCCATCTTATAGTGAGACAGGACGTGCCATCAAGGAACTTTATGATGAGGGTGAGTATAAAGAGATAGAAGAACATCTTGAACAAGACCTCAAAATAGTTCGATGGTTAGACCTTTGCGGAGCCAAACGGCTTATCGAAAGAAGCCTCAGAGAAGGAAAAGCCCTATTCCACGAATAGGCGAATTGCTTTGGACGTGAGGACTACATTTTGAATCTAATTAATATTAGGAGGTCCATTTATGTGCCAAGTTTCTTACACTCTGAACTGTATTCGCAACTTCTACATTTATTCAAATTTCTTGTTGGAATGGTTTCTCTCTGTTTTGTCCAGAACTCGACAGCCCAGTCTAAGTCTTGTTCTGCTTCAGTATGGTCGAACTTGTTAACATATATTCGAGCATTTTCCACCGTCAAGACAGCTTCTTTTGGTCCATTTTTTATTACTTTTATTACTGCATTGATCACCCTTTCTTTTAATTCTTCATCATCTCTGGCTTCAGGTTCTACCATAACAATCGCGTACAATAATTGGTTTGTGTCAAAGCCCATGTTTCTTAAAAGAATACCGTAAGTTCTCGCTTGTACATGCTGATCCCTGAAGGGTATTCGATTCTTGCTGAATTTGTATTCAAGAAGGATCAACGGATATCCGCGTACAAAAAGAATGACGTCAGGTCTTCCAGCCATGACTAAGTCTTTATATTTCGCGATAAGAAGCATCTCTGGGGTAAGAACTGGTTTTCCTTTGTAGATCTTCTTCCAAAGTTCCTCTCTCTTAATTTTTACACTACCTTCGAGCAGCTTCTCATGAGCTTCCGTTCCAAGTGTTTTCCGTTCAGTCTCTATCTCTCCATGAAGATATCGCATTTCAACCTTCTTCTCACAAAAATATTGGTCAGCTATGTCGCTTGCCATGATGAAGGGTCTATTGAACTTGAGTTCTCCTTCTCCCCTCTCAAGTTTTTGAACAAGTTGTTCTAATAAGGAGTTATATTCTTTAAGTTGATGCTCCCATCGACTCATACTAGTTCATTATCGCTTTCTAAATTATAAGTTAATCTAAAACTTTTGGAATCGTAAACTGAAGTATTCCTTTCTTTCCAAAATGAATGCTTATTTAGGTGGGAGCCCTTACCTAAAGTGAAAGAAATACATGGAAGTGGGTATTAGTGGGCTTTACATACGTTAAGGTTAATTTGTCTAATCCAGCCCGTAAGGGGAAGAAACGTGAATCAGAGCTTCTAGTTGATACCGGAGCCGTTTTGACCGCTGTTCCTCGCAAAATACTTGAAGAGCTCCAGATCAAACCTGTTGGAAGGCGCACGTTACGTGTGTTCGGAGGGCAAATCGTGGAGAGGGATATAGGGGTTACGTTAATTGACTATGCTGAGGCATATGCTGGGATCACCGTGATATTTGCCGAAGAAAAGGACACGCCAGTCCTAGGAGCCACAGCCTTAGAGGCATTGGGTTATCAAGTGGATCCAGTTACAAAGCAACTAAAGCCAACAGAACTCTTGATGATTTAGTTTTAGTTTGGCTATCGCTGGGATGGATAGCTATGTTGTACGATTTCAAAGAAGGAGTTACGGTAACAAGTTACTTCGCGGACAAGCTAAGATAGGTGAAGAGAATTGAAGAGAAAGATAAACTTCTTCGATGAAGAGGGCGACGTATTAGACATAACTATAGGGTAGCCAAGGAATTAAAGAATGACATAGCAATCAGAGTTGATCCTCAAAGCGGAGAAATCATGGGCATTGTTATACTAAATTTTATGAAAAGATTTAGGTTAAAGAAGAAGCCGGAAAAATCGAACTCCCATTCAAAGTCACAATAACAACAGAAAACAAAATCATGGAGCGATCTGGTATCAAGGTTAATGGGCACAAAGAAATAAGGCGAGTATGTCTCCCCTAAGTCTGTCTGCCAGTCTTTCTTCTAGGATCTTTACAGCCATCTTTTCATGCTGAAAATCTATTTCCTTATCTTTACAAACGTCTTCAAAAACATGTGAGAAAGGGCCGCGAGCAATATCATGTAAAAGTGCCGCGAGTCTGAAAACTTTATTCGCTTTTGAGGGGTCTTACTATCCCACCAAGGTATGTTGATGTGTTGGTCAAGGTTATAAAAAAATCTGGTTTACACGACTATTGAGGGTTAGAGGACTAAGGGATGAACTTTGGTGTGGAACTCAGTGGGGCACTGATGAAACAGGATTTTAAGAAACGTTTTGTGAGCCAGATGCATTACACCGAGAGAATGCGCCTTTTTTGTATGAGTCGCATTTGGATAGACATAATGTGTCGATGGGCTTTGGTATGGCCTATCGAGTCTTTGAAACTCTTTTGTATCAATTACATCGCTTTCTAGTTTTGTGATGTAAATGTAGCCATAGAGAGGATCTCTTATCTCTCGAACGTATTCGAATAGGTCCTCTGATGGACTCATATGCTAACAAAAAGATCGTTAGACAAATAAAAAATTTAGGGAGTTAAACAATGACAAGGGGGAGACTAGTCAATAGATACAACTTATAATGAGCAATCATTTTTCCCACAGTTCTTTCTTTTGTTATCCAAAAACCAAATATAACGAAAGGTGAGCACGTGAGTTTAAACAAAGCCATTCTCACACAATTGGGGAACTCCAACTCGGGAATCTGAGAAAGTCTCTCAAGCTAAAGTTTGACTGGGTCATGACATCTGTAATGACTAAATATCACGACATTTTCGTCGTTGAAACCTTATTTTGCGGATACTTATGGTTGGCGCGAGGGGCGGGATTTGAACCCACACAGGCCTACGCCAGAGGATCTAGAGAGCTCCGCATAACAAGCCATGCTTGACCTAGTCTATACCCAACTGTGTAAGACTTATTAGTTCAGGTTTCTAATAAGTCTCCGCAGAGAAAATGTATCACAGTTTGGTGCCCAATATTGAGGATTGCCCGTTTCGTCCGCTCACATGTCGATTCTTATGGACTGCTAATCGATGACCAAGTCTTAGAGGCGGCAAAGCTATCAACTTTGATGGGCATCTCTGTTCCGCCAAGCATAGAAAAGCTGGTTTCGCTAGGCTGTGAGGGTGAAAGACTTCTAGAGCGATTAATGACGAACTTCACAGAGGCTGAGAGAAGTAGCGCTACGATGAAGAAAGGAGATATCGCCTTAAGGGCTCCTATAGCCTCCCCTCCGAAGATCATCTGTCTGGGCCTAAATTACAGGGACCACGCTGAGGAAGCTGGCGCGAAGATACCGGATGAACCCGTCATCTTCATGAAGCCTAGAACATCAATAATCGGGCCAGATGAGCCTATTGTGAAGCCGAGTTTCGTGAAGAAGCTCGACTACGAGGTTGAGTTAGCCATAATCATAGGTAGACGCGGAAGGAACATACCGTTATCCTCAGCCAAAGAGCACATATTTGGTTATACGGCCTTCAACGACATCTCAGCCCGGGACATACAGTTCAAGGACGGCCAGTGGACGAGGGGGAAGAGCTTCGATACTTTCGCGCCGATCGGCCCATGTATAACAACGGCTAAACAGATACGCGACCCCAACAATTTGCGAGTCTATGCCAGAGTTAATGATGAAGTTAGGCAGAATTCCTCAACAAGGAACATGATCTTCAATGTCTATGAAGTTGTGCATCAGCTCAGCCGCATAATGACTCTTGAACCGGGCGACATAATCGCAACTGGAACCCCGTCAGGTGTAGCCGCCTTCATGAAGCCGAAACCAGAATTTCTGAAGCCAGGCGACATAGTAGAAGTGGAGATTGAACGCATCGGAATCCTGAGAAACCCAATCATCGAAGAGTAGGCCTGCAGAATTCGACAAAAAATTTAAGAGTAGGCCACGGTAAGATTCAATGTAGCGCCGAGGTAGCTCAGCCTGGGAGAGCACCCGACTCAGTATGATTTCATTCGAGGGTGAGGCTGAAGACCGGGTTGTCGCCGGTTCAAATCCGGCCCTCGGCACCACGGGACTGAGTTGTCGGAACTCTCTCTATTTCTGTTTGGGGACTTGGCCCGTGATTTTTGCGAAGAAAACCGCAACTTTATTACCGCAATCTCACATTTTAGTCTATGTCCGATAAAGGAAGAATCTGTGCGGGCGGGAGGTGTCTTGCGATGAGTGTTGAGGAGATGAAGGGCAGGCACAGGGCCTTTGTCTTCATCGACGTTGCCCCAGGGAAAGATAAGAAAGTTCTGGACAGACTTCTAAAATACGACGAAGTCATAGAGGCTCATCTGATCGCTGGCCAGTATGATGTGCTCGCGGTTTTAGAGTTCGGACTCTATGGCCGAGAACTCTTTGCTCCTGCTCAGGAGGTAATCTCGAACTTCGTAATTGAGAAGATAAGAAATCTTAAGGATGTTCGGGACACCAATACGATATATCCCACTCTATCGGTAACAAAGAGAAAGACCGCTTAGAACCAGGACAGAATAATCCATTCAAGCTTGTTCTGTTACATCACATCCACATCCTGCTGTCGAAAGGGCTGAATTCTGCACGTCCTTTAAAACTACAAATAGATTTCATACCATTGTTCTCTTCAAGAATGCCAGCACAGTCGTTAAATAATCCGTTGTAAGAGTTCGTCGAGATCAAAGTGGCCAAAGCGAGTACAGGCCAGAAACCCCAATCTATGACAGAGTTCTTCGTCATATTCACAGCCGAGGCGTTCTCGCTCTTCAGCAGCCAGCCAGTGCAGTTCGGCCTCTTCTGGCGGCGCACCGTGACTTCGGCCTCAGCGTCGATCCTGGCCCCAGCCTCCATGGTAGCCTCATTGCCGCAGATATTTCTCAGCCTGTTTCCGGGTTCGTTGGTTGAGACCGTTGAAACCGACGGATCGTGATGATCGTCGCCGACGGCCTAATTGCACAAGGAGCCGTCGTCTTGGCCGTGCTCTACGCTCAGAATATCGCTCAGACCTGGCATGTTTACGTTTTGATGTTCCTCCCCTCTGCAGGCGGAGCATTTCACTGGACTGCGATGCAAGCCTCGACCACCCTGATGGTGCCCGAGAAACACCTCTCTCGAGTAGCGTGTTAGGACGATCAAATCATAATATTTCCTGTCGCGTTTTGATAAGCTCTTCATAAAGCGTTTGATTACCCTCTTCGCTAAGCAGCGGAAGATTCATCCCGCCCAACCATCTGACAATTTCATAAAGTTAATAGTAAGTGATCCGTAAACCAGACGGAACGAGCAATCTAGTCTTTACGGCCTAAAGGTTTGCAGGCAAAGCGACAGTGGATTAGAGGAGCAAAGCGAACAATCTGGGGCATAAAACTTTTCCGCATGGGCCGCTCTAGTCATGAAAACAGGAATTCTGTGGACCTTTTCGCAGACGTAGAACGACTTACCGTCATATCACTCATCGATGGATGGCAGACTTCTGGTCAGAATTCCGAGTTCCTTATAGGGTATCGACCGTGTTTCCAGAAGGTCTTATACAGCGTTTCGACATTGGTGAGGGGAACATCTTCCAACATCTGACAGCCAGCTATGTATCCCCCATCATGAGAGCCGAGGGCTGACATGATTCGTTTCGCCTCTATTACAATCTCCTCTCGTTTGGCCGCCGCAAAGGTACTCTGTATGAGACCTCCAGAGGCGAAGCAAATCTTGCCCCCAAATCTCTCTCCGAGTTTATCTACGTCATTGATTGGCAGATCATCATCGTTGAATATGTCAACGCCGATTTCAATCAGATCAGGAATGATGTCCAGTACGTATCCATCGCTGTGAAAGTACACGTGAGCGCCCCTTTTATGAACCGTGTCAAACATCCGCTTATAGGCTGGCTTAAAAACCTCTCTCCAAAGGGATGGACTGATCATAAGTCTGTTCTGAGTTCCCCAATCGTCTCCGAACGCTATCGCATCAACACCAGATTCGAGGGATATCTTCGCCATTTCTAAGTTGTAGTTTACGATCCTATCCCTTAGGATGTATAGTTCTTTTCGCCTCGTGATAAGGTCCATCATCAGTTTTTCGAAACCCCTAAGCCATTGCATCCTTTCAAAGAGGTTGCCGCCGGACCCAATCCGATATCTTCTTTCTGGTTTTTGCGGCTTTGGGAGAAGGTACGTCTCTAGCGCTCTCCAGTCGGCCAGCGGATGCTTCTTAACCTGCCCTATAATGCCCTCTCGAATTACCTCCCAAACGCAACCCCACTCGTCCTCTCCTCCTATGTAGCTAGCATCTGTTAGGGAGCCACCTATCTCGTAGTCACCAAGGTCGCTCGGATACTTTGTAAATATCCTTCTAAGCCTAGAGCCGTACTTGCACAAGGCTGCAGGGGCTACCCACCCATGGGTTATCGGAATCCTGTCTGGACCGTCAAACTCAATAGCCCGAACGACACGTTCATAGCTATTCAATCTTACCACCTCAGAAATCAATCATCGTACTAGGGATTCAATCTTTTAAGAATATGTGATACGAGCAGATCATTCTTCAGGTATACTGAAATGTGAGATGGAGTCTTTCTTCTTTCTTGATCAGGGGCGACACGACGGCTACTCTATCTATGTCGTCTTCTCCAAGAAACTTGTTCGAACATCCTTTCCTTTCTTATATTCGACACTTTTAAACCAAATTTTTGAGGACAAGACAGCAGTAGTCAATCCGCCTGCGACGGGCCAATGTTTCTGTTGGGAAGCGTAGCCTTTTGAAAAGCAAGGATTCTCGCACTTTTCCTTTCATTCCATCAACAAGATCTGTTGCCTTCGAAAAAAATATGCCTCTCTTCTCTTTAACACAGTGGGTCAGCTTATCATGTGTCTGTTCTGGGCGGTCTGGCCTTACTGACCCAACCTGGGTGAAAGAGATAAACTGCCAAACCACTCTGACAGTTAATAGTTCATAGCCCACATGGATATTATTATCAGTGCTATGCTACCCGCAACAGTTATCAGTATTCCTTCTCCGAGCATTATGCCCGCCGCTATCAAAGCTCTATTTTCATCCCACCATTTCTTCCCGAATACGTACTGAATAGCCCCTCCTAAGAGGGCTCCAATTAACATCGTTAGAACTTGAGGTATTGGTGTTGCAACACCTACTACCGCTCCAATGAGAGGCGATGTGCTCATTTTCAACAGAAATCCAAACATTAGGTATAGCATTGCGCCAACTCCAAAGCCCGCCAATATCATCTGAGGCAAGAAGAGCCCAGGAGGTCTAGAGATAAGGAAACCTTGCGTTGCTGCGTTCATGGGCCAGAACGCTTGGATCCCGGGGAATCTCTCGGATGGTATCGGAGATGTTCTCCAAATGGCGGATATGAACCAAAAAGCCATTAGCAGCGATATGGGCGAAATTAGTAAGGCTTTGAGTAGGCTTATCGGATGAGTTTCAGTTAAGTCTCCCACCTTGAAGTTCTGGGCCCAGGCTCCCCCTTCGTACCATAGAGGAAAAGGCACAAACCATGCATGAGAGCCCGTATATCCGGATGCGATGATCGACAACTGTTCTACATAGGGGACGTTGAACTGCACGGCTTCGCCAGCTGCCCTTGCAACGATCAATGTGTACACGAAGAAGAATCCGATGTCCATTAAGAAAAACAACCATATTGGAAAGTCAGGTGCAAGGTAAGCATCGAGGCAAGCTATCGCGACACTGCCTATTAGGAACGTCAAGAAAGCTTTCCAGACTGAAACCAAAGCCTTCGTTCTCGTTTCCAACCCTACTAGAGGTTTTAGTGAATCTATGAGAACACGTGGCCGTGTAAAGAGTGGCATAATGCCCAACGCTAATGCTAAACCTATGAACGGATTAAACCAGGCATATAAGAATGATCGTTGCCATGAATTGGCGACACTCATTCCTGCGAACCACTCTTTCCCGAAAAAAGTGAGTTCATTTCGAACTAAGATGCCATTGCCCACAAAGTATATGGCAAAAGACGATATGACCATTCCAACGATCACATTCAACGGAATTAGAAGTCCACTAGCAAAGAATGCTGGGTCAGTTGCAAAGCCTAACGAGGCTCCGGGTATAATTCGATGCAGCTGATAGTTATAGTCGGTCCAAGGTATGGGAAGCAACTGAATTTGGTATCCCCAAGTCGTAGCAACCATTGGAATCCCATAGAGTATTAATGAGTATACTAGGGAAATTAGGGCTGCAGCACCTATGATAGCTAACCTACTACTTTCTCTCTCTTCTGTTAGAGTTTTCACCATGGTGGCAGTTGGCTGAGATAATGGGAATGGTAGTTTTTCAACTTCAACGTATAGATGTCGGGCAATCAGACCTAGAGATGTTCCCGCGATCTCTATGAGGGCTAACCACAGGAGACTTACTCCTAATATGGGATACCAATGCGGATGCCAAAAAGTTCTCGCAAGCCACGCATCCTCTGTGACTGGACTGTAGAAATAAGGAATCTTATCCATGATTCCAAAATAGTATGTTGTCGGGGAGAATTTGAAGTATCCTTGATACATCCATAAGAGAATCCATTGGTAAAGACCCGCTACTGGGGTTCCAATTATTATCCAGCACGCTTCCTGTTTTGTAAGAGGATTCCCTGAAGCTCTGGCTAACTCTGCGAAGAGTATCAATGTAGCGTACTGGATTGCTGTAGATGCAACCGGGCTGCCCGTTAGTAAATATAGATATATCATAGTTGGCTGGAATACCAGTAGTCCATAGCATACTGCAAGAAAAGATCTCCATGTCATGCCGTCTTTATAGCGTGAGTGCATATTCTCCTTTTCAGTCATGGCCTTCTTTTTCCCCAATCTTCGTTGCCACTTATGTGCTCAATTGTAATATGACTTTCTTTCGTCAGGTGTTAAAGCTCTCCACTGGAGAAGTTGCTTTCGCAAGAGATCAATGAAGCTTCTGTTTAGATTGATCCAGTCACCCCTCAGACCCGATTTGTGGTTTATGATTATGCTCATGGTATATCGTCCAATCTTTGCTTGGTATGCGAGGTTAAAGAAGACTTCTTGTAAGACACCTAGATCTACGGGGACAAGACCAACAATGAACCTAGTAGTCTTTAGTTTTTCTTCAGGTTTCTCAACTTCTTCTCTGGCAAGTTCTTGAAGCACGAATTCTGGGGATTGTGGGTGTTGATGCCCCTTTAGATACTTGATTATATAGTTATGAAGAGCGTCTGCCTCCTCCTCCGCGGCTGTGAAGGGTAAGGGAATTTCCCATGTAGCTTCTCTGGGTTTTGGCAATTGCCACCTTCTTTCCATTGAAGGTGTCACTAGCCGCGAGGCTTGTATCGCTGGATAGATGGCGGAGGATAGACAGACTAGGATGATAAAAGTCAAAGTATTGGTGATTATTGTTGAAGAGTAATTCAAAGATATGCCTAGGTAGAGGCTTTGGAATGAGCTGGTTGTCATAGCGAGCATGTAGCCCATCATTTCTCCTACTATGGCGTAGACTAGGGTTTCAGCAAGAAATATGAATGTAACTAGGGATGGAGCTAAACCAACGGTGCTATAGACGCTTATTTCTCTCGATCTTTCAGCTACGCTACCCAGACCTGTTGTGAGGAGGATTAGGATGACTAGGATTATGGGAACCGTTTGAAACTGCCATCCGAAAAGGGTAACTGAGGTTTCTCCTCCGTACACGTAGGATTCGCCGTTGACCCCGAAGTATACAAAGAGGTCGTATCGATGGTAGGCGTCTAGAGCTTTTTCCCTTATTATGTCTGGATCGTTGAAACTCAAGGCAACCTGATGTACTACGCCGCCCAGTTCGAGGCATGTCTCAAAGGGTACAATAATCATCTGGTCTGTGGGAAGGTGTACATTCCAAGCTGGAGGTTTGAAATCTAGAGGTGACATTTGTTCTGCATCTAGGTCGAATGAACTGTAGAAAGCTTGGTCGTCTATCGTACCTATGACGGTGAAGTTTACGCTTGACAGATTGATTGTGTCCCCAACTTTTGCTCCCAATTTTTGGGCCGTTGTCTCGCTTATTAAGGCTGCATAAGTATCGTGGGCAATGAACCATCTTCCACTCTTCAGAGTTTTTTCCAATCCTGTGACGTTAGCTTCTTGGGGTGTGAGGCCTAAGATTCCATAGATGGCTCCTTCGTAAGCTTTCTCGTTATACGTTAGCTTGAATGAGTTGTAGGTAGGGTAAGGTATCGTGTAGAGCCATGCCCTTGGCGCTATTGTTGCGACATCCACATACCTAGCTTTCACATCTTCTATCATTCGTTCACCGAGAGATATTATTCTGCGAGCGTAGTCTGGGTGGTGGATCAGTATTCCGTTACGGCTGGCAGCCCATGGAAGATCCTTGGCTTTAACGGTCCTGATTGAACTTAGAGTAGTGAAGGAAACTATGGCCCAAGTGATCAATATAAGAGTGAGTAGTGAGAGGACGCTTCTCAGTTTTCTTCTCTTCATGTGGCGAAGACCTAGAGAGCAAGCCTCTACAACGAGTCTCACCCGGTCTATTTCTACAAATCTGTGACCTACTGTCTTGATGTAGAAAACGTACATTGCCTTGGTTAACATATCTTTTAGAACCCAGATTACAGGGACTATTAAGATAATGGACATGAGGGATAGAAGGATAGTGAGCGAGTCTGAGGCGAGGATGAAACCCGGATGAAACTTGTATAGCATAGCTATTGGCAATATGTAAGTTATGGCCAGCGTAAGAAAGCGTTTCTTGCCTGTCGCTCCGAAGAAAAATTGTTCACCTAAAACCGCGAAGGGAATTGCAAGAAGGGCGAAGAAGGGCACACTATTGATTGAGTCCTCAATCGTAACTCGACTTTCACGGTAGATTTCTTTGCCCAAATGCCAAGCTTCTCCAGACTTTGATACGGCAACGGAATATTTTTGGTCTTTCAGGGCTTGCTGTATGGAGCCGATCATCCCTTCTGCCTTCTCCATCTCCTCCATTCTTGTGGCGGCAAGACTCGTTCGATATTCATTAAGCCTATAGAAGTCCTTGGCGAAATAGTAGGGCGTGTAAGTTAGAATGGTCTGCTGCCCTCCTACAATCTTATAGCCGTTTCCTAAGGGATTCTCATGACTGGCGTTGACAAGAATACCTAGTGGATAGCGCTTTGCGTAAGAGGCTTTGACCAGAACATCAACAGAGGAGCCGTCTTGGGCATATATCATGGCTATGACTCTTCCCTTGTAGAAGGTTGCAACTTCGTACCCATAGAATATTGGCGTGGCTTGAGTTTCATGATCGTAAATAGTCAACTCTAAAGAGGCATCTACTGGTTGATTCATGACAGAGGGGTCAACGGTATCAAATAGCAGGAGAGAACCACATTTGAAGAGCGATATTACTCCAAAGTCATCTGGATGTTGCTTTATATCGTAAACGGGGCGGAAGATTCCATATCTGCCAATATCCGGGGCGTATTCAACGTTTCCGGTTGTCGAGTTCACAACATAAGCGCTCATAGCCCAGCTAGATAATCTCTGACTTATTGCCACTCCTGGAACGAAAACTCTTCCTTCAGAGTCTGACGGAGTGTAGATCCACAGGCGACCAAAAATGTGAGATACTGGCTCATCCCATAAACCCCCCGATCTAATGCAGAAGATGGCATTAGGTACTGGTTTATACCATGCGTTTTTATAATCATATTCAACGATTTTTCCTGATAGATCAGCGTATTTAGGTCCTTGGTTCTGAGCATAACGGGGAGCCCACGATCCCAGACCCAGAGATTTCTCTAGGTCCATATTTACTAGACTGTATATGAAAGACCAGACGTATCCCAACTGTTTCTGCAGGTTTTTCATGTTAACTCTGTCAAAGGTATCGGAAGGGGTTCCCCAGTGTAGATTCGCCCCGCTTGTCATAAAGGAGAAAGCCGGGCCGTCAACATTAGTAAGCGGCTCATTATCCAGAGATGGATAATTGAACCATCCGCCTAACTCTTGCTGCCAACCTCTATTAGGCCATTGAAGATAGCTTCCCATACCCCAAGTCTTAACAGCAATCTTCTCTCCTAATTGCTTTTCAATTTCTTTCTGGAAGGGGCCAAACATGTAGTCAGCAACCGTGCTGACCCAGCCGGCTATGCCTTCCCATAAGCCTATGAAAGTACCTGTAACAAGAGGAAATATGTCTGTTGACTGAGTTGTCATGTGAAGATTTATCATAAGTCTTATTTTGCTCCCAAAGTCGTCCCAGCGATCCAACACTTGGTCACGGACAAACCATCTAGAGCCGTGTAAGCCCAGCTCCGTTCCTGAAAAGGCTATAAATACGAGAGTGTACTTTGGAGGATGTTCGGCGTAAAACTTTATCATCTCTAATAGCGTCGAGATGCCGCAACTTTCTTCAGCACTAGGAGCCAAGGAAGGTACATAGCTAAAACTGTCGTAATGAGCAGTTATGAGTATGTACTGATCCTTAAATTCTTGCCCCGTAAGGAACCCTATGATGTTTTTTCCCGTCTTTTTCTCCCATCTCATCTGACAATTTATACGTACAGCAACCTGGCCTTGGTTCAGTAGGTTGAGAAGGTGATTCGCGTTCCTTGCGTCAATAAGAAACCTTGGAAAGTCTAAGGGAACTTTGTCCGTAATCTTTTCTATAGCCTCGCCTGTAATCATCTCCTCAGGCTGAATGAATATGACAGCCGCGGCTCCAAGTTCTGCAGCATTTAGCCAGTTCATTTCTGAATTGAAATCCATGAGAACGATGCTGCCTTCAACAGTTTTATTGTCAAAGTCGAGAAAATCTCCTCTTCTGACATAGATCAGGCCACCGCTTATACCATTGGGTGGGGTTGTTACGAGGGCAACAACGTTAGGCCAGTAAGGTTGAATCTTCATTACTACGTTCTCCGGCGTTAGGATTGTGAGGTTTGCTCCATAATCTATAGGCACTAACATGTCAAATGCTTGAACGTTTACGTCAGTCAGGTACCTGTTGAAGATGTCAAAAACATAATTGAAAGCTTGTTCGTAACCCGGATATCCGACAATTCTTGATTCAATGTTACTGAGGTAATGAATATGCTCTGCGATGGCATTTACATCCATTTCTGAGAGCACTTGAGCATAATCGAGATCTTCCGCTTGTAAGATCAGGCTTTCTTGTCTTGAGCTTGACGCTGGAAACGTAAAAGATGAAAGAAACATGACTAGGAAAAGAGTAAGAACAATAAGAGATTTCTTCACGACTTTTCCACCGCAATTACTCTGTCAGAATTCTTAAATAAAGTTTTCCGGCTATGAAGCATTACAAAAAAAGAGGGGTTGGAAGTCTACGCGACTATGCCCAGCATAAGCAGAGCATTGTAGAACATTAGAACTAGTGCTATTAAGCCGATTGATGCCGCCAAGCCGAGGAAGAAAGGTATTCCCTTCTCATAGAGCTTCATGCCGCCTATCCTGATCAAGACTGTCTTCACGACCAAGGCTATTATTATGTTCAACAGTAGTCCTGGCTCTATCAGCAAAGTTCCGGCAAAGCCTGCGGGGTGGAAGGGCCACCAAGCGAATCTAGCCCTCAATATGTACAGGAGGCACTGTATTATGAAGCCTCCAGCTATCGCTATGTGAATGGTTGGTGGAGGAGGCTTCGTTCCACCCTCTGGGAACCACTGGTAGACGTAAGTTCTGTGTCCAATCATGAACTCCACTAGGTTTGCCCAAGAGCCCGCATGTGCCATTGCGCCAGAGTTGCTCCATTTTTCCAGTATGCCGTAGAGGTAGGAGAAGTATACATTAGAGATCAGTGAGATGGCAAAGGATATGGGAATTGCTATCATGGCCCCTGTAAGTATGTATCTGCTATGAGTGTTTGTATTGCTGGCGATCTTATAAGATTGCATCGTAAAGCCAATTGGGAAAGCCGGGGTCCAGTAGCACGCGCCATAAACACCGTAGTTACAGACATGTAGAAACCTAAAGGTTGTGGCCGGGTCCTCTGTGTACAACGGACTTCCTGGATTCGCGATGAACCATGTATCCAGTTGAGACCAAGGCATATGGTCGATCCAGAGTATATTCGCGTGACCGCCGGGCAAAGCGAAATCCATGAACATCCCCTGCACCCTTCCCTGTATGCCATATCCGTAGATGAAAAGTGTCACCATTTGGAAGAAGAGCCCGTACCAGATGGGGTTAGCTCCCTCAGATCCTATGAACATAAGGATAGCGGTGGCAAGCATGCAGCCTATGAAACCTATCCAGATCCATCGGTACGAGATCGGTTCTCTCGCTTCTAGTTCAGGTGGAAGTTTTTTCCATATAGCCTTAATCGAGGCAACGAAGTTTGCTCTCCCCACAGTGACTAGAGGCCAAACCCACAATGCAATGAGCGCCCCGAAGAACCAGTTTGGAAGAACACCATAGGACCAGTAAAAGTTGTTCCATATAGTGGGAGTGAAATCCCTGCCATTGATCACCGACATGACCGTCCCCCAACCGAACTCTTTTGGTTGCCAATCGAAGGCTCCGGTATGTACAAGAATCTCTGGTAGTACAAATAGCAGTACGAAGTAACCCAAGAGGTAGCCCTTAATGACGTCTAATGGCACAAAGTAGCAAAGCCCGATAGCCCACGCCTCCACAATAAAGTTGAGAGGCGTATAGGGAAGGATTGCTAGCGGAGTTGCGTCATAGAAGTATTTGACTTTTCCCAAGCCCTTTATGAAAAAGGGGAGCCAATGCATCCACCCCAGCAGAACACCGGCGAGCGTGCCCAGCCATAACAGTTTGTTCTTAAGCAGTCTTGTGATATGACCCTGTGGGGAGTCGCTTGTGGTCGCATCAGTCAATGCCCTAGACATAGGCTCCGTCATCGGATATGGAAGACGCTCTATGTCAATCCACTGCCTCCTGAAAAGGGACGCGCCGAATATAAACATGTAGTACAGTGATGTCCCATGTAGTATGAACCAGAGTATGGGGATCGCCCACTCACCCCAAGGCGCTGCTTCACCTCCGTAGAAGTAGCCATTCCAGAGTTCTGATCTAGCCAAGTCTGGAACCAAGTAGCGCATGTTGGCTTCGTTCAGAGCGTATGTCTTCCAAGGATCACCAGCCGGTAAAGCTGTAGCTATAGAATGGATAGCTACGAAGGCTTGGTGCTGGAATGGGATCAGCAATGTAATGAGCAACATTGAGAAAACAACGACCAGAGATGGTGTATTAATCCTTTTGACAAGAAAGAGTAGCGAGGCAAGCACACCTAGGATCCATGGCCACATTAGGAGCCACCGGAAACCAGATGTTGGGTAGCCATACTCACCGAAGCCAATTTCCGCCCATTCATAGATGGCACCGTATGGATAGAAGTATCCCTGATTAAAACCGGCGAGCCACGTCATCACGACCGCGTAGATAGCAACCACTATGGCGCCGATTACGAAAGTCGATACTCCAACTCTAACCTCTTTGACCTCTTTGACTTCTGCAGTCATTTTCATCCCTTCGTGGTAGTTGTAAGTCAGTGTTTAAAAGATTTTCGGCTCGCAAATAACATACTGGAACCGTGTTCGACTATTCCAATCTCATACAAGACTTTTCAAGGCAGGCCACAGACTTAAATTGGGTTTGACGGACGACCAACTTCTCTCTAAGTACCAAGCCACATTCCTAGATACGCTTCGTGTTCAAACTGAGAGTCTTCCGCTCATCTTTCCAGAAATCTTAGCGAAAGCCACAGGGCCAATACCATAACCAGGATCAATGAGACAGGAGTCAGAACCAAGTGCTAAACGATCAGCACCATACCTTCCTAAGAATCTAGAACACAATTTTCTCCATCTATCAATCATGTTAGATAGATCATTCCAGTTGCTGAAGACAGGGATTTTCTTTCGACATACTATTTATTGAGCAAAGACTACATCGTGTCTTTCGGTATTGAACAATGGGTAAGCCTTCGACATGCGGACTGGGAACTGCGCGGCTATTTGTGGCTTCATTCTTCTTCCGTTTGTTCATTTCATTTCGCTACGATTCTGGGTCTTCGCTAATTTCCCGGTGATACCGTTCCGCGTCGTCGCAGTCCTCCAAGCGTGGAATGAAAGTGTGTTCGCGCCCGTAGAAGTCAGGTCGATCTCATCTTTCACGTATTATTTTGATCGGATACTTTCCATACCTTCTGGCCGTCTTCACGAACTCCACGACAGATTCATGCGGCGGGATGTCAGGAGGGATGCCCTCGCGAAGCCGTATTGGGCTATAGACCACACAAAGAACATATCCTCCTCCCTCCGCCGCGCTTTCTATCCTTCCGTGCACCGCACGTTCAGTCGACGCTTTATTTCTGAGCTCCTTGTATGATACGTTCCCAACTAGGCAGACGCGATCGCCAATCCTCTTTTTGGCGTCACCTAGGTCTTGGATGTCCCCTGTCGGGGGAGGCTCAAGTGGGTCCAAGGCATCGGCTCCCGTAGCAGCGAAACGCTCTAACCAGTTGTTCACCTTCCCATGGCAGTGTATTTCAGCGATGCCATTTTTTTCATGGATGGCCGAAACGATCTTCCTATCGTACGGGACCATAAGCTTGTCGAACAGATGAGGCATCACGGTCCCAACATACTCGGGGCCAACTGTAACAAAGTAGTGAACGCCTAGAGAAAGCAGTTGTTCTACGTAGTCTAGAACCCGCTCCAGACCTATTCGAAACAACTCCTCAACTAAGCCGAAGTTTCGATAGTACATTTTCACCGCAAATTCGATGCCACAGAGAGTGAAAAGAAGCATGATAGGATCAGGTATTAAGACACTGACCAAGCCATTTTCACCTATTTTCGCCTCCAGGTCCCTATAAGTCCTCAGATCCACTTCATATTCCACCTCAAAATCCCGTTCGACACCCGTCGCGTCGTATGGCTCATAGGGAATCGATAGAAACCTTTCGACATCATCCTCGCTCTTGGCGAACCGCTCAATCGTCCAGGGTTGCATGTAAATCTGGTCCGATCTGCGCACTAGACTCCGGATTAGTCCTTTAGGAGTCTCAATAACCCGCTTGACAGTGGTGTAACCTTCCCCGCATCCTACAACATCAGAGGAATAAGATGTCCCTAGATTACCGAAGAAGATTCTAAAGGTTTCCCAACCCGCTAAATCTAGACTACAATTAATTTCCGTCTTTCCCAAGAACCCCTTTGTATGAAAATCAGTTTCAGCGCCATACCAACTCAGGTCGGCTGGAGCATATACGGGCACAACATCGGGTTCCTCCATCCTCAGAGCGGCTAGCAGCCGCTCCCTCGGCGTCGTTTCATTCACCCCCAATCAAAACATTCCTATCTTCTAGCGAGCACTTCCATTCATCTCGTATTAAGTTTTTCGATGAAATTCTGACTAGACCTATCCAAAAGGGAGAACTAGGAATAGCCAGAGATGATGAAAGCTACAGAGGGCAAAAAGGTTACTGACCCTCACAGCAAAAAAGAGATTCTCTCTGCAATATTCTTCATCCTCTTATTACCCGCAGAATCAGGAATTTGTGATCAAATCAACATTTCTCTAGCTCTCAAACATGAAGGAAAAAGATAATAAAGATTTAATGTCTTTACCTTACCAAGTTCGGAGGAATTTCGATGGCCTTTCCGCTTAGGAATCCTTCCCCTAGTTTTGAGGCTTTCAGAGAAGCCTTAGTAGGAGAAGAAAAACCTGACAAAGTTCACTTTGCAGAGCTCTTCATAGATTTCGAAGTGATGAATTTCATCTCTAAGAGGCTAATGAAGGAAGAGATTCCTTCAATCTCTCATGTATCGGAAAAGAAAGAGAAGAGGTTTATAGAAGGCAAGGATGTGTTGCAACTAACCGAGGAGGAGAAATCTTACCATAAAGGCATCATCAATTTCTACTATCGCATGGGATACGATTACGTTCCAGTCTGGTCTCCCAGAGCACCAATCCCTGCAAAGAGGAGAGTTACGGACGACACGGCTATACTCTCAAGAGGAAAGAGGGAGTGGGTGGAAGAGACGGAAGGAATAATCACGTCATGGCAAGATTTTGAGGCTTTTCCATGGGAACGAGTCAAATTCTTCATGGAATCGAGTGAAAGTACAAAAGATCTATTCAACTTCCTCGGCGAGAACTTGCCGGAAGGTATGAAAATATCCGTGAATGGTCCAGATCTATTTGAGGCGGTTGGGGAGGTTTTTCTAGGCTGGGTAGGGATGTTCCGCATGATGTATATGGAACCGGACCTGGTAAAGGCCGTATTCGACCGATATGGAGAGATAATCTATAATCAGTATAGGAATACGGTTTCCTTGGATTGTGTAGGGATTGTATTTCATAATGATGATCTAGGGTATAAGAAAGGCACAATGATAAAACCCTGCCATCTAAGAGAATTTGTCTTGCCATGGATGAAAAAGTACGCGGCTATCACTCATGAACGTGGGAAAATGTTCTGGTATCACAGTTGCGGCAATATGTCCCAAGTCATGGGAGACCTGATCGAAGATGTCAAAATAGACGCCTTCCACGCCTTCCAAGATGTGATCATGCCCGTTTGGGATTTCAAAAAGAAATATGGAGACAGAATTTCCGCTCTTGGAGGAGTTGACGTGGACAAGCTAACACGCTTCGATAAAGAAGCGCTGAGAAGGTACGTGAAGAAGATTCTGCGCGCGTGCATGCCAGGAGGAAGATACGCCCTCGGATCGGGAAACTCCGTGACAAACTATATTCCACCAGATAACTACCTAGTTATGCTGGAGGAAGGACTGAAATGGAAACCCAGAACCCAGATCGCATAAAGAAGGCAGGAGCATCCAAACGTAAATGGAAAACCCAACAAAGGAAGGCAGCTCTCATGGAATAAAGAACGTAGGTAGGACGGACCTACGTTGATTGAGATCAGAATACCCGTGAAGACCGGATCTTATGCATCTCTATAACGGTATTATTCATCAAGAGTAGGTCATATCCCAAATCCTATGACTTTCATTGTTCCAAGAGCTCCATATACCTAATTTGCGAATGGTAATGTGATTGCAGTAAGAAAAGGTTGCGTTGAGTTCTTCAGAGGTCTGTAAGCCTGAACATAGGGAAAACGGAGAAGATGTAGCAACACCGAAAAAGCTTGCCGAGAAGATATTTGAGCAGAGAGAAAAACGGTAAACTTGCTTTTCATCCAGGTTGTCTCAGTTGAAACAACATCCCACCTTATTCCAATTGTCCCTATCTTTTGACGATTCTCGAAGCAATAGTGCATGAATCTTTCGATCCATTGTGTGAGTTTCTTACAGGAGCAAACATTGATAACGCTCTGACCGGTAAAGGTGGACATCTAGTGCTTGTCAAGACTTAATGGAGTCAAGCACAAGCATGAATAGGTTAACGGTGGGTTGGCCTTAATGTTGAATGCCAACTCATTTTTTCCAGAATATGCTTCGCGTTCAAACCCAGAATCTTTCGCTTATCTTCCTCAGAAATCTTGGCGAAGGCGACGGGACCAATACCATAGCCAGCATCCAGCAGCGAGAAGTCGGAACCAAGTACCAAACGATCCGCACCGTGCTTTTCTACAAACCTTTGAGTAACTTTATGCTCCATACCAGCACAAGTGCAAATGTAGAGATTATCGTACTTCTGCAAAATATGCGCGTAACCTTCACCAAAATGTGCGGCGATAAATGTAACATTCGAAAATTGTCTGAGAAGCTGTTCAAGAACGGCTGGATCACCGAAATTGTGGTGCAGAAACACGAGTTTTCTCTCATCTAGAAACTCATACACCGGCATAAGTCTGGGATCATTTCGCACATATGGCGGCTGATAATACTCATGCATCTTAACACCCAGCTTAAGACCGGATTCATAGCACCATTTAAGGTCACTTAGAAGATTTTCTGGATGATTAAAGGATAAAGTCGCATACCCTAGGAAACGATCAGGATACCGTTTCACGTATTCGAGGACGCAACTGTTCTGCCAATGGGTATCAACATAGCCTGGTAGGGATGCAGAGGCCCATGACATGCTAAGGCCGTATCTATCCATATGTCGTATAGCGAGCTCAATGTCTTGAGAATTGGGTATATAGTTATTTGACCAGGCGCCGTGATGACAGTGAACATCGATAACGATTTCATCATTAAGAGGTAAACCGGAGCGTACCGCATCGCGGATATTGAGAACCATACTATTTCACCTCGTTAAGCAATCTTCTAAGGTTCGCTCCAGCAATGAGACACTTATCCTCAAATCCTAGGTCGGCATAAACCAACATTAGAAGGTTTGAACCCGGATCATAGATGGGGAGCTGAGAGCCGTATAATATGCGGTCCGCACCGAATTTCTTCGACACATCCTCCATAAATCGGTATGTAAAGGTAGAAGTCTCTACATAAAAGTTTTCAAATTTCTTGAGAAAGGGATATATGAAGCGATTGTTCTGCATACCTAGAAACGTGGCGACCACTGGAAGCGACGAAAAAGTCTCGAGCACTTCCCGAACTTCCTCCCAATCTAGCTGCGTTGTCCAAATGTGAGCATTAGGCTCCCAATAGCTCACGAAGACAGGAACATGATGCCTTTCAAGCTGTCCGAGCATCTCTTCTAAGACATAGGGCCTAAAGACAAAACGGTGCCATTTCGGGAAGACCCGTACAGCACGGATTCCATTTCTGATCAATTCTTCAACGAATTCCTTGGGTGCCCCTTGCTCCTTTGTGGCTGTAGGGGCAACAATAGCACTTGGATGGAGTCTAGGCTCACCCCTAACAAGCTCCAATAGATCTAGCAAAGCGTCAAAGACTCCTGCCTCCATATCTCTGATGTGATAAACAAGTGCCTCATCAATACCATAGTAATCCATTTCGTCTATCAATTCTTTGGATGTGGAGAAAGAAGGAAAACTTAGACCAGATCTGCCTAAGGCTACGTTGCAGTCAAAGAAAGTCATCTCTCCATTCAATATCCAAGTCTCCAAGCATTACTTTCTACTTTTTAGTAATTCGTGGTAGTACTCTCTATACGAAACTATTCTAGCACCTTTCTTTAGAGCGTACTCAATAATTTTCCTTGTGGTCTTCATTTCAGGGTCTTGCTTGCCAGCAATACCTGAGGCAATACCTGACGCATGTCTATCAGTAATACTTGACCAATCGTGCTGATTGTACGTCCATGTCAAATTGTGATCAATAATATAATCTATACTCACCTTCACGTAGTTTAGGTACTCTTCTCTCTTATCATACCCGTATGTATGTGGATGTAGATCCAGCCAGACACAGTCCATGTATCCTTGGAAAGGAAATTCTAAGATGTCCGGAAAGCCTTGCGGTTCATACCAGAACGGTTGAACCTCAAAGGGCAAGGGTTCCCAATGCTCGAAATCACGTTTGTTAAGGTGATATGATCTCACAAACCTTATTCCCAGATTATGAAGTACACCTAGAATGTCGGGCCTATCCATTAATCCCATATAACAGCCCGTAGGCGCAGTTAAACCTATACATTTGACACTTAGGTGCTTCATCAACAACGCGTTAGTCTTATTTACCTCCTCTTGTATCTCATCGAGAGATCCACTTCTATCTATTGTTACCTTTCCATCTTCGTGTACATGCACATTTGTTTTGAGAAGTTTGTGGGAGTAAGTATGTTGTTGAAAGTCAAAAAGTTCGCTTTCGTTTTGCAGGCTTTGAAACTCCTCAACATTGTTTTCTAGAGTCTTTCCGCAAATGAACATTGTGCATGGAGCGTTGAGATCGCAATGTATCTTTCTTGCCTGCTTAAGAAACCTTTTTGTTATATCTAATGAAATATTTTGAGCCTCGACATCATACCCAAATATCATCGTCGCCATTTCTATTCCTCCTTTCAAAATCCTCGTTTAGCTTTACAACACGCTCATATAAATCTAACTCTTTCTGATGTTGTCAAGTTTTTCAGCGAGTTCTTCTCTTTTTGCTTACTGGTGATCTATGCCGGACCTTCTTTAGTCCTGGCGGGTAGGGTTTGAAGGTCCCGAGTGCTCCGTTGGAACAGGAAACTACCCAAGATTAAGGTCCTATTCATCGTGCTGCATTAATCCAGACTATCTCGCAGAGTTGTCGCAAGGGTCTTGCGGGGCTACGTAGAGTCCAGCCATGAGTCTGTCCGCCTATGATTCAGGAGACTGAGGGAAGCGTTTCCAAAGCCTAGAAAGGCGCGTATGAAGGTCGTGTCTATGGACGAGACTAAACTTAAGCTGAATGGTGAGCAACCGTATGTCTGGGCTGGGGTCGACGGGGGAACCTAGACTCTATTGAACATCTACTGAGTGTTTCCAGCCATGCAGCTTCACCTCCTTGATCCATTTCTTATCAACTCATAACAACCCCTTCATCCGTCCAAGAGCGAAAACAACAGACGAAGCGATTGAAGAATTCAGAAACTGAGTGAAATCCCTGCAGAGCCGAAGGCTAACGTGAAGTAGACTCTATTTTTGATTATTATAAGTTTTTCAATCCTATTAGTCGACGCTTTCCCCAAATTCATGACTAGTTAAGCTTCCTAGCGTAGATTGTCGGTTTGGGTAGACTCTGGGCATTCTTCAAGAGAGTCCTTTGATTTGACCCTAGCCTGCAGAGCTGGCAGGTCGACCGAGCTATCTTGGAGGATCACAATAAGATCAGCAACGGTGACCTTTATCAGGGCGAGCTCATTGACTCTCAGTCGTATCTTCTTCGACGGTCAAAAAACAAACCAGCCACCACGGGCATAAATCAAATACTGCAAATAGCACCTATAAATTGGACTACTCAAAGGCTTCAGGAAAACTGCCAGCACCTTGATAAGAGCGAAGAGATATCAAGCAATTCTGGAATATTTCTCATATTTCCCGGCCGCCTTAACGAATTCTAGAACGGATTCCAATGGGGGGATGTCTGAAGGCGTGCCCTCACGGAGGCTAAGTGGACTGTAGACCACAGAGAGAACATATCCTCCTCCAGCTGCCGCACTTTTTATCCTATCGTGCACCGCGCAATCCGTCGATACTCGATCCTCTAGCTCCTTGTATGATACGTTCCCAACTAGGCAGATGCGATCGCCAATCCTCTTTTTGGCGTCACCTAGGTCTTGAATGTCCCCCGTCAGGGGAGGCTCAAGCGGGTCCAAGGCATCGGCTCCCGTAGCAGCGAAATTCTCTAGTTGGTTGTTCACCTTCCCATGGCAATGTATCTCAGCGATGGTGTTCCCCTGATGAATGGCCGATACGATTTTCCTTTCATATGGAACCACAATCTTGTCTAACAGGTGCGGCATAAAGACTCCGACATATTCTGGGCCAACTATTATGAAGTAGTAAACGCCCAGCGAATGTAGATGTTCCACGTAGTCCAAAGCTCGCTCCAGGCCTGCTCGAAGCAAATCCTGAACTAAGTCAAAATTCCGATAGCACAGCTTCGCCGCGAACTCGACGCCGCAGAGAAAGAATAGAAGGGCGGTAGGATCAGGTATAAGGATGTAGACTAGGCCGTTATCACCTATCTTCGTCCCCAAACTCTTATGAGTCTGCAGATCTCCCTCAGTTCCATACGCAAAATCTCGTCTAACATCCAGGGTGGCATCGTAAGGTTCATAAAGGATAGATAAAAACCTTTCGATATCGTCCACGCTCTTCGCGAAGTGCTCAACCGTCCAGTCTTGCATGCAAATCTGAGTTGACCTATACAGTACGCTCTGGAGTTGACCCCTAGGAGTCTCAATAAAGCGCTTGATTAAAGTGTAACGTCCACTGCTTCCTAGAACCTCAGAGGAAAGAGGTGTCTTTCGTAAGTCACCGAAGAAGATCCTACAGGTCTCCCAACCCGCTAAATCCAGACCTTCCATGATTTCCGTCTTTCCTAAGAAATCCGCCTTGACAGCACCGTACCAACCGAGGTCGGCTGGTGGAAGAACAGGCACAGTGTCTGGTTCCTCCATTCTTAAAGCGGCAAGAAGTCTCGCTCCCTAGGCTTCATTCCATTCATGCATAACTACCTGCACTAGATAACAATAAAGCCCTTAGATAATTTCAACTTATTTCAACCTTTGGAAGGAAGTGATATCACTAAAAACAAAAACTTGATAGCATGTCCTTTCCTTTCCAGTATCTTACATCTCAGAACGTATGCACGCTGTAAAATCCACTAGTCTATGAGAAATTGCATCTAAGAGATCGTATATTTCGCAGATTTTCCTCTTGAAACCACTGCCCCTCTCTAGATATTTGGTGATGAAACATGACCACATTATATGGGTGGGATTATGATAAAATGTAATCGGGGACGTATATGCCCCACTTTTCTTAATCGGTTTTGAAGACAGGTAAATCGACAAGTCTTCCGGTGTGACATTTTTCACCAGATTCAATATATTATCATCTGAGTTCAGAATTTCAACAAATTTGAGACTCGGTTCAATATTTATCGTCTCTTTCATGCTCAAAAGAGAATTGTGCGTCACGAAAGAAGACGACATCTTGTCCATTTCACACTCATAAACTTTGAGTCTTTGATAAAGAGGACAATCTTTCTCTCTCATTTCGTCTTCAGACACTACATCGATCATACCTAGGAAAGCATGCATCTCCTCAAATAAACCCGCTCTCTTTGTTGAGATCAACAATCTGTTGAAGTATGCCTGCTTTGGATAGACAACAATACCAAGATCGCCTTGTCTTTCCCACTTTTCAATCCTATCTTCAAGACATACGAACTCAATAGGTTTCACGTCAAAAATGCTTTGAAGCGATTCTTTAAGCGTGCGCAAGATGAGTCATCGCCTCTTGGAATACTGTCAAGTGCTGAAGATAGAAAAAATAGAGGGGCGCGGTGATTTACTATACTCCAGTGCAGGTCACTGTCATTCTGTCTACCTACTCGCTTCCTTCTATGTAGATTATGACTTGGAACTTGCCCTCGAAGCCCCAATTTACGATGCCTATTGAATTTGAGCCCTCGTTTATCTCTGAGACGTCAAGATCGAACTGTTCCACCCTCGGTTCAGATATTTCCCGCATATTAATGCCTAATTCTCTTACCTCTAAGCCGCCCGTTACTTCGACAGCTGTCACATTTATATAAAGCAATGCCGTTCTAACCTCACCGCGTACAGGGGTATAGTCAAATTCGATCGTTAGATCTGCGTCGGGCTCCGCAGTAAATGTCTGCGCGTGCCTAAATGTTAATGGACCAGTTGGTGTGGGAGTAGGGGCCAAGACCACGAAGTAAAGATATAATGATGCCGAGACTACAACAATCACGACGACAGCCACCAATACGTATGTTAAAAGCTTTAAAAGCCGTCGTTTAGCTTCTTCATCTGCCATATGAATGCCTCCAAGGACACGAATCTATTATCCTGATGAAATAGTTGATTCACTCCCTCGTTAAAAATTTTTCTAATTGTTCTTGTTAAGGTTATGCCTCCTTCACCTGCGGTTGGAACTTACATCCCTGGAACGAGAAACCGCTCACGTCGCCTGCGGTCCAAGGTTTGGGCCCATTCCATTTTGTGCCGTGAGCATGCGCACAATCTTCGACCAAGAATGAGTTGTGCATCTTGACTCTTGGCAAGATCTCATCGAAGCTTGCCGTGCGACCATAGCCATACGGTTCGCTCAAGGAATGGCCTGTTATCACCTGCGGTTCGAGAGGGTCGTACCCCAGCTCAGCCTACGTTTTCACCATAGACCCAAACGGCTTCTCAACCTCTTTCAACCCATCAGAATTGCGGCACTCTGCCATATCATTTAAAGGACGCAAACAAATTATTACTTGGAGAGATGGCTTCATTTGCGCCGCAGTGCGCAGGCAGTCTTCTCTACGGTTGCTATAATGCTGTCTAAGTCTTCTTTCCTCAGCCCGGGATAAACTGGCAGAAATATCCAGCTATCTCTCTTTCTCTCAGCTACTGGACATAGACCTTCTTTGTACTCAACAGGTTTCTCTAATCTTGGACAATCAAAGGGACAGTGCCAATTCGTTCCGTAACCAATTCTATCTCTGAACAACCTTGTAAGGTATACGGGTCCTTCTACCCCAGTATACGCCGGCACCCTCTCACCTCTCATAGCCTCAGCGAATTTAGTCGGGGTGATGCCGAAGAAGTTCTCGTCGATCTCCATGTGAAACGTGTAGTAACTGTGCTTTACGTAGGGTGCGACGTACATGGGTTTTATCCCTTCAATCTGTCCCAAGTGCTTTGTCAGATATTCAGCGTTCCTATTTCTAGTCTCTACTAATCTATCCAGCTTCCTTATTTGGCAAAGCCCTATGGCTCCCTGAAGCTCCGTCATCCTGTAGTTGTAGCCGATGCCGCAATAGTCCTCTGAAGTCTCCCATTTTCCGAGGTCGATCACTGCCCGGCAGTGGTTTATGGCCTCGTAGACTCTTTTTGCCACTTCTTCGTCATTTGTGAGAACGCAGCCTCCATTACCGACCCCCATAACTTTCAGTTCCCATAAGCTGAAGGCGCTCGCTATGGAAAATGTGCCGCATTTTCTTCCCTTATACTCGGCGCCGTGAACATGCGAAGCGTCCTCTATCAGCGGGATATCGTGCTTTTCAGCAATCTCCATCATCTCGTCAACTTCAAACGGATGCCCTCCAAAGTGAACAGGCAGTATGGCTTTAGTTCTCTTGGTTATTCTCCTTTCAGCTTCTTCTGGGCTCATGCAGAGAGTCTTCTCATCCACATCCGCAAAGACGGGTATCGCATTCTGCATCAGGACTGGACCTTGAGAGCCGATGAATGCTATCGGGGTGACTATCACCTCGTCTCCGCACCCAATCTTCAACGCATGCAAGATCGAGTGTATAGCTGCGGTTCCGGCGCTAGTGGCGATCGCGTATTTGACACCGAAATATTTCTCTAGTTCATGTTGGAATTCTTGAATCTTGCTTTTTCCAGTCCTCCAAGCCGTTAATTGAGCCAATCTCTTTGACCTTAGAACGTCCATGACCTCGAAGACCTCTTCTTCATCAAGAGCCATATAATGTTCCGGCCAAGGCTCTCTTCTTAACGGAGTCCCCCCGTCAATGGCTAACTTTTCCACCAACAGTACCTACCCCAAAGAATTGTCGTCCAGAAGTCGCATATATCATTTACGTGTCTCGAAAAGGTGGCGCCAAAGACATCTCCAAAATCTTATACTCAGCGTGGTTGGAAGGACATAAGTTGTCCTTAGGAATGAGCCCATTAGAGGCTAGATTCATACAAGTTTTGGCAGATAATATTCTGTTTCGCGAACCGCGGCTTAACTAATGCCAGAACAGGTTCAGTGATTTTAGCTTCTCTTCCAGAACTATTATTTCGCTTTGCTTGAGCGGTCTTAGCGGTCTCTTTGGGAGTCCGGCTTTTGTGCCCCGTAGCTCTAGGGCTGCCTTGAGGGGTGCTATAGGAGGGCCTTCCACGGCTCGTTTGACGGCGTTTATCTTGGTCTGTAGGTTTAGGGCTTTCTCGTATTCTCCTTTCCTGTAGGCGTTGTAGAGCTCAACTAGGAGTTCGGGAGCCACGTTGGCGATGCCTGAGATCTGGCCGTGAACGCCTACCGTCAACGCCGCATATAGCAGGTTGTCAGCTCCGTTAATCACTGTTATGGTTTTTGGGGCGGTCTCTATGATCTCTCTCAGCTGGATAAGGTCTCCGCTGGAGTCCTTGACGCCTATGACGTTTGGGATATTGCATATTTTCGCAATGACCTCGGGTATTACGTTATATCCTGCTCTGGAAGGAATATTGTATACCAAGACTGGTATGTTCACTGCTTCGGCTATCAACCTGTAGTGTTCTATTAAGCCTTCGATGTCGGGTTTGAAGTAGTATGGTGAAACGACGCCTACGGCTGCAGCTCCGGATTCCTCTCCGTGTTTGGCTAACTCGATGGCTTCTCTCGTGTTGGTTGAGCCAGCATGGACGATGACTGGAACTCGGCCGTCCACTTCCCTTATGAGAGTCTCAGTCACAGCTTTGCGTTGTTGGGCGGACATCAGTGGTCCCTCACCAGCGGATCCGCAGACGAAGAAGCCGTGAACACCTTTGCCCAGCTGGAAGCGGACGATATCTCTCAAGTATTCGAACTCCACATCTCCGTCTGGGTTGAACGGTGTGATGATCGCCGGAAATATACCCCTAAACTTGGCCTGCTCCATATTGAAGCCCCGATCTGCCTATGGTCACTCGCAAGATATCCAAACCTATCTTTAATATTTATGTGTCTTGTACCTTCCAGAATGTTCCAAGCGCATCGGACGATGCAATCCTCTGCGAGTCTGAACAAACAATACGTGAAATTTTCAAATAAGATCGCTGAGTGGCTAAAGCAAGAAACATAATCCCTTTAAGTTTAAATATACTATCTAGCATTTTTGGGTTGATAGTAGGCGCTGATCTTTGATGTGGCGGTCGTAGTCTAGTCTGGTCTAGGACATCAGCCTGCCACGCTGAGAACCCGGGTTCAAATCCCGGCGACCGCACCAACTCGCGCTTTTTTAGAACGCTTTGCTTTTTGGTCTCTCGGTCCGCTTCATCGCTTTAAGGCAGTACTCGCAGTATAGTAGGACTTTTTTCGTTTTGTCCATTTTTTTACTTTATGTAAATGATGGCTACAGAAGATAAATCACTCTACCCTTGAAAGTAAATCATGATCTTAGAAAGATATGTTCTAAAGTGAGAAGCTCATAATTATCATAATGAATTGACCAAAAGAAGGAAAAATACGATGGCACGATTCAAATACTTTCTGGAACCTGAAAAGTTTGCTTACATCTTAGATGGTGAACATGAATGTGATATTTGTCATCAAACAAGAAGATGCTTCGATGGCAAACAATACCACGTTCGCTCGCGCATTCCCGAGGACTATCGTAAAATGATAAAAGAACGAATGAGGATGAGGAAGATCAAATTATATAGGGTCCCTCCTCTACCTCCGGAGGCGCTTAAGGAAAAAAGTTATACGGCGATTTGTTTTGAGTGTGTAGCCGAAGGTCGTCTGCTTGAAATCGGAGCCTCAGCTGTTGAAGGCGATTTTGGGAAATTGAAAGAACAAATACGGAGTGAAAACCCTAATGCATCAGCTGACGAGATTGAAGAAAAAGCCCGAGAAATAACAAAACAGCTTGGGGGAAGCACGCCGAATTTCCCTACCTGGCAGGATTGGTCTTGGCCGGCGCATTGTGGGGATTACTGCCAATTCATTAGACTAGCAGGACAAGATGACTTTAACAAGTTAGCAGAAGACGGGAATGGGAAAGCACTCTTCAGAGACTCTATATATGACAGTTCGCTCGCGCGCAACTTTGACTTTGTTTGGTCAAGACTAAAACCCGGCAACGTATCTGGTATTATAAATCCAAATGACAATTGGAGTCCTATGGCTTACATTTTCAAATGCCTAACATGGTGCAATTGTAACGATATACGACTTTGACCTGGCGCAGTTAGTTGCGAAAGAACTTGAATATTGTGGTGCAATTCTAACGATATACGACTTTGACTAGGCGACAACAGCCAGCAACAGGTGATGCAAGTTAGTTTAAAGAGGAAGGAATGATCATTAGCAAATAGTACAATCGGTGTATTCTACCGCAGTTTCCGGTTCTTATTCCCCTCTTCACAAGCTCACCGAGGCCGGGAGATCAATCAACGATCTCGACGAGATCCATATTCAAAAGTTAGATGGGTTCTGCATCGCTCCACTTGGCTATTTCAGGGCATCGAAGCTAGCATACTTCGGTTTCTTCACAGTTGAGACCTTGGGCTTGATTCAGCAGATGGACGAGAAGATAAACTGGGAAGACGCTGTAACTTATCGAAGGAAGCGGCCGGACGTTGCTGCCTTCAAGTACATCCGGAGATTTGTGGACAATACTATGACTGGTGAGGGCACCTTAACATTCCTGAAAGCATAGCCGACTTCATCTAGGTCGTACGCTTAAGAGTGTCGGAGCCAGAAATTACATGAGACTTAAATGGAATGCGATAGAATTCTATCCAAGATATGCCGAATACTTGGCACTGCTCAGAAAAGACAGCGAGCAAATTAATATTTACAATCACCGAAGAGTCTTAATTGAAGAGCTCTGCAGGTGTCGCTATGGTGAGAATCAGAGATTTGAAGAAAAGATCATTCTGGATACTTATTTTTGCGGTACTCACTTCGCTCAACCTGTTTTTAATGTATAGAAGCTTACCATCAAGACAGAATGCGGAGTTAGCTCTTTCAACCATATCTGTATGGGATTGGAGAGACATAGATGTACCTCCCGACACCATTATCAAACCAAACACGAAGTATGAAGAAGCACAAGGATTAAACATCTTCTTGAAAAGCAATGTGGAAGGCTGGGTGGAAGCTGTGACGTTTGTTTCTTCTGATCCGGGGCATCCGATGCTGTGGATTTATATTGACGGTTGGGATGTGCGAGCAATGTCTTACTGGGGGATTAAATATGAATCGGGCATGCCGTTCTTCCAGACTGCCGAAAACTTGAACGGTTTGTATAAAGTGTCCTATACACCGAAAGTGCCAATCTATTTCCGCCATTCTATCGGATTGAAATTAAGCAACTCCCTCAACGAAACCAACAGATGCACCTTTGTATGGATCTCAATTCGCTTCCATAATCCCAAAATATTAGGTAGACCATTTAACGAAATAACATCATTCAACGATATCGAGAAAGATCACATGGAAGAAAGTTAAAATTGTGAGCATATCAGGTACGTTCTGCTCGAAAGCCTCCCAAACATACATCCTATTCAAACTACCAAAATCGCAATAATGAAAAGAGAGAGGAGATTACGCGGCTTTGAGGCCAGCTTTAGATCTTATATCTTGGATAACCTCGAACACTTTCTTTCAGACCTGTACAAGAAATGGCCCGTAGTAGTGGTGAAGGAAAATTGCCGAAGCCAAGATACACACAACTGATCGTCTCACGCCAAACCCGAAACAAACTCGAAGAACAACCCAAAACCCAAGGCTACAAAACCGTCAACCAACTACTCCAAGCCCTGCTCAGCCTCGAACAGCCTTCGACACCGAGAACCCTAGTTCAAATCCGGCACCGCACCAAACATTAATAAACAGTTGAAACAATGACTGAGAATATAAGAGTGGAAAGAAGTATAGGACAAAGGGACAAAGCCTGTGGGACAGAAATTTTTGTCGTGTGGTTTGAAAGGCCATGATTAGGAGCTTGGAAATTAGCAATTTCAAATCAATACAACGTCTGAAGATGGATTGTAGAAGGGTAAACATCTTCATAGGCGAGCCCAACACGGGAAAATCAAACATTCTTGAAGCCGTAGGATTCCTGTCGCACATCTCCCATGGAGATATCAAAAGTTTTGTTAGGCTCGAAAGCATGATGGACCTTTTCTATGATCATATTCTGGAAAATAAAATAAACGTAACCTTCGACGAAAAATCTTTTGAAATAACATTCGAAAACGGAGATTTTCGTGGAATATACATTGACGAAAAAAATCAGCGCTCCAGCATATTCCGTTACGACTATGAAGCAAGAGGCAGCCCTGGATCACTTCCGGTTTTTCCAAATTCAAATTCTACAGATTTGTAGTAAGGAAGGAATTTCGAAATCAGCACTCGGGTTTTCTTCATCCACCAGATGGAGACAACCTCTTAGCAGTTATTTTAGCCCGCAAAGAATTAAGAGCTCTCGTCAAACGGATCTTTGACGGTTTTGGACTTGCACTAGTTCTCGAACCACAAGAAGGCAAAATAAGGGTGCAAAAGCAGCTTGAGGACATCATAATTGCGTTTCCATACTCGTTAGCTTCTGAAAAGCTTCAGAGACTCGTCTTCTACTTAGCCGCCATTCACTCCAATAGGGACTCAGTACTTGCGTTCGAAGAGCCGGAAGCCCATGCCTTCCCTTACTACACGAAATATCTTGCAGAAATGATAGCCCTAGACAAAAACGAGAATCAGTACTTCATCTCGACCCATAATCCTTGCTTCCTACTTTCGATACTGGAGAAAACCCAAAAAGACCGAGTTAGCTGTCTTTCATGCACGCCTAGAGAATTACCAAACCAAAGTGAAAGCTCTAACCGAAGACGAGTTGAAGGAAGTCTTAGAAAAAGGAATAGACATCTTCTTCGACATCGAAAGATTTCTGGTTTGACGGAGCAGAAAACAGATGTATCTGGTGGAATGCAAACCGGACGCTATCCTAGTGGAATACTCGACTCTCACCTCAAGAAAGAACATTCAGCACGCGGGAAACAAGTCCGAACTCCTGAAGAAGCTCACGGAACGTTACAGCGACTCGAAAGGAGTTGTAGACGAAGACCCTTGGACCATCCAGCCTCCGCATCTGCAAAGATTCAGAGCAATACAAGATTTGGCTGGTTATGGCCTCAAAGTACTTCACCAAACAAGCAGAAATAATACGCTTGTTGTCCTATGCCCAAGACTGGAAGAATGGATAATTGAAGCCGCACGGGAAGCCGACATAGACCCTGAAAAATACAACTTGGCCAACGATCCTGCAGAACTGCACCAACAGATAAATATCCAGGTCGACAACTACCGGAGACTGGTCGAGGAACTAAAGGCAAAAAGCGACCGACTTAGAAAACTCGAGAAACACCTAACAAAGGACATTTGGCCCTCTTTTCAAGCGAACACGGCGTTTTACAGCCCAAAATGCCGCATCCCATTGAATAACCTGCTTCAAGACAACTCAGAAAAACTCTTCGAATCGACGGAAAGCTATTTCTCGGATCCTGCTACGGTGAGAATATGGGTTCAAATCCCGGCGACCGCACCTCTACTACGCCTGGCGCTCCTCCTCAAAGAATCTTACGAGAGCAAAAAGATATCTTAAACATTAAGTCAATAACGGTTATGAGAAGTGTGGAGTTCGGATATGCTTACAAAACAAGAGATACTTAAGAGACTTGGAGAGAACGAAAAGCGAATTAAGGATTATGGTGTAAGAAGAGTAGGACTGTTCGGTTCTTATGTTAGGAATGAGCAGAAAAGCGAGAGCGATATAGATATATTGGCGGAATTTGAAGAGGAGAAGGTAACATTCGACAACTATATGCACCTAAAATTCTTCCTCGAAGATCTTCTTGGCCGTAGGGTTGATCTGGTTATTCCTGGTGACCTAAAACGTCAGCTAAAGCCTCATATCCTGAGGGAAGTTGAGTATGCAAAGGAATTATGAAGTATATTTTGAAGACATACTTGATGCCATTTCGAATATAGAAGAATATACTGAAAGCCTAAGTTTTGAGGAATTCAAAGAAAATAAGTTGGTGCGAGATGCAGTCATCAGAAATCTTGAAATAATTGGCGAAGCTGCCAAAAATATACCAAGGGAGATTAAGGAAAAACATCGAGAGATAGAATGGAGAGACATGGCCGGTTTAAGAGATATACTTATTCACAGATATTTTGAAGTTAATATCAGAATTCTCTGGGATGTTATCAGAAACAAACTTCCAGATTTAAAGAAAAGAGTTTCAAAAATCACAAGAGGTTAAACTAAACAAGAGAATTCCTCTCACATGTTGTGATATTATTCGGCTTGCTTCAGAAGAAATGCCACGCTGAGAACCCGTGTTCAGATCCCGGCGACCGCACCAAAATTCCTGTTCTTTCTAAGAGTCGAATGTCTCCAAGCCTATCAATCGTAACGTTGGGTCGGTGTTCCGCCGTACGCATCACCTTTACTTTCTCTTACTCCCTTCCCACTGGTATTATGTATAGTGGTCGTTCATTTTCAGGTAAATCCAGTACTTCTTTCACTTCTTCGTCGTGGAATGCTCCGACTGTGACTGCTCCGAGGTTCATGGCGGTTGCTTGGAGACACAGGTTTTGGGCTGCATGTCCCGCCTCCATATGCACGTACCTGATGCCCCTATCACCGTACTTTACGGTCGTTCTCTCATAGACTGCCGTGATCACCATGTCTACGGCAGCTTCCTCGACCCATGCCTGCCCCAGAGCAGCTTCGGCTATCTCCGTCCTCTTGTCTTCGCCAAGAAGCTTGACGAGTTCATGTTCCTGCGGTCTGTACCTGTAAACGCCTGTAGCAAGGTCTTCTACGTCTCCAACCACCACGTAGACCTCGAGCGGATAGAGGCCTCCAGCAGATGGAGCTGTCCTGAAGCCCCTAGGGTCGGTAATTCCCTGGGCAGCCCAGAGGAGTTGCGAAACCTCTTGAAGCGTTAAAGGTTCACCAGTATACTCCCTAACCGACCTCCTCTTGAGAAGAGCCTCCTCAATCGAGACGTTGCTGTCGTACCGCGGCTCCGGGAGCTTCATGACCTTATCCGTTGTCGGCGGAGGCTCGACGATTGGCTTGTAAGCTTGCCACATGACGATGTATGCGACCACCAGTCCCAAGAGAAGAAGAACGGCCACTATAACTGTGATCATTCTCCCGCCCAGAACGTTCCACCTCCACTTATATTCTTTTGGCTCTCCTGATAATTAAGCGGTGTCCTTCCCCAGATTGCGTATCTAAAGAAAGAACGGAAAACAATGTAATCAAGAATATCCTCAAAGTTTCGCTGAGAGACGTCTTGTCAAGTATAGTTTCTAGATAAGTAGTATAGCAGATTAACGTATTGTTTCCAAAGAGGATGAAATTTGGGAAAGGCATCTTTGCTTACTCCTCTGTACATTTCATTCGCTTGGATTCTGATGCTGTGCTATCATTTGTTCACCCAAACAGCGATAGCGACCGCTATAACACAAATTGTCATGTTTTGGCCTTCGATAGCTGCATGGATAGTCTCCAGAATGAATATCATAGTCTTAATCTACGACTTCGCATGGATTTTCCTCCTATCGTCCGTCATCCCATCTTTCATACTGGGAAGAGAAAGAAGCGTACTTATCCAATTCTTCGTTTGCCTGACTTTGACATTACTTGTTTTCATTGTTCAAAGATCCCTCCCCACCTATGGGGGTGAAACGGTCAAGCAGATGCTGAGTTTGACCGTCTTTTTCCATAATCCTCTTCTTGCTGCGGGCTACCTTTTGGCGCCGTACATCTTCATGCTGATCTTGGATATTCGCTCTAGTAGAAGATCGTTTCTTACTTAAACAGTCTATCAAATCCCATATACGGAATATTCGAGTAGCTCCTCCTTCTCTGCCGACCAATGGCAGCCTTCTGGACAAGTTGTTACATTAGTCTCTACCGTTTTTGGCGTGCGCCCCTCTTCAGGGTCGATGAGTGAAGCATTACAGTCACACCTACCAATAGAGATCCGAGCCAGAAAATGAGGTTGATGAGCAGAGCTGAGACATCCACCTCCCAGATGTCAACCGGTCCATGTAGGGTGATCAGTGTATGCTTCGCCCAGACTATGGGGAAGCCATAGTTTACATGAACGTAGTCAGGCCAGTCGAACATGACGCCCCAAATCAATGCCACAATTGTCAAGATCGACCAGAACAGAATGAAAGATGTGACCACCCGCGCCTTGACCATGTCTGAGAAATAGTTCCGACAGATTATAACTATTTCCAAATGATCCAGGCAATTTTCACTACACTGAGTTAGCTTCTCGAATATGTATAGCAAATCGCAGTATTCTCAGGTACATCTAGCCACATCATTTTTCTAAATCCGCAACTTTCAATACTTGCTCATAATACCTTGGGCCATAGCTTAAAGTAATCTGATGATAAGTCTCCTTCGAAGTAGCCACCCTTTCTAAGTTTCCCTCCACATAGACGATCTCGTCTTTCCATGCTTGCATTCTAAACTCCTCAACATAGGAGATGATCCGCTTAACATCTTCAACTCTAAGATCTTGAAATGTTTCAACGGTTTCTATCTGATAGATTGAAGGCATAAATGGCGCATCCTCGTCACCTGTTATGCGGGCAAACGCCTTGATCCAGCCCTCGGCCACAATTCGAGTCTTTGGATTGTACTCGTTTGAGATTTCGTCCCAAGCCTTAACGGGTTCGAACTCAACCTTTACTGACCTACTGGAGGCTTCTCTCTGAAAGATGGAGTAGATCCTCTTGCGCTTTTGGTGCCACAAGAACTCTTTTGCCGAGTAGTTTAGGAATCTCCAACGCTTTCCTTCCACCCCTTTCTCGCTGTCAAACTCGTTCCTCGCCAGCGAGTTGGCACATGCGTACATTTCGCTTAAGGCTTCATAAAGTTCTGTTAGTGGTCTTCTGCCATAAACGATCAAGTCTATGTCCGAAAGTTTTGGATGATAGAAGCCGTGTAAGAGCGAGCCGAAGACTCCAAAGTCGTTCGTGGAAAGGCCTGAACTATCGATGAGTAGGCTAACTAGGCTGTGTAGGGATGCCGCAAGCTCATCAGACGGTTCCTCGCTCAGTAACTCGTCAAACCTTTGTTCCGGTTTCCTAACCCCAGCAATGAGTTGATGCGGAACTCCTACGAGTCTCCTCTGTAACGGCTCGTAGAGAACCGTGTATTCTGGGTAATTCTCCAAGATGAACCTTAGACCTTCGTCCGAATAGAATTTATAGAAGGTTTGTGAACCTTTCTTTCTTAGGGCTCGGGGATCGCTCGAAGTATAGATTTCTGATGGGGCATACTCTACGTCGCACACATATCCCTCTGGAGGGTGAAAGTAGCCGTAGACTCGGAAGATAATCCCCTCCTTCGATAGGAGGGCGTCGCGATCCCGAAGTCTCAAGGAGGAATTCGTCCCCATTGATCACATATTCCTCGACGGTTAGTAATAAGCATGCAAAGACATCTTGGAGAGTCTAGGACGATGATCATAATACATTCATATTCCAGAGCGAGAATCCTCATTAGAGGTTAAACTATGAAAATAGTTGAAGTGGAAACCTTTCTGGTCAGCAACATTCCCCCATACAGAGGAGGGCATCAATGGATATTCCTAAAACTAGTGACAGACGAAGGAATAGAGGGAATAGGCGAGTGGACTGCCGGCGGACAAGTAGGTAGAGAGGATACACAAGTACAGTTGATCGAAAACTTGTCAAAACGCTTCGTGATCGGCACTGACCGATTCAAGATAGAGAGCCTCTGGCAGAAAATCTACGCTCACGACCATGATTATCGGCACCCCGAGTTGTTAACTACCTCTGCTCTCAGCGCTATTGAGATGGCTTCCTGGGACATTGTGGGAAAATATCTGAAACAGCCCATCTATAACCTACTTGGCGGTATGCACAACGAGAAGCTGAGAGCCTACTCCTACGTGCCAGGTGAGGAGAAAGGATGGGAACCAACACCAGAAGAGGCTGGGCAAACAGCAACCGACATGCATAAAAAGGGCTACACTGCCATGAAGTTTGATCCCTTCAAGCCTATCTATCCTAACCCGAGAGATATTCCGTTAAAAGAGATGAATCGCGTAGGCAATATCTTAGAAGGTATACGGGACGCCGTTGGTGATGAAGTCGAAATATGCATCGGAACCCATGGACAATTCACCACATACAGCGCCATCAGAATAGCGAAGGTGCTGGAAAAGTATGATCCGCTATGGTTTGAGGAGCCGGTGCCTCCTGAGAACGTGGATGAGATGGGCCGCGTTGCGGCGCACACCAGCATTCCCATCGCCACGGGTGAACGCTTAGTCACCAGATACGAGTTCGCCGAGGTTCTAGAAAAACAAGCAGCCCAGATCATCCAGTTGGATGTCGGCCACTGTGGCGGTATATTGGAGTCAAAGAAGATTGCGTGAATGGCAGACGCATACTACGCGGTGATCGCGCCTCACATGTATTGCGGCCCAGTTGCTGCCGCAGCAGCCATACAGCTATCTGCATGCAGTCCAAACTTTCTCATACAAGAGTACAATATTACAGGGCTCCACGAGAAGATTCTGGAGAAGCCGATCAGGTTCGAGGGGGGTTACATAACACCTCCGACGGAGCCTGGCCTAGGCATAAAGCTCGACGAAAATGTTGTGGCAGAGCACCTCTATGAAGTCATGACATGATAATGGGCCTTGAGGTCGGTATTGGGCATGTCTCCGGCTTGAAGATGCTTCTAGAAGTTATCAAGCGGCAATATGTGCTCATCCTCACTTTGGGCGGTTCCAACAACGACTTGGTAGTGGATGTCTCCGCTCTCCGTATTTTCAACCCTTTCAAGCATGCCGGAAGCCTCAACTCTTTCTCCCCGCCTTGCAACGTTTCGATAGTAACCGATCATAGAAATAAGTTCCGTTGGGCTCTCATCCGCTTGAAGCTCGGATGCTTGATCCTTCGGTTGGTAACCGCCTATCTTGTATATCGCAGGCCGGAACATCGCCTCCTCGTCATTCAAAATCTCACATCGGAACCTTACGTGCTTCAATGGCCGATAGCTGTATTCTCCATACATCGATGTAATCTCGCGAATCTTCCTCACCGCGTTGTAAACGAAGATCGAGTCCTTGTATCGACCGCGATACCTCCTGTGCTGCTCGATTTGGTTGGTGAAGATGTACCTCAATTCTCCCTGGTCTACGAGCTTTCCGATCGCCCTCTCAACTGTGCGAAAGTTCTCGGAACCATAAACGACGAAGTCTATATCGGACTTCGAAGTGTGCATGTTTAGGGCTATCGAACCCTCAATCCCAAAATCCTCCAGTGGGACATTTGCCTCCGTGGCCATGAGCGAAATCAACTCTAGCGCCAATCCTTGCAGGTGATCCTTTCGCTTTGACATTGCGAGTTGTTGCAGTTGGTTTTTTGGCACGGATACCTCTCTGATCGAGTTCAGTGGCGTACTGATCACCTCCTTCATCCGGAAGGGACAGAAATAGACGTATTGCGGAAAGTCCTTACGGAGCGTCTCGACTAGGACTTGGTAGTTTTGGGCGGTGTAGAGTCTCTCCGCTCGGAAAAGCTTCTTGCCCTCGTAATTCCATTTTCTGTCCAGATAACGGATCGGGAATAAATCCGCACAGTCGGACGGAATGTATTTTAGAAAAGAGAAAACCCGATTTGGTGGATGCTCGTATCCAAAAACATAGAATATGAAGCCTTCATTCGTGGTTATTATGTCTCCGTCTCGGGGTATCCGTTCACGCATTGTTCCCTCAGCACCGACAGACGTTCAGGGAGAAAGCAGATATAAACTTATATGATTCAGAATGAATGGTCCAGAAGTGGGGTTGGAGAGCCGAACCGTACTTCTTTCTGTTCTTCTCTCGCTTGATTTGGTGTAAAATGCACAAATTATATTAATGCCCGGATGCGATTCATGAACCGGAGATACAAGGCATGGTAGACCATACTATTGTGCATTTTGAGATTCCAGCTGACAATGTAGAGAAGCTGAGGAGATTCTATATCAGACTCTTTGGTTGGAAGATCGAGAAGACGCCGGGGCCAACGGATTATTGGATGATAGAGACTGTGCCAGTCGACGAGAAGGGGATGCCGGTCCGTCCGGGTGTCAATGGAGGAATGATGAAGAGACAAAACCCAGAGCATAAGCCGCTCAACTACATCGCTGTGGAGTCTGTAGATGAATACGCCAGGAAGATCGAAGCTTTAGGCGGCAAGGTTCTTACTGCTAAGATGGAAGTTCCTGGGATAGGTTGGTGGGCTCTAGCTCTCGACCCTGAGGGTAATCAGTTCGCCATCTTTGAAAGCATGTAAGCTAGATAGAGAGAAGAAGAGCTTAGAATGTGAACGTTTTACAGGCGGCATCCGTTTAACAAAACCGCAGTTATGGGTATTCCAAGGGCAGACAGGGTTCAGGGCAAACGAATTTGAGCTTATTGTTGTTCAAGGCGTCCAGTTTGTTCTTCCAGAACTCTTGAGTAGCTCTGTCTGTAGTTGATAATGCGGCGTTTGCCTGGTTCACGATGTCATTGATAGTTATGAAACCTGTGGGCGTGTAGCTCGAGGAGCCGACACAGATGTTGGTTGTTTCATCTAGGAAACCGTGCCGAACATTGAGTTCTGTGGCGATGAGCTGGGCGGATAGCATCCACCTCATGTTTTTAGCGGTTGCCCTGAGCAGATAGGTCCTAATCTGTTGCTTCGAAGTGAAGGGTGGATATTTCCATCCAGGTGGTTTGTATAATCTTAGCGTGTTGACGCTAAGATTACCAACGGCAATATCGCCGTCGGTGATAAGGGCTTGACCTTTGTTAGCCCAGAATCCCAGTGTGCGACCTCCAGCGCCAGGCTTCAAGCAGATGTTTCCACATAAAGATACCTTGATGTCACAATAACTGGAGAAAGAGTGACCAGAAAGAAATTTTTTAGGTTAAAACAGTCTCTCTCAGCTTCTCGATAAAGCTCTTAACATCCTCTATCGAAAGTTCAACCTCTCTTGGAGGCATCCAGTTCTCATAGAAGTTTTGGTGGAGGATGTTAGCCGTTCTCCAGAGACGCCTCAGTTCTAGATCTCGAAGTTCTCCAGCCACCCTGTCCATGTACTCCCAGAGCGAAGCATGGCCTCTCAGTTCTTTACCCTCCTTGGCCGCCAGTGCCTTCACCGATTGTGAGGCTGCACCCCAAGCCTTCTCCGAGGCTTGGACGTAGTCCTTCTTCGTTAGGAGGTCTTCCGCTTCACGCATATACTTCTCGCAGAGATTGAGGTAGAGCTCAGCTCTAGCCTCCGGGTCAATGATGTTAAGCTGATCAAACACGGCTTCGTTAACGATTTCCTCAAGAGCCTTGCCCTCAGATTCAGCCCTCCTCTTAAGGGCTTCCATAGCCTTCTCAGGTAGGGCAATCGTAACCACGTCCAAACCCATCACTAGAAATTACTGATAAGTCATGGTTATTTTAAGCTTTCTAACCCCGGAAAATTCACCAACACCAAACACAACTAATCAACCCAGCTCCTTAGCAACCTAAACAGTACCGCCAACAATGTTACAATCAATCCAGAGAACGGGACAAACTACTCTCATTCCACAAAGCCCAAACTTTCCAATGGCGAGTTTTCATTTGCACATCAACCGCAAAGCCATAAAATCTCTATCAAAGCACTTGATTAACCAATTTATCCAGGAGCACGCGTCAATGATTGCCGTCATGGAACGCCTGATAAGCGCCGAAGAGTTCTGCGAGATAGTGTTAAGAGAGTACGAGGAAGGCAAAAAGATTGGCATCTTTGAAACCGTGTGAGCTAGGTAGAGGCGAGAAGAAAATCCAGTTTCCCTTTTTTGGCTCATATTCTAAGTCTTGTCGCGGCGCAAAGCCGTTGATTCGTACCATAGGCTTTCGAAAGCCTTTTTTAAGATCTTGATCTGTGTTGTTTCGTTCGTCCAAAGGATTTTTGCGTCTTCTTTTTTAGCCTGTAATTCTCCCCATATTGCTTCCTTATCATCAACTGTCAGTAGGTTGAAGGGCAATTTTTCCAGCCGTCTCAGTTCAATTCGGTTGTTGCTTGCTTCTGCATATTGTATGATTTCGGCTGTGAATACATCTGGTTCATGGCTTTCACATATTACTCTAATGTTGATTGTCCTTGCGAGTTTTCCCTTGAGGTTTTTCGGACAGTTTAGGTATGCATATTTCAGAATTTCAAATGGAACTATCGCGTCGATTTGTTGCCTCGCATTTTGTATCATATCTATGGTTTTTGTGAATAGGCTATCTAGGTTGTACTGTTTGGGGATGATCTCTGTGGAACAGTTGTCTTGCTGTGTTGGCAACTTCACGGCTTCTAATCTGGAGACCAATCTGACCTGTTTTTGCATAAGTTTTTCAGTTTCTTCTTTCATAGTTTTCGTCTTCATTTTGATTAGAAGTTGGAGGGCTAATTCTGGTCGGAGCGCTAGAATTTTCCTCGGTACGCCTAACTTTATCGTTATTAACCCGCGTTTTCCGAGGTCGGCTATCATCCGATAGACTTCTTCTCTGCGGATTTTTGATAGGGCAGCTATTTCGGAGGCTGAAGCGATGCCTAAGGCAGTTATTGTTACGTATATTTTGGCCTGAGTTTTCGTTAGGCCGAAGTCTGTGAGTTCGTTTGATATTTCTTCCAGAAATTCTTGGAAGCTGGTTGAATTCATCTTGCGTGCTTGTGATTGAACCCATTTTGCTAGTTTTTCTTTGGTGATCTTTTCTGATTGTTGCTTTGTTTCAAGTTTGTTTTTTATTGTTTCGAGCAGTTCTGCCGGATCGAGTGGTTTTATTATGTATGAGTCAGCGCCCAACTTGAGCGCTTCAACCGCGTTCTGTATTGAGGGGTAGCCGGTTATCATGATCTTTATCGTTTCCGGAGCGATCTCCTGCAATTGTGCCAGTAATTCTGTGCCTTCGATATCTGGCAATCTGATGTCTAATAATGCGGCGTTAAAGAACTTGGTTTTCGTTTTTTCTATGGCTTCCCTAGCCGTGGTTACCGTTGTTGTTTGGTATCCCTCTGATTGGAGTATAGCTGAGAGGGTTCTACATACGGATTCATCATCGTCTACTATTAGTATGTGTGGGGTTGTTTGATAAGTCATTGGCCATCTTCTTCCTCCTTTTTTGGCAGCCTTATTATGAAGGTTGTGCCTTCACCAGTCTTGCTTTTGAAGCTAATTGTGCCACCGTGTTGCTCAACGATTTTTTTGCATATAGCAAGTCCCATGCCTATGCCTTTAGCTTTAGTTGTAAAGAGCGGTTGGAAGATTCTTCTCATGTTTTCTTCAGATATCCCTATGCCTGTGTCTGCAAACGCTATTTCAATATGGTCTCTTTTTTCGCTTGTTGTGACTGTTAGTTTTCCGCCATTCGGCATGGCTTGTACCGCGTTCTTTATTATGTTCAAGAAAACTCTGAGTAACTGTTTTTCATCGACATGTGCAATCACTTTCTCGATGAAGTTTCTTTCGACTTCTGTGTTTTTGGGGATGATGCTACTTGCCAAAGAATCTTCAATTATCTTGTTAATGTTATGCCTCTTGGTTTTCAGTGGTCTCTCAGATGCGAAGTCTAGTAAGTCGTCAATTACTTTGCTGGCGAGGATGGTTTCTTTCTCTATTGTATCAAGCATTTCAAGGGCGGTCTTGCATTCCGGATCAACGCGTCCTTTGCAGTTTTTCTTGATGTAGAAGCTGGCGTTTCTTATTGATGTCAGAGGGTTTCGCAGGTCATGGGCAACCATTGTTGCCATTTGGCCCATCGTTGCTAGTTTTTCAAGTTTCAAACGCTCCTCTTCCATTCTTTTTCTCTCTTTTATATCTCGCAGAATGACGAGGTCTGCAGGCCGGCCTTGAAAATGGACAAGCTTCGAGCTAACCTCAACTGGAACGTGTTCGCCAGTTTTGGTTATCGCTTCAGCTTCAAACAGTGTTGGGACTGTTTCTCCTCGCAGTACACGCATATATCTTTCCTTTGCATGTTGGCGATATCTTTCGGCAACCAGTTCTTCAAAAGGGAGCCCCACTGCTTCGTCTCTTGAACATCCGATTATTTCTGCGAATTTCGGGTTTGTGAAGACTATTTTTCCATCTTGAGCTATTATAACTCCGTCGCTTGCCTGCTCTACTAAAACGGAGTACCTTCTCTCTGATTGTGATAATTCTTTAGTTCTTTCTTGAACAAGCTCTTCTAAATGTTCTGAGTACTGCCTCAGTTTTCCTTCCATCATCTTTCTTTCTGTGACATCTCTGGTCACTCCGAGAAAAGCCGAAGGCTTCCCTGAAACATCCCTGAGTAGAGACACGTTGATCTCCGCGTCAAAGGTACCTCCTATTTTCCTAAGGGCTTTCGCCTCGGTGAGAAGGAACCCCTTCTCTAAGACTTCGGATCCTTCTTGCATGGCCCGTTGACGATCCTCGGGGGCTATGAAACTATAGACGTTTGCACCTACGTATTCTTCCCTGGATAATCCGTGGAGGCGAAGAACTGCGTCGTTGCAGTCTAGGATCCTACCGTCTAATCCCACAAGGGATACACCATCGAGCATAGCCGAGTAGATGCCTCTAAGCTTCTCTTCTGATTCTCTTAATGCCCTTTCCGCTTCCTCGCGTTCTGTGATATCTAGTGCAACTCCGCCAATCCCTATGGGGTTTCCTTCCTTGTCTTTTATCAGAAACGTTGAAGTGCTGCACGTTAGTGAGCTTCCATCTTTCTTAACGTATTTGAGTTCCCTATCCAAGCAGAAACCCTCTTTCATGGTTTCCTCTATTTGCTTGCCTGCATTTGGACAAAGTCTGGCCATCGGCTTTCCTATCGCTTCTTCGTATGTCCAACCTGACATTTCTTCCACAGCCTTATTGCAGTACGTTACAATACCGTTCATGTCAACTGTGGCAATTGGCACTTTTGCATTATCGACAACACTTGCTAGGTAGGCGATTCGTTCTTCTGCTTTCTTCCGCTCGGTGATATCTCTCATAGTTGCCATAAAGCCCGTAGTCTTGCCATTGTTTTTTAGCAAACCAACATGGACTTCAACAGAACGCGGAGTTCCATCCTTATGATAGAAAATAGCCTCAAAGGGCTCGGGCACTTTTCCTCTTACAAGCGAATTGAACATCTTTAGATACTTAGGCAAGTTACTTGGCCGTATGAATCCTATCTTTGAGAAGTGTTTGCCAACAACTTCATCTTTAGAATAGCCCGAGATTCTTGTTCCAGCAGTATTAAGCGACGTAATCATACCTTTTAGGTCCGAAGTCACTATGGCATCAGGAGCCAGTTCAACGATGCTTCTATACTTTTCTTCTGATTCTCTTAACGCCTCTTCCACATGCTTGCGTTCAGTAATATCTCTCACAAGGCTGATCCAACCTATTCGTTTTCCCTCATCGGTCAACAGCTGTACAATCGAGTGCTCAGAGGAGAAAATGGAGCCATCCTTGCGCCTCATTCTGTATTCGCCGTGAAAGTAGATGTTGTCCTTCTCCATTGCGGGATACAAAACAGACTGGAACTCTTTGAGGGCTTCGTCGCTCACGTGAAGAAACGCAGTAGTCTTACCTATCAGCTCCGCCCTCTCATAGCCGAAGATGACAGATGCGGCTTCATTGCATTCGAGTATTCTTGGCGGGATTGAGGCGTCGAGAATGAAGAGGGCGTCAGTTATGCTGTAGAAGACATTGTGGAGCAAGTCTACCTGAGTAAGATCTTTGAAGATCTCTTTGCTAGGTGACGTTTTGACGTTTTCGCTTGAAACAGCTTTTTTCATATGCTTGTCGCCAACATATAATAGTGTGTAACTGTAAAGTTACATACTACACTAAATTATATTCTAGGACATATAAAGATTTTCAATTGGTCTAATCTTTTTGAGTCCCAAGAACTCCTCATCCCTCGATTGCGTATCTGGAAGATTCTCTGACAAATCCTCAGATATCGAATACTTGAAGCCTAAGGTCAGAAAAGATCATTTGTCATTAGCCGCAATGGGGCAGAAACTACGCGAATGCCTAGTACTGTCCGATTATGAAGCGAAAATCTATTTCTCCCTCCTTGAAGCTGGCGTCGCCAAGGCAAGCACCCTAGCCGTAAAGAGTGACATCCCAAGAACAAAGGTTCACGGCGTTCTCAGAAGGCTAATCGATATGGGTCTCGCGGTCGAGGTTCCTGGAAAACCAAAGAAGTTTGCTCTCACTCCGCCTAGAAATGTCCTTGAAGCTCATCTCCAAACGTGCCAGAACAAGATGGAAAATCTTCTCTCAATTGCTTCGTCCTTGGAGCAGGCCTTCAAAAAAGCGATGAATGGAGAAAAGCCTCAGCAAGGAACGATATGGATCATCAACAGACAAGACGAGATCCTAGAGAAGATGCGAGAGATGTTGTCAAAAGCCCAGGTATCTGTTGATTTAGTAACTAGCGGAAATGCACTGATTCTTTTGTATAAATCATTTCGTCAGCTATTCGAAGAACTGACCGAACGTTCAGTAAATGTTCGGATCATGACCTCTCTCAATTCAAATAATCGACTGATATCAAATGAGCTCAAGTACATATGTGAAATCGAAAAGATTAACTTCCACTTACCATTGATCTTCTTAAGTATCGATAAAGAACAGTTTCTTCTAGCTCATCTTCAACCAAGTGATTCAACTCCTTACTCGAACTTGTATAAAAGCATCTTCTCCAACAACATTGTTCTGCACGAAATAATCGATTTACTGATCTTTAGGCGGGTTCACGAAACACAAAGTGGCTAGGGTTTACGGCGAGAGCCGATTTTCTCTAACTGTACCAGTCAAGGCTCTCCTCTACGTAGCCAATGAAGCTGTTAAAGAACTCTTTCACATCATCAGCAATACTCGTTTTGGCAATGAGGGCTTTGGCTTCCTCGGCATGTTTCTTCGACATTCTTTTCGCGGCTTCCAGTCCTCCACTCTCCCTAATCGCTCTTCTTATCTGGTCTATGTCTCCTGGGCTGAGCGGCTTCTTGCCGATGAGGCTCTTCAAGATTCTGGATTTCTCCTGGTCTGCGGAGTCTGACGCGTGGACTACGTGAAGGGGTTTCTTGCCTAGGATGATATCTCCGCACGGTGTTCTACCGTACTGTTCCTGGCTGGCGAACGTATCTATGATGTCGTCTTGGATGTCAAAGGAGAATCCGATGTTCTCGGCTGCTTCCTCAAGGTTTCGTAGATCATTCGCCGGGGCTCCTCCCAGAACAGCCCCTGTCAACATTGTCACCTTGAAGAGCGATGAGGCTCTCTTAGAAGCCATGGTGCGCCATTCGTCTACGTCCACGTTCTTATACTCGAATAGCAGGTCGAGTATCTGGCTCTCGTTGACCTCCCGATAGCCCTCTGTGAGGAGAAGCAGTGATCTGGTCACTTTCTCTTCTGGAAAGTCGGAATCTATTATGGCGCGTGCTGCCAGTGTATAAGCGATGTTGCCGAGGAAGATGGCTGTGCCCTCTCCGAATCGGTTGTCATAGTTCTCTGCGAACATCCTATGTAAAGTTGCGCCTCCCCTTCTAAGATCGTCCATATCGACTAGATCATCATGGATCAGGATGCAGTGGCGGTATATCTCAATTCCGACGCAGACGTTAAGGATCTTCTCATCAACCTCGTGCGTATAACCCTTGTAGGTTAGAAGCGTACTACACGAGGCCAGCCTCTTACCTCTCCTGAGGACAAATTCTTCGAGGTCGGAGTAAACCTTAGCAATGAACGGGTGATAAACTCTCACTTCTTTGATGACTTGAGCGAAGTAATCCTTGAGCTTTTCCTCAATCATTCCGCCGTAGTGATCGAGTGTTCTCTCCCAACTCATTCCTCATCCGACCGAACCGCAGGAAGTGACTTTATGATAAAGAGTGTTTTAACATTAAAACTTGATGAGCCCTAGATTAGCTGTGACAGATTCCGAAACCATGAACAGTCCTTACAAGGTATGAACTCCACGTTATGCTAGGCATCTAGGATTTTTGGACCGAAAGGACAAGAGGCATCAGGTCCCAACCAGTCACCATGAGCGATGTATGCCGTGTATCTGCAACCGCCGCATAAGTTGCTGTATGCGCATATCTTGCAGTAACCATTCAGCCCTTTTCTGTTTCTGACGTAGTTCAGAAGTTCATTGTGAACCCAGATTTCTTCGAGGCTTTGCTCAAGAAGGTTGCCGAGCTTTACTGGCGCGGGAACACATGGAAGGAGGTCTCCGGAAGCCGTGAGCCCTGCGTAAGTTAAGCCGGCTGAGCATCCGCCGAAACCCGTAGCCAGCTTTCTCACAATCTTAGAAACTTCGAGCCCGAACTTCTCATTAAACATCTTCTCGTGTCCTGAAAGCGCTTCGCTTACTGTGAAAACCCTGCCTTTTGAACGTTCGTAGCCGAGGCGAGCGTAGTAGGTCATCCCTCGAGCATAACACTGCATGCCAGATCTCTCCTTAACGCTCCTGTAAAACTTGTCGTACAATGCTTCCAGAGCCTCAATCCTCTCTCTAGGCGTAACGTCAAGGTAGCTTGCCTCCACTCCGCGACCGGCAGGTATGAGTCGGTTCAGATAGAATCTGGTCGCTCCGAGCTTCTCTGCCAATTCCATGGTTTCCTCCAGTTCACTTATGTTCCTCGCGTGCAGGGTCATGGTAGTGGCTAACTCTTCGAAGCCCACATCAGCACAGTTGCTTATTCCCTTGACCGTCGCCTCAAAACTTCGAGGCATATTTCTTAGGAAATCGTGGGTCTCAGCTTTTGCGCCGTCCAAGCCTATTTCCACCCGTCTGACGCCTGCTTTGGCGAGCCTCTTTGCCACAGTGGGAGTCATAAGGGTCCCATTGGATGCGACTGTGCATAACATGCCGCAATCATCAGCTCTTTTGACTGCGTCATAAAGGTCCCTGCGTAGTAGTGGTTCCCCTCCCGAGAAGGTTAGTATGGCTACGCCTGCATCGCTCATGTTTTCTATCACCTTGAAGGCTTGAGAAGTCGTTAACTCAGAACCGGAAGATGTGGGCGAAGAGTCTTGATGGCAGTGCAAGCAGTTGAGATTGCACCTATTGGTGAAGTTCCAGACAATAGTTATCGGGGCGCCAGTTGGCTGAGGATATCTTATTCCGAAGTCGGCAATTCCCTTCACTGCGCTTAGCATGCACCTGCGGACCAGAGAGTCCTTAAATAATTGCTTTACAGTGCTGTCATCAACTCCAAGGTGAAAGAACAATAGACGAATCAAGGGCTTCAGAGCTGTTGCCGTCAACATGCAACTTCCACATAGGAACCGCTGATCTGCTGAGTAGATGTCAAATACTGAGAGCAACCGCTCTTGTCCACATTTCTCGCATCTGCTAACCAAGAAACGAGCAAGAGCACTCCAAAGAGGGTTAAAGGCAGGACTTAGAGAGTGATCGCTCCTAGGCATCGCGGTCATTTTTCGCCCACCGATATCTCTTGCACATGATTCTAATTTCTTAAAAGGGTTTAATCAGGGAAGAAAAGCGCTCGCACGAGCAAACACCCCGTTCTATGTTGACCCTTAGACTAGATTGATCAGTACTTGAACCCCAATAGACGTTGCACTTAGGTCTCTTTCGAGATGAACTTGCTTAAAGGCTCTCCGTAACGTTCTTCGTACCGTTTTTCTGTGTCACTGCATGGGAAACAGTGCCACCCTTCCCGTTTGTAGCAATAGTCGCAGAAATACGGCGAAAATCCTCCTTTGCGGACGTCTTCATTATGTTTCTCTTCGCAGAGTTGTCTGACTCTAAGGTATAATTCCTTAGGGTATTTGGCCTCGAAGTCTTTCCATCTCAATTCTCGTCTACCCACAGGAAAAGACAATCATCTTTCATATAAGAGAGCGCCTAGGGATGCGGAAAAGCTGTCAAGAGGATAGGCTTATCTATTCCCATACAATTGGAAGATGTCCTCCAAAGGGAAATCCGGTTGGAAACAAAACTTCGATTAGGCGTATGACTTGCTTTCCACCTACTACTTTAACGTGGGGTTCATAAAGCAATTCTTTGATGTCTTTGTAACCTGTTATTAGGGGATTTAGGGATGACAACGGAATGTCAAGTTGATAGTCGCCTTTGACATCGTCGGTGCTACTTGATATTTGCCCATGTTCTATGTTCAGGAGGGCGAAACCTTCGTCACTTGAAATCTTGAGAGTACAACTTAGATCGTGAAGCTCAGAGTAGCAGACTCTGCGGGCGAGTTCTTTCTCCATCTTTGTCAAGAGCGAAATAAGATTCGTGACTCGTGTCATCCCCGCTCCGCCGCCACGATTCACTCGTATCTCGCCATCGTGCCAGAAAGCAAACCGAGCGAAGGGGTGATCGGGATGGATAATGCAGTAGAATTCCTTCAAGCCCTTCTTCTTCGCTCTTTCAACTAAAGTGTTGAAGACGATTTCGCAAGCCTCTTCGTTCAGTACGCCTATTTCGTGGGCACATGGGCGTCCCCAATCCGTTCCAAAAGCGAAGTATCCGATCACTTCGCCTATTTTATCTGTGATGACCTCTAGGTTTACATCTGGTCCTCCGGTTTTCCAACTCCACATTTCTGGCGACCGTATCTCGGCGAGAGTTCTCGTGGCTGAGTTGCTATGATAGATATATGTCATCTGTTCTAGATCAGCTTCTCCAAATGACCTAGCTTCATGATGAAGGTATTCCGCTGGACCGCCTTGTGAAGGCTTTATAGCCATCTCGGTCTTCACCATGGCAGGAGAATACCCATAGTGAGGGTAAAGCCACGGAACCCCCCACAAGATCGTTATGTCAAAGCCTTGAGCCTTCATGTATTCGACGGCATCCCTCATCACGGCTGAGCAGTAGCCCTTCCCGCGATAGTCTGGATCGGTTGCGACTGGACCGACTATTGCTCCGTCTACGACTGCCCTCCCAATCCTCAACTGACGCCTAACGAGCATCATCACGCTGACGATCTTTCCGTCTGTTTCGACTACACGAAGGCCTCCCTTCCTGAAGTTTGGGTCCTCGCTGGTTGTGATTGCGATCATCGCACGCTCTAGTGTGCCCGGTTTGAATGCCTTACCTATCGCATCATGGATTTCCGAGTAGTCTCCAGGCTCAGCAGCTCTAACGATCATCTCAGATCGAATCCAGGGAAGTCTTCGACCTAGAGAATAAGGTTCCCGTAAAGCTGGAAACACTAGGTAGCGCGCAGCAATGGTTAAGAAATTGCCTCTGCTCTTCTGGCGTTGGCAAGGGACGCCTCATCCTGTTCAGAATACTTTCGACATCGCTGTTTCTTCCGCTTTGATGCTTCAATGTTCTCTCTCAACCCATTCTTTATTCAACCAGATCGTACGGGATAACTTCACAATAAAGACTGTTCTAACACTAAAACTTGATGAACCCCGATTCAGCTCTAACGAGATCCTGAAGTAGCGAATAGTCGTGAAAAAGGAACGATATCCAACATTGAGCCAATAGTACCGATGCAAACAGAAAAGGCAGGTTCAAGTGTCCCTTTGATTTGCTGCGTGCGCAATTGTTTGATGTCGTCACGACAACAGCTACGGGTGAGGCAAGGCACATTGTATTTTTCGGACTTTTTTTGCATTAGACTAATATAGTCGGCAACGCATTTACTTGTAGCAGTTGGGATTCCTGAGAGAAAGGGTCAGATAGGCGCTATCTGCGTCCTTTTCTCTTGATTATTCTGACTGATAAACACTTGGGGGTGAACCAGAATGAGCTACGGAAGTGGAAGAAGATATGGTACAAGACCGAGCTTCAGACCGCGTAGTTTCGGTGCGCAAGCACCTGTCGAAGTTGGAAAGGAATACGAAGCAGACATCTTGGAAATGAGCCGCCGCGGCGACGCGGGTGTGGCAAAGATTCAAGGTTTCGTCATCTTCGTTTCAGGAGCTAAGCAGGGCGAACACGTGAAATTTAGAGTTACGATGGTTGGACGGAGATTTGCGAATGCGGAGAAAGTCTAGTCTTGTCCTGACTGCGATGCAAATCTTCACGTTTGCCATTGTGATTTCATGATTTGGAAGGCGGGAAATTGGGTAAAAGAAAGGTCGTTGGCGAAGAAAGAGGTAAAGTCTAGTGGTGGATAGGAACTGGTTGAATGCGAACTAAGATTCTGACCAAGCGGGGATGGGCGTTCCGAGGTCGCCCCCGAGATAGGTTTCACTCATACGCTGACACCAAACTTCTTGCGTATCTTGCAGAGGTTTCTGTTAAATATGGAATCGATTCCAGCGAATTCTTCGGCAAGTTCGTGGAAGCTTGGGGGAATCGGGAATCTACCTGTGGAACCCTAAAGATTGAATGTCGGAGAAGAACGCGAGATTCTGCGATTTTTCTTATAACTTCAGATTACAGGGTGGTTGCACAGTTTTCAATACCAGAATCTCTTCTCAGGGAGAGTGATCCGCTTAAAGAGATCGGATACATCTTGGAACATGGAAGGCATGTTTTAGTGAAAGACAGAGAAGCGCCTGAGTCAATCTGCCTGCGAATCAGGGATTTGAAAGCGGGAATGAAGCGAGTCAGCCTAAAAGCGAGGGTTGTAGAGATTTCTGAACCCAGGTTGGCGCTCACTCGGTTTAACGATTATGTTATGTTTGCGAATGCGGTTCTCTCAGATGAGACTAGTACCATCAGATTAACCCTATGGAACAATCGGACAAAAATGGTCTCGGTTAACGATGTTGTTCAGATTGAAAACGTCGATGTTGTCGTGTTCAGAGAGGAGCGGCAGTTGAGAATGGGCAAGAACGGCAGATTGAGAGTTCTTGACAAGAACGAAATGACAGATGCCAAGGGTTAGAGCGAAGCTAAAAAAAGGTTCAGGTCATGCTGCCGAGGAGGACTTTGTCCGAAAACGAAGCCTACTCTCGCATCAGAGCGATTTCTATCGTTGAAACCATCCTTGCTCTGCCTTCGCCTTCTCTTGGTGGCATCTCTTCGGTTCCTAGGGTGATCTTGCCTATGCCCAGGTCTTTCATGAACCTGTGTCTGGTTATCTCGACGGCATCGACAGCAGTAGTTATTGCTTGTCCTCTCGCCTTCAAAGTAACTTCCTTGGTGTTCGACCCGCTGAAACTTGTTATGATGCTCAGCACATAACTCATCGGGGGCTTGTTACCCACGTATATGACGTTTGGTTCTCTAGACAAAATTTCGCTTTCCTCTTGCCAATGTTGGTAAATATAGTAGGTGGACCTCGCTTTTAAACACCACTAAGATTCTCGTTGATTTGAGACTTTTTATGGGTTCAAATTCGTTTTTCTTTTTGGTAACTCGCGAGCTTCCTCTAATATCCTATTATACACATCAACAGAAAGCCAGAAACCTTGGGCGATTAGGTTGTCTAGGTTCTCCTTGAACTCATTGAAGGTTAATCGACTCAACGCATGAGCGAGCAACAAGATCGCGATCGTACCTAAAGGCTTAACTCCGAAGATCTGCGCTGTCACGGATCCTTCTCCCTCGTCAATAATCAAATCTGCATCCAATTCGCGGGCTAGAAGGATAGCCTCCGCTTCGCCCAAATGAATGCCAGCTCTCTCGGCGAGTGCGTTGACCTCATCTTCTAGGTTCTCTTCAGAGACTTTTATCCATCCATATTCGACGGCTTTGCTTATCAGAGTCGAGTCGGCAGATCTGCCTAGAGACGTTTCTTCGTATACCCTTCTCGGAATAGTAACAACTCCGAAAATTGTCCTCAAAAGGTCTATCTTGCCAGTCTTGGCCAGCCAGATAAGTGGGCTGCTATTGCTCACCACGGGTTTTTCGTTTAACATACTCCAAGTCACGCCGAAGATCATCCAATGTGTATGACACAGGTATTTTCTTAACCTTCACCAGCTCCATCATCTCCCTAAGCGATATACCCGCCATCTCCGAGGCCTTCCAAAGGGTCACCTTGCCCTCGCGGTAGGCCTCTAAAGCATCTTCGATCTTTTTCTGTCTAAGCGCAGAGTCCAACAAACGCCTAATAAGCTCCGAACGATCAACCTTCTCTTTCTCCGCTAATCTCTCAACTTCCCGGAGCATATCCGAGGGAAGCCTCGCTGTGACAGACTCAAGGGTCAACGGAAATCGCCAAGTACAATAGAATCTATTGCATACATATAAACCTTAGTCTAGTTCAGCCCAGACTTGAGAATCAGATCCACAGAGAGAGCAAAGTCACCTGCTACTTTAGTTGCCAAAGTTTCAAGACGTTCTCTGAAAGCAAGCCCTCCCTCTCTCGTTCGGTGAGCGGGTCGTATCCAATTCTCTGCATGTCGCTGTTTACCCCTGCTCTCAGGTATTCCGTCTCTCGCTGCAACAGATTGACGTATTCATCGATGCTTTCACCAACGTAGTCTGAGCCGTAGAATACTCGGTCGAGAACGCCGTACTCTCTGGCCATGCCTAGGTTTCTCCCTAGCAGGAGACATCTTCCTTTGCCCCCGTATGGGTCGATATACATGGCGACATCCGTATAGACGTTTGGAGAACGAGCCATGATCGCGAGCAATTCCTCTGTCCAAGGGTAACCCATGTGCTCCACGTTGAATCTGAGTTCAGGGAAGTCGATGGTTAAGTCGTCTAGAAGCCAGATTCGAGCATATTTCAGGGGGCAGTACTTCGCTGAACCGAACATGTGAGAGTGATGAAAGTAGATCGGTATGTCCAGTTCAACCGCTTTCTCGTAGAATGGATACACGCGTTTATCATTTGAGTAGTAGTGGCCGTAGGGCGGAGTCAACAACAACCCTTTCAATCCTTTCTCAAGTATCGCCTTCTTTACTTCTTTGAGCCTCGCTTTATTGAATACGCCTTGTGGATCTAATGGTTCAGCGGCAGCAAACGATACTATTCTTGCAGGTGCTTGCCGCTGTATGTCTGCTGAGAGTTCGTTTGAGCCGAGCCACTCTTGTCGTATGCGGGTCATTTCTTGCGGCATCGTCTGGAACTGTTGTACCCCGATCTCGTCCAATCGCTTCAGCAATAGGTCTATGTCGAACCCTTCGATTTCCTTGACGCTTTTCTTGAGTCCGTTCGAAGGAGCAAACGTTTGATACATGTGCGAGTGTCCGTCAATTACTCTCATGTTCTGCCTCCTAAAAGAAGTGTGCTGATAATCGTCATTAATCTTTTGCTGGCACATCGTTTCCTGCAATTGACAGACCGGGAACTGTCATCGATTCTTATCTGTGCCCTTCTTTGGAAGCATTGTAGAGATGAGTAGTGCTGCCAAGGCGAAGACTGTAAGAAGGTAGAAGGCTGATTCCAGACCGTAGGTGTCCGCATAGTAGCCTGCGATGGATTGCGAGATTGAGCCTAGTCCGAAGGACGTGAAGAAGAATAAGCCGTAGACGGTTCCCCGCGTCTTCTCTGGACATAGCAGGCCCGTGAGCGAGTTCAATGCTGGCTGGTGTGCGTAAAAGCTTGTTCCATAAAGGACTATGAACAGGGCGACTGCCGATACGGAGACCGGCAAAAACTGGAGCGCCAATAGGCTTAAGACTACTCCGAGTGAGGTGGCCATCAAGAACCTTTTATACCCGAATGAATCGGCGGCTTTCCCCCCGATCCACTGGGCTGGAACCCCGAAAGCCAAGATCAGCGTATAAGCCATCGAAGCCCACATAGGGTCAACCGCCTTAACCTCTCTCAGATACGTTGGGAAGAAGTATTCAACTCCTTTCATGAACAAGCCTATGGCTACGTTGAAGACTAGGATTATCCATAGCTCTCGGATTTTCAACACATCTCGAAACCTTGTCTCAGAAACCGTTCTGTTGCCAGATTTTTCTATGCTCTTAACCATTGATACTGCTAGGATTATGCAGATCGCTCCGAAGAAGATGAAGGCAAACCGCCACCCGAAATACGAGCCGATGAACCATGCTATTGTAGGCGTGAGTACTACGCCTAAGGTTCCGCCCACTCCGTGAAGCCCCATCGCCTCGCCCGTTCCAGTCCGAAAAGTCTTGGATATCAGGGAGTTAGCGGTCGGATGATAGAGGCTCGCCCAAATAGCGATCAAAACCGATCCGGATGCGTAAATCGCAATATCGTTCGCAAAAAACATAAGAAACGTTGAGATTCCTGAAAGAGCTAGAAAAAAGGTGATCACCTTCGTTTCCCCGACTCTGTCGCCAAGCGGACCACCGATAAGCGAACCTGCGCCATAGATAAAGGAGGCGATCGCGCCGACTGTTCCAATGACGAATTTTGAAACCTGTAGGTCGCTCATTATTACCGTCAAGAGCGGCGGCGCAATCACAAATAAGGAATGATTGAGCGAATGGGCTGCGCCAAGCATCACCAGGAGCCAGTTTTTCCTATCGTGACGAGCCAATTAGGACCTCTCTGGAAGAATGATTCATTCGAAAACTAGTTAATAAAAGAGTCTCAAAGATGAGCAAAGGCACACTATGAGCAAGTGGTTTGATAGTAGGTTCCCCCTTTGCGACACTTTGAAGAAGTCGTTGAAATGCACAGATAGAGGTCACCTTAGAAATCGCTCAGTCGCACCTATGCGCGTACAGAAGGTTAATTAACGCATCACAGATCATATTGTTAGGGCTGGTTCATGGACATAGTGAATGTGCTCACTCACGCTCTGGAAAATGCTAAGAGGGCAAGAATCCTGAAGCCTGAAAGTGAAGCTTATACCTCGGCAGTTCGCTGGGAGCTCTATGCCTCGCTGCAGAATCTTCTCGATGGTTTGGCAATGATCGTTGCTGACTTGGGGCTTAGGAAGCCCGGCACATATCCGGAGCTTGGCGGCGTTCTACGAGAAACTGGCGTCTTAACAAAAGAAGAAGAGCAACACGTCAAAATTATTGCGAGGGCGAGGAATACTTTGGCTCACGCCTACCGCAGACTTGAGGTTGACGACCTTTCAAGTATAGAGCGTGAGATTCTGCCCTTAGCCCAAGCGATCTCGAAGGAACCGGTGGGCTACATTACTGAAACTGGGCTCGATCCGGAACAGGCTAGTGAGATAGAAGATTTGAGAATCAGGCTTGAAGTGGTCTTCAAGATGCATGGGGTTGCGTTGGCCTATCTCTTCGGAAGCAGGTCTAGGAGAACCGCCAGAAGAAAAAGCGACTATGACTTTGCTGTCCTCTTTGAAAAAGATGTCGACGTTCTGGGCGAGATAAGACTGTCATTGGACATAGCGAACGCCCTAGATCTGCCTCCTGAGATGGTGGATGTTGCAGCTCTGAACAGGGCCGATACCGCACTCAAGTATCGAATATGTAAGGAGGGAAAACCCGTCTACTGGACGGACAAGAGGCTCCGGGATGAATGGGAGCGCACTACTTACCTTCAACTCCTTGAGCTTAGAGACTGCATGACACATACGTCAGAAAACTAAGAGTCAGGTAAAACCTTAGTTACAGGCGATGGCACGCGTTGACCATTTCGATGCGTTTTTAAAGGCATTCCTTGGAATATTCGTGAGTAAGCCTTCGGAGAAGATCGGGTACGATGCGTAGAGATGAAAGACTTCAGACTCGGTCCGTGGCCATCGAGACGAAGGGCCTGTCAAAACGATATCCCAATGGCGTTTTGGCTGTTGATGGCCTAAGCCTGCAAGTTTTGAAGGGCGAAGTCTTCGGCTTTCTTGGACCAAACGGGGCTGGAAAGACCACATCGATAAAGATGATGGTTGGGCTCCTCAAACCGACTTCGGGCCAAGTGTTAATCGAAGGAGAAAGGATCGAGGCAGCTTCAAGGCATATCAAGAGGAGTATCGGGGTCTGCCCGCAAGATATCGTGATATGGAATCGACTCACGTGTATGGAGAACCTCCTAGTCGTAGCGGACATGTATGAAGTTTCGCGTACTGTCTCAGTCAAACGAGCCAGGAAGCTTTTGGACGACCTGCAGCTGGCCGAGAAGAGGGACGCATTGGCTTCCAGTCTCTCAGGCGGCATGAAACGGAGACTGAACGTGGCTATGGCTTGATCCATGACCCTGAGATCATCGTTTTGGACGAGCCTACCGCAGGTTTGGATCCCCAATCACGCCTTGTCGTAACAGAACGCATTAGAGAGCTCAAGGAGACCAGCCGGCTGACCGTTATCCTCACAACTCATGAGATGGAGATAGCTGATCAACTCAGCGACAGAGTCGCCATCATTGACCACGGAAGACTCCTAGTCTTAGACACGCCGGAGAATCTAAAGGACAGCATAGGGAAAGGCGACATAATGGAGATCGCACTATACGACGAGTCAAACAATAAGGCGGCTATAGAATCTCTAAAGGGCATCGAAGGAATTCATGAAGTGAACGAGATAAGGGGAAGAATCATGATCCGAGCCCTCGATGCAGCAAGCAAGATCCCTAAAGTCTTCGCGTTACTAGATAGCATAGGAGCAAGGGTTCTGGACGTATCACTCAGGCGGAACAGTCTCGAAGACGTGTTCATCACTCTAACTGGAAGAGGGCTCAGGGAGTGATCGGATGAAGTTCGTCACAATCGCCGTCAAGGGACTGAAAGAGATGGTCAGAGACCGGAGTTTGCTAGCGATGACGCTGCTCTTTCCAATGGTCTTTATGTTAGTATTCGGATACGCTTTCGGGGCTGTGGGAGGGCAGAACAGACCCTATGACATAGTGGTTCTCAATAATGATCTGGGAACAAATGCGAGCTTTGGGGAATCCGAACACTTTAACTTCGGGGAAAACTTTACCCAAGTCCTTAAGGACCTAAAGTATGAGAATAGCACGGTTCCCCTGTTCCTGATTCAAAATGCGACAGGAGAAGAAGCTCTAAACCTTTTGATGAAGAGGAGAGTAGCCTGCATAGTGATGATACCCGAGAATTTCTCAGAGGCCATCGAAGCCACGATCAACTCTACTGTAAGGTCTACGGTTACATCCCTGATCGGCGAGGTTGCCATACAGTTTTTCCAAGGAGGAGGCTTTGACAATGCGACGTTCCCGGGCGGAGACATGAACTTCACCATTCCAGAGAATGAGACTCTCCGAGCGCTTCCAGAGGCAGAGAACATTACGGCGACTGTAATAGTCGAGGGCGACATGGGTTACATGAACTTTGGTATAGCTCAGTCAATAGTTCGAGGCGTCCTATCTAGTTACGTAGACGAAGTCCGATCTGAAACTAGACTACGAGTCTTGCACGAGGTCCCCGAACAGATCAAGGTCGCTGAGGAGCCTATGCGCATATCTGTGGAGACTAGAAGCGTCGCTGGAACCAGAGAGTTTACGCCCTTCGATTATCAGGCGCCTGGGATCATCATCTTCGGCCTTCTCATGGGTTCCATAGGAGTTGCCGGGGCCTTAGCGAGGGAGACGGAGTCGCAAGCCCTGGCACGACTCAAGATATCCTTGATGAGATCCTTCGACCTCCTATTCGGTACACTGTTGCCCTGGACCCTCTTATCAGTAGCTCAACTCCTGATCCTCTTCGGCGTAGCCTTGGCGATCGGATTCCACTGGGTCGGTGGCATCACCAGCCTACTGATCGCCATATTCATAAGCTGTATTGCAGGCGTCGCATGCATATCCCTAGGTTTGCTGGTTGCAGCTCTCTCCAGCAGCGAAGGTCATGCTGGAACTCTGGGCATGCTGATATCAGTTCCTCTAAGCGTCCTCGTCGGAACCTTCTTCCCCCTTCCCTCACAGACCGAAGTCGTGACAGCTTTCCTTCCTTGGCGCCAAGCCTTTATGGCACTGCTTAACGTGCTTGCCTATGGCGGCCAGCTGCAGGATGCCCTGCCCAACATTGTAGCGATGATCGTCGAGACGGCCGCCCTCTTCGCCGCTGGCGTCATAGCTTTCGCGAAGATCAGACTCAAAGCTGAGTGAAGAGCAATGAGGAGGGTTGGTTCTATATCTTCCCGTGTCAAATCCAACAGGAAGCAACAGAGTCTCCAGGATGAGGCAGAAAGAAGGTGAGTTAAAGCTAGGAGACAAGAAACGGCTCCCGTGAGAAAGAGGGGAGTTCTATGGATCGGGAAAAGGAAGTCTTGTTTGTCTTAACTGCATTGACAATTCTGCATTTCGTCGAAAACCTTTGGCTCGTCCCTTGGTCGCCGATGATGGTGATAACCGGTATTCTTGCTATCTTAGTTCCACTCAAGTACAGGAGAAGAGAAGAACTGGGGTTGAAGCGACCCGAAAGACGGAGGGATTTCCTCAAATACACTGCACTAAACATTGCCTTTTCCTTGGCTATAAGCATAGCGATGCAAACAGTTTACCCCATCATCATAGAAAATCTTGGACTCAAAGGGAACACCCAGTACGACTATTGGGCAGCCATGAACAGCTGGATTGAACACATCATGCAGAAGTTTGGGGGAGAACTTGGATTTGCATGGCTGGGTCTCTTTATGCTTGTCTGGGCACCGATTGGTGAGGAGCTTCTGTACAGAGGCTACGCCTTCAATTCGCTCCGAGAGAAAAGATCTTTCTTAACCGCAAGCACCATATCGACGCTGTACTTCGCAGCGAGGCACTTCGCGCATCTTACCCCGTCTTTACCGACACTCCCAATTGTTTCAGGGCTTCTCTACGCCCTAGTTACGATTCCAGGAACATACATAGTGTGTTATGTACTTCAAAAAACTAGGTCACTATATTCTACAATGTTACCTCACTTTCTGGTGAATTTGATTCCGAGCATCGTCTACTCAGTCCAGGCTCTCCCAAAATGAGACTTTTACCGCGATTTGTGGGAACGGATCCTGATCGCGTGGTTACACCAGTCGAGAGTTCTAATCCCTATTCGGGAAGACTTCAAATGTCCTCGCTCTTGTTATGATTTTGGCGCTTGCGGGATTGGCATCGTTTTGTCAATAATGGAGCTATCGAAGAGATTCAATAATTAGCCTTGGTTTTCCTTTTGAAGTGGATGGGCGTTCCCCGCTTTCCGCTTCTCTCTCACTACTCATCATGCTCCTCATCATCTGCATCATCATGGAGGGCATTCCACTTTCCCCACCGAACATCTGAGACATCATGGCTGGCATCATGGAGGCCATCAACTCTTGTTTGTCTTCGGCAGTGATCCCTTCCATCATCATCTCCATCATTTTGGGCATCATTTGCTCCATTAACTCTTTCTTCTCCTCAGAAGTCATGCTCGCAAAGAATTCGTTCATCATCTTCTCCATCACGCTCTGCTTTTCTTCGCTGGTCATCCCTCTCACCATTCGCTTCATATACCACTCCTTCAGCCCCAACCTAGTTCCCTTCATTCTCTGAAGATGAGACATCATATAAGGCTTTACGTTCAGAGGAAGATTAATGTCTTTTCGAAGCGATTTACGTCTTTATCTGGTGTTGGTCGTTGGTCAGAAGGTTGTTGTTTGTCTGTACCGGCAATATGGACAGAAGTCCAACGGCTGAATGGCTCCTGAAAGGAAAGGGAGGCTACGAGGCTAAGTCTGCGGGAACATGGATACACGCAGAGAGCAGAATATCAAGGGAACTTATCGACTGGGCTGACATAATATTTGCCATGGAGCAGAAACACAAGGAGGCCATTGTGGGAATCCGTCCAGAAGCTGAAAATAAGGTCGTCGTACTGAACATTCCAGACATGTACAGAAGAAACGATCCGGAACTCGTAAGGATCTTGGCGGAGAAACTTTCCATATACTTAAAGGCGGTGGATTCGTGACTTGGGAGCCCTGAATCAGCCTTTCCTCTTTCTCCATATTGTTTTCAATGTTTAGTATGTGCTTTGAAGCGACGCGTTCATGACTATGACCGAGAGCGGCGACGCAATCACAAGCAATCAATGTTTAAACGAATACGGGGCCCAGATATCTGTCACCAACCTCCATATTAGGTACCTCTATGCCTACGTGTGCCGACCAATTTCAAGGCTTGATGAGATTCAAGTCTTTGAGGAGAACTGTTTCGGTTATGTTTTCTCCCATCTCTCTTAGTTCCTTATCAGCCGTGATGAGCTTCGCCTTCACTCTCTTCGTGAGGTGCAGATAGGTCGAGTCGTACACTGTTAGTTTGGTTGACGCGGCTATGCTGAGGATTTCTGCCATGTCATTCCATTGGGTTGCTTGAACACTAACGCCCAGGTCTCCAATCGTCCTCAGGGCTTCTGTTCCTTCGCTCAGTTTCAGGGCTCCTATCGAGATCGCCTTTAAAAGGACGGATGCAACCTCGTAGAGGATGAGCTGCGGTGCATACGCCTCTATCTTTCTCAACGCTATATTCTCTTTCAGTATCTCCGCCTCTGCTTCCCAAGGCTCCCCTGGGATCACCCACTTGGCGACCACGCTCGCGTCGATGACTATTCTGGGCTTCTCGCCCTGTCCTCCCTTATCCATCTCACGATCTCCTCTGTAGACACCTTCCGAGCTCTTTTCCGAATCTCATCCAGCCTCCCCGCAGCGTTCTTAGCCCTTTCGCCCCTAATCTTAGCTTCTATGGCTTCTCTGAGGTATTCGCTCCAGTTTACGTCAACCTTCTTCATCAACTCCCTTGTTTCTTCAGAAACCTTTACGGATACGTTGGACAGCCTACCCATTCGGCTCACCAAGAAATAATCTTATTGAAGACTACTATATGAATATACCGCGACGCCTGTCTCGCAAGCATGCTGATAGGCAGCATCTTAAGGGATTTGAATTGTTCAGAGTTTAGAACAGGATGTACTAAAATGTAGATATATCAGTTGGTGGAGCATATCTGTTGATGGTGAAAAGAATGGATTTGAAAAGGTATCGTGTGCCGTTTACCGTTTTGGCGCTATCAATATTCGTCTTAGCTGCGATCTTCGCATATACGCTGCCGAAAGAGAAAGCGCCTGAAAAGACCGTGGGCTTGACGTTTCCAACGGGGATTTCGTCAGCTCTTGGGACAGTCTCGTCCGTTGGAGTGGGCGAGGAACAGTTCAACACGATCTCTGTGACTGGTTCTGGAAGCGTCTCGATGCAAGCAGATGAAGCAGTAGTTACGCTTGGAGTTCAGACACAGGATGAATCTGCCTCAGAAGCGGTTCGGCTCAACGCTGAACGGATGACTGCAATCATAGACGAGATAGAGGCCCTAGGCATACCTGCGGAACGTCTGAGAACGGTCTCATACGATGTTTACCCCGTGTATGCGAAGGAGGATTACACCGTGGTAGTTGGCTACAGAGTCGTCAACATGATCGAGGTGAAGATCACAAAGATGGAACTCATAGGAGAAGCTATTGATGCAGCCGCAGAGAACGGAGCAAACATCATCCAAGGCGTCTCCTTCGGAATATCAGAAGAGAAACAGGCGGAACTCAAGAAACAGGCATACCTAGCAGCCCTCAACGATGCTGAGGAGAAAGCCAACCTGATAGTCGAAGAACTTAAACTTACCATAAAGGGTGTACTGTCAGTCAGCGAAAACTACTATCAGCCATATCAGCCATACCGCGACTACAAGTTGGCAGTAGCCGGTGAAGCCGTAGCTCCAACCCCGATACTAGAGGGAAAACTCAGCGTTTCCGTAACGGTGCACATCGTATACACCTTCGAGTAACAGACTTCCCCCTTCGGTCACGCCATCGTTCAACGACGAATCAGCAGGAGCCTGCATTTTCGCGAAGGACATCGCCCGCCATTTTTTATTCGCTTCACCAGTCCACTTTTGCTCTGTGACCGTTGTTTCCACGTATATGGGACAGTTTTCCCAATTTGTCTAGACTTTTCATCTCATGCAATTTAGCTCAGGGGATATTTGAGTCCTGGAATTTTTCGCAGAGCTGACAGCATTGGGGTTCCCACCAGAGACGACACTATGATGACCAGGATATCTTCTATATACGAGTCAACGGCCCCTAATGTGAATATGGAGTATACGACTTCGGGTGGCCACCCGAAGACTATGTACATTTGTGCTGGGACCAATAGGAATACTCGCGTCAAGGAATCTGTCACAGTCCCAATGAACGAGACTAACGGCGTCGAAATGGCTAGTTGCTTGACGCCCCCATCAGACATGCTCTTGGACAGTCTTGCTACGGGATATATGAGTACGAAGGCTAGTAGTATGTCGAGAATCGTCCAGAGTGGAAACCACCTCCCAAATGGATGGATGAAATATGCGGCTATCATGATTGCATAAACCATGAGTACAGGTTTCCACTGCCTCTTGGCTAGGAAACCGCAGGCCAAGACTCCCATGGGTTCTGCAATTATGCCGAACATCCACAGATCGGTCGGCTTGATCGTTCTGGCAATGATGCTTCCTATGAAGGCTACGAGGAAACCTACCGAGGGACCTAGGATGATTCCCTCTATGGGCTCCAGATAGATAGCCCAGTTACGCCAAAGCACTGGAGGGCACACTAAGTAAAGTATTACGTGCAAGGCGGCGAAAATGCTGATTAATGCAATGCCCTTTGATGAAAGACCTATCACGGAGGATCAACATCATCTTGTGTACACAGTTTAAAACTTTTTGTTAACTGAGAGGTTCTTTCCACCATTTTTAGAATTGAGGCATCCTGACAGCCGAACCCTTACTCCAGATTCTGTCTCCATCCTCAAGAAGCTATCGGAGGAAGTTTACGGTAAGGGCACCTTTCGAAGCATCTATTCCTACCGATACGAGTCAATATTAGGCCTAATATCTTGCTTATCTATTAAATTATTTAATTATTTGCTTCTCTATTTCTCAAAAATCCTTAAATATCGTCTATTTTCTAGAAATAAGTCTAGAGAGTGAATTAATGAGTCGCGTAACAAGGGAGGAAGTTAGAAACCTTACAGGTCTGACCGACATCGAAGTTGGAGATTCCCAGTTAGAAAGGATAATTGCCGACGCTGAGACGCTTGTAGACGCCTGTACTGGAAGGTCATGGTCCGCTTCAGATGAAGATTACGCGAAGGTTCAGACCGCTACAAGGCTTCTCGCAGCGTCCCTCATCTATGAGAGTCTGCCTCTGAGTCCTGAAGCCGAGAGCAAAGCCCAGCGTTACCACGAGAAGGCCATGCTGATGCTGAAGGCCATGCGTATTTTGGATTCCGGGCCGTTGAGGAGGGTTTAGAGATGTCGATGTTGAATGTGGAGAAGACGCTTCTCGGATTTAGATATACGAAGTGGCATGATTGCCCCGCTTCGGCAGTCAGCAACGGGAGGACAAGGGCAGTCGTGCACACTTTTGGCGATCCAGAAAACGTCATTTATTGGTATGCTTGGCCTATGGATGGCGGCAAGTTCAAGTTTACAGGTGGATACCTTAATGGTCTTCAGTGGCAAGTTAACCCTGCGACACCGCCAGTTGTAAATGGGCAGCAGTGGAAAACCAGCCTCAAAGGCTTCCTTGAAGATACCGGGTTTCATTTCCATCGTTTTGTGAAATCTGCATCTGAGAACACCTTTTTCCCAGAGGGCTTAGAAATTGAACTTTATGAATATTGCCCAAATGGCGTAGAGCCACAATTTCTGCCTTATTTTGAATTTGTAAATAAGCATGCTCCTTACTTCGAGTATCTGCCCGAAACAAACTCTTACTCTCCTTGGGGTCAAGGTCCGGCGCCGGCAGCGATAGGCGTCAGGTTGCTTAAGGAGTTATATCCCCTAATGCCTGACAAGGACACTTACAAAAATCGAATCAAATCTTTGGCTGATTACCTTTTAAGCATCCAATGTACGGATGCTACCAAAAACTGGTATGGCGGATTCATCTCCCACACAAGCTCAGCCTACTATTACAGTATCGATGCAGCGTTCGGTGGAGAAGCCTTCCTCGACGCCTATCAGTTATTGAACGATTCAGCGTATCTGACTGCAGCTGAAAGATGCGCATCTTTCCTTCGGCATATGCAGACAAGGCATTTGGCGGGCTTGGTTGATCAATATTATGGTGGCTTCTGCGAGTATGTAAGAAGTGATAATGGGCAATACTACACGGGTATGTTCGTTAAGCTTCTGCTTGCGCTGCCCTTTCTTAAGAGGCTGTATAACATCACGGGAAACAGTCTCTACAACACGATGGCTTCTGACGCCCGGACCTTTCTGGTTCAGGGATTGACGACTGATTACGAATATTATCATCCACTCCCTTCCGGCGACAATTCATGGCATCGGATGTACGGATCGGGCGGACAGTACACCGATATCTATGCGGATAGCTATGCGTATGCCCTCCGGGGACTGTACGAATACGAGGGGTTAACCCTAACCGTGCAGAATGTTTATAACCGCATCAAAGGCATCGGTGGCGGAGTGCAGTATCCTGATTACGATCCTAACATCGCATGGGCTGGCTACATCGATGTTGTCAACAACAAGCCGGACTGTGCATATTATGACATGGTGATCGCGGGTCTTTTAGCAAGCATAAAGATGGAGTATGATCGGGCTGCTTTGGCAACTTCGTTTAATAAGCTTGTGGAGTGGGGTAAGAAATCGTTCTATTGGGGAGTCAATTATGATGGTACTCCTAACGCCGCGGCTAAGCAGCATACGATCACCTGTGCAGGGCTTGGATGGGGGTTCGCACAACTTGACCTTGGCCTATCGAAAGATCTCATGATTCTTCTTTTCGATTTCAAAAATGTTGGCGCTTCTCAGATTAGTTTCACGTTCGGCGTCTACTCCGATGATTATTCCACTTATGCTGGCACGGAGAAGTACGTTCACCCGGATTATTCCGCTTTAGTCAAATCGGATGGCAAGACGGTTATCTGGGGAAGTGATACCGCCCCGCAGGACTGCTACATGGACGGAGCGTGGCGAACAGCAAACTATTCAAACGCTGTGCCTAACAACAACTGGCTTAGATGGAGCATAACATTGAATGCTGGAGCCGAGAAACTTTTTGCCTTCATCGTTAGTTACGCTGACTCCGAGTTAGTTGCCGTTTCAAGTTACACGGTTGTTAAGGCTTGGAACTTTGGGGAGACTCTCCAAAAAGAACTACGTTTCTGGAAAGAGTGGCTGAGTGAGGGAGAAGCGTACACGAGCGGAATCTACGAGATTGATCAACTCGCAAGGGTAAACCTGTGCCTCATCAAGAGTTTCATGAGTTGGGACAATTATGCTTTACCGGGCAGCCTCAGCGATGGATATCCCTGGAGCCATTGGCCGGTCGACGCTTGGACTTGCTATTACAGTCTTACGCTTTGGGGACATTTAACCGAGGCCAAGAACTATTTTGGCACGTTTATCAAAAAGGTCACTGAGTACATCAAGGCGAACAGCCTTAACCTCTATAAATCCATTCACATATGCAATCTTGTAGATTATACGACAACGCAGAGCAACTACACAAGCGAAGCCTGCTTCTTGCTGCCAATCGTAGCCGTTGAAACCTGGAAAAAGGATAAGTCCGATACGACCTTCAGGGACAACATCTGGAACTGGATACAGACCTTCATGGATGAGCTCGATGGCGACTTAATTACTTACGGCGAGTGGAAAGACCACTTTGACCACAAGAACATCTATGCCAGTTTCGAAAGTTGGCTCTTCGTCATCCCCCATGAAATGTACGGAAACACCATGATGTTTGTGATGCCCGTGAACGCTCTGCTTGCTCGCTGCTATGAGAAGGCTGCGGAATTGGCTGAAGATAAAGGCGACACTACTAAGGCTTCAACATGGAATGCTCGCGCTTCAACGATTCGAGGTAAATTCTACGATTTCTGGACGCTTAACAGAAGGGCGAGTTACCACTACTGGGGAGACGTAACTGGGTATGGGCAGAGTGAAGGCTGGCCTTCTTGGGATAACATGAAACATAACCGCTTGCCGGATAAACCAATCTTTAGGCTTTCATGGCTTGCTGACATCAAAGACGATACCATGCGTGAGGCTGTGCGACTATATTACGACAACTACCTGGCTTATTATTCTGGCTTGGTCGGCGCTGAGCCCTCTGACAACTGGATGTATGGTAAAACGGAGCGGAGATCTTCTTATGGCGTTCAGACAGGTTTTGACATGCATTTGTGGGACATATTCTTGGCAGCCACTGGGCTCGGCTTCGACGATATTATCGAGGATTTCCTTCTTGGAATAAAAGCAAAGTACAGCCCAACACGGAACGGATTGTTTGATGAGTGGCCTAATTACGATGTTGGTGCAGGCACAGGCTATCATATGCCCAGGACCATGGGATTATTCCTTCTGGGCTTTGCGTTCTTTGCCGACCGTTTAGACCCTGTACCCGTGAAAAAGTTTCAGCTTCAATTACATGCCAATGGTAAGGAAGTGACGATCTTAAAGGAAACAGGAACCTCAACCGATCAACTCGGCAACGTTATTCCCTCTTTTGAGCCGACTTACAAGGCCAAGGCGATCGTTGAAGCCTTCAAAGCCAATGAGCAAGTTGTCCTGGCAGGTGTTGCCTCTATCGACGACCGTAGAGTGTTCTTCAACGTTTTCACGCCTGTGGAAGCGGCCGACAGAATCCGCATTAACGATGTTGACTACGCGGTTCAAACCGTTGAGGAGCATTACTACAAGAATCGGGTTGTGAAGAAGGAGGCTTTCGCTAAGAGGGTGGTTGAATGAGCACGATAATCACTGTCAAGAAGGCTATCATCGATCTGCTTAAAGCCGATTCAACTCTTCAGAGTTTGCTTACAAAAGACGCTAAGGGAAACTGGCCCGTTTACGCCGGCATCATGCAGCATAGGATTCACAAGCCATGCGTAACCCTTGAAGACATCTCTCAAAGCGGAGAATTGTCAGGATTCCTCGATTCTTATGACGGCTCTAAAAAATATGAGTGGCAATTCGCAACGATCCAAGTTGATTGTTGGAGCATGAGCCGCGCCGACGAAAGAGACCAACTCCAGATAGCGGTTCAGAAATGTTTGTTAAAGAACCGTGCAAGCCAAACATTTTTCATTATGGAGCCTACTCTGGCGGTTCTCGACGAGCTGGATGTTAAGCCGCCATTGTGGCGGAAGAGCCTCCGTTACCGAGTATTCTACGTTCAAGAGGTGGCGGTGTAAAAATTGTTAGATCTTTCTTTACCATGCAAGGTTTTCTGTGGCCATAACCTTCGCCGTTTTCACGCTACTTGTTTGTGGTGTAGAATAAGAAGAGTTTATGTTAAAGAATTGCCTGCGTCGATGATAGTGCTTCCCCTCAAAATTTATGGATACATTTTTACTGTTAGAGTTTGGCCTCCACGTAGATTCGGTCGCTTGAGGGATCATATAATTCTACGTATTTTCAAATATCTCCGCGGCAAAGATCCAAGTAAGCTCGGAATCATGAAAGATCACCTTCTTTTCACGATTATGGAGGGTCTTGCTGCATGAATCACAGTCACATGTTTCAAACTGTGACAACAAAAATGGAGGATGAGAAAAGATGAGCGTGTATGTTGGGAAGAACGTAAGCGTAGTCATCACGTTTTCTGTTGAGGGAGATCAGGGCTCTTACTTGGCGCAGGAAGTGACGTTTGAGCCGAAGCAAGAATACGAGGGCATAGATGCATTGAATAGCGATGTTATCCAAGCGTGGGCAAGAGGACTCAAGACTTATGAGGGTACCATCAAGGAAGCCTTTAAGATCGGTGCTAACGGACAAGTACAGGTGGAGAGGAATCCGGCGTTGAAGGAACCTATCGCCTTAAAAATGAAGCTCATATGGGATGGCGGAGCAGGAAGCAAAATCACCGTAACACTGTATAGCGTCGTGTTCCCAGAGATAAGCATTAGCTCACCTAAGAATGCGCCTTCTTACATAACGTCGAGGTTTAGGGCGATATCTGCAGCAGTCACGATGGCATAAGGAGACTACTAAATTGCCCGTAACTAAGGAGCAGGTCCTCAAAGGGAAACGTTACACGGAAGAGGTTCCTGCCAAAGGCTACGATGAACCCTTCTTGCTGAGACCTCTAACCGATGGGGAGTACGCGGAAGTCAAAGCCTTAACCCTAAAGAATACGCGGCTTAAGCCGGATGGAAAAGTCGATTGGGAAAAAACTCAGATCACAGACATCGTTAGAGCACAAGCAGAATCAAAGTTTCTAACAGTAGCCTACGGTCTAAGCATCGATGAAAACTGGACTCCTGAAGACGTTAGGATGCTCAAGCCAGGAACCACGGAGATCCTTGAACCAAAAATCCTGGAGATCAGCGGAATCACGAGGAATGAAGCGGATTTAGAGCAACTTGAGGAGGAACTTGAAAATTTTCAGCGGGCCCGGAAGGGCGAGAAATAGCTTGGCTACACGAGATGGGCTACAAAGCATGGGAGATCCTCGAGCTGACACCGCTACAGAAAGCCGCGTTGATCACTTCGTGGCTGAAAAGGTTGGAGAAACCGTCAGAGGAGAGGCCTCTAAGTGACTTGCTTGGAATCCTGCCGAAAGCATGAAAATAAGACGAAGTGAGGATGACATGATAATAACCATAACGGTTGAGGGTCTTGAAAAAGCCCTCGAGGGATTTGAACGTTTTGTTAGAGAGCTCCCTGAATCCGCCGCGGAAGGCGTAAAAGACGTAGCTGAGTTTCATGCTGACGTGGCGAGAGCTCTGGTCCCAGTCGACACAGGTTCTCTGCAAAAAAGCATCAGAGTTGACACGGAATCCGAGGACACACGGTTCACGGCCACAGTTACAGCTGGGGGAAAAATCGTTAATCCGAAAACAGGTCGCATAGTCGACTACGTGCATTATGTCGAATTTGGAACTTCAAAAACGAGGGCGCAACCCTTCATGGAACCCGCATATTTTGCAACCATGAGAGAAGCGGGAAGAATCATGCGTGACGCTGTGGATAGGAGCGTGACACGATGAGCGAACAGCTACTACGATATAAATATGAGGCAGATGTAGCCGAAGCAGTCGCTAATGTGAACCGCTTCAAAGCTGAGATCAATGCTGCAAACTCGGAGATAAGGGTCGCCCAGAAAGAGTGGCGTGTCCAACATTACGAGGTTGAGCAGACGCTGAGAGCCTTCAACCAAGTTTCTTCGATGGGTCGTATGGTTGTCAATACATTCAACACATTTACTATGGCCAGCTTTCGCCTCGAGTCGGCTCAGCGAGATCTACGAGAAACTCAGATGCGGGTTGCTGAAGCCCAATCGCAACTTAACTTAGCAGTTGAAGCTTATGGTCCCGGCTCAAGTCAGGCGGTGGCTGCCTCTGAAAAACTTCGAGCAGCTCAGAACGCTCTCGAGGAGACTCAGGCTCGAGTAACCCAGATTCAGCAACAGAACACTCTCGCCTACATCGGCTTTGCACTGCAGATTCCATCAGTCGTCTCTAATATCTACGGCATGGTGAAGGCTTTTAGCCTCGCCAAGATCGCAACCGAATCTGGAACAGTTGCCCAGTGGCTTCACGCTAAGGCGCTGATTATCACTCACGCTTTGTCGGGTCCCGCAGGCTGGGCTATACTTGGCGTGGCTACCGCTGTCACAGCCGGATCGCTCGCTTGGCTGGCTATGAATGAACAACAGCGGAGGTATAACGAAACGTTGAGCGGAACCATCAACCAGACGCAGCAGCTTATAGGACTTGAGGCGGAGCTTGGCCGAATGTCTCCCATGGAAAGGCTTCACCGGGAATATGTAGTTGTCAAGCGATATTACGAAACATTCTCTGAAAGAACAACGCATGAAGAGGCAGGAAGCGGAGGCTCCGTCAACGTATCCATAGGTAACGTTCAGGTCTCAGCGAACGAACTCGGCTCTGCCTTTGACCGTGACCGTGCAGCCGAAGACCTTGCCAAGAAGATTGGGCATAAACTCGCCTTAAAGGTGATCACGAGATGACCACTAAACTTGACACTTTCACGTTTACGATTGAGCCTGAGATCCGGTTTGAAAGAGAGCACAACGTTGCCCGGAAAGATGTCTTGAAGAAGTTTGGCTCAACTAAAGAGTGGATGGGAGCCGGCAGCCTAAGGATTATCTTGACTGGGCAGTTCACCAATTATTCTGATAGGGATCAGATCCGTACTCTTTTCGCGAGCAAGAACACGACAGTTACTTTTTACAGCGACACCATTTCCTTCGGCACAGCTGGTTCTCCTGTGAATGTTTGGCTAATCAACTATGTCTTCGTTCACTCTCGTGGCGTAAAACAAATTGTTGATTACACGATCACGTTGGAGGAGCAGGAATACCCGTAGATGCCAGACTTATACAAGGTTATGGCTCACGTGCCATCGGATGTCAGCTGGGAAGATGATAGCTTCGCCTCAGGCTGGACCGCAAGTTACGTCACCCTCAGCCAAGACGGAGACATCGGTTGGCTAACATGTGAAGCAATCTATATGAGTGGTTGGATTGAAAAGACCGGTCTAAATATAAACGCTGCAACCTATCGGTATTGCATCGTCTGCGTTAAGGGAAGCCACCAATTCGCCGTTGAAGTTTACGATGGTTCTTGGAAACAAGTCACCTCCGGTTATGAGAATGCACCCTCGGATTATGATGTAAAAGTGTACGATCTTGCAGGCATCACAACTGGAACCATAACTGGCATCCGCCTCTGTGTAGGAAATGTGGCGGAACTCAAAAATGCGAAGTACGACTTTATCGCTTTCTCAAAACGTTTCCCACAATTCCTCCAGGACGTTATGGATATACGTGTACATCAACGTGAGAGCGACATCGACGAGTTCGAGGCTATTGTGGATTCTAAGGGGCCCATCGAAGATGATACCGTCTTACTTATCCATTTTGATGAGGGCTTAGGAGGAAAAGCCTTCGATGACAGCAAATACGAGAACCACGGCACAATCTCCGGCGCAGCGTGGATTGACGGTAAAATTTTGAAAGCGTTGAGCTACACAACTGACGATTACGTATCAATTGCAACGTCTGCAGGAGGACCGCTCGATCCCGATGTTTTTTCGGTTGAAGCATGGATATTGACAGATACGTTAGCTTCTGGTACGCGAAGGATTTTCCAAAGAGCATCCTCAACATATGGCCTCTACCTGAGCGGATCATTTATCGTCATCTATGCTTATTGTGGCGGTGTTTTCAAGAGCGTGGCCTACAATATCGCTTCTCTGGGCACGGGAGTCTGGATTCACACTATGGGAAGATACGACGGCTCCTACCTTCGGCTGTATGTCAACGGCGTTGAGGTAGGTACCCCAGTTCAAGCCACGGGCGCCGTTACAGACGGCGGCGCAACGGCATATATCGGATGTGCGTCTCCAGGAACGCAGCACTGGGAGGGTGACATCGACGAATTGCGCATTTACAATCGAGCACTAACAGTAGATGAGATTAAGCATACTTATCGTCGAGGCTTACCCTACCGAGTTTTCGTTCAAGGTCGCCACATTCGCATCTGGATAAATGGCTTCAAGGTTTTCGCCGGCGTCGTCGAAGAGGTTACGCCTGAGGAAGGCGGAATACTCCGAGCAAGTGGGCGCTGTTTCGGACAGAAGCTGCTACTCAGAACGAAGAGCAAGACATTTAACGTTAGAGAGGTCAGTTTAGCCGTTAAAGACTTCATTGAGGACCTGACCGAAGTCACAACCTTCCAAGTTGGGACTCCAAGCCCAACAGTCAACATAACAAAAGACTACAAGTACGAATACATCATGGACGGACTTAAAGATCTGGCTAAACAAGCCGGAAGCGACTGGGAAGTCAAGCTTGGAATGGGGAATGACTTACGTTTTAGAAGTCGAGCGTCAGCGGCTGTCCCAACCGCACCAGCAGTGAATGAAAGCAGTGGACAGATCCTTGCAGGGGTGAGGAAGGAATCCGACAGTTTCAGACTTTTCAACAAGGTTACGGTTGTCGGCGGAGAACTAAGCAACTTCAACAACAACCCAGATGACTACACGGATACAGGCGATGGAGCCAGCTGGGTGGCTGCTGGAGGCGGAACCGTAACAGAGGATAAAGGCAGCATCGCATACGGAGAATGCTCACTAAAATTCGCATGGACAAGCTACCTTGCGGAGTTAATCTGCCGATATGATCTTGGAGCAACAGGCGAAGACTTAACCCCCTTCAAATACTTGAAATTTCACCATAGGACCGATTCGTCCGGCATACAGAAGAATCCCGCTGAGGCCGATTTCCGTTTCATAGCACGCCTCAAAGACACCGCCGGAGTAACGGCGACAAAGCAATACCTCCCACGGGGAAGTGTTCAGCCTGCTCAGAACTTTGCTGAGGCAATTCTGGAATTATCGACTTTCAGCACTGGCGGTGGCTTCGACTGGACCCATATCCGATATATAGAGCTGGAATGCGACAGCGACCGCACGGCGCCGGGAGAAGGCGTCAAGGGAAACTACTGGATTGATAGGCTCCACTTTTACGCGTCGAACGTAACCAAGACCGCCAGTGATTCCTCCGGCGAATTCAAGCATATCCGTGAATACCTTTACAGAGACGACAAACTTATCGATCCAGACTTTGTCTCAGAAGTTGCCAACGCCCTACTCAACATCTTGAAGAACACCGAGAAACGGTTCAGAATCCCCGTTGTGGGCAACCCGTCGATCCAAGTTGGGCACAAGGTTACGGTTAACAGTCCAACCCACGGATTGAACGGCACCTACTACGTTGTGGAAGCCGGACACAGGGTTTCGTCGAAAGATGGCTACGTGACCGAGATGACCCTGGAGAAGCCACGGCTATACCTTGAGACTCTGCTTGCTGAGGCGATTGAACGCAGGATCAAAATCATCGAGAGGGGAAGAATTGCATGATAGAGTTTTTCAACGTCATCGTCGCAGCTGTCACAGGCTTCATCTTGGGCTTAACCGTTCACAGCGCCTACCTACACAGCAAGAAAAGAGGCAGCATAAGCAAAACGCCTTGGAAGCATGAGGAGGCTGAGAAAAACGAGAAGTGACGAGTATGGTCTCGGTGGCGAAGGTTAAGCAGCAGGTCCTGAGTTTGAACCCTGGAGACCTCATCCGAGTTGAATGGTCCGACGCGAGCATAGGCCGCAGCTTAACAAGCGGCACAGAGGTTGATATTCCTGTTAAGAGTTGGGGCGTCTACGTGGGGTTTCTGGGCGAGAAGAGGAAGCATATAATCCTGGCCCAAAACTGTTTCCGTTACACAGACGGCCTATACGATGTTGACTATACGAGTATCCCACTTTCATGGGCAGTTGAGGTTGCGGTTCTCAGCAAGAGCGAGGTCAGTCCAGAGGTCGCAGACCTACTCCTGAAAAGCTTCCTCGCAGGCCGGTGTAGAACGATAAAGAAGAGGATAGTGAACCATGCGCACGTGGATTAGACGCGCATTGACGAAGACTCTAAAGGTTAAAGGTCCAAGAGGATCAACGAGAAACATAGAGGTTCACCCTTCGGAGAGACTCGTCTATGGGGTTTACTTCTCAATAATAGCGTTGGTATCTCTCGCAGGACTCCAGATTGCTCATTTAGTGGTCATAGGTCAATGGAGCGATGAGGTATTCGCAGCCATCACGCTTGTGATCGGCACGATTCTCGGGGCCTTCTTTGGACGAAAATCTGAGTGATTGAGATGCCCGGTAAACCTTGGTCTGCGGAGGAGGAAGCTGAACTTAGGCGGTTGGTCGATGCAGGTGAGCCGTTAGATATTATTGCTGCAAAGTTCGGTATGTCCGAAGGCGCAGTACGCGAAAAATGTAAGCGGCTTGGTCTGCGTGTTGTTGGCACATGCAGACGGAAAATAACAACACGCGAAATTAACCTTCCAGTAGAGTTGCCAAGTGTTGAGGAAGCACTAAAGATTTTGGCCGGAGCCTTAGAAGCAGCTGCTGAACCCGACATTGACCAAGTTGAGATTAGGAGGCTTCACGTCGTGGCTACACTCGCAAAGACCTACAAGGAGCTACTGGCTGACTATATCAATTACCGGGATATAGAAGCCAAACTGGTTGAGATGGAGAAGAAATATGCGAGGCTGGCGGAAAAAGCCCAAAGCAATGCGAGTTAACGAGATAATGCCGCAGTGGTTCAGGCTCCAAAAGAGTGAACGTATTGTTGACGAGGCCGAGGTTGCCAAGGCACAGAAGCTCAGTGACCACCCTGCACAATTCTTCAGTCAGATCGTGGGATTCGAACCCACGAGCTATCAGAGAGAGTTTATCAAATTGTTCCTAGAGAACCAGTTCATTGCTGCGAGGTGGTCCCGCCAAAGCGGAAAGAGCTGGATCGTGTCAGCGCTTCTCCTCTGGTATGCAGTCACGCATCCCGACAGCTACATCGGGATCGTAGGACCCAGCTGGAGACAAGCCAAACTCATAATTCGGAGGGTCTCATACTTCGTGAGGAATCTCCCCCCGGGCATGGCCTTCAAACCCTTGAAGACGGTTGTTCGTTTCACGAACGGCTCAGCGATTGAAGCTTTCCCAAACAACCCGGAGACGATAAGAGGCCCGACACTGCACGTAGTGTATTGCGACGAATTCGCATTCTTTCCCAATGACGAGGAAATTTATGACGCAATTCTCTTCACCCTTGGCACGACAAACGGCAAATTCGTCTGCAGCAGTACTCCTTGGAACCGGGATTCAGTTTTCTACAAAATCTTCTATCATCGAGACTATGAAGACTTTGCCAAACATCACGTCGCCTGGCGGCAAGCGCTTGAGCCTCAAGGACCATTGAAAAAAACCATCTTGGAGAAAATCCAGAAGCAATTCGCCGACGATGCCTGGCGATGGAAACGCGAGATGGAGGCGGAGTGGGCTGAGGATGAAAACGTTTGGCTCGCGCAGAGCTTAATAACAAAATGTATCGGGAGCGAATTGGAGCTTTGGGATTTTGAAAGCCTTCACAAGGGCAAATTCTTCTCTGGCTTGGACTTGGGAAAGCACCGAGACTACTCAGCATTCGTCGTCGTTGAGGGGGTTGAGGATAGATATCTGCTTCGCCATGTGAAAGTCTGGCCTCTAGAAACAAAGTATGCAACGGTCATAGGCTACGTGAAGACGCTTACAGACCGATGGAAGAGTTTTGAGAATATTACGGTTGACGTGAGCGGCGTAGGCGAGTACATCGTTGAGGACATGAACAATTCTGGGATAAGGAATGTTGAAGGCGTGACATTCACATCTCAAAGGAAACAGGAGCTCGCCAGCATAATCAAACAGCGGATGCTCAACGAAAGCTTTCGATTCCCCTATGTGGATATCTACGTCTCCCCAACGAAGAGGCTGAGCTACGTTGCAGAGCTGAACGTGGAGAGGTTTGAACTTATGAAGGATGGCTCAATCAAGTTGAGTCACCCACAAAACCAACATGACGATATCTTCTGGGCGAGCTGCCTCAGCCTATACTCTGCGTCAAAAATCGAGCAAGCCATCAAGCCGACATTAGCGAGAGCTTGGTGAAAGATGATGCGGAGACGTGAACACTTCCGAATAACGAGGTTCCGACGTACCTATGACCAAGGAGAAGACAGGTTCCACATCGATATACGCTACAAGACCAAGACGGAGGTCACGCCTAGGACAATCGGTGTCGCCGAGGCCTTCGGCTTAGGCGTGGACGACTTCAAGGAGCACGTCATATATGATGACGTAACGATCAAGATAAGCCCTACTGACATCATCTATGTAACTGGCGAGTCAGGCTCAGGTAAAAGCGTATTCCTGAGAGCCCTCGAGAAGGACCTGGGCGATGAAGCCATAAACATAGAAAACATTCAAGTAGACTCGGACAGGCCCATTGTAGAAGCGGTTGGCCGGAACTTGGAGGAGGCGCTCGAGTTGCTGAGCCGAGTAGGCTTGAACGATGCTTACCTATTCATCAGACGTTACAGCGAGCTGAGCGAAGGCCAGAAGTATCGTTACCGCATTGCGAAGCTGATTGAGAGCGATAGACAGTTCTGGATCATGGATGAGTTCGCTTCAACTCTTGACCGAGAAACAGCAAAGATAGTGGCATTCAACGTTCAGAAGCAGGCAAGGAGAACTTGTAAAGCCGTCATAGCCGCCACAACCCACACAGATCTGTTTGAAGATCTGGCGCCGTCGGTCCACATCCATAAGGGCTGGGGAAGACGGCTCGAAGTCAAGTATTACCCGAATAGGCTTAATGAAACCTGCAGCATAACACGAGATCTGCACATTGAAGAGGGCACAATGGAAGACTACAAGCAATTAGCTGAGTTCCACTATAGGATGAGCAGGTGTCCCCCACCACGCAAAATATTCGCCCTAAAACGTGGAGACGAACCTTGCGGAGTAATAGTCTACAGCCACCCGCCACCAAACGCCTTTGGCAGAAGCAGAGTCTGGGAAGGAACATTCCAGCAACTGCGAAAAGAAATGAGCACCATCGCCAGGGTGGTTCTACACCCAAAATACCGAACAACAGGCTTAGGAGTAAAACTCGTGAAGGAAAACACTGCCATTAGCTGGAACGCCCTACGTAGAAACCCTCGCAGTTATGGCCCGATACAACCGCTTCTTTGAGAAGGCAGGAATGACAAAGATAACCGAAACCAGCGGAGACCAAACCGTAAAGAAAGCCGTCAAAGAGCTGGAGGCTTTGGGTTTCAAACCCTACGCCCTGGCCAGCCCAGAAACAAACCTCAACCAACTAGGGAAACTAGGCACAGAAGACCCTATGAAGGTAAAGGAAATCCTGCTCGGAGTCTCTTCAGGATACTATAAGCGTTTAAAGGCCACGGGAAAAGTCTACCCTAAAAAGAGCGAGTTTGAAGAATTCATAGTCAAAGCATCGCTGGAAACCTTAGCCAAAGTTATAAGCCGACTGGCAATATTAGCCCAAACTAAAGTTTACCTTTTATGGAAGAAACCGAAAACCTAAAACACATAATTAATCTCTAATCCTTTTTTCTCCTCACAAGCTGAATTACATTTCTGATTTCTTTCCGAAATCCAATACAACAATAGCATGGCTCTGGCTCTTGTTCCTGGTGATTTTGCTGGTTATGTCGGTCAGTTCGGTCCAGTAGTCTATCTTTCCATCTTTGTCCAGATCATTCCATATGTAGGCATGTACCGGCATTGAGCCTTTCGTCGCGAAGTCATCGGCCAACGACACTTTGATCAATTAACATGCCGGAGAAATTCCAGACGAGGCAGGCGCTACATGTACACTACATGTATACTACACGTTCTCAGTTCGGAGCAATAAGAATCTTATGGTACGGTAATGGTATGGTAGTTCCAAAGACCTTATTATCTGGCAGACCCCCTCCCACCCTGTCACCTAGACTGTGGTGCTTTTCTCCGATCAGTCGATTTACCATACCATACCATTCCCATACCATTACTGGTCAAGCTTCCGAAAATCAGGATAGAAAACAGCAAACAGATTCCTGCACCCATTCCGCTTCTTTGACACGAGACCCTCTTCTGACCCTCACATCAGGATCTCTGATCTCTGAGTCTTGGCTTGAGGATAAGCACTACATAGGCTGAAAGAAACATCCCAACTAGCCAGAAGAAATTCAAACCTTCGAACTAGATCGCTTACATCTCTTCTTGACACTCTGCATAAGCTCGGGAACACCATACTTGATAAACTTCCGCAAGCTCACTTCCAGATCTTGCTCGACAAACATGTGAAGCAAACCATCCAATAGCGTCAAAGCTGGATAATCCTTAAAATGGGGATGCACAAAGTCATCTATTAACTTATTTAATCTACCCTTAGCGGTCTTTCTAGCCCTAGGCACGACGCTCACATCCTAAAATAAAAAAAGGGAGATTGGTAATCGACGAAAGGTTGATTGTCTACTTGCTTGTCGGTGGGTCAACTAGGGCTATAAGTTCTTGGATTAGCTTCTTGTCTTTGCCAATCAATTCTAGCCCCGTCCTAAGCTCAACCTCTCCTTGTCTCGCCAGCGTAGCCCGCTCTTCCTCACTCATATCCCTATAAGACTTTCTCAGATCACTTATTTTCTGACCCACAATCTTCGATCGCTCCCACGGATCCAAGGTTTTTTCAAACTTCAATAAAAAGGCCGAGTCCTGTAAGCCCCTTGTAAGGTGTGCCATCCAGGCCTGATAGCCACCTCGCCCCCGAAGAGAACCCAAGAACCACTGCCGCTCCTTGCTAGAAACACCCGAAAGCCAACGCCAAGAGGCCCAACCCGCTGTGAGACTATGGATTCCTTCTTCCCTCCTGGGATATACTCGACCATGCTCACTCATCTTGTATCACCTCCTAGAGGCTATATTGAAAGAAACGAAATAAGGATTCGTGACCATAAAACCAGTTTTCACAGAGAGATAGGAGCTCAGAGGATGTTCGGGCTGCGAATCTATCGAGAGAAAAAGAGTTCGCCAAGGGTTCTTTCCAATCTGAGCCGATTCGCATACTCCCTTATCAACGACTCAATGAACTCCGACTTGTTATCTGCTCTCCCCAGATACTCATAGACCGAAATGCAAAGGGTTATCTTCAATGGTTTGTGCCCACCATCCTCCTTCGGCCTTCCGCCTAAAGCCATTTCTCTCCCCTACATGATCAAGAAGATGCACTCTCTTAAATAGGCGTGCCTGAAAAAGCCAAGATTCTCATAATTGACGACAATCGAGCAGTTCTCGTCCTGTAGTTCCGGGAATTCGATATCCTACTAGGAAGGGGGCAAACCTGAATTCTGTATCCAGTGACGCAAATCTTATGTTTCTTTCGTGATCAGAAAAACCAGTTCATTCCTAAATTCCAAGCGTTGGATGAGCCAATCTTTTTTCCCTGTTAGCCTGTTGAACCTGGCTTCGTAGTGTTCTCGCATGCCTTTTTCTCTTCCGCCCAGAGTTTGAAGGGGATATGAAACCACGAGAAAATTAGCATTAATAGTTTCCAGAACCTTCAAGCCAGCCGACCTATCAATCTGTTCAAAGCATGGCATTGTGTTAAGGATAAGGGCCAGATCCGCACTGACATGTGGCGGACGTTGAATAACATCCCTGGTTTCCGCAAATCCTTGAATATTGGCAATCTTAATGAAGTCGTTCAGGAAGCTTATCATGTCTCTGTAAACGTCATATGCGTAGTACATCGTCTCAATAGACAAAGGCATCCAAGGAATTGACAAAGGATTGAATCCGCAAGCAACATCCACAACTGAACGGATACGAGGAAGAAGCGAAAATATCCTTGTGTAAAATTCGTCGAGAATGTTCAGGCGTTCTCTAGTGGAGTAATGGTGGCTCATTATCTCAGCACATGTTTTGCGGAAGAGGTCTTTGTCTCCTGATCTCTTCGCATCCCTCAACATTTCCAACCAAAGTCCGTAGTTTGGCTTGGTCAAGAAATAGGATCCGCCTATCTGATGTAGTCTGTTCTTCGCAGACTTGATAGCCGTTTTCAGATTGCGACGTTTAGAGAGCTCCTGCATACCGATCGATCTGATGAGATCGTCGCAGATGTTCCTATATTTCGGGCTTCTCAACACAGCCGCTACTAACTGATCGAGTTGTTTAGATTGCTCGCTTGGTTCATCGCTTTCCATTGGAACCCTCCCTAGATAGATATTGCATCAAAAGCGTCGGCGAGATGATTGCTGCAATCCTTGTCGGATATCCTCTCCTCAGAGCGATAGAGCGATTTTCCAATATGAATCTCAAAGCGTGGGGATCAAGGATTACCCATTCCGGGTCTATTATCGCTTTTCCCTTCCGAGGTTGGCTTGTAATCAGTAAGCAACGCGGCTAAGCGGGTATCTTCCGTACTTCCTAGCCTCGTCAACCATTGTGTAAACGTTCTCAACCCTGCAGTTAGCATGTATAGAGTTGCTCGATGCCAGTATGTAGCCGCCGTCTTCAGCCGCAGCGTCTATGCACCTTCTCACATCTCTTCTCACGTCTTGCTCCGATCCGAATGGCAGAACATATCTGCAGTCAACATTACCGAGAATGGAGACTTTCCGGCCGTATCTCTCCTTCACATCTTTCAGATCCATCGCGCCCGGCTCAATCGGGTGAATACCCTTAATCCCAGCCGCGATCATATCGTCAAGGATCGGATAGATATTTCCGTCTGAATGCTTCAGGACGGGGATGCTCCTGCTTTTTGCATAGTCTATTAGTCCGCGTATGTTGGGAAGCTCGAACTCTCTGAACTGTTCCATATTCATGAATGGAGACCGGCAGTCTGCATAGTCATCCGTCATGAAGACGACTTCAACCCCTCCGTCGATCATCAGCTTCACGATTCCCAAGCAAACATTGGCGATTTTCTCCATGAATCTATGAGCAACCTCAGGTCTCCTGTACATGTCTATCAGCATCTTATCTATCCCTCCCCTAACCTGAAACGCCATGTGCCACCCACTATGTCCCTGACCCATCACTACCACATCTTTCCCTCTTAGGGGCCGGACCACCCTCTCAACCATCTCGAATCTGCCTTCCTCACCGGGGTCAGGTGGCACATAATTGTCTATCTGTTCTTTTGTCACAGCTGTTCCGCCGATCCACCATGTGGTCTTCGTTTCCGCCCTCGACTCCATCAACCTACCCCACTCGTCTATGAACCTCAGTGCCGAGACAACTTTAGGATTGTACTTCTTGCTGCACATCGAGTAGTCGCTTATTGCAGAAACCGCGTCGAAGTCGAGCTTGAAACAAGCCTCTGACATCTCTATCCTGTTCCTGATCGAGGTTTGCCAGGGATCCTTCTCAGAGGTTGCCACTAAGCTGAGCCCTCCTAGTTTCTGGCCGGTTATTGCCTCCACTATCGGCGGGTCGAGGCCTAAATCAGTTATCGGAACCGTATCAGGCTCTTTTAAATCGATTGCCGTCAAGAATCTCTTCCTATGTGTCATTATCATGGTCTTTCACCGATAACCATAACATTAGTCCGAATATGGAGATAAAAAGATTGCAACCTCGATTTCATTGCAGACTTATCGGCTTCAGCTCAATCTATGTGGAGGTCGCAAGGATCTTTTTGAAGGAAAGCTATAAATTCCAGTTTCCAACTTGAGAATGACATTGCTAGGTTGAGCTTCTCTTGAGAGCTATCATCTTTGACTTGGATGACACTCTGATCCATTCAGGTATCGATTTCAGGAAGATGAAATCGGAGACCATAAAGTTTCTGCAAAACGTAGGGGTCCCGTCCGGCCTCTTGAACGACCGAATGGTAAACTTCGAGATCATACGCCTATCCGTAGAGAACCTTCGTGGAAAAGGCTTCTCAAAACAAGAGATCCAGCGGGTTCTAGCCAGCGTTAACGAGATAATGAACCAAGTCGAACTCGAGTCCTTTGACAAGGCCGGGGTAATAGATGGCGTTCTTGAGACCCTGAAGGCCCTAAAGGCTAACGGATTAAAGGTCGGGATCATGACGAGGAGCTGTCGCGAATACACCGAAAAGGTCCTCGCCAAGTTTGGGTTAAGCAACTATGTGGACGCCTTCGCGGCTAGGGACGATGTGGAAAAGCCAAAGCCGAACCCCGAACATGCCTTCTATCTACTAAGGCTTCTGGGAGTATCCGTTGATAATGCCTTGTTCGTTGGAGATCACTGGCTGGATGCACAATGCGCAAGGGAAGCCGGAATCAAATTCATCATGTTTAGGAAGCAAGATCAGGGAATCGAAACTTCCAAAGAGTGCGACTATCAAACCATCAAAGACATAAGAGAGATCGTCAACATCGGCAGAAATACCGAGGAATGATGGGAAATCGGTATTTTCAAAGTTTAAGTGGCATCACAATATATTTAGAGGAGTGGGAGGATTATTGAGAGCCGTCATCTATTATGATGTCGACGATTTCAGGGTAGAGAACGTGCCTACCCCACGGATAAACTCAAAAGAGATTCTCGTACGAGTTAGGGCTTGTGGAATCTGCACAACAGACCTGTTCAGAGCCGAGTATCGCAGAGCGAAGCCGGGCAGTGTTCTTGGGCACGAAATCTCTGGAGACGTGGCCGAAACTGGCCCAGAGGTCACCAAGTTCAATGTCGGAGACAGGGTTGCCGTTCTTCATCATGCGCCCTGTGGCTTCTGCTACTACTGTTTGCATGGACAGGAGACTCTCTGCGAGCAGTACCGTCGAACCAACGTGTATCCAGGCGGATTCGCTGAATACATTCGTGTCATACCTGAGCTTGCCGAGAATGTTGTGATCAAGATTCCGGATGAGATGGCTTATGAGGAGGGGACGATGATTGAGCCTACTGCCTGCGCTTTGAGGGCTGTCTCGAGGAGTAACATTACACTCGGCGACACGGTTCTCGTCGTCGGCGGCGGTCCCCTCGGCATCCTAAACGCCCAGATAGCCAGGTACGTCGGCGCGTCACAAGTAATATTGAGCGATCACCACGACTTCCGAGTTGAGATGGCTAAGAGGCTGGGCATCGACCACGCATTCAACGTGAAGAACGTAAACATTGAAGAGAAGGTTAAGGGGCTGACGGAAGGCCGCGGCGCCGATCTTGTGGTCATTGCAGTGGCATCAACTGAGGCTGTTCGTCAAGGTATCTCCATTGTTCGGCGAGGAGGAAGGTTATGCCTCTTCGGCGACTTCAGGGATGTTCCACAGCCCAACTTGGAGGTTGATCCGAGGCTTATGCTCCGCGACGACGTTACGTTATCTGGAAGCTGGGGTTGTGCACCCCACGACTATTACGCCGCATTCAATCTGATAAAGGCGGGGCGGGTAAGGGTCAAGGAGATGGTGACGCATACGTTCCCAATTGATCTATTCGCTGATGCTCTTAAGGTCATGGCTGAGAAGCAATGTATGAGAGTGCTCATTGAGATATCATAAAACTCTCCGATCTGAATTATGCTTTTTCGGTTGCTTCGGCTTTATTTAGCGATTCCCTTGTTCTTCTAGCTACTTTTCGCACAACCTCTGACATAAATTCATCAGGATCTAGCATTTCTATCTCAACGAGATCGTCTTTCTCGCTTTAATGCAGTATTATGCCCGGAGCCTTTTCCTCGCCGTAGGCAGGTCTTTCGTCTTTTACAGTGGTAGCTATGGCGTCTGCACCTGGGCTGTATCTAAGATTGAGTTCCTTTCTCGTACCTCTTCCTCTCTGCCAAGTAGACAATTACACCGGTCGTCGTCTCGTCTATCTCTGAAACCAATAACTAGCTCGTCAGGATTCCGAAGACAATTGACAACCTCTTCCTCGCTTATTCGGTATCTCATCATCCTCAACTTGGCATGTATGGTCAACCTGATTGGTTTAAGGTTGTTCAAAATGCGTACGCGAGTCCTCATCAATCAGGATGTGCTAGAGAGGATTCCAATTTTTCTATCACAATGACATCTTCAGTTTGTGGCGGTTTTCTTTTCTGTCTTGCCATCCGCAACCTTAGATTTGTGCATGGACGAATAGGACAACTATAGGCTTATCTGTCTCGTTTTTTATGCCGTGCGGTGCTTCGCCAGAGACGTATAAAGTTAGACCCTTTGTTGCCGGGATCTCTTTATCCTCTATCGTTAGGGCTCCTGAGCCTGAAAGCACATAATAGATCTCCTCCCGGTCTGGATGAGTATGTTGGGGGAATATTCCGTTCGGTGGTATCTCCAGGAGCCCGAAGCCCGTGAAACGCTTACTCCCAACCGTCTTCTGCTCAAGAATCCTCTTGATGTTAGAGGCTCCTTTGGGATACGGGGAGAACGGGATCTTCTCCGACTCGATAACACTCCACATATCAATCCCCTCTGACAATTCCGTGAAGTCGAGTACAATGTATCTGAACAGACTTATAAGCAAGAGATAAAAACTTCTTGGCTCTTCTCATTTAAGGCCGCGATATTCCTACAAATCTTTATGGCCAAAAGGTGGCTACTTCCCGCAGTCCTACTAGGTCTTCATCCTTCGTTATGAGCGCGTCAGCATTAACAACTTTGGCTGTCGAGATTATGATCTTGTCATGAATCTCTTTGGCTTTAGTGGCTCTAAAGAGGTCCAAGACCTTCTCGTTGAAGGGGTAATACTTGAATGTTGCTTGGAAGCTTGTCTAGGAGGAAGTAGAGGAAGGCCACGGCGTCTGAGATGTAGATGTCCATCCTAAATCACCTTTGCGAGGCCCCTCTTTGCCTCGGCGAGGACAGCCTCACACTCTGCTATATCGATACTCAGCTCTTTGAGCAGACCCCTTAACCTTGCTTGCTTCTCTACGCGCCTAAGTGAGACGCCATCGTCAGCTGGTATCATAAGTATCTCATCCCCTCATCCATGTGATAAGCCTCTCTGAGGGGTTTAGGAATAACCACTTGCCCCCTAGAGCTAACTCTCGTCTTAAACAATTCTTCGACCGTGGGCACTAATTCCACCTTAGATGTCTTGCATTTTCTTGCATTGAAATCTTATCAATGACCCTCGAAAGATATACATGCCCGGAAAAGAAGATTTCTTCATGTAGAAATGTTACATCAGGTTCAGGTTCTGAATAACGGCTATTATCTGTTGGACGATTATTTCAGGCGGGATCATAGCGTCTCTGCAATAGACTTCCTTCAAGAGGCCTCTTCTCCGATAATATTCTACCAGCGGCTCAGTTTGCCTCCGATAGACGTTTAGCCGTTCCTTTATCACGTTCGGCTGGTCGTCTTCTCTGGTATAGAGTTCGCCGCCGCACCTGTCGCATATCTCGTCTTTCTTGGGCTTCAGGGTCAGCCTGTTGTAGATGGCGCCGCACTTTCTACACACGAGCCTGCTGGAAAGACGTTGGACTATGACACCGTCTGGCACGTTCAAGTCTATCACTAGATCGATCTGGGTTATTTCATCCAGGGCTTCGGCTTGGGGCAGGGTCCTTGGAAAACCGTCGATTATGAAGCCTGTCTTGCAGTCGGCTCCGCTTAACCTTTTTCTGAGCAGGTCTATGATGACATCGTCGGCGACGAGCTCGCCTCGATCGCTGTATCCCTTAATTCTCTTTCCTAGCTCTGTCTGAGCCTTGATCTCCTCGCGGACTATGTCCCCGGTAGATATGTGGGGAACCCCGAGTTTCACGGTCAGCCTAGACGCGTATGTTCCCTTACCAGCGCCTGGCGGACCCAAGAGGATGATTCTCATAGAATCACCGAGTTCAATCTTTCTTGGCCATCTACTATTCGATTTCAGGGTTTTAAAGCTCAACAGCGATAGTGTTGAACTTCAACATGAAAGTCCGCGGACCTTGGGATTTTTCCATTTGAGAACAACGCGGTCTACATGGTTTGGGAGAACGTGCTTGAGAAAGCGGTTTCCAAAAGAAGGATAAACACACTAGCTGAAACGGAAATAGAGAAGTCAGTAGAATTTTCCTCGTGCACTTATTTGCCATATCGCTTCCAGTTCACTTTTCCTCATAACATAATATTTATCATGAAGGTTTATTGTTGTATCGCAGTGACTTGGATAAATCTCGATTTTGTCTCCTATATTAAATCTTATAGATGGGTCACTTATCTTTAAAGCTGAATGCTCTTCAGATCTTACTAAGCACTCAACCCCCTCCATGCCTTTCACAATTGGCATCCCGCCATCAGTAGATATTGCCTTCAATCCAGCATCTATTATGGCTCTCTCTCTTGACGGTGCGCTAACTACAGTAGCAAGTAATGTTAAGGCGTTATCAAATTCAGGCGCTACTTTCTTATATTTCCAATCCATGAATATGTACGAGCCTGGTTGTATTTCATCTAGCTCAGGGTATTCATACTTGTAAGTTCCAGTGCCTGCACCAGTGACGAGTTCAGGATGCAACCCTTCTTTATCGAAAAGCTCCTTATCCTCTCTAATCTTATCACAAACCTTCTTACATTCTTCAATCTTCTTTTCTTTACCCATTGTAAGATCTGCCATCTGTAAATGACCAGAATAGCATTGTAAGCCCTCAAAAGCAAGGCCATCGCTTTTATCTACGAGTTTTGCAAGCTCTAAAGCCTCTCTGGGGTTTAATAATCCACATCTATTCATTCCTACGTCTAATTCAACTAATACGTCAAGCTTTACACCCTTTCTCCTGGCATGTTTTGACAAAACCTTTACATTCTCTGCATTATCTACGAGAACTTTCACGTCAGAATACTTCCTCAGATTTACTAATTTTGCTATCTTGGCCCTGTCAACAATCTGGTTTGTTAGCAGGATATCTTTAATTCCTGCATTTACAAGCACCTCTGTTTCTCCTAACTTTTGTGCGCAAACCCCTGACGCTCCATTTTCCATCTGTTTCCATGCGATTATAGGTGTCTTAGGAGTTTTGAAGTGAGGTCTTAGCCTTATGTTTTTACCACGAAGCCAATCTTGCATAATCTTCATGTTATTTTCCATAACGTCTGCATCGATTATGAGGGCTGGCGTTTCTATATTAAAATAGTTCATAGTTTTAAGTACTGCAGTGACTATATAATAGTTTTTGCAATCTTATGGTCGTACGAAGCCCCCACAGCAGGAAACGCCAAAATGGTTATTTATAGACCTAACTAAAGCGCCAATATCTTAATAAGAACGGCTCATCTTAAACTTCCAACAATTAACCTCGAAATTTCTACTGAGAGATAAAGGTGTGAAAATTTTGTACGGAGCAAAGGCTAGAGTTGGGCTGTTATTGCCCGCTGCCAACCATGTTCTGGAGCCTGAATTTCATAAACTTCTTCCAAAAGGAGCTTCTTTGCACACAGCTAGAATGCTCAACAGAGAAGCAAACCTTAGAGACACAGCAGAAATGAATAAGCATATGATGAAGGCTGCTGTGGAGTTGTCAATGATTCAACCCAGTATTGTAGCGTACGGATGTACCAGTGGTAGCTTCATGAAGGGTTTAGGTTGGGATCTTGAGATAGCTAAAAGGATAAGTTCGGTGGTCAATGCTCCAGCCATAACAACCTCCACAGCGGTCATCAAAGCCATCAAGGAATTGGGGTTGAAGAAACTCTCTGTAGCTACCCCTTACATAGATGAGGTGAATATAAAGGAGAGAGAGTTCTTGCAAGGCCACGGATTCGATGTGCTTGAAATAAGGGGAATGGGAATTCTAAAGGCTTTCGAAATCGGATTAGTTAAATCCGATAAGGTCTACGACTTCGCGAAAAAGACTTTTAGGGAGGGGTCAGATGGGCTTTTCCTGAGCTGCACAAATTTAAAGACTTTAGAGGTGATCGAGCCGTTGGAGAAAGATCTTGAAAAACCTGTGGTAAGCTCAAATCAAGCTACAATCTGGGCTACGCTGGGAACGGCTAATTTAAAAGCTCCGACTAAGAGTTACGGGGAGCTCTTCACTCATACATTTCCACAGTAAATAGATAGTCTCAACTCAAAAAATCGCCTTATGTCTTTTCCACTCTATCTTTAACGACGCTTCTGTCAGTTTCTCAGCAATTTGAGTTGCGCTTATCATGCTTTTGAAGATCTAAATTTCTGAATTCAGATTTATCTGGGACCTCTTGGTAAAATCACAGCAACTCTAATGTTTCTTGCAACTAGTAGATCCTAGACCTAATAGCTTACAGGCATTTTCTCCCAAGACAAAATTCTTTTCAGCTTCGCTTAGGAAGTTGCAATGGCGTCGCACAAAGTCGATGGCTTGCCGATAAGTGCATGTTCGCATCAACATCGGCATATCTGCACCCCATACTAACTTATCCGCTCCAATAGCTTCGTATGCTTCCCTTGTCACTTTCTGTGCCAAAGGGTAGGGATATTCATCAAACTTATCGAACGCCAGCACATAGCCTATCTCGTACCAAACGTTCGGCAACTTAATAAGGTTCAAAATTTTCTCTGGTATGTCCACGTACTCAGCGTCCTTTGGGTCACGTATATTCGATCCCATTACCGAAATTATCGCCTTAAGATCCGGCAACTTCTTCAACACCCTGGTTGTCCTCGATACCACTTCCAAGTACTGTTCAGAGGTCGAAGGTCTTCCCAATTCCAGCACTAACGGCACCTTGAGATTCAGCAACTCGTCCCAAAGCGGGTAAAATCTCTCATCGTCAATGCTTGGTCGTTTAGGTACTTCGAAATATAGTCCCTTGAGCCCAAGAATTCTCATAGAGCGTCTCAGCTCGTTCAGCTGAGACTCTTCGAATGCTCTGGACTCCTCAATCTGGGCCATAGCAGCGAACCTGTCCGGCCACCTCTTTGCACAATCCGCTAAGTAGTCATTCAAACGACCATAAATATGGCCTTGGTAAAGCACCGCTTTATCAACTCCAACCCAGTCCATATGGGCCAGCATGTGCTCTGGGGGCCAAGCCATGTCTACTATGGTCGGCGGCATATATCTTAAGAAGCATTTTCTGCCACCCTTAATCCATTCCAGCTTCCCATACTTTCCAACCCTGAACTGCACATCTTCATCTGGCCTAGGAAGTTCGCCCTCAAACCTCATATGCATACATGAACTTGCCATCCTCTGAATGTACTTGAGGTGTGCTTCAGAACTTCCATAGCCTGATGCTTCTCTTAGCGGTGGAAAAGCATGTGCATGTATATCAACTATCATACCAATCTTTTTTATGTTCTTGAAGAATCTATTTATATTTAATTACTACCATATTTTAAAGCGTCTATTCGCTACCTGTTCTCATCAACGCCTCATGCTGGAAAAATGATAACAGTTATAGTAAGTCGGTATAAAGGGACTTAAACACTTGCTTGGGTACATGTATACGCCTCTGTTTATACCAATTATATAAATTCAGCCACGAAGGCTGAAAAATAGGAAGAAGACATATCTCTTTCTCATCTAAGTTTAGATCTTGTAAAAGACTTTGATTAGTACGTGTAAAAATAATGTTGAAATGGCTATAGTGATAAGATATGAGTGAGATCTCTAAACTTCCACCCGCAGTTCAAGAACGTCTGCTTAGACTTCAGCAACTTCAGCAGACCCTCCAATCGGTTTTAACACAGAAGCAACAGCTCGAGTTTGGACTTCTCGAGATTGATCAAGCCTTAAGTCAGATGGAAAAAGCAAGCGATGACGCGGTAGTCTACAAGTCAGTAGGCTAGCTTTTAATTAGGTCAGAAAAAGCCAAAGTCGCAAGCGAGCTAAAAGAAAGGAAGGAGCTGGCTAACATGAGAATCTCGGTACTTGGTAAGCAAGAGGAACGATTGAGAAGCCAAGTTAAAGAGATGCAAACGAAGCTGCAGAAAGATCTGCGTCCGCTCTCGCCTCCACCTTAAAGGTGAAATTTTGGAGGAACCTGAGGCATCCTCACTTGATTCTGATCGAGTGGAAAGGTTATGTGAAATCGCGGAGGAGTCGGCTCGAAATTATATCATGTCGAAGGTATTATGGCGTGAGGTCTCCGACCTAAATATAACGGTTGAAGTTGGAGGAAAGGAAAACAATCTCATAGTAAATGTGGATGTTGAGGTTGGGAACAGTTGGATCAGCTGGCCGTCCTCTGAGGCTACATCTGCATGATATCTAAACTATTCCTCTACAGAGGTTTTTCGTAGACTGTTGATTAGAAGTTGCCACGAAACGCCAGACCTTTCGTATGTGCATTACTGGGGAAAGATTGGATCGAGGTCTTTGCTTCTCTTGGATAGTAGCGCGGCTTCTTCCTTGGATAAGGGCTTAAGTTTTTCAGCGGCTTCATATGCCCACCAGAGAAGCTCGGCGTGGCTCGGGCTCACCGCGGCTGTGATTGGCAGTGAGAGGGTGAACCGTAAAGCCAACGAGGCTTCTTCCGGGGTATCTACCGGTGCGTACCAACACTTGGACCACTTCCGTTCTTCTCCCTCTTTCCACTTTCTCTTGGCGAGCGCCTTGAGAGCAAGCAGGGCAACTCCTTTCTGCTCTGCCTTTTCCACAACTCTGGGCCCGAAGTTGCCTTGGTGCCAGCAAACCCAGTTGAAGGGGAAGAGCACGCTGTCAAACTCGAAGCGGTCCATCAGTGCAATTGCGGCTTCCTCAGAATGGGCGGAGAAGCCAATGTACTTCACTAGCCTCTCCTCTCGGGCTTCGAGAAAGGCTTCAATCGCGCCGCCTTCGCCCATAATCTGATCCACCTCCCCGATCGTTGTCACAGCGTGGAGCTGATACAGATCGAAGCGGTCTGTCCGGAGGCGCTGCAGAGATCGATGGAGCTCAGCTGCAGCTTCCTCTTTTGTACGTTTCGCGGTCTTGCAGGCTAGGAATATGGACTCCCTGTAAGGCTCGAGCGCAGGCCCTAAGCGTTCTTCAGCATTTCCATAGGAAGGTGCGACGTCAAAGTAGTTAATGCCTCTTTCAATCGCTTGGGCGACTATGCGACTTGCTGAGGAGGCATCCTCATCCATGACTATGATGCCGCCAAAGCCGACGACAGAAAGCTCTTCGCCTGTTCTGCCGTATCTACGCTTTTCCAAAAGCGTTACCTTTACTGTCTGTTGACATTGTAATATGTGAGTAAACTTGCCAATTATTAAGATTTCCGAGCTTTTAGGAGATATCCGGAACGAGGACTGGCGGGTCAAAACCCCAAAACGGTCTGATGCTTTTCGTCTGCAGGAAGTTGTGAACACGACCTACAAGAGCGTGTGGATAAAGGTGTTTGGGCTGAGGCGGCCAATCATTGGTTCGACGGTGATCGGTCCCTTTGTATCTTCGAACAGGTGGACAGGAAAACGTCAATAGAGTACTGTAGCTCTGCCTTCGCAATATTCTCAATTATGAACATTGGTCTGTTAGAATTAATCGGCTTCTGTTGCCCAGTAAAGGTTTAAGTATAACGGCGTAATGCTAATGTTGGGGAAGCGGTTCCGTGGGGTGACAATCAGTTCGCGTTGTGGATCTGATCTTTATGGGATTTCTGTATCTTCTTTCAATTTCTTCGTTGGAACGACTTCCCCGTTAAGTGGAAGAGCGCATGAGGAGGCGAAGATATCTTGAGAGCAGAAGTTGAGAAGGTGATTGCGGAGATACGGCCTCATCTTAGGGCTGACGGTGGAGACATAGAACTCGTGGATGTGGATGATGAAGGAGTAGTCAAAGTGAAGTTGAAGGGATCTTGTCTTGGATGCCCGATGTCGCAGATGACGCTCCAGTGGGGCGTAGAACGCTACTTGAAGAAGAGGATACCCCGGGTAAAGACCGTCATAGCTGTCCAATGAAATCCGTATGAGGAAATTCAGGGATTAGAAAAAAGTGCGAGAGTTGCCGCTACTCTGAGATGATGTCTGTTCGCTCTGTTGAAGACGGCTTTGTCCGATCTATCCCCGCGGCAGTGTCTAATTGTTGCCTCATCATAATCTACAGCTGGAAGAACCTCTTGGAGCTAAAAAAAGACATCGCATAGAAGGAGCTAAAGCTGCGGCAACGGATTGGTTTTCGTTCTAAACATTCCCACATGATAAACACGTATTGTGATGTGCAGCCCGAGATAGATTCGAATATTGGTTTGGATTATCTGGGTTTTGAGTTTTTCTTTTGATTTGGTGAACTAGTCCTGCCATTCCTGACATGGGCATACCTCTAGAACTTAGGAAGCGAGAGAAGTTTTGGACAATAGACTTAAGTAACTAGCCAATTTCTAGCCTTTTGAGAAGTTGATAAATATGAAGAAGGATTGGAAAGGCGGCGTAATTGCGGAAGGGTTAAGCGACCCAACAGTCATCAACAAATTTTCTGTTTACAGGGCCTCGATTAGCGAGGACAATATGCCGATAGACTACGAAGGCAATGTTGGAAGATGGCACGGCTATAGCGTAAGATGTTCCAGAGAGGAAATCAGTGCCTTGCAGCCCTATATTCTACCAGGTTGGTATGCACATTTCTGGAAAGGCAACAAGATAATAGTTGTCTACAATGACAAACAATTCAAGCTTGACAAGAATGATAGGAGCACATGGAAAATAGCCATCGAACATGGAAAGAAGCAAGGAATACCTGAGAAAGAGCTTGACTTTCCAACAGACTAAGAAGCATACATCATGGAAGCTTTGAAAAAATGCAAGAAAAGAATAATGAGGAACACCACAATATTTCTATGATCTCCTCACATGAATCAGTGGGGTCTTGTCTTCCGGTAATTCCTTCCGAAATTTAGCCCTAGGTCAATCTGTTTTGGAAGAGCTTTTGCCGGTTTTTCGAATGCTTCTGTTCAGATGATCCTTACATCCAATTCAAGCTTTTTACACACTTCTGAAACTTGGCAGGATTTGCGACAAGATTATCAATCCTTTATGAAAAACATACCCAAGATGAATATAGACTAAGATCTAGAAGTCCTGTTCCGGGATGGATTTGATATCTGGCTGAGGAAAGGCGATGAACCGTATCGTGGAAACTGGAGCTTCGGAGTTTTCTTGGCTGGGATCTGTCGGTTGCCTGTGCTAGGTTCGGATTCCCCTCGACGAGTCCAAAACCCCTGAGGCTGGTCCTCTTGCTGGAGAAACAGCGGTCCAGGCAGGAAAGAGCTTAGTGACTTTTTGGTCTGAACCTTGGGTTCACAATTTATTTATCCATTGCACTACCACCTTCCCTTCGTGGATGGGAAGCTAACCATAAGTCTATTGATGTAGCGAGGGAACATTCTACCAGCGGTGTTTAGGCTTGAGGATCGGTTTCTTTGTTTGGGAATATCCCCCGGCTCTTGTTGGTGGTTTAGGAACATATGCAGAGTACATAACACGCGAATTCGTTTCTCTCGGGCACGACGTAACGGTTTTCACCCTTAATCCTGGAAACCTGAAAACTAGAGAGATCGTGAAGGGCGTCGAGGTTCATAGGCCTCTAATTGCGAATGCAAGCAATGTCTTCCCAATGTTTGTCATCGACGACTTAAAGAAATGGGGCACAAACATCCGATTCTTCAACGATATTTTCCTCTATAACATTTTAAGCGCAACGAAATTCATCAACGGCCTGATGAAGAAGGAAGGATGCCAGTACGATGTTGTCTGCGTGCACGACTGGTTGAGCAGCATGGCAAGCCTTATAGTAAAAAACGAGATGAACGTTCCAGTGGCATTCCACGTTCACAGCACTGAATGGGGCAGAAGTGGCGGACAAGGCTCCGAAGTTGTATCTCATCTTGAATGGGAAACAGCCCAGAGGGCGGACAGGATAATAACTGTAAGCCACGCAATGCAGGAAGACCTAGCAAGGCACGGATGGCCAAAATCCAAAATCAGCGTCATCTGGAACGGGGTAGACCCCAGACACTATAGCCCAAAGAACTGTGAACCCGAGGAAGTCGATGTCGTACGAAACAAGTACGGCATAAAGGCCGACGAAAAGATGATCCTCTTCTGCGGAAGGCTTACATGGGTAAAAGGAGTTAGAAACCTAGTTCAAGCGATGCCGATGGTTTCGGAGGAATATCCAGACGCCAAGCTCGTCATCTTGGGAAAAGGTGAACAACAGAACGACATAATTGAAACCGCAAGTAGACTAGGAGTAAGCAACAAGGTTGCGTGCAGATTCGAGTTCGTACCCGAAAAAGAACGGATTCTGCACTACGCGGCCTCAGATGTCTGCATCTTCCCATCCACCTACGAACCATTCGGAATAGTCAGCCTAGAAGCCATGGCCATGGCCAAACCGTTAATCGTAGGAGCCCAAGGTGTCGTCGGATTCAGAGAGCAAGTTGTCGCAGCTGGACCAGATCAGAACGGCCTACACGTAAATGGTGGAAGCCCGGCTGACATCTCATGGGGGATAAAAGAAGCTTTATCTGATCCCTATAGAGCCAAAAGATGGGGAGAGAATGGCAGAAGAAGAGTGCTGCAATACTTTACCTGGAGAAAGGCTGCTGAACAGACGCTCCAGACATATGAAGTTCTTCAATATCCACAACAACCTAGCGAATACAGAGCGGTAGACCTGATTGACGAGCTGGCAAGAGCATAGGAACTAGGATACATAGATACCTCAAGATATTGCGAGAAGTGTGCTATCTGCATTAACAAGCAAATCTCAGCCGTGAACCAAACAAGATATCAGGAGACAAGTTCAAATCTTAGTTCATCTACCCCGTTTATGCTCTTTTAGTGCCACATCATAGCCATTCTGGCCACGCCTTTTTCTCCTTATTCCTGTCAAGTTTTCGCAATGCAGAAGCGATGCGGATCTGTGCCGTTAACACTGGTATAACCGCTCTGTGATCCGTTTTGTAAACTTACAGTAGTGTGTCAGTGGTGAAAGCAACCTTTCGAGGTCGATCTGACCGGCTCGATGTCTCAAAAGACGTAGCTAGTGGCAATTACGAAAGAAGAGAAAAAACAATAGATTTTCATCCATAAAGTCTGTCTGGATTGACCTCAGAATCTCTAGGACCTCGATCACAAAAAGTTGAGGCGATGCAGGCTTTCATAAAAATGCTGGATGCACGTAAAAACTAGATTCTCAAGATCGGGTTTAAGTCACCATTCTTCCCAAAAGACGGTTACACAAAATTTAGAACAACAATAAGTACAATAAATCTGGAAAAGGACGCGGGGGTTATCTGTTGATACTTTGGTTTTGGGATTCAATCCTGCCAAAGCGTAAGTACTTTACTGGGATGAGTGGCTCACCTCTCGACAGCAACTCTATACGCAAAATTCCGACGTTAGTTCCGCTGATGAACTTGGATTCTGAATCGAAAACTATGGGTTTGGATTCAAAGCCCTAGTCCTTTGTGGGGTTTTGGACTTGATGTTGCCGCAATCGAACTCTTGGACCCCTGCTCCCTTGAGCTTTGAAATCGAGGGTAAGAACATCCCAAGCTTGATTCGCTTAGGGAGCGAGTCTTTGGCCATCATGAAGCGAAGGGCGATCCGCAACCGGTCTTGGTTCAAGGTATTGACTGTGGAAGATAGGAGATTTGTGGACGCCGTTATTTGCACTGTTACGAGGATCCGTAGCTCTACACTGCTTGGTCTCCTCGAACCTCTTGTGAGAAGGCTTCTTGAGGCTATTGGAGGAGTAAGAACGTTGTTAGGGGAGGTGGCCTACAGAATGAGGACGGTTGGAGCCGTCTTGGCTCTGAGGATAAGTAGATTAGCCCAGTCTTGGGGAAACAAAGACGCGGGAAAATGGGTTCAAGATGAAGGCTTCATGAGATACCTGGCGATCGTAGATATGAACAACATTCCTATATTCCGCGTAGGTGACACGTTGTGAGCAGGGATCAGGTTTTGGGCGCGCTGGTGTTTTCGGTTTGCCTACTTCTCGCTGTCGGTTACGTAGCGATATTGGCCTTTCCAAACATGGCAAAGTCTATCTTACCGTGGCTGCCATGGAGCGCCGGGGGGATCAGATTTGCCGCAGTCTCAGCTGTCGTGCTCGCCGCGTTTCTCACCGTTGTGATGATCGGAGCTTGGATAGGCTGGACGATGGCCACAACACCACCAGCCAGGTCTATGAAAGAAAGTAAGAAAGAGCTTCGGCAACCGCAAGAAAATGATGAGGCAGGCTCTCAAAGCTAAAAGTTGGCAGTCTTAACGTTAACCCGCAGCATTGCGGTCTTTCTCGATCGTGACGGCACCATCTGCAAGGATGTTCATTACCTGTCCAAGCCCAAGAGGTTCGAACTCTTGCCCGGTGTCGCTGAAGGCGTAAGGCTGTTGAACGGTCTTAATGTAAAGGCTATAGTCATCACCAATCAGTCAGGCATAGCCAGAGGATACTTCACTGAATATGATTTGGAAAAGATCCATAGGCGTATGATGTATGAGCTTTATAAGAGGGACGCGAGGATCGATGCTGTATATTACTGCCCGCATCATCCCGATGACGGTTGCGATTGCAGGAAGCCCCGCACCGGCTTACTCAAAAGAGCGGAGAGAGACTTCAACCTAGACTTAAAGTGGTGTTTCATGGTCGGCGACAGGGAACTTGACGTTAAGACCGGATGGAACGCCGGATGCACGAGCATACTCATCCCAAGCGCAGAAACAGAGAAAAGAATCGAAGCGGACTACATCCTACCAAGCCTGCATGATGCGGCAAGACTGATAAAAATGGCGCTACAAACGTTTCAGATACGTGATGTGAATCACCAATCTCTTATGAACCATCGAGAGAAGTCATGAAAGCCGTCATTCTTGCTGGAGGTTTCGGGACTAGGCTCAGACCGATGACTTATGGTTGTCCAAAGCCCATGCTTCCAGTTCAAGGTAAGCCGTTCATAGAGCATTTGATGAATTTCCTCAAAGATCAAGGAATCACGGAAGTCATTCTCTGTCTACATTACATGGCGAACAGGTTCATTGAATATTTTGGTGACGGATCTAAGTTTGGCCTAAGGATAAGATACTCTGTGGAAGAAGCACCATTAGGAACTGCTGGTGCTATCAGAAAAATCGGAGATTTCCTAGATGACACCTTTTTCGTCCTGAACGGAGACACCTACCTGAATCTAGATCTTCAAGAAATGTCATATTTCCATAGAAGCCATAAAGCTTTAGGCACAATCGCCTTAAGTAAGATGAAAGAACCAGCGAGGTATGGCGTGGTCAGTGTCGCCTGGGACTGGAGGATCACCGGCTTCTGTGAGAAGGCACGTACTCAAAAGGGCTACATCAATGCCGGAGGTTACATTTTT